>Ga0207830_100060_pt1 | contig 100176 bp, 86 predicted proteins | sample TtanPargueraPR_6_FD_187740 | JGI IMG/M metagenome (GOLD analysis project Ga0207830, IMG submission 187740) | Aerobic enrichment media microbial communities from Bioluminiscent Bay, La Parguera, Puerto Rico - Tt and E2 (3) (SPAdes) | ecosystem: Environmental > Aquatic > Marine > Unclassified ...
GATCAAACTCTTCAATTTAAGATTTTGTTCGGCTCAATGAATACTGAACATTACATAAGTAATGTTTGAATTGACTGTGCTGAATCCGAAGATTCAATGGTCACTTCGTTTCATTGAAACCTAATTTAAAACCCCTCTTTATTAAGAGAAATTTCTAATTGGATTATCATCAACGAGTGCCCACACAGATTGATAGGTCTATATTGTTAAAGAGCTTGCTTTGCGAGAAGTTTTCTCTCAAAGCGGAGGTGCATTCTAGCGATTTGGTTGTTAGTGTCAAACACTTTTTTCAACTAATTTTTCGTAGAAGCTTTTTACCTCTCCGACCCTGCTGAAGCCTTATGGCGTCTGCCGTGTCGATGGATGCGCATTATAGGGAGAAGATTTTCTTTGGCAAGACTAAAAATACATTTTTTCTAAAAAAGCATGCCAAGTGGATACTTTCCATCCAACCTCAAAATCACCCCGAAATAACACTCAAGATTTCTACAGCTTACCCACAAAAATCTGTGGATAACTACTCATCACTATCGAAGAAGTAAGAAATGCGTGAACGCGGATTAAGATACTCTTTGATTTTCTCCGGCAATTTAGACGGATGAATCGCGTTAACTATCTTTATATCCTTTGATGCAAGATCAATGATTGGCGCCTGCGTCCTTGGCACTGATGGGTCGTAAACCAATACATTTGGGAATAATAGATGCGATGCATTCACTGAGATAACCAAGCCCACCATATTATTGGAAAGCTGAACCACAGTGCCTGGAGGAAACACGCCCATAAACTTAATCAGGATATTCAGGTTTTCTTCTTTATATAGGTGTTTACAGTTCTTATATAAATGAGAGAGTGCGGTATAAGGAATTTTTTGCTCTGAGACTATAGGTGTATGACACAAGTTATCAAATGCGTTAGCTACAGCAATAATTTGAGCAAACTCGTTGATCTCATCTCCTTTCAGACCTTTGGGATAGCCAGACCCATCTCTTAGTTCATGGTGCTGTGCAATCACAACTCTTGCAACTTCGGGAAAACCTTCTATTTGGCTCGCAAGGTCTACTCCATATTTGGTGTGCAACTTTAAGTAGTTAGTTTCTGGTTCCGTCAGCGGTGCTTGCTTTCTTAATATTGCGGTAGGAATTTTTATTTTCCCGATATCGTGGAATAGCGCTGAGAATGAAAGCTCTTTCAACTGCGCAGCTGAGTACCCCTTAGCACGGCCAATCATCATGGCGATAACAGCAACGTTCAACGAATGGAAATAAATATCTTCAAACTCATTTTTACCGTTCATCAGGTGTAGAGTGACATTATCATCACACATTAACTTCTCGACGATATCTTCAATAAGAAGCTTCGCTTCATCAACGGCAGCTGTTGGACGATTGCGAATTTTCGTCATGACTGAGCGCATACGCGCAAGAGAGCGCTCAAACTCTTTTTCGCACTGAATAACGCGTCGACGATACGCACTTAACTTTTCTATGCGGTTTTGTTTTTCTTGCCAAAGTTTTTGAGTTTCATGATCTAGCGACGCTTCATTCGTTACTCTATCAGCTTGTATCTGGTCGACTGGAAGTGGTGCGGCATCACTTTGCTCTGGATTAAAGTAAACGAACTTTACACCGAGGTGACGGATCATCTCGACTTGTTCTTGATCTTTAATCTTAAAACTATTGAGTAGAAAAGGGTGATCGTTCCACTTTAGCGGAAGACGGATATGTAATCCGGGTTGAATACGATCGACCGTAAGTTTAATGGCTGCCACTTATTCACTACTGATTTACGTTGCCTAAGAGAGTTAGAATACTAGTAAATTTTGTGAATAAATTCATCAGTAAGTATCAAAACATCAGATGGTCATTTCTAATTACTCATTTAATGAGCAAAAGCAAGCTACTTTAAGGTTCGATCTGCTTTGCGTATTTTAAGCTGAGCCTCGAACGTTGGCTTATCTATTATTTCTTGACCTTTGACTAATCCCATTAATGTTTGTACCGCTACACGGGCCATATCACTGATAGGAAAGTGCACTGCCGACACTGTAGGATAAAGGCTTTCACAAAGGTCGACACTGTCAAAGCTAGTTAAAGAGATTTGCTCCGGTACTGAAATATTGTGCTCGTGTAAGTACTGCATTGCACCGACCGTCATTTCCTCACTGCAAGAAAAGACTGCAGTAACTTCAGGGTGTCGTTGTAAAATTGCAGCCATTGCATCATAACCACTTTGCCGACCATAATTCCCTTCTTCACACCAGCTTTCGTCAATATCGATACCTGCATCCTTCATCGCGTCAACGTACCCAAGCTTTCTTAATAGACTATTATGACGTTGGGATGGACCGGTAATACAGGCGATTTTTCTATGACCACCAACTAAAAGATGCTCGACGGCAATACGGCTTGCATGATGATGATTAAAAGTAACGCAACGCTCTTCTATTCCTTCAACATAGCGATCCAGAAGAACGAAAGGCGTAGGCTGTTTTGCTAATTCACGTAAATCATCATCTGACAAATAACGACTATGGAGGACATAGCCATCACAACGCAGATCATTAAAACGCTGAATGGCTTCCTTTTCACCTTCTGCAGAATGATGTCCTTGAGCGGTAATCAGAAACTTTTTATGAATATCCAGCTCAGTCTGAACCTGCTCCATCATCTCTCCAAAGAAGCCCCCCGTATAGTAAGTCACCAATAAGCCAACCATATTACTGGATGAGGTTGCGAGTGAACGAGCAATCGCACTCGGGCGATAATTCAGTTGCGCCATAGCTTGCTCTACTTTTTTTCGAGTTTCTTCGCGAAACTTCCCCTCCCCATTAATGATTCGAGAAACGGTAGAGCGATTTACACCGGCGAGTTCGGCGACATCTTTAATCCTTGCCATAATGCTATTGGGTCCAACTGCAATTGTTATTAAATATCCGTTTGTGTAGAACGGCTGCCAGCAATTCGTAAGGTGCTTATAGGGGGCGAAGCTGGCAGCCTTTAATCATACACCGACCATTTGATTGGTAGAAACGAGCTCAGAGTAATCCGTGACAGCTATACCATGTTGAGCTAACTGTTCTTTTAAAATGGGAGAGGTTAGAACTTGTAACTCTAGCTCTCGCTGAAGCGCATAACCACTCTTTAAAATCAGCGCTTGATCGGCCTCTGCCGGGTGGCACATCACCTCAACCAAATCATAGTTTGTCTTTAGACTCAATAAATGCGCCATCAAACCATCTAAACTTACTTTTTGATCGTAAAACTCGTCAGTAAAGACATACCTTGTTGTCATCGATTCTTGACACAAGCCAGTGCCCCGCAGTGGCACTCGGTATTCACTCGCTACCTCTTTAATAACGGGCAAAATTTGAGGGTGAGTATGCGCGTGATGATGGCTATCTAAGTGGCTTAGCTCTAACCCAAGCGATAAAAAATGTTCCACCTGAGCTTTTGCTTCGTCATAAATGACCTGAGTTTCGAAGTCCTGCTTACCCCACAGTTCGTCGTATTTGATAAAATGCGCTCGACCGTTGGTCAAATTAGGGTGCCCAGTTAGAGGCACTCCCGCTGTAAACCTAAGATGAACGCCAATTCTCAAGTCTGGATTATGGCGAGCCAACTCTAAAGCATGTTTCTCAGCATCCATACCGACCATCATGGTGGTTGAATGAACAACACCTTGCTGATGAGCTTTTACGATGCCGTTATTTACACCTCTCGTTAAACCAAAATCATCAGCATTAAAAATGACTTTCATTGGCGTGCTTCCTTAGTACTACAACGTCGTTAGTTTAAATTGAGGTAAATACGGAGCGTTCACCGCCAGAATATCATCCAGAATTGACTTGGCACGACCAATGTCTGGCACCAATGGGTTGTTGGTTAATGCCATGAGCGCTTTGTCATAATTACCTTCAACAGCAGCGTCTATTGTCAACTGTTCATATGCTTTGACTTGATAGAGTAACCCTTTGATATTGTTTGACAGCTCACCAACCGCAAGAGGTTTCGCGCCCCAACTACCAATCACCGCGCTACACTCAATCACAGCATCGTCAGGGAGGCCGTTAATCGCTCCGTTATTTAAGACGTTAACAACATGAATACTATTACGATTGTTATAAATTGAATCAACCAAGTTTAGTGATGCATCTGAATAATAAGCCCCACCCCGCTCTTCTAACTCTTTCGGCTTATGTTCGAGATTAGGATCTTGATAGAGCTTGAATAGCGCATTTTCTGTTTCCATTACCTGCTCAGCACGAGTGCCCTTTTCACCCGCGCTTTGTTTCTCTTCAGCGAGCATAGCATCGGTTTGATAGAAATAACGATGGTAAGGACATGGTATAGCCCCCAGCGCTTTTAGAAATGCTGGATCCCACGGTTCTTCCCAGATGTTCTTCATGCTGAAGTTAGCACCATCACCGACTTTCTCTAATACCGTTTGAGTAATATCTTCTCCATTGAGCCATGCTTTGTGCACCCAAACGAGATGGTTTAATCCGGCAAACTCCAGTTGTAGCTCTTTTGGCTCGCACTCCATCATTTCTGCGATCATCATTTCCATCGAAACCGGCACATTACATAAACCAATACTCTTTACTTTGGTGTACTTACTGACGGCTTCAGAGACCAAGCCCGCAGGGTTGGTGAAATTGAGCATCCATGCATTGGGTGCCAACTCTTCAATATCTTTACATATATCAAGAATAACCGGGATGGTTCGCAGTGCTTTAGCAAATCCACCAGGGCCTGTTGTTTCTTGGCCAATGACGTCGTATTTAATTGGAATTCGCTCGTCATTAGCACGAGCAGCAAGGCCACCCACACGGAACTGCGTCATCACAAAGTCCGCATCTTTTATCGCAGCACGACGATCAAAGTCTGCTTTTATCTCAATCTTTGCACCTGCTTTATCAACCATTCGCTGCGCTAGACCTTTGATAATCTCAAGCTTCTCAGCTCCTGACTCAATGTCCACAAAATGAATCTTCTTAACGGGTAAATATTCTAAGCGCTTAATAACCCCTTCAACCAGTTCAGGGGTATAGCTACTACCACCGCCAATAATGGCAAGTTTGATCGCCTCTCTAGACATTTTTCTCCCCTTATTTGTTCGAGATTTTTTTGTTCAGTGCAACGATTTCTACAGCCATTTCTTGAGCCAAAATCGTGGTCATTAAGTGATCTTGAGCATGTACCATCACTAACGTCATCGGGACTTTCCCTTCCCCCTGATCTTCCTCAATCAACTGAGTCTGAATTAAGTGGGCTTTGTTAATGCACTCTCTTGCTTGAGAGAGCTTCTCCTCTGCCGCATCAAAATCTTGTTCTCTAGATAAACGCAACGCCTCGTAGCTCAAACTTCTGGCTTCGCCAGCATTGCAGATGATCTCCATTACAACCAATTCTTGTTCCATCATTTTCTCTCCGAAAATCGGGCCGCGGTAATTGCGGCCCATTAAGCACCGTTAAGCAGTAACACCTTCGCCTGAAGGTTGCGCCTCATCTTTAGTATCTTTCGTCGTCGGTAGTTCTTGCTCCAACATTTGCTTCTCAAACATTTTGAAGAATGGGAAGTAGATAATTAGATCAAGAATCAATAAACCAATGACGAGCAATACTGGAGCAAAGGTCCAACCGCTCCCCCACGAAGCACCTATCAGTGCTGGTGTTGTCCAAGGCGTTGTAGCGACCCCCATACCCACAAAGCCGACATGCACAGCAAAGTACGCTATCGTAGCGTTGATGACTGGAGCGAAGACGAACGGGATAAACAAGGTCGGGTTCATCACAACTGGGCTACCGAAGATCACAGGTTCATTGATTTGGAAGAAACCAGGCACCGCACTCATTCGACCAATACTCTTAAGGTGAACAGAACGGCTAAATGACATCAGCATAACAAGAGCAAGTGTTGCACCAGAGCCACCGATAAAGATGTAAAAATCCCAGAAAGGCTGAGTAAATACGTTTGGAATCGGTTCACCTGCAACAAAGGCTTCGATGTTGGCACCAATGTTGGTCAAGAAAATTGGAGAAAGCAGCCCCACAACAATTGCAGCACCATGGATACCCGCAAACCAAAGTAGTTGGCAAAGCAATAGAGCGCCAATAATGGCAGGCAATGAGTTAGACGCACTAATTAAGGGCTTAAAAACTGCCATGACCGCATCTGGAATCAGCATGTCGTACTGGGTTTGCACGAAAAGGCTAAGTGGATATAAGGTAATGAATATCGCTAAGACTGGTAACAGTACTTCAAATGATCGTGCAATCGCCGGTGGAACTTGTTCTGGCATGCGAATCGTAATGTTGTGTTTTTTCATAAAACGGTAGAGCTCTACCGAGAAGAATGCACACATCACTGCAGTGAAGATCCCAGTTCCTCCCATGTGTGACATAGACAACGCGCCATCTTTAGCAGGGGCCGCGATGAGTAAAAAAGACATCAGCGACAATACAGCACTCGTGATCCCATCCATCTTGTAAGCCTTAGCTAAGCTATAAGCAACGCCGAGCGAAACAAAAATGGTCATGATCCCCATCGACATGTTGTAGGGCATCATTATGGTATCAAAATGTGTGGTGGCGAAATCGAGCCAAATTCGACCAAAAGTAAAGGTCGTGTCTTCGGCAAATGGTGGGAATGCAAAAATCAAAATGAAACTACCGACAATAATAAACGGCATTGCAACTATAAAACCGTCTCTCATTGCTCGAACATGGGGCTGATTCCCCACTTTTGCTGCTATAGGGGCTATATGCTTTTCGACTGCGCCTATAATTGCGTCATAAAGCTTCATAGAATCCATCCTTATTTTAGGCAAAAGAATCCCGCATCAAATATTTATATTTGATGTACAGTTATCTTTTTTAAATTTAAAACTATGGTTTAGTTAATTAATTCTAATGCTTGCTCTAGTACTTCTTCTCCCTTCATCATTCCATAATGCTGAGGAGAAATCGCATCAATGTTTTTACCATGCTCTTGCGCCGTTTTTCTTAGCTCTTCTAGCTGAAAACGTACTTGAGGCCCGAGAAGACAAACATCGTACTCTTTAATTGCATCTTCAAATGCATTCACTGACATCGCATCAATTTTGCACTCAATTCCTTTATTTTCAGCAGCTTGCTCCATTTTTTTAACAAGCATACTGGTTGACATCCCTGCGCTACAGCATAAAAGGATCTTTTTCATAGCCTTACTCCCGTTGTGTAAATTTCAACCTGCAAAAACTGTAGCAAAAATAACCAAGACAAAAAAGCGCAACCGGTTGCATTATTCGTGAACACAATCCCAATTTAGAAAATACGACCTGTTTTTTAGTAATTATTTAGGTCTAGGATAAAAGTCAGGAAATAAATTAAGACACCACATTAGGTTTCAAATTATCAATATATTACTACTGACAACGTCGTTATTAATTTCTAAAAAGGAATAGAGAATGAAATTTAATAAATTGGCTATTGCAACGCTTGTAAGTGCCGCACTATCACAATACTCATTTGCTCAAACCGACTCTAAAGGCACCATTTATCTAACGTTTGATGATGGACCAATCAATGCATCTATTGACGTTATTCAAGTACTTAACCAAGAAGATATCAAAGCGACGTTTTACTTTAATGCTTGGCACTTAGATGGAATTGGTGATGAGAATGAAGACCGTTCGCTAGAAGCCTTAAAGCTCGCATTAGACACTGGTCATATTGTCGCGAACCATAGTTACGATCATATGGTTCATAACTGCGTTGATGAGTTTGGACCTAATAGCGCAGCAGAATGTAATGCTACCGGCGACCACCAGCTTAACTCGTACCAAGATCCTGTTTACGATGCCTCAATGTTTACAGAAAACTTATCTGTTTTAGAAAAGTATCTGCCTAACATTACAAGCTACCCAAATTATAAGGCGACAGAGTTTGCAAGACTGCCCTACACCAACGGCTGGCGCGTGACTAAAGACTTCAAAGCCGATGGGTTGTGTGCAACGTCTGATGACTTTAAACCTTGGGAACCAGGCTACGTTTGTAATATCAACGACCCATCAAACAGTGTGAAAGCCTCAATTGCGGTACAAAACATTCTGGCTAATAAAGGCTATCAAACACATGGTTGGGATGTGGATTGGGCACCTGAAAACTGGGGGATAGCAATGCCAGCCAACAGTCTAACAGAGGCAGAACCTTTCCTAGGTTACGTAGATGCAGCATTGAACAACTGTGCTCCTACCACCATCAACCCTATCAATTCAAAAGCACAAGAGTTTCCATGTGGTACACCACTCCACGCAGACAAGGTCATTATTCTAACGCATGAGTTTTTGTTTGAAGACGGTAAGCGAGGAATGGGCGCAACCAAGAATTTACCTAAATTAGCGGAATTTATCCGACTAGCAAAACAAGCTGGCTATGTATTCGATACGATGGATAACTACACACCAAACTGGCAAGTTGGTCATAGCTACAACGCTGGCGACTACGTCCTACATTTAGGCACCGTTTACCAAGCAGTGACCAGCCATAACGCACAGCAGGACTGGGCACCTTCCCCAACCTCTAGCCTTTGGACCAATGCTGATCCGGCAACAAATTGGGAAGTGAATGTTTCATATAAAGAGGGAGATGTTGTGACGTACTCTGGCAAACGTTATCTAGTCAACGTGCCACACGTATCTCAAGCCGATTGGACACCTGACTCACAGAACACCTTGTTCACAGCTCTATAAGCTGTTCCCTACTATTATCATGTAGTAGCTTGCGCGAGGGATTACCTCGCGCTTTTTTACTTTTCTAAAAATAAAAATGGAAAGCAGTAAAGAGTTGACTGACTGGGCCTGGCATTCCTGACGCCACGCTGGATTTGAATTCACAAACCCTAGATACAACAAAGCCCCGACTTTCGTCGAGGCTTTATCATATGAATTATGGTACCCGTGGGCAGAGTTGATTGGACAAGCACTCCTACCGCCACCGCAAAGGCAACGCTAACTTTCTTTTGATATTTACAAGCACCTAAAACGACGAAAGGCCGCTATAAAAGCGACCTTTCTATGTATGGTACCGGTGGGCGGACTTGAACCGCCACGCCCGAAGGCAACGGATTTTGAATCCGTCGTGTATACCAATTTCACCACACCGGCATCTTTGGGCTATTGCCCTTTGATGGTTGGCATTATACGGAAGCTTTTGACCTGCGCAAGCAGAAATACCTTAAATAACTATCGTTTGCTGATAATTTCGCCACAAAGTGTGACAAAGCTGTACTCATAAGAAACGTACGCTCCATTTGCTACTACTGATCCAGGTGAAAATGAGTATACGTAACTCTTTTTAAATTCTATTCACTGTAATATCAGAAACATAACCATTCCCAATGCTCGACAAAGCCGTATGGACCATCTCGGCAGCATCTTCCGCTTGCATGAAGTGACTCGTGTCCATCGTGTTGCCGCTTGTCTTCCAGAATTCCGTATCCATTCCACCAGGATAAACCGCGATAATTTTCATTGGCTTTCCTTTTAACTCCAAACGAACCGACTCGATGAATCCTTTGACAGCCCACTTCACAGCACAATACGTAGACTCTTGCGCTTTAGGCTGTTGCGCAGCAGTAGACATAACCATGACCACTTTTATCGATTGATCTTTGTAACGCTTTACTAACTCTCTTAATACATGAATGGCAGAATTCAGGTTATTATCAATCAGTTTTTGAATCTCTTCTGGCTCCTGCTCTTCCAGTTCGCCAAAATAACCACTTCCTGCACTATGAATGACCATTTCAGGCGGCTGTTTCATCCCATCAAATAGGTGTTTCACATCTTGATGCAGTGAGAGGTTGCAAGCTTGATAGCCGACGTTATGAGAGAGTTGTTTAGCTAATGCAGATAGTTTTTCTGTGTTTCTTCCTATGATATACGTCTCTTTGTCTTCCGCATCATAACGCTTTGCCAACTCTGCCCCTAAACCGCTACTTGCACCTGTAATTACAATCATGGCTACCTCTTATCAATCACATACTTTTAATGCATCTATCAATTAAGGTAACAGAATCTTGGTAATTCACACCTCAAGAACACCATTCTTTGAAGCAAGCGGCTTTCTTACTCTCATGATGCATGAAATTCCAAGTAGAACGAGGAAGATTTAACCTATGCTTAAGCAAGAATAACTTTCTGAATTTTCTATCGACTTTCGAGTAAGAACCTAATAGGAGCATGCGAATGACTGGGTCAAAATGGCAATGGTTACTGAAGCAAATGACGCGCAAATTGTGGGTTCGCACGTCACTTTATGCCTTACTTGCTGTCGCCACCGCCCTAATATCCATTGTTTTAAACCAGTTCATTACTCTGCCTCCTGCAATCAACGTCAGTAAGGATTTGCTTAACAACATATTAAATATCCTCGCGACTTCCATGCTTGCGGTGACCACATTCTCGCTCAATATAATGGTCTCAGCGTACAGTGCCGCTAGTGCAGGGGTAACGCCGCGAGCGACAAAACTGTTGATGGAAGACAGCACAACACAAAATGCCTTAGCAACCTTTCTTGGCTCTTTTCTATTTAGTTTGGTAGGCATTATCGCGCTAGGTATTGGGGCCTATCATCAACAAGCACAAATTTATCTGTTCATCGTGACTATCGCCGTAATCGTGATGATCATACTCACTCTGCTACGTTGGATTCAGCACCTTTCCGTACTAGGAAGGGTCAGTGAAACCACTTCATACGTAGAGCAAGCCTTGTTAGATGCGATAAGAAAACGGGGCAAAGAGCGTTGGCTAGGTGCTCACCCATGGAGCCATCTAGAACATAAACCCAGAGGAAGCAAGCCTATTTTCAGCCAAGAAATTGGCTACTTACAGCATGTTGATATGCATCATCTAGATAGTATTGCTGAAGCAAACCAATGCACCATCTATCTTGAACGACAACCAGGAAGTTTTGTGTATGTGAGTCAACCATTGGCTTGGGTTTGTGGAGCGTTGCCAGACGAAAACGAAATAACTGCGGCCTTCACGATTCGAACGGAGCGTTCCTATGATCAAGATCCTCGTTTTGGATTAGTCGTCATGGCGGAGATTGCCTCACGAGCTCTCTCCCCCGCCGTGAATGATAACGGTACCGCGATTGATGTTCTTGGGCGTTCTGTACGAGCCCTTTCATTATGGGGAGAGTTACTCAGCGAGCCGCCTACCAAGACTCGATACCCTAGGTTATTTGTGCCCGCATTAAGCTGCCAAGATTTATTTGATGATGTCTTTTTGCCAATCGCGCACGATGGTGCAGCGCAACTCCAAATACAGATTCGCCTACAAAAAGCCTTGCTGGCTCTTTCTAGTATGCACCCCAAGTTGTTTTTATCACCTGCAACCAAGCTATCAGAAAAAGCTTTAGAGCTCGCCTTGAGCCAGCATTATACCGAAGATGAGAAACACCAACTCTCTCATCTGTCTAATCTAGTTACAGACCAAAAAGCTAATGGTTAGGCAAGTAAAATTCAGTTGAAATAGGTTACCGAAAGGCCTTGTACATCATGATATGTGTTCATAACATACTGCAGAAAAGTCACTTCGTTTATGCATAATTAAAGACTCTGTGCGTTAGGTCTCTTTTCTCTTGGTGAGGGAATCTATATTCTGACGCACAATTTTTAAGGTAAGTGATGGAATAATGACAACGTCTACAACTCTTCCACCTGCTGGTCTCTTTCGTCGACTTGCAGCGTTGATTTACGACACATTGATTATTATCGCAATTGAAATGATGGCCGCAGGTATTGTTATGGCCGTTGTATTTGCACTAAATGCAGCAGGGCTGTTGAGCTATGGCGAGTACGCAGATGCCGCTGATATGCTCGGAAAGCACCCTGTATTAAGCCCTCTATTTACACTGTATCTTGCGGTTGTATGGATATACTTCTTTGTCTTCTTCTGGACGCGAGCAGGGCAAACACTTGGGATGCGCGCTTGGAAACTTCGAGTTCGCAATGCCAAAGACGGTGCACCGATTACAGTCACTCAAGCCCTGATTCGCATTGCAACATCTGGCTTTGGTTTGGCAAACCTGACTGTACCGATTGATCCCAAGAAACGTGGGTTCCACGACATTTGGGCAAAAACAGAGGTTGTTGTGTTGCCTAAGGCAAACTAACTTATCCGGGAATACAAAAAAGGAAGGCATAATGCCTTCCTTTTACACTTTATCCGATGATACATGGTTTATTCGGTGATACTTCAGCTACAGCTTTCTTCTCAGCAGCGCAATCGCAATGGCTAAGAACACCAGGCTCGGAGCCAATGCACCAAACACTGGGGATATGCCATATACTAAGCTTAATGGGCCAAAGAACTCACTGGATATATAAAAAGTAAACCCGGCAACCACGCCCGACAATACCCTTGCCCCCATGGTCACACTTCTGAGTGGACCGAAAACAAACGATAGCGCCATCAACATCATCACGGCAATTGAAAGCGGCTGTGTCAACTTACGCCAAAACGCCAATTCATAGCGAGACGCATCTTGCTCTGATGCTTTCAGATAGGTCACGTAATCATACAAACCGCTCAGTGATAACTCTTCAGGCTTTACCGTCACCACAGCTAGCTTATCTGGAGCCAATGACGTATGCCATTCCATCTGTTCGATGTCTTGCTTCGAAATCACGTTTTCATTTTTCATATCCGTGATTTGTACGTCTAGCATCAACCAATTGTTATCTTGTTGATAGTCGACTTCTTCGGCGAAAATAACTTTTTGTAGATTCTTATCATCATCAAAACGCCACATATTTAAAGCATAAAGCTTGTCGTCTTCGACTTTACCTATAAAGATAAAGTCGTTTGCGTCACGAGCCCAAACTCCAGAACGAACTGAGACAATACTACCTCCCGATATCGCAAACGCACGTAAGTCACGCGCCATCTTTTGTGCTTCTGGAGCGCCCCATTGCCCTAACGTCATAACGATAAGCATCAATGGCACCGCCGTTTTGAGCACGGATAACCCGATATCCAACTTTGAGAAACCAGCAGCTTGCATCACCACCAGCTCAGAGCTTGACGCCAACATACCCAAACCAATAAGGGCACCGAGTAATGCCGCCATTGGAAAGAACATTTCGATATCACGCGGCACACTGAGTAACACAAAGTACAACGCATGAGTGAGGTCGTACACACCTCGCCCTACTTTACGTAGCTGTTCTACATATTTAATGATGCCCGATAAGCCAACAAACGTCGCTAAAACCAAGGCAGTGGTAGAGATGATGGTTCTACCGATGTAAAGGTCTAAGATTTTGAACACAGCTTACGCGAGCCTCTTCTTACGGAATTTGTCTTTTATTCGTCGAGCAGCAACGCTGTCCATCATATTGGCCATGATTGCGACAATCAGTAACATCGCATTAATTGGCCACATGCCGATTGCCGCCGGAATATCACCATCTTCTAATGCAGATTTGGTTGCACTGATCGCCAGGAAATACGCTAGATAAATAAGAATCGCGGGCCCCATTTTGGCAAATCGTCCCTGACGCGGATTCACCGCTGACAAAGGAATAACCAGCATCGTTAAGAGTGGAATACACACAAATAACGAAATTCGCCATTGCAGCTCTGCTTGCGCTTCTGGGTCTGGGTGTCCAATCAAATCAACCGTTGGGTACGCTTCCCAATCTCGCCCTTTCTTTTTGACCTCACGCTGGCCGATAACGCCTTCGTATTCATCGAATTTTGTGATCATATATTCAACGCGAGTCGGCACACCTTCATAACGCGTGCCTTCTTTCATGGTGATGACCTGACGGCCGTCCGACAGTTCTTTTACTTCACCAGAGGACGAGAACATCACACTCGGCAATACTGAATCTCTCGGGCGCATCTGCGCGACAAAAACGTTGCTCAATGTATTGTCTTTAATGTCATCGATGAAGACAACCGATGAACCATCTGGCGTGCCTTGGAATTGCCCTTTCTTTAGCAAGTCAACGCTGTTTTCTGCTGCCACTTGCTCATAAAGTTGCTCTACACGGTCTTGAGACCACGGCGATAACCACAATGCATTGAAAGCCGCCACAGCAGAAGTAATCAGCGCTAAGTACAAGGCCGCTTGTACCAAGAATTTGTTACCAATACCTGTCGCGTTCATCACGACAATTTCGCTCTCTGCATACAGGCGACCAAAGGTGATCAATATGCCGATATACAGACTCAAAGGCAGCATTAACAGACCCATTGCTGGCATGTTCAAACCAACAATCGAGAAAATCAATCCAGCAGGAATATCCCCATCAGAAGCATCAGCAAGAACACTTATGAATTTCTGGCTTACAAACACCAAAAAAAGTACGAAAAAAATCGCAAATTGGCTCTTGAGTGTTTCGCGGATCAAATATCTAACAATAATCACGCTGAAATTACCTATACAAAACTTGTTTTTTTGGTCGAATCACTATAGTTTCCCGTTGAACCATTTATTTTTTTAAAAATTATAAACTAGATGTTAGTCGCTTAATCAGCTCTGCATGTAAGCCTGGAGCTAAAATTCAACAAGTAAGCGATCATTATCTAACATTTAGAGCAATTTGTCTTCAGGATGTAGGAGTACGCATGGAGTTCAGTGTAAAAAGTGGCAGTCCAGAGAAACAACGTAGCGCATGTATCGTTGTTGGTGTGTTTGAACCACGTCGCCTTTCTCCAGTAGCCGAACAACTTGATAAAATCAGTGACGGTTACATCAGTTCACTACTTCGCCGTGGTGATCTAGAGGGTAAACCTGGTCAGATGCTGCTACTGCATCAAGTACCAGGTGTTTTGTCAGAGCGCGTTTTACTTGTCGGTTGCGGCAAAGAGCGTGAACTTGGCGAGCGCCAGTACAAGGAAATCATTCAAAAGACGATCAGCACACTTAACGAGACAGGCTCAATGGAAGCGGTATGTTTCCTAACTGAACTGCATGTTAAGGGTCGTGATACATACTGGAAAGTGCGCCAGGCTGTAGAAGCGACTAAAGATGGTCTATACACATTTAATCAATTCAAGAGCGTTAAACCTGAAACTCGCCGCCCACTGCGTAAGCTTGTTTTCAACGTACCAACGCGTCGTGAATTAAACTTGGGTGAAAAAGCAATCACTCATGGTCTAGCTATCGCATCAGGTGTCAAAGCTTCAAAAGACCTTGGCAACATGCCGCCAAACGTAGCTAATCCAGCTTACCTTGCTTCTCAAGCTCGTCGTCTAGCGGACGATTACGAAACCGTAACCACCAAAATCATTGGTGAGCAAGAGATGGAAAAACTGGGTATGACCTCTTACCTAGCAGTAGGCCGTGGTTCTAAAAACGAATCTATGATGTCTATCATCGAGTACAAAGGTAACCCTGACTCAGATGCAAAACCGATTGTGCTAGTAGGTAAAGGTTTAACCTTCGATTCAGGCGGTATCTCTCTAAAACCGGGCGAAGGTATGGATGAGATGAAGTACGACATGTGTGGTGCGGCATCGGTATTCGGTACAATGAAAGCGCTAGCGAAGCTAAACCTACCAATTAACGTTATTGGTGTTCTAGCAGGCTGTGAAAACATGCCAGGCAGCAACGCTTACCGTCCAGGTGATATCCTAACGACAATGTCTGGTCAAACTGTAGAAGTTCTGAACACGGATGCGGAAGGTCGTCTTGTTCTTTGTGACGCACTGACTTACGTAGAGCGTTTCGAACCAGACTGCGTGGTTGACGTTGCAACCCTAACTGGTGCTTGTGTTATCGCACTAGGTCACCACATCAGTGGCGTTATCTCTAACCACAACCCTCTTTCTCATGAGCTAGTTAACGCTTCAGAGCAAGCAAGTGACCGTGCATGGCGTCTACCAATGGCAGATGAGTACCACGAGCAGTTGAAGAGCCCGTTTGCGGATATGGCAAACATTGGTGGCCGCCCTGCTGGTACTATCACTGCAGGTTGCTTCCTGTCTAAGTTTGCTAAAAAGTACAACTGGGCTCACGTCGATATCGCAGGTACTGCGTGGAAATCAGGCGCAGCGAAAGGCTCAACGGGCCGTCCTGTCTCAATGCTTGTCCAATTCCTTTTGAACCGCAGCGGCCAAGAGACAGAAGAGTGATTTCTGAACAAAATCTAAAAGGGCCGCAAGGCCCTTTTTTATTATCCTAATTTTCTAAAATGAAAATGGGATTTAAGATGGTCTTAGGAAGAGACCCAAGGCAAGTGAGAGAATGATGCAAACTGCAACCTTCTACATCATTAACGAAGAGAGCCCGCAAGCAACGGTGGCTGGCTTTGAAGAGTACATTGTGTTTTTGGCGCAGCACTTTGCCCGCCAAGGCGCTAAAGTGTATTTAAACTGCCAAGACAAACCACACGCCGAGCAGCTCGCTGAAGCCTTTTGGCAAGTTGATGCAGACAAGTTCATGGCACATAACCTCGTAGGCGAAGGACCGAAATACGCCACCAATATTGAGATCGGCCATAACGGTGTAAAGCCGTCTTGGAATCGTCAATTGGTAATTAATTTGGCGGAAAATGAGACAACCTTTGCGAACAAGTTTGCTCAAGTGGTAGACTTCGTGCCCTGCGAAGAAAAAGCTAAACAACTCGCAAGAGAAAGATATAAAATTTACCGTCAAGCAGGTTACCAGCTGCAAACGATCGAAATTCAATATCCTTAACGGTCAATCCTTATAGTTAAGGCGATCTTGTTAAGATCCCTCACTTATAAAGATTGACTAAGATTCAACCATCAACGTATCCATTAAAAGAGCGCTATGGAAAAGACATACAACCCAACTTCAATCGAACAAGCTCTGTATCAGACTTGGGAAGAGAAAGGCTACTTTAAGCCACACGGTGACACTACTAAAGAATCATACAGCATCATGATCCCGCCACCGAACGTCACTGGTAGCCTACACATGGGCCACGCGTTCCAAGATACGATCATGGATACGCTTATCCGTTGTGAACGTATGAAGGGTAAAAACACCCTTTGGCAAGTAGGTACTGACCACGCTGGTATCGCAACTCAGATGGTTGTTGAGCGTAAGATCGCTGCAGAAGAAGGCAAAACAAAACACGATTACGGTCGTGAAGCTTTCATCGACAAAATCTGGGAATGGAAAGGCGAATCTGGCGGCACTATCACTAAGCAGCTTCGTCGTCTTGGCGCATCTGTAGACTGGGATCGTGAACGCTTTACGATGGACGATGGTCTATCTAACGCCGTTCAAGAAGTCTTCGTACGTCTATACGAAGACGATCTAATCTACCGCGGTAAGCGTCTAGTTAACTGGGATCCAAAGCTACACACAGCGATTTCAGATCTAGAAGTAGAGAACAAAGACACTAAAGGCCACATGTGGCACTTCCGCTACCCACTAGCAGATGGCGCTAGAACAGCGGATGGCAAAGACTACATCGTTGTTGCAACGACTCGTCCAGAGACCGTGCTAGGCGATACGGGTGTTGCAGTTAACCCAGAAGATCCACGTTACAAAGATCTTATCGGTAAAGAAATCATCCTTCCTATCGTTGATCGTCGCATCCCAATCGTGGGCGATGAGCACGCCGATATGGAAAAAGGTACTGGCTGTGTGAAAATCACACCTGCGCACGACTTCAACGACTACGAAGTTGGTAAGCGCCACCAGCTACCAATGATCAACATTCTGACTTTCGACGCGAACATCCGCGACGCAGCAGAAGTATTCAACACTAACGGCGAAGCAAGCGACGCTTACAGCACTGAGCTACCAGCTAAATACCACGGTATGGAGCGTTTTGCCGCGCGTAAAGCTATCGTTGCTGAATTCGACGAGCTAGGTCTACTTGAAGAAGTGAAAGATCACGATCTACAAGTTCCTTACGGCGACCGTGGTGGCGTGGTTATCGAACCAATGCTAACTGACCAATGGTACGTACGTACTGCGCCTCTAGCGAAAACAGCAGTTGAAGCAGTAGAAAACGGCGACATCCAATTCGTTCCTAAGCAATACGAAAACATGTACTTCTCTTGGATGCGTGACGTTCAAGACTGGTGTATTTCTCGTCAGCTATGGTGGGGGCACCGCATCCCTGCTTGGTACGATAACCAAGGCAACGTTTACGTAGGTCGTGACGAAGAAGAAGTTCGTAAGAACAACAACCTAGAGTCAGTCATTGAACTACACCAAGACGAAGACGTACTGGATACATGGTTCTCTTCTGCACTATGGACGTTCGGTACTCAAGGTTGGCCAGAGCAAACTGACGATCTGAAAGTATTCCACCCTTCAGACGTACTAGTGACTGGTTTCGACATCATCTTCTTCTGGGTTGCGCGCATGATCATGATGACCATGCACTTCGTGAAAGACGAAAACGGCAAACCACAAGTACCATTTAAAACGGTTTACGTTACTGGTCTAATCCGTGACGAAAACGGCGACAAGATGTCGAAGTCGAAAGGTAACGTACTTGACCCAATCGACATGATCGATGGTATCGACCTAGAGTCTCTAGTAGAGAAGCGTTGTGGCAACATGATGCAGCCTCAGCTAGCGAAGAAGATCGAAAAGAACACTCGTAAGACGTTTGAAAACGGTATCGAAGCATACGGTACAGACGCACTACGCTTCACTCTTGCAGCGATGGCATCAACAGGTCGCGATATCAACTGGGATATGAAGCGTCTTGAGGGTTACCGTAACTTCTGTAACAAACTATGGAACGCAAGCCGTTACGTAATGATGAACACAGAAGAGCAAGATTGTGGTTTTGGTGAAGGTGAGATCGAGTACTCTCTAGCAGACAAGTGGATCGAGTCTCAGTTTGAACTCGCAGCGAAAGCGTTCAACAACCATATCGACAACTTCCGTCTAGATATGGCTGCGAACACGCTATACGAATTCATCTGGAACCAATTCTGTGACTGGTACCTAGAGCTAACTAAACCCGTTCTATGGAAAGGAACTGAAGCACAACAGCGTGGTACTCGCCGTACACTAATCACGGTACTTGAGAAGACGCTACGTCTGGCTCACCCAGTGATTCCTTACATCACAGAAACTATCTGGCAAAGCATCAAGCCACTAGTTGACGGTGTTGAGGGCGAGACAATCATGCTACAAACTCTGCCTCAGTTTGACGAAGCGAACTTCCACCAAGAAGCGCTAGACGACATCGAGTGGGTGAAAGCGTTCATCACTAGCATCCGCAACCTACGTGCTGAGTACGACATCAACCCAGGCAAGCCTCTAGACGTTATGCTGAAAGCAGCGAATGAGAAAGACGCCTCTCGTCTAGAAGCAAGCAAACAAGTATTGATGTCTCTAGCGAAGCTAGAAGCAGTACGCGTGCTTGAAGCTGGCGAAGAAACCCCAGCGTGTGCAACGGCACTGGTTGGCAAGTCTGAGCTGATGATCCCAATGGCGGGTTTGATCGACAAAGATGCAGAGCTTGCTCGTCTAGATGGCGAAATCAAGAAGACGCACGGCGAAATCAAGCGTATCGAAGGCAAACTGGGCAACGAAGGCTTTGTAGCGAAAGCACCTGAAGCTGTTGTTGCTAAAGAGCGTGAGAAGCTTGAAGGCTACAAAGAGACACTAGCTAAGCTAGAAGAGCAGAAGACAACGATCGCTGCACTTTAAGCCTCAGTGAAAGAGAAGAACTAACACTTCTCACTTTGAATCCAAAGGTTGGCCATCATGGTCAACCTTTTTTGTATATCTTTCACCAAAAACCATCATCAATAGCTTTCCCCTATCGCAACAATACTCATCATCCATTAGCATTAATGAGAATTATTATCGATAATAAACTCATCGAAACAAACACGATTGAGTAATTATCATGAAAAAGACACTAACTTTCGCAGCACTGCATTTTACTATCGCATTTAGTGTCGCTTACGTACTCACAGGCGACATTTTAATTGGTAGTTTAATTGCCATGATTGAGCCTTCAGTGAACACCGTAGCCTTCTACTTTCATGAAAAGGCATGGGCAAAAGTCCCAGCACTTAAAGCTCGTCAGTGGATGACCAAATTAAAAACCGCAAGCTTTGCGACCGTGCACTTCAGCGTCGCTTTTACCGTGGTTTACTTACTAACAGGTGATGCATTTGTCGGCGGCGTAATGGCGATGCTAGAGCCGAGTTTGAATACGGTGGCTTACTACTTCCACGAGAAAGTATGGATGCGTAAATCATCAGCAAAAACTCCAGCACCGCAGTTTTGTTTACATCACCACGCTTAAACATGGAGGCTCACTACGTCTCCTAACGAGCCAAATGACATTTATCATTGACAAAGTTGCGCACCGCAATTAATTTAATTGCGGTGCGCAACTTTATTTTTAGAGGTAAGTGGTAATGAACGCTCGTCAACTCCGACACTACTCCCGTCAGGCCGTCCGATTGCTTGGTATGCTCGATAAACAATGCGGCGATGTCGCTCTTACCCCGGTACAAGCGCACGCATTAGGTGAAATCCAATTGCAGCCATTGACCATCAACCAACTGGCGCAGCAGCTTAGTGTCGACAAGTCCAATGCAAGCCGCACCATTACTGGTTTGATTAAATTAGGTTTGGTTGAGAGCATCGAAAACCCGAAAGATAAACGAAGCCAACTCGTAGTGCTCACAATTCAAGGACAGCAGGCGTTATCGCAACTAGACCAACAGCAAAACAGCTTTTTTGAGCAGTTGCTTACACAACTTGATGACTGTGAGCAAGAACAACTCAAACTTGGTCTAGAGACTTACCTAAAAGGGCTGATAAAAGTATGTCAGGCAGAGGAATACGTTCTTCGACCTCTTACAAAAGCAGACAACCCGCAAGTGGCAGACGTAATTCGTAAAGTCTCTGCTGAATACGGCTTAACCGCAGACAAAGGTTATGGTGTGGCCGATCCAACGCTTGATGATATGTATTCGGTTTACAATCAATGCGGCGCCGCCTATTGGGTCATTGAACATCGCGGAGAGATCGTTGGTGGCGGAGGCTTTGCCCCTTTAGCTGGTGAGCCAAATGTGTGTGAGCTGCAAAAGATGTACTTCTTACCTCAAACACGAGGACACGGTTTAGCCAAACGCATCGTCGCATTGAGCTTACAACTGGCGAAACAGTTTGGGTATCAGCAGTGCTATTTAGAAACGACCGAATGTCTAAGAGAGGCGGTAGGCTTGTATGAAAAGCTAGGCTTTGAGCATCTCGATGCCCCGCTTGGACAAACAGGGCATGATGCATGTGAAGTCGTAATGCTTAAGGTACTGTAATAAAAAATATTATCAGACGTTAAAGCACAACATGGGTAACGCAAAGCTCCTGGCTCAATGCAACAGTGAAGTTTTGGCGTTGCCCATCCAATTCAACAGACAACTGATAGAGATCATTTGGATCAGGGTCATTAAGATCAGCATACTTTGGCGCTTCAATCTGAAAGAGTGCGCTGGCGTGATCTGCACGAACGTCAATTGGGATATGGTAAGTCATGCCATTAAACTTTACCGCTGCTGACACTAGCCCTGGTGCAAATGTCTGGTAATACAAATCGACCTTAAATTCACACCCGCCACCATGGTGCCAAATCTGCTCGGTTGCCACGCGATCTAAACGCACGTTGCGAATAAACTGCAAGTACGGTTCTTGCCACACGCCCAGTCGCTCATCACTTTTCTTATATTGATGTTCAGAAAGCGGGCACAGTTCTGGCTTATCCTCATCGAATAAAAGATCTTCTTCTTCCTCTAGGAACAATATCTCAAAGCGATTACGCCCCATTTGCATGTATGGGCGAATGTCTTTCTTATACACACTTTGCGAGCCATCACAATCAAACACAGCCACGCCGTTCAAACGTACCTCCGCATGGTAATCAACACCACCCATTACCATTTCCACTGCAGGAAATGCCATCATCGCCTCATCCACTTCAATGTCATGCATCAGGTGCCATTCTTGTTGACGGATCGCTTCCTCCGTCAATTCATCAGGCAGGACTAGACTTAAAGGGGCGGGAAAAGTGATGTCATCCTGTGGAATCGAGAGGTCCGTCAGTGGAGAGACTTGCCATAAACCGGCGAGTGAGAGTTGCATATACACCTTGCGCTAGATCAATTTTCACGCATTATAGGGAGAAATCCCCTATAAACTCAATGTGAATTATTTATCACCTCCACATTCATCTGTTGTTGGATGCCATTTTCAAGGTATAAAAAAACCAGCGTTAAACGCTGGTTTCTCTAAAAGAGGTGAGCTTTGATTACTCGTCGTCTTCATCTTCTTCAGGGTAAAGCGCATCTTCGCCTTCGTAGTACGTACCCCAACCGTCATAGATGATGTCGTATTTTTCTGCCAAGTGAATCAGTTTTTCAACTTGCGCATCAATGGCTTCTGCGTCTAATGCTGATTCCATGGTTGCGTCACAGCAAAGCAACTTGTTGCCATCTTCATCTTCAGTTTCTTCCGCTTCAAGCACTTCAAAGCCCATCTTGAATGCTTCAACTACCGCTTTTTCTAGCGTGTCAAAATCTTCTGCAAACAGGTGGTGCTCGATTTCGTATAGCGAATCTGGATCGCTGCCATCTTCTAGCAATGCTGCAATGATATCGCGAGTCTCTTCCTTTTGAATCTCAATTAATTCTTCTACTGATAGATATTCATCTTCGTGAGACATGTTTTGGCTCCAGATTAGTTACTTGATAGAAACACTATACCCGATACTGAGTATGCTGATCCGGTGAAATATGGCATGGATTGCGATGAAAAGCCACAAACAAACATCATACCACCGCGATTCTTATCGGTTATTTGAATATAAATATTAAACCGACCACGCAAAGAAACAAAAAATTAACAAAAAATGGCATTTTTTAATATTCAGAACATCCTAACTGACACTTAATGCGGTTATTTTCTCTTTCTGTGCGTGTTTATGGCGCTTTCTTGAATACACTCACGTGTAAAACGAAGAAGTATAACGAATAAATTCACTTTAATAATGCATAATTGAGAATAAAAATGCACATTTTATGCACTATGCATGTATTCTTTCTCAACGGGAAAATTAGAATAAAAACGCACGCTCTCCACATTTCACAAAATAGAATTTAAACCCAAACCAAGACTTCATCAGCAAAACAGCCAAAACTAAAATCTAAAAAACAATAAAAACTCAGAATATAGGCAAAGCGTAGTGATTTGCATCTTTCTAGGAAGCTTGTCATAACTAACGGCTGGAAAATTTGTAAGGATACAAAATGAGCAAGCTGTACGTTGGATCAGAAGTTGGTCAACTTCGACGAGTTCTATTAAATCGCCCAGAGCGCGCCCTAACCCACTTAACTCCATCAAACTGTCATGAATTACTGTTTGATGATGTACTTGCTGTAGAAGCGGCCGGTGAAGAGCACGATGCGTTCGCACGCACGCTACGCGATCAAGATGTAGAAGTGCTTCTCCTCCACGATTTACTGGTCGAAACCCTCGCCGTTCCAGAAGCAAAACAGTGGCTGCTAAATACTCAGATTTCTGACTTTCGTTACGGGCCAACCTTTGCGCGAGACCTGCGCCAATATTTTTCAGAAATGGATGATGAACACCTTGCCAGCATCTTTTTAGGTGGCTTAGCTTACTCAGAGCTGCCGATCACCTCATCTTCTATGCTGCCAAAAATGAAGCGTCCGCTGGATTTTGTTATTGAGCCGCTACCTAACCACCTATTTACGCGTGATACCTCATGCTGGGTTTATGGTGGTGTATCGCTCAACCCAATGATGATGCCTGCACGCCAACGTGAAACAAACCACTTACGTGCGATTTATCGTTGGCACCCAATTTTTGCTGGCCAAGACTTTATCAAATACTTCGGTGATGATGATCTGCATTATGATAATGCGAATGTCGAAGGCGGTGATGTGTTGGTTATTGGTAAAGGTGCAGTTCTGATCGGTATGTCTGAGCGCACGACCGCGCAAGGTGTAGAAAACCTTGCAGCGAGCCTGTTTAAGGCAGGACAAGCAACCGAAGTGATTGCGATTGATCTGCCTAAACACCGTTCATGCATGCATTTAGACACCGTTATGACCCATATGGATGTGGACACGTTCTCTGTTTACCCAGAGATCATGCGCAAAGATCTCGACACATGGCGCTTAACACCAAAAGGCAATGGTGAAATGCATGTTGAAGCATCTCATAACTACCTACATGCGATTGAATCTGCTCTTGGCTTAGATCAGCTGAAAATCATCACAACGGGTGGTGACAGTTATGAAGCTGAGCGCGAACAATGGAATGACGCCAATAACGTTCTTACCGTAAAACCGGGCGTTGTGATTGGTTACGAACGCAATGTATACACCAACGAAAAATACGACAAAGCTGGTATCAAAGTACTGACAGTCCCAGGTAACGAGCTTGGCCGTGGCCGTGGTGGCGCCCGCTGCATGAGTTGTCCGATAGAACGAGACGATATATAACCAATTCGTCCTTTTACATTAAATGAATAAAAACTAAGGTTGATGTGAATGCATCAACCTTTTTTAGTTTTACATAAAAAATAATTATTCACAAATAAAGCATTTATATGTTTTAATGCATTCTATTAATTCAATCACACGTACTAAGGGACGAGCTATGGCTTTCAATTTACGTAACCGCAACTTTTTGAAGCTATTGGATTTCTCAACCAAAGAAATCCAGTTCTTGCTCGAACTGTCTGCAGAGCTAAAAAAAGCAAAATATGCAGGAACAGAGCAGAAGACACTTCAAGGTAAAAACATTGCACTCATCTTTGAGAAATCTTCGACTCGTACCCGATGTGCGTTTGAAGTCGCAGCTTTTGATCAAGGCGCTCAAGTTTCTTACATCGGCCCTTCTGGTTCTCAGATTGGCCATAAAGAATCAATGAAAGACACCGCGCGCGTACTTGGCCGCATGTATGATGGCATCGAATACCGCGGCTTTGGCCAATCCATTGTTGAAGAGCTTGGCACTTATGCTGGTGTTCCAGTGTGGAATGGTTTGACTGATGAGTTCCACCCAACCCAAATCCTTGCCGATTTCCTTACCATGCAAGAGCACGGACGCGGTAAGCAGCTGCATGAAATGACCTTCGCTTACCTAGGCGATGCACGCAACAATATGGGCAACTCGCTCATGGTGGGTGCCGCTAAAATGGGCATGGATATTCGCCTTGTCGCGCCAAAAGCGTTCTGGCCTGAAGAAGATTTGGTGGCAACTTGCCAAACTATCGCGCAGCAAACTGGTGCAAAAATCACATTAACTGAAAGCGTGGAGGAAGGCGTGAAGGGTTGTGACTTCCTTTACACCGATGTTTGGGTATCTATGGGAGAATCCGCGGAGGCATGGGATGAACGTGTGGCTTTAATGACACCATATCAAATCAATATGGACGTGATTAAACAAACGGGTAATCCACATGTGAAATTCATGCACTGTCTTCCGGCTTTCCACAATGATGAGACCACCGTCGGCAAAGAAGTCGCTGAAAAATACGGCATGAAAGGCCTTGAAGTAACAGAAGAGGTATTTGAGTCAGAATACTCCATCGTATTCGACGAAGCTGAAAACCGTATGCACACTATCAAAGCCGTGATGGTAGCAACATTAGGAAGCTAAACTAGCAAGCCAAAACAGCTGCCAAAAACCATGATGTAATCGCTTGCGCTCACGAAAGTTAAGCGTATAATGCTCGGCAATTTGTCTGAGGATTAAGAAATGACCAAGCTAATTGCCGACATGAAAACGCGATTTGCTCTAGCTAAGCGACTACGCTTACGTGGTGTTATTTTCGTTAATTCTATTGAATTTTAAAACCTCCCCATTTGGGGAGGTTTTTTTATGTCCAAAATTCCTTTCGGCAATTTGGATATAGTCATCAATGTTATAGGGAAGAAGATCATGGCGAACTCGCTTTACCAGAAGCACATCATCTCTATTCCAGAGCTTTCACGTGAAGAACTGGAACTTATCGTAGAAACAGCAGGCAGCCTTAAAAAAGCACCTCGACCAGAACTGATTAAAAACAAAGTCGTTGCCAGTTGTTTCTTTGAACCATCAACACGTACACGTTTATCGTTTGAAACAGCGATTCAACGCATTGGTGGTGACGTGATTGGCTTTGATAATGATGGTAATACCTCTCTGGCGAAAAAAGGCGAAACACTCGCAGATTCAGTACAGGTCATCTCTTCTTACGTCGATGCCTTTGTGATGCGCCATCCACAAGAAGGCGCCGCTCGCTTGGCCTCTGAATTCTCAAATGGCGTGCCAGTGATCAACGCTGGTGACGGTGCAAACCAACACCCAACTCAAACGCTACTCGACCTATATACCATCGCGGAAACACAAGGTCGTCTAGACAACTTGAACGTCGCATTCGTCGGTGACCTAAAATATGGCCGCACGGTGCACTCACTGACTCAAGCATTAGCGAAGTTTAATAACATCCGCTTCTTCTTTGTTGCACCAGAAGCATTGGCAATGCCAGATTACATCTGCGAAGAGCTAGACGAAGCTGGCATTCAATATAGCCTACACACGGACATGGAGAGCGTGATTCCTGAACTGGATATTCTGTACATGACACGAGTACAGAAAGAACGTTTTGACGAATCGGAGTACGCGCACATTAAATCGGCGTATATTTTGACAGCTGCATTACTCGAAGGGGCGCGCGAAAATCTAAAAGTACTCCACCCACTACCACGTGTGGATGAAATCACAACCGATGTTGATAAAACGCCTCATGCTTACTTCTTCCAGCAAGCTCAAAATGGCGTATACGCTCGCCAAGCACTGTTGGCGCTTGTTCTAAACGAAACACTGTAATCGAGGAGAAAACCCATGGCTAAAGAAACTCAATTGCAGGTAGAAGCAATCAAAAATGGCACGGTCATCGACCACATCCCTGCGCAAATCGGCATCAAAGTACTAAGACTGTTCGATATGCACAATTCATCACAGCGCGTTACGATTGGTCTGAACTTGCCATCATCAGCACTCGGTCATAAAGATCTACTGAAAATAGAAAATGTGTTTATTAATGAAGAGCAAGCGAGCAAGTTGGCGCTGTATGCTCCTCACGCGACCGTGAACCAAATCGAAAACTATGAAGTGGTGAAAAAGCTCGCGTTAGAGCTTCCAGAGCGCATCAATGATGTCTTCGAATGCCCAAATTCAAACTGTATTTCTCACAATGAGCCAGTAGAAAGCAGCTTTAGCGTGTTCGAGAAGAAACAAGAAATCCGCCTAAAGTGTAAATACTGCGAGAAAGTGTTCTCACGCGAGATCGTAACCGAGCGATAAACATGCTGCATGACTAGGCTGTGATACGTTTAAAATACCCTGCAATGTCGGGGTATTTTGCTCTTTACCTACCGAGGGTTTAGAGGCAAACTGAGAATCTTTATTCCCTACAACTGATGGAAAAATCAAATGACGAAAGTACTTCACACTGAATCTGCACCAGCAGCAATCGGTCCTTACGTTCAAGGCGTAGATCTAGGTAACATGGTTCTTACTTCAGGCCAAATCCCAGTAAACCCAGCGACAGGTGAAGTGTCTGCTGATATCGCAGAGCAAGCTCGTCAGTCTCTAGAAAACGTAAAGGCTGTGGTTGAATCTTCAGGTCTTAAAGTATCTGATATTGTAAAGCTAACGGTTTTTGTTAAAGACCTAAATGACTTTGGCACAGTGAACGAAGTTTACGGCAAGTTCTTTGATGAGCACGGCGTAGCAAACTACCCTGCACGCTCTTGTGTAGAAGTGGCTCGCCTACCAAAAGATGTTGGCATCGAGATTGAAGCAATCGCTGTTCGCAAATAATTGCACTTGCTGACAAACATAAAAAAACGGGTAGCTCAGGCTACCCGTTTTTTATTGTCTTTTCGTGATGATATCGCAGTAAAACTTAAGCAGCGTTGCGCTGTTTGACTTCTTCATCTAACGATTCAAGCTTCTCTTTCATCTGTTCACGACAGATATTCGCTAACTCGCGAATGCCCTCTTTACCATAGCCTTCAGTGCTGATTGGAGGTAGCATTTCAACAATCACATGACCATTGTTCCAACGGTTCAGCTTAATTTTATTCGTCGAGCTACATACGATAGGAATGATTGGTACGCCTGCTCCAATTGCCGCATGAAAAGCACCTGTTTTGAATGGCAGCAAACCACGTCCACGAGAACGCGTGCCTTCAGGGAACATCCACACCGAAACATCACTTTCTTTCATGCTGCTCACTACCTGATCGATAGTACCTTTTGCTTTCGAGCGATTCGCTCGGTCAATCAGAATGTTACCCGTAAGCCAGTAAAGCTGACCAAACAGTGGCATCCAAGCCAAGCTCTTTTTACCTACTGTCACAACTTTCGGGGTCACAGCAGCAGAAACAGTAAACATGTCCCAGTTGTTCTGGTGGTTAGCAATGTAAACATGTTGTCCGCGTGAATACGCATCTTCAGGGATACGCAGCTCTAACTTAATCCCAAATACACGAGACATCTTGGCAAACAAGCGGCCAAAAGTGAAAACGTGCTTAGGGTTTCGGGGGCTTAACAGGCAGTAACCACAACCACCAATAAACATAACAATCGCAAAGATAGCGACAGCAAATACACGTAACAGTGCAATCATTCTTGTTCTCCAGGAACCGGCTTTTGCCAGATACAGCTATTAATTTCTCTCTTTCCATAAAAGATAACTATGGTCATGAGAGTGATATAAAAAAGCCGAAACTCAGGTTTCGGCTCTCTTGATATCCAAGTTACCTGCGGTGCAGTTTAACTTGCCTCGCTCACTCGCTCAATATTTGCGCCAAGTGCAGCCAGTTTATTTTCGATTTTGTCGTAACCGCGGTCGATATGGTAAATACGGTCAACGATGGTTTCGCCTTTAGCAATACAGCCCGCAATTACCAAACTAGCCGAAGCTCGTAGGTCGGTTGCCATGACTTGCGCACCACTTAATGACTCAACATCACCACAGATAACGGTGTTGCCTTCAATCTCGGCTTTCGCGCCCATACGCATGAGTTCTGGTACGTGCATAAAGCGGTTTTCAAAGATAGTCTCTGTGATCACGCCGCCGCCTTTCGCCATCATGTTTAGTAGCGTAAATTGCGCTTGCATATCGGTCGGGAAGCCTGGATGCGGCGCTGTACGTACACTCACTGCTTTCAGCTCGCGATCGGTCATATCAACTGAAATCCAATCTTCACCCGTTTCGACAAGCGCGCCAGCTTCTTCTAGCTTGGCTAAAACCGCTTCAAGCAAATGAGCGTTAGTGTTACGGCATACTACTTTACCGCCAGATACCGCGGCAGCGACAAGGAATGTTCCCGTCTCAATACGGTCGGCAACCACGTTGTGTTTACAACCACCTAGGCGCTCAACACCTTCAATCGTGATCGTATCTGTGCCTGCACCAGAAATTTTTGCACCAAGCTTATTTAGGAAATCCGCTGTGTCTACAATTTCAGGTTCACGCGCCGCGTTGTCTAGCGTTGTAGTGCCTTCAGCAAGTGCTGCAGCACACATGATGGTGATCGTCGCGCCTACGCTGACTTTATCCATCACGATGTGCGCACCTTTTAGACGACCATCAACCTCTGCTTTAACGTAACCATCTTCAAGCGTAATCGTTGCGCCAAGCTGCTCTAGGCCAGAAATATGCAGATCAACAGGACGAGCACCGATAGCACAACCGCCAGGTAGAGAAACCTGGCCTTGACCAAATCGCGCTACGAGCGGACCCAAAGCCCAAATAGAAGCACGCATGGTTTTCACCAAATCATACGGTGCGCAGTATTCAGTAATGCTACTAGGATCGACGTGAACAGAACCATTACGGCTTACTTTCGCGCCTAAACGCTTAAGCAGTTCCATGGTTGTATCGATATCACGAAGGTGTGGCACGTTTGCCACTTCTACAGGCTCTTCCGCCAAGATAGACGCAAATAAAATCGGCAGTGCTGCGTTTTTTGCACCGGAAATGGTCACTTCACCAACGAGTGGTTTATCTGACCCAATAACTCGAAACTTTTCCATCAATAAACCTTAAAGCGACATCAGTTTCTTATCACGAGCCCACTCTTCTGGTGTGAACGCTTTAATTGATAATGCGTGAATGTCGTTACGCTGGATGTATTCCATCAGAGGACCATAAATTAACTGCTGCTTCTTAACGCGGCTCATTCCATCGAAACAAGCATCAACAGCAACCACCTCATAGTGGCTACCTTCACCTTTTACATGCACTTCTTGAAGGTTTAGTGCTTCTTCTAATAACTGTTGTACTTTTGCGCTATCCACAATTTACCCCTGATAATTCTGTATGTGTTTGGCCACTAAAGATTCAACATTGCTCAGTTGAAACAAAGTGCGCAGTTGCGCCGGCACGAAACTGAGCATTATATGACAGTTTTGCTTTTTTGCATGCTCTAATAAGTGGATTAACATCACCATTCCTGCAGAGTCGACGCGCTCTATCTCTTTTAACGAGCATTCCAGCTCAGCTTGAGCTGGTTGCCATTGCTGAGCATACGCCCACAATGAGGGCACTGTATCTCTATCAAGTGCCCCTGTTAGCTTAAGAATGTTTTGATCTAATTGCCACTGAGCGGGAGTCTGGGCCATTATTTCTTCGCCTCAAAGCGAATCGGTTCCGCAGCTAATTTCTCTAGATCTTTCGCGACAGATAGAATGCCTTCTTGACGAATTTTGCTATTCCATTCTGACTGTTTGCTAGAGAGTAAACTGATGCCTTCCGCAATCATATCGAACGCTTCCCACTCACCAGATTTGTTGTCTTTACGCAATTTGAACTCAAGCTTGATGTTTGGACGCGGCGTATCGATGATATCAACTTTAATGCTGGTGATACGCTTAGAGTCATCAATGCTAGGCTCAGGACCAAATTCAATTTGTTGGTCACTGTATTGCGTTAGCACTTGGGCATATGAAGCAATTAAGTACGCGCGAAATGCATCGATAAACTCAAGTACGTCTTCACGTTTCGCTCCTTTTAGGTTTGGACCTAGGAGCTTTAACCCCGCATAGCGGTAGTTGACGTAAGGCATTAGCTCTTCTTCAACAATCACCTTGAGTAAATCTGGGTCTTGTTTGATTTTCGGCTGCTCGGCTTTTAATCTTTCGAACGTGACTTCAGCCACTTGCTTCATCATCTTATAAGGTTCAGTTTTATCCACTTCTGCTGCACTTGTACCAAACGCGCTAAACACAGCACAAACTGAAAGTAATAATCTCGCTAACATAGTTATTCCTTACTTGAATCGTCTGAACCACCTACGCTGTAAAGCACTTGACCAATTAAGTCTTCAAGCACAAGCGCTGATTTGGTGTCTTCGATGGTATCGCCATCGACCAGCATGACTTCATCGTCAAAAACAAAGCCTGGTACTAAACCAATGTATTGCTCACCAATCAAGCCAGACGTCAAAATTTGTACGCTCGACGTTTCTGGGAATTGATTGTATTTGCTATTGATCGATAGAGTTACAACAGGTAATAAGTTATCTGGGTTAAGCGAAATATTGCTTACCCGGCCAATCACAACCCCACCCACTTTTACTGGCGAGCGAACTTTTAAACTACCAATATTATCGAACTCAGCTTTGAGGGTGTAAGTATCACCAGAGCCAATGCTTTTTACGTCAGCAACTTGAAAAATCATCACAAGAATCGCGCAAATTCCCGCTAATACAAAGCTGCCAACCCATAATTCAGTTTTACGTGTTTGTTGCATGATTAATTCCCAAACATCAATGCGGTCAGTACAAAGTCTAGTCCCAGTACTGCTAAAGAAGAATGCACAACAGTGCGCGTAGTTGCTCGGCTGATCCCTTCCGAAGTTGGAATAGCATCATAACCGTTAAATAGAGCGACCCAAGTAACCGTAATTGCAAACGCAAAGCATTTGATCATACTGTTACCAATATCCTGTCCTAGTTCAACTGAGGACTGCATCGCTGACCAAAAACTGCCATGGTCAACACCTTTCCAGTCAACACCAACAAGCTGAGCGCCCCAAATACCCACTGCCATGAAAATCATAGCCAGTAATGGCATTGAAATAGCACCAGCCCAAAAACGTGGCGCGATCACTCTTTTCAAAGGATCTACCGCCATCATTTCAAGGCTAGAGAGTTGCTCCGTCGCTTTCATCAAACCTATCTCTGCAGTTAACGCAGAGCCTGCACGACCAGCAAACAGAAGTGCAGTGACAACGGGCCCTAATTCACGTAGCAATGAGAGCGCCACCATTTGCCCCAAACTGCCCTCTGCGCCGTAATCCACCAGCACAACATAGCCTTGTAGGCTCAAGACCATACCAATGAACAACCCAGATACGACGATAATCGCCAGAGACTGGACGCCTACGGAATAAAGTTGTTTAACGAGCAGAGGAAAGCTTTTGAGCGGTTGTGGCTTAGTAAACAGTGCCCCAATCAGCATGAAAGTCGCACGACCAAATGCTCCGCAGATGGAGAGCGTTCGTCTACCTAGTGAGGCGACAAAATGCATAAAGTTATCGACCATCAAATAAGTCCTTTTCGATACTTTGAGAAGGGAAGCGAAACGGTACAGGACCATCAGCATCACCTTGTAAGAACTGCTGAACGCGAGGGTCAGGATTCTGATTAAGCTCTTCTGGTGTGCCAAAAGCGATAATTTTGCCATCGGCCATCAGATAAACCCAATCGGCAATACTCATCACTTCAGGCACGTCGTGAGAAACGACTATAGAAGTTAAACCTAACGCTTGATTTAGATTACTAATAAGCTCAACCAAGACACCCATGGTGATTGGGTCTTGTCCGACAAATGGTTCATCGTACATGATTAAATCTGGGTCTAGGGCGATCGCACGCGCCAACGCAGCGCGTCTTGCCATGCCACCCGATAGCTCGCTCGGCATCAGTTGTGCCGCGCCGCGTAGACCGACGGCTTCAAGCTTAAGCAACACCATGGTACGAATCAGCTCTTCAGATAAATTCGTATGCTCTCGCAATGGGAAGGCGACGTTATCAAAGACATTCAAATCAGTGAATAAAGCTCCTGATTGAAACAACATGCTCATTTTCTTTCGAGCATGGTAGAGTTTTTTACGCGAGAGAGAGGGAATATTGTCGCCATCAAACCAGATCTCTCCTTGCTCGGGATACAACTGACCACCAATTAAACGCAGCAGTGTTGTTTTACCAATTCCCGATGGTCCCATAATGGCCGTCACTTTGCCCTCAGGAACATGCAGATCAATACCATCAAAGATCTTGCGCTCTCCCCGTGAAAAAGTGAGGTTGTTCACGGTGACTAAATCGTTGTTCGACATATCATCTCTTCTACTGTCGGAGCGTTGCAACTCACGGCATCATCAACCAGACACACAACGGAGTTGAATTTCACGTTTAATAAAGTAACGTCGGTACATTTATTAGGCTGCAATCATAAGCACATTGGCTTTGAATTTAAAGCACTGTTCAATTAAATAAAGTCGAGTATATACCTGCAATTTTTTGTGGATTACGATCAAATCAGCGCAAAGTGTTTAAATCCTAGACAAGAATTGCTGATTTAAATGAACGACATTTGCATACATTTTCGTTACTAACCTTTAATTTATTCGTCGTTTATCTTCCATTTTAGGCCGCAAAAGGTCAAAATTAGCGGTTATTCATTTTACTTATTTAATACTTAGGAATTCTCATGCTCGAAGCCGTAGCGTTGCTTATAGTCGGTCTTGTTTTGCTCGTATGGAGTGCAGATAAACTTGTTTTTGGTTCTGCAGCGATAGCCCGCAACGTCGGTATTTCACCTCTTGTCATCGGCATGACAATCCTTGCGATGGGCTCTTCTGCGCCAGAGATGATGGTTTCTGCAACCGCAGCCTGGGACGGAAAAACCGATACTGCAGTGGGTAACGTTTTAGGCTCAAACATCGCGAACATCGCGTTAATCCTAGGTATTACAGCACTCATCAAGCCTCTGTCGATTAGCTCCGCGGTCATCCGCCGGGAACTGCCATTAATGATTGCAGTAACAGTACTCGCCGGTATTCTGCTTTGGAATAGCCATCTCGGTTTTTATGAAGGTGTCTTATTATTTGTACTCTTTGGGGCATTTTTATTTGCTATGTTGCAGATCAGCCGCAAAGAACAAAAATCAGGTGATGTTTTTCTTGATGACCAAGAGTCAGAGATCCCAGAAGGCGTCAGCAACCCTAAAGCGATCATGTGGGTGGTTATTGGCCTGATACTGCTTCCTTTGGCAGCAAGCATGCTAGTGGATAACGCGGTGATTATTGCAAAGTATTTTGGCATGAGCGATCTTGTCATCGGTCTGACTATCATTGCCATCGGCACTAGTCTACCTGAGCTCGCAGCATCGCTTGCTGGTGTTTTAAAAGGTGAAGACGACATGGCCGTCGGTAACATTATTGGCTCGAATGTGTTTAATATTCTGGCCGTAATGGGCATTCCAGGCATCATTAATCCATCGGTACTGAGTGAGTACGCGATGGGACGTGACTTCTGGGTCATGTTAGGCGTTTCACTGTTACTTGTCGCGATGTGTTTGGGTAAATCACGCAGCATTAACCGTATTGAAGGTGCAATCTTGTTTGCATGCTTCCTAGGTTATCAAGTGTACTTATTCGCAAACATGGCCGCTTAATTACCACGATAAATAAGTAGAGAACTGATATGTCCAATCAATTTGATTTTCGCGCTGCTGCTAAACAAGTTCTTGATATCGAAGTTGCTGCTCTGCAAGAGCTGGATACCTACTTTGATGATCAATTTGAGAAAGCGTGCGAACTGATCCTTTCCAACAGCGGCAAAGTAGTCGTTATGGGTATTGGCAAGTCAGGCCACATTGGTAACAAGATTGCTGCGACTCTGGCAAGCACGGGGACTTCTGCGTTTTTCGTTCACCCTGGCGAAGCAGCACATGGCGACTTGGGCATGATCAGCCCTGGAGATATTGTGCTCGCAATTTCTAACTCTGGTGAGTCAAACGAAATTCTGTCTCTATTTCCGGTATTAAAACGCCTGAACATCAAGATAATTAGCATGACAGGCAAGCCAGAATCCAATATGGCAAAACTGTCTGACTTGCACCTGCAAATCACGGTACCTCAAGAAGCTTGCCCACTAGGGTTGGCACCGACCAGCAGTACCACGGCCACATTAGTAATGGGAGACGCATTAGCCGTAGCCCTACTCCAAGCGCGTGGTTTTTCTGCCGAAGATTTTGCTCTATCTCATCCAGGTGGCGCGTTAGGGAGAAAACTGCTGCTTAAGTTGTCTGATATTATGCACTTTGGAGAAGCGTTACCTAAAGTTTCTCCAAACGCATTGATTCGCGATGCCCTGCTTGAAATTTCAGAAAAAGGGCTAGGCATGACCGCTATCGTCGATGAACACGATGCTATGCTTGGTATATTCACCGATGGTGATTTACGTCGCACCTTAGACAAACGCATTGATATTCATACGACCGCGATTGGCGAAGTCATGACGACAAATCCAACCACAGCGCACCCTGATATGCTAGCGGTTGAAGGTTTGAACTTGATGCAGAATAAAAATATTAACGCTCTGATTTTATGTAAAGACGAAAAAATTGTGGGTGCACTGAACATGCACGATTTACTAAAAGCTGGCGTGATGTAATATCAGCACAAACATTTAAATCATTTATTACACAAATAAAGGCAATGGTCAGGGAAGTACTGAGCTAAACGATAGGCCTTCATTATATGAGTTTTACTCGCCTTATTTATTTGCTCTTGATCTTCGTTGTCGCATGGTGCGGTTATTACCTACTGACCCCAAAAGGCAACGACGCAATTCAAGTAGCACCAGATTCTGAACTGCCCATGTTCAGTGGTACTGGACTGGAAAACATCACCTATGGTGAAGATGGTGTCCGCAGTTACATCATCCGCTCCACGAACTTAGACCATTATGCTAAGAGTGGAGATACCATTTTTAATAACCCGACTTTGATGGTTTACCGTGAAGGTAGCGTCATTGAATGGAAGGTGACGGCCACAAGAGCCGTGTTAGATGAAGACCAAGTCTTAACGTTATATGACAAGGTCTTAATGCAAAATCTTCTGCCAGGTGCGAGTTTTGATACCATGGCAACAGACAAGTTAGTCATTAATCTAACCAATCGTGATTTTAAAGCTGATCAACAGGTCATGTTGGTTGGGCCACAATTTGAAACTACTGGAGGCGCAATGCAAGGCAACTTAAAGCAGCATACCGCAACTCTGACAGACGAAGTTCAAGGTCGATATGAAACCGTTACACCTTAGCCTACTGGCACTGGTATTGGCGGCGCCTCAAGCGCTGGCACTTAAGTCGGATACTCAACAACCGGTTTACATTAACTCTGACACCCAACAGGTGGATATGAAGAGTAACCAGGTTATCTTTAAAGGCGATGTATCTCTTAAGCAAGGTAGCATCAATATCGATGCTGATAGAATCGTGGTAACGCGCGATCCTAAAACCGAAGCCATCAAACAGATTCAAGCATTTGGTAAACCTGCGAAGTTTTCTCAGCTGATGGACGATGGTAAGACACTGAGTGGTCAAGCTGTGGAGCTGGATTACCGTATTTCTACAGACGAATTGACCATGAAAGGTCAAGCGCAACTGGCACAAGACAACAACACTATTAAAGGTTCTTCGATTCGTTACCAAATTGGTAAACAAAAGCTAGTCGCTGATAGCTCTAAGGAAGAGCGCGTTACGACCATTTTGCAACCCAATCAGATAGAGAACTAATATGGCAGTACTGAGTGCGAAAAACTTGGCGAAAAGCTACAAAAAGCGCAAAGTCGTAACCGATGTTAGCTTGAAAGTTGAATCTGGTCAGATTGTTGGGCTGCTAGGCCCAAACGGCGCAGGTAAAACCACCTCGTTTTATATGATTGTCGGCTTAGTGCCACGAGATGAAGGCACCATCACCATTGATGATAAAGACATCAGTATTCTGCCGATGCACAGTCGTTCGCGTCTCGGGATTGGCTACCTTCCGCAAGAAGCGTCGATTTTCCGTAAGCTGTCGGTGGAAGATAACATCATGGCTGTACTCGAAACTCGTCAAGAAATGACACGTGAAGAGCGCCAAGATAAGCTGGAAGATTTGTTGGAAGAATTCCACATCCAGCACATCAGAACCAGTGCGGGTATGGCACTATCAGGGGGTGAGCGACGCAGGGTGGAAATCGCTCGCGCTTTAGCAGCCAACCCTCAATTCATTTTGTTGGATGAACCTTTCGCAGGTGTTGACCCAATCTCGGTTAATGACATCAAGAAAATCATCGAGCATCTACGCGATCGCGGCCTCGGAGTGTTAATCACTGACCATAACGTGCGTGAAACACTGGACGTATGCGAAAAAGCCTATATCGTAAGCCAAGGGCACCTAATTGCATCGGGAACTCCGGCAGAAGTTCTCAATAATGAACAGGTGAAACAAGTTTATCTCGGCGAACAATTCCGTCTATGATTATATTAGGAACGGTAAGATTCTGAGCATTACAAGGTAAGTAACACTGAATGAAACCTTCATTACAACTCAAGCTAGGTCAACAGTTAGCCATGACGCCACAGTTGCAACAAGCGATTCGCTTACTGCAACTGTCGACACTCGATCTTCAACAGGAAATCCAAGAAGCCTTGGATTCAAACCCATTATTGGAAGTTGAAGAAGGCCAAGATGAGCCTGTAGCAAACGGTGAAGATAAATCAGCGGTCGAGGCTGCTGATAGCAACAGTGCTAACGAACCAGCAGACATTGACGTTCCAGACAGTTCAGACGTAATTGAGAAGTCAGAGATCAGCTCTGAACTTGAAATCGATACCACTTGGGATGACGTCTACAGCGCGAATACTGGTAGCACTGGCTTAGCTCTTGACGATGATATGCCTGTCTACCAAGGCGAAACCACGGAATCATTGCATGACTACCTAATGTGGCAACTTGACCTGACACCATTCAGTGAAACCGATCGTACGATTGCATTAGCGATTATTGACGCTGTTGATGACTACGGTTACCTAACCCTATCTCCTGAAGAAATTCATGAGAGCTTCGATAACGAAGAGATTGAGTTAGACGAAGTAGAAGCCGTTCGTAAACGTATTCAGCAGTTCGATCCGCTCGGTGTGGCATCGCGCAACTTACAAGAGTGCCTACTGCTACAGCTAGCGACTTTCCCAGAAGACACACCGTGGCTTGCTGAAGCCAAAATGATTCTTGCGGATCATATTGATCACCTGGGGAACCGTGATTACAAGCTCGTCATCAAAGAGACTAAGCTGAAAGAAGCCGATCTCCGTGAAGTACTCAAACTTATCCAGCAGTTAGATCCTCGTCCCGGTAGCCGTATCACACCGGATGATACCGAGTACGTAATTCCAGATGTGTCCGTTTTTAAAGACAACGGCAAATGGACCGTTTCTATCAACCCAGATAGCGTTCCAAAATTAAAAGTTAATCAACAATATGCTCAATTAGGCAAAGGAAATAGCGCGGATAGCCAGTACATCCGCAGCAATTTGCAAGAGGCAAAATGGTTAATTAAGAGCTTAGAGAGTAGAAACGAGACGCTACTCAAAGTTGCAAGATGTATTGTTGAACATCAACAAGATTTCTTCGAGTATGGTGAGGAAGCCATGAAGCCAATGGTACTAAATGATGTAGCCTTGGCAGTGGACATGCATGAATCCACGATTTCTCGTGTAACAACACAAAAATTTATGCATACACCACGTGGCATTTTTGAATTGAAGTACTTCTTCTCTAGCCATGTTAGTACCGACAACGGCGGAGAATGTTCGTCAACAGCAATTCGCGCACTCATTAAAAAACTGGTCGCAGCAGAAAATACTGCTAAACCACTGAGTGATAGCAAGATTGCTGCTCTTCTGGCTGACCAAGGGATTCAGGTCGCGAGACGTACGATAGCCAAATATCGAGAATCCTTGGGAATTGCCCCTTCAAGTCAGCGTAAACGCCTATTATAAGGCACTAACTGAAAAGGAAAGTCTATGCAAATCAATATTCAAGGCCATCACGTTGATCTTACCGATTCAATGCAAGACTATGTAAATTCTAAGTTTCAGAAGCTCGAAAGGTTCTTCGACCATATCAATCAAGTACATGTTGTACTAAAAGTTGAAAAAATCACTCAAATCGCGGAAGCTACGCTTCATATAAATCAAGGCGAAATCCACGCATCAGCTGATGACGAAAATATGTATGCCGCGATCGATTCGCTGGTAGATAAATTGGTTCGCCAACTCAATAAGCACAAAGAAAAACTAAACAGTCATTAATCATGCAACTGAGCGAAATACTGTCATTGGACTGCACCAAGAGTGCGGTCCACTGCACGAGTAAAAAACGCGCCCTTGAAATGATCAGCCGCATCGTGGCTGATCAAACGGGCCAAGATTCTACCGAACTGTTCGAGTGCATGCTCAACAGAGAGAAAATGGGCAGTACTGGTATCGGAAACGGTATTGCGATCCCACACGCTAGAATGCAATCGAGCGACAAGGCTATTGCTGTCTTGCTGCAATGTGATGAAGCAATTGAATTCGATGCGATTGATAATCGACCTGTCGACCTTCTTTTTGCACTCCTTGTACCAGAAGAACAGTGCAAAGAGCACCTCAAGACTCTATCCTCTATGGCAGAACGTCTGAGCGATAAGCAAGTATTGAAACTACTGCGCAATGCTCAGAGTGATGAAGAACTTTACGACATCATGATTCACCAATAAGCAGGACGGACATCATGCGACTAATCGTGGTTAGCGGGCACTCAGGTGCCGGTAAGAGTATTGCGCTGCGCGTACTGGAAGACTTAGGTTATTACTGTGTTGATAACCTCCCAGTGAATTTGCTGGACGCATTTGTTCACTCTGTTGCTGACAGCAAGCAGAATGTTGCGGTAAGCATTGATATTCGCAATATCCCTAAAAAGCTAAAAGAACTGACTGGTACACTGGAGCAGTTGAAAACAGAGCTTGATGTGACCGTGCTTTTCTTGGACGCCAATAAGGAAACGCTACTCAAACGCTACAGCGAAACACGCCGAATCCACCCTTTATCTTTAGGTGGCACCTCTCTCTCCCTTGACCAAGCCATCGAGCGTGAGAAAGAAATTTTAACGCCACTTAAAGCGCATGCCGATCTTGTACTGAACAGCAGTGGACAATCTTTGCATGAGTTGAGTGAAACCGTGCGTATGCGTGTTGAAGGCAGAGATCGCAAAGGGCTTGTTATGGTATTTGAGTCTTTTGGCTTCAAATATGGCCTGCCTTCCGATGCCGATTACGTATTCGACGTTCGCTTCTTGCCCAACCCACATTGGGAACCAGCGTTGCGCCCACTTACGGGTTTGGATGCCCCTATCGCCGCATTTTTGGAGCAGCACCAATCGGTGTTAAGTTTGAAATACCAAATTGAAAACTTTATAGAGAATTGGTTACCTCTGCTCGAGAAAAACAATCGCAGCTATTTGACCGTTGCAATAGGTTGTACCGGTGGTAAACACCGTTCGGTGTACTTAACTCAGCAAATCGGTGAGTACTTCGCCAATAAAGGACACCAAGTGCAAATTCGCCATACCTCACTAGAGAAAAACACTAAGGAGTAGCTGTGGAGTTAAGTCGTAAAGTATTGATTCAAAATCGCCTTGGCTTACATGCTCGCGCAGCCGTCAAACTGGTCGAACTGGCCCAGAGCTTTGAAGCGGTCATCACTATCGATAATGAAGAAGACAAAACCGCCACAGCAGACAGCGTAATGGGTTTATTAATGCTTGAGTCTGCTCAAGGACAGTACGTCACAATCCACGCTGCGGGTGAGCAAGCAGAAGAAGCACTGGATGCCGTTTGCCACTTAATCGAAGATAAATTTGATGAAGGCGAGTAATTTACTCGCTTTTTTATTACCTCTCACTCCCCTTCCCCTGACTGCGCCAATAAATAAATTTGCTTAGTATCATAAGTTGTTATTAAAAGGCGCCTAGAATTAAGTTATTATTCAACGCATTGTAAATATCAGGAATTGGGAGGAATGAATGGCAGAGCAAATTGAATTCGACCAAGCTCACCAAGCCCTCCAAGAAGTCACAGAAGCGCTAGAAAATGGCCGCTTCGTCCATGTTCGTCGTCAGTTACAGGACATGGAACCTGAGGATATCGCTCACCTTTTAGAAGCCTCTCCACGCAAAAGCCGTGAAGTTCTCTGGCAACTCACCGACCCTGAAGACTACGGTGAAATCCTCGACGAACTGAACGAAGACGTCAAAGATAGTCTCGTATCCAAAATGGCACCAGAAGCGCTTGCAGAAGCGACAGAAGGCATGGATACCGATGACGTGGCTTATGTACTGCGTAGCTTGCCAGACAACCTGTCACGCGAAGTCCTGTCGCAAATGGACTCCTCTGACCGTCTGCGTGTCGAAACCGCCCTGTCCTACCCAGAAGACACTGCAGGTGGGCTGATGAACACCGACGTTATCACGATTCGTGGTGACGTAGATGTGGACGTGGTTTTACGTTATCTGCGTATGAAAGGTGAACTACCAGAAGCAACGGATGCACTTTATGTCATTGATGAAGAAAGCAAACTGATTGGTGAACTACCCATTACTCTGCTGATCACGACCCAGCCTGATGTCAAAATTGTCGACATCATGGAAGATGCTGACGAAGCGATCACTGTCGATACTAGTGATTCAGATGTTGCTAGTCTGTTCGAACGTCGTAACTGGGTCTCTGCTCCTGTCGTAGACGAGAATCAGCATCTCGTTGGCCGTATCACTATCGATGACGTAGTTGACGTTATCCGTGAAGATGCCGAGCACTCGATGATGAGTATGGCAGGTATGGACGATGACGAAGATACCTTCGCACCCGTTGTAAAATCAGCTCGCAAACGTAGTATCTGGCTTGGGGCTAACGTGTTGGCCGCACTCGCTGCCGCTTCTGTTTCTAACATGTTTGAAGCCACGCTAGACCAGATGGCTGCCATTGCCGTATTGATGACGATTGTTCCTTCCATGGGTGGTGTCGCTGGTAACCAAACCGTCGCACTAGTGATTCGTGGTCTTGCTCTTGGTCATATCGGTGACTCGAACAAACGAGAACTGTTGATGAAAGAAGCCTCGATCGGTTTACTCAACGGCATCATGTGGGCGCTGATTATTGGCGGCATTGTTGTCGCTTGGAAAGGTAACTGGATGCTAGGGGGAATCATTTCCGCCGCGATGCTGACCAACTTATTGGTCGCTGGGGTTGCCGGAGTAACGATTCCAATCCTCTTAAAAAAAATGAACATCGACCCAGCTTTAGCTGGTGGTATGGCGTTAACGACCGTAACGGATGTAATTGGTTTATCAGTATTCTTAGGGCTTGCCACAATACTGATTACCTAACTGCAAAAACTAAAAAGCCTGATGAACACATCAGGCTTTTTTAATTCTGAATTAGGAAAGCTTACTCACCCGCAACTTTCATCGCATCCAGTAAGATTGAACCCGTTTGAATTTGCGAGCGCGTTTCAACGTCGCTACCTACGGCAACAATCTTATTGAACATGTCCTTCAGATTACCAGCGATGGTAATTTCCGATACTGGGTATTGGATTTCACCGTTCTCAACCCAGAAGCCTGCAGCACCTCGAGAGTAATCACCTGTTACCACGTTCACGCCTTGCCCCATCACTTCTGTCACTAACAAACCAGTGCCGAGCTCTTTGAGCATTTGTTCGAAGTTTTGACCAGTCGATTTCACGTACCAGTTATGGATGCCACCAGCGTGACCTGTCGGCGCCATCTTCATTTTACGTGCGGCATAACTGGTTAACAGATAAGTTGCTAGCACACCGTCAGTAATGATCTCACGGTCTTGAGTATATACGCCTTCGCTATCGAATGGGCTTGACGCCAAACCACGTAATACATGTGGACGTTCCGAGATATTGAACCACTCAGGAAGCACTTGCTTACCAAGGTGATCAAGTAGAAAAGAAGATTTACGGTACAGGTTACCACCGCTGATCGCCATAACTAGGTGACCAATCAAGCCAGTTGCAACATCAGCGGCAAACATGATTGGGTATTTACCTGTCTTTAGGCGCTGCGCATCTAAGCGGTTAATCGTATTCTCTGCCGCCTTACGACCCACTGTTTCTGGTGTCCATAAGTCATCGCGATGACGTGCCACTGTGTAGCTGTAATCACGCTCCATTTCGCCATTTTGACCAACGCCAATCACACAACAGCTGGTACTGTGGCGGCTAGACGCATAGCTTGCTAATAATCCATGGCTGTTACCATACACTTTTACACCGTAGTGGCTATCATAACTCGCGCCATCACTTTGCTTGATTGCACTGTTATAACTTAACGCTTCTTTCTCAGCGGCGATCGCCACATCGGCAGCATAATCGGGATCAGGGGCGTCTGGGTGGAAAAGATCAAGCTCGGGGATCTCTTGCACCATGTATTCTTTGGCTGCGGGCCCTGCAAATGGATCTTCAGATGTGTAATGCGCAATATCCAGCGCCGCAATAACGGTTTGCTCGATAGCAGCTTCACTTAAATCAGACGTGGAAGCACTGCCTTTACGTTGACCTCGGTAAACGGTAATGCCCAGCGCACCATCGCTGTTGAACTCGACATTTTCTACCTCGCCCATGCGAGTAGATACACTTAAACCAGTGCTTTTGGTAATTGCGACTTCGGCGGCGTCAGATTTTGCCGATGCAAGTTTTAAGGCTCTTGCGACGGCTTGCTCTAGCTCGGTACGTTGCTCAGCAACCTGCTGTTTAATATCCATTGTCTTTCACATCTTGTCTTTGATGAACAATAGGATAACAAGAATTTCGCTTTCTCCCCACGATTCTTGTTAAAATAGTCATAATATTAATCAAAACACAGGCAACTGAAATGGCACGTAAGAATCAAAAAGCGCCATGGGAACCAGAAGAAGAGATCATCTGGGTAAGCAAATCCGAGATGAAGCGAGACATGGAAGAACTGCAAAAGCTAGGTGAGGAGCTTGTCGGCCTCAAACCTGCAGTTCTCGAAAAGTTTCCATTGAGCGAAGACCTGCGAGAAGCAATTGCAGACGCACAACGCTTTAAAAACGAAGCACGTCGTCGCCAATTACAACGTATTGGTAAGTTGATGCGTTATGAAGATCCAGAGCCAATCCAAGCGGCATTGGATAAGATTCGTAACAAGCACTCTCAATTAACGGCGGTATTCCACAAGCTTGAAGCTCTGCGTGATCGCGTGGTGGAAGAAGGCGACAAAGCCATTGATGACGTAATGGAAATGTACCCAGAGGCGGATCGTCAGCGTCTACGCCAATTGGCTCGCCAAGCAGCGAAAGAGAAAAAAGCGGGGAAACCAGCAAAAGCGTACCGCGAAATCTTCCAGATCCTAAAAGGTCTGAACGAAGAAGAGTTTTAATTCGACGATTCGATACCAACGAGCATTTAATTAACGAAAAAAGCAGACATGATGTCTGCTTTTTTTTATCTTTTACTTAAATGTCAGCGTTACACCAAGCGATTAACGCGGTCTCCGCGCTCGAAAGCGTTAATGTTCTCAATCAAGATTTCCGCTAAACGTTGAATCGATGAGTCACTGCCCCATGCAACATGCGGTGTAAGTAGCAAATTGGGTAAATTCATATTGGCAATCAGCGGATTGCTCTCATCAGCTGGTTCTTGTGTAAAAACATCAAAACCAGCCGCAGCGATTTCTCCCTGTTTTAGGGCATCCACCAGCGCGTCCTCATTCACCAAGCCTCCACGCCCCGTATTAATTAGAATGGCGTTGGGCTTCATTTGTTGCAACTCTGCTTGACCAATCAAATTCTGAGTATGATCGTTGAGCGGGCAATGCAAAGTCAGCGCATCGGAGCGTTTTAACACTTCCTCAAACGGCACATAACCAGGTCGACATTCTGCCGCCCCTTTACGCTCAGAAAACAACACGGTCATTCCTAACGCTTGAGCTAGATTCGCCGTCGCTTGCCCCAGCGCCCCACTACCAACAACACCTAACGTGCTACCACCTATATCCCCGATTGGGTGCGTAAAAAAGCAGAACTGCTTATTACGCTGCCATTCGCCAGCGGCAATATCTTGATGGTAACCAAATAAATTTCGGCGTAAAGCAAACAGCATCGCAATCACGTGCTCAGGCACCGAACGCGTCGCGTAACCACGTACATTGGCAACCGCAATATCATGCTTAGCACAGTAGTCCACATCGACGTTATTAAAACCAGTCGCGGCAACCGCGATCATCCGCAATTGTGGTAGTTGCTCTAATATATTTTGGTCAAGCAGGACTTTATTGCTAATCACGATATCTGCATCTGCTAACCTTTCTATTACCTGCTCTGGCGCGGTTAAGTCGTACTCACGCCAGTGGTGCTGAAAGCTAGGTCGTGGGATCTCAATATGTTCTGGGATGGTCGCTCGGTCCAAAAATACGATGGTCGGCAAAGACATAACAACTCCTTGTTCACGGCTGAAAGACAGGATACATCAACCACAGTAACGAAATAGCGAACTAGAAAGAACCGTTGTTGAGTGCAATTGGCATTAAGGGTGTGGCAACGTTTTATAATCAGGCAATGTACGTTCTGGCGAAAAATAGTTAAAGATCGCCGCCTCGGCTCCAGGATAAAAGTCACAAGGTACAAAAATACTACTCAGCTGATCCGTGGCTGGGTGATAAAAACTTAGCTCCGCAGCGTGCAGCTCTAAACGTTCTGAAAACTGATACGCCTCTTCAGTTGCATAAAATTCATCACCCACAATTGCATGACCAATCGCCATCAAATGCACGCGCAACTGATGCGATCGACCAGTAATGGGGAGTAACCGCACAACGGTCGTATGGGTGCCATCTGGATGCACTTCACGCTTCACCACTTGGAATAAAGTTTGAGATGGCTTGCCGTCGTCGAAGCATACTTTTTGTCGCGGACGATTTGGCCAATCACAAATTAATGGAAGGTCAATATTCCCTTCTTGCGGCTCGACATGCCCCCAAACACGTGCGTAATACACCTTGTGGGTGAGACGATATTGGAACTGCTTTTTTAATGCTCGCTCCGAAGGTTTGTTTTTCGCCAGCAGCATCAACCCTGATGTCGACATATCCAAGCGATGCACTACTTGGATTTCTGGATGCACTTCCTTGAGGCGGCTCCACATGCTGTCGTAATGCTCTGCAAGTCGCCCAGGAACAGACAGTAACCCAGATGGCTTATTCACTGCCAGAATGTCGTCATCCTCAAAAATGATATCGACCCAAGGGTCGGTGGGAGGGGTATATTCAAGCATTGCCATGGGAGATCTCTACAAAATAAAAACGCCGCGATTATATACCCAAATAGCACCCAAATGCAGGGTGCTGAAGAAAAGTTCAAACCAATAAAACAAAGTCAATCCTTTAGCATAAAAACTAAAAATAGCACATTGTAAATTTAGTTTGACAACAAGACGCATAACTGAATAGAGTGCTAGATGCACACAGCATGATATTCGCAAAGAATACTTAAAATAAATACATCAAAACACAGCATTTAAAAGATATTACCGTTGCGCAGTATAGGGCGAGCGCTCAGCTTGTCATGTACTGCGGTATGTATCTCTTTAGAAAGATACATAAGATAAAAAGGACAATAAGCAATGGACTCCGCCGTTATAGATAAACCCCAATCCAAACTTTCCTTATTTTTTCGTTCGCTAGGCCCCGGCATATTAATGGCATCTGCTGCGGTCGGTGGCTCTCACCTCGTCGCATCAACCAAAGCTGGTGCGATTTATGGCTGGCAATTGGCTGCACTGATTCTGCTCGTAAACCTGTTTAAATACCCTTTTTTCCGAGCGGGCGTACAGTACACCATGGGGACAGGGCTCACCTTGGTTGAGGGCTACGCGAAATTAGGTCGGCCTTATCTATGGCTATTTCTATTTCTGAGCGTGGTCTCAGCCGTAATCAATACCGCCGCTTTGTTGATGTTTAGCGCTAGCTTGCTGGGCTACTTCATTCCGTTTTCACTATCAATGGCATCACTCAGTATCATTGTGATTGTCACCTGCCTGATCATATTATTTGCTGGCCATTACAAAGCGCTCGATACGCTATCTAAGGTGATCATGTCGGTGTTAACCATCGCGACTTTACTCGCTGTTTCTATCGCCTTTGGTAACCCTGTTGAGCAAGTAGCCAACTTCGATCCACCGTCACCTTGGTCTATTGCGGCTATTGGTTTTATCGTCGTGACAATGGGGTGGATGCCTGCACCGATTGAGATCTCCTGCTTGACCTCTGCGTGGTTAAAACGCCAATCAAGCCAGCAAGAAGTAACATACCGCTCTGCTCTATTTGACTTTAATGTCGGTTATATTGGCACGGCTTTTCTTGCCATTATCTTTGTATCATTAGGTTCTTTGATGCTTTATGGCTCTGGCGTTGCGCTTGAAAGCTCTGGCGTTGGCTTCTCCCACCAATTGGTTGGCTTATATGCGGCAACAATTGGCGAATGGTCTCGTTACTTAATCGCGGTAATTGCGTTTTTCTGTATCTTTGGCAGCACGATTACCGTTATTGATGGCTACTCACGCGTTATTTCTGACTCTCAACGTCTACTGCGCTCACAACCAGACACTAACCCTAAAGCCACGTCAGCGATCATGCTGGTGGTCGCCTTACTTGCATTAGGTATTGTGGTTTTCTGGGCTTCTGCGTTATTGCCTATGCTGAACTTTGCGATGATCCTCGCCTTTATGACCACACCATTCTTTGCTCTGCTAAATTACACATTAGTGAGCAAAACCGAGTTACCTGAACCTCTGGCTGTTGGACCTAAATTGAAGTGGTTGTCGATTGCAGGCCTGATTTACTTGTTTGGCTTCTTGGCTGTATTTATCTGGTGGAAATGGTTGATGTAAATGAGTTAGCTATGAGTGAGTAATGCATTCTGCATAAAGAAGCTAAACCGCAAATAAAGAAAAAGGTCTTCAACTGAAGACCTTTTTTAATGAGCAATAAAAACTTACTTAGTTGTGGCTTACCACAATCAAACGTAGCGAGTCGAGCTGCACTTGAGCTTGGTTGATGTAACCAGTGAGCTCCTTAATTTGTGCATCAATGGCTTCAATTTCTTCGTCACGAATATTTGGGTTTACCGCTTTCAGTGCTTGCAAACGCTCAAGTTCTGCATTCAAGCTATGCTGCATATCTTGATGAGCTTGCTTGCGTACTTCCTCAACCTTCGCTTCGATAAGATTGTCCCCCGCTTCGATCAAGCGGTGTACATCTTTCTGTACCGACGTGACCAACTTGCTGCCTAAGTGACGGTTTACAGGGCTGAGCTGGCGGTTAAAGCTTTCAAATTCCACTTGAGCAGACAAATCATTACCACGCGAGTCCATCATCAAACGGATTGGCGTTTTCGGTAAGAAGCGCGCGATACCACTGCGTTTTGGCGCTTGCACATCTACCGCGTAAATCAACTCAAGAAGAATGGTCCCGACTGGTAACGCTTTGTTTTTCAGTAGAGATACCGCAGACGTCCCCACCCCTTCACTCATCAGAAGATCGATACCACCCTGGATCATTGGGTGCTCCCAACTGATAAAGTGCATATCTTCACGAGATAAAGCCGTATCACGATCAAACGTGATCGTCGCCCCTTCGTATGGCAGGCCTGGGTAGCTTGGTACCATCATGTGCTCAGATGGGGTCACAATCAGTGCGTTTTCACCTTTGTCGTCTTGGTTCAAGCCAATCGTATCAAAAAGAGAAAGTGCGAAGGTGACCAAATTGGTATCGCCGTCGGTTGATTCAATTTTCTCAACGATTTGTTGTGCTTTTTCCCCGCCATTTGAATGCATTTCTAATAGGCGATCACGGCCTTGCTCTAATTGGGATTTCAGCTCTTTATTCATTTTTGCTGACGCTTCAATGATCTCATCTAGCGTGCTGGTGTCACCAGAAGCAAGGATTTCAATCAAGTCATCAGAATACTTATCGTAAACGGCACGGCCTGTTGGGCAAGTTTCTGCAAAAGCGTTTAAACCTTCATCAAACCAGCGAGCAAGAATGGCTTGCGAGGTACCTTTCAGGTAAGGAATATGAATATCGATGTCGCGGTTCTGGCCGATACGGTCCAAACGACCAATACGTTGCTCAAGCAAGTCAGGGTTGAACGGCAAGTCAAACATGACTAATTGGTTGGCAAACTGGAAGTTACGGCCTTCTGAGCCGATTTCACTACAGATCAGAACCTGTGCACCACCTTCTTCTTGCGCAAAGTAAGCGGCTGCTTTGTCACGCTCAAGGATCGACATACCTTCATGGAAGACGGTCGCTCGAATGCCTTCACGCTCACGCAGTGCTTGCTCCAATTGCAGAGCCGTACTTGCACGAGAGGCAATCACCAGAATTTTCTCGCTGCGCTTCTCTTTTACCTTTTCAAGTAACCAATTCACGCGCGAGTCAAACTGCCACCAGCTTGCATCATCGCCTTCAAATTCTTGGAAGATCTCTTCTGGGTAAAGGTTCTTCATTGCACGTGCTTCCGAACTCATCTTACCGCCGATCATCCCAGCAACACGCATTGACGTGGTGTATTGCGGTGGAATATCCATTGGCATCAGGTGCACGTTACGCGCAGGGAAGCCTTTGATAGCAGCACGTGTATTACGGAACAGAACACGTCCCGTACCGTGACGATCCATCAAGTTGTCGATCAACTCTTGGCGCGCTGACGCTTTCGCTTCTTCGTCCGCTTCACTTTCGATAATGCGGAAAAGTGGTTCTACGTCTTGTTCAGACAGCAACTCAGTGATCTGGTTTTTCGCTTCATCAGGCAGTTTTTCACCAGAGAAAAGTGAAGTAATCGCATCCGCTACAGGCGCGTATTGTTCTTCTTCCTCGACGAACGCTTCGTAATCGTAGAAACGGTCAGGATCCAGCAAACGCAGACGAGCAAAGTGGCTCTCACGACCAAGCTGTTCTGGCGTTGCCGTCAATAGCAGTACGCCCGGAGTGCGTTCAGCTAAACCTTCTACCACTTGGTATTCACGGCTCGGTTTATCTTGGCTCCACTCAAGGTGATGCGCTTCATCGACAACTAATAGGTCCCATTCGCCTTCCAGTGCTTGTTCAAAACGCTTGCGGCTCTTGCGTAGGAAGTCTAAAGAACACAGCACGTATTGCTGGGTATCAAATGGGTTTTCTGCATCCGCAAATGCTTCGATACAACGCTCTTCGTCAAAAATAGAGAAATGCAGGTTGAAACGACGCATCATCTCAACCAGCCATTGATGTTGTAGCGTTTCAGGTACCACAATCAAAATGCGTTCAGCACGACCAGACAGAACTTGCTGGTGGATGATCATGCCCGCTTCGATGGTTTTACCCAAACCTACCTCATCCGCCAACAAGACGCGTGGCGCGTGACGACGGCCAACTTCGTGCGCGATGTAAAGCTGATGAGGGATCAAACCTGCACGCATACCACATAGGCCACGCATTGGGCTCTTATGCTGCTCAAACTGGTTGGTCAGCGCACGGTAACGCAGAACAAAGTTGTCCATGCGGTCGATTTGACCGGCGTACAACTTATCTTGAGGTTTATTAAAACGAATTTGGTTGCTCAGAAAAATCTCACGCAGAACAACGGCGGTTTCTTGCGTGTCTTCACGAGTACCGAAATAGGTGTATAGACCTTCATCTTCCAGTACTTCTTCAACTTTTAGAGACCAACCTTCTTGGCAGTCGATGACATCACCAACGTTAAAGGTGACTCGGGTAACAGGTGCATCGTTACGTGCGTAAACTCGGTTTTCCTCTGACGCTGCAAACATCAATGTCACAGTACGAGCATCCATTGCTACAACGGTACCTAAACCTAAATCGCTTTCCGTATCGCTAATCCAGCGCTGCCCCAAAGCAAATGTCATGAATTGACTACCTCGTTATTAGTTCTTGATTCGTGTTTCTTGTTGGTCTACTCATGCCCGTAGGCATGGATAATAGTTTAGATCTGATTCTGGCTTCTTCTATGCCGATAGCATTCGTCATTCCAGTATGAACTGAGTATTTTTAAGCCAGCTCAACATGATAAATCGGACGTAGCCTATACGCAGAAAAAGGTCGCTAATCTTACTTGAAGCTGTGATTTAGGTCACGCCGAAACCGCATCAAGCGGAAACTTTTTTTCCCAAACTATAAATGCAATCAAATTGTAAAATACTCATGCCAATTATTAAGTTGTAGAACGTAAATATTACGTATACTTCTAGTGAGGGGCGTTTAAAACCATTGCATATGATTTAAGCGCGTTAGTACACGATTAGGATCAACACGGGTTTGCAGTAAGTTGTCTTGCTACTCGGTTGCACACTAACCGACATCAGCCCGACAACCTCTATTGCAAGCAATCAGAGTTAGGCCGCTTCACACCTATTTGAGAACGACCTAACCACTCGCATGCAGAGCCGTATTACGGCAAGGAGACGCTATGGGCGATACCGATCGGAAACTGTTTGTACTTGATACCAACATTCTTCTTCATGAACCCTTTGCCATCTTCTCTTTCCAAGAACACGATGTCGTTATCCCCATGACCGTGTTGGAAGAACTCGACCGAATCAAAGACAGCAAACGCGATGTCGCAAGAGACGCTCGCGTGGCTATTCGCGCTTTGGAAGATTTGTTTAAAGAAGCAACGCCCGATGAAATTTCTGAAGGTATTCCTGTTTCTAAAGACAGCCCCGACCAAGGCACCATTTCCATTTTGGCGGATTTTGAACTGCAGGAAACCGTCAAAGCCTTCGCCGACAAAGCCGGTGACAACCGCATACTCAATGCGGTGCTTTATCTGCAAAACAAACGAGCACCACGTGAAGTGGTACTGATCACGAAAGACATTAACATGCGTCTGCGCGCCAAAGGCGCTGGCGTACGCTTTGTTGAAGACTACCGAACCGATCAACTGATTGACGACATTCAATACCTCACCAAAGGTTTTCAACTGCGTGAGGGGGACTTCTGGAGTGATATTGAGGAAGTGGAAAGTTATGCGCTGGGCGGAAAAACCTATCACAAGCTCAGTCGTGAGCCTTTTGAACCAACCTTTATTAACCAATATGTGATTGATGAAGACAGCGACTTTGCTGGCCGCGTAGAAACCATCAATGAAGACAAATTAACGCTACTCGACCTGAGCCGCGAACGCATGATGCACCGTAAGGCTTGGGACATCACACCAAAAAACATCTACCAAGGAATGGCGTTGGATGCCTTACTTGACCCGGATATTGACCTGGTGATTTTAACCGGTGCCGCTGGTAGTGGTAAAACGCTATTAGCCATGGCAGCAGCACTGGAGCAAACCATTGAAAAAGGCATGTTCGATAAAATTATCGTGACGCGTAACACGCCAGACATCGGTGAATCCATCGGCTTCCTACCCGGCTCAGAAGAGGAGAAAATGATGCCGTGGTTAGCGGCGGTGACCGACACCTTGGAAGCGCTACATAAACACGATCACTGCACTGAAGGCTCATTGAAGTACATCTGCGATAAAGCCAACATTCAGTTTAAATCGATCAACTTTATGCGTGGCCGTTCGATTCAAAATGCGTTTGTGCTGCTTGATGAGTGTCAAAACCTCACCGCTTCACAAATCAAAACCATCATCACCCGCTGCGGCGAAGGAACCAAAATCGTCTGCTCCGGTAACTTGGCGCAGATTGACTCCCATTACCTCACCCCTGTGACCTCTGGTTTGACCTACATGGTTGAACGCTTCAAGAACTTTGAAGGCAGCGCGAATATTCACCTTAACGGCGTGGTTCGTAGCCGCTTGGCAGAGTTTGCCGAAGAGAACCTCTAGTCGACATCGACTCACAAAAACAAAAGAGCGCTCTAATGAGCGCTCTTTTTATAACGATTCGAATGAGTTACTCAGTACCACCCACCGTCAGTGAATCCAATTTCAAGGTCGGCTGACCAACGCCAACTGGCACACTTTGTCCAGCTTTACCACATACGCCAACGCCCTTGTCGATACTTAAGTCGTTACCAACCATCGACACTTGCTGCATGGCTTCGATACCAGAGCCAATCAACGTCGCACCTTTAACAGGGCGCGTAATTTTGCCGTTTTCAATTAAGTACGCTTCCGATGCGGAGAACACAAACTTACCCGAAGTAATGTCCACCTGACCGCCACCAAAGTTTGGCGCATACAACCCTTTCTCTACCGTCGAGATGATTTCTTCTGGCGTATGTTCACCTGGAAGCATGTAGGTGTTGGTCATACGCGGCATCGGCAAATGTGCATACGACTCACGACGACCGTTACCTGTTGGGGTCACACCCATTAACCGCGCGTTTAGCTTGTCTTGCATGTAACCTTTCAGCACACCATTTTCGATAAGCGTGTTGTACTGGCCATTCACTCCTTCATCATCCACATTGAGTGAACCACGAAGGTCTTTTAACGTGCCGTCATCGACGATGGTACACAGTGAAGACGTCACTTGTTGACCCATTTTGCCAGAGAAAACCGAAGATTCCTTACGGTTAAAGTCACCTTCTAAGCCATGACCTACCGCCTCATGTAGCAATACGCCTGGCCAACCTGAGCCCAATACCACTGGCATCATGCCTGCTGGCGCGGCTTCTGCTTCAAGGTTAACCAACGCCATGCGAATCGCTTCGTCTGCATAATGGAAAGCTTGTTTCACACCATTGCTTTCCGTTAAAAAGAAATCGTAACCAAAACGGCCACCGCCACCAGCGCTACCTCGTTCACGTCGTTCACCTTTTTGAGCGAGCACGCTAATAGACAAACGTACCAAAGGACGAATATCGCCTGCATAAGTACCGTCTGTTGCCGCAACAAGCATCTGCTCATGCACACCGCTGATGCTGATCGAGACTTCTTTAATCAATGGTTCTTTAGTGCGGATGTAAGCATCTAGAGACTTAAGTAATTCTGTTTTTTGCTGCTTTTCCCATTCAGCTAGTGGATTCACAGCCGCGTAGTACGCTTGGTTCTCCGTACGTTTAAACGCATGAACTTTGCCATTTTGCCCTTGTTGAGCAATACCGCGCGCCGCCATTGCACTCTGCTTCAGACCTTCAGGCTGAATTTGATCAGAGTAGGCAAAGCCGGTTTTTTCACCAGTTACCGCACGAACACCAACACCACAATCAATGTTAAAAGAGCCATCTTTGATGATGCTGTCTTCTAGAACCAGAGACTCGTGCCAGCTGGACTGAAAGTAAATGTCCGCATAATCGATCTGGCGCGTCGCAATGCTGGCAAGCGTGTCAGCAATGTCTTGTTCTGTCAGACCATTTGGGGCTAGGAGTGCCTGTTCTATTTGGTTTGTGCTCATAGTTAGCTCTTTTATTTCCGTCTCAATTCATTTTGAAAGCGACTGTGTTGAGTCAGCGGCATATTCTGCCTTACTTGTTGGCTTTGTGACAAATCTATCTCTGTCACTAACAAGCCTACTTCATCCTGAAGCTGCTTATGGATACGTCCCCAAGGGTCAACGACCATCGAGTGTCCCCATGTTTTTCGTCCACATGGATGCGTTCCAGTTTGTCCGCTTGCCAAAATCCAACATTGTGTCTCAATCGCTCTAGCTCGCAATAATACTTCCCAGTGAGCTTGCCCCGTCACAGCAGTAAACGCAGCAGGCACCACAATGATATCCGCGCCTTCTTGGCGTAATACTTTATAAAGCTCAGGAAAACGAAGATCGTAACAGATGCTCAATCCAACGCTGCCGATATCGGTTTCCGCCACTACAATTTGATTACCCGCCATAAACGTATCCGACTCACGATAACTACCATAACCATCGGCTACGTCGACATCAAACATATGCAGTTTGTCATAGTGAGCAATGCATTTACCGTGCGGCGGCAATACAAGTGTTGTGGTCGTGACACCTTTTGCGGTTTGAATAGGCATGCTTCCGACAATCAGTGTTAACTGGTTCTTTCTTGCGATTTCAGAGAGCCGCTGTTGAATCACGCCACTCCCAAGTGGCTCTGCATGTTGATGGTACGCTTCGCGGTTGGCAAACAGCACCGTATTTTCAGGGGTAAGGACAAGCTTGGCACCTTGCTTACTCGCCAAAGCACACTGTTTTTCAATAAAGTCCAGATTCGCAGTGATATCAGGACCCGATGTCATTTGAATAATGCCAACACGTTCCATGTGTTTCCTCCCTATTCCATTTTAGTCGGTGAGTTATTTGGCCTGTTCACGCAGCTTTTCTGGCAGTTTGTATTCACCTTTACTTCGAGAAATTTCTTTTACCGTTGGTGAATCTAGTGGGCCTTTCACTTCATAATTGACTTGAGTGAAGACCTCAACCACCGGAGAAATCACTGTTGAGATGGCTAAAACATACAACGCGGTTTGTGGCGCTACTGCAAACGCGGTCAGCATTGGTAGGCCTGATGTGATGTCTGGGGTGAACTTCACTTCCGCATCGACCATTCTGCTGTTCATATTGGCGATGCCGCGGATCTGCATTTCCCCTGCTAACGCATCCATCACGATATCGTTGGTGATAAATACGCCATCTTGGATTTTGCCCGTGCCTGTGATCGAGTTAAACGCCATGCCTTTGTCGAATACGTCGGTAAAGTCGAGCTGCATCTTACGGATGATAGAATCCAAACTGAACAGGCCTAACAAACGTGCCGCACCACTGACTTCACTGATCACGCCTTTACCAAATTCCGTTGAGACATTCCCTTGCAAGGTTTGTGTCTTCATCGACCAAGGCGCGCCGTCCCATTCCATATTGGCGTTGATCTCAAATGGTGCCTGCTGAATACCTGATGTGATACCAAAGCGCTCCATAAGGTCAGTGTTGTTATCACCTTTCATTTTCATGGTTAAGTTGGAATGGCTGCTCTCTTTTGTCAGGTCCCACCAACCGCTCATATCAATACGGTTTTTGCCGCTGCTAAAGGTGATATTTTTCCACTCCAAACGGTTCTCGCGACGCTGCAAATCAACATTCACCTTCCCCACTTTGTAACCTTGCAACCAAAAATCATCGATGTTCAAAGTTAAGTTTGGCATCTCAGCGTGAAACTGGCGGTCAAAATTGGTAATCAAAGGCGCGTTTTGATCCTCACTAGCAAAGAGCGAACTGCGCTCTTTGGTCATCTCTTCAAACCCTGGAATATACAGGTGTAAGTGTTCCAAAGAGACCGATAAGTCATAAGGTTTCAGATAGTTAGCCTTACCTTTAACCTCTTGACTGTCCACATCGAGTTGCCAGCTCAAATTCTTTTTGCTTGCGGAGAAGTCCACATCATGAAACTCAATCCCACCAAGCTGCAAGTTTGGCGTTTCAACATCAATCCGTGTCGGCAATGGAATACTCGGCGTCTTCATGCTTGCCAAAACAGATGAGGATTGCTTACCTTCCGAGCCCTGAACCAGCTCTGCCCATTGGTCTAAATTAAGCTCACCGACACGCACTGATGCATCGTGTCCGACAATAGGGCTGATCCTGAAACCACCTTTGCCGACCATTAAATGAGTCGCCGTCAGAACAGGTACGTCGCCAGTTATATCTATCTCGGTTTGATACTTAGCATTTGGGATCTGTAGTCTTGCTGAAATACTTTCTTGGTTGCCGGATGCCTGCAGTTTTGCTTGCCCGGATTCACCAACTTGTTTCGCTAGCGGATAGGGATATTGACTCGCTAAACGATTTAGCTGCGCCAACACATCAAGTTGATAGGTGAAGCCTACATCATTAAGTTGTAAGTCAATGTCCATTTGCCACGGCGCATGCCCAGAAACAAGCTTTAACCAACGCTCACCAACATAAGGTTTGAGAGGCTCAACGTCCCAATCCCCTAATGTATTAATCGTCACATTGTAGCCCTGTTCCGCACTCTCACCACGAAAATCGAGGGAGATAGGCTGGGTAAGCAACTCTGCAGACAAACCCGATGTGGTGACCACATCATTATCGAAGTGGATACGCCCTGTGGCTTTCTCCAGCGTCATTGGCGGCGCTTCAATATCGACACGGTTTTCAGTTAAATCGGCATAACCCCAAGCACGGGACTCTTTTTCAAAATCAAACGGAATGTTGAGCTGGAACTCAGAGTAAACCGGACCACTCACTTGCAGCGCCGTCAACGCTGCCCCGACCGAGTCCACCAATGGCGTCGCCATCATGTAGTCACGAACTTCATTGCCCGGCGCGCTCGCTTTGGCTTCAATCTCAATGTGTCCACCTTCCGCCAACTCAGGGATTCGCCCAGTAATACGCTTGGCATGAACACCATTTAGCGTAGCGGACTTTGAATCCAAATACATGGCATCATTTTCAAACAGCAAGTCCAGCTGCAGATCAGTGATGGTTGGCCACGCCGTATCAAAGCTAAATTTCGCGTCTTTTAAACCGACCCACGCCTGAAACATGCCATTATGATCTTTGTAAGGAAAGTCCCCTAACTCGCCATACCACAGCAGCTTAGCCGTATTCACTTTACCACCTTGAATCGCAGTCGATAGGTAATCCGTTAAGTCTTGTCCGAGTGCCAGAGTCGGCAGGTAACGCCATGTTTCACCTGCGTTATAGAGATCTGCTTCAGCATAAAACGATAAAAATGGGCTTTGTTCTTTTGGAAAATCAAGACGGAATGCTCCTAGTACTTGAAGATCTGGTGTCGCTGCCGTCACTTTATCAGACCACAAGCGCCAGCCGCTCTCATCTTGTTGCCAGATAATATCGACTTCACCTTGTTTGATATTCAGCGGAGCTTGAAATACATCGCCGTACGGAAATACATCATCAATGACGGTTACTTTCGCTTTTGCCTGATCTAAATCACCAGATACACTGCCCTGTACATGATGGAATCCTGGTAGCAGTTCCCATTGCGTCATTGCAAGTTCATCCAGTTCCGCGGAGTAGCGTAACGTGTCTAAACCACCGTTCATGGACAAGCGAACATCTTCAACTCGGCCTTTCGGTGCCAATTTGTTGATAAGGTCACTGGTCGATTCCGACTCTGGAGCCAATTTGATGAGCGGAATAAGTGCTTCTATATCGAGTTGAGAAAGGTTGAGCGTCCAACCATTCGGTTGCCAATCAAACGCTGCGTCTAATTCCGGCCAAGGGGTGTTGTCGGTTCGGATCCGAAGTGAGTGACCATTTACTTTCCAACCTTGTTTATCTGGTCGAAGATTGAAAATACCTGACTCGATAAACAGCTCATGACGACCGTTTTCATTCCACACCAGCTCAGAAGGCAACAGTTCAACATACGCATCATTCGGTTGGCTGTGTTTCAGCGTCAGCCAAGTGTTTAAGCTGACCTTACCCGACTCAGCACCCGATTCTTCTTGCATGTAAGTGGTTAACCAAGGCGTCACCGAGACATCTTGGGCACTTACGTAAAACTCACCAGACACATCACGTAGCGAACCATGATCTTTAAAGTTAGCGCTCACTAACAATGAATTCAGACGAACATCGGCAATGTTCACGGTGCCTTCGGCTAAGTGGTGCTTGCCTTGGTTGCTCCAACGGAGCTGCTCGATATCTAAACGGCGAGTCTCACCAGATACCGATTTATACCAAATCCGTGAGTCGGTAATGGTGAAGTCTTCAAACTGACGTAAAAGAAGTGAGTCGAGTTGGTCGATGAGCTTCACTTCGCTCTTATCCACACTCGACTCCTGCTCTTGACGACTAGAGGTCGGCAGAATGTCTACGGTGTGAATATCCAGAGCGAGGTTATGGATGGTGAGGTCTGCGACCACCGGTTTGAGTTGCAAAAGAGATTGAATGAGATCGAATTCAATTTGGATTTCTTCAACGGCAAAGCGTGCATCCTGAATATTCGGCAGGTTCGCTTCTAAACCGAGTAGCGCGATCGAGGGATGGTTATTGCGCCACGTCCCTGCGACGTTGGCGATAGAAAAGTCAAAACCTGTGTCTTGCTTGACCCAGGTTTTGATCTCATCTTGGAAGTGGTTAAGTTGTGGCAATGTGACGCGCAGTGTGGTTACTAATATGGCTAATAACACCAGTACAGTAACTAAACTCCACGCACAAAAACGCCCAAAACGGTTAACACCAGAATTCACAAATGTTCCAAATTACATCATTACGACGTCAAACTGTTCCTGAATGTACAGGGGCTCAGCCTGAACTCGCACTTGCTTGCCAATAAATACTTCGAGCTCAGCCAATGCATGAGACTCATCACCCAACAGCGCTTCAGCAACAAACGGCGATGCGTACACAACAAAATTATCGGCGTCGTAAGCACGGTTTACACGAGTAATCTCGCGTAATATCTCAAAGCACACGGTTTCAACCGTTTTCACGCTACCACGGCCTTCACAAGTAGGACAGCCAGAACACAAGATATGTTCAATACTTTCTCGTGTGCGCTTACGCGTCATCTCGACTAAGCCGAGCTGAGTAAAGCCGTTGATGTTGGTTTTTACTCGGTCTTTAGCCAGTGCGGTTTCCAATGAGGTAAGCACTCGCTGACGGTGCTCTTCAGACGCCATATCGATAAAGTCGATAATGATGATGCCGCCGAGATTGCGCAAACGCAGCTGACGAGCAATAGCCTGAGTTGCCTCAATGTTGGTATTAAAGATAGTCTCTTCGAGATTACGACGACCAACAAATGCACCAGTGTTGATGTCGATAGTTGTCATAGCTTCAGTTTGATCAATGATCAAATAGCCACCCGACTTTAGCTCAACCTTGCGCTCTAAAGAACGCTGAATTTCATTCTCGGTGTCGTACATGTCAAAGATTGGCTTGTCACCTTCGTAAAGCTCAAGCTTGTCTGTTAACTCAGGTACATACTCAGAAGTGAATTCTTTCAGGTTTTCATATTCGAGGCGGGAGTCGACCATGATTTTATCGAGCTCTGTGCCGACAAAATCACGCAGAATACGCTGGGCCAAACCAAGTTCACCGTAAAGCGTTGAACGCGTTTTGTATTTTGAACGACGCTCCATGACTTTTAGCCACAAGCGCTTAAGAAATGCCGCGTCTTGAGAAAGCTCTTTTTCATCTGCGCCTTCCGCTGCGGTACGAATGATAAAACCACCGTGCTCATCACAGTAATGGTTCACCACTTTTTTCAGACGCTCGCGCTCTTTCTCACTCTCAATACGCTGCGAGACACCAACATGGCTGGCGCCCGGCATAAAGACAAGATAACGTGAAGGCAATGTGATATCCGTCGTTAAACGCGCGCCTTTCGTGCCGAGCGGATCTTTGACCACTTGTACAACAATGTCTTGTCCCTGACGTACCAGCTCAGAGATATCACGGACTTGAAACTGCTGTTTTTCGTTCTCTGCCACACATTCGGTATGCGGGACAATATCTGACGCATGTAAAAACGCCGCTTTATCTAAACCGATATCGACGAAAGCCGCTTGCATACCTGGCAGTACTCGGCTGACTTTGCCTTTGTATATATTGCCCACAATGCCGCGACGCGATTCGCGCTCGATATGTATTTCTTGTAGTACTCCACCTTCAATCATGGCCACACGAGTTTCACTCGGGGTCACGTTAAGCAGCAATTCTGCACTCATGTGCACACCTCAAAACAATTATAAAAATTCTTGAATTAGCTGATCGGTTTCGAACAAAGGTAAGCCTACTACAGCGTGATAACTGCCTTCGATTCGGGTGACAAATCGCCCTCCGAGTCCTTGAATACCATAACTTCCAGCTTTATCGCATGGCTCTCCTGACTGCCAATATTGTTCGATTTCTTCGTGAGTCAGTTGTTTGAACCACACGTCAGTGGTGACGACCACTGAATGTTGTTGTTCCGATGATACGACGCTCACCGCAGTCATCACTTGATGACGACGACCGGATAAGTCAGTAAGCATACGCTTTGAATCTTCAAAACTTTTTGGTTTTTCTAGCACACGGTCATCGCATACTACGACCGTGTCAGAGCCCAATACAACGGAATCAGGCTTAGCTAATGCTAAGCCTGCCTGAGCTTTTTCCAAAGAAAGACGCAGCACGTACTCTCGTGCCTGCTCATGAGCCTGTTTAGCTTCCTCAATATCAGGCAATACGATCTCAAAGTCATAACCTAGTTGAGCAAGCAGCTCTTTTCTTCTCGGAGAACCCGAAGCGAGAACGAGAGATAGGCTTTTCTTCACCGCTTTACCTTACGTGCCATGCACGACGAACTCGTCGCATTAATAAAAACATCCATGGCCAAAGTATACAGTTTATTGCTGCCGTCCACAGAGATAATGGATTAAATACTACGTCCTGGTTCAAATATTCCCCACAGAATATCAAAACTTCCAATAACGCAGTAAAAAAGGCAATTAAAATCGACTGTTGCCACAATGCCATGTTACGAATCAATAGGAAATTCAACGCCACCAGATAGATGACAATCGACATCATCATGCCGCGAATTCCAAGCGTTGAGCCGATCAAGATATCCCATAATAAGCCCAGCACTAGCGCGGTTCCAACGTTCACTCGGTGCGGCAGTGCCAACACCCAATAACACGTGACAAGGAACAACCATGATGGACGTAAAACATCCAACACACCTGGCCACGGAATGGTTTGTAATACCAGCGCAACGAAGAAACTGACACCAATCACCATTCGGCTGCTCACTACATTATTGGCCATCAGTTACCTCTTGTTCTTCTTGCTCTAACCCTTCATCCACATTGGATCGCAGCACTTTGTGTTGACGATCTTCATTCGGCCAAATCAGCAGTAGGTAACGTAAACGATCAAACTCTACAACTGGCTCAGCCTTGATTGACGCAAATTCTTGGCGCGTATCGTGATCCACATTGGTAACCGTCGCGACTGGGTACCCTTCTGGGTAAATCCCACCTAGGCCGGATGTCACCAATAGATCGCCAACCTGAATATCAGTACTGGTTGGAATGTGCTCCAGTTGGATTTCATCCATTTCACCATTGCCCGACGCGATCACTCGAATATCGTTACGGATCACCTGGACAGGAATCGCATTTTTCGCATCCGTTAGCAACAGAACACGTGCGTTGTGCGCTGCGACAAACGTGACCTGACCAACAATGCCTTTTTCGTTGATCACTGGCTGTCCGACGTACACACCGTCTATTTGTCCTTTATCAATCACCACTTGATGACGATAAGGTGAAGTATCAACCGCCATCACTTCAGTTACGACTTTCTTTTCATCCCGGACAAATGAAGAGCCTAACAATTTGCGTAGACGTTGGTTTTCTTCTTTATACTGATCGAGCAAGATCAGCTCGCTTTTCAGGCGTAGCACTTCTCGCTTTAAGTTGCGATTGCCTTCAACTAATGCCTGACGAGTATTAAAACGTTCAAATACGCCATCGAACATGCTGCGAGGCAAATTGGCTGCGTATTGAATGGGCGCAACCATACTGTTCAATAAGTATCGGACGTTGGAAAACGTATCTAGACGACTATCAGCCAGCATTAAGCTCGCCGACACGATGACAGCAAAAAACAGACGTAATTGCAGAGACGGACCTCTGCCAAAAATCGGTTTCATCTTGTTTTTGACCTGATTGCTTCCATGATTATTGAGCCTTACTTGGCAACCTAAAAATACTTAAATAAATACTTTTAGGTATGGAGCATGTTTGAATTACAGAGAGAGCAGAAATGAAGGTGAAGCCCGACATGAGCTTCACCTAAACCTTTATTCTTCAGAGAACAGATCGCCACCGTGCATGTCGATCATTTCTAGTGCTTTACCGCCACCACGCGCAACACACGTTAGTGGATCTTCCGCGATAACCACAGGGATACCGGTTTCTTCCATTAATAGACGATCGAGATCTTTCAGTAGCGCGCCACCACCAGTCAGAACCATGCCGTTTTCAGAAATGTCTGAAGCAAGCTCTGGTGGACACTGCTCTAGTGCAACCATGACTGCCGAGACGATGCCAGATAGCGGCTCTTGAAGCGCTTCTAGGATCTCGTTTGAGTTCAAGCTAAAGCTGCGTGGCACACCCTCTGCAAGGTTACGACCGCGAACTTCAATCTCTTGAACTTCATCGCCAGGGTAAGCAGAGCCGATTTCGTGTTTGATCTTTTCAGCCGTTGCTTCACCAATTAAGCTGCCGTAGTTACGACGTACGTAGTTGATCACGGCTTCATCAAAGCGATCACCACCGATACGTACAGACGATGAGTAAACCACACCGTTTAGAGAGATAACCGCAACTTCAGTTGTACCACCACCGATATCAACCACCATTGAACCTGTCGGCTCAGACACGCGCAGACCAGCACCAATTGCCGCCGCCATTGGCTCGTCGATTAGGTAAACTTCACGCGCACCAGCACCGAGTGCTGATTCACGAATTGCGCGGCGCTCAACTTGGGTAGAACCGCAAGGAACACAAACAAGAACACGTGGGCTTGGCTTTAGGATGCTGTTGTCATGCACTTGTTTGATAAAGTGCTGAAGCATTTTTTCGGTTACGTAGAAATCAGCGATTACGCCGTCTTTCATTGGGCGGATAGCGGAAATGTTGCCAGGTGTACGACCAAGCATCTGTTTTGCTGCGTGACCGACTGCAGCAACGCTTTTTGCAGAACCTACACGATCTTGACGAATAGCAACTACAGAAGGTTCATCAAGGACAATACCTTGCCCTTTTACATAAATTAGAGTGTTGGCTGTACCTAAATCGATAGATAGATCGTTAGAAAACATGCCACGAAGTTTCTTAAACATACTCTTCGCTCATCCTGCAAAAATATAGAAGACAAAAATTGCTCTAAATGTACCAATGCCTCGCTGTCACAGCAAGGTATTGGTACACAAACATGAGCAGAAAGCCTCAATTTCTTGCAGTTTCCTAACTTAAGGGCAAAAACCTAAGTTGTTACTGTCCGGTTAACCCAGGCTCACCACGGTAAATCACACGGTCATTACCACGGTGAATACCGAAGGTGACGACGGAAGATGGGTTTTCTTCACCAGCTTTCTTATTATCCCAGTTGTATTTGAGCCATGGGAGATGATTAGATCCCGCGGTAAGATCTAGCCACAATTCCGTTTGCTGACGGTTTGATTCGCTTTCGACCGCTACAATGCTTCTTGAGGTACCTTTGGTAACGACACCTCCACCGTTCAAGCTCACATCTACATACTTAGAGTCAGGCTCATTACCTTTCCATTTATGCTCGAATTTCTCTCTCACACCATAAATAGTAGTCTGACTATCAGAAATGTTTGTCACGAATCGACCATCTTTCCAATATTCCACTGTTAGAGGTACCTGCAATTTAAGTGAATCGGGTTTGTTGTTATCACCTTGCTTACCGCCGACATCAGCCAAATTAACTCGGCCAAAGCGTAAATCCGGCTGGACAAATAGCTCCTTGGTACCAATAGTCACACCAACCTTATCTACTGATGATGAGGAAAGATCAATAGAAATAGACGTATCTGAAGAATTCTCTAAGTAATTTAATGGGCCGTCAGGTTTAGTGACTACTTTATTCCACACCAGTCCACTCGCGCTATATTTCCCGACACTTTGCCCTGAAACATAGGGACCTTTACTACCGTTCAACCAGTTACCAGTGTACGTGCCCGGCGCACTGAACCTATTAACATTGGCATAGTTATCTTCGTACAAGTTAAATTTAGCTTGGTGTCGTGCATCAAAATACGCGTAATTATGTAAGGCACCGTCTCCTTTCGACAATGCTTCAACGTAGAACTGTTTTAACCCAAAAGGCTGTCCCATATAAGCAAATGCTTGGCCATTTGGGTAATCCCATATGTTGTTGTACGAAGTTGTTTGATCGCTACTGTAAACATTGAATTTACTAGGGTAGAAACGTCCAACATTGAGCGTTGCATCGGCAATCTTATACGTGCTGCTTCCCAGATAGGTAGAGAATGCTTCCCCTTCACCACCAACAGGGGCAGTAGCGGTAAACTCGAATGAGCCTACTTCATCAACAGACTGCTTGAAAGACACGGAACCACTAACCCACTTAGCGTCTTCTGGTAGCTTTTCTGTTAGTAACGAGCCATTCACAACATTACCCTTGTTCACACTCGTTGTCGGGTCTGGATAAGTCACTACATGATCAATACTAATATGCGACTCTTGGTAATTTCGGGCAACTTCTCCGTCTGATTGATATGCTGTTACCTGCATTGTGAACTCTTGTCCTGCTGGAATATAGCTTTTGCAATCAGGTAAACACGCACCATTACCACTTACGTTCAGACTTAACTTCGCAGGGAAACTCACAAATGATGCAAAGCCCGCCGAATCCTTCACGTCGTTAACTTTCGCATCGATACGGATTTTACCAACCTCTTTATAATTAACTTTGAGGTAAGCTTTACCATTTGAATCAAAGTAGACATCGGACAAAGACTTAGCAACTTGAGGTTGCAATACGGTATGACCACTCCATTTAGCATTGCTGTCACCCGCTTTTTTGTACCATACCTCAACAGATTTCGTTTTATCGACGGGTGCAATCTCGTGAGTCACTTTCATAGTAACATCTCGGCTTTCGCCCCCAGCTTTTACATGTGATGAGCAGAATGAAAGATGATCTGTACCGGCAGATTGTCTAGCCGAAACCACATCCCCTATGTTTACTCCGAGTACGTTTTGAGAAAACAACACATTACAGTTCTCGACGGACAATTCATCACCGTTATTGATGCGACAACGCGCTCCTTCAAAACCAAACTGAGGTACCGAACTATTCGCGACTCCCATCGTAACCGTACCGGCTTTATACCCCTGTAATAGAAGATCAACTGAATTGTTGAAAGTAATGTCCGTGAGCTTTTCTTGCTCTCCATTTACCCAGTTAGCGACGCTATTGGTGGATGATGGCAGTAAAGTAACTGTCAATGGTTCTAACTCGCCTTCGCTTGCGGCTGCATCTTCTGGATAGGTTTGAGTACACCTTTCATTCATACATGCTTTTAGCGTGACTTTCGAAGGCTGGCACGTACTACCGGATCCTGAATAGTCAAATTCAAAGTGATGGATACCATCCGTTAACTTCTTGTATTTATCTGCACAAACTTGGAAATCATCAATTTCGTGGATATTGGTATATGACCCCGTCGATGCAGTTACAGAAATACGGAAGTTTTCTGGAGCAATAGACTGCCCATAACCATTCATAACATTGAATGATTTGATTAACGTTTCCCAGCGACCACCATCAATTTGACGCTCAATAGAAACCCAAACTCCGCTCGCTCGGTTTTTAACGGTTTTGCGAGAGTCTACAGTCATTCTGTAACGGTGGACCTCATCTTCACCTCGACCATTGTAATAAGTTCCGAATACATCAAGTGCACCAACATCTGTATTATTTTTAATAAATTTATAGCCCCCAAACCAACCTTCTTTGGACTGACCGTTGTACTGGATTGTCTTCTTATAACCTGCTCCGCGAATAGCAATAGATTGTTGGCTACGACCTGGACGGCCATAGTCATTCTCATAATAACTGCCTTCATTCGAGAAGTTACCATACTCATCGATACCAAATGCTAACCAACCGCCGGCAAAACCTTCTAAACCGGGTTTTACACCAAAACCTAAAGGTCCACCAAATGCACCTGTCGCTGGTGGGACATTTGCGTCAGAAAAAACGATACCAACCCCATCTGCACCAGGTCGTGTGGTATTTGAATGAGCATAGTGATTAAACTCCACCTGCATAACGTTATCATCAGATGGGAAGATATAGTTGTAGGCTGATGCTGTTGCTTGATTATATTGGTTGCTTGATAACCTAAACTTGCCACCAGTAATGCTCGGTTTAGCACTATTCTTAAAGCCCATCACAGACCAGTTTGTAAGAGAGCCTGAGTCAAAATCTTCAGGTGGCAACGATTCACATTGAATAGGCTCTGGGTCAGGGCCTGGTGGCGTCATTCCACAATAGTCGTAGAAATCTTTGTATTGAGAGCTCTCACCAACTTCAACGGGACATGTACCTCGAGTTTGAGATGTATCACAGCTCGTATCATTTAGACCGCAATAACCAACCAATTTACCGTTATAAGAGTATGAAGAGTTTGCGGTTCCGCAAAGCGTTGAGTTACTGGCAATACTTACGTCTTTGTGAGTAGGGAAACCAATCGCTTTGGCGTCCGCAAGAATTTTAGCCGACGATAACGCCATTCCCTCATTTTTCACACTCGCAGTACCAAAAACAGAAGAGTTAGTCACGTGCAAGTATTTCTTGGTAGATACGTCATCACCAACATATGAATTACTAATATTTGCCCCTTCATGCGAGCTGGAAGCGACACCACATACGTAGGAACTTTCGATCACATGAAGATATTTCTTAACATCAACATTACCTTTGATTTTTGAGTTCTTGACCTGACCACCTTCATTAGTGCTCGACACAACACCTGAAACTTGAGAGTACTGAATCTCGACATAGCCTTTCGCTGTAATGTTGCCTCCAACTCGACTGCTGACGATAGCCATGCTCTGGTTACTGCCCTGTGTATTATCAACATTCCCATCCACACTTGAATGAGAAACACTAACGTAGCCTTTAGTAAGAATATCACCAGAAATCGACGAGTTATTGGACACAGCAATCGAAGAACTTCCGTTGCTTTGAGAAGTCAGGCTTCCAGTGACGTTTGAGTTATTTAACTCAATATAGTCACCAGCAGAGATAGACTGGTTAACTTTATAGTTGGTCACCTTAACCGCCTCTTTAGCGCTTATATAACCATCTATTAGTTTGGTAGCACCTGATGTTGTAATTTCCACACCACCATTAGAGGACAATATATACCCTCCTATGGATCCATCTGTAACTGTTATTTGATTCTTAGCCTCGATATATGAACCAACATTAACGGCACTAAATGTTACGCCGCCATTGTCACTTACAACATATCCGCTAATATTGCTTGCGCTGCCACTTATTTGCGCTTTTGCTAAAACGTTCTGCCCAATGTTAGCATTTGTAAGTTTGATTCCATTGGTAGAACTTCTTAATGAGCCTAATATCGTTGATTGATTTAGTTCAATATAACTGCCGTTATCCACGTGACCATAAACGTATAGTCCATTGGCAGTGAAAGAGTTCCTTTCCAGATCTAAAGAAAGGTTCCTACCAGCACTACCAATCGTATTATTTCCCTTAAACGTAGAGTAACCTTCCAAATATAACTGTGATGTGGGGCCTCCGGTAATAATGCTATCGCCATCATTCAACGTAACATTACTTGAACACTTATAAGAAGACAGCCGCCTGCCAGTATAAGAACCGCTATTTGGGCATGGACTATTAGTAGCGACCCATTTCCAGCCCCAGCCTTCCCTAATCAATGTCGGAGTAATATCGTACTCTTTCGCGAGGACGTTAGCCGTACTCGTCATCCATATCAAGGCTAAGAAAATCAGTTTTTTCATTCTTATTATTACTCCCTTACCCAAATCTCTTGCTGTCGCTGAACTTTTGATAAGCCCGAGCCACAAACGGCCAGACTTCTAACAACATATAAACTTATATCTTTACCACTATTGGTATCCGGTAACTGACCAACAGACTTGCATTTTAGAGTCGCCTCACATTTCGGATCTATCAGACTGCTAGGAATAGTGACACTGCCGCTACTTATAGCAGCACAGTTAACAGAAACCGCTGGCGAAAGACCCAGTGGATAAAACTTTGTTAACACCCAATCATTACTCGATTGGGCTGTAAACCATGCTTTTGTACCCAAAAAATCACGAGTTAAACCACTTTGGTTAGACCAAGTCACTTTCATTAGTGATGCCGCCAAATACCCCATCACGATAATGACAAAGAGCGTCACAATTAACACATTGCCTTTTTGCTTATTATGGAACATTCAGCACCTGCACATCTTGTTGATACACACTATTTTCACCGGATTGTTCAAACACGAACCTAAGATGCACAAGCCCGCCTCGATGAAGCGATGTATCGTCATATTTGAAATAACTCTGAGATTGATCATTAGCATACACAAGGTTGTCGGCAATTATTTCGCCGTTACGCTGTATCTGTGTGCCTACAAAGCAATATTTCACTGACTTAGATGGATCATAGAGATAGTGTCGATTAGAAACGGAGCGACTAGTTACTGAACTAGCGCCGTTAATGATCTTGTATGATTTATTCGAATCTGGAGAAAGGGCTCCAACATCAACACTATGAGTGGATGAGGTTAAATCACTTAACCGTGTTGGGTTAATCACCATTTTCAAGCCACTATCAAATTCGGGAGCATTATTACCAAAAAAACCCACCACAAACTGTATATCATTACCAGAAATCGCATAAAAACCAGAGTGCTCTATAGGCATAAAAATCAGGCAGTTTTTCTCTTTCTCATCGATAAAAAAACTATTCGGCACCGCATGACGAATCTCTCGAGATATTTTCTCAATAACGAATTGCGCCTGAGTTTGTAGTCTCTGCCTATCAATAGTATCAGCATAGCCCTTTGCTCCTAACTGCAAATAACCAGCAATTCCGAGCATGATAAAACTACTAATCACAATAGTGATGACCATTTCTATTAAAGTGAAACCACAATTTTTCATTAGTAATTTCCCCTTATCGCAGACAGTATTAAAGGCTGTGTTTGTCCGGCGTAAATAGTCATAGTGACTCGTTTATAAGGCGTGATATCTTCCTGTGAAGGATTATTGACACCCGTTCCATCTGATTCAACGTATTGCACTTTCACTTCAACTCGAAAGTTCTTGTAATCATTTGCCATAGACGTGCCAAGAACGTTACTCAGCTCGTATAACGGCGTAGAGTTACAGCTGGCCTTTGTACCTTGTGTATACCAGCAACCGATATAGTCATCGACATCATTAAAACTAGCTGGGTTTGATTCACCGCTATCTGCCCCAAGACTTGTGGAACAATCCTTACCACCAAGGACAGTCTCACTACAGCGTACTAAACCACCATCAAAGTCGCTGTTTTCATCGAAGCCTCGCGCCAATATCTGTGACATAAAACCTTGGCCTAATGCGGCAGCGCGGGTTTGATAATGAGGGATGGCGGAATCTCGAATCTGAGGGACAAGAAAAGAAGTAAACGCCACCATCGCAATGCCCATTAAAACAATCGCGATGATCATTTCTATCAAAGTCATGCCACTAGATTTCTTCATGAGCATGTACCTTTTGAAACATAACCTTGAGTATTAATTTCAACTTGGCAGCGGCTTCGACCATGTTTATCTTCAATCAGGATTGAAACTCCACCACTCGCAGAATTTATAGGATTACCCAACAAATTAAACTCGATTGGATTAGTTACGGCATTGGTCAGTGAAAACTTTGCGGATTTGTCAATAACTACGTCACTACGAGCATCTTGTGCACTGCCTGTTAGTGTGCAGGCAGCAACTGAACCAATGCATGAGCTAGAAACTTGTAAACGAAAGCTATTATCAGTTTTTTTTTCAAAATTCGACTGCATACGATTCACCTGTACTTGGCGAATTACAGAAATCACGCGTTCTTGTAATGCATATGCAGAGAAATTGCCAGAGCCCATAAAACGGCTGGCTGCAAAAAGTGAAAGGATAGAGAGGAGAACAATCACGAGGATTAACTCCATTAACGTGAACCCTAATGCAGAGCTGCGAATTTTCATAACCCAACCTTAGGCTTAGAACAAGCGAGATAAGTATACGATGAAATTATGAGATTAATGATAGGTTTATAATTTTTCGATTCGAAGTGTGAACAGACGAACAAATAACCAATGTCTAGTTATTTTGCCCTTTTGAACGACCAATCTCTTCTTCAATTCGATCGTAAGTTTCTTTATTGCTCAGCGTTTCAGAAACGTGCTCAGCGGTCTGCTTCGTTTGCTCCCACTTTGCTTCATAAATTTCTGGTTCAAAGTTTACGTATCGAGGTAATACGATATACCCAACTATGGCGATAAAACTAAGTATTACTACAAGTTCAATGCGAGATAAGCCCTTTACTATTCTCAACTAAGCATTCCTTAGAAAAGGGGGTCATAATGACCCCTTAAGATTATACAAATTAACAACCTTTACGGCGTTGTTGGCTTCGTACAAGCGTTCGATATCACTGTTTTAGCAGGAATTAGAGTACCATCTGCTTGTTTGTATGATTCAGAGTACTTAACACACTCAGCAGCTTTATCCTCAGATGCATAAGTAATAGTACCAGCCTTGTTAGTGCCACGGGCTTCTTTTGAAATAAGTTCCCAATCTTCGTCTAAGCCTTGAACTGCCTTACCCAAACCATTTTCGTCAGCCGTTGGGTAACCTAGGTAGATCGTAATATCATCTACTTTCGTACCTTCAGCAGTCAAAGATTCTTTACCTTCTACAGCGGCTTTACCATAAGTAATACCTGATGCACCATCAATGGCACCTTTAAGGCCTTGGTTTGCAGCTTTACGCGCATCATCTTGCAGGTTCAAAAAACGTGGTGCTGCAGTTACCGCTAGAATACCTAGGATTACAATTACCACTACCAATTCGATAAGGGTGAAACCACCTTGTCTTTTCATTGTTTACTCTCTCTATGTAAGCATGCAGTACAACTGCAAAGTTTCGTTTAGGTCACGCGACCATTTTGGATATTGTCAAAACGGTTTGGGGCAGCAACGTTCACTAAAACTGACCGTGAAGTGGATACTGTATCTACCGCTTGAGCAGAATGACGATTCGCCATTATTCAGTTCATGCTGCAATGAGAAAAACACATTATTGTTTACCCTCTATTACAGCGTCTTACTTATGGTAATGATTGCATTATACCGACTTTGATTACCAATTATAGTGATTAGGTGTCAAAAAATTCACTCCGCCGACATTTCGACGTCTATTTTCAGTTGATTAGCTGTTGAAATAACTACAATCGACTGACCATTTTCATAAGTATATTGACAGACATAACGATCAGTTTTGATGGCTCCACTGATATCTATTAACTTATTGGTCATTATTTTACGTTGTGGATAATGCACTGCTAACCAATAACCACAATCTAAAACACCTTGCTGAGTAAAGGGAGATACTAGCCCGCCCTCAGTCATGGTGAGATTAAAACCATCCATCAGCATATGTTCTGGCTCGCCTTTTACGAGCCAAGCTTGACGATAACGCTGAACACTATCTTGCATCCAAACTCTTGCCAACTTCGCTCCAGTCACCTGCGCCTGCTCGGTAACCGGACGTAATTTGGCAGCCAAGCCAACAGCAATGATGGTAGCAATTACCCCAAAAACGATTAGCGTCGCTCGACTTTGATTTTCAACCACCTATTAGCCGCCTTTGATGATGTCTAGCATTCCCCACATTGGCAGGAAGATACCCAGTGCTAGCACCATGACCATGCCTGCGACAATCACCAAAAGTAGCGGTTCTATTCTTGCGGTCAGTGTTTTTAGATCGTAATCAACTTCTCTATCGTAAAAATCCGACACTTCCAGCAGCAGCTCATCAATACGACCAGTTTCTTCCCCTACTGCAATCATCTGAATCACCAAAGGGGTAAAGATTTTACTGTTGATGGCTGTTACTGAGATGGTGCTACCCGCTTCAATCGCGGATTTCATCTCAAGAATTCGATTTTCTAAAAAGCGGTTCCCCAGAGCTTCCCCGGCTAAAGCTAAAGACTGGTTAAGTGGAACGCCTGACTTCAGCATCAACGAGAAGGTTCTGGCAAAACGGGAAAGCTGCGCGCGATTAACGATATCGCCCACAATTGGAAGCCGAAGCCGAAACTTATCGAACTTTTCCCGACCATCAGCCGTCGCCACCCAGGCTCTGAAAACCGCAAACGCGCCAATCATTGCCACAATCAACAGCACCCAATAATTAACAAAGAAATTAGAAGTAGCGATCAAAATACGCGTCGGCAGTGGTAACTCAACACCAAAACGCGTAAACATCGATGCAAACTCAGGGATCACCAAGATATTCAATATAAACATGGCGATGGTAATAAAGATAATCACAAACGTCGGATAACGCATCGCCGCTTTGATACGTTTGCGAGTCTCGAGTTCCTGCTCGTAGTAATTTGCCAGTTGCAATAGAGCTTGATCGAGTCGACCCGTATTCTCACCAACATTGATCATAGAAACGAACAGTGGGCTGAATACTTTGCTGTGTTGCTGCATTGCAGAAGACAGGCCGCGACCATTACTCAGTTCAGAAACGACATCTTCCAGTGCCTCTTTGAGCTGTTTGTTTTCACAATTTTGCAGCAGGCCACGCATAGAACGCAGCAACGGTACGCCCGCTTTAGTTAAGCTAAACAACTGGCGAGAGAAAAGAATGATCACTTCCAATGGAATGGCTGGCACAAATAGCTTAGACAAGCTCACTTGGCTTTTTGCCGACTCTTTCTCTAACCGCACATTGAGCGGGATGATCCCTTTGTTCATCAATGCTTCCGCCGCAGCCTCTGAGTTCACTGCTTCGATTTTGCCGTTAGTGGATGAGCCGTCTAGCGTGCGGCCTTGATAACGAAAAGTTGGCATTCACTTACCTATATGAAAATGGGATCAGTCTTACCAGAAGCGTCACCCTCACCTAGGGTCATCACTTCATCCAAACTGACGGTGCCTTGTAGCGCCAGTTCCATTGCAGAAGCAAGCAGTGGCTTATAGTTTTCTGAGCGACGCGCGGCTTGGGCAAAGCCAACCGCATCATTGGCGCGCAATTTATCCATCATTTCTTGCTCAAGTTCGAGCATTTCAAACACACCAATTCGGCCTCGATAGCCAGTCAAGTTACAGTTTTGACAGCCTGCGCCTTTATAAAAAGTGGTGCCCACTTGGTTTGGAAAACGCCCAGCTAACCACTGTTGGCGTGACTCGTCTAGATGGCCTTCTGTTTTGCAATCTGGACAAATACGGCGAACAAGACGCTGCGCCACCACAGCTCTGACCGCACTGGCAACCAAGTAACCCGGCGCGCCCATATCGATCATGCGTAACGCACTGTCGACAGCATCATTGGTGTGAAGAGTGCTCAATACTAAGTGACCCGTTAGTGCAGCTCGCAGACCAATTTCTACCGTCTCTTGGTCACGCATCTCACCGACGAGAATAATGTCTGGGTCTTGACGTAAAAAGGTTCGAAGCACACGCGAGAAAGTCAGATCGATCTTACTGTTTACCTGTACCTGAGTGATACGAGGCAGGCGATATTCAACCGGGTCCTCTGCTGTAATGATCTTTTTCCCAGGCTCGTTGAGCTCACTTAATGCACCGTAAAGCGTGGTGGTTTTACCTGAACCTGTCGGCCCCGTCACCAAGATCATGCCGTGCGGACGAGCCAACTGTCGACGTAAACGAGCAAGTAAATCTGGCGGCAAACCTGACTCTTCTAATGGACGCAAACCAGCAGACTGGTTAAGCAGACGCATTACTACGGACTCCCCGTATTGCGTTGGTAGCGTCGACATACGAATATCGATTGATTGACCACGCACTTTGATATTGAATCGGCCATCTTGTGGCAAGCGCTTCTCAGAGATGTCTAGGTGCGCCATCAACTTCAATCGAAGAACCAAAGCCGATGCGATATTCACTTCATTCAGGATGGTTTCATGCAGTACACCATCAATACGCTGACGTAAGCGCAAAATCTGATCGTCTGGCTCAATATGAATATCCGATGCCCCGACTTGTACCGCATCTTCAAACATGGAATTAACCAGCTTTACAACGGTAACTTCCTCACTGTCGGTTCCATCAATACCGTAATCGAAGCTTTGCTCGTCTTTATGCTCTTCATGCAACTGTTCCGCGAAAGAAGCGATCTCTTTAGTGCGGCGATAATAACGGTCAAAGCTTGAAATAAGTTGGCGCTCTGAAGCCACGATGAACTCAAGGTTGTATTCACCTAGCAAATTCATCAGTGACTCTTGGATGAACAAGTCCGCAGGGTCACTCATAGCAACGCGCAACGTGTCCCCATTTCGAGCAACGACCATCGCACGTAAGCGACGTGCGTGTACCTCAGGTAGAATCTGTACCGCTTCCGCATCCACAGGGGCACGACCAAGATCGATCAATGGCAAACCAAGTTGTTGGGACAAGAAGTCCAACATTTGCTTCTCAGTAATAAAGCCGAGATCAATTAACGCATCGCCTAGCTTCTGCCCGGTACTACGTTGTGCGTTTAGTGCTTGCTGGATTTGTTCTTCAGAGACGATGCCTTCTTCAACCAGAAGATCGCCTAAGCGTTTTCTCAACTGAATTTTCATTGTGCATTCTCCAGCTGTTTCAAGATGCTCAAACGGTCACGAATAAACGCTTGCGATTGATTCGAAATGCCAACTTTACCCAGAGCTTGGTTGTAAGAGTTGATCGCGGCGGTAAACGTCAGCGCGCGCTCTTGTTGAATCGCTAAACCTAGCCACCAGCGCGCATTTTCCGGCTCACGTTGAGTAAGGAGTTGATAACTCTCAAGCGCAATATCATTCTGCTTGTGTTTTTGTGCCAATGCCGCACGCATCGCCAAGTAATCTCGACTTGGTATTGGAGGCAAATGCACAAGCGGACTCAGCGCCGCTTCAGGTTGATTAGCTTTCACTAACAACTTAGACAAGGCCAAACGAAGTACTTGGTTGTTCGTGTCAAGGTTGATCCCTTCTTGGATAATCTCATACGCTTTACGCGTGTCGCCTTTGCCAAAGTACAACGCCGATAATTTTTGACGCGTGTCTGCATTCATTGGCTCATAACGTAACGCCTCAGCATAAGCCGACAACGCCGTTTGCATATCGTTAGCATCCAGTGCTTTTTCCGCTCGGCTAACCGCTTTAAGAGATAACTGGCGGTGCGTCAGCTCAACCTGCTCAATACGCATTGAACTGTTTTCTGCTGTCGTGCGGGTTACGTGATTAGATTGCTCATCGCTTGGCATCGTTGCCACTTGCGCGAGTAGCACTGCATCTTCAGAGACCGCATTTACCTCCGCTCTTGGCGTGAACCTATCAGTCTCAGGCATATGAAGCTGTTGCGCAGCCGGTTGTGTCACTGGCTTCGTGTAAACCACATGGGCTGTCTCGGGCGTCATTTTACTCGTTGGCGAATGAGTACGCTCTGATGATGTGATAGACGAAACATTCACTGACGACAATGGCATGGTTTCTGTTTGAGCAGATGAAAGCTCGCCTGAAGGGATAGGACCGCGAGAGACCGCCCAGCCGCCCACCGCAAGGCTTAACGAGAAACCAGCAACGAGCCAAAGCCAAGGTTTACTGCGTGAAACGTTGGGAATGTCCGCACGAGTAAGCTCTGACGGTGATGTTTTTTCAGCGAGTTCTGATAATGCTTTATTGATGGCACTCAAGGTTGACTCCATCCCCAAAATACGGGTGTTTTAAACTTAGGTTTACGGGCATCAAACGTATCGTGCATAGCTGCGTAAACGTGATGATTTTTTAATAGTGTGCAACGATCATTAAATGCCGCAAGCAACGACTTGTGGCTAATTTGGTTGATCAAACGTGGAATCCCCATGGATGAACGCCAAATCGCTTTTTTCTGCTCAATAGAAAAAATGTGCGCTCCATTGCCTGCCTTGTCTAAACGATTATTGATGTAAGCCACGCCTTCATCGATAGAAAGAGGACGCAGCTGACAACTAAACGTAATACGTTGACGAAACTGCCTTAGCTCGTGGCTGGCTAATCGCTCATCCAACTCAGGTTGTCCGAATAACACCAGTTGAATGAGTTTATCTTGTTCCGTTTCTAGGTTACCGAATAGACGCAATGTTTCTAAAGCTTGTGGAGAAAGAGCTTGCGCTTCATCGACTATCAAGACGGTTTTCTTTCCCGCAGAATGCACTTGAATCAGGTGTTCTTGAATGAGAGAAACAATACGTAGCGGGTCATCGTTCTCGATGCCTAACTCTCTGGCGACAGCAAACTGCAACTGCTCTCCATTCAAAACTGGATTAGGTAAGTAAATCAGCTCGACTTCAGATTCAATCTGCTCAATTAACTTACGACACACCATGGTTTTTCCGGTGCCGACTTCTCCCGTCACCTTAATCACCCCTTCTCCCATTTGCACAGCGGCTAAAATGGTTTGGATCGCCTCATAGTGAGGGACTAACCCCAAGAACATTTCTGTGTTTGGGGTTAGCGAAAAAGGCTGAACTCGAAATCCAAAATGTGACAAGTACATACTCGAATCACAAACTCATTGAAAAACGGAAGCTTTCCCCGCGCTTATTGCGCATCTGGGAACCACTCTTGCAGCAGATCACGAGAGCGCTCTAGCTCTTTCTGCCAAGAGTTCACACCAACTACGGTCGGTTTTAGCAAGATGACCAATTCTGTTTTCTCAGTCACGTTATTTACGTTGCGGAACAAATGCCCCAATGCGGGCACATCGCCCAAGAATGGGACTTTAGAAACAAGCTCACGATTTTGCTGTTTCATCAAACCGCCGATAACCACAACATCGCCATCTTTAGCACGAATAACCGAGTCTGATTCACGAATAGAGCTTTTCGCCAATGGCAATTGGATGTTTTGGAACTCACCGCCCAAGTTCAATTTCTTCACTTCTTCCGAGACTTCAATAACCGCAGGGTGAACATGCAGGAACACATTGCCTTTGTTATCAATTTGCGGAGTCACATCGAGAGAGATACCTGAGAAGAATGGTGTTAATTCCACTTCTGGAACGGCATTTGAGTTTTCACCGTTGCCTGCATTGCTCGATAGCTCGGTAACAAAGTACTCATCGGTACCCACTTTGATGACCGACTTTTGGTTGTTGGCAGCGGTAATACGAGGGCTCGAAAGAACGTTCAAGTCACCTTGTGTAGACATAAAACTCAACACAGCATTGAAGTTGCCATCAGAGATAGTCACGTTGGTTTGGCCGCCCAATAGCGTGCCAATCGCATCCAACGGTGGTAATGCCGATGCAGGGCGGTTCACTACGACACTACCCGAGTTACCAATTGACGCCGATAAGTTCGACCAGTTGATGCCTTGTTGGTAGCCATCATTCAAGGTCACTTCTAGAATTTTAGCTTCAAGAATGACCTGACGTTGCATGCGCTCCTGCGATACACCTAAGAACTCACGGACTTCTCGAATATCATCTGGAAACGCTCGAACCGTAATCACTCCAGCTTGTGGTGTTACGACAACGCTTTGTCCTTTGCCTGAACCAATTAGATTCGCAACGGCTTGCTGCAGCATCGGCCAGAAGTCACTTTCAGTGATGGTTTCGATGCGCGTACCGCCCGTAGATGTGGTCGAGCTATCGCCGTTGTTACTTCCATTGTCAGAGTCTGATGAGTCAGAACTGTCTGAGCTACCGCCAGAATTAGACGTACCAGCCGAGGTCACTGAGCCCGTGACAATACTCGTCAATGATCGACCAGAGCGTTTGAACTGGAGGTAATCAACAGGAATGGTTACCGTACGCATACCTGCAGGGTAGATTTGAATAACTTTGCCAGACTTCACCACATCATAGCCATACATGTTCTGTACAACGCTCAGGACTTCATCCAACGTAACATCTGACAAGTTGACGGTGATATTACCTTGTACCGCTGGATGAATCGCCACGCTGTACTCAGTGCCTTTGACTAGCGAGGCAAAAAAGCTTCGTGCATCGACCGCATTCGCTTGAATACGGAAACGCTTCGAGGTGCCTTGCTCTGAAGCAACATTCGAGTCTAAGTTAGGCATCAGGTCCGCTTCGACAGAAGAAGGAATTTCTTCTAACGTGCGGCTGTTCGCTTGATTGATAGATTCATTGAGTGCTTCTTTGACTTCCACTGGGTCACGGTGACCCATTGAACATCCCATTAAAGAAGCAATCGTTATTCCTACAACTAATTTGCGCATATCTGATCAGGCTCTGGTTATTATTTTTTTACGTTTAAACCAAAAAGCTCTAGGTCCCACTGACGGTTACCACGCTTTAAAGTTACAAATTCACTATTAATGCTCGCGACGCGATAACCCTTAAATAGCTCGCCTTTTTCAACAAGCTTGTTATCCATAATCGCGACACAAGCAGTACTTGGCTTACACACAATACTGTTGAGCGTAGGCAGTCGGTACTGTTTTGCTTTTGGTTTCGCTGACGTTTCAACCGCAGGCTTTTCCCAGCCAAGTGGTGCCGTTGGATCTTGGTTCGCCCAAGCGGTTCCTGCCGCAGCCATGACAAGTAATGAGATGATGAGTTTTTTAACCACCAATAAACTCCTCTCGAGATCCTAGTGTGTAGACTTCCAACACAAGCTTCGCTTTCGGGTACTCTTCGACTTTGTAACTAAAGCTGCGCCAATAATAACTGGCAGGAAGGCTCTCCAACTTATTTAGGTAATTGGCAATAGAAAAGTAGTCGCCAGTCAGCTCCATACGTACAGGGTGTACGTAGTAACCAGAGTATTGCGATGCTTCTTTATCTTCCGTAATTGGCTCAGATGGCAAAGTTTGCAAAGACAAAAGGTGAATGCCACTTTGCTGCTCTAATACATTTTCCAGCAGCTCAGCCATTTGCGAAGGTGTAATAAGGTGTTCGATGATCTCCGCTAGCTGCATCGAAAGGTGCTGACTTTCTGTTAGCAGGTTAGATATCGCGCGATCAATCTCAGCGTTTGGATCTTTCTTCAGCTGCGCTTGAATACGTAGCGTGTCGATTTCAATCTTTTGATTGGCTTGCTTTAAATTGCTTAGTTGCCTCTCATTACTGATGATCTCGTCAAGCTTTGGTTCCAGTACCAGCGTAAAAAGCAACATGATCACGACAACTAAACCACACAGCGCGATGAGCACTTTTTCACGCGCGCTCATTTCGCCAAAGCGCTCTTCTAATGAGATCCAGAATTCGTTCATTTCTCTTTATCCTCGCGCGTTTTTAGTTCAAACGTCACAATATCCTTATCATTTCGGCCAATTTTGACGTCGTCAAATGTCCGGCCAACCAAGCTAATTTCATTTTTAAATTGGTTAACCCAACTTGGTACTGAGCTCGGCTTTTTCGCCAGTCCCTTCAGATCTAAGGTATGGTTATTGATTCGAATTTCGGACAAAGAAATTTCTTGGTTTCCTAGCTTAGCTAATGATTGCATCACGCCAGAGTAACCCGTGCGCTGCGAGTCATCGTATTTCCCGACGGCTTTAAGTGAGTCTCGCTTCGCCTTGACTTCACGCTCTAAGCGGGCTTTAGCTGCCAGCTTATTATTGTCGGGTTGATGCTTACGTAGCTTGACTTGATAGCGTTCAAGCTCTGACTTCATGATATCGCCTTTGCTTTTTACAATAGCAATTTCATCTTCTAAACCACTGCTCTGCCAAGTCACATAGCCGTAAGAGAGTAGAATGGCCGCAGCCGCGACACCCCAAGATAACGTGATATTTCTTAGTGTCAGGAGCTCTTTTTTCGGCTTTAAGTAATCAGGGTATAAGTTAACGCGTCGAGTATTAGAAGCCGCAGCGGCATCTGCTAAAACGTGTCCTGATAACTCATGTTCTGGTGGTAATAACGGAGAGACTTTAGTGCTTAAACGGTAGTTCAGAGACTGAACAAGCTCACTCTCATCCTCCTCATCACAACACACTTTCAATTGATGCAGCTGCACATGGCGCAACTGAGAAGAAAGATAATCAATCGAACGTTGCAGTTCTAACGAGAGGCTATCCATCTGTAACTCGCTAGACGGAACCCCCGTTAACGGTGGCGTCACACTGCGAATCGAACGATGGAACGCGATAGTATTTTCGACAAAAGCGCTAATACGGAAGTGACCACGCACACTGCGTTGTAATAATAGGAAGTTACCTAGTTCACCTGCGGTCTCTCCCCAAATGTCGTCTTCAGGAAGAATAGCTTCTAATGGCAACTGGGCGCGACTGGCCAGTAACACGATCTTATCCAACATTTTTCGTGATAAGACGTAAGCTTGCACTTTGGTTGAATTGGGTAGCTCTACCGCATCTGCAATGATGTCAACGGCACGCTCAGAGATCAGTTCTTTCAACAAAAACGGTAATGCTGCAGGCCATTCTTGGCGCGGTATGACAGGTTTGTCGATTTGATACATCTGATAATAGTTATGAGAAAGGACAACCGTTAGAGAATCATACGCACTCGCAGCAACGCTCAATGCTTGCTCTACGGCTTTCTCCCAATTGGATTCAGAAATATCAAATTGGTATGGGCGGCCACTTTTTATTGAAGATGATAAATAAACGGCGTCTGGCTGAATAACCAAAAAGCAGGAACGACCACCACCAGATGATCGTTTGAGCTTGTCGAGTAGTGCTTTGAAATCCATGATTATTATCTTTATTTTTTACGCCAGCGATTTCGTCTTCCCAATTTCACTTGGGATTCTGATTGAGAACTTGGCAATGCTTGTGGACGAGGAAGAAACTGCTGCTCTGCAGAGAAGTAGCGCCCTTGCCCACCATAAACCCCGAGCTCAATTAACGTGTTGAGCTCGTTTTGATTCTCAATTCCCACTGCTATGATTTTAGTTTTACTGTTTGCCGCGGCACCTAGCATGCTGCGGACAAATAGCTGGTTCTCATGTCGCTGGTCGATTTTTGCTACTAAACTGCGATGAAGTTTAAGGTAACGAATATCCACTTCTTTTAAATAGTGAGTGCTGACGATGGTTCGTCCAGCCTGCCCAACCATTAAGTGGCACCCTAAACCGGCCAGCATTTTAGCGACTGGTCGCATAAAGTCTAAGTGTCTTACAAATTGTGCTTCAACAAACTCAAAACTGAGACACTTTCTCTGTTCACGTGACAACTGTAAGAGTTCATCACGAAACCATTTAAAGTACTCTCGGTTAGAAAAAGGCGTTACATTCAAATTGAGCGCATACTCTCTCGAGTTATCAAAATTATCCTTAAACTCTCTTAAGAATTTATTAATAACAGACTTATCCATTTGCGCTTCATAACCAACCTGTCTGATCGCAGAAATAAACCGAGACGCTTTAACAATGCCATTCTCAGGATCGCGAATCCGACATGTTAACTCTTCATATAATGATTTTTTATGCGTCGCATCACTTATTGGGTGCACAGATTGTGCGTAGAGTATCACATTTTCTGGTGTAAGTGCTGTGTCAAATAACGTTCTCCACCTCACACTTCCGCGAGCTTCTTCATCGTGGTTCCATTTTTTGAAGCGACTCCAATTATTGTTATTTTGTAGTTGCGCACTACGCAAAGCTGTCTCTGCTTCATCGATGATTTGGCTGTGTCGCTCACCCTCTTTATAAGTAGTGATGCCTATATGGCACCAGTTGTCTGGGTCGAGTGGCTCTGGCGGAATTAATTTTTCTAACTGGCGAATGCATTGTGATGCCAAATTAGCCACATCTTTGGCACTTTGATGCGGCAGAAATAACGCAAAATCAGCATCGTAATAACGAGAAAATACAACATCAGGGTATCGCTGAACTAAGTTGGATAATAAACTCCCAACTTCAACAATAAACTCATCCGTAATTTGCTTATCTTGCTCTTCTTCAACCAGTTTCCAGTCTTGAATACGTACTAGCAACACGGCGCCGCGAGCCCCACTTTCTAGTAACGCCGATTCCAGTTTGCTATCAAATAGCACTCGATTGGCGGTACCTGTTAACTTATCAAGGAAGGTTTGAGTTCGAATAAAGGTATCAAATCTGCTTCGCTCTTGACGCGCATCTTGTAACTCTTCAATTAATACATCGAGCGCTTCACTGGCAGTATAAGGCCATTCTTTTTTGTCACCTTTTGCATACTGCTCTACCCGACCAGCAAGGATCATCCTGCCTCGCTCTTCGAGCATTTCAGAGCCTTCTAATTGCTCCTTAAGCCACGCAACGCCGCGCATTAAACAGAAGATGATCAAGATAACGGCAAGCGTGATCGACCAAAGCGCCTGCATTGAGTAGCTGTAACCTAAGTAAGGCGGGATCGCTTTAAAATGAATCGTGTAATCTTGATTGTGAGTCAGTTGGTATTCTGTCTCAAACAAGACTGACGCTTCCATTTGATGAGAAGTATCTTTGAAGCGATAAACAACCGCATTGTTGGTCGACAATGTCATTTCGACAATATTGGAAGCCTGCAGCATTTTCGGCATCCAGCGCTGCATAGAATAAGCAGCGTCAGGATCTTCCATCTCCTTGTCGACCACCTCTACGATCCCTTCTAAATAATGGGTGAGATATTCCTGCCCAAGACGTTTAAAAGAGAGGGTGCCACCGACAAACAAGATAAACATGGCGCAGATGACGATCATGGTGACAAAAGCCACCAGCCGTGTGCTTAACTTAAGAGTTGGGGTATACCTCATGAATACCAAATTCCTTTTTTATTCATCATATACCTTATTGAAATATTTATACTTGATAAGAGTTCATCAAACAATCGGATTCGTCTGATAGTGAGAGGCTGGAGCATAAAGAACATCACACTCATTGATAAGTTTTATTGTTACGCCTAACCTTGCTGAGATAAGCCTTTGAGATCATTAGATAGCGACAATAAAAAAGACCGCGATATTCGCGGCCTTTTCGATTCAAGCATAAGCAGAATTTAGAACGGGATATCGTCGTCAAAATCCATTGGTGGCTCATTGTACTGCTGCTGTGGTTGCTGCGGAGCCTGCTGTTGTTGCTGTTGCTGAGGCGCATTGTACTGCTGCTGAGCTGGTTGTTGAGGCTGACCCCATCCACCTTGCTGCTGCTGTTGACCGCCCATTGGTGCACCGCCACCTTGACCACGACCGCCAAGCATTTGCATCACGCCGTTGAAGCCTTGAACAACGACTTCAGTTGAGTAGCGATCTTGACCGCTTTGGTCTTGCCATTTACGAGTTTGCAGTTGGCCTTCAATGTATACTTGAGAACCTTTACGCAAGTACTCACCTGCTACTTCCGCAAGTTTGCCGAACAACACAACACGGTGCCATTCCGTTTTTTCGCGCTGTTCGCCAGTCGCTTTATCACGCCATGAATCAGAAGTCGCAATAGTAATGTTTGCTACTGCACCGCCGTTCGGCATGTAACGAATTTCAGGGTCGTTACCTAGATTCCCCACCAAAATAACTTTGTTAATTCCACGGCTGGCCATGATGTGCTCCGTTTCACTCTGGATATATAAAATTTTAGCGCATTAGAATAGCACGCTTTAATGTTTTGATTAAAGTCTAATACCATTGTGATCTAATGAGTCACCTACTAGAACCCAAATCGCATTTCAACTTACGCATGTAGCACTTTTGATTCGCGTTGCAGACATCGTTTCGTGAAGCTTTGAATTCGAACGCATTTATTCAGTAAAGCTATGGTTATAACCTCTCTTTAATGCCAACTTATGGCCTTTATTGAACACTGGGAGATTTGAACACGTGAGAAAGTCGGCTTACGCAAGAAAGCTATTTCTGATCAGTATGGAAGATAATGCGCAAAAAAAGGTGGCAGCACTCGAAAAGTACATTGATATGAGCATCCCGGTGATTTCAACCGAAGCACTCATGGAAGCTAAGCCACAGCATCGTAATAAAATCCTACTGATCGACTTCAGTGAACATAAATCACTCGTTCAATCGATCAAAAACTTACCGCTGGTATGGAAGAACTTTGAAACCGTTGTGTTCAATGTCCCTAAAAGGCTGACCACGGATGAGCTGCTTTCATTTGGTCAATTAAAGGGGCTGTTCTATTCCGAAGATACGCTAGAGCAAATTGGAGAAGGATTAAAAGGCATTGTTAACGGTCAAAACTGGCTGCCGCGTAATGTAACCAGTCAACTTTTACACTATTACCGTAACGTCATTAACACTCATACTGCCCCAGCCACGGTAGACCTAACCATTCGCGAGCTGCAAGTACTGCGTTGCTTGCAAGCTGGCGCCTCAAACAGTCAAATGGCCGAGGAATTATTTGTCAGTGAATTCACCATCAAATCGCACTTGTATCAGATATTCAAAAAGCTATCAGTGAAGAATCGCGTTCAGGCAATCGCGTGGGCAGATCAAAACTTAATGTCATGATGCGATGCCGCGCCTCTTATGACTAAAATGACGAGTCGCTCATCTTTTTTCCGCACTGAGTCTCACACTTTTTCCTACTTTATTCATGATTCATTGACGACTCTCGTGTTAAAGTTATGCGCAGATTCTTGATAATAACGAGATAGGATATTCCCCCAATGATTAAAAAATGTCTGTTCCCTGCTGCAGGCTATGGCACTCGCTTCTTACCGGCAACGAAATCTATGCCAAAAGAGATGATGCCAGTCGTGAATAAACCGCTTATTGAATACGGCGTTGAAGAAGCAATTCAAGCTGGTATGAACGGCATGTGTATTGTGACAGGTCGTGGCAAACACTCTATCATGGACCACTTTGATAAGAACTACGAACTAGAACACCAGATTAGCGGTACCAATAAAGAAGAGCTATTGGTAGATATCCGTGAAATCATTGAATCTGCAAACTTCACTTACATCCGTCAACGCGAGATGAAAGGCTTAGGCCACGCGATTCTGACCGGGCGTGAACTGGTGGGTGACGAACCATTTGCCGTCGTTCTTGCTGATGACCTTTGTGTCAACGAAGAAGAAGGCGTGCTAGCTCAAATGGTGGCGCTATTTAAACAGTTCCGTTGTTCTATCGTTGCCGTACAAGAAGTCCCAGAAGATGAGACTCACAAATACGGCGTTATCTCTGGTGAAATGATCAAAGATGACATCTACCGCGTAGACGACATGGTAGAAAAACCTGAGAAAGGCACGGCACCAAGCAACCTTGCGATCATTGGTCGCTACATTCTGACCCCTGATATTTTCGAACTGATTGAAAATACAGAGCCAGGTAAAGGTGGTGAAATTCAAATCACTGACGCGCTACTTAAACAAGCAAAAGCGGGCTGTGTCTTGGCTTACAAATTCAAAGGCAAACGCTTTGACTGTGGTAGTGTTGAAGGTTACATCGAAGCAACCAACTACTGTTTTGAAAACCTTTATCTAAAAGATGAAAAAGCCTCAGAGTTAGGTAAACACGCAACACAAAAAGCGGTATAAAGCATCGTCGTAGTACGAAATTATTGTTTCTAAAGCCCAGCATTATGTTGGGCTTTTATTTTTACTGTTTTTTTATCCAGTAATTTTCTTTGCACATTTCTCACACTATGTAATACTTGCCCCACTTGGTTATACATAGAGCAAAAACGATGGATAAAATAGAAGTTCGCGGTGCCCGAACCCATAACCTCAAAGACATTAATCTTACAATCCCTCGCGATAAACTGATTGTCATTACTGGACTAAGTGGCTCCGGTAAATCCTCTCTCGCTTTCGATACATTGTATGCAGAAGGCCAACGACGCTACGTAGAGTCTCTCTCTGCCTACGCTCGTCAGTTTTTGTCTCTGATGGAAAAACCCGATGTCGACCATATTGAAGGGTTATCACCCGCGATTTCTATTGAACAGAAGTCTACTTCTCATAACCCGCGTTCAACCGTCGGTACAATTACCGAAGTCTACGACTACTTACGTCTGTTGTATGCTCGTGTAGGCGAACCACGCTGTCCAACGCACCATGCCCCTCTTGCCGCACAAACCATCAGTCAAATGGTGGACAAAGTTCTAGAGATGCCAGAAGGCAGCAAAATGATGCTGTTGGCACCCATTGTCAAAGAGCGTAAAGGTGAGCATGTTAAAACGCTTGAGAACCTGGCAGCTCAGGGCTTTATTCGTGCGCGTATTGATGGAGAAACTTGCGATCTATCTGATCCTCCAACGCTAGAGCTACATAAAAAGCACACCATTGAAGTCGTGGTCGACCGCTTTAAAGTTCGTCCCGATCTGCAACAGCGCTTAGCCGAATCTTTTGAGACAACGCTCGAGTTATCAGGCGGAATTGCGGTTGTCGCGCCAATGGATGGAGACGGTGAAGAGATTATTTTCTCCGCCAACTTCGCTTGTCCACAATGTGGTTACAGCATGCAAGAGTTAGAGCCGCGACTTTTCTCATTCAACAACCCTGCTGGTGCATGTGGCACTTGTGATGGTTTGGGTGTGCAGCAATACTTCGATCCAAGCCGAGTAATTCAAGATGATTCATTAAGCTTGGCACAAGGTGCGATTCGCGGTTGGGATCAAAAGAACTACTACTACTTCCAAATGCTCACCTCATTGGCCGATCATTATGGTTTCGATCTCCATGCCCCTTTTAATTCTCTGCCAAAGAAAACGCAAGATGTCATTCTAAAGGGCTCTGGCCGCACTGAGATTGAGTTTAAATACATCAACGATCGTGGCGATATTCGTGTTAAACGCCATCCATTCGAAGGTATTCTGAATACCCTCGAACGTCGTTATCGTGATACAGAATCCAACTCTGTCCGTGAAGAGCTTGCGAAATACATCTCCACTAAATCTTGTTCAAGCTGTGGTGGTACTCGTCTGCGCCTTGAAGCACGTAACGTGTTTATTGCTGATACGACACTGCCTGAGATTGTTGAACTCAGCATTGCTGATGCATTGGAATTCTTCCATTCCTTGAAACTGGAGGGTCAACGCGCCCAAATCGCTGAAAAAGTGATGAAGGAAATCAACGATCGCCTGCAATTCTTAGTTAACGTCGGTTTGAACTACCTAAACTTATCACGCAGTGCTGAAACTTTATCAGGCGGTGAAGCTCAACGTATTCGTTTAGCGAGCCAAATTGGTGCTGGTTTAGTAGGGGTGATGTACGTTCTGGATGAGCCATCGATTGGTCTCCACCAGCGTGATAATGAACGCTTATTAAAAACGCTCACTCATTTGCGTGATTTAGGTAACACCGTACTTGTGGTAGAGCACGATGAAGATGCGATTCGCTGTGCGGATCATGTCATAGATATCGGTCCTGGTGCTGGCGTACACGGTGGTAATGTTGTTGCGGAAGGCACCATGGAAGAGATAATCGCGAACCCGAATTCTCTGACAGGTCAGTACTTAAGTGGCGTTAAAGAAATCGCAGTACCGAAAGATCGCACGCCGCGAGATCCGAAAAAAACGGTTGAGCTCTTAGGCGCAACAGGTAATAACCTTAAAAACGTTAATCTTTCAATTCCTGTTGGGTTATTCAACTGTATTACAGGGGTATCTGGCTCAGGTAAATCAACGCTGATTAATGATACTTTCTTTAAAATTGCGCATACCCAACTTAACGGAGCGACAACAGCTCAGCCTTCACCTTATAAATCGATTAAAGGTCTAGAGCACTTCGATAAAGTCATCGATATCGATCAAAGCCCAATTGGCCGTACACCTCGCTCTAACCCTGCAACCTATACGGGGATCTTTACCCCAATCCGTGAACTGTTTGCAGGCACACAGGAGTCGCGTTCTCGCGGTTACAAGCCTGGACGTTTTAGCTTTAACGTACGCGGTGGTCGTTGTGAGGCCTGTCAGGGTGATGGTGTCATTAAAGTTGAAATGCATTTCCTACCAGACGTTTATGTGCCATGTGATGTATGTAAAGGTAAGCGCTACAACCGTGAAACACTTGAAGTACGTTACAAAGGCAAAACCATTGATGAAGTGCTAGAAATGACGGTCGAAGACGCCCGAACGTTCTTTGAACCCGTACCTGCTATAGCACGTAAGCTACAGACTCTAATGGATGTTGGCTTGTCTTACATTCGCCTAGGTCAAGCAGCAACGACACTCTCCGGTGGTGAAGCACAGCGTGTGAAACTAGCGAGAGAGCTATCCAAGCGTGATACAGGAAAAACCTTGTACATTTTGGATGAACCAACAACCGGCCTGCACTTCCATGATATCCAGCAGTTGCTCACTGTATTGCACAGACTTCGCGACCACGGAAATACTGTCGTGGTGATCGAGCATAACCTAGATGTCATTAAGACTGCGGACTGGATTATCGATCTAGGGCCTGAAGGGGGACAGGGTGGCGGCGAGATAATCGCTCAAGGCACACCTGAAGATGTGTCGCAAATCGAGGGTTCGCACACAGCTCACTTCCTTAAGCCTATGTTGAAGTAGAAAAAACAGGTAAAGTACCGAGACCAGCAAGTGCTGGTCTTTTTTCATTCAAAACAACGCAATAACTATGGCTACTATACATGTAAGTGGAACAAAGCTTTCTCCCGAAAAAGTACAGGTTCCCCTCAATCGCAAGTTTCTCATTGCCTTGGCAACACTATTTGTGTTGGCAATGCACTTTTTCATGCCCAACCCCGGCGGTTCAGGGCTTTCACTTTCCTTCAATGCGACAACTTGGATTACTTTTAGCTTTGCATTAGGCATTGGGTGCTACCAACTCGCGAATAATCGAGCGCTACGTTACTCAAAATTAACCATCGGCTTGTTCATTAGTGCTCTTATCATGACGGTGCCCATTCTGTACCCAAATGCGAATAGCAGTTTGGCAGCCAACAAGCTCATTGGTCTGTGGTGTGGTGTCCTGTTTTTTATTGTCTTACAACAATTTCATTTCAGTAATAAACATCGCCAACGCCTGTTATGGTTTATTGTCCTTGCGGTTGTTATCGAAGCCATTTTTGGTCTGACACAATATCTGTATCTCAAACCAGGCAATCCGTTTGGTTACGACACGATGGCCAATCGTCCTTATGGTATTTTCCAACAGCCTAATGTAATGGCCAGTTTTCTTGCGACAGGATTGGTGATTGCCAGCTATTTACTTGCACGTCAGCCCTACAAATACGACCGTAAGTTAAGCGATGTTTATCTTCTCTATGCAGTGCCAGTTTTAACCTTACCATTGATTGTGGCGTTGGCTTCACGCACTGGTTGGTTAGCATCGATCATCGCCGTGTTGTTGGTCATCCCATACATGTATCGCTTTGCGACCAAAGGGCGCTTTATCCGCTGGGTTACGTCGCTTGTCACTGGGCTCGCACTCTCAGTCGTTGTCATGTATCTTGCCTTTCCTGATGGAAGTGGGTTAGCCGCAGAAAAAGTAAACATGGAGTCTCCTCGAGCGTATACTTTTCCGCAAACATTAGACATGGTGATTGAAAAGCCTTTTACTGGCTATGGATATGGCAAGTTTGAATCTGAGTACATGCTGTATACGGCTCGTCAACATGCCCTAAATGAGAATTACCCAGCTGGTTTGCCAGCCATGGATCATCCGCATAACGAGCTACTTTACTGGGGAGTAGAAGGTGGTTTGCTGCCAATACTCGGCATCTTCTTAGCGATGGCACTGGTACTGTATCGAATCTATCAAGCCAAACGCGGAACTCGTCTTGCGTTGCTGGCCTTGTTTATACCTATCGTATTGCACTCACAACTGGAATACCCTTTCTACCACTCTCTCGTACATTGGTTGATCTTCGTTATCCTGCTGTACTGGGTCGATCAGCGCGTCTCTCGTTATCGACAAGTCGGCTTTAGTAATGTGACCAAAAGCTTGCTGCGAGTCTTTAGTTTGGTACTTCCCGTTACGTTTACGTTTTATATGGTAAGCGCATTGCATACGAACTATGTATTGACGAAGTTTGAGACCACTAGGCCAACTAACCCTGATATTCTGAATCAAGTCAGTAACCCTGTAGTTTGGAAAGACAGGTTTGATTGGGATGTCTATAGCACGTTTTTAAACATTGGGCTGTACCAACAAGACGCAACCTTGATTCAGCCTTATATCGATTGGTCGCTAAAAATCATCAAAGATAAGCCTCGCCCTGCATTTTATAATAATTTGATTTTGGCCTACCAAGGCTTAGATGACTCAAGTAAAGCGGAGCAAATCAGAGCTGAAGCGCAGTTTTTGTTCCCGAAGATTGATTTCAGTGACGTCAATTACCGACCACCTTCTCAAGCAATCTCTGCCTCACCAGCACCCACTTCAGGTGCAGAGTAATAAGTACAAAAAAGCGAAGGGATGACCTTCGCTTTTCTTTATCTCATTGCGGTATAGCTTTATTTAGTGAGTGACTCTTCTAACGCTTTTAAGCACAGTGCAACGTTTTCAGGTCGAGCGCCGTAACCCATTAAGCCAATACGCCACGCTTTACCAGCTAATGCCCCGAGGCCTGCACCAATTTCTAGGTTATAGGTTTCTAGCAAGTGAGCACGAACTTTTGCTTCATCAATTCCTTCAGGCACGTAAATCGCATTTAATTGCGGCAAACGATGGGCTTCGTCCACAACAAATTCAAAACCTAGCTTTTGTAGGCCATTTTTGAGTTTTTCATGCATCAGTTGATGACGAGCCCAAGCGTTTTCTAATCCTTCATTTTTCAGTATCAATAAAGCTTCATGAAGCGCATACAAGCTATTAACTGGCGCCGTATGATGGTAACTACGCTTACCTTCTCCACTCCAATACCCCAATACTAAACTCTGATCGAGGAACCAACTCTGTACTGGTGTTGTTCTTGCTTGAATCTTTTCAATCGCGGCAGGAGAAAACGTCACTGGTGAGAGCCCTGGTACACATGACAAACATTTTTGACTGCCAGAGTAAACCGCATCCAGTTGCCATTCATCCACTTTTAACGGCACACCACCAAGTGACGTCACCGCATCAACAATAGATAATGCATTATGCCGTTTCGCCAGCTTACCCAATGCTTGAGCATCACTGACTGCACCAGTTGAGGTTTCCGCATGCACAAAAGCAAGAATTTTTGTATCTGGGTGCTGTTCGAGTGCTTGCTCGACTTTATCAATGGAAACAGGCGTCCCCCATTCATCATCGACGATAACAACTTCACCACCAGCACGGACGACATTTTCGCGCATGCGTTCACCAAATACACCGTTACGGCAGACGATCACTTTATCGCCTTCCTCGATTAAGTTTACAAAGCAGGTTTCCATCCCTGCACTACCTGGCGCTGAAACTGCAATAGTGAATTCATTGTCAGTTTGAAAGGCATACTTCAATAGCTGCTTGAGCTCATCCATCATACCGATAAACAGAGGATCAAGGTGACCTACCGTAGGACGGCTTAGTGCTTGTAACACTTGAGGATAAATATCAGAAGGACCAGGTCCCATTAAAATACGGTGAGGTGGAATAAAGCTTTGGATCGACATGTCAGCTCCTTGATTATCTTTTATCCTGAGCATTCTAAAAGTTCTATTCAATAACATGGCTCAGGTGTAGAGTTCTTCACCCTAATAGATTTTTCCTCTATCAGCAATTATCCGTAAGTATGGAGGTCAAACCAGTGTCACAAAATCGTTAATAAAAAACACCATAAAGGTTGAAATATTGATTGACATTAAGGCCTCAAAACCGTTCAATGTTTGAGCTTTATGTAGAAGAGGAGCGCTACCCAGGTAGATGATTTGTGGAACCGCAATTCCAACACCAATCATTGAGGGGGAGTAGTGCCGAGGTAAGTCAAAGTTGCAGGGTTTGACTTGTCGGTTGAATTGGGCTGAATCCCATCAACTGTCATCAGCGCAGTCTGATGAAGGGCTTCTGAGGGTAAATTTTTCAAATAGCATTCTAAATACCTCTCTTTTTGCTCTGTTCCTTTTCTCACTAAACATTGGATGTACAATTTTTTAGGAAGTCGTGGGAGAACGCAGTGAGCGCATTTAACGTAGCTAAATTCGGTGGAACCAGTGTTGCCAACTTTGAGGCAATGAGTCGTTGCGCCACCATTATCGAAAACAATCCAAATACTCGCCTGGTCGTGAGCAGCGCTTGCTCTGGCGTCACCAACCTGTTGGTAGAACTCGCCAATGGTGTACAGGATCAAACGCACCGTACTGAACTGCTGCAGAATCTGGCCAACATTCATGACGCCATTTTAACTCAGCTCGAAGACAGCACGAAAACTGCTGCCGAGGTGTATGGCATATTAGATACCGTAACCAGCCTGGCCGAGGCTGCATCTATCCAAGCTAGTGCGAAGTTAACCGATCATTTAGTCGCATGTGGTGAACTCATGTCGACGCACATTCTAACTCAGTTAATGTGTGAGCGAGGCATTCAAGCAGTGCGCTTTGATATCCGCGATGTGCTGCGTACTGATGACAACTTTGGTCGCGCGGAGCCAAACATTGAAGCAATTTCGACGCTTGCGCAAGATAAACTCGTACCACTTTGCCAACAATCCGTTGTTGTTACTCAAGGCTTCATAGGATCTGACGAAGCAGGTAATACAACAACACTAGGTCGAGGAGGCAGCGATTACAGCGCCGCCTTAATTGCTGAGAGCGTCAAAGCGGCAGGGTTAGAAATCTGGACTGATGTTCCGGGCATCTACACAACAGACCCGCGAATTGCGCCAAAAGCCTCACCAATTCCCGAGATCAGCTTTAGTGAAGCTTCAGAAATGGCTAACTTTGGCGCTAAAATCCTTCACCCTTCTACGCTAGTACCCGCATTACGCCACGACATTCCGGTATTTGTAGGGTCATCGAAAGAGCCTGAAAAAGGGGGAACTTGGATTCGCCACCAAGTCGAAAGCTCACCGTTATTCCGTGCGCTAGCTTTGCGTTGTAACCAAACCATGGTAACGCTACGCAGCGCCAATATGTTCCACGCATACGGATTCTTAGCGAAGGTTTTTGAGATCCTTGCAAAGCATAAGATCTCTGTCGATTTGATCACGACATCTGAAATCAGTGTATCGTTAACACTTGATCAAACTGATACATCTGGCGGAGCACCACAGCTGCCGCAAGCTGCACGAGAAGAGTTAGAAGAGTTATGTAAGGTAGAAGTTGAACATGACCTATGCCTCGTTGCTCTCATTGGTAACAACATGAGTGAGAGTAAAGGCTACGCGAAACAGGTTTTTGGCACGCTAGAAGATTTTAACCTACGCATGATATGTTATGGCGCTAGCCCTCACAACTTATGCTTCTTGCTCCATGAATCGGTATCGAAACAAGCCATACAAAAACTCCACACCGAGTTGTTTGAGAAGTAAGTTCAACTTAATAAAACAAAGGGCTGCGTATCTGCAGCCCTTTGTTGTTTCAATAGTTGTTACATTTGAACGAGGTAAACATCAATTTAACCGTTAATGTTTGGCCCTAACCATTTTTCAGCCTCGATCCTATCCCACCCTTTGCGATCGGCGTAGCTCTCTAGCTGATCTTCTTGGATCTGTGCGATCGCAAAGTAACGTGAGTCAGGATGAGAGAAATACCAACCAGAGACCGACGCGCCCGGATACATTGCATAGCTGGACGTTAGAGTCATGCCAATATTCTCTTCCACATTAAGTAGCTCCCAAAGCGGTCCTTTTTCAGTATGCTCAGGGCACGCTGGATAACCCGGCGCAGGGCGAATACCTTGGTATTTTTCACGAATGAGATCATCGTTAGATAAATCTTCATCCGCAGCATAACCCCAAATTTCTTTACGGACACGCTCATGCAAATACTCAGCAAACGCTTCGGCTAGGCGATCCGCCACCGCTTGAATCATAATTGCGTTGTAATCATCTCCCTGTGCTTTGTATTCATCAGCAAGCTCTCGTTCACCAATACCACCAGTGACAGCAAATGCCCCTATCCAATCATGTTTACCCGACTCTTTAGGTGCGATGTAGTCAGATAAACAATAGTTGAATCCTTTTGGTTTCTCGGTCTGTTGACGCAAGTTACGCAGTACTTTCACAACGTCGGTACGAGTTTCATCAGCATAAACTTCAATGTCGTCCCCCACGCTCGCAGCAGGGAATAAGCCACACATTCCACGCGCTTTTAACAGGCCTTCTCGCTCAACTCGGTCAAGTAACTCGTTGGCATCTTCGAATAAACGTTTTGCTTCTTCACCGACTTCTTCATGTTGGAAAATTGTTGGATACTTACCCACAAGTGACCAAGTCATAAAGAATGGTGTCCAATCGATGTATTGACGTAATATAGCCACATCAAAATCATCGAAGATATGAATACCAGGCTTAACAGGCACTGGAGGGGTGTAAGCTTCCCAATCGATCGCAACTTTATTCGCTCGAGCCGCTTCTAATGTAACTGGTTTGGTTCTCGGTTTCTTTCGATGATGTTGATCACGTACTCGTTCGTAATCAGCTTCAAGTTTTTCAACAAATTCAGGGCGACGTTCATCTGACAATAGAGAAGTACATACGCCCACTGCACGTGAGGCGTTATTCACGTAAACAACTGGATGCTTGTAATTTTGCTCAATCTTAACTGCTGTATGGGCTTTTGACGTTGTTGCGCCACCGATGAGAAGAGGTAAGTTAAAGTCGAGACGCTCCATCTCTTTTGCAACATGCACCATTTCGTCTAATGAAGGCGTGATCAACCCTGACAAACCAATAATATCGACGTTCTCTTCTTGCGCTACTTTTAAGATCTTTTCGCAAGGAACCATGACACCAAGATCGATAATTTCGTAGTTATTGCATTGCAATACAACGCCTACGATATTTTTCCCGATATCATGTACATCACCTTTTACCGTCGCTAACAAGATCTTACCGTTTGTTTGTCCCACCTGCTTTTCTGCATTGATGTAGGGCTCGAGATGCGCTACCGCTTGCTTCATCACTCGGGCAGATTTTACGACCTGAGGAAGGAACATTTTACCTTCACCAAACAAGTCTCCGACGACGTTCATCCCATCCATGAGTGGGCCTTCAATCACCTCTAATGGCTTTGAAGCATTGACACGTGCCTCTTCGGTATCATCAACGATAAACTCGGTTATTCCTTTCACTAACGCGTGTTCTAAACGCTTTTCAACAGGCCAAGTTCGCCATTCAAGTGCAGAGGCATCCTCCTCTTTACCTACCCCTTTGCCTGCATATTCCGCCGCGATATCTAACAACCTCTCAGTGGCATCATCACGACGGTTAAGAACGACATCTTCCACAGCCTCACGCAGTTTTTCAGGCACGTTATCGTAGATTTCTAACTGACCTGCATTCACAATCCCCATATCCATGCCATTCTTAAAGCAGTGGTAGAGGAACACCGCGTGAATCGCTTCACGCACATAGTTATTACCGCGGAATGAGAAGGAAACGTTAGAAACACCACCCGAGATCATCGCGTGTGTTAAATCACGTTTGATATCGCCAACGGCTTCAATGAAATCCACCGCGTAGTTATTATGCTCCTCGATACCCGTAGCAATGGCAAAAATGTTTGGGTCAAAGATGATGTCTTCTGGTGGAAAGCCCACTTCATCAACGAGAATTCGGTAAGCGTTGGTACAAATTTCCACTTTGCGCTCACGTGTATCTGCTTGCCCTATCTCATCAAACGCCATCACAATCACAGCCGCACCGTAACGGCGGATCAACTTAGCTTGTTCAACGAATTTCTCTTTACCTTCTTTGAGAGAGATCGAGTTAACAATGCCTTTGCCTTGGATGCACTTAAGACCGGCTTCAATAACCTCCCACTTTGAAGAGTCGACCATGATTGGTACTTTTGAGATTTCAGGTTCTGACGCACAAAGATTTAAAAATCGAACCATACAAGCTTGTGCATCCAACATGCCTTCGTCCATGTTGATATCGATAATTTGAGCGCCATTTTCAACTTGTTGACGAGCCACATCGAGCGCTTCATCGTACAGCTCTTCTTTAATCAAGCGCTTAAAACGCGCAGAACCGGTTACATTAGTACGCTCACCGACATTGATAAATAAAGAGTCTTTATCAATAGCGAGTGGCTCTAGGCCAGACAAGCGACAAGCGACGGGAAGGTCAGGTAATTGACGAGAGGCGATATTTTCAACCGCAAGTGCCATTTGGCGAATGTGCTCAGGAGTTGTACCACAGCACCCACCAATCAAGTTTAAAAAGCCACTTTGAGCCCACTCTTTAACATGCTTAGCCATATCTTCTGGCGATAAATCGTATTCGCCGAATGCATTCGGAAGCCCGGCATTTGGGTGAGCGGAAACAAAAGATTCTGATATACGCGAAAGCTCTTCAACATAAGGACGAAGCTCATCTGGGCCCAGCGCACAGTTCAAACCAAACGAAATCGGTTTAACATGACGTAATGAGTTGTAAAACGCTTCTGTAGTTTGACCTGATAATGTTCTACCGGAAGCATCAGTAATAGTCCCCGAGATCATCACAGGTAACTCAATACCCATCTCTTCAAACACACTTTCAACAGCAAATGAACAAGCCTTAGCGTTAAGAGTATCGAAGATGGTCTCGATAAGAATAAGGTCAGAACCACCTTTAATCAGCGCTCGAGTCGATTCAGAGTAAGCCTCAACTAACTCGTCGAAAGAAACATTTCGATATCCAGGGTCGTTTACATCAGGAGAGATAGAACACGTGCGGTTCGTCGGCCCTAAAACCCCTGCGACATAACGCGGTTTATCGGGTGTTTTTGCGGTCCATTCGTCTGCAACTTCACGTGCAAGCTTGGCAGCAGCAAAGTTAATTTCTTCACTTAGGCTTTCCATCTCGTAGTCAGCCATCGCAATGGTTGTTGCGTTAAACGTGTTGGTTTCGAGAATATCTGCACCCGCTTCTAAATATGCAGCGTGAATTTCCTTGATAAGTTGAGGCTGACTTAGAACCAACAGGTCGTTGTTACCTTTTAGATCACAATGCCAATCCGCAAAGCGCGTTCCTCGATAGTCTTGCTCTTCAAGTTTGTATCCCTGAATCATGGTTCCCATACCACCATCAATCAAAAGAATACGTTGCTTCAATTGAGCTTCAATCTGTTGTCTTACGTTACTTCCCACAGTACAGCCTCATTCCTTTAGTTATCTTTCCATCCTATCACACAAACTTCAGGAGTCTAGACGTCTAAACGTGGAATTAATGATTATTTTATCTCCTTCTTAACTTACAAAATAATCGCGAAAAAATGTTTGCTATTTAAGCAGCATCAGTCGAGAATCCCATTCATAAAATGTTACAAATAGAGAGCTCTATGTCGGTCTATCATACTTTATGTTTTCTATCCGCAGCTGCAATGCTAATCGCTTTTGTAAACAGCAAGATAGGAAAGATGCAAACCACCATTGCGATTACCGCAGGTTCAATGGTGCTTTCACTTCTAATCTTAATTGCGGGTCAAAACAACTGGTTCCATCTCACCGAAATTGCGACGGAGACGGTCACAAGGATCAACTTCGAAGATTTCTTGCTCAAAGGCATTCTTGGCTTCTTACTATTTGCGGGTGGATTAGGCATCAAACTCCCGAACCTTAAAGATCAAAAGTGGGAGATCACTGTTTTAGCCCTTGGAGCCACCCTGTTTTCCACTTTCTTTATCGGGTTTGCGCTCTACGGATTCTGTCAGTTAATTGGCATCCAATTTGATTTAGTCTACTGCTTACTTTTCGGTGCACTTATATCGCCAACTGACCCAATCGCTGTACTGGCTATAGTTAAAAAGCTCGATGCTCCCAAACGTATCTCCACCCAGATTGAAGGAGAGTCGCTCTTCAATGACGGCTTCGGTTTGGTTATCTTTGTCACTCTATTTACGATTGCATTTGGTACTGAGGCACCAACTGTAGGTAGTGTCACCTTACTCTTCATCCAAGAAGCTATCGGTGGTATCACTTATGGTTTCGTACTCGGTTTGCTATTCCACTACTTAATCAGTGCCACCGACGATCACTCAATGGAGTTATTACTTACCATTGGTGTCCCAACGGCAGGTTACGCATTTGCTGAATACATCCATGTATCAGGACCATTAGCGATGGTTGTATCCGGTATTATGATTGGCAACTGGACACGCTTTATTGGCTTTTCAAAAGAGAGTGAAGATCACCTTGACCATTTTTGGGAGCTTGTTGATGAGTTTTTGAATGGCGTGTTATTCCTACTGATCGGTATGTCAATGCTGCTATTTGAATTCCACAAAGAAGACTGGATCATGATGGCTATATCAGTCCCTCTTGTACTAGCAGCTCGCTATCTAAGCGTATTTCTCTCGTACATTGGCTTTAAACGTTACAGAAAATATAATCCATGGTCAGTGCGTATTTTGACGTGGGGCGGTTTACGCGGAGGCCTGGCACTAGCGATGGCACTTTCTATTCCATCAGGTATTTGGGTGATTCAAGATAAGTTAATCGATGTAAAAGAGATTATTCTTGTAATGACCTACTCCGTCGTTGTTTTCTCTATCCTCATTCAAGGCTCAACAATCACCCCAATGATTGAAAAAGCAAAAGATGAAGAGAAGAAAATGGAAGAGAACAACCAAGCAATAACCACTCCGGAGCATACGGAGCCAGTGGACTCTTAAAGACACGTAACTTAATAGATGAAAAAGCAGCTATCTAGCTGCTTTTTTCATATCTAATCTTCGGACTCCCCTTCAAGAATAGAACGCTTGTTACTCTTTGATATACAGTTAAATATTCGAATAATCGTCACGCTACGGTTTCATAGATACTAACTATTGCCGATAGATAGTATCCATAGAGGGAGTCTTTTAGTTTAAGCATTTTCATCATCACTTCTCTTCCCTTGGCAACATAGGCTCCTCGCAAACATCAAAGCTAAGCTTTCACAATACTTTGCAATGAGCGAGTTTGTATTTTTATGAGAAAGAGACATTTAGGATGATTGCGAATCACTATCCAAACGGACTAGAACCCCCACCAAACTAAGGTCTGAGCTGGCACTCAGATTGCTCAAAAAAGCCTTAACAGAAGTTTAGAGTCCTCATACTTGATCTCAGCGACACTGAACTTATATTCAAAGTTGTTCTGTTTTCGAGATAGAAACAAAGCGACACCTCGAACGACTAAGTTCTGTCACATAGCTAGATATTTCTAATATGTTATAGAGGAATCTTTGGTAAGCACGTGCTGGTGCTCAAAACGAGAGCTCGAGACTGTCATCAACTAGTTCATGACAGGGCTTAGAAAGCATAGCGAAGAGGGAAGCTTGCCTCTCGATGCAAGGTTTCAATATGGAAATGCGGTCAAGGGAAGTCGGGTAACCAAAACGAAAAAAGCCCCAGTCTTTCGACTGAG
>Ga0207830_100063_pt1 | contig 97478 bp, 88 predicted proteins | sample TtanPargueraPR_6_FD_187740 | JGI IMG/M metagenome (GOLD analysis project Ga0207830, IMG submission 187740) | Aerobic enrichment media microbial communities from Bioluminiscent Bay, La Parguera, Puerto Rico - Tt and E2 (3) (SPAdes) | ecosystem: Environmental > Aquatic > Marine > Unclassified ...
TATCCATCTTCATGCGCCTGCTCGGTCTTGCCTATACCCAGTCTCAGGGCCACCTGCGTAAATTTCTCGAACAGGAATACAGTGAGCCATTTGGTCGTTTCATGCGCTTGCTCAAAGAGGCCACGCCTGAGTTGTCCTCGGTTGATCGCTATTGGCGCATCCAGTTCATGCTGGGAGCGACGGCCTTCACCATGTCCAGCAGTGATGCCCTGATTGATATTCTCGAAAACAAGCTGGGCGTTGAAACCACGGTTCAGGAAATTGCCGCACGCCTGGTGCCGTTCCTGGCCGCAGGCATGAAGGCGCCAGACAAAATGCTGGTGCCGCCTACCGCTTCAGGCGTTTCGGTTGCCTGAACTCCCCCGCCTCGGGTAGTCTTCCCTCTGGTTCGCAGCCGGAGGGAAGTCGCTACCAATGCCCGATAACAAGCCCCCCGGGGTTACCCTGTCCATTGATATCGCCAATCAGTTCCTGACACTGGCTACTCAATCGGGTGATATCATTGCCCGCTACCCGGTATCCACTGGCCTGAATGGCCCCGGCCAGGCCGACGGCAGTGGCTGTACCCCTGTTGGCAAGCATTATGTCCGCGCCCGAATCGGGGCAGGGCAGCCATTAAATACGGTGTATCGCGGGCGCCGTCCCACTGGCGAGATCTACAGCCAGAGTCTGGCATCAGCGAATCCGGGGCGCGACTGGATTCTTACCCGTATACTCTGGCTTTGTGGCTGTGAATGGGGGCGAAACCGTGGGCCGGGGGTAGACACCTTTCGTCGTTTTATCTATATCCACGGCACGCCGGACAGTGAACCTATGGGGGTTGCCAGATCCCATGGCTGCATCCGGATGCGCAATACCGATATTGTTGAGCTTTTTGACCGGGTTCCAGCGGGGACCCCGGTCAGTATCTATTAACCCGCATAATTCAGAGGGACAGGATGATTGGCGAAGTTTTGGGTGTACTGAATGGCTGGATAGAGCAGTTCGGGTTGCTGTCTGAGGGTTGGCGGGCCGGTGTGCTCGTCTTCCTGCTCGTGCTGGGTACGGCGGCGGTTGCCTACATTGCCAGTCATGTGATTTCTGCGCTGGAGCGCAAATTCGCCAGCACTCATAACCTGTGGGACGACGCTATTCTGCACGCGGTCCGTCGGCCTGTCGTGGCTTTCGTATGGCTCCAGGGGGTGTATTGGGCTGCCGAAGTGGCACACCATTTTTCCGAGGCTGAGGTCTTCAAGGCCAACGGAACGTTGCTTCAGATCGGTTTTGTCTGGGTGGTGGTCTGGTTTTTTATCCGGCTGATCAAACAGTTCGAGAACATCCTCACCTCTCCGATCAAGATGCGCAAGCCGATGGATTACACCACGGTCAATGCCATCAGCAAGCTGTCGCGAGCGGTCGTGATTATTACCGCCGCGCTGACCGCCCTGCAAACCCTGGGCTTCAGTATTTCAGGCGTGCTGGCATTTGGTGGTGTCGGGGGCATCGCGGTTGGTTTTGCCGCGAAAGATCTCCTGGCGAACTTTTTCGGTGGGTTCATTATCCATTTGGACCGTCCGTTCAAGGTGGGGGATTGGGTTCGATCCCCGGATCGGAGCATTGAGGGTACGGTTGAGCATATCGGATGGCGACTGACCACCATTCGCACCTTCGACAAGCGCCCGCTTTATGTCCCCAATGCGGCGTTTACCACTATTGCAGTGGAAAACCCATCACGTATGACCAATCGCCGGATCTACGAGACCATCGGCATTCGCTATGCCGACGTGCATTCCATGAAAACCATCGTGGACGAAATCCGGGAGATGCTGAAGAATCATGAAGAGATTGATGCCAACGAGACCTTGATCGTTAATTTTCTGGCATTCAATTCATCGTCACTGGATATCATGGTGTACACCTTTACCAAAACCACCCAGTGGGTGCGTTTCCATGAGGTGAAGGAAGATGTGTTACTGAAAATCAGTGACATCATCGAAAACCATGGTGCCGAGGTGGCCTTCCCGACGCGCACGCTGCATCTGCCGGATGGGGTGCGGGTAGACGGGCGTGATTCCTCAAAACGTGAGGACTCAAACGACAAGTCCTCGGACAAGGACGCTGATTCCGGAAAATCCGGAAAAAATATCGATCATGATGGCGGTTACGGTGAAGCCGATTCAGATTCCGGAGACGGGGAATGACAGTAACGAATGACAATGTACCGGTAGGCATTATCGGTGGTACGGGGCTGACCAGCCTGAGCAATATCCAGATCACCGGAGAAGAGACAGTGACAACTGCGTGGGGTGAGCCCTCCTCCACGCTGGTGCGGGGGCAACTGGGTGATCAGCCTGTTATCTTTCTGGCGCGTCATGGTAACCCGCACCGTATTCCGCCCCATCAGGTCAATTACCGGGCCAACATTCAGGCGTTGCATGATGCCGGCGCTCGGGTGCTGGTGGGTGTAAACGCGGTTGGTGGCATACATGCCAATATGGGGCCGGCCCACATCGTGATCCCGGATCAACTGATCGACTACACCTGGGGCCGGGCCAGCACTTTCTTCGAAGGCGAGCTGGAGGAAGTTACACACATTGATTTTACCTGGCCCTACGATCAGGAAGCGCGTCAGGTGTTGATTGATGCTGCTCGCGCGGCGTCGCTGTCATTTTCCGGGTTTGGCGTCTATGGCGCGACGCAGGGGCCCAGGCTGGAGACGGCGGCGGAAATCCGCAGGATGGAGCGGGATGGCTGTGACATCGTTGGTATGACCGGCATGCCCGAGGCAGTGCTGGCGGCAGAGCTGGGCTTGCGGTACGTCAGCCTCGGGCTGGTGGTGAACTGGGCTGCGGGTAAAACCGACCACATTATTACCATGGCCGAGATTGAAGAAGCGATTGCCCAGGGCATGTCCGGCGTTCGGCAGATTCTGGAGCGTTCAATGGCAAGTCTGGGGCAGCTTGCGCTTACCCCTCAATCTTCTTGAAGAAAACCAGGACGCCGACGGTGGGGGAGTCGATGAAGTGGATTTCCTCACTGCGCATCCGCCGCGTTTCACGAATCCAGGTCACCAGTTCTACTGGTGCCGGACGAAGTTGGTAAGCGGTACCGGTGCCTTCTGATGCTGAACCACCGGTTTCGCTATCAAGTGTATTGCCAGAGTCCTGATCGGAAAACTCCGCAACCGCTTCGGTCTGAGGCGGTGTTTCAGGCTCTGCCGGCACGGCCTCGGGATCGTCGCTGACGGCCCAGTGGTTAAGCTGCACATTAACGTGCAGGTAGCGTTGGCGGTCAATGGTGATCTGGCCTTCCACCGCTCGTTGGCCAGACTCGGCCAGCCAGTCACCGATTGCGACACGCAGAGGTTCGCCCTCGTAGTCGGGCGGAAAAGCTTCATACCAGCCGGCACTCGCCAGTACCCGGTAGTTACCGCTTCGCTCGAGCCGGTTGGCCGCCTCGCCCAGGTGCAGTTGGTTGCGGGGTACCAGGTTGAGTTCGGTTACCCGCTCCCCGGATTCCTGCTCCACCCAAAGGGTTTTGCCGGCCGCTTCGACAGGTTCCACCGACTTGTTCGCCATCTGCTCTTCAATGCCGGCCGGGTCCACCAGACGCTGTAAAATCACCAGCTCTGCCCGGTAGTAGTCGTTCGGGACATTGCCTGAAGCGCCCTGGGCCCACAGGGTTGCCGGTGTGAATGCAACTGAGGCGAACAGCGCGGCACTGGCCAGGGTTTGCCGGGAGCATAAAATGTGAGCTTGCAAGGGCGTTACTCCACCTGAATCCTTTTTTGTCATGATGCCTTTGCCGGGGCCTTGTCGGGCGCCAGTTCTTCGAGCATCGCTGCGATGGCGTCGAGTTTACCATCGGTTGAGTCATCATTCAGCCGGAAGCGAAAGCTGTTGGCGCCTTCGAGCCGGTATCGATCCGGAGCGGATTGCACTTTTTTAACCAGTTCGAGAGGGTCGACCGGTGTCGTTGCCCCGAACTCAAGCCGCACCCATTCCTTGCCGGCATCCACTTTCACGATGCCCAGAGTCTCTGCCTGCAAGCGTAGCTGTGCCTGGCTCATGAGGTTCTTGGCCGGGGGTGGTAATAATCCGAAGCGGTCAATCATCTCAACCTGAAGTTCTTTTAATGCCTCACGATCCTTCACGCTGGCAATACGCTTGTACAGCATCAGGCGGTTGTGGACATCTGGCAGGTAGTCGTCGGGAATCAGGGCCGGAATGCGCAGGTTCATTTCGGTGCCGTGGCTGAGAGGCAGCTCGGCGTTGGGCGTGCGGCCGTCGCGAATCGCTTTTACGGCTTCGTCCAGCAGCTGCATGTAGAGGGTAAAGCCGATGCTTTCGATCTGACCGCTCTGTTCTTCACCCAGCAGCTCGCCAGCGCCCCGGATTTCCAGGTCGTGGGTGGCCAGCATGAAGCCTGCGCCCAGGTCCTGGGATTCGGAAATCGCATCCAGTCGCTTCCTGGCATCGGCGGAAATGGCCTTTGGCGGTGGTGTCAGCAGATAGGCGTACGCCTGGTGATGAGACCTGCCCACGCGACCCCGAAGCTGGTGCAGCTGCGCCAGGCCAAATTTGTCTGCCCGTTCAATAATAATGGTGTTGGCGCTGGGGATGTCGATGCCGGTTTCCACAATAGTGGTGCACACCAGTACGTTGAAACGCTTGTGGTAGAAATCCGACATGATCTGTTCCAGCTGGCGCTCGCGCATCTGGCCGTGTGCCACACCCACCCGCGCCTCCGGAATCAGTTTGCGCAGATCTTCCGCGGTTTTCTCGATGGTGGCGACATCGTTGTGCAGGAAATAGACCTGACCGCCCCGCAGGATTTCCCGCAGAATCGCTTCTTTCACCATGGCGTCGTCGCGCTGGCGCACAAAGGTTTTCACCGACAGTCGGCGGGCTGGTGGGGTGGCGATAATGGACAGGTCGCGCAGGTGGCCCATGGCCATGTTCAGGGTTCTGGGAATCGGTGTGGCGGTGAGGGTCAGCATATCCACCTCGGCCCGCAGGGATTTCAGTTTTTCCTTCTGCTGAACGCCAAACCGGTGTTCTTCGTCGATAATCACCAGCCCCAGATTCTTGAAGTTGATATCGCCTTGCAGAAGCTTGTGGGTGCCAATGACGATATCTGCCTTGCCTTCCTCTATGGCAGTGATGGCCTTGCTGGTCTGGCTGCCGCTGCGGAAGCGACTCAGAAGCTCTACAGTTACCGGCGTATCCGAGAACCGGTCACGGAACGACTCGTAATGTTGCTGGGCCAGAAGAGTAGTGGGTACCAGAACGGCCACCTGTTTGCCAGACCAGGTGGCCAGAAAAGCTGCGCGCATGGCGACTTCGGTTTTACCGAAGCCGACATCGCCGCATACCAGTCGGTCCATCGGGCGTTCGCTGGTCATATCCTCGAACACCGATTCGATGGCCACCTGTTGGTCCGGCGTCTCCTCGAACGGGAATCCGGCAGCAAAGGCCCGATAGGCCTCTTTCGGGTCTTCAAACTGGAAGCCTTTCCGGGCTTCCCGGCGGGCGTAAACATCCAGCAGTTCTGCTGCGGTGTCGCGGATCTTTTCCAGCGCTTTTTGCTTGGCGTTGCTCCAGCGCTCCGTTCCGAGCTTGTGGAGCGGTGCGTGTTCCTCATCGGTGCCGGCGTAACGGGAAATCAGGTGCAGGCTGGACACCGGTACATAGAGTTTGGAGCCGCCGGCGTATTCCAGGGTCAGAAATTCGTCGGATTGGCCGCCGGCGGTGAGTGTCTCCAGCCCCTTGTAGCGGCCCACGCCATGGTCGATATGCACGACCGGTGCGCCAATTCTCAGTTCAGACAGGTCCCGGTAGCCGGCATCGTCGGTTTCGGTTGGTTTCTGGCGTCGGCGACGCTGCAGCACCCGCTCGCCAAACAACGCCGTTTCGGTAATCAGTGCCAGATTCTGGCCGGGCAACACCATGCCCTGTTCCAGTGGGGCAATGGTGATGGCCAGAGTGGTGTTCTCGTTTTCGAGGAATTCCGACCAGCTCTGCACGGTTGCCAGCTTGAGCTTGTGATCGGCCAGGTTGTCGATCAGCGCCTCCCGGCGCCCGGACGATTCAGCACAGATCAGGATGCGCCCGTGGAACTCCTGAATGAACCGTTTGAGGCGCCCTGCCGGATCAGCGGCGCGCCCTTCCATGGCGACATCCGGGAGAGATTCGGTACCGCAGTTGCTGGCGCCCGCGCCGTCTTCGGGTTGACTGCTGCAGGTAATGCGCGGGTAGTGTTTGAGTTGCCCGAACACTTCATCCGGCTGCAGAAACAGCTCGGTGGGGGGCAGAATAGGGCGCAGTCGATCGTGGCGGCGGTCTTCGTAACGGGCCCGCGTTTCCGCATCAAAGGCATTGACGGCATCATTGAGGCCGTTGGCAGTAAACACCAGAGTGTTGCCCGGCAGATAATCAAATAACGTGGCGGTTGCATCGAAAAACAGTGGAAGATAGTACTCAATGCCAGGCGGTGTGATGCCGTGGGTAACATCCTGGTAAACCGGCGCGTCTTTGTCGGCATTGGGGAAATATTCAAACCAGCGATTGCGAAAGCCTGAGCGGGCTTCCTTGTGCCAGGGAAATTCGTTGGCCGGCAGAAGTTCGATGCGTTCGGTTTTATCGATGGATCTCTGGGTTTCCGGGTCAAAGGTCCGGAGGGTTTCGATTTCGTCATCGAACAGATCAATGCGGTAGGGCAGGTTAGAGCCCATGGGGTAAATGTCGAGGATGGCCCCTCGTACCGCATACTCGCCGTGTTCATACACGTTGTCGGTATGATGATAACCGGCTGCCTCCAGTTGCATTCGCCAGCTGTCGATATCCAGGGTCTGGCCCACTTCCAGCAGCAGGGTGTTACCCTGCAGATAGCTTGGGGGGGCAAGCCGGTGCATCAGGGTGCGCGCCGGAACTACCAGAATGCCGTGGCGTGTGCCGGGTAACCGGTGCAGGGAGCGAATCCGCCTCGAGGTAATGTCCTGGTGTGGCGAAAACAGATCGTAGGGCAGTGTTTCCCAGTCGGGGAGCGACAAAAGCTCAATGCCATCGGAGGAAACGGTAGCGCCGTCTTCATCCGTGGGCAGCCCCAGGAAAAACCGGATGGATTGCTCCAGCTGGATGGCTTCGCTGGTGCTTTGGGTTATGACCAGCGTGAGACCCTTGTGGGCGCGGGCGCTCTCGCAGATGGCCAGGGCGTCGGCACAGCCATTCAGTTGCCCCCATTTTCTGTGGTCGGCAGCCTTTTCAGGGGCAGCGGGGGCGATAAGCGGGGCATGGGCCTGGCCTTTGGTCATGGGGCAAGCGTTCTCCTGAATAAATGCATCATTTGCCGGGGCGGCGCTATTCTATCGCCCGGTTGTGACAGTGTCATGGTCGGGGCAGACAAACGGCTATTTGCCGTATCGGCTTTTAAGTTGGATAATGTGCGCCCCAAATTATTTCCAGTGCTATACGAGGTTCCAACCGTGAGTCACGAACAGATCAACCAGCACCTGTCCAACTGGACTGACCGGGAGTCTACCGCAGAAGCGATGATCCCGTTGATCGGCCGCCTGTACCGTAAAAACAACGTTGTTACGTCCGTATACGGCCGTGCGATCATCAACCAGTCTGTTATCGATATCATCCGCGCCCATCGTTTTGTGCGTCAGGTTGAGGACAGCGAGCTGTCTGTTCACGACACGCTGCCCATTCTCGAGGCGATGGACAAGCTGGAGCTTGGCCGCGCTCACGTGGATATTGGCAAGCTGGCCGTCAAATTCAAGGCAGAGGGCGGTGACCTCACCGAGTTCCTGAAAAAGGAAATCGGCCCGGTGGTTGGCAAGTACGCCGAAGAGGCGGCCAAGGATGCCAAGGAAGAAACGAAGGATGTGGTGCTTTACGGCTTTGGCCGGATCGGCCGACTGCTGGCGCGGATCCTGGTTGAAAAGGCCGGTGGCGGCAACAACCTGCGCCTGCGTGCGATCGTTGTTCGCCAGGGTGGTGCTGACAACGATCTGGAAAAGCGTGCCAGCCTGCTGCGTCGTGACTCCGTGCATGGTCCTTTCGATGGCACCATCACGGTTGATGCCGAGAACTCTGCGCTGATCGCCAACGGCAACTTTATCAAGGTGATCTACTCTGATGGCCCGGACAAGGTGGACTACACCGAGTACGGCATCAACAACGCCATCGTGGTCGACAACACCGGTAAGTGGCGCGATGAAGCGGGCCTTGGCCTGCATCTGAAGTCCAAGGGTGTCAGTCGCGTGATTCTGACTGCGCCGGGCAAGGGCGACATCAAGAACATCGTTTATGGCATCAACAACGACTGGATCACCGACGAAGACAAGATCCTGTCTGCTGCTTCCTGTACCACCAACGCCATCACTCCGGTACTGAAGGCCATCAATGACGAGTACGGTATTGAGGATGGCCACGTTGAAACCGTTCACTCCTACACCAACGACCAGAACCTGATCGACAACTACCACAAGGGCAGTCGTCGTGGCCGCAGCGCCCCGTTGAACATGGTTATTACCGAAACCGGCGCGGCCAAAGCCGTTGCCAAAGCACTGCCGGAGCTGAAAGGCAAGCTGAGCGGTAATGCTATCCGGGTGCCGACACCGAACGTGTCCATGGCGATCCTGAATCTGAACCTGAAAAGCGATGTGGATGCCGAGCAGGTAAACGAATATCTGCGCGATATGGCGCTTCACTCCGAGCTGCAGAAGCAGATCGACTTTGTGAACTCTCCGGAAGTGGTTTCCACCGATTTCGTGGGCTCCCGTCATGCCGGTATCGTCGATGCCCAGGCTACCATCGCCAATGGCAAGCGTTTGATCCTGTACGTGTGGTACGACAACGAATTCGGCTACAGCGCCCAGGTTGTGCGTTGTGTGAACCAGATGGCCGGCGTAACCTATCCGATCTTCCCGAAGCGCGCCCGCGACTAAAGTCGTAGGCCGGTCTCGGCAGTTGATTGGCAGAAAGCCCCGGTAGCGCCAGCTGCCGGGGTTTTTTGTTACTTTGGCCGTACAAAACCATTTTTGTTACCGGTGGAAATAGGTTTCCTTAATCTCTATAATTGGCGCGATTTTGGGTATGTCTGGCACCCCGTTTCTCATCTTTTCCTGCGTCAAATGGCAAACAGCAGCAACTGCTATGGCATTTGAACCTCAAGGTGCAGCCGTTCGGCGCAATCCGGACAGGAAACCAGGGCCGCAGGGGCCGGGCGTTACAAATCCACAGAATAGTTTCTGATGATTGGATGAGGCTAATGATCAAGATCAAAAAAGGCCTGGATCTTCCCATCAGCGGCGCTCCCGAACAGACCATTACTGACGGCAAGCCGGTTCGCCACGTGGCGCTCATCGGTTTTGACTATCACGGCATGAAGCCGACGATGGCTGTGAAAGAGGGAGACCGTGTCAAGCGCGGTACGCTGCTGTTCACGGACAAGAAGACCGAAGGCGTTCGTTATACTTCCCCCGCTGCAGGCGTGGTGAAAGAAATCAATCGCGGTGAGCGTCGCGTTTTCCAGTCTGTCGTGATCGAAATTGATGGCGACGATGCGGAAACCTATGCCCGCTACAGCGATTCCGACCTCGCCGGCCTGGAACGCCAGCAGGTGGTTGATAACCTGGTAGAGTCTGGCCTGTGGACAGCTTTCCGTACGCGCCCCTACAGCAAGGTTCCTGAAATCGACTCTGCGCCGAATTCGATTTTTGTGTCTGTTATGGACACCAATCCGCTGGCGGCAGATCCCACCGTTATCATTGGCGAAAATAGCAAGGCTTTTGAAAAGGGCCTGACTATTATCTCCCGCCTCACCAACGGCAAAGTGTTTGTGACTGGCAAGCCCGGCTCTAACGTTGCCGTGCCCAAGGCTGACAATATTGAAGTGCACCAGTTTGATGGCGTGCATCCGGCAGGCAATGTCGGTACCCATATCCATCACCTGGATCCGGTATCGGCCAGCAAGACTGTCTGGTCTATTAACTACCAGGATGTGATCGATATCGCCAAGCTGTTCGAAACCGGTGAAGTGCCGGTCGAGCGCATTGTTGCTATTGGTGGCCCCAAGGCTGTGAAGCCGCGCCTGGTCCGTACCCGTCTGGGTGCCAGCCTGCCGGAACTTCTGGACGGGGAGGTTGCCACAGACTGTGAAGTCCGTGCCATCTCCGGTTCCGTGTTCGGTGGCCGTCGTGGTGATGGCCCCTGTGCCTACCTGGGGCGGTTCGCCAACCAGATTACTGTTCTGGAAGAACACAGCAAACGCGAGTTCATGGGCTGGTTGTCGCCGGGTCCCAACAAGTTCTCCGTGCTGAACATCTACCTGTCCAAGCTCAATCCCGGCAAGCTGTTCAACTTCACGACCACGACCAACGGTAGTGAGCGTGCGATGGTGCCGGTGGGTGCCTATGAACAGGTGATGCCTCTGGATATTCTGCCAACGCAGCTGCTGCGCTCTCTGATTGTGGGCGACACTGAAATGGCACAGAAACTGGGTGCCCTGGAGCTGGACGAAGAAGATCTGGCGCTGTGCACCTTCGTGTGCCCCGGCAAATATGAATACGGTCCGATTCTCCGTGAGAACCTGACCCGAATCGAGATCGAGGGCTAATACGATGGCAATCCGACAGTTTCTCGATGGAATCGAGCACCACTTTGAAAAAGGCGGCAAGTACGAGCGCTGGTACGCACTGTACGAAGCCGTTGATACCATTTTCTATTCGCCTGCGAGCGTGACCAAAACCACCGCTCATGTGCGTGACGGCATAGACCTCAAGCGCATCATGATCACGGTGTGGCTGTGTACGTTCCCGGCCATGTTCTTCGGCATGTGGAACATTGGCTTCCAGGCCAACAACTTCCTGGCTTCCAACCCGGATGCGATGATTGCCGACGGTGGACTGCGTGAGGCATTCATTACCGCACTGGCGGTAACCGGAGCCGGCGCTGGCTTGTGGGATAACTTCGTGTATGGCATGGCTTATTTCGTGCCCATTTACGCGGTTACCTTTATTGTAGGTGGCTTCTGGGAAGTCCTGTTCGCGACCGTGCGCAAGCACGAAGTGAACGAAGGTTTCTTCGTCACTTCCGTTCTGTTCGCGCTGATCTGCCCGCCGACCATCCCGCTCTGGCAGGTGGCTCTGGGTATCACCTTCGGTGTGGTTATCGGTAAGGAAGTGTTCGGCGGTACCGGCAAGAACTTCCTGAACCCGGCACTGACCGGCCGTGCTTTCCTGTACTTCGCTTATCCGGCACAGATCTCCGGCGATACCGTCTGGACGGCGGTAGATGGCTTCAGTGGCGCTACGGCCCTGAGCTGGGCTGCCTCTGGTGGCCTCGAAGCACTGGAAGCCCAGATTGGCTGGATGAACGCTTTTGTGGGCACCATTCAGGGCTCCATGGGTGAAACGTCCACTATTGCCATTCTGATTGGTGGCCTGATCCTGCTGGCCATGAAGATTGCCTCCTACCGGATTGTCGGTGGTGTGCTGATCGGCATGATCGGTATGTCGCTGCTGCTGAACCTTATCGGTTCAGAAACCAATCCGATGTTCGGCGTGCCGGCACACTGGCACCTGGTAATGGGCGGCTTTGCCTTCGGTATGATGTTCATGGCAACGGATCCGGTATCTGCCGCCATGACCAACACCGGTCGCTGGTGCTTCGGCATCCTGGTGGGTGTGATGACCGTGCTGATCCGTGTGATCAACCCGGCCTTCCCGGAAGGCATCATGCTGGCGATCCTGTTCGCTAACCTGTTTGCGCCGCTGATGGACCACTACGTGGTTCAGGCCAACATCAAACGGAGGCTTGCTCGTGGCTAAAGCAAAAGATACCGTCTCCAGAACCCTGATGGTGGCGCTGGTACTGAGTATTGTGTTCTCGGTTGTGGTTTCCACGGCTGCGGTCATGCTCCGTCCCGCGCAGATCCAGAACCAGAATCTGGACATCAAAACCAACATCCTTTCTGCCGCCGGCATGCTTGAGCCAGGCTCAACCGCGCAGGACATTGAAGAGACGTTTGCACGCTTCGATGTCCGCCTGGTCGACCTGGACAAGGGCGCTTTTGTAGAGCCGTCTGCTGTGGGTGTTCAGGATCCCATGAAGTACGACATGTACAAGGCTGCTTCTGATCCGGAAATGTCGACCAACATCCCGTCGTCTGAAGACAAAGCTGGCATCAAGCGTCGTCCGAACGTTGCCAAGGTCTACACCCTGAGCGAGAACGGCGAGCTGGTTCGTGTGGTGCTTCCGATTCACGGCTACGGTCTGTGGTCTACCCTGTACGGCTTCGTTTCCCTTGAAGGCGACCTCAATACTATTGAAGGTTTGGGTTTCTACGCCCACGCGGAAACGCCGGGCCTGGGTGGTGAAGTTGATAACCCGCGCTGGAAACAGCAGTGGGTAGGCAAGGAACTCTACAGTGACGATCCGACCGAACCCCAGATCCGTCTGGTGAAAGGTGGGGTCAGCGCCGATGCCAAGAACAAGGAACACAAGATTGACGCGCTCTCTGGTGCCACACTGACCAGCCGTGGCGTCGAGCAGCTCGTGAACTACTGGATGGGTGAGCGCGGCTTCGCTCCGTTCCTGAAAAAACTTCGTGAAGGGGAGGTCTGATCATGGCAGGCTCAACAGCCAAACAGGTTCTCTTCGAACCAATCTTCAGTAACAACCCGATCGCCCTTCAGATCCTTGGTATCTGTTCGGCGCTGGCGGTAACCACCAGCATGAGCGTGAGTATCGTCATGTGTCTGGCGGTTATCGCGGTTACCGCTTTTTCCAACCTGGCGGTCTCTCTGGTAAGAACCCAGATTCCGGGAAGCATCCGGATCATCGTGCAGATGACCATCATTGCTTCCCTGGTCATCGTGGTAGACCAGATCCTCAAGGCCTATGCCTATGAAATCTCCAAGCAGCTTTCGGTGTTCGTTGGTCTGATCATCACCAACTGTATCGTTATGGGCCGCGCGGAAGGTTTCGCCATGACCAATCCGCCGCTGATGAGCTTCCTGGATGGTATCGGTAACGGTCTGGGTTATTCGGTTATTCTGCTGTTCGTGGCGTTCTTCCGTGAGCTGCTGGGTGCCGGTTCGCTGTTCGGTGTAAGCCTGATGCCTGTCGTTAACGAAGGCGGCTGGTACGTACCGAATGGCCTGCTGCTGCTGCCGCCGAGTGCGTTCTTCATCATCGGCCTGGCAATCTGGGGCCTGCGTACCTGGAAGCCGGAGCAAGTAGAAGAGCCTGACTACAAGCTGTCTCGCCATACCGTCAAGGAGGCCTTCTGATGGAACACTATCTGAGCCTCCTGCTTAAGGCGATCTTTGTTGAAAACATGGCATTGGCGTTCTTCCTGGGGATGTGTACCTTCCTGGCCATCTCCAAGAAGATCGAAGCGGCGACTGGTCTGGGTATCGCCGTTGTGGTGGTACTGACCGTCACCGTACCGGTGAATAACCTGCTTTATAACACCATCTTGCGTGAAGGTGCCCTGGACTGGGCCGGTCTGCCGAATGTGGACCTGAGCTTCCTGGGCCTTCTGACATACATCGGTGTTATCGCCGCGATCGTACAGATCATGGAAATGGTGCTGGATAAATACATTCCGGCCCTGTACGCGGCGCTGGGTGTGTTCCTGCCGCTGATTACGGTTAACTGCGCCATCCTTGGTGCGTCACTGTTCATGGTTGAGCGTGACTACACCTTTGGCGAGAGTCTGGTGTATGGCTTCGGCGCTGGCGTTGGCTGGGCTCTGGCCATCATTGCTCTGGCGGGTATCCGTGAAAAGCTCAAGTACAGCGATGTTCCGAACGGACTGCGTGGCCTTGGCATCACCTTCATTACCGTTGGTCTGATGTCACTGGGTTTCATGTCGTTCTCAGGCATCTCCCTGTAATTCACCCGGTGATTCGGTTTAACGAAAAGGCGAGACCATGAATACAGAAATTATTCTCGGCGTGGTCATGTTCACCGTTATCGTTCTGGCGCTGGTTGCGGTTATCCTCGCAGCCCGCTCCAAGCTGGTAAGCACCGGTGACGTGACCATTGAGATCAACGACGACCCCGAGCACACGCTCAAGACCGCCGCGGGCGGCAAGCTGCTGGGTACTCTGGCCAACAGCGGCATCTACCTGTCCTCTGCCTGTGGCGGTGGCGGTACCTGTGCCCAGTGCAAGTGCAAGGTTCTGGACGGCGGTGGCGCCATGCTGCCCACGGAAAAGACCCACTTTACCAACCGCGAAGAAAAAGAAGGCTGGCGTCTGTCCTGCCAGGTTCCTGTGAAGCAGGACATGAAGATCGAAGTGCCTGAAGAGTTCTTCGGTGTGAAGAAGTGGGAATGTGAGGTTATCTCCAACCACAACGTGGCCACCTTCATCAAGGAACTGGTACTGAAACTGCCGGAAGGCGAGGAAGTGGACTTCCGCGCCGGCGGTTACGTGCAGCTGGAGTGTCCTCCGTATGAAATTCCGTTCAGGGATTTCAACATCGAGGAAGAGTTCCACGAAGACTGGGACAAGCACGATATCTGGCGCTACAAGGGCGTGAACAAGGAAGAAACCATCCGGGCCTACTCCATGGCGAACTACCCGGAAGAAAAAGGTCTTCTCAAGTTCAACATCCGTATTGCCACGCCACCTCCTGGTACCGACCATCCGCCGGGTATCATGTCCACTTACGTGTTCAACCTGAAGCCGGGCGACAAGGTTACCGTGATGGGACCGTTTGGTGAGTTCTTCGCCAAGGATACCGATGCGGAAATGGTATTCATCGGTGGTGGTGCCGGTATGGCGCCGATGCGTTCTCACATCTTCGACCAGCTCAAACGCCTGAACTCCAAGCGCAAGATCAGCTTCTGGTACGGTGCGCGTAGCGTACGCGAAATGTTCTACGTGGAAGACTTCGACGGTCTGGCTGCAGAGAACGACAACTTCGAGTGGCACGTGGCGCTTTCAGACCCCCTGCCAACCGATGACTGGAACGGCCCTACGGGCTTTATCCACAACGTGTTGTACGAAAACTATCTGAAGGACCATCCGGCTCCGGAAGACTGTGAGTTCTACATGTGTGGACCCCCAATCATGAACGCGTCTGTGATCAAGATGTTGAAAGATCTTGGTGTAGAGGACGAGAACATCATGCTGGATGACTTCGGAGGTTAATCAGACCGCATGACATCCCGCATGTTCCGACCCGCCAGGGTAGCCGTGGTCAGCGTCTTTATGGCGCTGGCTCTGGCCACCCTGGCGGGTTGTTCGTTTCAGGAAGAAGAAAAAGTCTGGGAGATCTCTGGCGGGATTTTCGGGACGACCTATCACATTAACGTCGTATTGCCAGAAGATGAGCAACGGCTTCAGACTCTGGCCAAGGGCATCGAGAGCACGCTGGATCAGGTGGACAATGCCATGTCGACCTGGAAGCCGGATTCCGAGCTGTCTCAGCTGAACAGTCTGCGGGACCAGTCGGAGTGGATTGAGCTTTCGCCGGCATTGTTCGAGGTTATCCGGCGGTCAGTCGAGATTGCTGAACTGACGGGTGGAGCGTTCGACGTGACCATTGGCCCGGTAGTGAATCTCTGGGGGTTTGGGCCCAAGGCGCGGCCTGAACAGATACCCTCCGGCGATGAACTGAACACCGTACTTGGTGGCACCGGTTGGGAGCACCTGGAGTTCGATGAATTGGCCAGTGCCATTCGCAGCGAGAAGCCCCAGTACATTGATTTGTCGGGTATTGCCAAGGGCTATGGCGTGGATGCGGTGGCCCGTTACCTCGACAGTGAAGGTGTTGGCGCTTACCTTGTGGAAGTGGGCGGCGAAGTGCGTACCAATGGACGCAAGCCGGACGGTACCGCCTGGCGTCTGGCTATTGAGCAACCGATAGAGCAGGGCCGGGAAGTAAATAGTGTGGTGGCGCTGGATGCTCAGGCCATGGCGACGTCCGGCGATTATCGTAACTATTACGAATCGAACGGCCAGCGGTACTCCCATACAATAGACCCTGAGACGGGAAAGCCGATTGGTCATCGACTGGCATCGGTTACGGTTATTGCAGAAGACTGTATGACGGCAGATGCTCTGGCAACCGGCTTTAATGTGATGGGTTTTGACAAGGCCATGGGCCTGGCAACCCGTGAAAACATTCCCGCATTTTTTATTGTGAGGGGAGACAACGGCTTTGAAACCCATCAAACACCGGCGTTCTCGTCTTACCTTGTCCAGTAAAGGAGGGCAGTAATGGGTACCTTTCTTTTGGTGTTGTTTATTGTGGTGCTGCTGATTGCCGGTATGTCGATCGGTGTGATTTTCGGTCGAAAGCCGATCAGCGGAACCTGCGGTGGTATTGGCGCTCTGGGAATCAGTACTTCCTGTGAGATTTGCGGTGGCAATACCCAGAAATGCGAAGAGAGCCGGAGCGGCTCGGATGAGCCAGTAAAAGCGGAAGACCTGGCATACGATGCCACCAAGGCCGAAAAATAACCGCTCCCGGCCAACAATACATTAATAACTATAGCTACGCTTTCAGAGTGTAGATAAGGAGTCAGTGCGCGCATGGCAGAGCATCATTACGACGTGGTGGTTATTGGCGCCGGTCCTTCGGGAGAAGGGGCGGCAATGAATGCGGCGAAGCACAACAGACGCGTCGCCATCATTGAAGACAAGCCTACGGTTGGCGGTAACTGCACCCACTGGGGCACCATTCCGTCCAAGGCGCTGCGTCACTCGGTCAAGCAAATCATCACCTTCAACACCAATCAGATGTTCCGGGACATTGGTGAACCGCGCTGGTTCTCTTTTCCGCGGGTATTGCAGAACGCCCAGAAGGTGATTGGCAAACAGGTGAAGCTGCGCACTCAGTTCTATTCCCGTAACCGGGTAGACCTTATCAACGGCCGTGCCGCATTTGTCGACAAGCACCGGCTGGAAATCCGTGGCAACAAATCCGTGGAAACCATCCATTTCAAGCAGGCCATCATTGCCACCGGTTCCCGCCCGTACCTGCCGCCCGATGTCGACTTCCGTCATCATCGGATCTACAACTCAGACTCCATTCTGAATCTGTCCCACACCCCGCGTACCCTGATTATCTACGGTGCCGGTGTCATTGGGTCGGAATACGCCTCCATTTTTGCTGGACTGGGTGTGAAGGTAGACCTGATCAACCCGGGCAGTCGCTTGCTGTCGTTCCTGGATGATGAAATATCCGATGCCCTGAGTTACCACCTGCGTAACAACGGTGTATTGGTTCGCCACAATGAGCAGTATGAATCCGTGAAAGGTGACGATCACGGCGTTGTACTGTCACTGCAATCCGGCAAGAAGATTCGGGCCGATGCCTTCCTGTGGTGTAATGGCCGTAGCGGCAATACCGAGAATCTGGGGCTTGAGAACGTGGGCCTGACACCGAACAGCCGGGGCCAGCTGGCGGTAGACGAGCATTACCGCACGGAAGTCGAGCATATCTATGCTGCCGGCGATGTGATTGGCTGGCCAAGCCTGGCCAGTGCCGCTTACGACCAGGGGCGGGCGGCCTCGTCTGACATTACCCAGGACGAGTATTTCCGCTTTGTGGACGACGTGCCTACCGGCATTTATACCATTCCGGAAATCAGCTCTGTTGGTAAAACCGAGCGCGAACTGACCGAAGCCAAAGTGCCATACGATGTCGGCCAGGCGTTCTTCAAGGATCTGGCGAGGGCGCAGATTACCGGCGAAGCCGTGGGCATGCTGAAGATTCTGTTCCACCGGGAAACCCGGGAAATTCTGGGGATACACTGTTTTGGTGACCAGGCTGCCGAGATTGTTCACATTGGCCAGGCCATTATGAATCAGGAAGGGGAAGCCAATTCCCTGAACTACTTCATCAATACCACCTTCAACTATCCGACCATGGCGGAAGCCTATCGGGTAGCTGCCCTCAACGGCCTGAACCGTATCTTCTGATCAGACCGTTGCCCACCAGAGCCTTGCTTCAGGCGGGCTCTGGTGAGGTTTCCCTGATCGGCAGATTCAACACTGCCTTGGCCCGGTTGTCGAAAAACATACGGGTGCTGGTGGGGTAATCGGTGATAATACTGTCGACCCCCATCTCTTCCAGAAGCAGCATGTCGTGGATACGGTTAACCGTCCAGGTAGAGACATGCATGTTCCGTCGATGTGCCGTCTCGACCATGCCTTTGGTCAGAATTTTCCAGTTCACACAGAAATATTCGCAGCCCAGCCGGGTGGCCAGGTTCAGTGGCTTGGGAAACTTGCGCTCGGCTACCAGGCCGATGCGTATGTTTTTGTCGCGCCGCCGGATTTCTCGCAGAAACCAGGGATCGGACGAGGTGATGGCGGCCGTCTGGTACAAATCCCGGCGCTGGATGATCTCGGTCAGGCGATTGCACAGGATGTTCAGCCTGTGCCGTGCATCCTTTTTCACTTCCAGTTGAAGGTGCTCAATGTCATCAAACTGATCGAGCAGATTCTCCAGCGAGGGAATACCGGTTTTCCGGGACCATGAGCTGGTATTGCGGCGCGCATCCATCTCGGCCAGTTCGGCGGCGGTATACTTGCCGACACTGCCTTTCTGGCCGGTGGTGCGGTCCACGGTCAGATCGTGCACCAGTACCGGGATGCCGTCTTTAGACAGCACCAGATCCAGCTCAAAATGCCGGATACCATGCCGGTGGGCATGGATGAAGCCAGGCATGGTGTTTTCCGGAGCCTCTCCTTTGGCTCCACGGTGACCATAAACGATCATTCTGCTGTAGTTTCCCTGAGGCGTTGGTAGATGGCCTGGCGTTTCTTCCAGGTCTCGTGGCACAGGCGAATATCTTCCAGGTAGGCCGGTAATTCGCTCATCAAAAGCGCCTGCGGGCCGTCTACCAGAGCTTTCTCCGGTTTCGGGTGGAAGTCCACCAATACCATGTTTGCACCGGCAATGACGCCCTGTGCAGTTGCGTGCATTACATCCAGAATACCGTCCGGTGACTGGTCCCGGCTGCCCACGGAGTGTGATGGGTCCACACACACCGGCATGCGGGTCAGGCGTTTTACCGCAGGCACATGGGCAAAATCCACCATATTGCGGTGGGGCAGGCCGGCTTCGGTTTTCATACCGCGTAAACAGAAGATGACGTTGGCGTTGCCCTCGCTGGCCAGATACTCGGCTGCGTTCAGGGATTCATTCAGGGTGATACCGAAACCACGCTTGAGGAGCACCGGGTAGGTGCTCTGCCGGCCAATGGCCTTGAGCAGTTCGAAGTTCTGGGTGTTGCGGGTGCCTACCTGCAGCATCACGCCGGTTGGCCGCCCGAGTTTTTCCAGGTAGGTGTCGATTTCCTCGATATGGCTTTCATGGGTGATTTCCATGGCAATCACCTTGATGCCATGCTTGCCTGCTTTCTCGAACACCCAGGGCAGGCAGCCCTTGCCGTGGCCCTGGAAGGAGTAGGGGTTGGTGCGCGGCTTGTAGGCACCCATTCGGGTACATACCTCACCGTTGTCTTCCAGCGCCTGCAGCATCATTTCCACATGCTCGGGTACGTCCACCGCGCAAAGGCCGGCGAAAATGTTCAGGTTGTTCTGGCTGAACTCCACGCCGTTATAAGTAAACCCACTCTGGCGTTGGTCATCCTTGTGGCGCCCAAGAATCCGGTAATCCTCGGAAATCCGGATGGCGCGCTCCACCGCCGGCAGGGCTTCAATTTCTGCTTTTTCCAGGGATTTGGTGTCGCCCAGCAGGTAGATTTCGGTCAGTCGCTGGCTGGCACCCTGAATTTCGTGTACCCGGATACTGACGCCCGGAAGGTTTTCCAGGTATTCCATGGTCTGGCGATAGGCTTCACTATCGAGCGCGGTGTTGGGGTGAAGAATGGCTAACATGGAATCTCCTTGAATCAGGATGCGGATTCTTCCGCCCGGTGCCGGGCCTGCATGAACTCGCGATGATTAAGATGCAGCAGGTCTGCCATGCGGCGAATAAGGTGTTCCTCGTATTTGTCGATACGGCCGTCGGCAAAGGCTACCCGCCAGATGCTCTCCAACAGGGATTGCTTCTGTTGCTGATCCAGATGATCGTTAATCTGCCCGGTAAACTGATACAACGATGTGGCGTCCTCGGCGTGGGCGAGGGCATCGTGCAGGATTTCCTCAGCCTCTTCCCGGGTAATCTGATGAGCCCTCACCGCACAGTCGACAATGGTCTTCAGTTCCCGCTCATCTTCCTGGTTATCGACCCGTGACAGTTGCACCATCAGGGCAGTGGCTGCCACGGCCAGTTGATGTGAATCCGGCTCGACCGGCTCTGACTCGGCAACGGAAAACAGTTTCTTCAGGCGTTCGATCATGGTCAGTTACTTCGTTTCAACAAATGTCAGGCCGCCTGGGCGAGCTGGCGGACCCGGTGCTCCAGTTCGATCTGGTCTGCCGCAAAACGGCGAATGCCATCAGCCAGCTTTTCGGTGGCCATGGCGTCTTCGTTGGATTCCCAGCGGAACTGCTTCTCGTTAATCTGGCCCGGCTTGTCGTGCGAGGAGGCCGTCTCCGGGTTGAGTTTCCTGGCCAGAGTGCCCTGATCATCCTTCAACTCCTGCAGCAGTGCCGGACTGATGGTGAGCCGGTCGCAGCCGGCCAGCATTTCGATTTCGCCGGTGTTGCGGAAGCTGGCACCCATTACCACCGTGTTGAAGCCATTGGCCTTGTAGTAATTGTAGATGCGTGAAACCGAAAGTACGCCAGGATCTTCCTCGGCCGGATAGTTGTCGCGCCCGGAGCTGGCCAGGTGCCAGTCGAGGATACGGCCCACGAACGGTGAGATCAGATGGGCGCCGGCCTGGGCACACGCCACTGCTTGCACAAAAGAGAAAAGCAGCGTCAGGTTGCAACGGATGCCTTCCTTCTCAAGCTGCTCTGCTGCGCGGATACCCTCCCAGGTGGAGGCAATCTTGATCAGAACACGACTGGTATCCACACCCTGGCGGTCGTAAAAATCCACCAGCCGGCGGGCACGTTCCAGAGTGGCTGAGGTGTCGAAGGACAACCGGGCATCTACCTCGGTGGAGACCACGCCCGGAATCAGCCCGAGAATTTCCTTGCCGGCCAGCACCGCCAACATGTCTGTTGCGACCGTAAGTTGTTCGGCATCTGACCCGCCGTGGTTGGCAGCGTAGGCCACGGCCTTTTCCAGCATGGGCCGATACGCCTCAGAGGCCGCGGCCTTCAGCAACAGAGAGGGGTTGGTGGTGGCGTCTTCCGGGCGCCACTGCCGGATAGCTTCGATATCGCCGGTGTCGGCCACAACCGTGGTCATGGTTTTAAGCTGTTCGAGTTTGCTGTTCATTCGTCCTGTCATCCCGATGGTTCGGTGTTATCCGGGCATTCATCCACAATGCCCTTTTAACTCCTACAATAACGGCAGCTTACGACAGTAACAAGACAACAAAAGGTATGGTGGCGATCAGGTTTCCAAACTGGGTTCCGGTTCTCTGACTTTCGCCAGCGCCTGTTCGACCACTTCCAGCCCGGAGCCGGGTTTGTTGGCATTCTCACTCAGATGACGGCGGAACTGCCGTCCTCCCGGCTGCCCGAGGAACAGGCCCATGATATGGCGGGTAATGTGGGTGAGGTACACGCCCCGGTCCAGTTCCTGCTGAATGAACGGGAACATGGCCCGGAGCGCCTCATGGCGACTGGTAACGGCCGGTGGCTCGCCGAAAAGCTCAGCGTCTACCTCGGCCAGCAGCCAGGGATTGTGGTAGGCCTCTCGCCCCAGCATCACGCCATCGGTGTGGGCCAGGTGCTCGTGGCACTCCCCGAAGGTTTTTATGCCACCGTTGATGATGATTTCCAGGTGCGGATAGGCCTGTTTCAGACGATACACCCAGTCGTATTTGAGCGGTGGAATATCCCGGTTCTCCTTCGGGCTCAAGCCTTCAAGAACGGCGATGCGGGCATGCACAATGAACGTTTTGCAGCCGGCTGCCGCCACGGTTTCAATAAACTCGCACAGCTCCTCCCAGGATTCCCGGCCGTTAATGCCGATGCGGTGCTTTACCGTAACCGGAAGGTCGGTGGCCTCAATCATTGCGGACACGCCCTCTGCTACCTTGTCTGGATGGCCCATCAGGCAGGCACCGATCATGTTGTTCTGCACCCGGTCGCTGGGGCAACCCACGTTCAGGTTAACCTCGCTGAATCCGAACTGTTGCGCCAGCCGCGCGCAATGGGCCAACTCGTTAGCGTCGCTGCCGCCAAGCTGAAGCGCCAGCGGATACTCTGAAACATCGTGGCGCAGAAAGCGCTCGGTATCGCCATGGATGAGCGCACCTGTGGTGACCATTTCTGTATAAAGCAGCGCCCGCTTGCTGAGGATGCGGGCCAGGTAACGAAAGTGCGGGGTGGTCCAGTCCATCATGGGGGCGACGCAGAAGCGACGGGACAGGGCCTTGGTGGTGGCTTGTTCAGAAGTCATCGTATTCCGGATACAGAAAAATTCGGAGTGGAGTCTAACACGAAATATTATCAGCCCTGCCTCCGTAGTATCCTAAATCCGGCTCTCTATACCTGCATGGAGCAATCCAATTTATCGGAACGACTGGATGATACTGCCACCGCCAAGATCCCCAGCCAGCTTCTTTCGGGCCCTCTGGTTCTGTTTGGTTGCTGTGGTGGCTGGTGCCCTGACACTCTCTCAGGCAAATGCCACGCCATGGACGTTCTCGCTCCAGCAAGGTCGGATGGACCTGGCGCTGCCTGACTATGAAATCGCCGGCTGGAAAGCGACGGGCATTCACGCAGATATCGTCAATTCCGTTGAAGCAAGTAACAAGCAGGTCGGCGTTACGTTCCGCCCGGGGTCCCGGCTGACGATAGCCCGCATTGCCCGGCAATCCGGAAGCACCCCCGCAGAGTTAATTGATGTCCAGCTGAATCTCGCGGATACCGAGGTAACCGTTGATCTTGGCGCCCCGGGTGCTATGCCGGAACGCACCCGCATCTCCGGAAATGTGCGCATCGACGTAGCGGAAGTCCGCCACCCGAGCCTGAAGCCCCAACGCTGGTGGTTTCAGGGCAAGGCGAGCGGAACGCTGGCAGATCTGGAACTTGAAGGGACGCTGAATGCCAGCTCCGGCCTGACTGCCAATCTCGTCTTGCGTAGCGGGTCGGAGAGCAACTTTACAGCCGACATCCGCGCGGCCATGGCAGCGCAGAACGCAGGAGAGGCGCTTGCGGCCACGCTCCTGAACTGGCCGGAATTGCTGTCGCTGGACAACGGTGAACTGACACTTCAGGCAAATCTCAGGTTGAATTCCAATGAACCACTGGCGGCGGATGCCTGGTTGGATCTTAAGGATGTGTCCGGGGTAATGGACCGTACGGCGCTCACCAACCTGAGTGGGCGCCTGTTGTTTGCCCTGGAAGCGGACACACTAACCACCGCACTGCGAGACATCCGGATAGGCGAAGTCGATTCCGGAATCGGCATTGGGCCGATTCAGCTCCTGGCGGATTACGAAGCCAACCTGGCTGCGCCGCTCAGGGGGCAGCTTGCCGTTCAGCAGGCGACAGCCGAGTTTCTGGGTGGCCGGCTTCGCGTAGCGCCGCGCACTGTGGACCTCTCGAATCGTCCCTGGCATGTTCCCATTGATGTCTACGATCTTTCGCTGGAGCGACTGCTGCAGGTGTATCCGGCGGAGGGCTTTTCTGGAACCGGCACGTTAACGGGCAGGATTCCGGTCGCGGTGACCGACGCCGGTGTGAGAGTAGACCAGGGCGCATTGGAAGCTATATCTCCAGGCGGCAAGCTCATCATGCCGGCCGAGCGACTGCAGACCATGTTGGGCAGCAGTGATGCCATGGAGCTGGTGGTGCAAGCTTTGCAAAATTTTCACTATTCGGTGCTGGATAGCACGATAGACTACGATGAAGAGGGCAAGCTGGCACTCGGCCTGAGGCTGGAAGGTGAGAATCCGGATCTTCGTGGCGGGCAGCCGGTTGTGCTCAACATCAATCTCGAAGAGGATATCCCCGCCCTGTTAACCAGCCTTCAGCTGAGTGGCAGAGTGAACGAAGCCGTGACCGAAAGGGTTCGGGAGCGGTTACAACAATCCGGGCAGGAGGCAGTGCCATGACAAACCTATGGCGTTGGTGCCGGCCACTGGCGGCCAGAACATTCCTGGTTTTAATGTTGCCGCTGGCGCTATTCGCGTGCACACCCACTGTGCAGATGGCGGCACCGAAAGAACCGATTACCGTCAACCTGAACGTAAAGATTCAGCACGAGATCTACGTGAAGGTGGACAAAGAAGTAGACGAACTGTTCAGCGAACAGGGGCTGTTCTGAGTAACACCGGACAATGCCAACGGCTGACCAAGGGGTTGAGTATGAAACGACTGATACAACTGGGCGCCTTTGTGTTGGCGCTCGCCATAGCAATACCGGCGCTGGCCATGGGGCTGGAAGAAGCGAAACAGAAACTGGACACGGCTAAACAGCAGGGCCTGGTGGGGGAAACCCCAACCGGCTACCTGGACGTAGTGCGCGCAGAAGGTGATGCCCAGGCCGTGGTGAAAGCCATTAACCAGGCCCGCCGGGATGAATACACCCGCATTGCTGAAAAACACGACATTCCGGTGACTCAGGTAGAGACGGTGGCCGGCCAGAAAGCCATTGAAAGAACGCCTGCAGGCCAGTTTGTGTTGATCAACGGCAAATGGGTGAAGAAGTAAGTCTCAATCGGCCGCTGGTGCCTGTTGCCGAATGGGAGTGGAACCCGTGCTGGCCGACCAGAGCGGATAGGGAATACCTGCCAGCCGGTTCATCACAAAGGCATGGACCAACAGCAACGCCACCCCCGCCATGAGCACTGGCAGCTGCGCCGGATTGGGCATCAGGCCCAGGGAAACGATCAGTGCCGTGGCACCGGCCGGGGGGTGAGCAACCCGAAACACCACCATCAGGCAGCTGGTAAGTCCCAGCGACAACGCCGCCGCACCCACCCTGGGCAGATCAACGCCGGTCATGAATGCCGAAGCCTGACCCTGCAGCCCGAAAATATACAGAGCCAGCAAGCCCATCAGAGCGCCGATCAGGTGCCCGCAGAGTGTGTTTCTGGGAGACGCCGGTTGCGCCATGGGCACATAGAACAGAATAAAAGCCGTGGCACCGAGGGAGGGGAAAATGAAAGCCTCCTGCGTAACCAGCGCCACAAAAGACACCAAAGCAATACTGAACCCGCCATTAACCAGGTTGAACACCGCCATCACCGTGGTACGGCTGTACTTGCTCGCCATGCGCTCCAGGTGCAGTGCCTGAACCAGGCCTTTGGCCAGTTGCCAGCGGAGTTGCTCGTTCCTGCGTCCCATACTGCCTGTTCATGCCCTTATTTGGTGCGTTCAAGGGGGCGGGATGATAGGCACTGACGAATATCAAGGCAAACAGGGATTTTCGATAATGGTTAAGAGCTTGATGAATAACCTGTGCTTTTATCAGAAAGAAAACGCATAAAAATACCGGGTTCCCTTTCCGCTAATAACACCGTATTTTCTGGGAAACCGTTGAACAAAGAGTGCGGCATGGGAAGCAACTGGCTGATAGGCATTGATCTGGGAGGCACCAAAACCGAAGTCATCCTGATGGACCGGCATAGCCAGGAGCATTTTCGCCAACGCGTACCGACCAGTGTTGGCAACTATCAAGCCACCCTGCAAACCATCCTCGCCCTGGTAACACAGGCCGAAGCCCACGCTGGTGCCGCCGGAATACCCGTGGGCATAGGCATACCCGGCAGCGTTTCGGGTAAAACCGGGCGCATTAAAAACGCGAACTCCACCTGGCTGAACGGCCAGCCCATGCAGCAACACTTGCAAGAATTACTGCAACGGCCCGTAACCCTGACCAATGATGCTAACTGCCTGGCGCTTTCCGAAGCCACAGACGGAGCAGGGCGCAACCACCAAACGGTATTCGCGGCCATACTGGGCACTGGCTGTGGCGCTGGCATCAGCGTGAACGGCCAGCTGCTTACCGGACCGAATGGTGTAGCCGGCGAATGGGGCCATAACCCGTTACCCTGGACACCGGAAGCCGATCTGCAACAGCGCTCCTGCTTTTGTGGCCGGTACGGCTGCAACGAAACCTTTCTTTCCGGAACCGGGTTGTCACTCACTCACAAACTGCGCACCGGACAGCAACTGCCCGCTCACACCATTGTTGAAAACGCACGAAATGGCGACCCGCGAGCCACCGACACCCTGAAGCAATACCTGGAGCACCTGGCCCGGGGCCTGGCCGCCGTTATCAACGTGCTGGACCCGGACATCATCGTGCTGGGTGGCGGCATGAGTAATGCGGAACAGATCTATCGGGAACTGCCGGGAAGGCTTTCGAGCTATGTGTTTGGGGGGGAGTGTGATACGTCGATTGTGAAAGCCGCCCATGGAGATTCCAGTGGGGTGAGGGGGGCGGCTTGGTTGACCTCTCCCTTCTAGTTTATCGTAACCGGAAGATCAAACCGGCGATATCAATGCTTGATGGGGTACGGTGGTTTACCTGGCTGCAGACAAACCTTCCAGCTAAAGCATAAGCTGTTTCACCAACTCCCCCGCCGGAACCTCCCTGCACCCACTCACATTCTGCCCACTCCACAACGGTGAAAAATCGCCGGAGCCCGCCGCTTCAGCCGCTGCCCTGAGCGGCGCTATGGCGTTGGTTGCCAGTGGAAATGCCGGTGCGAGATCTGATATTGGCCCGAGTTCTCGCATTATCCGGTTCACAATGCCCCGGGCGGGGCCGCCGGAAAACAGGTTTGTCAGGGCGGTGTGCCTGGCCTGCGGGCTTTTAAGTGCTTCCCTGTGCAGGGGGCGGGTGGTTGCCTCGGGACACAGCATAAACGCCGTGCCAATCTGCGCTGCCGCTGCGCCAAGCTTCAACGCGGCCTGTACCCCCTCTGCAGTTGCAATGCCACCAGCCGCGATAACGGGAATGTTCACGGCGTCCACAATCTGAGGCAACAGGGCGAAGGTGCCCATTTGTGTGGTCATGTCCCTCGTAAGAAAAATCCCTCGATGACCGCCCGCTTCCAACCCTTGGGCGATAATTGCGTCTGCGCCGTGTTGTTCCAGCCAGATGGCTTCCTCCACAGTCGTGGCGGTAGAGAATATCTTTGCCCCGGCTTGCCGGACTCTATCCAGCAAAGCCGGTTCTGGTAGCCCGAAATGGAAGCTCACCACTGCCGGGCGGAAGGCTTCCACAATAGCTGCCGATTCTTCGTTGAAAGGCATGCGGCCGGGGCCGTTGCTGATGGAGGCTGGATCTATCTCGAATTCTTTGTAATAGGGCGCCAGTGCCTGCCTCCATCCGGCCTCCTGCGGGTCATTCGGGGTGGGCGGTGTATGGGCGAAAAAATTGAGGTTATAGGGGCCACCCTGGGTGGCTTCATTCAGTGCCTGAAGTTCTTTTTTCAGTGCATCGGGGCCGAGCATGGCGCAGGGCAGAGAGCCGAGGCCGCCGGCGTTGGTAACTGCCGCTGCCAGGCGATAATCCTGAACGCCGGCCATCGGAGCCTGGATGACGGGTTTTTCTACGTGCAGTATGTCCAACAGTGGATGCGGCCATGATCGGGGCATAATGTGGGATCCTTAAAGGCGGTTTTCCGATGCTGAGTCAGCTTTTGCTGTGTTGATCTCGACGGAAGGACTCCAGTACTTCGGCTTTGATTCCTTCGCGTTCCAGTTGTTCGAGCACCTTGGCGAGGTGATCAGCGAGCACAGCATGTCGCTGGTTAAGGTAGTGGTAGAACGTAAAAGTCGTCACGGGCTTTCGGATCGGCTTTAGCCGATGCCAATGTTCGTTTGTCAGCGGCGATATGCCCTCAACATCCGAGACGAAAGCCACGTCAACTCTCCCTAGCTCCAGAAGGGAGCGGACCTGATCGTAATCGTCTGCAAGGATAGGCTCCATGCCGAGCTCTCTGGCTTTGTCCTCGGCGATGATGGCCCCCCGCAGTACAGATACCCGAAGAGGTTGATTCTTGGGCGAGTGTGGCAGGTCGTGGTTTTCTGTCTCCCGGACAACGGCCAGAAGTTTGCCCTGTAGAAGAGGGAACTCAACCCTGACGAGGTTGGGGTAATTCGATGCGACGGCATCAACCCGGTAGAGGTCGCCATCCAGGCCGCCATTGTCGGCCAGCAGAAGAGCGCGTTTGGTGGGCACCTCCATCACGGAGACACCGACACCCAAGCGTTGGTAGGCGATTTCCAGGATTTGCCTTGCGGCTTTCGCACTGGGCACCCCCTCAATGGCTGCCAGTCTGACTTCTGCCGGCAACCCGTTGGCCGTTGTATGGGGTGCAACGAATGCCAGAGAGGCAAGCACTGCGATCAGTAATCGACGTATTGCTTCCATAGTCTTTCCCCTCGGCTCCTTTCAAGGGTGTTCCTACATGTTAGTTCCGATCTGGACGTCTGGCTGTTTTTTTCAGTTACTGAACTTTACGACCAGTGTATTGCGAGAAGTCCGGCTTCTGTGGCTGGTGCTGGTCGTCGGTCATGTAGGCAGAGGTCAGCACGAACTCGGCGGTGGCCCGGTTGCAGGCAACGGGGATGTTCCAGAGGGCGGCTATGCGCAGCAGGGCCTTGATGTCCGGGTCGTGGGGCTGAGGTTCGAGAGGGTCCCAGAAGAATACCAGCAGGTCGATTTCACCCTCAGCAATCTTGGCGCCGATCTGTTGGTCGCCCCCCAAAGGCCCGCTCAGCAGACAGTTGAGATCGGTTCGTCCGAGGCTTTCACTCAGTAGCCGGCCAGTGGTGCCGGTGGCGTACAAACGCAACGGGGCAAGGCGGGTGCGGTTCTCGTTCGCCCAGTCCACCAGTTCCTTCTTCTTGTTGTCGTGTGCCACCAGGGCAACGGATTTTACGGCCATGTTGCGTCCTTTAATCTGTGAGGTTCCGTCAAAAGGGGCAGAGTGTTTCATAAACGCGTGGCGCGGGAAATAGGACGATGGCGGCATCACACCGGCACCGGCTACGTCAATAGCCAAACACGGGGCATTGGCCGGCATTGAAGGCATGGAGGATTATGCTGGCCGGGGGTACGCTGGCGGGATAACAAGGATTTGCGGAGCGTGTGGTATGGCGGGTGGCAATGCACAGAAGAAGTCTGCGAGGAAGGTATACATCACCGGTGGTGCCAGCGGAATTGGCTTTGAACTGGCGCGGTCTTATCTGCGTTCAGGGGCAGAGGTTACCCTGTTTGATATCCAGCCGATGGAATCTGCTGTGGAGGGGTTGGCAGCTATAGCGGGGCCGGCATCCATTCGAACATTCGCCATGGATGTGACCAAACCGGGCGGAGTGAGAGAGGCCTTTGCTTCCGCGGCGGAGTCTTCACCGCCAGATCTGGTCATTCACTGCGCGGGAATTGCCATTGCGGCCGATTTCGAGGCCATAGACGACGATGCCTATGCTCGGGTAATTAACATCAATCTGGTCGGCACGCGCAATGTGGTGGCCGGTGTCCTGCCCCATTTGAAAGCAGGCTCGCAGCTGGTTCTGGTTGCATCCATGGCCGGATTGGTGGGGTGTTATGGCTACGCGGCTTATTGTGCTTCCAAATACGGAGTCGTGGGGTTAGCTGAGGTGTTGCGCATCGAGCTGGCAACGCGTGGCATTGATGTCTCTGTGGTGTGCCCTCCGGAAGTGGAAACGCCGATGGTAGAGGCGGAGCGCTTGAATCGCCCCAGGCAAACCGAAGCGCTGAAGTTGATGGCCGGCACCTTGCCTTTGAGTGTTGCCGTGGCGCAGATCCGCAAAGGTATCGATCGCCGCCGGTTTATGATTATTCCGGGTTGGCGGGCCAGGGGGCTTTGGTTTACCAACAAGCTGCTCCCCGGGTACTGGACGCGAACGCTGGCCGATTATCTTGTCAGCAGGTCGTCGCAGTCGTAGGTTGTTGATGCGGGTGATCATTTTTTGGCCGTTTAATGTATGACCTTTGTCAAGCCCATGGTACCCTAGGCATCTTCTTTCTTTGCTGCCTGTTTGGCTTGTTGGTTGCGCTGCTTCCATGACGTTTTTCAGAGTTCTGACGGTTCTTTCACTCCTTTTCCATGTGCCGGTTTTATCCGCCGAGAGCCCCAGAAATGTTGGCTTTTACTATGGCCATGAGTCACCTATAGGGCCACTGTTTGCCTACGACTGGCTGGTGTTGCAACCGGATCAGGCCACAGATGCCCGGCTGTCTCTGCTTTCCCGGGGCGGGACCGCGCCCCTGGCGTACGTTGCGGTTGACGAGATTGCCAAATCCCACGCACTTTTCCCACAAGTAGATCCGGCCTGGATCGTTGGTCGCAACAAGGCCTGGGGAAGTGTGATTCTGGATATCCGCAAACCCGAAGTCCGGCAGTTTCTCGTAGATAAGCGCGTTGTGCCGGCGTTGACGCGAGGCTTTAAAGGGGTTTTTCTCGACACGCTCGATAGTCACCTGATGGTGGAAGCCGGCAAGGTAGACGCATTGAGCTTCGCGCAAGCGCAGGCTGATCTGATCGCCGATATCCGAGATAGGTACCCTGAAGCTGTCATGGTTATTAACCGTGGCTTTCATCTGCCAGCCCGGGCGCTTGATCAGGTGGATGCGCTGGCGTTCGAGTCCTACTTCGAGGGCTTTGATCCAGAGTCGGGTCGCTATCGCCCGGTTCCTGAGGAGCATCGGGAATGGCTGGATGCTCGTATTGCCGAATGGTCGGCGCGATATCCCGAAAAGCCCGTTATTGCCATTGATTACACAGCGACGCCACAGTTGGCTGAAGAAACGGCCCATCGTCTCCGTGACCGGGGCCTTTTGCCGGTGGTCAGTAATCAGGCGCTGGATCGATTAGGCCCGACGTCGCCAGAGACGATACGCCGACAAGTGCTGGTGTTGCATGACCTGCCGCCGCAGCAAGCGGATCAGAGTCAGGCCCACAGCCGTTTGGGCGTTGTTCTGGAATACCTCGGGTTTGTACCGGTATACCGCTCTGCTCTGGAACCTCCTTTATCCGAACCCGTGCTCGACCGGTATCACGGCGTGGTTGTCTGGTGGGAAGCGGGCACGGCTCATAGCCGCCTGTGCCAGTGGCTGGGAAATAGTGTTCAAGACCAGTTGCCATTGGTTTTAATGGGGTTAATGCCCGCAGCTCCTGCCTGTCAGCGACTCGTTTCTGGCCAGCGCATGCGGGTCCCGGAGGGGATGCTGCAGGTTTCTGCACTTCAGGAGACGGTTGGCAGGTTTGAAGGTAATCGTCTGCCGGCGCGGGTTCCTCTGGCAATGCCGTCCGCCCTGGATACTTATGAACCATGGATTCTGATTGAGGACAAGAACGCGCGATCCTACTCCCCGGTATTTATTCGCCCGGAAGGGGGCGTTGCGCTAAGCCCGTTTTTGTTTGAGCCAGGGCCAGACAATGCGGCGTATTGGCTGTTTGACCCGGTACGGTTTATGGCCGATGCATTGAAGCCGGAGAGTCACCCTGGCGTGGATGCAACGACGGAAGCCGGGCGACGCATCGTCACGGCCCACATCGACGGCGATGGAGCGGTTTCCCGGGCTAACCTGCCTGGAACCCCGCAAGCCATCAAGGTGATCCTGGACAAGATCATCCGCCACTATCCCATTCCCCATACGGTTTCCGTCATCGAAGCGGAAGTCTCGGAGCGCGGGGTCTATCCGGCAGAGAGTCGGGAGGCGTTGGAGACTACGAGGCAGATTTTCCGGGAGCCGAATGTCGAGGTGGCTTCTCATACGTTCAGTCACCCGTTTTTCTGGCGCATGATGGAAGGTGGGGAAGCGCCGACGGCCGAACAGGCCGCCTACGGATATGCCATGGAAGTGCCGGGTTACGAACCGGATCTGAAAAGGGAAATCCCGGGTTCGGTGGCCTTTGTTAACGAGCTGACTCCTGACGATAAAGCGGTTCGTGTCTTTCTGTGGAGTGGTGATGCCCGGCCCGGTAAAACGGCGTTGCGAATGGTGAGGGAGTTGGGTCTGGTCAACGTCAACGGTGGCAATACCCGGCCGTTGAAATATGATTCTACCCTCGCGGCGGTCTGGCCGGATGCCCGCCTGGTGGGGGATGAGCTACAGGTTCATGCGCCCGTGCTGAACGAAAATGTCTACACTGATCTATGGACAGGCCCGTTCTATGGTTATCGTAACGCTCGGGAGAGCTTCGACCTGCTGGACGCCCCATACCGGTTGAAACCCAGCGGGATCTATTATCACTTTTACTCCGGCACCTACCCGGAATCGATCAAGGCGCTTCATGAGGTCTATCAGCATGCGCTGGACAAGCCAAATTCGCCGCTATACCTGAGCGAATACGCCACGCGGGTCCAGGCCCGCTATTACAGCGTTACGACCAGGGATGACGATGGCGTATACCGCTGGAAAGGGGTGTATACGCCAACGACCGTAACACTGCCCGATTCTCTGTATCCGGATATGAAAAAAAGCACCGGTGTTGCCGGCTTCATCAGGCATGGTCAGCGGCATTACGTTCACCTCACAGGCCCCGGCGCAGCGCTGGCGGTGAGTGAAGTCGCCCCTCAGGGTGTATATCTGGAGTCTGCCAATGCCAGGTTGACCCGTTGGGAGCGCGAGCAGGTTTCCGGCGCGACTTCGCGCGTTACTGTGTCGGCAAATGGTCATGTGCCGGTGGAGTTCCGTTTTGGTGGTGCTGAATCCTGTCGAGTGGTAAGTGAGCACCCTGCCACCCGCCTGAGCCCGGTGGCTTTCAGGTTGTCCGGTAAAGCGGTGTCGAACGTTGTGGTGGAGTGTAGCTGAGTGAGGCGAAGCTCTTCCCGTCCCAATCTGTTCGGGGTTCAGGCGTTGGCGGTGATGGGCGTGCTGGCTATTGCGTTGCTGTACGTAGTACACCCGCGGGAGGCGTTTTTTGACCAGATCGGCAGCCTTGAGAAGCCGGATGCGCTCTCCCTGGCTTACCTCACCGTGTTGCTGAATTCTGATTCTGATAATAAAGAGTTGCGCTATCGGCTTGCCCAGATGCAATCGGATGTTGGTGAATCCGAACAGGCCATGGCAACGTTGAGCCCCTTGCTCCATGAGCCGACAGTGTCGCCGAAAGCCGTGGAGCTGGCCTTGACGTTGGCCATTCAGAAACTGGCGGCTGCGACTGATGAGCCTACCCGCGCTGAGCGAAAGGCTGACCTGCTGGTTCTGGTTGAGCGGCTGCTTGGGGGCGCAGGTGCCCATCCCCGCGTACACAGGAGCGTCGAGACGGTGCTAGGCTGGCTCACGCCGGATGAGCAACTGAGTTTGCTGCCGACGTTGATCTCATCAGCGGAGGGGCAAGACCGGTTGTGGTTAGTGATGTCGCTAGGACATGCTCAGGTCGCAGCCGGGAACCCGGCAGGCGCTGCGGAAACCCTTGCCGGTATAGTCGACCAGTTACCCGCTGGGGAGCAGGACAAAGCGGCCAGGGAGCTGGTGCGACTATACCTTGCCTCCGGTCAACCCGTCCGCGCGCTGGATACCTTTCAGGCCCGGAATCTGATGTCTCCCGGAGCCGCGGGGCTGCAAGAGGCCATTCAGTTGGCCCGATTGGCGGGCAAAGACGGTCTGGAACGACAATGGCTAGAGTCGTTGATGCGACAGTATACGGCCGATATCACCGAACTCCGTCGTTTGCGAGCCCTGCAGTTGGGGCAAGGAGATCTGGCCCAGGCGGCAATGACGGCTGAGCGCGTTGCCGGGATGCCGGCGGCCGTGGCTGAGGATCGAATCTGGGCCGCCAGGGTATTGGAGTGGCGAGGGCAGCCGGAGAAAGCCCTGGCCCGCTGGCAGTCGCTTTATCTTTCTGCCGGTCACCCCGAGGCAATGCAGCGCGCAACAGCGCTTGCTCAGGAACTGTTTCGTTGGCCTGAACTGGTGAAAATTCTCGAGACGGCGAGGGCAAGAGGTGAGCTTGGGGCCGATGGTTACCTTGTGCTTGGTGATGCCTATACCAGAGCGGTGGAGCTGGACAAGGCAGTTGCGGTGCTTGAGGAAGCACAGCGAAAGTATCCCTCCGTCGCCGGGTTCAAGGACCGCCTGTATCAGTTGTACGTCAACAACAATCGTTATCTAGACGCCATTGCCCTGTTCGAACGGCAGGATGTGCTCAGTGAGGGAGACCGATTGGTTCTGGCCAATCTGTATTGGCGAACCCGGCGTGTAGAGCGAGCGTTCGAAACCCTGTCGGTATCGTTCCAGAATCCGGAGTTCGCTGCAGAGGCAGAGCTGATGCGGCTGGACCTTCTGACCATGCTGGGGGATGTCGACAAGATCCGCGCTGAGTATTCGCAATTGATGGCTGGTTCCTGGCGGCAGCATGGACCTGGTGTGGCGGATCGGCTAATCGGCCTGGCCGCGCAGTTCGGGGATTATGAGCGTGTTGCGGAGCTCGCCAGGTACCGGTTTCAACGTACCGGGAATGCCCGTTACATCCCTATTCTTGCCGATGCACAGGCGAATACGGGGCAGTGGGAGGCGTTGGAGCGTACGCTGGCGCAGTGGCAGTCAGACCCGGCCCACCGTCAGGATGGCCTTTACTGGACATTCCGGGGGCGACTGTTTGAGCAGCGGGGCAAGGCTGATGACGCAGAGAAGGCCTATCGACAGGCGCTGCGTCTGAATCCTGGAAGCGAGGACATCCTCAGCGCGTGGGGCTGGCTGCTGGTGGCAGAACCTCAGCGCGAGAGCGATAAGCTGAATGCCATTCTGACAGAACTGTCATCGCAATCCGGGCAGAGACAGTATGCGTTGCTTGCGTATGGATACTCGGCACTTGGTCAGGATAAGCGGTCCAGGTACTGGTTACAGAAGTGGCGAACGGAGAATGCCGTTGAGCCCCGCGCCCTTGAGGAGCAGGCGGGTCTCGCCCAGAGTCTTGGCGATCAGGCGAGTGCTTTTCATCTCAGACGTCTTGCCGCTCGACAGGTTCCTCGACGCGTCGAGCCAAGAACCCCGTCACGGCAAAGAAGCCCTGATGAGCTTTCCTCCGGATACAGGGTGCAACCGGTGTTTGGTTCCGAGAACCGGGCTGCCCAATTGGGCTGGCAGCAGGAGCGCATCAGCGACATGGCTGTGAATCATTGGTTCGGCGCTTGGGACTACAGTTCGGAACGCTATCGGCTGACCGGGCGAGCGGCCCGCGTTGATGCCAGCGACGACACGAGATTCAGGAAGGCTCCCGAACCGTCCAGGGAGGCCATGATCGAACTTCAGAATAACGCCACAGATTGGTTGTTTACGGCTGGACTCGGGCACGTGGGGCGTCTTGACGGCGATGAATTGCGTACAAAGTTTGAGGCCCGGTTCCAACCACTGGGCCGGTGGCAGATGGCAGTGGGGTATCATTCGGGGGAGCGTTCGACCGATTCGGCAGAAGCCTGGTGGCTGGTTTCCAGGGATCGCGCTTCGTTTGAGGGCCTTTACCAGCCAGACAGTCGAACGACCGTTGGGACGCGGTTAGAATCACTGTCATTTGATGTCGGTTCGCAAAGTAGCGTGGCGGAGGGGCAGCGGCTTGAGGTATTCGGTAGTCATCTCTTGGCTCGCCGTTATCCGGATTGGAGTGTGCGCGCGGAATATGTGCTGCAGGATCTGAATCGACTAGAACGCCTGGAAGGCTCAGTGCAATCGCTGTTTGAACGACCGCTCCAGACCGGTGAATTGCTCACCGAACACTACGAGCGCCTGTCTGTCGGTATGCGGTGGCAAGAGCATTCACCTCACTCATTGCTCGAGCAACAGGCTCAGCCGGGCTGGTTCCTGGATGTGAACACCGGCTATGTTCTTTCCACCGATACCGTCGAGTACGGGCTTGGCGGCGGTGTAAGCTGGTCGCTATTCGGGGATGACGAGATCGCACTATCTGCCGGCTATGCGTCGGATAGTCTGAGTGGAGCCAGCTCGCTGGACGCACGTGTTACCTATACCTTGTTTTTCAAAACTGCGGGAGAAAACCGATGATTCTTTTTCGACCTCTGCTGCTGGGGCTACTGTTTGTCGCCCTGAGCGGTTGTTCTACCCTGATCACGGAATCGGGCGACACGCCTGTCAGCCTGGCGGAGCAAGTGGCGGTTGTGCCTTTTGTGAATCTCTCGGAGACCCCTCAGGCTGGTGATCGGGCCGCCAGTATCGCGGTTGCCATTCTGCGCGCGGAGGGGGCTGGCCGGGTAGAGCTGTACTTGCCCGAAGACCAGAATCCACTGATGTATGAGAGTCAGGCTCGTCAGGCTGAAGCGATGGACATGGCGGATCGGGACGGGGCTGATCTGATCGTCACGGGAACGGTGGAAGAATGGCGTTATAAGGCGGGTTTCGACAGCGAACCGGCGGTTGGCGTGACATTGATTGTCAGACGCTCTGGCAGTAACACCATCGTCTGGTCCGGAACAGCAGCTCGCACGGGGTGGGGGCGGGAGAGTCTGGGAACGGTTGGGCGTGAGGTGCTTCAGGATCTCATTGATGCCATGCCTTTGGTTCGCGACGAAGACTGATACTGATGCAGGACACCCGGGCAACTACGACAGTGGCACAATCGGGGCACGCCACCGAGGTGCATGGCTGGCTGAAATGGCTGGAAGTCGTTCTGGTCACAGGCCTGTTTCTCGCGGCAGGCTTCTGGCTGCGACCTGACGACCCGCTCCACGTTGGCAATACGTTTGCGTGGCCGGTTCTGGCGCCCTTGTTGATCGGCCTGCGCTACGGCTTTTTCCCGGCGTTGATGTCGAGTCTGTTGGTGCTGCTTGTGGCCGGGTGGCACTATGACAAGGCCGCTGCCACGGCCTACCCATGGGGATGGGCCGCCGGCATGCTGGCATGTGGGCTGCTGGCCGGGGAGTTTCGGGACTACTGGGAACGCCAGTTGCGCCGGGCCAACGCAGTTAATGAATACAGTCTCCAGCGCCTGGAAGAATTTACCCGCAACTTCTACCTGATGAAGGTGTCCCATGATCGTCTCGAGCAACAATTAGCCGGGAGCTCCGGCAGCCTGCGGGAAGCACTGAGACGACTGTATGGCGAACTGTCCCAGACCCGCTCTGAGGGTTTGAATGAAGAAAGCGCGGCCCTGATGTTGCGGGTTCTGGCTCGATACGGCCAGCTCCAGACGGCCGCCATACTGGCAGTGGAAGGAAACCGAAACATTCAACCGAAGGCGCTGGCAACGGTTGGTGACTATGAGGCGGTTTCGGAGTCGGATCCGCTGATTCGATATGCCATGCAGGAAAGAACACTGGTGTCGGTGCAGACAGAGTTCCGCAAACACCTGAAAAAACTGGATACCGATCTGCTGGTTGTGATCCCTCTCATTAGTTCTACCGATGACCTGGTGGCGCTCTGTGTGGTGGAGTCCATTCCATTCTTCAGTTTCCAGAACCGGACGCTTCGTTTGATGGCGATTCTTGCCGGGCATATGGCGGATATGCTGTGCCAACGGGATCAGACGATGGCAGGTTCTCATGAATGGCAGAGCCTGTGTTCCCAGGCACGTCGCGCAGCCAGAGATGCAGAGGCCTTTGGCTTGCCTTCAGTGCTGCTTAAGCTGCAGGTGAACGAGCAGGATCTGGCAACCCTCGCGGACAGGATGACCGGCTTGCTGCGGGGGCTTGATGTGATTGCCGTTAACCGAGCGAACGAGAGTCCCAGCGTGGTCCTGTTGATGCCACTGACCGATGAATTGGGGCTTGCCGGGTATCTGCACCGACTGGAACTGGATATCCGGGAAAATGCGGGCCGTTCACTGTGGGATTTTGCCAGTCAGCAGTCACTGGTGGTAAAGACGGAAGCCCAGGTCGCCGAGTGGCTGGCTCGCGAAGGTGGCGCGATTGACTAGCTACTGGTTGTTACCGTTTGGACTGGTCTCAGAACTGGGTGGTGCGGTTGCACTGTTTACCGGTGAGGATTCGGTTCGGGCAGTGGGTGGTTATGTCGTTGCCCATGCTTTGTCCTGCGTGGTGTTTACGCTTGCTCTGCTGGTCCTCATGCCTCAACGTTACCGAAAACAGCGCTGGCGGCCCGCAGTCTTTCTGTTTTCGCTGCAGTTTGCGATTCCTCTGGTGGGCAGTCTTGGCGTGTTTGTCGGCATTCTGCTCGCGCTGTATCTCCCGCGCTCGAACCGGGAACTCCCGTGGCAGCAGGTGCCTATTCCCGAGCTGCCTTTCCGGCCGACCGATATGGGCAGTCAGGTTGTCTATACCGAGGGTGGTTTGCGCCAGGTTCTGAGAGAGGCGAGTGATCCGGGTAAACGCCTGAAAGCTTTGTTGGCCAGCCGACAGATGGAAGGCCGGGAGGGAGTTGATATTCTTCGGGAGGCACTCAAGGATCCCGTTGATGATGTCCGGCTGCTGGCGTATTCCATGCTGGAGCAGAAGGAAAAGGCGCTGGTGCAGGAGGCTGAGCGCCTGCAGAGCCAGGTGACGGAAGCCGCTGACCCGAAATCGCTCGAGCGCATGAATCGCCGCCTGGCACAAACCTGGTGGGAAACCGCCTATCTTGGATTGGCTCAGGGCAGTCTCAGGCAGTACTACCTCGAAAAGTCGCGGGACCTCCTGGTGAAACTGGTTGCCACCTATGACGAGCCCTCGGACTGGCAGCTCCTGGGGCGGGTGGAACTGGCGTTGGGGCGGCCCGAAGAAGCACGTGATGCCTTCGAAGTGGCTATTGATAATGGCGCCCGTCAGGAACACATCCTGCCTTATCTTGCTGAAATCGCGTTTCTGGCCAGGGACTACCAGCGGGTCAGGTTCTATCTGGCCCGGTGCGCCCATGGTCACAATCATCCGGCGATCACTCCTCTTCTTGAAGCCTGGTTATGAGTTTGTTCAAACGAAAGCAGCCGTATATCGCGGACATCGCATTGCTGTTGGAAGGCACCTATCCGTTTATACGGGGAGGCGTGTCTTCCTGGGTACACCAGATGATCTCGGGACTTCCGGAATACCGGTTTGCCCTGGTTTTTCTGGGGGGCGATCCCAGCCATTACGGAAAGCAGCAATACACCCTGCCGGATAATGTCACCCATCTGGAGTGCCACTACCTGATGGACACCCAGGTTCGGGAAAAGCCGAGGCCGAGGGACGGAAACAAGCGGGCCTTCCAGAGTCAGCGGCGGCTGCACGAGAGTTTCAAGGCCAATGAGGCGGTGCCCGAGGAGGTGCTCACGCAGGTATTCAGAGACCTGGGTGAGACCGGGGGGATTACCCGCAAGGATTTTTTGTACAGCCGGGAGAGCTGGCAGGTCATTGAAGACAGTTTCCGTGCCTACTGCACCGAACCCTCTTTTGTTGACTATTTCTGGACGATCCGGACGATGCACGCGCCGCTGTTTACGCTGGCAGAGATTGCGAAGAACATGCCCAGGGTAAAGATGGTGCACTCTATCTCAACCGGGTATGCCGGTCTGCTCGGTGCAATGGTGAGCGACCGATACCGTATACCTTACCTGATCAGTGAGCATGGCATTTACACCAAAGAACGAAAGATCGATCTATCCCAGGCACAATGGATTGACGATCCGGAGGACCAGGTGAGTGCGGCACTTAACGACCAGTTGGGCTATATCCGGCGTCTCTGGATACGCTTCTTCGAGGTGGTGGGAAGGCTGGCTTACCAGAAGGCCGACAGCATTGTCTCGCTGTATTCCGGTAACCAGGCTCGCCAGCACCAGGACGGGGCTTCGCCGGAAAAAACCTGCATTATCCCGAACGGGATCGATCCTGAGCGTTTCAGGGAACCACGGGAGCAGCGGTCGGAGGCCATTCCCAAGGTGCTTGGGCTGGTTGGCCGCGTCGTCCCGATCAAGGACATTAAAACCTTCATCCGGGCGATGAGAAGTGTCTCGGAGCAAGTGCCCGAGGCTGAAGGATGGATCGTCGGGCCGGAGGATGAAGACCCCGCCTATGTGGCTGAGTGTCGCAACCTTGTGACCAGCCTGGGATTGGAAGGCCGCGTTAAATTCCTGGGTTTTCAGAATGTCAGCGAGATTTTGCCCCAACTGGGTTTGATGGTGCTTACCTCGATCTCCGAGGCGTTGCCGTTGGTCATACTTGAGGCCAATGCCGCGGGGCTGCCGTGCCTTGCCACGGATGTCGGCGCCTGCCGTGAACTCATTGAGGGAATGAGTGAAGAGGATCGGGCTTTGGGTGCCTCGGGCGCTGTCGTTCCGATCGCCGACCCTGAAGCGACAGCCAGGGAAGCGATTCATCTGCTGACGGATAGTGAGGCCTGGCGGGCAGCCCAGGCCGCGGGGTTGGAGCGGGTGTCACGCTATTACACTTTGGACAGTATGTTCGATCAATACCGCCTCCTCTATGAGGCGTCGTTGAATCCGGCGAGTGGGGGAGAGCGTTAGTGGCGGGTATCGGTTTTGAGCTGAGGCGAATACTCCGGCGGGAAAGCTTTGTGAACCTCCTGGGTGCCTATGGTCTTGCGGGCATCATCAGCTCGGGGCCCTGGGTGCTGTCGGTGCTCGGGGTTATGATCATCGGGGTCCTGAGTTTTGCGCTCGAGGCAAATCAGGGATTCGTGGTCCAGTTTCTGGTGTCGGTCACCTATCTGATGGCGTTCTCGCTGATTCTCTCCGGGGTGTTTCAGCACGTTTTCACGCGCTGGGTCGCAGACAGGCTCTACGAGTCCAAGCGTAACCTGATACTGCCCAACCTCATGGGGGTTATCTGGGTTTCAACCGCCGCGTCTTTCATGCTCGGCGTTGTTGCTGCTATCTGGTTTATGCCGGGCACCAGTTATCTATACCGGCTCCTGATGCTGGCGAATTTTGTGGTGCTGTGTAACCTTTGGCCGGTTACCATCTTTCTCTCCAGCATGAAGTCCTATCGTCGTATTGTTGTTGTCTTCGCGCTTGGGTATCTGGTTGCTATCGTTGCCTCGGTGCAGTTGCGTGATTTCGGCATTGAAGGGTTTTTGCTGGGGTTGCTGCTGGGCCACAGCCTTTTGTTTTTCAGTTTCTTTTACACCATCATCCGCCAGTATCCGGGTACCACGCTCATCCGGTTTGACTTCACCAGGCGTGCCCAGATCTTTCCCACCCTGATCTTTACCGGGCTGCTCTTCAATGCTGCGGTATGGGCCGACAAGCTGATCTTCTGGTTTGTGCCGGAAACCTCAGAGCCGATTATCGGGCTTTTGAGAGCGTCGATTATCTATGACATTCCCATTTTTCTTGCCTACCTTTCGATCATCCCCGGTATGGCGGTTTTTCTGGTGCGGATGGAAACCGATTTTTCCGAAGCATACGACCGGTTTTATAACGCCGTTCGTGAGGGCGATACCCTGGAGCGAATCAACCGGTTTCGGGATGACATGGTTCTGGTCGCCAGAAACGGCATTTATGAGATCATCAAAGTGCAGGGAATGACGGTGATCATTCTGTTCCTGTGGGGGGAGGAAATTCTCTCTGCCCTGGGTATCTCTACACTGTACCTTCCACTGTTCCACATTTTCCTGATTGCGGTGGCCATGCAGTTGATTCTTCTTGCGATACAGAATGTACTGTTTTATCTCGATGCCCGGGGGATAAACCTGATTCTTTGCGCCCTGTTCCTCGGTACCAATATCGTATTCACACTGATCACCATTGAGTTGGGCGCCGCCTTTTACGGATACGGCTATGCGGCGGCTACCCTGGTCTCAGCTCTGGTTGGACTGGCGCTGCTGTCCCGCAAGTTCGATGAACTTGAGTACGAAACCTTCATGCTACAGGGGCGTTAACACCCTTGTGTAAGGGCATCATTCAGGTCCTGTATCAGATCGGCTGTATCCTCGAGCCCGACTGACAGGCGCAGCATGCCATCGCCAATGCCCCGTTTGAGGCGCTCTTCCCGGCTCAGGCCGTGATGGCTGGTGGCGCTCGGTTGGCTCACCAGGCTTTCTACGCCGCCCAGGCTGGTGGCGAGCAGGAAGACTTTCAGGGAGTCCGCCACTTTTTCGGCTGCCTGCTGGCCACCGTCCACTTCAATACTGAGCATGCCGCCGAAGCCGGTCATCTGCTGTTTGGCCAGGTCGTGGCCTTCGAAGGAAGGCAGGCCCGGGTAGTGTACTTTGGTGATTCTCGGATGTTGTTCCATCGCTTGAGCGATTGCCATGGCGTTCTCGTTGTGTTGGCGCACTCGTAATGGCAGCGTGCGCAAGCTGCGGGAGAGCAGGGCGGCGGTTTCCGGGGCAATCAGCTGGCCCAGGTTCTTGCGCCAGGCGACCACGGGTTTTGCCAGGCTTGCAGAGGTCATCAGGGCACCGGCGGTCAGGTCGCTGTGGCCACCCAGGTATTTTGTGGCGCTGTGCAAGACGAGGTCTGCGCCCAGTTCCAGCGGTTTCTGGTTAATGGGGCTGGCGAACGTATTGTCCACCGCCACCAGCGCGCCGTGCTGGTGGGCCGTTTCAGCGATGGTGCGAATGTCCAGGATCACCATGTTCGGGTTGGCCGGGGTTTCGAAATAGACCAGCTTGCCCGGTTCGTTAAGTGTTTCCGCCAGTTGGTCCTGCTCTTCACGGAACAGGAAGGTCACTGGAATGCCCAGCGCCTGGCAGTGATTCTTCAGTAGTTCCTGTGTGCCCCCATACAGATCGCCTACACACACAATTCCATTACGGCCATGGGCCAGCAGGGTTGCCGAAATTGCCGCCATGCCGGACGCAAACCCCAGTGCTGCTTCAGCATTTTCGAGCCCGGCCAGTCCCTGTTCCAGTTCCCGGATGCTCGGGTTGGTACCCCAGCGAGTGTACAGGTTACCGTCGCTTCGCCCCTCAATCACATCCAGCAAGTCTGCCGTGTTTTCAAACCGGTAGGTGGTGGTGTTGTAAACCGGCGAGTAGGGGCTGCCGAAGGCATCCTTATGGCGGCGATTGTGGATGATGCGAGTCGCGGGGCCTTGGTTGTTCGGGGTGGTCATGGTGGTTCCTACGCATTTGGTGGCCGGAGAGTGAGCTGCATTGTAGACTGTTGCGTATCCTGACGATAACCGAGTTGCTCAACCGAAAGAAGGAAGACGCTTTGTCCATCAAATTGACCCAGTTCAGCCACGGTGCCGGATGTGGCTGCAAGATTGCTCCGGACGTTCTGGACCGCATCCTTCACACTGATGCTCCCGAATTTCACGATCCGCGACTGCTGGTGGGCAACAGCAGCCGAGACGATGCTGCGGTTGCCGATGTGGGTAACGGCCTTGGCATTATCAGCACCACCGATTTCTTTATGCCGGTGGTGGACGACCCGTTCGATTTCGGCCGTATTGCTGCCACCAACGCCATCAGCGATGTCTATGCCATGGGCGGAAAGCCCGTGATGGCTATCGCCATTCTGGGCTGGCCGGTCAATGAGCTGGAACCGGAAATTGCCGCCAAGGTGATCGATGGTGGTCGAGCTGTGTGTGCTGAGGCGGGTATTGCCCTGGCCGGTGGCCACAGCATTGACTCACCGGAGCCGATTTTCGGGCTGGCGGTGACTGGCCAGGTGGCTGTTGACCGTATTATCCGAAACGATACCGCTCAGGCGGGCGATTTGCTGTATCTCACCAAGCCACTGGGCGTCGGCATTCTCACCAGTGCTTCCAAGAAAGGTAAGGTTACTCCTGAAGACCTGGCCGTGGCGGTGGAGAACATGGCGACCCTCAATAAGGTTGGCGAAGCGTTTGCCGAGGTGGACGGTGTCAATGCCATGACTGATGTCACCGGTTTTGGTCTTGCCGGGCATCTGTTGGAAATCTGCCGGGGCAGTGGCCTGCAGGCAACGGTAAGCCGCAAGGCTGTGCCGGTGCTGCCAAATCTGAAGCCCTATATTGATGCCGATTGCATCCCTGGTGGCACCCACCGCAACGCGGCGGCCTTCGGCAAGGCGATTTCCGGTATGACCGACGCCGACAAACTGTTGTTCTGTGATCCGCAAACCAGCGGTGGCTTGATGGTTAGCGTGGCCGAAAAGAGCCGGGAAGCCTTTGAGGCCCTCGCCCGAAAGCATGGGCTGGATCTGCAGCCTCTCGGGCGTCTTGAAGCCGCGGGCTCTGACGAAAGCCTGGTGTTTATCGAAGACTGATCCCGTCGCACTATAAAGCCGCACCGGAGGTTCTCCGCTGCGGCTTTTGTTTTTTCTGGATAAAGCTATCAGCGAAACACCAGTGGCAGGTAGTTAAATCCACCCGTGGGAAACATCGCCCGCTCAGGCTGTTCGCCGTCAGCCTGTTCTATAGCTTCGATCTGCTTCAGCAACTCCTCCATGAAGATCCTGAGTTCCATTCGTGCAAGGGGGGCGCCGGGACAGACATGGATGCCGGCGCCATAGAGCAGGTTCCTGGCTGCGTTCTGACGTGGGCAGAACTGATCCGGGTTGCCGAAAGCAACTTCGTCCCGGTTGGCGGATGCCCAAAGAAGGGTGATTTTCGCGCCGGCGGGAATGGTTCTGCCGCCTATCTCAACCTCCTGGGTGACCACCCGGCGGTTGGATATGAGTGGGGCGTCCATTCGCAGGATTTCGTCAATAGCATCGGAGAGCTGCTCCGGGGCGGCCTTAAGGTCATTAAGAAGCTCGGGATGATGGGCCAGATAGTGGGTCAATATGGAAATGCTGGCTGAAATGGTGGCCAGTTCTCCGACCGTCCAGTTGCGCAAGAGACTGACCAACTCTTCGTCGGTCATGGGTTGGCCATTGATTTGCTCACGCATTAATCGGGTGGTGACGTCATCTGGTGCGGGCTCCCGGGTCCGGCGCCGGGAGTTCAGAAGGTCGCGGATGTATCCGTCAAATTCTTCAGCAACGTCGGCCATGGCGGAACGGTCGCGGGCCAGGGTTGCCCGGTGATTCTTCATCACCCACTCGGCCAGCGGTTGATGCAGGCTATCCGGCCAGCCCATAAACGCGCACTGAATGTGTAGAGCAAAGGGGCGGCTTAGAGTGTTGACCACATCCAGCGGCTTGTTTTTGTTCAGGGATTGCACCAGCGCCCGGGCCACATCCCGGCATACCGGTTCAAAGCGTGCCATGGGCTCCGGCGCAAAATAGGGTTCGATGGCCTTGCGGTAAGGGGTGTGTTCCGGCGGGTCCATGCCATTCGGTACGGACAGGTGCGCGGAGACGGCGTTGCTGAAGGTGTGATGATCCTCCAGTGCCCGCATGACATCGGCATGGCGAAACAACGTCCACTGCTGGTAATCACTCCAGGCCACCGGGCATTCCGTGCGCATGGCATCGTAGGCGCGGATCTGGTCCGTCTGAACCCCGGCTGATCTGGGGTCCCAGTCTTCGTGGTGCTGCTCTGCCATACGGCCTCCTGATCTGTCGGTTAGCATTGATGAAATGCTACCACCGGAGGCCGTTCTGCCTTTGGAGAAATATCAAGTCCTGATATTTGTAAAGGAAAGTGCTTATGAGTTTCGGGTAACGCCGATTACTTTCAGGTGGATGGGCTTGCGGCCTTTCATGGGCCATTCGATGCTGCTGCCAATGCTCAGCCCCAGCATGGCGGCCCCGGCCGGTGCCAGTATCGAGACTTTGTGGTCGGCATCGCCAACTTCATGAGGGTATACCAACGCCACTTCGTGCTCCTCGCCGGTGTCTTCGTTCAGAAAGCGCACTCGTGAGTTCATGGTTACCACGCCCTCTGGCATGTTGGCCAGTGGCTTCATGTCGGCACGGCTGAGTTCGTCTTCCAGCCCATCGGCCACATCAGACTGGCCGGCGACCCGCTCAAGCAAGGTGCTGAGACGGTTATAATCTTCTTCTGCAACAGTGATAGGTGGCAATTCAGCCATAGCAATCTCCAGGTAAACAATCGATTTTTGGTTAGGCGCTGAATCCGGACGGGAAGAGAGTGGATTCAGCGAAATCAGAGGCGGATGGCAGCCCTGCCGGTGTTCCCGAAGGAGGACCGCAGTGCCAGAGATATCGTGTAATTGCCTGAACGCAGAATGTTCACGGGAATTGCACTTCGCCTTTCGAGTTGAAGAAGCTCTGAATCTACCCCCGGGTGAGCAAAATGGCAACTGCGAACTTGCCGAAAATCTGTGCTAGTGTCTTGCACCTGTGAACGGGCTGGTGTCTGGTAGTCGGGAGGTGGTGATGCCAATGGTGGTTCAGGCTTTGATTCCTGTCTTCGTGCTGATCATGTTGGGCCATGGCTTGCGCCGCGTGGACTTTCCCGGAGGTGATTTCTGGCCCCGTGCGGAGCGCTTCACCTATTACGTGCTGTTTCCTGCCATGCTGGTGTTCAAGCTTGGGCAGGCCCGGCTGCCTCCTTCGGCCTACGGTGATACGGCGATGCTGATTATCGCCATGCTGCTGGCGATGACGCTGGTGCTGGTCGCTGCGCAGTGGCTCTGGGGCTGGTCCGGTCCGGTGTTTTCATCGGTATACCAGGGTGCGATTCGTTTCAATTCCTACGTGGGCCTGGCCGCGGGTGGCATGCTCCTGGGGGATGATGGGCTCTCACTCACGGCTATCGCCGTAGCCATTATGGTGCCGTTGTTGAACCTGCTGTGTATTCTGATGTTCGCTCTGGTAGCAGGGCGAGAGCAAATCAATCTGGCGGCGGTGATTCGGGCGATTGTCACCAACCCGTTGATCGTCGGTTCGGTCATTGGCGTGCTCTGGAGCTATTTTCAGGTAGGGTTTCATCCCTTGCTGGCGGGCATACTGGAGCCGTTGAGCAATCTGGCGCTGCCAATGGGGCTGATGTGCGTGGGAGCTGGTTTGCAGCTCAGTGCCCTGCGTGGTGGATCGGTACCGTTTATGGTGTCGTCGGCCCTGAAGCTGGTGGCGTTTCCGCTGATGACGGCGGGTCTGGCCTGGATGCTCGGGCTGGAGGGGCTGCTGGTGCAGGTGGCGGTGCTGCTGGCAGCCTTGCCTACCGCTACGTCGGCTTACATTCTGGCGCGCCAGCTTGGCGGGGACGCGCCGCTGATGGCTGGTATCATCAGCGGGCAAACCCTGTTGGCGATGGTCTCTATTCCGGTACTACTGAGCCTGCTCTGGTAAGCATTTGAGAACCGCATCAGCCACAGATTGCTGAAACTCAATGTAGCCTGACGGTGTCGATTCAATGTCGGTTGCCAGCGGGTCCCAGGTGCTGAAAGTGACGTTCAGCCCTTCGGTAATCGAACGCCACCATTGACGGTTGAACTGGGGTTCGGTCAGCAGGCACGGGTGATTGGCGGCCTCCAGTTTGGCCTGCACATCAGCAATATGTCGGGCACCGGGTGAGAGCTCCGGGTTCAGTGTCAGAATGCCGTCCAGCGTCAGACCATAGTGATCGGCGTAGCGAGTAAAGGCATCGTGATACGCGAACAGGCTGATATCTTCAAGGCCTGCAAAGCTCGCACGAATACTCTTTTCTTTACTGAGCAGCTCGGCTTGAAAGCGCTCGAGATTGGCATTCAGCTCCTCGGGGTTTACGCCCTCAAGTTCGCTCAGTGCATTCCGGATGTCTTTCGCCATGTCCAGCGCCAGCATCGGGTCTACCCATATATGTGGATCTTCGCCGTCGCCGTGATCGTGGTGATGGACATCGGGTTCGTCATGATGCCCGTGATCATCGTGGTCTTCATGCTCATGGTTGTGCTCTTCATGATGCTCGTCGTGCTCAGATTCACCGCCTTCGCTTTCCATGAAAGCCACCGCCCGGCCAGCGAATTCCTTACCACCGAGCAGCCGGTTCAGGAAGGTTTCCATTTCCGGTCCCACCCAGAAGATGACATCCGCCTGTTCCAGGGCCCGCCGTTGAGAGGGCTTCATGCTGTAGTTGTGGGGGCTGGAGCCGGGTGGTATCAGCGTTGATACTTCCACGCTGTCACCCGCGACAGCTTTGACCAGAAGTTCGACAGGTTTAATGGACGCAACCACATTGGTCGCGGCTGCGGGTGTTGCTACAGCCAGGGCTGAGAGTGCGAGGGCCAGGCGGGTGACATTCTGTGGCATGGTGTATTGAATCCTGCGTGTACGTGAAACGTTATAATATAACGGTTTGTATCGGAGATGCAAAAGCCGCCCATGCGAAACCTCAGGATGGCCGCTATAATGCGCCCTTTATAAATCGGCCACTTATTTTCAGGATGGTTTCATGACAGTACGCACCCGAATTGCCCCGTCGCCCACCGGCGATCCACACGTTGGTACCGCCTACGTGGCCCTGTTTAACCTTTGCTTTGCCCGTCAGCACGGCGGCCAGTTCATTTTGCGCATCGAAGACACCGATCAGGCCCGCAGTACCGCTGAATCCGAGCAGGATATTCTGACAGCGTTGCGGTGGCTGGGTCTGAATTGGGACGAGGGTCCCGATGTTGGCGGCCCCCACGGCCCGTATCGCCAGTCTGAGCGCAAGCACATGTATGGTCAGTATGCTGAGGATCTGGTCACCGCTGGCCATGCGTTCTATTGCTTCCGTACACCGGAAGAGCTGGATGCTATCCGCGAAGAGCGCAAGGCTCAGGGCCTGAATCCCGGCATCAAGGGCGATCTGGAGTTGCCGGAAGAAGAGGTAAAGCGCCGTCTGGATGCGGGTGATCCGTATGTTATCCGCATGAAAGTGCCCGACGAAGGCGTGTGTGAAATTCAGGATATGCTCCGGGGTACCATTGAGATCGATTGGGCTCAGGTGGACTGCCAGATCCTCTTGAAGTCTGATGGGATGCCGACCTATCACCTGGCCAATGTTGTTGATGACCATTTGATGGGCATTACCCACGTGCTGAGAGGTGAGGAATGGATCAATTCTGCGCCCAAGCACAAGCTGCTGTATCAGTACTTTGGCTGGGATATGCCAGAGTTGTGTCACCTGCCGCTGCTGCGTAACCCTGACAAGAGCAAGCTGTCTAAGCGCAAGAACCCGACCAGTATCAACTTTTACGAGCGTATGGGCTTCTTGCCAGAGGCTGTGACCAACTACCTGGGCCGTATGGGCTGGTCCATGCCGGACGAGCGTGAGAAATTCACTCTGGATGAGATGATCGAGAACTTTGATATCCAGCGCGTGTCCCTGGGTGGCCCCGTGTTTGACGTGGAAAAACTGCGTTGGCTCAACGGCCAGTGGATTCGTGAGGAGCTGAGCGACGAGCAGTTCATGGCGCGGATGCAACAGTGGTGGTTTAACCAGGACGACTTGAAAGCCCTGGTGCCCCATATCAAGGGTAGGGCAGAAGTGTTTTCCGATGTGGCGCCAATGGCCCAGTTCATGTTCAGCGGCATGCTGAATCTGAAGCCGGAGGACTTTGCCCATAACAAGCTGGATGAGAGCCAGGTCAAACGGGTGCTGCAGTTCGCCCTTTGGAAGCTGGAAGCTCAGCGCCACTGGAGCAAGGACACCATCTTTGCCGACATCAAGGCGTTGGCGAAAGCCATGGACCTGAAGATGGGCGATTTCATGTTCTCGATCTTTGTGGCCATTGCCGGAACGCCCAATTCCTGGTCAGTGATGGACTCCATGGCGTTGCTGGGCCCGGACATGACTCGCTCCCGTTTGCGTCATGCCCTTGAGGTTATGGGTGGTTTTTCCAAGAAAGAAACCAAAAAAGTAGAGAAGGAATACGCCGCTCTGGGTGTTTGATGAGCGGTTTGTTGGTTAATTGAACGATGAGAACAGGGATGTTCAAAAAACTTTAAAAAAAGCGGAATCGGGTGTTGACGCCCCAAGGGCGGATCCTTAATATACGCATCCGTTGAGGGGCCATAGCTCAGCTGGGAGAGCGCAACACTGGCAGTGTTGAGGTCAGCGGTTCGATCCCGCTTGGCTCCACCAATTTCTAGTCCCCTTCGTCTAGTGGCCTAGGACTCCGCCCTTTCACGGCGGCAACAGGGGTTCGAACCCCCTAGGGGACGCCAATTAGGCTTGACGGTTTAGTCCACCGGATAGCCATCAAAAAAACCGCCTTCGGGCGGTTTTTTTGTGTCTGAACGAATGAGCTGCGGGATTCGCGCCGTTTAGGGCGCCAATCCCGGATGGCCGGTTCAGGCTCGTATGGCAATAGCGCCTTTGCCCACTCCCTCGTAGGCTTTTACCCGAATTTCCTCTCCGGAGAACTCCGCTTTCAGTTTGTCCGCAATGTGGGCGGCAATCAGCTCTACGGTTGTGTCCGTTTCCAGCATGTATACCCGGTGCTCAGGCAGTGTCAGGGCAAACTCTCCCTGGTTGGCTTCATACTCGAAGGTGATATAGCCAATGCCATCCTCGCCCACGAACCGGCGAGCCACGTCTTCTTCCGTGCCCACATAGATATCCTGCCAGAGCTTCGCCCAGCGTTCTTCCAGGTCATAGGCCCGGTGTCCGTTGCGGTCAATGCGTATCGGGGAGCGATGCCCATGGGCAATGCGCTGGCAGTTGCCCAGGTGCTTTTTCAGGCCGTGAACATAGTGGTAGTAAGCGCCTTCGATGACTTCTTCGCGCAGGTTGATGTCGACGGAGGTGACATTGCCGGGCAGAACGGCTTTAAGCTCTTTTTCCAGCAGGGCGGCCACAGCAGACGGGACGACCCGGTCCGAGGACAGCCAGACAACGGCTTCGTCCGGCGAGCTGTGCTCGATGTGACCGCCGCCAGAGAGTGCCCAGCGGAAAGTGTTGGGCGCGTCCTCGCTCCATTGCAGGCCTTCGTATCCGCGTGGAATCACCAACCGGTGGTCAACGCGTTCGTCAATCACCCTTTTGATGGTGCGCTTGACGTTGCTGAAGTCAAAGACCATACCCTGTTCGTCCAGTTCTCCTCCCAGCACCACATCGGCAATCCAGCTTTCGCCAACCAGGCCTCGAGCGGAATCCAGATAGGCGAAATCAATCACAGTGAGGTTGTCGACAAAGAGATGGTTCATGGAGGGTCCGGCGTGGTCAGGTTGCATGATGGCGGAATTCTAGCAAAAATCGCTGCATTCAGCAGTTTCAGGGGGCGCATCATAAACGCGAATCATAGCATCAAGGATCCGCAGTTTCCGGCATTGGTGCTGGCAGCCGGCCAGGCGAGACGAATGGGGTGTTACAAGCAGGCCTTGAAACTGCCAGGTGGCGATTCATTGCTGGGGCACGCCATTAGTCAGGCGCGGCAGCTATCGGCGCAGACGTGGGTGGTTGCGGGCGCAGGCTACCCTCTGGTGCGCTTTCGCTGCAATCGGCAACCGGCGCACTGGGTGGTTAACGAGCGTTGGCGGGAGGGCTTGTCGACGTCGTTGATTGCCGGCCTGCAGGCGCTTTCTCCCGCTGCTTTGGGTGTGTTTGTGCTGTTGGCAGACCAGCCCTTACTGGATACCGAAGGGCTCAGACGGCTGTCCGCAAACGCCCGGCGGAAGCCAGAGGTGCCCTGGGCAGCCAGTTATGGCAAGCGGGTAGGCGTGCCAGCCTGGATTCCGAAATCGCTCTGGGGAGATCTGTTATTGCTTAAGGGCGATGCGGGGGCGGGGGTGGTTCTGAACCGGGCCGGAACCCGTCCGGTTGAAATAGCCGGGGTGCAACAGGACGTTGACACCCCTCAGGACTGGCAGCAGGTTCGTGGGCAGTTAGCCGAACAGGCCAGATAACCAGGCGATTCCTACGCTGAAAATACCCAGACTGATGGCCAAGCCAACGGTATAGATACGCGAGTTGGCCGAGCGTTGCTGAGACACGTACAGATCGATGGTGCGCTGGGCAATGTCCTCGGCGGTCTCCCGGGATATCTCGTGGGCCTGCTGAATGGCTTCCGACTGCAGGGTTTGCCAGAACTCGGTGTCGATGGTTTGTACGCTGGTGATGTGATCCTTCAACTCAGCCATGTGCTCGGAGGTGAATCCTGCGTTTTTGGAGAGTTCTTTTTTCAGGGAGGAGAGTTCGCGGCCCAGATTCAGGTTCACTTCGGCCGCCACTTCGTCTCGCAGGTTGCGGGTGCGTTCATCCAGCATCTTGCTGAGTGACTCAAGGCGCTCCTCGATGGTGGCTTCCTGCTTGCTGCGGGTTTCGTCCAGCGCACGCTTGAGGTGATCGAACTGCTCGTCGAAAAGAGAGCTGAGCAGTTCATGCAGCCGGTTGTTGATATGAGTCTTGACCGCCGAGCGGGCAATCTGCTCAATCAGGTCGCTGGTCAGAGGCACCACATTCGGGGCGCTTTGGCCGTTCAGGCCGCTTTCTGCTTTTGGCGACAGTTGCACAGAGGCATCCTCCGGAAAGTCCATGGGTTCGTCATCTGACTCGCGCAGGTCATGGCCGTTCATTTCAACAGGTGCTTCTGGCACGTTCCCCTGCTCGACGTCACTGGCCAACTGCTCCAGCATCAGGTTGAGACCTTCGTTGTGAGGCGGCTTGGTAAGGATGTTGTAGACACCAAAGTTGCGCGCTTCCTCCATAAAGGAAGAGGATTTCTTGGAGGTACACATGATGATCGGAATGCCGGCCGTTTCCGGGTTGTTCTTGATGGCCTTGGTGGCTTCCACGCCATTCATGCCGGGCATCAGGTGATCCATAAAGATCACGTCTGGCCGGTCGTGGCTCTTCAGGAAATCCAGCGCTTCTTCTGCTGATCCCGCCATGTTCACTTCCATGTCCCGACTCTCGAGCAGTTTGCTTAGCGCAAACCTGGCAACTTTGGAGTCGTCCACCAGCAGAGCATTTTTGATTGCCATGTCACTACCTCAACCTGTTACTGCAAACGCGTGGGTCCTGCGACCGGTGATTACCAGCCTTCCAGTTGCGGGCACTGGGTTGCCCGATAACTCTTTTCCCGATAACAGACACCGGGTTCCGTGGTGCGGGCGGTAAACACTTCGCCGGCCGCGGTTGTCAGGCGAACCTGTCCATAGGGTTCACCATGGCGGAAAGTGGCCTCGATGGAGCTGCCGTTAGGGTTGCGCAGCAGGCCTTTGCCGTGGAACTTGCCTTCCATGTACTGGCCATCGTATTTCTTTCCGTCAGCAAAGACTTCCGAGCCCTTGCCATGAAATTCGCCGTTGGAGAATTCGCCTTCGTAGGAGCGTCCGTCCGGGTAGGTGAGGGCGCCCTGGCCGTGGAATTCATCATTCCGAAAGCCGCCAACGTAGAGCATGCCATCGGCGGTGGTCAGGGAACCATGGCCATTCATACGGCCCTGCTCCCAGTTTCCGGTCAATATGTCGCCGTTGGCCAGGGTAAGCGTGCCCTTGCCGTGGAACTGATCGTTCTGGAACTGGCCGGTATAAGTCGTGCCGTCTGCGGAGCGCCAGCGCCCCTCACCGTGCCGCTCGCCCCGTTTCCAGTCGCCCTCGTAGCGGCTTCCATCGGCGTACCAGGCGGTACCGGAACCATCAAACTCGGCGTCCACGAAGTGGCCTTCATAACGCAAGCCGGAGCTATCTTCCCAGGTGCCATCACCAGTGGTGACGCCGCCGCGCCATTCACCATTCCTGTAGTTTACGGTGGTGAAGGCTTCCAGTTTGCCGACCAGCGTGAGTTCGTCGCCGGCTTCCAGTGCCACTGAATTGCTCCAGGACTGGTATCCGGGCTTTTCGATGGTGATGTCATAGCGGCCGGGGTCCAGTTCCAGGTCCAGGCGGGTGGCACCATAGGATTTACCGTTGATCGTAACCTGATCGCCCACCACGTTGGAGCGTAACACCAGGGTGCCGGTTTTCGGAGGCTCGGGCGCCGGTTTTGTCTCCGGCACGTCGCGTTGGGAACGCATAGCCGAAACCGGTTCGGCCATGGCCAGCATTTCCGGGTTTTCGGGCATTGGTTCAACGGTGAACGGTTCGCTGTTTGCTGCTGTTTCGGTTTGTTCGCCGGTGGCCGGAAGCGCGTTGTCGACGGGCTGCGGCGTCTCCGGAGTGTCTGCCAATGGTGTCTCGCGGGTATCAGCAAACAGCGGCTCTTCAGCCTCAGGTGCCGGTGTTTCGGCTTCAATCCGGGTTGTGGGTGCTGTCGCGGCTGAGGTTTCCGGCGCGGTGGCATGCTCCACGGTTTGCGCCAGAGCCGGAGCTGTGGTGTCGGTGGTATCCAGATCCTTGCGAACCGATGCGAATCCGGCAGTAACCAGAAGCATGAGCGCAAGTGCATTGATGAACAGCAGCGGCCTGAAATCGACCATGACAAAAACCTCTTGATCCAAGTGTTCCGGATGCTTTGTTATGGATTCATCTTAACCACTGTCTGCAACGTTATGTAACAGAAAGTGTCTGAACTTGATCAGAATGCCGGTCGTATCACATTTTTTCCGGAAGCCGATCATGGTTAAGTTGCTCCCAGGACTTCATGTAAACATCGGCTTCATATTGATAGGGAGACCGGAACGGGGTCAGAACAAAATCGAATATCAGGAAAAAGGAGCCGATCGACAGCCAGGCGATCGTCAGGGTGCTGATGGTCGTGGCCTGTTCCTCCGGATTGGAGTTGACGAACTCCTGCAGCAGCGGGATCAGGTCGCCGGCCATGACTACCGGGTTGAAGCTGGCCAGGACAAAGGGCAGCCAGAAGGCAATGAAGATGGGGAAGAAGCCGTAAGACCACAGCACGCGCCGTAACAGGTAGATAGCAACTTCCCGCCAGAAACGCTGCCGAATCTCGGGAACTTTGCGGATTCGCTCGAGATACTGGCGCCGTTCGGCCCACCAGGCGGCAACTTCAGGGGCGTCGATGTGGGATTTGTCTGGGCTGCGGTCTGTCATGGATTGGCAGGCTACCTTGTTGAGTCCGTTCCGTGCATGATATCCGATACTACGTGTTACCCTGTAATTCTCCAATTGTTCTATACACAGGATTTTTTAATGGCTGCAGTGACTGACAACGCAATCCATCCGGCTTTTGAGAAACTTCGCAGTCACCGGATCGGCACCCTGAACCTTGAGGTTGAGGAGTATCGCCACAAAAAGACCGGTGCACGCCATCTACACCTGGCAGCGGATAACGACGAGAACGTATTCTTCGTTGCCTTGCGAACGTTCCCGATGGATTCGACCGGTGTCGCCCACATCCTGGAGCATACCGCCCTGTGCGGCAGTGAGCGTTATCCGGTGCGTGATCCGTTCTTCATGATGATTCGCCGCTCCCTGAACACTTTCATGAATGCGTTCACCAGCAGCGACTGGACCGCTTATCCCTTTGCCAGCATGAACCGAAAGGACTTCGACAATCTGCTGTCGGTATACCTGGATTCCGTGTTCTTCTCCAAGCTGGACCCGCTGGATTTTGCACAGGAAGGTCATCGCCTGGAATTTGACAAGCCGGATGACCCATCCAGCGACCTGGTCTACCGGGGTGTGGTCTACAACGAGATGAAAGGGGCGATGAGTGCACCTACCTCCCAGCTCTGGCAGAACCTGACCAGCCATCTGTTCCCAACCACCACTTATCACTACAACAGCGGCGGCGAGCCGGATCATATTGTCGATCTGAGTTATGACGACCTGGTGAAGTTCTATCGCCACCACTACCACCCGAGTAACGCGATTTTTGCGACCTACGGCAATATCCCGGCCCGGGAGCACCACGAGAAGTTTGAAGAGCTGGCGCTGAAACGGTTCGATCGGCTGGATATTGAACTGCCGGTGAAAGACGAGAAGCGCATGTTCGCGCCGGTCCGGGTAGAGCAGGGCTATGCGGTAAATGAAGGTGAGGGCACCGACAACAAGACCCACATTGTGATGGGGTGGTTGCTGGGCCACAGCTTCGACCTGCAGGAAAATCTTGAAGGCCAGTTATTGTCTGCCGTCTTGCTGGAAAACAGCGCATCGCCGTTGATGCGGGCGCTGGAAACCACAGACCTGGGCCATGCGCCGTCTCCCATGTGCGGGCTGGAGGATTCCAACCGGGAAATGACCTTCGTTTGCGGTATTGAGGGCAGCGAGCCGGAGCGCCGGGCGGATCTGGAACAGCTGATTGAGTCTACGCTGCAGAAGGTGGTGGATGACGGTGTCAGCCAGGAGCGCCTCGAGGCCATCCTGCATCAGCTGGAACTGCACCAGCGGGAGATTGCAGGAGACCAGTTCCCCTACGGCTTGCAACTGATCATGAGCGCGATTGCCCCCATGGTTCATGGTGGTGATCCGGTGGAACTGCTGGATCTCGAGCCGGTATTGGCGACATTGAGGGAAAAGATCAAGGATCCCGAGTATGTGCCCGGGCTGATCCGGCGCAAGTTGCTGGAGAACCCGCACCGGGTAACCCTGACCTTGCGCCCGGATGAAAAACTTGAAGGCCGTCGTCAGCAGGCCATCAAGGAAGCCCTTGCCCGGCGCAAGGCGGAGCTGTCCGACGATGATATCAGCCATATTGTACAGCGTGCCCAGGCACTGGAAGAGCGCCAGATGCGCAAGGATGATGATTCCATACTGCCCAAGGTTGGGCTGGAAGATGTGCCGCTGCAGATGCCGGAGCCGGAGGGGCGGTACGATGCCGAAACCGGTGCGACCGTTTATTCCCGAGGCACTAATGGCCTGGTGTATCAGCAGGTGGTGCTACCGCTGCCGGCTCTGAGCAAAGACGAACTGTTGCTGTTGCCTTATTACACCACTCTGATTTCCGAAGTGGGGTGTGGAGAGCTGGATTACTTGCAAATGCAGGATCGTATTTCTGCGGAATCTGGCGGCATCGGCGCTTCTTTTACTGCCAAGGGGCAGATTGATGATGTTCAGGCCATGACCGGCTATCTGATTTTCAGTGGCAAGGCGCTGAGCCGAAACAGCAAAGCGCTGACCCGCCTGCTGAAGGATGTCTACACCGGGGCCCGTTTTGACGAAAAAGAGCGTGTTCGTGAGATCATTGCCCAGATCCGGGCTCGCCGTGAGCAGGCGGTGACGGGCAGCGGGCATGCCCTGGCCATGGGCGCAGCGGCTCAGGGCGTCAGTTCCGGTGCCTGGTTGTCGTACCGTCTGGGTGGTCTGGCTGGAATTCGTGGTACCAAGGAGCTTGATCAGCAGCTCAAAGATGAAGCCGGCCTGGCCGATTTCTGTGGCAAGCTGGCCGCGCTGCACAACCGTATTCGCAGCCAGAACCGCCAGTTCCTGCTGATTGGTGAGAACGACCAGTTGTCGCCCATGCTGGATGAGTTGGGCACTTGCTGGAGCGGAGTGTCTGCAGAGGGTGAGGGTAACTGGTCCATGGAGCCGGTCAGCTACAACACCCGGGAGGCATGGCTGACATCTACCCAGGTCAATTTCTGTGCCAAAGCCTACCCGTCGGTTGCGGTGGATCATCCCGATGCGGCTGCGCTGACGGTACTGGGAGGCTTTCTCCGGAATGGTTATCTGCACCGGGCCATCCGTGAAAAAGGCGGGGCCTACGGCGGTGGCGCCGGCCAGGACAGCGTGAATGGTGTTTTCCGGTTCTTCTCCTATCGCGATCCACGCCTTGCGGAAACCCTGGATGACTTCGATGCAGCGCTGAACTGGTTGTACAGCGAAGCGCATGAGCACCAGGCTCTGGAAGAGGCTATCCTGGGTGTGATCGGCCAACTCGACCGCCCCCGCTCGCCAGCCGGAGCGGCTCGCCATGCTTACCACAACAGGCTGTTCGGGCGTACGCCGGAGCAGCGCGCACGTTTCCGTGAGAGGGTTCTTGGTGTCACTCTGGACGAGCTTCAGCGCGTGGCCAAGACCTGGCTTGCGCCTGAAAAGGCCAATGTGGCCGTCGTGACAAGCCCCGACAACCGTGCGGTTGTGGAAGGGCTTGGCATGGACATTCAGGAACTTTGATCTGACCGGCAGAGGGCCATTGGCTCTCTGCCGGGTTTCCTGCCTCAGCGGTGCCGCTTCAGTCCCGTTGTCACCATGATTCTGGTCGAGATTTCCTCAACGGAATACGCCGTAGTATTCAGATAGGGAATCCGCTCCCGCTTGTACATTAATTCGATTTCTTCAATCTCATGCATGCATTGCTGCAGCGATGAGTAGCGGGAGTTCGGTCGGCGCTCGTTACGAATGGTGGCAAGGCGTTCCGGTTCGATGGTCAGGCCAAACAGTTTTTCCTTATGGGGCCGGAGCGCGGCGGGCATCTTCTGGTCGTCCAGATCTTCTTCGGTAATCGGATAGTTGGCGGCCTTGATGCCGTACTGCAGGGCCAGGTACAGGCAGGTGGGCGTTTTACCGCTCCGGGATGCCCCGATCAGAATCAGGTCGGCCTCATCGTAATGCCGGGTGCGGGCACCGTCGTCATTGTCCAGCGCGAAGTTGACTGCGTGGATCCGGCGCTCGTAGCTGCCCGCGTTATTGATGGAGTGGGATTTGCCTACGGAGTAGGAGGACGACGAGTTGAGTTCCTGCTCCAGAGGGTTCAGGAAGGTTCCGAAGATATCTACCATAAAGCCGTCTGCCCGGCTGATAATTTCCCTGATGCCGCCATTAACGATGGTGTCGAATACCAGCGGCCGTTCCCCATCGATTTCCGACGCTTTGTTGATGCGGCTGACAAGATCCCGGGCCTTCTCCTCATCGTCGATATAGGGCACGGTAACCCGCTCAAACTCGATTTTTTCAAACTGCGCCAAAAGGGCATGGCCGAGCGCTTCTGCCGTAAGGCCAGTGCCATCAGAGATAAAAAACGCCGTTCTTTTCATGGTCGTATCCGGTCTGGTTTGAACTTGTTCCCGGGAGTCTTTGGTTGCCTCCCTAGGTAATTTCCGCAGCTTACAGTATCATACACGCCAGATTCGAGACTCCGCGCTACACAGACTCAAGGGAGACACGCTTTGGAAGATTACATTATCTGGTTTGACCACCTGGGAATGTCCGACGTAGACCGGGTTGGAGGCAAGAATGCTTCCCTCGGTGAAATGATCAGTAATCTCGCCAATGCTGGTGTTACCGTCCCTGGCGGTTTCGCTACCACTGCTCATGCTTACCGTGAATTCCTGGCCACCGACGGCCTGAAAGACCGCATTGACGAAGCCCTGGATGCCCTGGATGTCAACGACGTTAACGAACTGGCGCGGGTTGGCTCCCAGATTCGCCAGTGGGTAATCGACACCGCGTTTCCGGAAGTGCTGGATAACGCCTTGAAAGAAGCCTATGACAAGCTTCAGGCCGGTAATGACCAGATGGCTGTCGCGGTGCGTTCCTCCGCCACCGCGGAGGACCTTCCTGATGCCTCTTTCGCCGGCCAGCAGGAAACCTTCCTGAACGTGGTGGGCCTGGAGCAGGTTCGTACCTCGGTGAAAGAGGTGTTTGCCTCGCTGTTCAATGACCGGGCGATCTCCTATCGCGTGCACCATGGTTTTGATCACAAGCTGGTAGCGTTGTCTGCCGGTATCCAGAAGATGGTTCGCAGTGAAACCGCTTCCAGCGGTGTTATGTTCACCCTGGATACCGAGTCCGGTTTTCGCGATGTGGTGTTTATTACCTCCTCATACGGCCTCGGTGAAACTGTGGTGCAGGGTGCCGTGAACCCTGACGAATTCTACGTACACAAACCGACCCTGGAAGCCGGACGTCCGTCGGTATTGCGCCGTAACCTCGGCAGCAAGGCCATCAAGATGGTTTACCATTCCGAACCGGGTGAGGGTAAGTTTGTTGAAACCGTGAAGGTGGAGCAGGAAGACCGTAATCGTTTTTCCATCACCGATGCGGAAGTGGAAGAACTGGCCAAGCAGGCCATGATCATTGAAAAGCATTACCAGCGCCCGATGGATATTGAGTGGGCCAAAGATGGGGATGACGGCAAGATCTACATCGTTCAGGCCCGGCCGGAAACGGTCAAGAGCCGCGCAGCTGCCAATGTGATGGAACGTTATCTGCTGAAGGAAACCGGCAAAGTGCTGGTGGAAGGTCGCAGTATCGGCCACAAGATCGGCAGTGGCCCGGTGAAGATCATCACCAGCATTAACGAAATGGACCGGGTACAGGCTGGCGACGTGCTGGTTACCGATATGACCGACCCGGACTGGGAGCCGGTGATGAAGCGGGCTTCCGCCATTGTTACCGACCGTGGCGGCCGTACCTGCCATGCGGCCATTATTGCCCGGGAGTTGGGTATTCCGGCGGTTGTGGGCTGTGGCGATGCCACCGAGGTGCTCAAGGATGGTCAGGACGTGACCGTCTCCTGCGCCGAAGGTGACACCGGTATGATCTACGAGGGTGCTCTGGACTTCGAGCTGCGTGAGAATACCGTGGACTCCATGCCCAACATTCCGTTCAAGATCATGATGAACGTGGGTAACCCGGACCGCGCCTTTGACTTCCAGGCGCTGCCCAATGAAGGTGTGGGCCTGGCCCGCCTTGAGTTCATCATTAACCGGATGATCGGCGTGCACCCGAAAGCGCTGTTGAACTTTGACGGTCTGCCCCGTGACATCAAACAGACCGTGGAAAAGCGCATTTCCGGCTATGCCTCACCGGTGGATTTCTACGTGGACAAGCTGGTGGAAGGTATTTCCACCCTGGCAGCGGCGTTCGCTCCCAAGAAAGTGATTGTGCGTTTGTCCGACTTCAAATCCAATGAGTACGCCAATCTGATTGGCGGCACTCTGTACGAGCCGGACGAAGAAAACCCGATGCTGGGCTTCCGTGGTGCGTCGCGCTATATCTCCGATACCTTCCGCGACTGTTTCGAGCTTGAGTGTCGGGCTCTTAAGAAGGTCCGCAATGAAATGGGCCTGACCAACGTTGAAGTGATGGTGCCGTTCGTACGGACTGTCGGCGAAGCTGAGCAGGTGGTGAATCTGCTGGCGGAAAACGGCCTGAAGCGCGGTGAGAACGGCCTGCGGGTCATCATGATGTGTGAACTGCCGGCCAATGCCATTCTGGCTGAGCAGTTCCTGGAGCACTTTGATGGCTTCTCCATTGGTTCCAACGATCTGACTCAGCTGACGCTCGGTCTGGACAGGGATTCCGGCATCATTGCCCACCTTTTCGATGAGCGTAACGATGCGGTGAAGGCGCTCTTGTCCAACGCGATCCAGGCCTGCAAGAAAACCGGTAAGTATATCGGCATCTGTGGTCAGGGCCCGTCAGATCATCCGGATCTGGCCAAGTGGCTGATGGATGAGGGCATTGATACTGTGTCTTTGAACCCGGATTCGGTACTCGATACCTGGTTCTTCCTGGCCGACGAGAAGATCGACTGATCACCAACACTTGGGAAAAGGAGAGTGACAACGTGAGCAAGATTATTACTCCGGATCTGTGTGACGAATTTCCGGAAGTGCAGGTGGTCGAACCTGGCTTCAACAATTACGGTGGCTTGCGCCAGTTCGGCGGTGAGATCGTGACCGTGAAGTGTTTTGAAGACAACTCAGTGGTGAAAGAGCAGGTTGGTCTGCCCGGTAACGGCCGCGTGATGGTGGTTGACGGTGGCGCGTCCAAGCGCAATGCCCTGCTGGGGGATATGCTGGCCGAGAAAGCCGCGGAAAACGGCTGGGCTGGCCTGATCATCTATGGCTGCATCCGTGATGTAGATGAGATTGGGCAGACTAATCTGGGCGTTCAGGCTCTGGGTACCGTACCGCGCAAGACTGAAAAGCGTGGTATCGGTGATCTGAATATCCCGGTGACATTCCACGGTGTGACGTTCAAGCCCGGGCAGTACGTGTATGCCGATAACAATGGCATCATCGTCTCCGAGAAGCCGCTGGTTTAAGCCGCGGCCTCGGCACAGACAAAAACGGCGGCCTTTGGGCCGCCGTTTTTTATTGGGTTACTTCTATGATGTTGATCCCGAGCAGATAACTATCACCATCCGGCTCGCAACGCACCACCTCGCCGAGCGTCTCCAGAGGCGGGAACTGATCTCCAGCGGACTCCATTCGGGTTCTCAGCTCCTCGCCAATCCTGAACGGTCGTTCCACTGCTACTTGCATACCGGCGGCACTGAGATCCCGGCAGATACCGGTGTGGGTTTCACCATCGTTGCCGATAATCGTGATGGTGCTGTTCACCTGCATACGATGGAAGTCGCGCTTCTCAGAGTAATCTTTCATCACCTTTACGCCCAGTTGTCGGTTTTTCTTGTCGGTTTGAGCATGGGAATGATCAGGGCCAGCAGTACGCCGCCAAACACGAGGCCGGCGCCCAGAAGCATGAAATCAGATTCCTTGCTGGCCTCAAGACGCTCGTTTTCCGCTGTCAGTACTTCCAGATCATTCCGCAGTTTCTGGTTTTCTTCGCGCAATTCACGGTTACGACGCTCAAGATTGATGGAGTCAGCGGCAATATTCTTGATGCGTTGTAGTTCAGTTTGCAGGTCTTCCGCTCGATTGGAAAGATTATTCTCGGCATTCTGCAGAGAATTTCGCTCTTCGGTAACGGCGGCCAGTTGCTGACGAGCTTCAGTCAGCTCAGATTGGGTTTCGTCCAGTTGACGACTGACCCGACGAAGCTGATCAGCTGCGATCGGTTCGTTGCTCAGGTATTGGCTCGCAACCCAGCCTTCCGTCCCTTTCGGCGTGCGTACGCGGGTGTAATTGTCACCGGTTTCCAGCACCTCCAGTGGCGTGCCACTGGGGAGGGCATTTTCGATGATACGGTACTGCGTGCCGGCGCCCGAGCGCACAGGCAGGTAGAGTTGATCATCGACCCAGACGGTGCGCGCCTGCGCAACGGAAACGGAGCTGACAATAAGCACAAGGCTGAAAAGGAGACGGAGCGGTGTCACGGTGTACGTTCCCTGATAGTGATATTACTGATGATTTAAACCCGCAATTCTGTCATAAGGTGGCCGCTATTCAAGCACCTCAGCGTTACAATCCGCTCATGCTGGCGGCCGCTTTGTTCAGGGCAGCACCACCTTGTAGGGTTTGACGATTACTTTTTCATACACGCCGGCATCGACATAGGGATCGGCATCGGCCCAGGCCTGAGCTTTCTCCAGCGATTCGAACTCAGCGATGACCAGGCTGCCACTAAAGCCTGCTTCGCCAGGATCGGGCGAATCAATGGCCGGATGGGGGCCGGCTACCAATAACCGGCCTTCGGCCTTGAGCTGTTCCAGTCGGGCCAGGTGGGCAGGCCGGGCTTCTTTGCGCAGGGGCAGGCTGTTGGCGATGTCTTCGCTGATGATGGCGTAATACATGGGTTCTCCGATCTGTGATCAGCTGAGGTTAGGGGCACTGCCTGAAGGCTGATACACTGGTGCCCGTTTCGTTATTCAGGATTGTTCGTGACTATACCCCAAGACTCCAGAACGTGCATTGATCTGCATTGCCATAGCACGGCATCCGATGGCGCGCTGTCTCCAGAGGCCCTGATAGCCAGAGCCGTTGAGCAGGGGGTTAGCCATCTGGCATTGACCGATCATGACACCATCGCAGGTCTCGAGGTGGCGAGAAGTGCGGCGTCAGGTTCCGGTTTGTCCCTGATTAACGGCGTGGAGCTTTCCTGTGTCTGGCGCAGTCATACCATTCATGTGGTCGGGCTCGATTTTGACGAACGTGATCCTGCGTTTCTCGCCGCACTTGAGCGCCAGAACGAAAACCGCTGGCAGCGAGCTCGGATGATAGCCGACAGGCTAAGCCGCCTGAACGTGGACCAGCTTCTTGAGCGGGCGACGAAAGTGGCCGGAGGGGACGTGCCCGGGCGCCCGCATTTTGCCGAAGTTCTGGTGGAAGACGGTGTTGTACCCAAGGTGGCGCACGCGTTTAAACGGTATCTGGGAACTGGCAAGCCAGGAGATGTAAAGGCGTGTTGGCCGGAGTTGCCGGAGGTGGTGCAATGGATCGTGGCGGCCGGCGGGATTGCTGTGCTGGCGCATCCCAGGAAATATCGTCTCACAGCAACCCGTTTACGGGCATTAACTGCGGATTTCGGCCGTGCCGGAGGGCAGGGCATTGAGGTGTCAGTGTCGGGCCAGTCCAGTGGCGATCTGGGTTTTGTGGCCGAGTTGGCGCGGCGGGAAAAACTCTGGGCCTCTCAGGGCAGTGATTTTCACTTCCCTGGAGCTCCCTGGTGTGAGCTGGGGCGCATAATGAAAATGCCAGAGGGGCTGGAGCCCGTCTGGCATCATTTTCGGCAACCGATTGAAGCCTGAGGCTTCAGTCCGGCGCGTGGAACAGCAGGTAGAGATCGGTCAGAGAGTCCGGGATGGCCTCTGCCATCTTGGCTGACAGCTTCTCGTCATTCCGGACTTTCTGGAAGTCCTCGTCCTCAAACAGGCCGGACAGTGTCAGCATCGGCACCATAAGGTCCGCCACTTCATCCTCATCCGCAGCCTGAAGCCAGGCCTCCTCGTGCTCGAGGAAGGTATCGACAAAGCCCGCGCACCAGTTTTCCAGAGCGTTCATCGGGTCGCCGTCTTCTGGCTCCGGCAGCTCCAGTGGCTGGCCCATATCCAGGGCGTGGGCCATATCCCGTGCAAGCTCATTTACACAATGGGTAAAAGTGTCGGGAATGCCGGTGTCCGGCAACTGATCTGTGCCTGTTGCAAGGCGGAAGAGGTCTTCCGCCTTCAGGCTGACCGGCCCGATCACGCTGGCACACACCACGCCGTGGAACCCGAAAAAGTCCAGGGCATGATCTCCCCAGGGTTCTGCGAACAGAATGTCTTCCAGCGCTTCGATGTCCGAGTTGCTCAGCATGATCAGTTACTCCCGGCCTGCTTGGCCTCTTCTGCCTTTTTGGCTTCTTCGGCCGCGCGTTGGCGCTTGCGGACCTCTCTTGGGTCATTATAGGCCCGGCCCGGAGTCACCGGGATAGCTTCCGATGCACTGGCTTCCTGAGTCTCTTCTTTCTGCTGCGCTGGCTTTTCGGTGGCCGGAGCTGGCTCGGCTTTTAGGGGCTCTGCAGTCTGCTCCGGTTTGTCAGCGGGTTTTTCGCTGTTGGATTCGGCCTGCTTCTCGGGCGCGGTCTCTACTTCAGGCTCGGCTTTAGCGGCCTCGGTCTTCTGTTCCGGCGCCTTATCGGCTTTATCCTCGGCAGCCTTCTGATCAGAAGCCGCGTCGGTTTCCGGCTCAGCCGCCTTCGGTGAGTCAGCCTTGGCTTGTCGGGGTGCCTTGGCCTCTGCCTTGACCGGTTCTTTGTCTTCGGCTTTGGCAGGCTCGGCGCTGGCCTTTTCTGCAGGCTGTTCGGCTTTCGTTCCGGTGACCTGCTCGGTACGCTGAGGCTTGGCTGCCTGTTTCTGCTCGGCTTCTGCCGTCAAGCTCTCCTTGTCACCCTTGTCTTCAGCACCATCGGATTTTTCGGCGCTGTCCGCAGAGCGAGGCTTGCGCTGGCGGCCGGAGCTGCGGCCTCTGCGGCCGTCAGACTTCTCTTTGCGGCTGCTCTCATCCTTTGCTTCAGGCTTGTCTTCTGCTGACGGAGCCTCTTTTTGCTCGGCCTGTTCGGTTTTGGTCTCCGGCTTCTCGGCCATTTCCTGTTGTTCAGGCTTGCGGCTCTCTGGCGCAGCCTTGGCTTCAGGCGTTGTTGCGGCCGCTTGCTCGGCTTTATCTACGTGCGGCCCACTGGTTTTAGCGTCCACAGCAGCAGTCTTGTCAGCCGCTTTTTCCGGCTGGGTATCTTTCTGGTGCTTCTCGCTGCGTTCCGCTTTGCGTGCTGCTGGCGTAGATGCCGGAGTCTCGGCGGGGGAGCCGTCCCGGTTACGTTGCCGGCGTGGTTTGCGTTGCTTGTCGTCACCGCTCTGCTTGTCGTTGGAAGATCCCTTCTGGGACTCCTGCTGTTCCCGGTTGTCCTGCGGGCCTTTCTGGTCACGCTGGGGACGGTTCCTGTTCTGGCCGCGACCCTGTGAGTCCTTGCGGTTGTCCCGGCGGTTGTCATTTCCCTTGCTGTCGCCAGAGCGGTCGTCCCGGTTGGAACGGTTCTGGCCACCGCGTTCACCACGATTCTGATCGTCACCACGGCCACCACGATTGCGGCCCCGGTTGTCGTCGCCACGGTTCTGCTGGCTACCCTGGCGGCGATCGTTGCCGCTGCGGTTGCCGCCGGAGCGTTGGTCATCGCGGGCAACGCGGGATTTGCGGCGATCCTGGCGGGCCTGGTTCCGACGCTCTTCACTCCGGTTGCGGTTGGTGTCGCGGCTGGCTTCCTGCTCCGGTTCTTCGCCCCGGAAGAAGCACGCGATCTTCTTGCCCAGTTTGCGGAACAGGCCTTCTTCCTGCTCAGCAGCAGCCGTTGGCGCAGCGGCTGTCGGTGCTGGGGCTGGCGCAGAGGGGCGGATAGCTTTCACGGCGGCCTGTTCGCGCACCGGTTTCTCGGCACTTGCAACTTCTACGGCTGCCTCTTCCTCGCGCTCGCTGTACTGTTGAGCTACCTGATGGCTGGAGACATGCTCTGGAGAGGTTTCGTCCTGACGCAGGCGCAGAATCTCGAAGTGCGGCGTTTCCATGTTGGGCACAGGTGCGACCACAACCGCTACGCCTTGACGGGCTTCAATGTCGGCCAGCTGCTTGCGTTTTTCGTTCAGCAGGAAGGTGGCCACAGAAACCGGCACCATGGCTCGTACTTCTGCGGTCTTCTCCTTGGAGGATTCTTCGTAGATCAGGCGCATGATGCTCAGCGCCAGAGATTCGATACCCCGGATGGTGCCCTGGCCTTCGCAGCGTGGGCAAACCTCGCTGCGGGTCTCGCCCAGTGAGGGACGCAGACGCTGGCGTGACATTTCCAGCAGGCCGAAACGCGAGATCTTGCCAACCTGAACGCGGGCCCTGTCGAGTTCCAGCGCTTCACGCATCTTCTGCTCGACTTCCCGCTGGTGTTTGGCTGGCGTCATGTCGATGAAGTCGATAACGATCAGGCCGCCCATATCCCGCAGGCGTAGTTGCCGCGCGATTTCTTCGGCCGCTTCAAGGTTGGTCTGCAGGGCCGTTTCTTCAATATCCTGACCCTTGGTGGCCCGGGATGAGTTGATGTCAATGGACACCAGGGCTTCGGTCGGGTCGATGACAATCGAGCCGCCGGAGGGCAGTTTCACTTCGCGCTGGAACGCCGTTTCGATCTGGCCTTCGATCTGGTAACGACTGAACAGAGGGATTTCGTCCTTGTACAGCTTGATCTTGTTCTCGAAGGTGGGCATGACCGCCCGAACGAAGCTCAACACGTCTTCGTAAACGTTATCGGCATCGATCAGGACTTCGCCGATATCCTGGCGGAGGTAATCGCGCACGGCGCGGATGATGACATTGCTTTCCTGGTGGATCAGGAAAGGCGCTTTGCGCTCGCCAGCCGCCTGGGTAATGGCTTCCCAGAACTGTACCAGGTAGTCGAGGTCCCACTGGAGCTCTTCGGTGGTGCGGCCAATACCGGCAGTACGCACAATAATGCCCATGGACTTCGGCACCTGGACACCGTTCATGGCCTCTTTCAACTGGGCTCGGTCATCGCCTTCAATCCGGCGAGAGATACCGCCTGCACGGGGATTATTCGGCATCAGCACCAGATAACGGCCAGCCAGGGAGATGAAGGTGGTCAGGGCGGCGCCCTTGTTGCCACGCTCTTCCTTGTCGACCTGAACGATCACTTCCTGACCTTCAGAGACAACATCCTTGATGTTGATTTTGCCCTCAATCTGCCCGGGCGATTTCTTGAAATACTCTTTGGAGATTTCCTTCAGGGGCAGGAAGCCGTGGCGCTCTGCGCCAAAGTCAACGAAAGCCGCTTCAAGGCTGGGTTCTACCCGGGTAATGCGGCCCTTGTAGATGTTGGCCTTTTTCTGTTCGCGGGTACTGGATTCGATATCAAGGTCGAACAGCCGTTGGCCGTCAACCAGCGCGACGCGCAACTCTTCGGGATGAGTTGCATTGATCAGCATTCTTTTCATGGAAAGAAAGGGTTCCTGTCGTTTGTTGGTGACAGAAAACCGGGGGGATTCGCATCAGCGAAGCAGGATGTGCGTGCCGCGGGCCCTTTACAGCAGGCAGGCCGGCGGCCAGACGGATCATACCCTTATGGGGTGCAATCCTGAGTGTCTGAGACCACCGCCGACATCCCGCCTGCCGGTTGGCAGGTCGAGGTCGAATAGGGTGAGAGTCTGTTGACGCATAATATCCGTTTCAGGTTCACACAAACCCCTGGGTCTCACGTCGTATTGGTTTGCTGGACGGCCCGGGTTTGCGTGGCAATGATTCTTCGCGATGTCGCCCGACGGTTTTCCAGTCGGTTTTCCTCTCCCGGAGCAGGTAACAGCCTTTCTCGGTCTGGCCTGTGATTCCGGGAGTCTGTTTCCCGCTGCATCCGTTAATGATTGGTTTTGCAGCGTTCAAACTCTTAATCAGTATCGGTATACTGCTGCCGCTCCGGCTTCTGACCAGAGTTCGTCAGGCCGTAGACAAACGGCAGAGCACGCCGGAATATAACAGGTACGGCGTGGCCAGGCAACTCCTCAGTTGCGTCCGTCCCGGTATGCTGGGGCGGCCATACGATGCCGCAATTCATCAACGCAAGGGTTTACATGTCGCGCTCCCCCGATTCCCGTAAGACAAAGGGTCGTCGCCCCCCCAGTGGGAAGGTCCGTGAAGTCGGAAAGGCCGTTGTAAAAACGGGGATTGATCGTGTTCCGGGAAAGGTGGCGACAGAGGTTCAGTGGATTACCGTTGATGAGGATATGGCAGGGCAGCGGGTGGATAATTTCCTGCTTGCACGATTGCGGGGGGTGCCTAAAAGCATTGTATACCGCATTGTCAGAAAGGGTGAGGTGCGGGTAAACAAAGGGCGTGTAAAGCCTGATACCCGTCTTAATCCGGGGGATGTGGTCAGAATTCCGCCGCTGGTGCAGCAGGCCAGGGCGGAGCAGCCCAGGCCCGGCAGTCGGGTGCAGGGGGTTATGGAGGCTGCGGTCGTTTTCGAGAACGATGAAATGCTGGTGGTGAACAAGCCCTCCGGTATAGCGGTTCATGGTGGAAGCGGACTGAGTTTCGGTTTGATTGAAGTGTTGCGCTCGGCCCGGCCGGAAGCCAGGTTCCTTGAACTGGTTCATCGTCTGGATCGCGATACGTCTGGTCTGGTAATGGTGGCCAAAAAGCGATCCGCGTTACGGTTTTTGCAGGATGAGCTGCGGCAGAAGCGGATTCGCAAGTATTACCACGCTCTGGTGGTCGGCAGTTGGCCGGAAAATGTTGATCGTGTTGCTGAGCCACTGTTGCGTTTTGAGATGCCTAATGGCGAGCGTCGGGTTCGGGTCAGTGAGGAGGGCAAGAGTTCCCTGACTTTGTTTACCTGTTTGCAGCGATTTCAGGGGTATAGTCTTGTTGAGGCATCGCCGGTGACCGGAAGAACTCACCAGATTCGGGTACACAGTGCCTGGGCGGGTCATCCGATTGCCGGGGATGACAAGTATATGGATGATGCGAGCCTGAAAGCTTTCCGGGCCATTGGTGGGCAGCGCTTGATGTTGCACGCCAGGGCTCTTGAGTTTTCGCTTCCGGGTTCGGGCGAGCCCATGCGGCTGGAAGCAGTATACGACGGGCCCTTTTCCGGGGTGCTCGAAGAATTGACCAAGCGAAGCGGGAAGCGGTCTTAATGAAGGTAAAAGTCGTTATTTTTGACTGGGACGGAACGCTGATTGATTCAGTGGACCATATCGCTGACAGCCTGCACCAGGCAGCAACGGAGCTGGGGTATCCGGAGCTGGAGCGGGAGGCCTATCGCGATATTATTGGTCTGGGCATGATTGAGGCGCTGGAGAAGTTGTATCCTGGTCTGAGCCGTGAAGAGATGGTTCGTATTCGTGAAGGTTATGCCGGTTACTTCTTCAAGAAGGTGACCACGCCCCAGAATGTGTTCGACGGCATGGCAGATGTGGTTGCCGATCTCCGGGGGTCCGGGCGCGGGTGTTCGGTGGCGACGGGCAAGAGTCGGCGGGGCCTTGAATTGGCGTTGACCTCCAGTGGTCTGGGAGCCCATTTTGATACCACCCGCTGTGCGGATGAAACCCGGTCCAAGCCGCATCCGTTGATGCTGGAGGAAATTCTGGCGTTCTACGGCTATGAACCGGAAGAGGCTGTGATGATTGGCGATACCCGTTACGATCTGGAGATGGCTCAGCGTATTGGTATGCCCTCCATCGGTGTGGAATGGGGGGTGCACAAACGGGATGTGCTTGAGACCTATGATCCCCATGCAGTGGTGAATTCAGTGGCGGACCTCCGGAAGGTGTTGGGTCTGCGCTAACAGTAGGACGTTGCAAGTAAGGAATACGGATGAGCGAGTGGGATTCGGATAAGCAGTCGGAGTGGGGTGACAAGCCCGTTGAGCCAGAAGCCCGTGGCGCCCGAGGTGGCTTGTTTGGCGGCAGGAAGCCGTCGATGCCGCCGGAGACGGGGCGTGATTGGCGTCTGATCGAAAAGCTGGTGATGTCCTTGCAGGCGGAGCAGCGGCGCAGCCGTCGTTGGGGTATTTTCTTCAAGCTGCTCACGTTCGGATATCTGTTTGCGCTGCTGTTCATGATTCGTGCTCCCTTCGGAGAAGGCGTCGGGGCCACAGTGGGGAGCCATACCGCGCTGGTAGAGGTGAATGGCCCAATTGCTGCTGATGAGCTGGCCAGCGCAGATAACCTGGTCGGGGCATTGCGTGCCGCGTTTGAGGCCGAGAGCTCGAAGGCGGTTGTGCTGCGGATTAATAGCCCGGGTGGCAGTCCGGTGCAGTCCGGCTATGTCTATGATGAGATCAAGCGGTTGAGGGAGGAGTATCCCGACAAGAAGATCTACGCGGTGATTTCTGATATTGGCGCATCGGGCGCTTATTACATTGCCGCAGCAGCCGATGAGATATACGCCAACCGGGCCAGTCTGGTCGGATCGATTGGTGTAGTGGCCGGTGGTTTTGGCTTCACTGAGGCGATGGAAAAGATTGGCGTGGATCGTCGTCTTTATACCGCAGGCGACAACAAAGCTTTCCTGGACCCGTTCTCGCCGGAGCAGGAGGAAGAGGTTGCGTTCTGGCAAGGCGTGCTTGAAAACACCCATAAGCAGTTCATTGAAGCGGTCAGGCAGGGGCGGGGCGATCGCCTTGCGGATGATCCCCGGCTGTTCAGTGGTCTGGTCTGGAGTGGTGAGCAGGCGGTAGAGCTGGGACTTGTAGATGGTCTGGGCAGTTCATCCTGGGTCGCGCGCCAGTTGGTGGGCGAAGAGGAGCTTGTCGATTACAGTCGCAGCCGCTCTCCTTTTCAGGAGTTTGTGGATCAGCTGGGGGTGGCCGTTGGTGAAGGTGTCGCAACCCGGTTGATGGAGTCACGACTGGAGCTCCGATAAGTTGCCTCGGGCATCAGTCCAGCAATGGATTGATGCCCAGTTCTCTCAGTATACGGGTGAGCGCAATCAGCGGCAGGCCGATCAGGCTGTTGGGGTCGTCGCCCTGAAGGCGGCTGAACAGGGCGATGCCAAGACCTTCCATCTTGAAGCTGCCCGCGCAGTCGTAAGGCTGCTCTTTCTGCAGGTAACCTTCAATTTCCTCTTCCTGTAAGTCCCTGAAATGCACCTCAAACGGTTCGCAGTGCGTTTGAAGGTTGCCGCTTCGGGTATCCAGAACGGCCAGGCCGGTGAGAAAGCGAACCCGGTTGCCACTGCTTCGCATCAATTGCTGTTTTGCTGTGTCGTAGTGGCCGGCTTTGCTCAGCAGGCTGCCATCCGGTAATGCCGCCACCTGGTCGGAGCCGATGATGATATGGTCCGGAAAGCGCGGGGCGAGAGCTTTTGCTTTGCTTACTGCAAGCCGGACGGCCAGGGCTTCGGCTGCTTCTCCTGGAATGGGGGTTTCGTCAATGTCGGGGCTGGCAGTGTCGAACGCGAGGTCGAGCCGGGCCAGCAATTGCTTGCGGTAGGGTGAGGAAGAGGCCAGTAGCAGCTTGGGAGGAAGCATGGGGTTTCAGGTCCGATCGGTTGGATATGGGAGTTCTTTGGGGCTCATATCGTAAAATACCCCTATTCCGGGCGAAAGGCCCGGCAGAAAGTCGATTAAGTCTTTGACAGAGGCTGGTCTCGCCCCTAAAATTGCGCGCCTATGTCCAAAGCGCCGATCGTCGAACTGCCCAGATCTGTCGACCCAAACAAGTTGGCAGAGCAGAACACAACGCTTGAAGGGGTAATTCCTTTCAAGGGGCTTTCTCGTTTTCGTGAAGCTGTGCCGGGACTGCCGGAAGATGGTGAGTGCAGCGTAAAGCTGTCTTTCTATCGGGATGGGGAGCGTCGCCGGATAGTGTCGGGCGAGTTGTCTGCGCCGGTCATTCTGGAATGCCAGCGCTGCATGGGTGACATGCAGGTGACTCTGGAATCCCGTTTTGATCTCGGTCTGGTCATCAGTGATGAGCAGGCGCAGCGGTTGCCGAAAGCGTTGGAACCATTTCTGGTAGAAGATTTCAACGCCGATCTCTGGGCAATGGTGGAAGACGAGTTGCTTCTGGTTCTGCCGCCATTTCCGCTCCACGAGCGGGAAGAGTGTCCGGCAAAAGAAGATCTTGAAGCGCTCGAAGTGCCCGAGGCTACCGAAGAGCCCGAGACAGAGCAAAGAAAAGAGAACCCGTTCAGTGTACTGGCGGGACTTAAGACGACAAAGCATTAACGTATTCGAAAATAGGTCAGGAGCATAACCATGGCTGTACAGCAAAATCGCAAAACTCGTTCAAAGCGTGGCATGCGCCGTTCACACGACGCACTGAGTGCTGCTGCTCTGTCTACCGACGCAACAACTGGTGAAGTTCATCGTCGCCATCACGTATCTCCAGACGGTTTCTACCGTGGCAAACAGGTAGTTGAGGCTCGCGACGAGTAATTCGTCGGGAATTTCTTCTGACCTGTGCCGCATGGACGAGTGGTGAACACGCCGGTCACCATTGCCATTGATGCTATGAGCGGTGATCGCGGTGCCGCGGTTGTCGTCCATGCTGCGCTGGAAGCAGTACGTGAAAACGAGGCCTTGAGTCTTGTTCTGGTGGGAATCCGGAGCGAGCTCGAGGCTTTGTTGCATGAGGGGCATGCTCGTATTCGAATTGTTGAGGCTGCCGACGTCGTTCGTATGAACGAGCGGCCTTCCCATGCCCTCCGCCACAAGAAAAACTCCTCTATGGCCATTGCGCTCAGTCTCGTGCGGGACGGAGAAGCGCAGGGCTGTGTCAGTGCCGGAAATACCGGTGCGCTGATGGCATTCGGTCGCTCGATCATTCGAATGTATCCCGGGATTGAACGTCCTGCCATCGCAAAGCTGATCCCCTCTCTGCGTGGCCGTTGTCATGTCCTGGATCTTGGGGCCAACGTCGATTCCACAGCGGAGAATCTTTACCAGTACGCCCTGATGGGGTCCCTGATGGCATCCGCTATCTGCCGCCAGTCTGAGCCACGGGTGGCGCTGCTGAATGTCGGTGAGGAAGAGATCAAGGGTAATGAACAGGTCCGGCTCGCATCACACATGCTGGCCCAGTGCGACACTATCAACTACATCGGTTATGTCGAGGGAAGTGACCTTTTTCGCGATGTCGCCGATGTTGTAGTGTGCGATGGTTTCGTGGGCAATATAGCCCTCAAGACCGGAGAGGGGGTTGCCGGCCTGCTGATCGAATTACTGGAACAGGCATTCACACGCTCCATGTACGGTCGTTTTGTGGGCTTGCTGGCCCGGCCGATTATCGGGCGACTTCTGCAATTGATGGACCCTTCCAGGCACAATGGCGCCAGTCTGCTCGGATTGCAGGGTGTGGTTATCAAGAGCCACGGCAATGCCAATGAGCGGGCGATGCTGGCGGCGATCCGGCAGGCAGTTCGTGAAGTTCAGCTGGAAGTGCCACGAAGGATCAACGAAAGACTCGATGATCTGATGTTATGATCCCTCCTCGTTATCGGGAGCGCGACTAAAGTCGTCCCGCATCCCGGCTCTTATTCGCGGATAATTGGCCCTGATTGTACTATTGGCTAATCTTCAGTAACCCTTCAATGACGATAAGATTCCGCTTATGAAATCAGCGTTTGTTTTTCCCGGACAAGGCTCCCAGTCACTCGGCATGTTATCTGCTGCCGCTGAAGCGTGGCCGATGATCACCGAAACGTTTGACGAGGCGTCCAACGTTCTCGGCTATGACCTGTGGCATCTTTGCCAGCATGGCCCCGCCGAAGAGCTCAATAAAACCATGGTTACTCAGCCTGTCCTGCTGACCGCAAGTGTTGCGCTGTGGCGGCAGTGGTGTGTATCTGATGGTCCCCGGCCGGATTATGTTGCTGGCCACAGCCTGGGTGAATACAGCGCCCTGGTGGCGGCGGAAAGCCTGGATTTTATCGAAGCTGTGAAGCTGGTTCAGCTGCGCGGTGAACTGATGCAGGATGCTGTGCCTGAAGGGCAGGGTCGTATGGCGGCCATTCTGGGTCTTGAGGACTCGGATGTGGTTTCGGCCTGTGAGGAGTCTGCTGAGGGTGATGTGGTTGCCGCAGTGAACTTTAACGCGCCGGGCCAGGTGGTTATTGCCGGTAGCGCAGCGGCCGTTGAAAGGGCCATTGAAGCCTGCAAAGCAAAAGGCGCTCGTAAGGCCATGCCGTTGCCGGTTTCAGTTCCCTCCCACTGTGCACTCATGAAGGGAGCGGCGGAACAGTTGGCTGAAGCCCTGGAGGATATTCGGTTTAACGATGCTGTCATTCCCGTTGTTCAGAATGTCAATGCTGAGCCGGCTAGGGATGCAGAGGTGCTGAAAGCCAATCTGCTCAAGCAGCTATACTCACCGGTGCTGTGGACAAACTCGGTACAGCGGCTGTCCACCGAAGGGGTGGGTGTGGCTGTTGAGTGTGGCGCCGGCAAGGTACTGGCCGGTTTGATCAAACGTATCAATCGTTCTCTGCCGGTTCACGGCATCGAGAGTCCTGATTCTCTGGCTGAAGCCCTTAAGGCCTTTGGTCAGTCCTGATTACACGGAGTGAATTATGTCTTTGGAAGGCAAAGTTGCATTGGTAACCGGCGCCAGTCGAGGCATTGGAAAAGCCATTGCTCATGAACTTGCCCGGCAGGGAGCCGAAGTGGTGGGTACCGCGACCAGTGCTGAGGGAGCCCAGGCCATTACCGATGGCCTGAAAGAAGCGGGTTTCAGTGGCTATGGCATTGTTATGAATGTGGCAGAGCCCGAGAGCATCGAGACTGGCCTCAAGCAGCTTGCCGAGCAATCGGGTGCGCCGCTGATTCTGGTCAATAATGCCGGCATCACCCGTGATAACCTTCTGATGCGCTTGAAAGACGATGACTGGGCTGAGGTTCTGGAAACCAACCTGTCCAGCGTCTATCGCACCAGCAAGGCGGTATTGCGTGGTATGGCGAAAGCCCGTTGGGGCAGAATCATCAATATCAGCTCAGTGGTTGCTGGTATGGGAAATCCCGGGCAGGGCAATTACTGTGCGGCGAAGGCCGGTGTTGAGGGTTTTACCCGTAGCCTGGCCAAGGAAATGTCTAACCGCGGTATCACGGCGAACTGCGTGGCACCGGGTTTTATTGACACAGACATGACCAAAAAACTGGACGATAAGCAGCGTGAGGCTATGCTGGAAATCATACCGGCTGGTCGCCTGGGGTCGCCGGAGGAGGTTGCCGCTGTGGTGGCTTTCCTGGCATCGGACGGCGCCGCTTACGTAACCGGAGAAACCATTCATGTGAATGGCGGCATGTACATGGGTTAAGTCCGTTCCGGGCTGGTGTGCAACCCCTTGTCGCACAACATGTTTGACAGAATCCCTGCTTGTTTGCAGGTAGGGTTTAAACTAAACTGGCAGCCATAGAGTTGCTTGGTTGACACATAAAGTGAGGACATTATGAGTACAGTTGAAGAGCGCGTTAAGAAGATTGTTTGTGAGCAGTTGGGCGTGAAAGAGTCCGAAGTTCAGAACACATCTTCTTTTGTAGAGGATCTTGGCGCTGACTCACTGGACACTGTTGAGCTGGTTATGGCCCTGGAAGAGGAATTCGAGACCGAGATTCCTGACGAAGAGGCCGAAAAGCTGGGCACCGTTCAGGACGCGATCGACTACATCGTCGCGCACACCTGATACCCTGCGAATCAGATAGCCAGGCAAAAGCCGTCCTTTGGGCTTATTGAAGGACGGCTTTTTTATTGGCCGGACATTGGCCAGCAGTGAACCATCAGACACGGAACAATCGGGTGATTGGGGATATGAGCAAGCGACGGGTTGTCATCACGGGAATGGGGATGCTTTCTCCGGTGGGGAATGATGTGACGTCTTCCTGGGAGGCCATTCGTGCCGGGCGCAGTGGCATCGGACTGATTGATCGCTTTGACGCATCCGAGTACACCACTCGCATTGGTGGTGCCGTCAAGGATCTTGATATCGAGCCCTGGTTGTCCAGCAAGGAAGCACGAAAGCTGGATGCCTTTATTCACTATGGTCTGATTGCAGCGCAGCAGGCGGTAGATGACAGCGGCCTTGAGCAATACAGCAAGCTCGACAAGGAGCGGGTAGGGATTGCCATAGGTTCAGGTATCGGTGGCCTGGAATACATCGAAAAGAACGTTCTTCAGATGGATAAGGCCGGCCCGCGCAAGGTTTCGCCGTTTTTTGTGCCGGCATCCGTCATCAATATGATTTCCGGAAATGCGGCGATCCGTTTCGGCTACAAGGGGCCGAATATTGCGATCGTGACCGCCTGTACAACCGGAACACACAATATCGGCTATGCCGCCAGAACCATCGCCTACGGCGATGCCGATGTCATGCTGGCCGGCGGCTCTGAAATGGCGACCACACGCAGCGGCGTGGCGGCGTTTTCCTCCGCCCGTGCCCTGTCGACCCGCAATGATGAGCCGGAAAAGGCCAGTCGCCCCTGGGATCGTGACCGTGACGGCTTTGTACTCAGTGATGGCGCCGGCGTTGTGGTTCTGGAAGAGCTGGAACACGCCAGGGCGCGAGGAGCAACTATTTACGGCGAAGTCATCGGCTTTGGCATGAGCGATGACGCCCATCACATCACGGCCCCCCCGGCCGATGGTGAGGGCGCGGCGCGCTCCATGCGAAATGCCATCCGCGATGCCGGCATCAGCCCGGATCTGGTCGGATACATCAATGCCCATGGAACCTCTACTCAGGTTGGCGATGTGGCTGAGGTGGCTGCAGTCAAATCGGTGTTTGGCAGCCATGCGGAAAGACTGGCCATGAGCAGCACCAAATCCATGACCGGACATCTGCTGGGCGCCGCGGGTGCCGTTGAGGCTATATTCTCGGTGTTGGCAGTCCGGGACGGGGTGTTGCCGCCCACCATCAACCTTGATCATCCGGATGAAGGTTGTGATCTGGACTTTGTGGCGCACAAATCCAGAGATGCCGATGTGAAGGTCGCGCTGTCGAATTCGTTCGGCTTTGGCGGCACCAACGGGACCCTGATCGTCAGCCGCTACGAGGGTTGAGCCCGGGTGTTGAAGCTCTACTGGGCAGACGACGACTGCCTGCTCCCTGGTGACCGGGGGCTGGCATATGGAGATGGCCTGTTCGAAACCATCAGGGTGAACGGGGATTCCGCGCCTTTGCTAGTCTATCACCTTGACCGGTTGGTGCGGGATGCCGGGCGCCTGGGTATTTCTCTGAGTCGGCCCGAACTTGAGTCTGCGGTTGCCGGCGCAATGCAGCGCTATGGGGCCATTCATGGCGGCAGCCACTGGGTGCTCAAGCTGGTGGTAACCCGTGGCAGCGGTGGCCGCGGGTATCGGCCGGCAGCTGATGTCAGCCCTCATCTGTATCTGTTCCATTCCGTTCTTCCTCCGCTGCCGCCCGAAACCGGGGTCATGGTGGACTTCTCCCGGGTACCGTTGACGGTCAATCCACTCCTGTCTGGCATCAAGAGCCTCAATCGGCTGGAGCAGGTTATGGCGGCCCGGGAAATGAAGGATCCAACATTTGAGTTGCTGATGACCAACGCGGCAGGGCATGTGGTTGAAGGTACCCGGACCAATTTATTTCTGCATGGCCCAGATGGTTGGAGAACGCCTCCGGCGGCCTCGTTGGCGGTTTCCGGTGTGATGCGCCGAAAAGTGATCGAATGCCTGCATGCCGCGGGTGAGCCTTTCCGGGAATGTGAGCTGCAGGTGGAGGACCTGCTGGGCCGCGAATGCCAGGGTCTGTACCTGACCAACAGCGTGCTTGGAGTTGTTCCGGTTCGCAATCTGGCGGGCCTTGATTTGCCTGTGGGCAACCGGCTTGCGACAATTTGTGATCCTCATAAGCGACCGGATTGATGCGCGTGTTCAAAAAGCTACTCGTAGGTATTGTTGCTCTTGCTGTTCTGGCGGTTACTGGCAGTGGTCTCTGGCTCTGGCAGGGTTTGAAAACACTTGAGACCCCGGTTGTCCTTGACGAGCCGACTCTGTTTTCTGTCGAGCCCGGCACGGCGTTTGGTCGCGTTGCGCGGGAGTTGGCTGCGCAAGGATTTGTGGATGATTCGCTCTGGCTGCGGATTCACGGGCGCCTGAACCCGGAGCAGACCCTGATCAAGGCTGGGGACTACGAGTTCACCTCCGGTATGACCCCGGTCCACATGATCAACATGATGGTAGAAGGCAAGGTCAAGCTCTGGTCCGTGCAGTTTATCGAGGGCTGGACCTTTGCCGAGATGCGGGCAGCGCTGGCGCGCACCGACAGGCTCACCAGGCAGACCACCGATTGGACGGATGAGGAGATCATGACGGCTCTGGGAGCCGAAGGGCAGCATCCCGAGGGCTGGTTTTTCCCGGATACCTACCTGTTTCACGGTGGTGAAACCGATCTCGATATTCTCAGAAGGGCCTACAACATCATGACCGAGGTTCTTGAGGAGGAGTGGCAGAACCGTGAGGAAGGGCTTCCGTACGACAACGCCTATGAGGCACTGATCATGGCGTCGATAGTGGAGCGTGAAACCGGAGTGGCCGGCGAGCGACAACAGGTGGCGGGTGTTTTCGTCCGGCGCCTGCAGAAGGGTATGCGCCTGCAGACGGACCCAACGGTTATTTACGGTATGGGTGACAAATATCGGGGCCGGATTGGTCGCAGCGATCTTCGTACATGGACGCCCTATAACACGTATCGAATTGATGGCCTGCCGCCAACGCCTATTGCGTTACCGGGACGAGAATCCATTCATGCCGCGTTGCATCCGGAAGACGGCGATGCCTTGTACTTTGTCGCCCGGGGGGATGGCAGCCACAAGTTTTCCCGTACGCTTGCCGAACACCAGAAAGCCGTGCGTGAGTTCCAGCTGAACCGCCGGGAAGATTACCGTTCATTCCCGGCCCCGGGTTCTGAAACCAGCAGTAACGGAGAGCAATGATTTTGGCCAGAGGGCGATTCATTACATTCGAGGGTACCGAAGGGGTTGGCAAGTCGACACAGCTGGATAACGCTGCGAAAACCCTGGAACGGCTTGGTATTGATTACATTGTGACCCGTGAGCCAGGTGGCACCCCTATGGCAGAAAGCATCCGTGAGCTGTTGCTGGCCCCCAGAGAGGAGTCAGTACACGAAACCACCGAGCTGCTGCTGATGTTTGCCGCCAGGGCTCAGCATCTCCATAACAGAATCCTCCCGGCACTTTCCGCCGGTAAGTGGGTTCTCTGTGACCGGTTTACCGATGCTACCTTCGCCTATCAGGGTGGTGGTCGTGGCGTTGCCCGAGAACGGATTGCGTTGCTTGAGGCTCTGGTTCAGGGTGAGGTGCGTCCGGACCACGTTATTCTGCTGGATGCGCCTGTGGAAACCGGTATGGCTCGTGCTCGAAAGCGCGGTGAGCTTGACCGGTTTGAGCAGGAGGCGCAGGCATTTTTTCAGCGGATACGGGAAACCTATCTGGAGCGCGCGACGGAAATGCCCGGGCGCTACCATGTGGTAAACGCCGCCTTACCCCTCGAGCAGGTATCCGAGAGTGTATCAGCTCTCCTGACCGCATTGGCAAAACTGCCGGTTTCTGACTGACAGCAGACAGATCGCTGGCGAATCCCGGTGTTTTCGTGCACTTTTTGTAATGTTCTGCTTTAATTGAGGAACATTCTCGATAACGGCTTTCAGTAGTAATGCTCAACGCGAAACTTTTGAAGCTACCCACGGCTGCCCAACAGCATCACCATGAACACCACCAGATCGTGGTCGGTGTGCGCGGGCAGGCGGAGCTGAGCATTGATGGGTCCGGTGCCTGCCTCGACACCTGGAAAGCCTGTCTGGTGCCGACAGAGGCTCGCCACGATTATTGTGGGGATCAGCAAAACCACGTGCTGGTCATCAATGTCGATCCCTTCTGCGCAGCACTGTCGACACCACTGCACTCGGACTACGACAAGCTGATGCGGCTGTTTGAGAAGCCGCGTACTGTACAGATGGATAACCGCATTCAGGGGTTGGTCCAGTTTGCCGCCGGTGAATTCGACCGTTCACCGGATAACCGGGCGCTGCATCAGCACCTCGCCGCCAGTATTCTCCATTGCATGGCTGAGCGCATCGTCGACCGCCCCCCCGTTTCCAGTAACAGAAACAGTCTCAATCCCGAGGACATCCGCCGCTATATCGTCGGCAATCTTCACCGCAAGATAACCGTCCAGGATCTGGCCGGTGTCGCATGCCTGAGTGTGAGCCGGTTTCATGAGATTTTCCGGCAGGTTACCGGGACTACGCCGCATCAGTTTCTGCTGCAAACCCGGCTCGATCAGGCGGTTGGACTACTCTCCTCGACCTCGCTTTCGGTTTCTGAAATCAGCTATCGCACCGGCTTTTCATCGCAAAGTGCGTTGACCAACGCGCTCAGAAAACATCGGGGCATTACACCTTCCAGGCTACAACTGAATGAACATGTGGCCTGATTCAGGCGTGGATTCGTAGGTTTTGACGTCAGTCCCGTAGGATTCTGCAAAATAATCGTAGGATTTTGTAAGCCTCGAATCCGTAGTAATACTAATTTATATCGCCCGAGGACCGAGGCTCCGGAGCTGAGCTGGCTGGTCGCAAAGATCTGGCGATCAGCTATATTCAATGAGGAATCCCGGCAAGTTGATTCTTGCTACAGGTCTGACGAATCCGAGACATACAAAAAAACGGCACACAGTGCCGATCTTTGATCTGGTGTTGTGCCAATCGAGCGGATCTTATCCGACTCATAAAACCGGAGGAGCCATATGGCTATTGGAGTTTGGATCAGTCTATTTGCGTATTTCGCCCTGATGATCGTAATTGGCCTCTGGGCCATGCGCACATCATCAGCCACTGCTGAGGATTACATGCTGGGGGGCCGTGCCCTCAGTCCTAAAGTTGCGGCGTTGTCAGCCGGCGCATCAGATATGAGTGGGTGGTTGCTGCTGGGTTTGCCCGGCGCCCTCTATGTTACCGGTCTGGCCTCGGCCTGGATTGGTATCGGTCTGTTTGTTGGTGCTTTCATCAACTGGGTTGTGGTTGCACCCCGGCTGCGGGAGCAGACCGTGCATTATGGCAATGCACTCACCATCCCGGCGTTTCTGGCCAACCGTTTCCCAACCAAGGCTCTGCCGCTGCGCACAGTATCCGCCATCGTTATCGTGCTGTTCTTCGCGGTTTATACCGCCTCTGGCCTGGTTGCCGGCGGCAAGCTGTTTGAAAGCGCCTTCGCTGGTATCTTTAACTTCGGTGGCATGAGCGACTACGCCGCCGGTATTGTGATCACCCTGGGTGTGGTGCTGGCGTACACCGTTGTTGGCGGCTTCCTCGCGGTGAGCATGACGGACTTCGTGCAGGGCTGCATCATGATGCTCGCTCTGGTCATCATGCCTGCAGTAGTGCTGTTCGGCGAAGGCGGTGGTGGTTTCGCCCAGGCTTCCGAGACCTTGAACAGTGTGGATCCAACGCTCCTGTCGTGGACGGAAGGGCTCACGGTGATTGGCTGGTTGTCGGCGGTTACCTGGGGGCTCGGCTATTTCGGCCAGCCGCACATCATCGTACGTTTCATGGCTATCCGTACCGTGGGTGAGGTAGGGACTGCCCGTAATATCGGTATGTCCTGGATGGGCATCTCCCTGATTGGCGCGATCGCGCTGGGTGTGTTTGGCCGTGCCTACGCTGTACGTAATGGCCTGGACGTTGCTGATCCGGAAACCATTTTCATTGTTCTGTCAGATCTGCTGTTCCACCCGCTGATTACCGGTTTCCTGTACGCCGCGCTGCTGGCGGCAGTCATGAGTACCATCTCCAGTCAGTTGCTGGTTTCCTCCGCCTCGCTGACCGAAGACTTCTACCGTCTGTTCCTGCGCAAGGAAGCCACGGATAAAGAGTGTGTCAATGTTGGCCGGGCCTGTGTTGTGGCGGTTGGCCTGGTGGCAGCCTTTATCGCGTCTGATCCGGATTCCCAGGTTCTGGGGCTGGTCAGTAACGCCTGGGCGGGCTTCGGTGCTGCCTTTGGTCCGCTGATCATTCTGGCTCTGACCTGGCCGCGTACCAACGGTGCAGGCGCACTGGCTGGCCTGATTGTGGGTGCAGCCACCGTGATGATCTGGATCTCTCTGGGCTGGAACGGTGAATTCATGGGTGGCCCCGGTGTGTACGAGATTATTCCGGGCTTCATTGCAGCGTTTGTCGCTATCGTTGTGGTGACTCTGGCCACTTCTGATGCCGGTGAGTACCAGCACATCGAACGGTGATAATTCACCTGCACTGAATAAGGGGCTCCTTCGGGAGCCCTTTTTTTGTCCTTGAATAATGGAGTGTCGCTGGTCATGGGTTTGTGTGTCAGGACCAAAAAAAACGCCAGCCCGAAGGCTGGCGTTTTCAGATCAGAGGTAGGCTACCTCAGAAGATCTCAGGCTACGGAAGCCTCAGACGCCTTCTGGGTGTACTCTTCCATCTGGTCGAAGTTGAGATACTTGTAGATCTCTTTGGACATGCTGTTCAGGTCCTTGGCGTACTCCATGTACTCCGCCGGAGTCGGGAGTTTGCCCAGTACCGCGCCCACAGCTGCCAGTTCCGCGGAGGTCAGGTACACGTTGGCACCATCACCCAGACGGTTCGGGAAGTTACGGGTAGAGGTAGACAGAACCGTTGACTTCGGTGCTACACGTGCCTGGTTACCCATGCACAGGGAGCAGCCCGGCATCTCGGTGCGAACACCGGCGGTGCCGTAGGTGTTGAAGTAGCCTTCTTCCATCAGCTGCTGCTGATCCATCTTGGTGGGCGGAGACATCCACAGACGGGTGCTCAGGGCGCCCTTGTGTTGCTCCAGCAGCTTGCCAGCGGCACGGAAATGACCAATGTTGGTCATGCAGGAACCGATGAACACTTCGTCTACCTTGTCACCAGCCACTTCTGACAGGAACTTGGCATCGTCCGGATCGTTCGGGCAGCACACGATCGGCTCTTTGATGTCAGCCAGATCGATTTCGATCACGTGGGCGTATTCCGCGTCTTTATCAGCACGCATCAGCTTTGGATCTTTCAGCCACTCTTCCATTTGCTGGGCGCGACGCTCCAGGGTACGAGGATCGCCGTAACCTTCAGCAATCATCCAGCGCAGCATAACGATGTTGGAACGCAGGTACTCAGCCACGGAGTCTTCCGACAGGTTGATGGTACAACCGGCAGCGGAACGCTCGGCAGAGGCGTCAGACAGTTCGAATGCCTGCTCAACAGTCAGGTGCTCCAGACCTTCGATCTCCAGGATACGGCCGGAGAATTCGTTGATCTTGCCTTTCTTCTCAACAGTCAGCATGCCTTGCTTGATGCCGTACAGCGGGATGGCGTGTACCAGGTCACGCAGGGTGATGCCAGGCTGCATTTCGCCTTTGAAGCGAACCAGAACGGATTCCGGCATATCCAGCGGCATAACGCCGGTAGCAGCGGCAAAGGCCACCAGGCCAGAACCGGCCGGGAAGGAGATGCCCATCGGGAAACGGGTGTGCGAGTCACCACCGGTACCGACGGTGTCCGGCAGCAGCATGCGGTTCAGCCAGGAGTGGATGATGCCGTCGCCCGGACGCAGGGAAACACCGCCACGGGTGCGGATGAAGTCCGGCAGGGTGTGCTGCATTTCAACGTCAACCGGCTTCGGATAAGCGGCGGTGTGACAGAAGGACTGCATCACCAGGTCTGCCTGGAAGCCCAGACACGCCAGGTCTTTCAGCTCATCACGGGTCATTGGGCCAGTGGTGTCCTGGGAGCCTACGGTCGTCATGTGCGGCTCACAGTAGGTGTTCGGACGAACGCCTTTGCCTTCCGGCAGACCACAAGCCTTGCCAACCATCTTCTGGGCCAGGGTGAAACCCTTGTCGCCAGCTTCAGGATCCTTCGGCAGACGGAAAATGTCGGTAGCGCCCATGCCCAGAGCCTGGCGGGCCTTGTTGGTCAGACCACGGCCGATGATCAGCGGAATACGGCCGCCGGCCTGAACTTCGTCCAGGATCACATCAGATTTGAACTTGAACTCGGAGATGGTTTCGCCGGCTTCGTTCAGGATCTTGCCTTCGTACGGGCGGATTTCGATGACGTCGCCCATGTTCATGTTGTCAACCGGGGCCTCGAATACTAGGGCGCCAGCATCTTCCATGGTGTTGAAGAAGATCGGGGCAACCTTGTTACCGATACAGACACCGCCGGCACGCTTGTTCGGCACGCCCGGGATATCTTCACCGAAGAACCACAGAACAGAGTTGGTGGCAGACTTACGGGAAGAACCGGTACCCACTACGTCACCAACGAAGGCAACGGGCAGGCCCTTGGATTTGATTTCGTCGATCTGGCTCATCGGGCCAGTTACGCCGGGCTCTTCCGGCTTCAGGCCGTCACGTTCCATTTTATAGGCAGCGCGGGCGTGCAGCGGGATGTCCGGGCGGGACCAGGCATCCGGGGCCGGAGACAGGTCGTCGGTGTTGGTTTCGCCGGTAACCTTGAACACCACCATTTTGGTGCTCTCGGGAACCTTCTTCTTGTTGGTGAACCACTCGGCGTTGGCCCAGGACTCAACCACGGACTTGGCAACGGCGTTGCCTGCGTCCATCTTTTCCTTCACATCGTTGAAGGCGTCGAACATGAGCAGGGTTTTCTTCAGCTGCTCACCGGCCAGCTCGGCCAGGTCGCTGTCGTCCAGCAGCTCAACCAGGGTCTCGATATTGTAACCGCCCTGCATCATGCCCAGCAGCTTTACGGCGTATTCTTTGCTGACCAGCGGGGAAGTGGCCTCGCCCTTGGCGATGGCAGACAGGAATGCAGCCTTAACGTAGGCAGCTTCGTCTACGCCCGGCGGAATGCGGTTTTCCAGCAGGTAAACCAGGGTTTCTTCTTCACCGGCCGGCGGGTTCTTCAGCAGCTCAACCAGGGCGGCGGTCTGCTCGGCGTTCAGGGGCTTGGGAGGAATACCCAGGGCTTCACGTTCGGCAACGTGTTCACGATAGGCTTCTAACACGATATGGACCCTCATCAGTTGGAATGTTCCGCGCTGTGGGCGTGATGCCCGGCGGGAGTTTTTTGGCGAAAAGGCCGCAGGAGCCTCTGAATAACGCCTCAAATCACTGATGGGGTTTCAGGATTTATTCAGAGACTCCTTGATCTGGCGCTGCATTCTATAGGAAACCCCTTATAAAGTTAAGTTGGACAGAGGTCGGAGGAATCTGTTAAGTGCGCTATACTCCGGCCTCCCGAATTTTCAGCCTGAACCGCGATATGAACGACGCCCTGCAAGAAATTCACGATTTCCTACCGTGCCGTACCCCGCAAACCTGGATTGACAGCGCCCTGGCAAACCAGGACCTGCTGCTGATCGACCATGCGCACTGTGAAAAAAAGGCCGCGTCCACGGCGCTGAGTCTGATGTACCGTTACGTGGATAACACCGAGTTGCTCAACAAGATGTCGCGTCTGGCACGTGAGGAACTCAGGCACTTCGAGCAGGTACTGGCGATCATGAAAAAGCGGGGGGTTACCTATGCCCATCTGTCACCGGCACGGTATGCCGCCGGCCTGCGGGAAGCGGTACGAACAGAAGATCCCGGGCGGCTGGTCGATGTTTTGATCGTCGGCGCCATTATTGAGGCCAGATCCTGTGAGCGTTTTGCTGCCCTGGCTCCCTCGCTGGATGAAAAGCTGGCTGAGTTCTACAACAGCCTGCTTAAATCCGAGGCACGTCATTACCAGGATTACCTGACGCTGGCCGAGCAGGCCAATGGTGGCCCGGTGGATGAACGCGTTGTGCAGTTCCTGGCCATCGAGCAAAAGCTGATTGAATCTCCGGATTCCGAGTTCCGCTTTCACAGCGGCCCGGTTCTGGCAGGTTGAAGCTCCTGGCAAAGTGACATCCAGCGGGCGATTCCGGCGCTGCGGTATTTCTGTTTGTGCAGAATGAAGTAGAACTGACGGTCGAATTTACGATAGTCGGGGACGCTCAGGGGGACCAGGCTACCGCGTTTGAAAGCATCGGCCAGGACTACTTTGGACAGGCATCCGATGCCCAGATCCGCCTCTACGGCCCGTTTGATGGCCTCGGTATGTTCGAGTTCCAGCAGGATGTTGAGGTCTGGCAACAGGCCGTGCATTCCCCGTTCAAAGCTCTGCCGCGTGCCAGATCCCGGTTCCCTCATAATCCAGACTGCCTGACGAAGGTCCTCGTCGGTCAGAGCCTGTTTTCGGGCCAGGGGGTGTGACGGAGAGCAGAATACCGTCAGTTCGTCTTCCCGCCAGGGAATTACCTCCAGCTCCGGGGACTGTAGCTCGCCTTCAATCAGACCGATATCCAGTTCGAAGTCCCGGACCCGGCGGGCTATGGAGCTGGTGTTGGCCACCTCCAGTGAAACCTTCGGGCGGGTAGGGGTATTCATGTATTTGGCCATCACGCCCACGGCCAGATAGTTCCCTATAGTCAGGGTAGCGCCGACTTTCAGGGCGCCGACTTCTGAATGTTTACTGAAGGCCTGTTCCAGTTCCGTGGCCTGCGCCAGCAGGGACTCTGCCTTGGGCCGGTAGAGTCGGCCGAGTTCGTTCAATTGCAGCCGTTTGCCCACGCGGTCGAAGAGCTGGATATCGAACTGGCTCTCCAGTTCTTTCAGGGCGCTGCTGGCGGCGGATTGGGACATGGCCAGCGATTCGGCAGCCCGGGTGATGTTCTGGAAATGGGCGGCGGCCAGGAAAACTTCGAGCTGACGAAAGCTGTATTTCATAGGGTCTCTTCCGGTGGAAGCTATTTATCGGAAAAATCGAATAGCCTTATGAAAACAGCCCGTTTTGTCGATTTCAAGCAAAAGGTTAAACTATTCCCAATTCCTGATGGACTGACGTTAATAGGCGAGGGCTCCCATGAGCAACCTGATGAAAGAAACCGTAACCAGTGTGCACCACTGGAACGATACGCTGTTCAGCTTCAAGACCAGTCGGGATCCCGGCTTCCGCTTCAAGAACGGTCATTTTGTAATGATCGGTCTGGAGACAGATGGCAAACCGTTGATGCGCGCCTACAGTATTGCCAGTGCGAACTATGAAGAAGAGCTGGAGTTTTTCTCTATCAAAGTTCCTGATGGCCCGCTGACCTCGCGCCTGCAACAGATCAAAGTGGGTGACGAGATTCTGGTCAGCCGCAAGCCAACGGGTACGCTGGTATTGGACAATCTTCTGCCGGGCCGAAATCTCTGGCTGATCAGCACCGGCACCGGGCTGGCACCGTTCATGAGCATCATCAAGGATCCGGAAGTTTACGAGGCCTATGACAAGGTGATCCTGACCCACGGCGTACGTTACATCTCGGAGCTGGCGTACCAGCAAGAGATTGAAGAACTGCCAGAAAACGAGTTCTTTGGTGAAATGGTCAGTGGCAAACTGGTGTATTACCCCACCGTTACCCGCGAGCCCTTCCGAAATCAGGGCCGGCTGACCGATGCCATGGAAACCGGCAAGATCACCCGGGATCTGGGGCTGCCGGACTTCGACGTGGAGCAGGACCGCTTCATGATCTGTGGCAGCCCGAGTATGCTCAAGGACACCTGTGCCATTCTCGATAACATGGGCTTTCGCGAAGCCCGTGGTGGCGACATGGGCCACTATGTGATTGAGCGGGCCTTCGTGGAGCAGTAATTCGACTAAAGTACGAGCGAAAAATCCCGGGGTTAACGCTCCGGGATTTTTTTTGCGACAAAGTTTGTGTGTATAGTTTGCGCTCTTTCACAGCAGGACTATGCCTATGTTTGCCGTTGAGATTCAGCCTCGCTTCAGTGATACAGACGCGCTTGGCCATATCAGCAACACCTCCCTTCCGGTCTGGTTCGAGCAGGGACGTACCCCGATTTTTCGCATTTTCCACCCGTCGCTGGACGTAAAAACCTGGCCCCTGATCATTGCCCGGCTGGAGATTGATCTGTTGGCCCAGAGCTACTGGCACATGCCTGTTGAGATCAGAACCGGAGTGGGCAACATTGGTAACAGCTCGTTCCAGGTGATTCAGGAGGCCTGGCAGAATGGCAAACAGATCGCCCGTGGTGTTGCGACACTGATTCACTTCGATTACGAAAACGAAAAGTCTGTTCCTATCCCTGAGGCGGTCAAAGCAGAATTAGCCGAGCACAGGGTAAAGGACACGGCGTAAGTTCGTCGTGGATGGAGGGCAGCGACCTCAAGGGGCTCTTGCCTGGTGCCTATGCGGTTCAGGTCTGTAACTGCCTGAATTGCCCCGCCTCGCCCATGGCGGCCTGGATATCCTCCTCGAGATACGTTGGGTCGAACTTTGCAATTTCCTTGAGGCGATTCAGTTCCAGTAGCTGAACCCCGGAGTTCGGGGAGCTGACCAGGCCTTCGTCCTTCAGTTCCTGGAATACCCGGTTTACGTGGACAGCACTGAGGCCGAGAGCGTCGGCAATCAGTGACTGTGTGAGAGGAAGGTGTAATGGCTGATTAGGCTGGGTAACGGTTCTGTCCACGCGGTAAACGGTTTCAACCAGAAAATGGGCCACTTTCTCCCGGGCGGAACGTCGGCCCATGTTAACCAGGCGTTCGATCAGAATGGCCTGATCCCTTGATCCGATCGTGAAAAAAATATTGCACAGCAACAAGGATTCCGCGAAGACTTCTGTCAGGCGAGACCGCGGAAAAGCACACAGGACTCCGTCTGTGAGCATCCTCAATCCGGATACACGGCTCCGGAACGCATAGTCCCTCAGGCCGATCACATTACCGGGCACGTAGATGTCCAGCACCTGACGGGTGCCGTCTTCCAGGTCTCTGAAAGAGTAAGCCCAGCCCCGCTTCAGCGAGTAGAAATCTCCAGGGGTATCTCCCTGGCACCAGACATTGCTGTTCTTGCCGTACTCTTTTGGGTTCTTCTCGAGGGATGCCAGCAGGTCTGCCTCCGAACGGGAGATAGGGGCGTAGCTCTCGAAGTGTTTGATGATGCAGCCGCTTTCCATGTGATTATCTTTCCTTACCGCCAGCCAGTGAACAACCTATTGATAGCAAAGGAAGGGGGGACGGGCAAGGTAGGTCAGTGGAAGGGCCGAATGCGCGAGTCGCGGACCAGGCCTTTCATTGAGTTCGAAGAATGGTCCTGGTTTAACCTATGTTAACGACGGTTACAGAACACGTTGTTACGTTGGCGGCACACTTCGAGTGAATTTAAGGAAAAGATAATCAGATTCCCATTCAGAGATCAGAGCGCATCGGGTGCGCTGGTGCAGCGGCCTTGCTCTGCCTCCCTCATCACGATTGCCGGAGTAGCAGCGTTGATTGCCCTGGAGTGGACGCTGTTTTCGAACTTCGAAATACGATTTATTAATTATTGGCTCCCATACCATGCTCCCCTGACGAGTCTTCTGGCGCTGGCACTGATGTTTCTGGCTCTGAGGAGTTGGGTCAGGTTAATGCTTGGTGGGGAACGCATTTCTACCATTCTGGAAGAGAACCCGGCACCGCGTTCGCCGTCCAGACCGGAGCCCCTGGCGAGTCGACTTGGGTTTTCACTGCCTGTCCGGGTGCTTGTGGTGGATGACGATGCGGGAGTACGGATGGTGATGTGCAAGAAGCTCTCCAACCTGGGCGTTCAGGTGACCGGAGTCTGTGATGGTGTGGAGGCGCTCCTGGCCGTTGCGGATGATCGCTGGGACCTGGTCTTGATGGACGGCGAAATGCCTTTTATGGATGGAATCGAAGCCATCAGAGCCATTCGCCATCAGAATCTCCTCCCGGTATACACACCAATAGTGACCATCTCTGCGAACCGCAGCCAGGACTATCGTCAGGCCTGTGTCGATGCCGGAACAACGGCCTGTCGGGCCAAGCCCCGCGATACCCGGGATCTGGAAGCGCTTATGGATGAGTTCTTGTGAAGCTTTTGGGTGGCAAGGGATTTGCGGTGATGCCAGTGAGTGGTGTATATCCGGTGAGGGCAGGTTCAAAGTAACGACTGACTGAAAAGGTCTGAGCCATTCGGTGGCGCATTTGCGGTGATCGTTCAGCCTGCTCTTTCACGCTGATTCACCGATAGGTGCTGGTTTTGTTGCTGAGAGAGAGTAACGTGCACAAGTGGATTGTGGTCGGTCTTATCGTAGCCATTCTCACCGTAGTGTTGGCGGATCAGTTGACTCGGAAGCCAGCCTTGCCAGCGCTTGCGCTCTCCGAGCGGCAACTGGAATGGGTTGGTGAGCAGATATTCCGCAATGAGTGTGCCGGGCGCTATGACTGCCTGGTGCACTGGAATCAGGGAGAGGCTTTTCCCTCGCTGGGCATCGGGCATTTTATCTGGTACCCCGAGGGCGTGAACGAGCGTTTTGTGGAGAGTTTCCCTGATCTGGTTGGCTTTATGAAAGCCCGCGCAGTAGCGATGCCTGACTGGTTGGCGGACGATCCGGTACCGGATGCCCCATGGCCGGACCAGGACGCGTTTATTGAAGCAGCAGGCAGTCAACGACTGGCGGAATTGCGTGCCTTTCTGGACCGAACCAAAGCCGTTCAGGTGGCCTTTATTTTCAAGCGAGCAGAGCAATCTCTGCACCGGGTTATCGAAGCCGTGCCGGACGATCAGCGGGACATGGTGGCCGCACACATTACTGAACTTTCAAAGAGACCTGGCGGCGTCTATGCCCTGATGGATTATGTGAATTTCAAAGGTGAGGGCTTATCGTCACAAGAGGTCTACAGGGGGCAAGGGTGGGGGCTGCGTCAGGTGCTGCTGGAAATGGAACCCGGCCAGGCCGATACGGCCTTGGAGCGCTTTCGCGAAGCGGCCGGACGGGTGCTTACCCGGCGGGCCGAGAATGCAGAGATGCCCATTGAGCGAGAGCGGTGGCTTCCAGGCTGGCTGAAACGCCTTGAAAGCTATCGGGAACCTACCGAAAGCGATGCGTTATAGCTTTACTTTTCAGTAACTTCTAGCGGTTTCCCTGTATAACCTATGTTGTAGTTGGGGCATGTTGCGATTGTTACGTTGAAACCTCATTTTCAGAGTAATGAGGTTTAATCACCATGTTACAACGAGCTGACTTTTACCGAAGCAGAGAGGAAAACGCAGGAAACATGTTTCCCCGGCATGAGCCGATCGTTCACAGCGCGGGGCAGCAGCGCGAGCAAGGGCCACTGGCCCAGCAACAGCTGGCACAATTCGAACGGGATGGGTTCTTGTGGCTCGAGAACTTCTTTACCCCGGAGATGGTCGAGGGTTTCTTCGATGAGCTGCGAGACATGGCTCAGGACAAGGCCTTCTGTGAGCGGGATGAAGTGATCATGGATGCAAACCGCGAGAAAATCCGGTCGGTGTTTGCAATGCATGAGACTTCCGAGGCGTTTCACCGGTTGACCCGTGATCCCGAATTGCTCGGTATCGCCCAGCAGTTGCTGGGCGGAGACGTCTACATCCACCAGTCCCGGATTAACAGCAAGGCGGGATTTTGCGGCAATGGTTTTGAATGGCACTCGGATTTTGAAACCTGGCACACAGAAGACGGGATGCCCGCCATGCGGGCCGTAAGCGCCTCAATCATGTTGACGGATAATAATGCTTTCAACGGCCCGTTGATGCTGATTCCTGGTTCGCACGAGTATTTTGTGCCCTGTGCCGGTGCCACGCCCGAGAACAACTGGACACAGTCACTGCAGAAGCAGACAGCAGGGGTGCCGTCCCGTGATGCTGTAGGTCAGCTGGCAAATCGGCATGGTATTGAGGCGCCCACCGGTCCGGCAGGGTCTCTGCTACTGTTTGAGTGCAATACTCTGCATGCCTCTAACCGGAACATGTCGCCCTGGCCTCGAGCCAATCTGTTTTTTGTTTACAACAGCGTGGACAACCGCCTGGTGGAGCCATTCTGCGGAAGTAAACGGCGTCCTGAGTATCTGGCGGCACGTGCCAATACCCAGCCACTCAAACCCTGGAGCTAATTGGCGGTCTGAGTGTCTGGCCATGCTCTACACAAAAAATGCCCCCATCGGCTATCCGATGGGGGCATCTCTGTTTCTACGGGAGGCGTTTTTACACGATGTCGACATGCTCCTGGCGCTGCCAGTAACGGCCGGTTTGGCACTGCTCAACCAGATTGGCTGCCTGTTCCGGTGTGTCGAGTGTCAGACAACCTGCATCCACTTTTTCTTCCAGTCCCGCGGATTTCAGCAAGGCCCTGGCCGCCTTGTTATATCCAATGAACTTGCAGTGCGCAAAGGCGTCATTGACGAAATCGCGAGCTGGACCGTGGCTGGCCAGGGTGTCTGCCTCATTGTCTGTCATCAGCAAGGCCACCGCGTCGAACAGGACAGAGGGGCCTCCGTCGATCTTTTCGTCTGCAGCCAGCACGGACCCATCGCTGGTGGTGACTCCGTGAATGGTGGGGGCCACGACTTTGAGTTCGGCGCCTTCGTCGTCCAGGGCCTGTTTCAGCGCATCGATCAGCTTGGTATCTACGCCATCGCTGACGAGGACGCCGAGTCTGCGGCCTTTAAAGCTGTCGGGGCCATTTCGAATGATGCTGAGTTTGTCCGAGACGGGCAGGTCGGTGCGCGGTTGCCTGGCTGCTTCCGCCGGCTCCGGCATTGGCGTAAGACCGAGGCCGGTCGCTACTTTTTCAGCGAGTGTTTTATCGACATTCAGCAGGTGGCCCACCACGCGTGCCCGGATATCCTCACGCTGGACTTTGCTTAGTTCAAAGACAAAAGCATCGGCAATATGGGTTTGCTCCGCACGGGTCTGGCTGATGTAAAACTGCCGTGCCTGGCTGTAATGGTCAGCGAAGGTTTCCGATCGTACCCGACCGGCGGGACTCTGCAGTGCACGGGGATGACTGCGAAAGCCGGTATCGGGGTTTTCCCGCGGACCACCGTCATTGCCCCAACTGTTGGGCTCGTAGTTGGCGCGGGTGGTGGGGTTGCTTTCAGCCATATGCCCATCCTGCTGGAAGTGTTGCATCGGACATTTCGGGGCGTTAATAGGCAGGCGGTTGAAGTTTGGCCCGCCCAGGCGCTTGACCTGAGTGTCCAGATAGGAAAAATTACGCCCCTGCAACAAGGGGTCGTCGGTAAAATCAATGCCCGGAACAATATTCTGGGTGCAGAAGGCGACTTGTTCAGTCTCTGCAAAAAAGTTCTCGACCACATGGTTGAGCACCAGTTTGCCGACGGGTTGCACCGGAACCTGTTCTTCCGGGATTAGTTTGGTCGGATCCAGTACATCGAATTCAAACTGATCGGCAAAGGCTTCGTCAAACACCTGCACACCCAACTCCCATTCCGGGTAATCACCGCGTTGAATGGCCTCCCAAAGATCCCGGCGATGAAAGTCCGGGTCGGCGCCATTGATCTTGACAGCCTCGTTCCAGACCACCGACTGGAGTCCCTGAAGCGGTTTCCAGTGAAACTTTACGAATCGCGTCTCGCCGCCGCTCGTTACCATCCGGAAGGTGTGCACGCCAAAGCCCTCCATGAAACGGAAGGACCGCGGGATGCCCCGGTCCGACATGGTCCACATGAGCATATGGGTGCTCTCTGGCATCAGGCTGACAAAATCCCAGAAATTGTCATGGGCGGATTGTGCCTGAGGGAACCCCCGGTCTGGCTCCTGTTTTCCAGCATGGACCAGGTCCGGGAATTTCATTGCATCCTGAATAAAGAATACGGGAATGTTGTTGCCGACCAGGTCCCAATTGCCTTCCCGGGTGTAGAGCTTTACCGCAAAGCCCCGGACATCTCTGGCCAGATCAAAGGAGCCTTTGTTTCCAAGTACCGTGGAAAAGCGCACGAACGCGGGAGTCTGTTCCCCGGGTCGTTGGAACAGGTCGGCGCAGGTGAGTTCAGCCTGGCATTTGTAGTTTTCGAAATAGCCGTGAACGCCAAAGCCTCTGGCATGCACCACACGTTCGGGAATCCGCTCGTGGTCAAAATGAAACAGTTTCTCCCGAAGCACCTGGTCTTCCAGCAGGGTAGGGCCGCGGGCCCCGGCTTTCAGAGAGTTCTGGTTATCTGATATGGGAACGCCTTGGGGCGTGGTCAGGGTGTCGCTGGGGCTCTGCGCTGTTTGGTGCGTTTCACCGCCGGCCGTCATCGGGTAGGGGCGCTCGGTTCTGTTCTCAGGCATAACTTGGCTCCTATGCTTTGCAGGCATGAGCCTCTCATTTAAGCAGAGTCTCAGCGGCCTGCATTTAACATGTGTTAATGCCCGAGGGCTGGATAAACGACACGATATGGGACTAGGGTTGGAGCAGGGTATTTGCGTTCCCTTCGTTTTTTCTGCGCAAGATTATTAGAGGAGGTAGAGCCGTATGACTGGTGCATTAAGCGGGAAAATGGTGGCCCTGCTTGCAACGGACGGCGTGGAGCAAGTAGAGCTGACAACGCCCTGGGATAAACTCAGGCAGGCCGGGGCTAAGGTGGAGCTGGTTTCACTCGAATCCGGCTCGATACGAGGGTATCACCATCTGGACAAGGGGGATTCGTTCTCAGTCGATAAGACGGTGAATGAGGTGACAGCTGAGCAATTCGATGCGCTGGTTTTACCTGGTGGCCTGGCCAATCCCGATGCTTTACGTTTAAACACCGAAGCCGTTGACTTGGTGAAACGCTGTGTACAGGCGGATATGCCGGTTGCGGCGATATGCCATGCCCCCTGGTTGCTGGTTGAGGCCGGGGTGGTCAAGGGGCGAACGATGACGTCGTTTCCAAGCCTCAGGACGGATATCCAAAACGGAGGTGGCCACTGGGTTGACCAAGCGGTCCATCAGGAGGCAGGCATCATTACCAGCCGCAAGCCGGATGACCTGGAGCAATTCTGTGACGCGCTGATCGCCGCCCTTGGGTGAGCGGGTGTGTGAAAAGCGAGGAGGTGACCTGTGCCTTACGATCGTAAAGCCGATTTACCAGACGGAGTTCGAAACAATCTGCCTGCCCACGCCCAGGAAATATATCGCAAAGCGTTCAATTCGGCTTGGGAGGAGTACCGCCACCCTGAAGACCGCCGTGGCGACGCTGATCGTGAAGAAACCGCCCATCGCGTCGCGTGGGCGGCGGTAAAGCAGGAATACCACAAAGCCGACGGCGAGTGGGTGAAGGACCGTACCTGATTTCCGGCAGGGGGCTGCCTTCCGTACCTAGAAGTCAGCGAGTGGTTGGTGCCTAAGGGCAACGGACTGGCCCGCGCTGGCCTCTAGCCACCAGACATTTTCGTCCCAGTCTCCCAGTACAACCCTGCGGGCGCGCTTGCCATTAGCTTCGAGCTCATGAATGGCGGGGCGATGGGTGTGACCGTGAATCATCAGTTGAACGTTATGGGCTTCCAGTTCTTTCACCACTTCCTCGGGGGTCACATCCATGATGGTCTCAGCCTTGCCCTGATTCTTCGCCATGGAGATTTCCCGCAGTTGCCGTGCCATCAGCTGACGATCTTTGAGTGGGCGGGAGAGAAGCATCTTCACCGTTTGCGGGTTACGCATGTTGGCCCGGAACTTCTGATATTCCACATCGGCCGTGCAGAGGCTGTCACCGTGCATCAGTAGGGCAGGTGTGCCATACAGATCCACTACCGTCGGATCATCCAGCAGTGTGGCGCCGGCGCGCGTGCAGAAGTCTTCGCCGATTAGGAAGTCCCGGTTGCCGTGCATCAGGTAGATGTCGGTGCCGGTGTCACGCACCTCCCGCAAAGCCGCCGCCACCTGTTCCTGCAGCGGGGTGCGCTCGTCATCTCCAATCCAGGCTTCAAAAAAGTCGCCAAGAATGTATAGACGCTCAACGCCCAAGGCTTTGTCTCTGAGGAACGTCAGAAACGCACCCGTAATATCCGGGCGCGATTCTTCCAGGTGCAGATCCGAGATAAACAGCGTGGTCACGCGTCCTCCAGAACCTCGGCTTTTTCAATCACTACGTCCTCAAACGGGACGTCCTGGTGGCCGGCGCGCATAGTGGTGCGAACGGCGCGGATCTTGTTGACGGTATCCATGCCTTCGGCCACCTTGCCGAATACGCAGTAGCCCCAGCCCTCGGCGTTCTTGGCGGTGTGGTCCAGAAAACCGTTGTTCTCAACGTTGATGAAGAACTGGGCGGTGGCGGAGTGGGGGTCCATGGTGCGGGCCATGGCGATAGTGCCGACCATGTTGCTCAGGCCGTTGTCAGCCTCGTTCTGTATAGGTTCGCGGGTTTTGCGCGGCGTCATGCCAGGCTCAAAGCCGCCGCCCTGAATCATGAAGTTGCTGATAACGCGGTGAAAAATCAGGCCATCATAGAAACCGTCGCGAACGTATTGTTCGAAGTTTTTGGCGGTTTCCGGGGCTTTCTCGTAGTCCAGTTCCAGCTTGATATCACCGAAGTTTGTCTGCAGCAGAATCATCAGGGTTTCCTGTGTTTGGGGATCGGAATGTTTAAAGTGGCTATTGTACTCAAGAGTTTCGTCCGGTGCATGAGTCCGGCATGGATTTGTGAGTATAATAGGCGGTTTAAACGGAGCATCCGGACAGCTCCCATGATTCATTCCCTGTTAACAGAGATTGTATGAGCGCCGAGTCGAAGAAAGCCCACAACTTTATCCAGAGCCTGATTGAAGACGCCATTGCCAAAGGGGAGCACGCCGGCAAGGTGGTCACCCGCTTCCCCCCGGAGCCCAATGGCTATCTGCACATTGGTCATGCCAAATCGATCTGTTTGAACTTCGGCATTGCCGAAACCTTTAACGGTGAGTGCAACCTGCGCTTTGACGACACCAACCCGGAAAAGGAAAACCAGGAGTATATCGACGCTATCAAGCAGGACGTGGAGTGGCTGGGCTATGAGTGGGCCGGCGAGGTGTGTTACGCGTCGGATTACTTTGATCAGCTCTATGCCTTTGCCGAAGAACTCATTCAGAACGATAAAGCCTATGTCTGTGCCCTGAACGCTGAACAGATGGCCGAGTACCGGGGCTCCCTGAAAGAGCCTGGCAAGAACAGCCCATACCGGGATCGCCCGGTAGAGGAAAGCCTGCAGCTGTTCCGGGACATGCGCGACGGCAAGTTCCAGAACGGTGAGCTGGTGTTGCGGGCCAAGATTGATATGGCATCCCCGAATATCAACCTGCGGGACCCGATTCTGTACCGGATTCGCTATGCGGATCATCACCAGACCGGCAGCAAGTGGTGCATCTATCCGATGTACGATTTTACCCATCCGATCTCCGATGCCCTGGAAGGCGTTACCCATTCCCTGTGTACCCTGGAATTCGAGGATCACCGGCCGCTGTACGACTGGGTGCTGGATAACATCACCATTCCCTGTCATCCGCGCCAGATCGAATTTGCCCGGCTGAATCTGAACTACACCATTACCAGCAAGCGCAAACTGAAG
>Ga0207830_100064_pt1 | contig 96479 bp, 89 predicted proteins | sample TtanPargueraPR_6_FD_187740 | JGI IMG/M metagenome (GOLD analysis project Ga0207830, IMG submission 187740) | Aerobic enrichment media microbial communities from Bioluminiscent Bay, La Parguera, Puerto Rico - Tt and E2 (3) (SPAdes) | ecosystem: Environmental > Aquatic > Marine > Unclassified ...
CGTCACCAGGGATGCCATCAGCAGGATCATGGAGAACAGTGCCGCCATATCCAGTGCCGGAATCATCTTGACTGCCTCGGCATTGCCGCCTCGTTGGCGAAGCCATCCGGCTGAGAACGCAGGGGTAATCCGGCCTCCGATGATGCTGATCAGCGCCATGGCCATGATCAGTGCTCCGTAGCTGAACGCCATATCCAGGCGGGTAACAAAGCCGATCTGCATCAGCCAGAGCAGTCCGAGGACCAGCAGAATCATCAGCTGCCGCTTCTGGCGGGCCTTCCACACTCGCCAGCCGGCATCGATCATCACCAGGGGCAGGAACGCCAGATTTACGCCCTGTACCAGCCAGTCCGGCAGGTTGCCGCCAAAGGCCAGCAACAGGCGACCGGCCAGCCAGACGCTCCAGAGACCTGCAAGCAGTGCACCGTGGGTTCGGTTGGTCTGGGTCCAGACGCACACGGCGGTGAGCAGAAAGCCTGCGATGGCTGCCGACAAAAATCCGAACAGCATTTCATGCTGGTGCCAGAACAGGGCGGGCAGGGCCAGTGGCAGTTGAACCACGCCGGTGACTTCCAGGACCCATACCGGGATGGCAACAATGGCCAGTACCGTCATGGACAGGAAAAAAATCCGGAAAGGATAGGAAAAGAGTTGGCTGAGGCTGGCAGACGCCCGTTCAGGGGAAGTCGGTATGGCCTGCATAGATGTCTCCCATATACATGTATTCTGAGTATATGTTAAACCTTCGCGCCTGTATTAACCATACCTGCTTGGGGGTAGTTTGCGTACAATGGCCGCAACCCGTTTGTTAACAAAGGAACTTCCATGACGTCGTACATGATCCTGAAGCACCTGCACATGACCACCGCCTACCTGACCATCACGCTGTTTGCCCTGCGGCTACTGCTTGATGCGGTCGGGCGACCAGGCTGGCGCCGGACGCCACTACGGTTCATTCCCCACATCAATGACACCGTCCTTCTGGTCGCGGCCATTGCGCTGGTGTTTGTGGCCGGTTATGCCTCTGCCATGCCCGGTTGGCTGATCACCAAGATCGTGTTGTTGTTCGGTTACATCATTGCCGGGGTGTTTGCGCTGAAAACCACTGTGGGCAAGCCCGCACGCATTGTGGCGGCGGTACTTGCCCTGGTGCAGGTGACGGCTATTTTCCATCTGGCCATGGCCAAGCCATTCTGAATCAGCGTTTCTCGCTGACCTGCTTCGTCAGTTCCTGCAGCTGTTCCTGTACAGCCCGGAGCTGACGGGCAATCTCATCCCGCTCATCGTGGGCCTTCTGGGCCTGTTTGGCGTTCTGCTCCTCGCTCATTACCTCCAATATCGCCCCGATCATCATGTTCAGGAACACAAAGGCCGTCAGGAAGATAAAGGTCAGGTAGTACAACCAGCTCATGGGATAGTCTTCCATGGTGGCATACATCACGTCGGTCCAGTCCTCAAATGTGGCAACCCGGAACAGCGTGAGCATGGCGATGGCGACATCGCCCCAGAGTGTTTCGTCAACGCTGGCGAAGAACATGGAGCCCATGGCAGCGTAGATGTAGAAGATGATGAACATCAGCAGGGCAATGTAGCCCATGCGTGGAATGGCTTTGAGTAACGAGTTGATCAGAAAGCGCAGCTCGGGCACCACTGATACCAGTCGAAGCACCCGGAATACCCGCAGTAGCCGGCCCAGCAACACCGCCTCGGAATTGTCCAGAGGGATCAGGCTGCCGATCACCACGATGGTGTCGAACAGGTTCCAGCCATCCATGAGAAAGCGCCGTTTGAGGGGGCAGGCGGCGAACCGGAACAGGATTTCCACCAGAAAGAACAGGGTAATGGCGTTGTCCATCACCGACAGGCTCTGTTCCACCAGAGGTGGCAGATCATAGGTTTTGGCGCCGATGGTCAGGGCAGACAGAATAATGATGGCGATAACAACAGTCTGAAACACCTTGCTCGATTCAATGCGCTTGAGCTGGGCAAAACTGCTGGCGGGATTCATGTCCATGGACATCTCGTCGGCTCCGGGAGAATTGAAACGCGGCAATTCTAAAGCTCCGGAGCCGGCGGTGGTAGGCCTGTGATCTGAGTTTAATCGACCAGGTGGAGGATTTGCTGCCACTCGGCATCGCTGACCGGCATGACCGAGAGTCGGCTGCCTCTGCGTACCAGAGCCAGTTCACTGAGCTCGGGCATGGCTTTGAGTGTGTCCAGAGAGATCAATGCCGGCAGTTTCCGTTCAAACTGCAGGTCGACCGCTTGCCAGCGAGGATTTTCTGCGGTGCTTTTCGGGTCGTAGTAGGGAGACTCCGGGTTGAACTGGCTTGGGTCCGGGTAGGCGGATTTCACTACGCGAACAATACCGGCAATGCCTATGCGCTTGCAGCTGGAGTGATAGATAAAGACCAGATCTCCCTCCCGCATCTTCGCCAGGAAGTTGCGGGCCTGGTAATTGCGCACACCATCCCAGGGAATAACACCCTCAGGCTGACGGGCAAAATCATCAATGCCGCATTCAGAGGGTTCGGTTTTAACCAGCCATTTTGCCACCAGCGGGACTCCACTCGATCATTGTCGGGCCAGTATACAAAAAAGCCCCGAAGGCGGGGCATAAAGCACGAAACGGTGGCCGGGGTATTTACCCGTGTTGGTTGGAGTTCCGCATGGCGGCATCTGCTGCCGGATGACGGTTCATGGGATAGAACAACTGCGGGGAGGCCAGTTCCGGCAGATCGGTCTGCTCGGTCTGGGCCGCCCATTCCACCCGTTCCGCCTTGCGGATGGCGTAGTGCATCCAGGCCAGGGCTGCCGCCACAATGGCGAACATCAGCATGAAGCAGCTTTGCCAGATGCCGGTTATGTCGTTCAGCACACCAAAGGTGAGTGGCAGGATGAAACCGCCGATACCGCCGATCATGCCCACCACACCACCCACGGCACCGACATGCATCGGGTAATACACCGGAATGTGTTTGTAGACCGCCGCTTTACCCAGTGACATGAAAAAACCGAGGATAAAGGTGAGCACCACGAACATGGGCAGGCTCATGGCCAGCGTGAAATGGATATCCCCTTCGATGCCATGCACCACATAGCGGGTTGGTGGATAACTGAGTAGGAAGGTACAGACTGCGGAGGCAATAAACGTCCAGTACATCACGCGTCTGGCGCCGTAGCGGTCCGACAGCCAACCCCCGAGGATGCGGAACAGGGAAGCGGGGATGGTATAGAGCGCGGCAATCATGCCGGCGGTTTTGATGTCCAGGCCATAAACGCCAATCAGGTAATGGGGAAGCCAGAGGGCCAGGGCAACAAAGGCGCCGAACACAAAAAAATAGTACAGGGCAAAGCGCCACACCCGAAGTTCCCGGAGCGGTGCCATCTGTTCGGCAAACGATTTCTGTTCGGCGCTGCGGCGTTGTTCGGCCAGCGGGTCGGTTTTTGCCAGCAGCAGGAAGGCAATGCCCATGATGGCCAGCACCGTGGCGTATATCTGCGCGGTTTTCTCCCAGCCGAAGGCCACCAACAGAAACGGGGCGCCGAAGTTGGTCACGGCAGAACCGACGTTGCCGGCGCCGAAAATCCCCAGTGCGGTGCCCTGTTTAGCCGGTTCAAACCAGGCCGCAGTATAGGCCACCCCGACAATGAAAGCGCCGCCGGCCAGGCCCACCCCGAGGGCCCCGACCAGCATCATGGCGTAGGTGGTGGCAAAGGTCAGCAGATACACGCAGGCCGCCGTGGTCAGCATCAGAATACCGAACACCCAGCGCCCGCCGTAACGGTCGGTCCAGATGCCCAGGAATAAACGACTGATGGAGCCGGTAAGAATCGGCGTGGCCATAAGCAATCCCAGCTGGGTGTCGGACAGCGCCAGCTCTTCACTGATGCGAATGCCGATGATGGAAAAGATGGTCCAGACGGCGAAACAAAGGGTGAAGGCAAAGGTAGAAAGGCCCAATGCCCGATATTGCTGAGCTTTTGCGGGCGTGCTCGTCATGGTCTCTCCTGGCCAGATAACTCTCCTCTGAAACCATACCAAAAAGCCGGATTTCTGGGCCGAGGCATTAGAGGTACCTCCTGCTGGGTGCAAAGGGGGTAGGTCAATGGTCACTATCCCGGGAAAGGTGATATTCCGGGGCTTTCTCTGGTGGGGTACGCGAGTTCAGGCTTGATCAAGATCAATTATGGCAGCTGGGTGCTATGGGGTAATGCTGACTGATATCAACTCGAATGCCTCCGTTTTGGGGGGTGTGAAACCGGGAGAACCCCATGAACATCATGATTGCCTACGACGGTTCCCGAAACGCGAAACTGGCGCTGGCCCAGACCATCACCATGTTTCGGCGGCTGGAGCCAAAAATCACGCTGGTTGCGGTGGCAGAAAACCCACGCGACATCACCTCCGGCAATGAAGACCTGTTTCAGGAAGAAGTTGGTGAGCTGAAACAGCACCTGCAGGAAGCGCTGGAACTGTGTGAAAGCGAGCAGGTAAGCGCTGAGACCCTGATGCTGGAGGGTGACGCCCGAAAGAGCCTGCTGTTTGCCGCAGAGAAGAAGGTACGGCCAGACATGCTGGTCATCGCTCGTCACAGTCATGAGCCTGACGGCGGCTTCATTGCCCGATCATTGACCTATTTCGTGGACGAACTGGATTACATGACGTTTGGCAGCGTCAGCTCCTTCCTGGCTCGCCGGATCCAGTGCCCACTTCTGATTCTGCCCAGCCGTTGATGGCCGGGATTACCTGTTTCCATTGTCTTAGCCCCGGGAGGCTGAAATGAAAGTCGCTGACGTATTCCGCGTCCGCAATCCTGAAATCAGGGCACTACACCTGACCTGGATTGCCTTCTTTATTACATTCTATGTCTGGTTCAACATGGCGCCACTGGCGTCCAGCATGCTCAAAAGCGTGGACTGGTTGACCAAGGACGACCTGCGCCTGTTTGCCATCTGTAACGTGGCGCTGACGATTCCTGCCCGCATCATCGTGGGTATGGCGCTGGACCGCTTCGGACCGCGGCGGGTATTTTCGGTGCTGATGGTGGTGATGGCCATACCGGCACTGGTGTTTGCTTTCGGTAACACCATGTCTCAGTTGCTGGTCAGTCGCCTGGTGCTGAGCTCCATCGGTGCCAGCTTTGTGGTTGGTATCCATATGACGGCCATGTGGTTCAAGCCGAAGGACATAGGCTTTGCAGAGGGCTTTTATGCGGGCTGGGGCAACTTTGGTTCTGCGGCGGCGGCCATGTCACTGCCGACCATTGCCATTACCATGTACGGCGGTGAAGACGGATGGCGCTGGGCCATCGCCCAGAGCGCCATCGTGATGGCGGCATACGGCGTCTACTACTGGTTCGCGATTACCGACGGCCCTGCTGGTACCGTGCATCGTAAACCCCGCAAGGCCGTGGCACTGGAAGTCAGCACCTGGGGTGATATGGTCAAGCTGATCCTGTGGACCATTCCTTTGGTCGGGGTATTGGCTATTCTGGTTTGGCGTATCCAGAACATGGGGTACCTGTCTGCCACCGGGGCCGCTATCTGTTACGCGGTAATCTTCGCCATTGTCTGCTATCAGATTATTCAGATCCTGCGGGTGAACGTCCCCATCCTTAAGAAAGGCGTGCCTGAGGACGACAAATACCCGTTCAACAGTGTGGCAGCCCTGAATAGCACCTACTTCGCCAACTTCGGCGCGGAACTCGCTGTGGTCTCCATGCTGCCAATGTTCTTCGAAGAGACCTGGAGTCTGAGTGCAACGGCAGCCGGGCTGATTGCGGCATCTTTCGCCTTCGTGAACCTGATGGCCCGTCCGATGGGCGGCCTGGTATCTGACCGCATGGGGAACCGCCGTTTCGTGATGCTCAGCTACATGTTCGGTATTGCGGTAGGATTCGGCCTTATGGGGCTACTGAATTCCAACTGGCCGTTGATTGTGGCAGTGGCGATCACTGTGTTCACGTCCTTCTTCGTACAGGGTGCAGAAGGCGCCACCTTTGGCATCATCCCCTCTATCAAGCGTCGCCTGACCGGCCAGATATCTGGTATGGCTGGTGCCTATGGCAACGTAGGTGCGGTGGTCTACCTGACCATCTTCACTTTTGTCACCCCGACCCAGTTCTTCTTCATCATCGCAGCTGGGGCCTTTGTCAGCTGGGTGCTGTGTATTATGTGGCTGAAGGAACCTGAGAGCGGTTTCTCCGAGGAATACCACGTTTCTTCTGTTGATCTGCAGATTGAAGAAGAGGAACGTCAGCGGTTGGCCAGCCAGACAGCACGGTAGAACCTTTCTTCCAAAAAGGAACTGTGACAACCCGCCGCGGAGCAATCCCGGCGGGTTTTTTGTATGCTCGGGGGCAAGTGGTTGCAGCAGGAGAGGGATCATGGGGTTCTGGGAACGCTGGCCCGGGCTGCTGGGGGCAGTGTCGGCGCTGGCTCTGTTACTCGGGTTCTGGCAGCTCCTGGGTGAAGGCGAAGATCTGGAAGCCCGTGACAGCAGGGGTAGAACTCCCCTGATTGTGGCGGCGGAAGAGGGCGAGACTGACCGGGTTGCCGAGCTGGTCGAGCGTGGGGCCCGGGTTGACGCAGGGGACGACTGCAAGTGGACGGCCATGATGAGGGCTGCCTCCCGTGGTCATACGGATATTCTTGCCTTCCTGCTGGATCATGGCGCGGATATAAACCATACGGAAAAAACCGGCTATACGGCTCTGATGGGGGCTGTGATTGCCAGCCGTCCGGAGGCTGTACGCCTGCTACTGACCAGAGGTGCCGATCCTGACATCCAGGAATACGAAAACGGGCAGACCGCGCTGATGATGGCTGTGCGCAACCGCAATCCGGAACTGGTTCGGTTGCTGCTCTCTGCCGGGGCAGATCCGGAGCTGGTTAATAAATCGGGCAAGAGCGCCAGGGATCTGGCGCTGGAGGCAAGTGCCGGGGAGGGGGAGCCCATGCAGCAGGTGCTCACTGCTCTGGGTTGTGAGCCCGAAGCCGCGGAGAAACGCTGATCATTGGTCGTTCCCTGCCGCCATAAAAAAGCCGGCCCTTGTGGGGCCGGCAAGCAGAGGTCTAACGCTTGGATTCTTGCTGTTACGGATTCTTGATGTAGGCGTTCTTGCGCAGGTAGAACCACCAGTTAACCACCAGACACACCGCATAGAACACTGCGAACCCGTACATGGCCACTTCCGGGGTGCCGGCCTGGATTTCCTGGCCCATCACCCGAGGAGCGATGAACGCGCCGTAGGCGGCGATTGCTGAGGTCCAGCCAAGTACCGGGCCCTTCTGCTGCTGGTTGAAGATGAAACCAATGCTGCGGAAGGTGGAGCCATTGCCAATACCGCTGGCGGCGAACATCACAATGAACAGGATCAGGAACAGGGCAAAGTAGCTGTTCGGATCAGTTGAGTTGTAGGCCAGCATCATCACGTAGCCGGTGGCGACCGAAGCGACAACCATCACCACCGAGATGATCTGGGTAACGATGGAACCGCCCATCTTGTCGGAAATCCAGCCTCCGACCGGACGAATCAGGGCGCCGACGAATGGCCCCATCCAGGCCCAGGTCAGAGCGCTGGGTGCATCCGGGTTGACCACACGGGTCATGGTGCCATCCGCTCCCACTTCCATCATGTTGCCGAAGATGACGCTGATGGACAGCGGCAGGGCGGCAGAAAAGCCGATGAAAGAACCGAAAGTCAGAATGTAAAGCACGGTCATGGACCAGGTGTGCTTGTTGCTGAAGATGGCAAACTGGTTCTTGATGTTGGGCTTGATGTCACCTGGGATCAGTCTGAGCAGCGCCACGGTCAGCACGATGGTGATGGGCAGGGCCAGCCACATATTCATGACTGACAGAGCCCAGACGCCGGCGATAGAGGTCAGCAGGCCAACGCCATAGAGACCAAGAATCTTGCCGAAGGCAGATATCGGGCTGCCGGGATTTGGAGTCACCACCTTGAGGTTGTTCATGCCGAACCAGCCCGCGAAGGCCAGCGGAATCAGAAACACCAGCCAGATGAAGCCGGCGTTCTGGATCCAGGTGTCGGTGCCGGCCTCAATACGGCCGATCAGGGTGCCGCTGGGGCTTTGCAGCTGCATGGGGTCGCCGGCAAGGGCGCCGAACACCCCGACGGTCATCACCAGAGGGATCAGAATCTGCATGGTGGTCACGCCGAAGTTGCCCAGGCCGGCGTTCATGCCCAGCCCGTAACCCTGTTTACTCTTGGGGTAAAACGCGCTTATGTTGCTCATGGAGCAGGCAAAGTTGCCACCGCCAATACCGGACAGCAGCGCCAGCGCCTGAAACACGATGAACGGTGTGTCTGGATTCATCAGGGCGACACCGGTGCCGAAGGCCGGGATCATCAGCAATGCCGTGGTCAGAAAAACGGTATTGCGACCGCCGGCAATTTTGATCATGAACGAGGCCGGAATTCGCAGGGTTGCACCGGACAGGCCGGCAATGGCTGTTAGTGTGAACAGCTGTTCAACGGTGAAAGAAAAACCCAGGTTTTTCATCTGGGTGGTGATCATTCCCCACATCAGCCAGATGGCGAATCCCATCAGCAGGCTGGGGATGGAAATCCACAGGTTGCGGGAGGCGACTTTCTTGCCCTCCCGCTCCCAGAACTCCTCACTTTCGACATCCCAGTGTTCAATGTCGGCGTTGGTTTTTGCCATGGTTAAGCTCCTCGTTTCTTTGACCCGGAGCCACCGGAATCAGTGGCTGTCACGGCGTTGGAGTCATTTTGCAAACGAGGCGGGTATTTCAATCCTGATAAATATCAAGGAAGGTTGTCGGTAAGATGATCTCGCAATTCGGCTCTTTTTCTGAAAGGCTTGGTCGCTTTTAAAAGCCTTTTAAAACATAAGGTTATGTTGGTGGTATGCCGTAGGTGGTAGTTGCTTTTCGAGTTGGCGCAGTAGAGGTAGCCAATCATTTCCGGTGGCTATGGCGGACCGTGCCGGGTTTTTGCGCAAGCGGATATAGGGCCATTACCTGACCGGCGACGCCTGCAAAGGTCAGAGCCCAGCAGCCGGAAGAGAACCATAGAAGTTCAGGTTGGGAGTAGGGCGTGGCCCCCGCCAGGTAGCGGCTTATGGTGGCGGCTGCCACCAGTATCGCGATGGCGGTAACCTGCCATGCTGGCGGAAATGTCCGGCGTGCCCGCTGCCAGGCCAGTCGAAGCATCACGCTCCCCGAGAGTGTCCCCAGCGCTCCGACAACAATCAGGTGCAGCGCGGGAAGAACCGGCCGTTCGGTCAGCAGGTGAGTGCCTGCGAACGCCGAGCCGATGGCCAGCCACAGATAGCCAAGGGCCAGCACCAGCAGGTCGGGCCGGTTACTGCAGTGCCAGAGCTTCCAGCGGACAATCCGGGTAACGACAAGTGCGCTGGCGGCGAGAAGAAGAGCGCCGGCCAGTTGTTCGGTGGCACTGAACAGCATCAATGCCATGGCGATTGGCAGGACGACCAGCAGCGCTCCTTCTATGTGGGGTTGTACCCGAGCTTCCAGGGGGACGCCCCGTTTCTCCAGAGACCCGGCCACGGCCGGTACAATAATCCTTCCGCCCATAAACGTCATCAGTAGTAGCAGGCCCAGGATGGTGGTTTGTAGCAGTCGGCGGGTGTCCGGCAACGGCAGGCCGGTTTCTGTCAGAAAGTAGATCAAAGCCATCAGGCATAGTACGAGAATCAGCGGGCCGGCAATTTTGTTGCGCCATTTCTTGGCCGCCTGAAACCGCGGCACCACGTGCCATGCCAGCAGCAACGCAAAAGCCGGGCTGAGTAACTGTGCGAAGAGCGTTTCGGGTGCTAGCAGCCAGGCAAGCCGGGCCGCTAACCAGAGCCCAAAGAGCAGAACGAGGGCGCGTCGGGGTTGCGGCCCCAGTGTGTAACCGGCGATCAATGCCAGTGCGAAACCAAAAATCAGCTCATGGCCATGGCCAGCACCAATCAGCCCCGGGGGCCACCCATAGCCGGATAGCGCTGCGTAGATGGACAATGGAACCACAGTAGCGGCCCAGAGTGAGGCCGCCGGGAAAAACAGCCAAAAGCTGTGCATATTGGGTTGTGTTGAGCGTGCCACAATGTCATCCGGAGTAATGAGTCGACTGAGGCGGAGTGTCAACGTTGGACGGGTTGTGGTCAATGCTTTGCTAACGGCGCGTGACGGCCGCGCCCTCAGACGGAGTGAGGAAGAACCCCGTAATAGATAGCGCTGAAATGGCAGGCACTACCGCCAATGACGAACAGGTGCCACACCGCGTGCATGTAAGGGATGCGATCGGCGAGGTAAAAGGCCACACCGGCGGTATAGACAATGCCGCCAGCGATGGTCAGTTGCAGAGCCGTCTCACTGAGGTTGGCCACCAGGTCGGATGACGCGAAGGTGATCAGCCAGCCCATCGCGATGTAGATGCCTACCCGTGCCAGCTTGAAGCGGTTTTTGAAGATCACCTTCAGTACCACGCCGGTCAGGGCCAGGGACCAGATGACGGCAAACAGTGTCCAGCCGGTGGTGCCTCGCATGTTGACCAGCAGGAAGGGTGTGTAGGTACCGGCAATCAGCAGGAAAATGGCGCAGTGATCGAGAGTCTTGAAGGCCGTTTTCAGGCGAGGATGGCGGGCTCCATGGTAGAGCGCAGACGCCATATACAGCAGAATCAGTGAGGCGCCGAATACGCTGAAGCTGACAATCTTCCAGACATCTCCCAGTTGGCTGGCGCCGGCAATCAGGGCCACTGTCCCTACCACGCTTAACAGAGCGCCAATGCCATGAGTGGCGCTGTTAATCCACTCTTCTATCCTGTGATGAACGGAATCTGGCTGGCTGTGGCTGTGCGTCATGATTCTGGTAAATGCCTTATGGGGAATTGCGATTCAACGAAAGTATAGGGTATTTCAGCGTACAAGTGTACGCAAATTATGGCGCATGAACATTTTGTGAGTTCGTTCAGAAAAACTGAAAGACCTGCCGGAAATCTTCCGTTTTTGTCTTGTGGTCAGAGCCGTTAGGCTTTGAACAATTGAATGCATACACAGGAGATTGTTGCGATGGCGAAAGTTCTTGTTCTTTATTACTCCATGTACGGTCACATTGAGACCATGGCCAATACCGTGGCCGAAGGCGCTCGCGGTGTTGACGGAGCCGATGTTGTTGTTAAGCGTGTTCCGGAGACCATGGCCGATGAAGCCTTTCTGAATGCCGGTGGCAAGGCTGATCAGGGCGCCCCGGTGGCGGACCCGAAGGAACTGGCGGACTACGACGCTATTATCTTTGGCACCCCGACCCGCTTCGGCAACATGGCGGGCCAGATGCGTACATTCCTGGACCAGACCGGCGGCCTTTGGGCTGAGGGCAAACTGCATGGCAAGGTCGGCAGTGTCTTCACTTCTACCGGCACCGGCGGTGGCCAGGAACAAACGATTACCTCGTTCTGGACCACTCTTGCTCATCACGGCATGGTGTTGGTGCCGCTGGGTTACGGCATACCGGAGTTTTTCGATATTTCAGAAGTGAATGGCGGTACGCCCTATGGCGCCTCGACCATTGCGGGCGGTGACGGCAGCCGGCAGCCAAGCGAAAAGGAGCTGGCCATTGCCCGTTTTCAGGGCAAGCACGTGGCTGAGCTGGCGATCAAGCTGCACGGATAATTGTACCAGGGAGCTAACTCAGGTTTTGGCGGCGGATGAAGTTCCGCCGCTTTTTTTATGGGGCTTTATCCTGATTGGCAAAGGCGGTTTTCAGACGGGAGAAAGTGGCTGGCACCACGCCGAGCCAGGAAGCAAGCTGGTTGTCTGGCACCCGCTTGATCAGCTCCGGATACTCCTCCAGCAGCAGCTGATACCGTTCCCGGGCCGACATGGTGTGTTTGCGGTACTCCCGCATGCTGGTCAGCTCTGCGATTTCCTCTGTCAGTACCAGGGCAAACTTGTGCCATTGGCCATCGCCGTAGCTTTGGATGGCCGAGCGAAAAGCCGCAAAATCGGCCACCCACAGGGTGGCAGGCAGAACACTGGTCAGGCATAAGGTATTGCGAACCGTGCGGCTGCGACCAAAGACCGGCCAGATCAGGTCACCCTCTGAAAAGAAATGATGGACGGCGACCTTGCCGGCCGGAGATTCCCGGAATAACCGGAGGATACCGTACTGAACCAGATAGACATTGGCCCAGGGGCGGTCGTGCTTTTCCAGCGGAGTTTCCGGGTCTACCCGTTGTTGCTGAAACAGGCTGGCAAGATGATTGAGAAACCGGGCCTCCGGGTTATCCCGATTTTCGTTCAGGCAGATACCAAAGGCGTGGCTCAGGCCATTCAGTAGTGCCACTTCGGCAGGTGCGACATTGTAATGAATCAGATCATCACTGTCGCTACCCAGCAGGCATGGTGCGGAGGCCACGGGCGGCCTGAAACTGCTGTTCATATCTTGACCCCGGCTGCATTAGCTTAGGTCAATTATCCTACCATGAAAGCTACATTCTAAATGACTTAAACCATTAAGCCTGTGTTACTCAGTCGATAAGGCCAGACTGGATACTAGTGACTGGTGCCTTCCTCGTAATGAATTTTGTTCCAGACGTTGTACTTGCCGGAGGGCTTGTTCATCGGAATGCGTTTTTCCTCTTCCAGGGTGTCTGCGTCATAGACAATGATGGCGCCGTCATTATCCCAGATGCTCAGCAGCAGCTTCTCGCCATGGCGGTCGAATTCCACGTGCGCGGCCACTTTTCCCGGCTCCGGCTGAAGAGTTTTGACGATCTCCAGGGTCTGCTTGTCGATAATGTGCACCTTGTCAGCGTTGGGGCCGAAGAACACATCTGCCCAGGCGTAACGGGAATTTTCGTGACTGCGCATGAAAAACCCGGGACCTTCGGTTTTCAGAGTCTTGATCACTTCCCAGGTGTCCATGTCGATAATGGAGATGGCGCCGGCGCGGAAGTGGGGGGTGGCCATTACCCGGCGGCCCTCATGCTCCCAGGTAATGCCGGAACCCAGGTGAGGCATGCCGGGCAGCGGCAGTTCAGCCGTGGTTTTGCCGGTATCCAGGTCGATCACCACGCCGTGCTTGCCGTCGCGGGCGGCGCCGATCAGGTGCTGGTAGCCCGGGTCGAAGAAGAAGTCGTCCAGCAGGGTGTCGGTGGCCATTCGGCGCACCTTTGCCTCGCGGTTTTCGACGGTGATTTCCCAGGCTTCGGGAATGTCTTTCAGGGCAGCAATAAAGCTGCTTCTGGGTGGTGCGGCGTAGACGGCGCTTACCCGGGAGCTCTCTCCGGTATCGTTTTCAACGGGGATAAAATCCAGCATCTCCAGATTGGCGGCGTCGAACAGCACCATGGAGTGGGGCAGGTAGTTTGCTGCCAGCACATAGTTGCCGTCAGCGGAAACTGCGATGTTGCGCATGTTGATGCCGGCGCGAACTTCGGCCACCACTTTCAGGTTGTAGATATCGTATTTGGTAATCCAGCCATCCCGGGAGCCAAAGTACACATAACGGCCGTCAGGGCTGTATTTGGGGCCGCCGTGCAGGGCGAAGCGGCTGGGGAAGCGGTGGATGGGCTCCATTTTGTCGCCATCGAGCAGGGTGACATGGTGGTCGCCGATTTCCACGACCAGGAACAGGTTCATCAGGTCCGCCTCAAACACCGGCTCATCCGGCAGTGAGCCCAGGGGGTGGCTGACTTCCCGGCTGCTGCGGATTTCCGCCTCATCCCATTTCAGCTCATGGCTCGGGGGCTGATAGATGAAGTCGGTCAGGGCCGCGATCTGCTGGTCGTTGAGGATGGTTTTATAGCCTGCCATCTGAGTGGCCGGTCGTCCCTCCCGGATGACCTGCTCGGCCTCGGCTTTTTTCAGCCGGCCCAGGTTCTCCGGCAGCAGCGCAGGGCCCATACCACCGAGTCTGTCCGGGCCGTGGCAGGCCGCGCATTGCTGCAGGTAGAGGGTCTCTGTGTTCTGGCTGCTGGCCTGTTCGGCCAGGGCCGGGCCTGTGATCAGGGCGCCAGCGATCAGCAGGATGGTGTTCAGGCTTGCTCGGGCTTGGTTCAGGTTCACCAGCTACAGCTCCCGGTTGGTCAGATAACGTTTTGCGTTCAGGCGGGCCGTTGGCCGGCGGTGACGGCAGGCTCGGTCAGGGCGCTGTTCCATCCTGCCTGGGCCGGGCGGGCCAGCTTGTCCGCCAGTTGCACCACCTCGCCCACAATAATCAAGGTGGGTGGCTGGAAGTCTTCCCGATCAATGGTGTCTACCAGGTCTTTCAGGGTGGTGACCGTCATGTGTTGCAGTGGTGTGGTGCCGCGTTCCACCAGAGCCACCGGGCAGTTTTCTGAAAGGCCGTGGGCCGTCAGTTCGCGAACAATGGTCGGTGCATTGTGCAGGCCCATGTAGAACACCCGGGTCTGCCCTGGTGCGGCCAGTACCGGCCAGTTGAGTTCCAGAGTCTGGTCAGCCTTACGGTGACCGGTGACGAAGGTCACGCTCTGGGAATAATCCCGGTGGGTCAGCGGAATGCCGCAGTAAGAGGCGCAGCCCGCCGCAGAGGTAATGCCGGGCACCACCTGGAAATCGATGTCATTGTCCACCAGGAACTCAGCTTCTTCTCCGCCGCGGCCAAAAATATATGGATCGCCGCCTTTCAGGCGCACTACCCGCCGCTGTTTCATGGCCAGTTGCACCAGCAGTTCGTTGGTTTCTTCCTGGGGTACGTAGTGGCACCCGCTGGCCTTGCCCACATGAATGCGTTCAGCACGGGGGGTCACCAGTTCCATGATCTGCGGGGAAACCAGGCGATCATAAACAACGGCATCGGCCTGCTGAATCAGCATCAGCGCGCGCAGCGTGAGTAACCCTGGGTCACCCGGCCCGGCACCGACAATAGCAACTTCTCCCGGCCGCAGGGGTTGTTCCGCCAGCTGGAACTCCACCAGGCATTTTTTTCGCGGGTTTGTGGTCATGGCGCGTTCCTTAAAGATTGTGAACCGGGATTTCGATCACCGGAGCGGCGACCCGTCGCGGGCTGTTATCAACTACCCCGATTTCCTCGTTGGTGAGATAGCAGCCCGGATCTTCCTCCCAGAAGTCGCCAGACACGTTGTAAGCTCGTACCCGGGTATTGCCGTTGCAGATATTCAGGTATTTGCAGTCTGCGCAGCGCCCTTTTACCGGGCGCGGATGCTGGCGGAAGCCCTGCATCAGCGGATCGGTGGTTTCCGACCAGATCTTCGAAAACGGGGTTTCCCGCACGTTGCCCAGGTTGTGATCCCACCAGAAGGTGTCCGGATGCACCACGCCGAGGTTGTCGATATTGGAGATATTCACGCCGGAGGAGTTGCCGCCCCAGTTGGTCAGCCGCTGGGTGAGGGCGTCGACCTGGTCCGGGTAATGCTCTTTGGCCCACTCAATCAGAAAGGGACCATCAGCATCGTTGTTGCCGGTGACGTACTCCCGCTCGATACCGCGCTTGAGTTCGTCGTGGCAGTGGTTGAACAGCAGGTTCATGGCATCGCGGGTCATGTCGTACCAGGCATCCCGCTTCTTGTTGCGGCCGCCCCGGCCGGAGTAGTTCAGGTGCGACAGGTAGAACTTGTCGATCTGGTGCTCGTCCAGCATCTCCAGCATGGCCGGCAGTTCCGGGTAGTTATCCTGGGTCAGGGTGAAGCGCAGGCCCACTTTGATGCCGGCTTGCTTGCACAGGGCTACGGCGTGCATGGACTCTTTGAAGGCGCCTTTTTTCTGGCGGAATTCATCGTGGGTGGTTTCCAGGCCGTCGATACTGATGCCTACGTAGTCGTAGCCCACCTCGGCGATTTTGCTGATGTTGTCTTCGGTAATCAGGGTGCCATTGGTGGACAGGCCCACGTAGAAGCCCATAGCTTTAGCCCGGTGGGAAATATCAAAGATGTCGGGTCGCATCAGGGGTTCGCCGCCGGAGAGGATGAGTACCGGTACGCCGAAGGCTTTCAGGTCGTCCATCACCTTGTAGACTTCCTGGGTGGTGAGTTCGCCCTTGAAGTCGATGTCCGCTGAAATCGAATAGCAGTGCTTGCAGGTGAGGTTGCAACGGCGGATCAGGTTCCAGATTACCACCGGGCCGCTGGGCTTGGGGACCGGGCGCACCGGTACCGGGTTCATCAGGCTCTTGATGTAGCGGGTCATGCGAAACATAGTTTTTCTCTCTCATCGGGAGTGGCTTTCTTGCCTCTCCGGGCGGGCCTTTACCGGCTCTCTGCCCTTCTAACTATCCCCCTGCGGGCGCTGGGTATCCATACCTTTGATGGAGTACTTCAGGAGGTACGTGCTACTGCTTATCTGTTTGTTTTTTCAGTCGTAATCCTGTTTTTTTCAGGATGGCGGAACTGTACAGGATGGTGTGTCCGGTGCAGGCGTCGCCGAGTACCTCGCGGATTTGGGCTGCCTTGTGCTCGACTTCCTCGCGGCTGATCCCATGCACCATGGCAAAGAGGTTGAAGCTCCAGTAGGGCAGGTGTCTTGGTCGGCGGTAGCAGTGGCTGACAAAGGGCAGGCAGCCGACTTTTTCGCCGAGTTCGGCGATTGCATCATCCCGGACATCCCACACGGTCATGCCATTGAACCGGTACCCGAGTTTGTAGTGATCCGGTACCGCCGCGACTCTCCGGATGACCCCGGCTTCCTGCATTCGTTGAAAACGTGACAGCACCTCGTCTGCGGGCATGTCGAGCTGTTTTCCCAGTTCGGCCCAAGGGTCGGAAACCAGCGGTAATCCGGATTGGGTGGCAACGATGAGTTCACGATCCCGGTTACTCAGCACCGGGTCAGACTTCAAAGTGAAGGTGGACATGGAACTCCTGCTCCTTGGGCATGTTGTAGACCGGGTAGCCCGTAAGTAACTCAATCCGCTTGATGGTTTCGTCAATGCCTTCCGGTGTTTCCGTGGCCAGAACAAACCACATGTTCAACTCATGCTCGCGGCGGTAGTTGTGGGCTACCTCGGGGAAGCTGTTCACCTGCTCGGTCACATTGGCGAAATCTTCTTCCGGAATGCGCATGGCCGCGAGCGTCAGGCCGCCGCCCATTTCGCCTGCATGAAACATGGGGCCAAAACGAGTCAGGGTCCCGTTGTCCAGCAATGCCTGGAGGTGCTTCAGCAGAGTTACTTCTGATACACCCAATTCATCGGCCACGTCTTTGTAGGGGGTTCGCGTAAGTGGCAGGCCGTATTGCAGGCGGTTGATGATGGCACGCTCCAGGGGCGTGAATTCGGGTAGTACAGGCATGTGGTCTGATGGCTTTGAACGCTCAGCAATTGCTGACATAACGGCCTCCGCGCTGCAGGTAGGCTTTGTTGCTGAACAGGATGGCGTGATCCACATTGCTCAACTCGTGTTGCTCAATCAGACCAGCGAGCTGATTCAGAACCCGTTCGCGACTGACGCCGTGAATCATGCAGAACAGGTTGTAGGGCCAGTCTGGCAGGCGTCTTGGGCGCTGGTAACAGAGGGTGACACAAGCGTCGGCTGCCATGGCATTGCCGAGCGTCGAAACCCGATCGTCCGGTATGTTCCAGACCACCATGGCGTTAGCCCGATAGCCCAGGGTGCGATGCTTGACCACCAGCCCCAGGCGTTTGATCAGGCCCTGCTGCTGCCACTGGCTGACAGCGTTCATAACCTGTTGTTCGGACAGCCCGGTGCGCTCGGCCAGGGTCTGATAGGGGCGAGGTGTCAGGGGGAGGCCGTTTTCCAGCTGCTCGCGTAACCTCAGCAGGCCCCAGGCACTCATGGATTCGGTATCAAACAGGTAGCTGTAGTTCGGGCCGGTGGCTGGCAGGTTCATGGTAATGCCTCCCAGTCGATGTCAAAGCCCAGGTCGATATGATAACCCTCGACCATTGGCAGTCTCAGCATTGGCAGCTTCAACTGGTGTTCCAGTTCGTCCAGCCGTTCCTCCAGGGTGTCTTCATCCGGAGCGGTCATCACGAACCAGAGGTTGTAGGTGTGCTCCCGGGCGTAGTTATGATTCACCCCCGGGGCACGGTTGATCCGGGCCGCCACCAGATCCATCTGTTCTTCTGGCGCGGCCACGGCAGCCAGCAGGCTGGCGCCTGCCTGGCTGTGTTCGAAAACCGGTCCGACCCGGCTGAGCACCTGCTGTTCCTGCAGGGCAGACAGTCTCTGGATAACCTCCTCCTCGGTCAGGCCCAGTGCCCGGGCCATTTCCTCGTAGGGGCGTTCGCAGACCGGCAGATTACGCTGGTAACTGTCGATCATTTGTCTGTCTGCCGCATCCAGTCTCATCAGATTGCTCCTCCGGGCCGGGGCCGGGATCAGTACACGTCGTGCTGGGTGTTGTAAGTGTTGAACTTACCTGTCGGGGTAACCAGATAGTCACCCTTGATCACCTTCTTCAGCTTGCGTGTCTTGTCGTCAACCACAACGATGGCGGATTTCTTGTCCTGTGCATTCCAGACAGAGAACCACACTTCATCGCCCGCCTTGTTGTATTCCGGCTGAACCACGCGCTTGGGACCTTCGCCCAGATCAGCCCAGTCGGCAATCGGCAGCACCTCATAGCCGGCATCAAAGTTGTTGATGTCGAAGACGGCGACGCTCTGGCTGACGGCTTCCGCTGGGTTGAGGGCCGTGTCAACGTAAAGGTTGGTAGACTCCGGATGGGTCTTCACGAACAGTGAGCCACCACCCTGGCCGTCCACGGTGCGGACCACCTTCCAGGCTTTGTCCGGGTGGCCTTCCGGGTCGGTACCGATCATCTGGATGGTCTGATCACCCAGGTGAGAAGTCGCCCAGACAGGACCATGCTCGGGGTCAACGAAGTTGGCGCCACGACCGGGGTGCGGAATCTTGCCAACATCAACAATCGCCTCCAGGTTACGATCCTGAGCATCCACAACCGCAATCTTGTTGGAGTTGTTGGCCGCTGTCAGGAAGTAACGCATGCTGGCATCCCAGCCGCCATCGTGCAGGAATTTTGCTGCATCAATGGAGGTGATGTTCATGTTCTCCATGTCTTCGTAGTTCACCAGCATGATCTTGCCGGTTTCCTTCACGTTGACGATGAATTCCGGATGGGCGTGGGACGCGACAATGGCAGCTACCCGTGGCTCAGGATGGTATTCCTGGTCGCCTACGGTCATGCCCCGGGTGCTCACAATCTTTTTGGGCTCCAGGGTGTCGCCGTCCATGATCACGAACTGCGGTGGCCAGTAGGTGCCGGCAATGGCGAGCTTGTCTTCCCAGCCCTTGTACTTGGAGGTTTCGACAGAGCGTGCTTCCATACCGACCTTGATCTTGGCGACGGTTTTAGGCTCTTCCATCCACAGGTCGATCATGTTGATCAGGGCGTCACGACCGATAACCATCACGTAGCGGCCGGAGGCAGACATCCGGGAGATGTGTACCGCGTAGCCGGTATCGATGATCTTCACGACCTCCTTGGAATCACCGTCGATCAGGGCGATCTGGCCGGCATCACGCAGGGTGACGCTGAACAGGTTTTCCAGGTCCAGGTCGTTCATTTGCTTGGTCGGCCGGTCTTCCGGCGGAACGATCACTTCCCAGGTTTCCTTCATGTCAGCCAGGCTGAATTCGGGAGGCATGGGAGGCTCGTGCATGATGTACTTGGCCATCAGTTCCACGGTTTCTTCATCGAAGTCACCGGAGGTCAGCCAGTTCGGCATACCGGCCGGGGAGCCGTAACTGATAAACGCCTTGAGGTAGTCGATACCGCGCTCCTGGGTGATGTCCGGAGTCAGCGGTTTACCGGTGGCGCCTTTACGCAGTACGCCGTGACAGCCGGCGCAGCGCTGGAAGTAGATCTGCTTCGCTTTCTCGAATTCCGCATCGGTCAGATCCGGCGCACCGGGGGAGCGAACAATCTTGGCAGATTCCGCTTCTACCGCACTGGGGGTGCCTTCATAGGCCATGGTGGACTTGTCAGGGTCTTTCGGGGCGGCCTGTGCGTTCATTACGCCCAACGACGTAATGGCCACTGCCAGTGCCAGCGGCTTGATCATCAGTTTGGTTACTCTCATCAGGTTCTCTCCTTGGGGTTCAAGAGTACTCCTAGGTTTCTCTTGTTATGGCTTATGAACCTTGATTAATGTCAGAAAGATGCTGGTTTTCAAGAGAGTACCTCGCAGGTGGTAGATGGCGTATGCCTAAAGATCACTGGATACCTGCCAAAAATTTAATCAATATCAAGGCCATGAAATTGTTGGGATTGCAGCATGACTGTGATCCTTCAGGAGAGCGCTGATGAAACGGTCCGCACTGGGCGTATGCTGGCAAGTGGGTGTATTGGCTACCGCACTGATGCTGTCGGCAGGCGCCGTTGCCGGGGCACCGGAAACCGAGGATGAGTTGGCCAATTTTGTCATTCAGGATTGTGGCTCCTGCCATGGTCTGAAACTGAAAGGTGGCCTTGGCCCGCCCTTACGGCCTGAGGATATCGAAGCCCTGCCAGAGACAGCCGTTGCCGCTATCATTCGGGAGGGCGTTCCCGGTACGGCCATGCCACCCTGGAAAGCTCTGCTGAGCGACCAGGAAATTGCCTGGATCAGCAGGCAGCTGAAATCCGGCGCCTTGATTGCTCCCGAAGTCGATTCTTCCCGAAGCCGATAACCGAAGGACCCACGATGAAACGTCTGTTTGCACCGATTGCACTGATCATCGCCGGCACCGTGACCACCGGCTGTCAATCCCTGTCGGCACCTCCGCCTGTTGAGCTTCGCGGCACAGGTGACCTGGGTTTGATCATCGAACGGGCCACAGGCTCGGTATTGGTGGTGGACCACTCCGAACACGAAATCCTGGGCCGGGTAGAAGGGCTGGGAGATTTGTCTCACGCTTCAGTGGTGTACTCGCGGGATGCCCGATACGGTTATGTCTTTGGTCGTGATGGCGGGCTCACCAAAGTCGACCTGCTCACCCGCACGGTAACTGACCGGGTGATCCAGTCCGGTAACAGCATCGGCGGGGCTATTTCGCAGGACGGCCGTTACGTGGCGGTATCCAATTACGAGCCCGGCGGCGTGAACATTTTCGACAGTGAGACCCTGGATACCGTGGCGGAAATCCCGGCGTTTTACACCAACGCCCAGGGCGAGAAGGATCAGTCCAAGACGGTGGGCCTGGTGGATGCCCCGGGCAACCAGTTTGTGTTCAGCCTGTTCGAGGCCGGTGAAATCTGGACCGTGGATATGCACAGTAATCCGCCCGGCATATCCCGCCATGAGGCCGGCAAAGAACCCTACGACGCCCTTATCACTCCCGATGGCCGCTTCTACATTGCCGGCCTGTTCGGGGAAGACGGCTTGTCGATGGTGGATCTGTGGGAGCCGGCACCGGGCGCACAGACCATTCTGCCGGATTACGGCAAGGGTGAGCAGCGCCTGCCTGTGTACAAGATGCCGCATCTGGAAGGCTGGGCCATCGCCGACGGTTATGCCTTTGTGCCGGCCGTCGGTCGCCACGAAGTACTGGTGGCGGAGATGGAAGACTGGAGCATGGTGCAGCGCATACCGGTGCAGGGTCAGCCGGTGTTTGTGATGGCCAGTCCGGACAACCGCCAGATCTGGGTCAGCTTTGCCCACCCGAAGAACGATGTGGTGCAGGTGATTGATTCCCGCACCCGGGAAATCATTCGCACCCTGGAGCCGGGCAAGTCCGTGTTGCACATGGAATTCACCCCGCGTGGCGAGGAAGTCTGGGTATCTTCCCGGGACAGTGATCGGGTGACCGTCTATAACACCCGTACTCTTGAAGAGGTGGCTACCCTGCCGGCGCGGAAGCCATCCGGCATCTTCTTTACCAACCGGGCGCATCAGCTGGGTCTTTGAGATGAAACCAGCGATCGGCACCTGGCTGTTTCTGATGCTGGCCAGTAACGCAGGCGCGGCTCTGGAATACGGTTCCGTGCGGGTTGAGGTGATGACGGAGGCGCGCTCAACCACGGTCGCCAGTTATCGGTTGCAGCGATATCTCGAGGCCCGGGACTGTGAGGCCGAGCTGCTGTTCAATCGGGCCGGCGACAGTGACCTGGTTTACCGTCCCGATGGTTCTGATAACCGGCGTGTGCTGGACGCCGTCAATGCCTTTGGCAACTACCCCGTTCCGGTCTGGGTAACCCGTAAAACGGCTGGGGTGCGGTTGCTGGAAGAACTGGATGGCCGGGATGTGTCTGTGGTCGCTGGAAGCGATCCGGTATCCGGTCGTCTGGCTTTGCGAGCTTTGGCCTCTGTGGGTGTAACCCCGAAACCGGGCCAGCGATACGAAGCGGGGGATTTCAACTCAGCCCTGGGTTTGTTGCTGCACAACAACACCCATGCGTCGGTCTCTGAACTTGGGCTGGTCACGCCGTTTCTGGAATCCCAGGGCCTTGCCATCACCTGGCAGGGCGAGCCGGTCCGTGGTGCTGGCTGGTATACCAACGCTAAAACAGACAGCGCGAATCCTGAATTGCAGCCGTGTCTGAAGGCATTGCTGCAGCTGAAGCGCAGCGACGATCGCCAGATATTCAATCTTTTTCCGGAATGGGTGCACGGCTTTGCCACGCCCGATTCCCAGCCATAAAAGGAAGCTGTTTATGACCTTCTACCAACCCGCCGGCAATGAAGTCGAACTGTTCACCGCCGCCGCCGAAAACGGTCTGCCGGTACTGATCAAAGGCCCCACCGGTTGTGGTAAAACCCGCTTCGTCCGTTACATGGCGGAGAAGCTTGGTCGACCGGTCTATACCGTTGCCTGCCACGATGACCTTACCGCCTCTGATCTGGTTGGCCGGCACCTGATCGGTCCGGACGGCACCTATTGGCAGGATGGCCCGCTGACCCGGGCGGTGCGGGAAGGCGGAATCTGCTACCTTGATGAGGTGGTGGAAGCACGAAAGGATACCACGGTGGTACTGCACCCGCTGGCGGACGACCGCCGGGAGTTACCCATCGAGCGCACCGGAGAGCTGCTGAAAGCCGCCCCTGGATTCATGCTGGTGGTGTCCTACAATCCTGGTTACCAGAGCCTGCTGAAGGGCATGAAGCCCAGCACCCGGCAGCGGTTCGTCTCCATGAGCTTCGATTACCCGACGCCGGATGTGGAGCAGACCATCGTGCAGGAGGAGTCCGGTTGCGATGCCGACCTGGCGAAGCAGCTGGTGGGGCTGGCAACCTCGTTGCGTAAGTTGAAAGACCACGACCTGGAAGAAGCAGCGTCGACTCGCCTGCTGATTCACACCGCATACCTGATCGCATCCGGTATGCCCCACATCGAGGCCTGCCTGGCCGGAATGATTGAGCCGCTGTCGGATGATGCGGTGACTGTGAATGCACTGATGGAGGTGGTGTATGCCGTATTCGGGCAGTCCGAAGACTGAACCGCCCGGGGCGATTGCTCCGGTTATCTGGTATTTGCTGAACCTGCTCGCGTTGCCGATTATCGGCTTCGTTGTCTTGCTGACGATTGCCATGAAGTCCGGTGATGCGCATGCGTTGCGGCGGGCCCATAGCAAGGCGGCGGTTTATATGTCGATACTGGGAGCTATGCTGATCAGTTCGGGGGTTGCTGTTTGCTGGTTTATTTACGGCAACACCGGTTTGTTCTGGACTTACGCAATCGTCTGGGCAGTGGTGCTGCACACGTCGTTCGTACTCTGGGGAATGATTTCCCTGGCTCAGGCAATCGGCAACAAGCCGCCTATGTTTCCGCGGCGATTGTTGTAACTTGAGGTTTGGTGCAAGGCAGGACCTACCCGACCCCGCCGTTCGATCCTTCTCACGGGATTCCGCGGCGTGTGCTATTAGCCTGCCAGGTGAATTCCTGCCAGAACCGAGACAACGACAACCGCCCAGCCCTGAGCTGCCATACGCCAGCCCCAGGGGGCATGTTTCATTTCCATAAAGTGATCAACGAGTAAAACCGCTTTTACGATCACCAGCCCAAACACCAGCCAGACCAAAACCGACATGTCCGCACCGGCCTGCAAGGCCAAAACTGGCGTCATCGTACAGATCATCAGCGCGATATAGACCACTAGCATCAGAAAGTCTCCTCAGGCCAGGACATAGAGAATCGGGAACAGCACCAGCCACACCAGGTCGACCATGTGCCAGTAGGAGGCGCCGGACTCCATGCCGTTCATGTCGTCGCCGTTGTAGTCGCCTTTTTTCACCTTTACCGCCAGCACGACGAGGATGATCTGGCCCAGCACCACGTGCATGAAGTGGAAGAACGTCAGGAAGAAATAAAACATGAAAAAGGTGTCGGTGCCCAGGTTGTAGCCGTTGGCGTAGAGATCGGCGTATTCGTAGAGCTTGCCGAAGGTGTAAACAGACGAGGCCGCGATGGCGGCCCAGAGCAGGGCAGTTGTGCCGGCTTTTCGGTCCCGCAGGCGATGAACGGACAGGGCGACCAGGTAGCTGGCGGTGATCAGGCCAATGGTGTTGATCAGTCCGGTCCAGGGATGTAGGGCCTCCTTGCCGGCGGAGAAGGTGGCCGGGTCCAGGCTTCGGGCCACGCCGTAGCCGATGAACAGGATGCCGAACACGGCCAGTTCCGCGAAGATGAAAAACCATACCGCGATGTCACCGGGCAGATGCCGCCTGTGGGCGGCGTGAGCATCAGCCATTGCGTTCTCCGTTAACGGGTCAGGTTCATGTATAGCTTGGGTAGTTGACCGGGCAGTTGGGTCGGGTCTTTGATCACCACGAAGTTGCTGCTGCCGAACGCGTAGGGCAGGTATTCGTTGGCTTCTTCGTCGATGGTCACGCAGAACGGTGTCAGCCCTGCCTTGTGGGCCTCCTGTACGGCCATGCGGGTGTCTTCCACGCCGTAGCGACCTTCGTACAGGTCCAGGTCGTTGGGTTTGCCGTCGGTCAGCAGAAGCAGGATTTTCTGGTGCTCTGGCCGGGTCTGTAGCAGTTTTATGGACTGACGGATGGCGGCGCCCATACGGGTGTAGTAGCCCGGTTCCAGGGCCTGGATACGGCCTCTTGTAGTGTCGTTGTAAGGCTCGTCGAAACTCTTGATGTGGTGGAAGCGAATGTGGTCCCGCCGTCTGGAGGAGAAGGCAAACAGGGCAAATGGGTCACGGCTGGCGGTGAGAGCTTCGCTCAGCAGTTGCAGGCCATCCCGGGCAATGTCGATCACCCGCTGGTGGTTATTGATGTAGGTATCGGTCGACAGGGAAATATCCGTAAGCACCAGGCAGGCGAGGTCCCGCTGGTTCTGCTTGCACTGGCGGAACAGCTTCTGATCCACTTCCCCAATGCCGCGTTTGTGCTGCACCATGCGTTCCAGGCATGCGTCCAGGTCCAGCTCTTCCCCTTCCAGCTGCCGGCGTTCCCACTGGCGCAGAGGTTTCAGCGCGCTGAACTGGCGGCGCAGGGTCCGGGCGGAGCGATTCAGGTGCGCTGGCAGCGGCGAGGGCGTGGCGTCTTTGCTGAGCAGTGGCTGCAGGCAGCAGAATTTTGCCCGGTAATCCTGGCGGCGCCAGTCCCATTCCGGCAGATGAATGCCCGGGCCCAGGCGCAGGTCGTCGTTTTCTTCCGAGGGCAGGTCCAGGTCGAACTTAATGGCGGAAGAGGCTTCGCGACGGTCCTGGGAGACGGAAATCATGTCCATGTCGTCGGCCACGGCGTCGGCGTCTTCTTCTTCGCTGTCATCGCCGGCGCGGTCGATGGGAATGAATTCAGACCAGGAAAACAGGCTTTCCAGTCGAAACAGCATCAGCCCCTGATCCTTGTCGAACGCGTCCACGCGTTCGGCACGTCTGCGTTTCCGTTTTTTAGCCAGGCCACCGGATTTGGACATGGTGTTGTCGTCGCCAATGATCTGGCCTTTGAGTTTGCCCCGGCCCAGCACCGGGTAGAGCCAGAGTACCACCGGCCAGGGGTCGGTCAGGGCTTCTGGCAGGTCGTCTACGCTGCCCGGGTGAATCAGGGCCTGACGAATGGCCGCCTCGCGCTTGGCTTCGTTGCCACGCAGGCTGTCTGGTTCTGGGCGCCACTGCAGCGTGTGTTTTACCAGCCGCTGGTACATGGGCTCCAGGCCCGGCCAGCGGCTCAGCAGTTCCTGCACCATGGCCTGATTGCCGTGCAGCCAGCTGTGATGGTGGATTTCGCCGAGTGAAGCCAGAGCCGCCAGCCACAGGTACAGCTCCCGGTTCACTTTGCGGGATGGGAACAGGGCCAGTCTGTCTGGCAGGCGCAGGCTTTCTTCATCGCGCCAGGCCAGTTCAAATTTGCGGTGGGTGCCGGCCAGCTTTTGCAGGAATCGCCGGCGAATCTGGAAATGCCGGGGCTCAGCAGTCACCAGACTCAGCGCAGGGTCTCCGCCCATGGCCCGGAACATGACACCGAGTGTGCGGGCTTCGTCTTTCAGATGCACGGCATACTCGGGGAATTCGCCCATGGCCTGGCGGGTTACGTAGTCGTGCCATTTCAGTCCGACCCACTCTTCCATCTCGTGTCCTCGTCGTTCAGGCCCGTGATTGTCGCGGGGTGGATTCCACCTGGCGTACAGGAATCAGTACCGTCTGTTTGCCAGGTTCGCCGGGCTCCCAGGTCAGCAGGGAGCCTTCGGGGTTGTCTTTCTGCACTTCCCGGCAGGCGCTCACGCACTGCAGGCACTGGGTACAGCTGAATTTCGCCCGCTTGTGGCTGCGGGTGGGCAGTCGCATGGGGCAGGCCTCGTCGCAGGCCTTGGTGCAATCCCGGCAGGCGGCAGCGCGCTTGGTGTCGAAAGTCACTACCCGGCCCTTACCGTTGGTCATCCAGGCAATGCTTTGTACCAGCCCCACTGCGCAGCCGTATTTGCAGAAGAGGTGCCGCGCAAACAGGAAATCAAAGGTGAACACCGCGGTGGCTACCGCCAGGAAAATGCCCGGGTACAGGCCAATCTGGCCGGTCACCAGGTCGGTATACAGGGGCATGGGTGGCAGCAGGTATGAAAGTAGTGCCAGGGCCCAGGAAAAACCGATGAGCGCGCACGCCAGGGTCAGGCCGGCCCAGTGAATGGCCTTGCCGGTGCTGCCTTTTTTCAGGGCTTCCCAGAGGGTTGGGCGGCCGGTTATGCGGGTCATCAGGTCGTTGATGGCTTCCACCACGGAGAAATGCGGGCACAGCCAGCCGCAATACAGGCGGCCCCACTTGAAGGCAATCCAGAGCACCAGTGGCACCAGCACGAGAATGGGCAATACAAACCAGAACAGGATCTGGCCAGCCACCTCGGCCGGGGTGCTCTGGGCGACCCAGTCCAGATTCAGGTTAAACGACAGGGGAAAGCCCAGCAGTATGAAGCGGGTTTCGGTCAGGTCGTAACGGAAAATATTGAGTACAGGCGCAAGCAAAAACAGCAGGAAGAAGGCGCTGCGGGTAATCAGGCGCTTCTGCTGGAGGGTGTCTTTCGGGTTGACGGTTTGCGCATGCACAGAGGTTGTCCAGGGTTTCGGGAATGTGCCGGGGCCCGAAGGCCCCGGCGATCAGACTTTATCAGGCGTCTGCCGTGGCAGGACCACGGACTTCCTCAGCCGGGCTGGCTTCGCCCTTGATGAAGAAGCTACCGAAGTACACCACCAGACCGGCCATGAAGAAGGCACCGGCGACAAATCGCATCCAGTAGAACAGGGCGATCTGATCCTGGCCTGCCATGAAGGACAGCGCTTCACCGCTTTCCGGAATACGCTGCAGCCAAACCTGCAGTACACCGGCAGCGGTCAGGAACAGGGTGATGAACACCATGGAGATGGTCATCAGCCAGAAGCCCCACATTTCCACAATCTGAGCGGTATTGCTGTTGCCGTAGGGGCGACCGCGCATGATCGGCATGGCGTAGGAAATGATGGTCAGTACAATCATTACGTAGGCGCCATAGAAGGCCATGTGGCCGTGGGCTGCGGTAATCTGGCTACCATGGGTGTACCAGTTCACCGGAGCCAGGGTGTGCAGGAAGCCCCACACGCCAGCGCCCAGGAATGCCATGACGGTTGTGCCCATGGCCCACAGCATCGCGGCCTTGTTCGGGTGGTTGCGGCGGCGACGGTTGATCATGTTGAAGGCGAAGACCACCATCATGAAAAACGGAAGCGGTTCCAGTGCAGAGAACACAGAACCCAGCCAGAGCCAGTACTCGGGCGGCCCTATCCAGAAGAAGTGGTGCCCGGTACCGATGATGCCGGTAATCAGCGCCATGGCGATGATCACGTACAGCCACTTCTCGATCACTTCGCGGTCTACACCGGTGAGCTTGATCAACACATAGGCCAGGATGGCACCCATGATCAGTTCCCACACGCCTTCTACCCACAGGTGGACCACAAACCACCAGAAGTACTTGTCGGTGGCCAGGTTGCCGGGGTTGTAGAAGGAGAACAGCCACAATACGGCCAGGCCTACCAGGCCGGTGATCAGTACGATGTTGACCACGGTCTTGCGGCCTTTCAGCGCGGTCATGGCGATGTTATAGAGGAACGCCACCACGACCACGGCGATACCGATCTTGGTTATCGTGGGTTGCTCCAGGAACTCCCGGCCCATGGTGGGTAGCAACTTGTTCATGGTGACTTCTGCCAAGGTGGCGTAGTCCACAAACAGGTAGCCCAGGATGGTCAGCGTGCCAGCTGCCGCGAACACCCAGAACAGAATCCACGCCAGCAGGGGGCTGTGCAGCTCGGTCTGGGCTTCTTCCGGAACCATGTAGTAGGTGGCGCCCATGAAGCCGAAGAGCAGCCAGACAATCAGCAGGTTGGTATGCACCATCCGCGCAACGTTGAAAGGAATTTCCGGAAACAGGAAATCACCGACAACGTACTGGAGACCCAGAATCAGGCCGAACACAATCTGGCCGGCAAACAGAATCAGGGCAAAGATGAAGTAGGGCATGGCGACCCTTTGAGATTCGTATTTCATATCTGCTCCCTTACCCCTCGATGTTGGGTGGCCAACCGTTGTCGTCGATCTTGGATGTCCACTCCAGGAAAGCGGCCAGGTCTTCGATCTCGGAATCACTCAGATTGAAATCCGGCATCTGGCGCCGGCCCGGAATATTCGTGGGCATGGCGTTCATCCAGGCTTTCATGTATGCCTTGAAGACCTCGGTATCACTGCCGCCACGGCGGTCAAATACGTTGGCCAGTTCGGGAGCGAAGTAAGCGCCTTCGCCCATGATGGAATGACAACCGACACAGTTGTTCTCTTCCCACAGATGTTTGCCGCGCACCACCTGTTCGGTGAGCTCGTCGCGGTTATCCCGCTCGGGCATAGCACGCAGCTGAGTGTCAAAAGTCAGGGCCAGGAACAGCAGGACGAAGAAGGCACTTCCCCCCAGATATATGTTCCTGGCCATGCTTTTGGTAAAGCGCTCGGCCATTGGTCTCTCTCCTTGGTTGTTACGAATACCTGACTGCCCCACTAGGATATAAAGATGCATCCCTAATGCTGTTGATGATTATCAAAGATGATCCCGGGTTTCTCTATTGCGCTGGGGAGTTACCTCTTGATGGGTAGGTGGTAGACTGCCCCGCTGGTTGTATTTTCAAGGTTTTACGCCCGGAGAGATCATGTCTGCCGCCCTGGCCCTGCTGCTTAAACTTCTTCCGCTTTATGTCACCGTTGCACTGGGTTGGATTGCGGGTCGGTTCCTGGAAGCCAGTGGCCGACATATAGCCGGCATCATGCTCTACATCGTCACACCGTCAGTGGTGTTTTCCGGCGTAATGGCGGCGCCGCTGAGCCCTGAGGTGATCCTGCTCCCCTTCCTTGTTTTCGGAACGTCATCGGTACTGGGGCTGGTTCAGTTGAAGCTGGCCAAAAAGGCGCTGTCCGATGGCAGTGCGAACATAATTCCCCTGTGCGTAGGCTCGGGTAACACCGGTTACTTCGGGGTGCCAGTCGCATTGCTCTTGTTCGGGGAAGAGGGGTTGGGGCTTTATATTGTCTGTATGTTGGGCACGACGCTTTTTGAGAATTCCGTCGGCTTCTATCTTGCCGCAAGGGGGCGGTATAGCATCAAGGATGCACTGTGGCGGGTGCTTAAGCTGCCTTCGGTGTATGCCTTTCTGGCAGCGGTGGTCCTGAATCTGGCCGGGATAGGCATTCCGGATATTTTCGTTCCGTTGTTTGACAACCTGCGAGGCGCCTACAGCATTCTCGGTATGATGATAATCGGCATGGGCATTACAAGCTTCCGGGGGGTGGCCGGCAACCCTCGGTTCACGGCGCTGGCCTTTTTCGGCAAGTTTGTGATCTGGCCGTTGGTGGCTATTGTGTTCTGGTGGGTGGATTCAGCGCTTCTGGGAATCTACGAGCCGGCGGTGCATCAGGCCATTTTCCTGATTTCCATCACACCGATTGCCGCCAATACCGTGGTGATTGCGACTTTGCTGGAGGCCTCACCCAGGCAGGCAGCGGGTACTACGTTGCTCAGTACCTTGTTTGCCCTCGGTTTTATTCCAGTGATGATTGCTTTGGCGTTCGGCGCCGGATAAAGCCGGCTCCGGCTCCGGCAATCAGCAGTCCGGAAGCGAAACCCAGTGCATGGGCTTCCCAGATTACCGGTCCTCCAATCAGGGTCGTGGTCTGGGAACCGACCAGTCCAAAACCTTCCAAAACAAGTTTCACGGACAGTGCTGCAAGCAGAGTGATGGAAAGCCAGCGATCCGTTTTCAGCTCTCTCATTGCCAGAATTGCGGCCAGGCCGTGGATACAGCCGGAGAATCCTCGATAGCTGGCCAGGTCTGGCCGGAGCGACAATAGTCCCAGGGAGATCGCTGCGGCCATCAGCAGTGTGATCCAGAGTAACCTGCCGACAGGCAGGAAGCGTGGGAACAGAAGAGCGAGAATAAGCACGCCTGCCAGATTCAACAGGAGATGGTTCACGTTCAGGTGAACCAGGTGACCCGTAAACAAGCGCCACCACTGGCCGGATGTGATTGTGTCCGGTTGCCACTGCAACAATTGAGGTGGAAGAAAAAATGAAAATACAAGCACCATGCATAACAAGAGTGCCGACCTGTTAACCACTCGAACCCTCATGCGGGACATGTCTCTCATAAATGCAGATTGTTACTGGTTCGGGCTGGTCTCGCCCTGCCAAGCCTATTAGTTTGCGCGAATTCCAATTGCCTTAACAGAAAAGGATTCGCCCGTGAGACGTTTGCTGTACCTTTTCCCGATACTGGTTCATGTCTGGCTGTTGTTGTTCTCAATTCATGCCAGCGCTTCGGAGTCGCTGGATTTGTGGATAGATGGCCAGGATTACGAAGTTGAGCTGCAAGCCAATAATCGGCTGGTATCAGCCCTGGGGGCGCACCAGGCACTCGCCTCGGGCCGCCACTTTCAGGGTAAGGTGGCAGTCGACCCGGACAGCTGGGTAAGGGTGTCTCGCCTGCAGAATGGCTGGGAAGGCATGGCCTACCTGTTTGGGCGTATGCATGTGATTGGTGGACAGCAGGACAGTCAGCAGTTGGTCACGAAGAGCTTTGGGTTTGATGTCGCTCCCAGCTGCGGTGTTGACCATGTACACAGCAGTGCCGTTATTGCTCCTGATCGTGTTCTTACGCCAATGATGGCCCAGGCGGTGTCCGCGAGCTACGACAGCCTCTGTGACAGCCGGGTAGAAGGAGCCTGCCTGTTGCTGGAGCTGGAGGTGGTTTTCGATCTCGAATTCCAGCAACGTTTCCCCGATGATTTCCAGGACCGGGCCGTCAGTATTCTGAATCTGGTGGAAGGGTTCTATTTCGAGCAGTTTGGTATTGGCCTGGACACCCTGAGTCTTACTTTCCTGAAGACGAATACCTTCACTACATCCACTTCAGCGAGTGATCTGCTGGATGATGTGCAGAAGCAGGTGGCCGGCGGTAATCTTCCGTTTCAGCAGAATCGGCGCGCCCTGTTGCATCTGGTGAGCGGAAGGGATTTTGATGGAAGCACGGCCGGGCTGGCCTGGGTGGGCACTCTGTGTGATGGCAACGGTTACGGTACCGGCGTCACCAATGCGTTTGACTCCAACGTGCTGACCGCCGTCGTCGTTGCCCATGAGCTCGGTCATAATTTCGGTGCCAATCATGATGAGCAGCAGAACAGCTGTTCGACCGGATTCATCATGAGCCCCTGGGCAAACCCGGATGCGACCCGGTTTTCGTCGTGTTCTGAAACCAACCTGATTAATACCATTAACCAGCAACCGGCGCTGGAACAGTGCTTCAATTTTCCGGCCGATACCATGCTCACGGCAGTAACAACAAATCCTGAGAGGGTCCCGGGACAGAGCCAGTTCCAGGCCTTTTTTGATATTGGCTATCAGAGCGCTTCTGAAAATGCAGACCGGCTGGAAGTGACGGGCGAACTGTCGGGCAAAGACACCCGGCTGGAGATGGTCACCGTTGACAGTGTGCCTTGCGAGATCTCATCCCGGTCCTATAGCTGTTCCGATCTTATCCCCGATGCTCAGGGACACCAGCTCGCGATTCAGGCATATTCAGGTACCGAAGCCAATCTGACCCTGAATCAACGGGTCTCCCTGATCAGCTTGAGTGGTGAAGTACTGGATTTGCAGCCGGCCAACAATACGCTGGAAAGCCGTTTTGAGGTGGCGCCCACCGCGGTTGCGGCTCCTGGTGACCTGGTGGTTACACCGGAGGCCCGGAGTGCGTTTCTGCGATGGCAACCAAGCGAGACCACAGAAGCTGGCTATGTTGTGCAACGTATGGCCCCTGGCGAGACCGCCTATTCCGACCTCTCTGTGACCTTGTCGGCGGGCACGAATCAGTACCGCGATGCGTCTTTGATCGCGACCGGTGAGTATGCGTATCGCGTGGTGGCCGTGCTGGAGGGCGTGCGTTCATTGCCCGGCAATTCAGCGAGCATAAGCTGGAACAACGCCCCTGTTGCTCCCGAGGGGCTGACCGCTGTGGCCGAGGCGGGCCGTGTGCTGCTGGCCTGGACCGAGAATGCTGGTCCTCAGACCGGATATCGGATTGAACGTCGCCGTACAGGAACTGAATATACCCCGTGGCAGTTGCTGGCAACGGCTCCTTACGGTACCGAGAGCTATGTCGATGAGACACCGGTGGCGGGATATACCTACGAATACCGACTGGTTGCTATCAACGGTGGTCAGTTTGCCAGCAGTGAGACGGTTCCGGCAATCATGCCGGAGCTCGAGGAAACCTCGACCGACGAAGACCAGGGTGGCGATTCATCCGGTGGCGGTGGCAGCCTGGGCGCGGGGTGGTTGCTGGTTGCTCTGACGGCCGTGATCGTCAGAAGGAGGCGGTGGTGGAACGTCAGATAACCTGCACAGGCCTGGTGCTGGTGGTGTCATTGCTGGCGGCGGGTTGTGCCGGCGCCGGCAAAGACAATACCCCGGTGCTGGATTTTCAACAGGCTCAGGCCGTTTGGCAAGCCCATGGTATCGACAGTTACGAGGTTACGGTGTGGCAAACCTGTTTCTGCCCTCCTGACCTGCTCCAGCCCATGCGAGTGACTGTGCGCGAGGGAACAGTGATCGATGTTGAAGGTTTGGAACAGCCGATCAACCATCCGGATATTCTGGACCCCAGGCGCCTGACCATTGATGGTTTGTTGGGTGTTATTGATAAAGCCCGGCACAGTGCAGAAACCCTGGTCGCTGAGTACGATCAACGCTATGGGTTCCCGGTACGGCTGGAAGTGGACGGTAGCCCATTCATCGCAGACGATGAATTCTCCTACCGTCTATCGGATTTCCAGCCTTTCTGAGGGACTCAGGTCTCGCTGGCCTGCAATTGTGCGTCACGCTTCGCGTCGTTGATATCGGCGCGGGCATGGCGAACCACGCTAACTCCGGCGGTGACGGCCAGCGTACCCATGATGGCTGCGACGATCAGATCTGGCCAGGCACTGCCGGTGCCGAACACGCCCAGTGCGGCGGCCATAACGGCCATATTGCCGATAGCGTCGTTGCGGCTGCAAAGCCAGACCGAGCGCATGTCTGAGTCACCGTCCCGGAACCGAAACAGCATCACGGCAACAAAGACATTGGCGGCAAGCGCCAGCAGCCCCACCATGCCCATGGTCAGTGGCTCGGGCGTGATGCCGCTTTGCAGTACCCAGACGGCCCGGCCCCAGACCACCAGTCCGAACACGGCCATGGTCAGACCTTTTACCATCGCCGCCCGCCCGCGCCAGAGCATCCCCATTCCCAGAACGCTCAGAGAAAGCAGATAGTTGGCGCTGTCGCCAAAGAAATCGATGGCATCGGCCATCAGGGAAACGGACCCGGATTGCAGGCTGGCGAAGCCTTCCACCAGAAACATCACCAGATTCACCCACAGCGCCAGCCAAAGCGCTTTTCGGAACCCCGGAGCGGGAGTTTTGGGTTCAGGTGCAGAACAGGAACACGCCATAGAGACCTCCAATGTTTAAGTGTTTCCATTAAAAACCCTGTAGTTGCTACAGGGTCAACACCTGCTAATCATGATGGCCTGATCCATGAGTGCCTGGTACATGGTTATCCGATGCGGTGGGTTCCGGGAGGGTGGCCAATTCGTCGCTGAGCCCGCCCAGAATCCCACATTCCCGGATGGTCCGCGGGTCTGAACAGGCGTTCTGTAGGTTGACCAGCATCTGTTCCAGGCTTTTCAGTTCGTTGAGCCTGGCCCGCACATGTGACAGGTGTCGAGCCAGCAGAGCATTGACGTCTGAGCAATCGGCAGTGGGTTTTTCAGCCAGCCGGATGAGTTCACGAATCTCGTCCTGAGCCATGTCCAGATTGCGGCAGCGCCGGATAAACAGGAGGCGGTCGAGGTGTTCCTGACGATAATAGCGATATCCGTTTTCGCCGCGCTCTGGCTTGGCCATCAGCCCGATTTTTTCAAAATAACGGATAGTTTCTACCGGAACACCGGCCTGCCGGGACAACTCTCCAATTTTCATGATGTATTCCCTTGAATGCCTGACATCGGTCAAGTCTCAGTCCGAAGACGATACTGTCACTATGGTACAGTGGCGCGGTGGTTTCATGGAATGAGGAGGCGACTGTGCTGGAGCGCCTGCAACACCGGCTGGGCTTGCAGACAATACCCGGAGTGTTCTTTAGCTCAGCTGCTATTGCCGCGCTGTTTGTGGCTTTGGCGATTCCTTTTGACCAGGCTGTGGCCAGCAGTTTCGGGCAGTTGACCGGATGGGTGGCCCGTAACCTGGGCTGGTTCTATATCCTGGCGGTGTCTTCGCTTCTGATTTTTCTTCTTGGTCTGGCGCTCAGTCGCTACGGCAGCATTCGCCTTGGGGCGGATGACAGTCGGCCGGACTACTCGAATCTCACCTGGTTCACCATGCTGTTTGCTGCTGGCATTGGCACTATCCTCATGTTCTGGGGGGTGGCTGAGCCGGTGTCCCACTTTGCCAATCCGCCATTCGATGGTGTGCAGGGCGGCACCGAGCAGGCCGCTACCGACGCCATGACCATTGCCCTCTATCATTTCGGCCTTCACACCTGGACCATCTTTGCCATGCCGGGGCTGGCCATTGGCTATTTCTCCTATCGCCACAGCCTTCCCATGCGTATCAGCAGCCTGTTCTACCCGATTCTTGGTGAGCGCACCTTTGGTCCATGGGGCTGGGCGGTGGACGTTATCGCGGTGTTGGGCACGCTGTTCGGGGTGGCGACGTCGCTCGGGCTGGGCACGTTGCAGCTGAACAGTGGACTGAATTACCTGTTCGGTGTTCCTTCCGCGGGCTGGGTTCAGGTTCTGCTGATCACGGTTATTGCCAGCATTGCAGCGACCTCGGTAGCGCTAGGCCTGGACAAAGGAGTTCGGCGGCTGTCCCAGGTGAATATTCTGCTGGCGATTGTCTTGCTGCTGTTTGTATTTGCGGTGGGCCCTACCGTGTTTATTGCCGAAGGTATGGTTCAGAGCGTGGGTGATTATTTTGATGCCTTGCCCTGGCTGGCGTTCTGGACAGAAACCTTTCGCGAGTCGGACTGGCAACGCAACTGGACGTTGTTCTACTGGGCCTGGACGATTTCCTGGGCACCCTATGTGGGTATTTTCATTGCCCGGATTTCCCGTGGGCGAACCATTCGGGAGTTCGTAGCCGGCGTACTGTTTGCGCCAACCGCGTTTACGCTGGTGTGGTTCGGCATCTTTGGTCTCTCTGCCATCAACGTTGAGATGAATGGCCTGGTGGCACTGGCGGATCAGGTGCAGAGGGATCCGTCGGTGGCCATCTTTGCGTTTCTTGATGTTTTTCCGCTGGCGGAGGCGGCTTCTGCTCTGAGTGTGGTCATTATTGTCATTTTCTTTACCACGTCATCGGACTCCGCCTCCCTGGTGATTGATATGCTGACACGCCGGGACGACCAGCCTTCGCTGATTCGCCAACGGATTTTCTGGGCGGCGGCCCAGGGGGTAATTGCGGCCACTCTGTTGCTTGCCGGCGGGCTGGATGCTCTGCAGAACGTGATCACTTCACTTGGTTTACCGTTCTGTATTCTGCTGATTTTTATGGCGGTGTCCCTCTATCGCGCTCTGCACGCCGATTATCGCGGCTACAGTGTGGATGAGCTGGTGCGAGGCCGCGCCTTCCCGGAAGTGGAAGCCGATTCTGAACCCAAACAGGAGAAAGGTTATGTACCGGAAGCTGCTGATCGCGATTGATCCGAAAGACGACGGGGAGGGCAAGCGTGCACTGGAAGCGGCCCTGAATCTTCTGGAGGAGGGGGGCGAGTTGCACCTGGCCAGTGTCTTCAACCCGGGTGGCAGCGGTTTCTTTCCTCACGTCACCGAAGAAGCACCGGAAGACAAAGAAGAACAGGTGCGGCACCACCTGGATCTGCTGGCCCGGAAATACCTGCCCCTGAACCGGGAGGCGATCCTGCACGTGGTGGCCGGTTCGGCCGGTGAGAAACTGGTGGCACTGGCCGGCCAGCTGTGTGCAGACCTGATGATTCTGGTCTCCCGTGGCGGTGGCAGCCACTGGCCGTTGCGCAAGGCAACGGTGGAGTATGTGTCGGTCAATGCCCCTTGTGCGGTGCTGGTGCTTCCCAGTATGGAGAAAAACGAGAGCGACGGACCTGTCGAGAGCGAGTAAGGCCCTTGTCCATTGGGATCAGAAAAGAGGGAGCTGTGATGCCGGTTCAGAGTTCTGGCTGCCAGTCCTGGGCCGGTTCTGTGTCGGCCCCTTTCGACTGCCATGACGGTTGAGAACCCGGTCCGTCTCTGTCTGGCTCACTTGCTGCTTCCTGAACTCCCCGACCGCCTTGCGAGCCACCCGTGCTGCCTGCTCATGATCACAGACCGGTGAAATATAGGTATTGCCACCAAAGCGCTGTTTCTGGGCCGGCGTCATCAGCCACGGAGTGTGGATCATTTCCGCCGGGACGCCGGCCAGCTCCGGTATCCAGCGGCGGATGAACTCACCTTCCGGATCCAGTTTCTGACTTTGCAACACCGGGTTGTATATGCGCAGGGCGTTTATGCCGGTGAGCCCTGATTGCATCTGGGCCTGGGGATAGTGAATGCCGGGCTCGAAATCGGTAAACAGTCGAGCCAGGTGCAGTGCCGGGTCCCGCCAGTGAAGCCACAGCTGATAACTGGCCACCGCCATCAGCATGGCCCGCATGCGGAAGTTGATCCAACCGGTGTGCTCCAGGCTGCGCATGCAAGCATCCACCAGCGGCCAGCCGGTCTGGCCCTCCTGCCAGCGCTGCAGTCGCTCGCTGTTGTTTGGTCCGGTTTTCAGGTGCTCCAGTTCCCGATGCATGGCACGGAATTCCAGTTCCGGTTCATCCTCCAGCTTCTGGATAAAGTGGCAATGCCAGTGCAGCCTTGAGCGAAAGCTGGTGAGGCTTTTCTTCTTGCGGGGTAGAGTGTTGCGGTGGTCTCCGGTCTCTTTTGACTGCTGATAGACATCCCGCAGGCTGATGGTGCCCCAGGCCAGGTGAGGGCTGAGCCGTGAGCAGGCGCGAGGTGCGGTAAGCGGTGACGACATGTTGTACTGATAACCCACGCACCGCCGTTCCAGAAACGAGTCTAGCAGGGCACTGGCCCGTTCGCTGCCGCCGGCCTGACGATCCGGGCACGGGCCACCGTTAAGCTGGGCGGGCGCGGGTAAGCTCTGCGGCCAGCCGGAGGTATCCGGCGAACGAATCCCTTCGGGTGCAGGCAGGCGTGTGCTTTTGATGATCCGGTTCCAGTGCTGGTCCCAGTCGTCCCGGTTGACCAGTCGCCGAACGACACCAAAGCCCTGCCATTCGCGGAACTCAATCTGCTGGCTCTGGCACCAGGCAATCACCGCTTTATCCCGCTGAAAGGTCCAGTCCCCGCCGGTTTCCTGATGGCAGAACACCTGAGTGATGCCGTACTGCTGTTTCAGGTCATCCAGGGTTCTGATGACCTCCCCGTGAGCAATCAGCAGATCACTGCCCAGGCGTTTTAACTGTTTGCGCAAGGATTCGAGAGACTCCGCAACGAACTGCCACTGCCGGCGGGAGGTGTCCGGTTGCTGCCAGTATTCCGGCTCCACCACGTACAAGGGCACCACCGGCTGCCCCGATTGCACAGCGGCGTAAAGTGGGCCGTGATCCTCCACCCGTAAATCCCGTTTGAACCAGACCACGACTGCCATCAGTGCGGCCCCCGATTGCGCCGGCAACGCTCACTGCAGTATTTCACCTGGTCCCAGTCCTTTGCCCACTTCTTGCGCCAGGTGAAAGGGCGGTGGCAGGCCGGGCAGATTTTCTCAGGTAAGTGCGGTTTTTTGTGCATGGGCGGTTTATGGGTTTAACTGAAAGAGGTGTGTGGATATACGTGACTGAGCTTCCAGAGGTTTTGCCATGTCCCGATTCGACGACAACATCCTGCCACCCTCGGTCCTGATCTTCGACTGGCACGGTACCCTGGTGGACACCCATGATGCCATGTTCAGCGCCATGGAGGAGATGTTACCGCAACTGGAAGAGCTGGGGCTGGTGGAACAGTTGCTGCCCGAAGACCAGTGTCGCACCGAAGACGATGCCCGGCTGGTGCGTTACATTCGCATCTACCGCCGATTGCACCCGCGGATTCTGGCTGAACGCCGGGTCTCCCGAACGGATATTTTCAACGCCATCTTTGGTGAGAACAGGGCTGCCAAGCTGGTCGCCCATAAAGCCTATAACCAGGCCTACCGGAAGTACTTCGGCCAGGTGAAACCGTTTCAGCCGGGCGCTTATGAGTATCTGTCGGCCCTGAAAGCCCTGGGCATCAAGCTGGCGGTGTGCACCAACCGCAACCGGGAGTTCCTGGACAGGGAGTTGCAGATTGTCGACGAAGGCCGCTGGCTGCATTTGTTCGATGCCACCGTGTGTGCTGATGACGTCACTGAATACAAGCCGGATCCGGAGGTTATCCTCAAAGCGCTTGAAAAACTGTCGATCCAAACGGATGAACACGCCTGGTACATCGGGGACAGTTATGTGGACATGCTTACCGCCCACCATGCCGGTGTGGCTGGAGTGTTCTACAACGGTGCCTGCTGGGAGCAGGACCGGATCAGCAGCTGGTTCACCAAGCGAGACGCCCCGACCGCTGTTCTCGACAGCTTTGAAGATCTGATGGATTTACTCGCCCTGCTGGAACGTGAACATTCCGAAGCGTTTGTCGCCAGCCCGGCAGAGGTGCGCCCGAAACCTTTCCCGGCGCCAGAGCGGCCGGAGCCCCGCATCGAGCCTGACTGGCACCCGGCGGTGGTGAAACTGATTCGCCCGGCGGTGATCCTGTTCGACTGGCACGCTACTCTGGTGGATACCCTTGATGCCATGTACCACGCGGTGGATGACATGCTGCCGGATTTCCACAAGCTGGGGTTGATGGACCGGATGGTGGCGCCGGAAGACAGCAAAACCCCGGAAGATGCCCGCCTGGTGGCTTACGTGCGGGAGTTCGCCAAACTGCACCCCAAGGTAAAGGCTGATCGTAAAATCTCCCGCACCGATATTTTTGAAGTGCTGTTCGGTGAGGATCAGGACGCCAAGCAGATTGCCCACAAAGCATTCAATCATCACTACCGGAATCACTATGGCACCGTGAAAGCCTTTGAACCCAGGGTTCGGGAAATGCTGGAAGGGCTGCGCAAGCTGGGTATCCAGGTGGGCGTGATCACCAACCGCGACCGGGAGTTTTTCGAGCACGAACTGGCGGCGGTGGAAGATACCGGCTGGACACACCTGTTTGACGTTAACGTGTGTGGTGATGATACCCCGCTGCGCAAACCCCACCCGGATCAATTGCTGCTGGCAGTGCAGAAGCTGGATTACCCACCGGACCCCAGTGTGTGGTACGTGGGCGACTCTACCACTGACATCATTGCGGCCAAACGGGCCGGTATGACCGCGGTGTTCTTCAACGGCGCCCAGTGGGATTTGCCGTGGCTGAACCGTATTTTTCCCGGTACTCACAAACACCCGGACAAACCGGATGTAGTGGTTAACGATTTCTCTGAGTTCTGGGCTCTGGTGCTGGCCTGCGAAGTCGGGCCGCCCTGACTCTGGAAGATGTTGGTTATTCTGCCGAGCCGGGGGCGGGGGGATTGTGAAGAGCGTGTTCGATGTCGAGCCCGAGTACGAGCACGCCTTCGAGTCCGTTGTTGGGTTTATTCAGCGGCACCGGAAAGCTGACCATCACCTGGAAACGGGCGGTGGAGGCATCGTAGCGAATCGGCGAAATCCACATGTCGCGCTTTCTCTCAACGCCTCGGTCGGTTTCAAGGGCGATTTCCTGAACCTTGGGCTCGTCGCCCTGCCAGTAGTCTGAGGACAAACGGCTCATGGCGACCAGCGCCCCGGTTTTGTCGGTCAGCAGGACCTCGGTAACGAGTGGTGCGTGCCTGGCCTGCCAGGCTGTCATTGCCCGGGAAGCCGGCAGTTCAAGTATTTCGCCAGCCAGCGGTGTCGGATGGTGGGGTGCCAGCGCTTGCCAGAGCGTGTCCTTGGTCAGGATATCGGTCAGGTTGTCATAGGTCGGCCCCTGGTAGATGGCATTGGTCAGATTGATGTTGCCAGAGAGATCAGCCATCAGTGCTTGCGCCAGCCTCTGAACCTCGGACGCTTCCTGTTCGGACAATTGCATACTGGGCATGGCACAGTCGGCAAGGTGTGCGTTAAATCCGGACAGGAAGCGAGGGTGGTCCGCAGAAAAGCGAGAGCTCACATACAGGTGCAAAGGCGCATACCGAACAAAATCAGAATTCAGTGACCAATCTACCCCGGATTTCTGGTCTTGCAGGTAGTTCATGGCACGCTGATCCATCAGGGCGAGATCAATCCGCCTTCGTACCAGCAGTGCCGGAAGCTGCTCAGCCCCGGTAACCGTGATAAAGGGTTTCAGGTCATTGTCTTCCAGCCAGACGGCTTCATTGCTGCCACCGACCACGCCAATTCTTGCTGTGGCGGGGTCCGGTTTGGCTTCGGCGGTAAAAAACCAGTGCCATTTCTCCAGGGCGACCGGGTGCGAGCGAACGGCGGATTGGTCCAGTTCCTCGGACGGCCCGACGGCATAGTAGCCGTCCACCAGGTTGCGTTCCAGCGAGTAACGGGCCCGGCTTTGCGGCATCAGACTGATCCTGGCCTGAAATCCGGACTTGTCCAGGGCGCAGCGGATGGTTTCCGTGGTTTCACCGGTAACCACCGGAATCTGGGGTTCCGCATACTGGTAAGGCGGCGCCAGAAAGGTATAAAGGCTGAAGCCATGGTGGTCTGCCCTCACGCTCAATGAGGCCATAACAAGGCTCAATCCGATAATCAGGCTGCGGGTATCCATCTGCGCACTCAAGCGTCCAGATTGCTGACAATGGTAAGAGCATAGCAGTCATAATCCCGCTTTTCCGTACCTCATTCGGCGTAGTCGGATCACAGTGTTTCGATATTGGCCAGAACCCAGTCTGCCCTTGCCCGCAAGGCTTCCCGCCTCTCTGACTTCTGCTTGTCCCAGTTCCGGTACATCATGGTCATTCGTGGATTGTTGGCAAAATCCTCGCGGTGCCGGTCAATGAAGTGCCAGTACAGGCTGTTGAACGGGCAGGCGCGGTCTCCGGTAGCGTCTTGCACCCGGTAGTGACAGTTCTGGCAGTGGTCAGACATGCGCTGGATGTATTTGCCGCTGGCGGCGTAAGGCTTGGAGCCCAGGTAGCCGCCATCGGCGTGCATCACCATGCCCAGAGTGTTGGGCAGCTCCACCCAGTCGAAGGCGTCGATATACACCGCCAGGTACCAGTCACAGATGGCTTCCGGTTTCACCCCGGCCAGGAGGGCAAAGTTACCGGTGACCATCAGTCGCTGGATGTGGTGGGCATAGGCGTTGCGGGCCGTGGCGTCGATGGCTTTGTGCATGCAGCGCATCTTTGTATCGCCGGTCCAGTAGAACCAGGGCAGCTCACGGCTGTTGCCCAAACGGTTTTCCCGGTCGTAACCGGGCATCAGTAGCCAATAGATGCCGCGCACGAATTCCCGCCAGCCGATGATCTGGCGGACAAAGCCTTCCACAGCATTCAGCGGCGCCCGGCCGGCGTGCCAGGCCCGTACCGCTTCTTCACACACCTCCATGGGATCCAGCAAGCCGGTGTTGAGATAGGGGGACAGGATGGAATGGAATAGCCAGTCTTCGTTGTCTGACATGGCATCCTGGTAGTCGCCGAAGCAGGGCAGGGCGAAGTCGATAAAGTGAGCAAGCGCTCCCTGCGCCTGTTCGGCGGTAACGGCGTAGTGGAAATTTTCCGTGGTGCCGAAATGCTCTGAAAAGTATTCGTTTACCAGCTTGATCACTTCGGTGGTGATGGCATCTGGTTCCTCGCGGAACGGGGCCGGGGCGGGAGGCTTGCCGGCCCATTTCTTTCGGTTGTCGGTGTCGAAGTTCCACTGGCCACCTTCGGGCTGGCCTTCGGAGGTCATCAGCAAACCCGTTTTCTTGCGCATCTCTCGATAGAAGAATTCCATGCGCAGCTGCGTTCGGCCTTCGGCCCAGCGGGCGAACTCGTCAATATTGCAGACGAAGCGGGTATCTGGCCGGATTTCCACTGGGATGCTCAGTGTTTTGTGCCAGCGGCTGATCTGTTCGTGTAAACGCCACTCACCACATTCTGTCGTAATGACTCGCTCCGGTTGGCATTCCCGCACCAGCTCCGCTATTACCTGTTCAATAGACTGTGCCGGATTGTCCGGGTGATAGCGCTGATAGTGAACCCGCCAGCCATCCTCCGCCAGTGCATCGGCAAAGTGCCGCATGGCACTGAAAATGAACACCAGCTTCTTCTTGTGATGGTTGGTGTAGCTGGCTTCACTGTGGACCTCGGCCATCACGACCAGGTCGTTGTCCTTGTCTGCGCCCTCAAGGGCAGAGAGACGGTGGCTGAGCTGATCACCCAGGATCAGGATGAGATTGGCCATGACGGGCTCCGGCTGAGTTTATCCTTTAGAGGTAGGCAGAATACGCCATGGGCGCAAGGGTGGTTCATTGGGTATGCTGGTACACTCAGCTGATTCGCATCAAATCGTGCCGGCCGCCGGTCAGGCATAATGCCCGCTTTCCGGCATGCCGATCCTATTCGACGTTAGAGTTTTACTATGGCTTCTGATACCGCTGCAGCAAACAATCTGCCCGCTTTCATCTGGGATGAGGCGCTCATCCGCCGTTATGATCTGAGCGGACCTCGCTACACATCCTATCCAACAGCGGTGGAGTTCACCCCGAACTATTCCATTGAAGACATGGTCAAGGCGGCTGGCCGCAGCAAGGCCGCTGGCGGGCCCATCTCGCTGTATACTCACCTGCCGTTCTGTGCGCACCTTTGCTACTACTGCGCCTGCAATAAGGTGATCACCAAGAAGCGCGACAAGGCCATGCCCTATGTGGAGCGGGTACTGAAAGAAGCGGCCATCCAGTCGAAACTGTTCGGTGCCGACCGCCCGGTCAAGCAACTGCACTGGGGTGGTGGTACACCTACCTTCCTGCCCAGAGATGTGATGCAACACCTGATGGCCGGTTACGGTGAGTTGTTTAACCTGCAGTCCGGCGACGATCGGGACTACAGTGTCGAAATCGATCCCCGGGAAGTGGACGAAGATACTCTGTCCACCCTCTGGGAGCTGGGTTTCAACCGTATCAGCCTGGGCGTACAGGATGTGAATCCGGAAGTGCAGAAGGCGGTGAACCGTATCCAGCCCCGGGACATGACTGAGTCGGTATTGAACGAAGCGCGCCGCATCGGCTTCCGCTCCATCAACCTGGATCTGATCTACGGCCTGCCGTACCAGACTCCGGAAAGCTTTGCTGAAACCCTGGAATCTGTGATCGAGATGTCGCCGGACCGGCTTTCGGTGTTCAGTTACGCGCATCTGCCGGACCGTTTCTATCCGCAAACACGGATTCAGGCCGATACACTGCCCAGTCCGCAGCAGAAACTGACGATTCTGCACAACACCATCAACCGTTTGCTGGAAGCTGGTTACGAATACATCGGCATGGACCACTTCGCCAAGCCGGACGACAGCCTGGCGGTAGCCCAGCGCGAAGGCCGCCTGCATCGGAACTTCCAGGGGTACACCACTCACTCGGATTGTGACCTGGTGTCCCTGGGTGTATCAGCCATTGGCCAGACCGACGATGCCTACTTCCAGAACAACCACGACCTGCCGTCCTGGGAGGCGTCCATCGATGCTGGCCAACTGGCGATTATTCGTGGCGTGGGCCTGACCCGCGACGACCGCATCCGACGCTGGGTGATCGGCCAGCTGATCTGCCAGTTCCGACTGGACCGCAAGCAGTTTGCCGAACAGTGGAATGAAGATTTTGACCGCTATTTCGCGGATGAAATGAACCGCCTGAAGCCGATGATCCAGGATGAGCTGATTGCGGATTGCGGTTCTTTGCTGCAGGTTCAGCCAGCCGGTCGCCTACTGATCCGGGCCATTTGCCAGATCTTCGATCTGTACCGCAAGGAAGGGGCGAGCCAGCGGTTCTCCAGAATTATCTGACTGGAGAACAATGAGCACAAACGCAAGAGGGCTGCCACATGGCAGCCCTCTTGCGTTGTCGTGGAGGGTTTTCTGATCAGGCCACTTTGAACTCATTGGCCAGATCCTGTAGCTGTCGGGCCAGCCGCGCCTGTTCCTGGGTGACCTCGGTGATTTCCTGGGAGCCGGTCAGGGTCAGGAGGGCAGCTTCGCTTACAGATTCCATATTACCCGCCAGTTCGCGCGTGACCGCAACCTGCTGTTCCGACGCAGTGGCAATCTGGGTCGCCATATCGGAAATGCTGTTCACGTCCATCAGAATGTCAGCAAAGGTCTGTTCCATCTCCGAGGCTTGCGCGCTGGTCTGGTCGGCCAGTTTGTGGCTGGTGATAATTGAACGGCTGGCGTTGTCGGTGATGGTCTTGAAGCCGTTGATGATATCTTCGATCTGGGTAGTGGATTCATGGGTTTGCTGCGCCAGTGTGCGAACCTCATCCGCCACTACCGCAAAGCCTCGTCCGTGCTCGCCCGCCCGGGCGGCTTCGATCGCTGCATTCAACGCCAGCAGATTGGTCTGGTCGGCAACTTTCCGGATAACATCAACCACATCGCTGATGGTCGTGCTGCGTTGTTCCAGTTCTTCGATAACCTGGTTGACGTCCTGTACTGACTTCGCCAGTTCCCGGATCTGGGAGACACTGGTGTGCAGCACCTTCTCGCCGGTCTGGCTTTTCTCCATAGCCCGACTGGAGGCGTCCGCCACCTGCTGGGTGTTGTGAGAAATCTCCTCTGAGGTTGCCGACATTTCTTCGGTGGCAGCGGCCACTTGCTCAATCTGTTGTTGCTGGTTCTTGATCTGTGAGGAATTCTGGCCCGCGGTTGAGCTGGTTTCCTCGGTGGCTGTGGCCAGCTGTACGCTTGCCTTGTCGATTTGCAGCAAGGCCTCGCTAAAACGGCCAAACAGTTCATTGATTGCCTCGGCTATGGTGCCAGTCTCGTCCTTGCTGGAGACCGGAATCGCCTGCGACAGGTCCTTGTTGTCCATGGCGTTTCGAACACCTTCCAGCAGCTGATTCACCTGCTGATGAATGGCGCGAATAATCACGGTCATTAACAGAACCACCAGAACGATTGACGTCGCGGCAATGGCCGATGCCCAGATCAGATTGCTTCTGGCGGCATTCACGCCAGCGGTGCCCAGTGCTTCAACCTGTGACAGCATATCAGTGCGGATGCCGTTAATGGCCTGTATGCGGTTGGTAGAGGCTGAAAACCAGTCACTGGCTTCCAGGCCGTACATACCGGAAGGGCTGCTCAGAAGCATATCTCGCTGATCCAGCATTTTTCGGTGCTCGGCGGTTTCGGGAAATGACTCAATCCGACCACGGATATCCGAATTTGCACTCAGCATGGTGATTGCGGTCTGGAAATACGCTTGCTGACGCCCTGACAGGGCCGCTATTTGCCCAACTGCAGGCAGGTCGAAGTTGCCGCTGCGCACCAGTGACGCCCCTGCAGCCCGTTCACGGCCTGCCATTTCGGCAGCTTCGGCAAGGGCAAGGTAGGCATTGATCTGCCGGGCCAGCTCGGGCTCAGATGCCCGGCGCACCAGCAACGGAATACGGTTAAGGATTTCCATGATCAGGCTGGTGTAGCGGGCGCCGGATTCGGCACCAGCCAACACCCGGTTATCAATATCCCTGCGCAGACTGATTAGATTGCCAATGTCCCGCTGGAATTTGTCGACGCTTGCCTGAATGCTGCCGTCAAAACGGGCTTCTTCAGCCAGTGCCTTGATTCCGTTCTGGTAGGCGCTCAGGTTCCTGTCAGTATTTTGTCTCTGGGATTGAAGGTTGCGGGCTGCCTCGCGCTCGCCGTCAGAATCCGGGGCGCTGGAAATAAACACGGCCGAACGGCCCCGTTCTTTCTGCAATTCCTCAACCAGCGGATCCCCAAGCTCAGCCAACTGAACCAAGGTATTGAGCTGTTGCATGTTGTCCAGGTCATCCATATTACGGGAGATGCTCTGGACCGCGAAAAATACAATGACCAGCAGCGCAGGCAGCACCAAAGTAATCAGCTTGCCTCGCATGGAGAGGTTGTTGATAAAAGTCATGGGAGGGCCTCATCATTGAGAATGGCGTCCATTGTGGATAAGTGTAGCAGTTCAGACCATTGACGCCTTGGGGTACCTGAGGGGGTAGATTTCCACATGTAAGTGCTTGTAATAAAACGTTAAAGCAATGAGTTTTATGCAGTTTTGGTTCAGGTAGGGGTTAATGCGTAGAGTATTACCAAAGGGGTATTTGACCGGTTTCGGTCAATCCGCTGACAAAGGTCAAGGTGGGCTAAGTCGCTGACCGGTAAGGTGCACGGCAACGTGCTCAGCGGAGAAAACCATGGAACTTGTATGCCCGGCTGGTAGCCTTCCCGCCCTTAAAACCGCCGTGGACAATGGAGCCGATGCGGTCTATTTCGGCTTCCGGGACAGTACCAACGCCCGCCAGTTTGCTGGCCTGAATTTTAACGACAAACGTGCAGCCGAGGGCATTGAGTACGCTCATTCAAAAGGCAGTCGTGTGTTCTGTGCCATCAATACCTATCCGCAACCGGATGGCTGGGAACACTGGAAAGCCGCGGTGGATCGTGCCGCCGGCCTTGGAGTGGATGCCATTATTCTGGCCGATATGGGACTGCTGGATTACGCTGCAAACAGGCACCCGGATATCCCCCGGCATTTGTCGGTTCAGGGTTCTGCCACCAGCCATGAGGCCCTGTCGTTCTACAAGGACAACTTCGATATCCGCCGGGCAGTGCTGCCGCGCGTGCTGTCTCTGGATCAGGTTCGGGGTGTGGCCAAGCATAGCCCAGTGGAGCTGGAAGTTTTTGCCTTCGGCAGTCTGTGCATTATGGCGGAGGGTCGCTGCTACCTGTCTTCTTACCTCACGGATGAATCCCCCAACACCCGGGGTGCCTGTTCACCGGCCAAGGCGGTGCGTTGGCAGGAAACCTCTCAGGGGCTGGAATCCCGCCTGAATGAAGTGCTCATTGATCGCTATGGCCCCGGTGAATCCGCCGGTTACCCAACCCTGTGCAAGGGCCGGTTTGAAGTGGAGGGCAGCGTGTACCATGCCATCGAAGAGCCGGTAAGCCTGAATACCTTGGATCTTCTGCCGGAATTGAAGGGGCTGGGTATCAGCGCAGTAAAAATCGAGGGCCGCCAGCGCAGCCCGGCCTACATTGCAGATGTTGCCCGAACCTGGCGCCAGGCCCTGGACCGGGTTCAGGCCACCCCTGACAGCTTTGCTGTAGACAGTGCCTGGAACCGCACTCTCGCCGGTCTTTCCGAGGGTGGCCTGACCACCATCGGGGCCTACCATCGCAAGTGGAAATAAGGTTTTGCCCGCTATGATGAAACTCTCTCTTGGCCCGATTCTGTGGTTCTGGACCAAGCAGTCCGTATTCGATTTCTACGCTAACGCTGCGGAGTGGCCAGTAGATACCATCTATCTTGGCGAAGTGGTGTGCTCCCGCCGCCGGGAACTGAAGCCCGATGACTGGCTCGACCTGGCCCGGGATCTGAAGGCTTGTGGCAAGAACGTGGTGCTTTCCACATTGACGCTGATCGAATCCGAAGCGGATCTGCGGCGACTTCGTCGGTTTTGCGAACAGGATGAGTTTTTGGTGGAGGCCAACGACCAGAGTGCCCTGCAGGTGGCGATCCGCAACAAGATTCCGTTTGTTACCGGCCCGTCCATGAACATCTACAACACGGCCACCCTGAAGATCCTCGCCAGACAGGGTCTGCAGGGCTGGAACCTGCCAGTGGAACTGGGCAAGGAAACCCTGGAGCAGCTGATCAGTGAGCTGAAGGGCGAAGGTCTGGATCTGCCCGCCGAGGTATTTTCCTGGGGCTTCCTGCCATTGGCCTGGTCGTCCCGCTGTTTCACTGCCCGTCATTACAACCTGCCTAAAGACAACTGCGACTTCCGTTGTCTGGAGCATCCTGATGGCATGGAGCTACGTTCCCGGGAAAGCCAGGAGCTGTTCCGGATTAATGGCATTTCCACGCTCTCCGGCTCGCGCTACGACCTGATGAGGGAACTACCGGAGATGGAGCGTATGGGTGTCAGTACCGTGAGACTGAGCCCGGAGCATCAAGGTATGGACCAAGTGGTCAAACGCTTTGATCAGGTACGCCGGGGGGAAGTGCCGGTCGCCGACCCGCTGAAGCTGGTGGAGGCCCCGCCATGTAACGGGTACTGGTATGGCAAGCCGGGAATGGATCTGATCGTAAAGTCTGTGTAAAGCCCGTTGAGCGTTGATTGAGGTCAATAGATAGCCGATGTACCAGGAGTAGCTTGCTAGGGTACTCAAACTGCATTGGGGTTTATTGTTATGGCTCGCGTCCCGCTATTTTTCTGGGGCCTGACTGCTTTGGTCAGCGTCCTGTGGTTTGTTTCCGACAGCCTGTGGGTTTCCCCCTTCGCTTACTTTCCGTTCCGCTCTGTGTTTGTGCAGTTTTCCGGCATTCTGGCCGTAGTGATGATGGCAGTTGCGTTGGTGCTGGCACTGCGTCTCCGGTCTCTGGAGCGTTGGGTTGGTGGCCTGGACAAGGTGTACCGGCTGCACAAATGGCTGGGCATTGGTTCACTGGTGCTGGCTACGTTGCATTGGTGGTGGGCCAAGGGCACCAAGTGGATGGTGGGCTGGGGCTGGCTGGAGAAGCCGGCCGGCAAAGGGGCCGGACAGCAACTCGCCGGCCTGGAAGCCTGGTTCAGGGGGCAGCGGGGGCTGGCAGAAACCCTGGGAGAATGGGCTTTCTACGCCGCGGCCGTATTGATTGTGCTGGCATTGGTAAAAGCCTTTCCTTATCACCTGTTTCGTAAAACACACAAACTGCTGGCGGTGGTCTTTCTGCCCCTGGCCTGGCACAGCTTTATCCTGATGAAGTTTGATTATTGGGCAGCGCCGATTGGCTGGCTGACCCAGTTCGCTGTTGTCGCCGGCAGTATCGCAGCGGTTTTACTGCTGCTTGGCTGGCCGGGCAAGGTCCGGAAGGTGCCGGGGGAGGTGGTTTCGGTAACCCGATATCCGGAGCTGAGAGTTTTCGAGTTTCTGGTAAGGGTCGAGCAGGGCTGGTCCGTCCATAACCCCGGGCAGTTCGCCTTTATTACGTCGGATGCTGCGGAGGGCCCTCACCCTTATACCATTGCTTCAGACTGGAACCCGGAAACCCGATGTCTGAAATTCGTGGTCAAGGAACTGGGGGACCATACCCGCCGGGCCAGCCACCGGATCTGCGAGGGCATGCCGGTTACACTGGAGGGGCCCTATGGCGGTTTTGATTTTGAAGATGATTGCCGCACTCAGATCTGGGTAGGCGCGGGCATCGGCATTACTCCGTTTATTGCCCGGATGGGGCGCCTGGCCAGCAAACCGGATAATCGTACTATCTACCTGTTCCACCCCACTGCCGATGTCAGCGAGGAGGCTCTGACAAAGCTGCGGGCGGATGCCGAAGCCGCGGGCGTTAACCTGGTTATTCGATGCAGTCGTACCGAAGGCCGACTGACACCGGAGGAAATTCGCGATGCGGTGCCGGATTGGCAAGGCGCCAGCCTGTGGTTCTGCGGCCCGGTGGGCATGGCCCGGACCCTGTTCAACGAATTCCGCAGATGGGGCCTGCCTGCCCGGCGGATGCATCGGGAGTTTTTTGAGATGCGGTAAATGCGTTATGTCATGGCGGGTTTTGAATTCATAAGGGGTGAAGGCTAGGCTCAAGGACACCATTAGCCGGTTGGGAGGTTTCTATGGACATCCGCCTGAAACGAGCCTACGACCACGCTGCCCGCTCAGATGGCCCGCGTATTCTGGTGGATCGCATCTGGCCCAGGGGCGTTGCCAAAGAAGACGCAGACATTGCCCATTGGCTGAAAGGGCTTGCGCCATCTTCAGAATTGCGGAAGTGGTTCGGCCATGACCCGGACAGATGGCCCGGGTTTCGAGACCGCTACTTCAAAGAGCTCAAGTCTGATGGGGCCGCAGAGGACCTGGATTTGTTCCGGCAGATCCTCAAGGAGCACAAACGCGTCACGCTGGTATTTGCCGCCAAAGATACCGACCATAATAATGCGGTGGCGTTGCGGGATTTTGCGTTGAGCGACCAGCTCTGAGACAGCCCCGCTCTCTGATTTAAAACAACTACATTTATTGGCAGTTGAACTATGCTCAAGACGGTGGTTGCCGTTTTGGGAGTCCTTCTGTGACCAATAATGTGCCGAATGCCTTCGAAATCTTCCCCTGGAACCGGAATTTCGAGACCGGCATTGATGATATTGATCAACAGCACAAGGTGCTGGTCAATATCCTGAATCGACTCGCGTGGCACTTTGCATCGGACACCTCCGAGTTAACGCCCGATCAGATTCTTGATGAGTTGCTTTCCTACGCCGCGTTTCATTTTGAATACGAGGAAGCGATCTGGAACAAAACCCTCAGTGAAGCAGCGATGGCGAAAAGCCACTGCGAGTCACACCAGATGTTTTTTGCGCAGGTTGAGGAGCTGCGCAACAGCCGCGAACCTCAGGAAGAGGTGTTAACCAGACTGTTTGACTTCCTCACACGCTGGTTAGCCTTCCATATCCTCGAATCAGATCGCCGAATGGCTCTGACGGTTGAGTTGGTTCAGCAAGGCCTGGAAGTCAGTGAGGCAAAAAACCGGGTCGATGCAGAGCTGAGCGGTTCCGCCTCGGTGCTGGTCAACGCGCTGCTGGAAATTTACGGAAAGCTTTCATCAAGCACGATTCAGTTAATGCGGGAGAAAATGGCCCGCTTGAGGGCCGAAGACGAGCTGTCCCGAATACAGCATGAAAGGTTGAATCAGGCCCTGGAAGAACAAGCCCGAGAATATCAGCACCATCTGGAAACGCTCGCTTATACCGATGCCTTGACCGGCCTCTGGAACCGAAACGGCATCGTCCGCCGGATTCGTGAATACCTTGCCGATGACGTGAGAGCTGAGAACTCGGCAGCCCTGGTGTCTATTGATCTTGATAATTTCAAGGATCTCAACGACTGTCTCGGAGAAGATGCGGCAGACCGATTGCTCGGCTTGCTGTCCCGGCGGTGGCTGGATGCGATCCCGGCGGATGCCTGCCTGGCGCGAACAGGTGGTGATGAGTTTGCATTGTTGCTGCCGGATGCCAGCCAAGCCGAGTCGCGGCTGGAAGCTCTGCGTTTGACGGCCAGTCAGCCTTTTGAACTCGACGGTGTTGAGGTTTCTGCGGGGTTTACGGCTGGTGTTGTCCTGTTTCCGGATGGCGCCGTTGAGGACGCAGACAGCTTGCTGAGGCAGGCGGATAATACCCTGTATCGGGCAAAACACGAGATGCGCAGTGGCTGGCTTTATCTTGATGCCGGCGAGCGGAGCCAGTATCGAGCCCGTCAGTTGTTACTGGAGGACATCCGCAGGGGGCTCAACCACGATGAGTTCCGGCTTTATTTTCAACCCAAGGTTAATCTCCGGACTGGAGAGGTTTTGGGCGTTGAAGCGCTGATCCGGTGGCAACATCCGCGGGAAGGGCTGCTCCCTCCGAGTTACTTCCTGCCCGCCATTGAGCATCACACGCTGAATATTCAGGTTGGTGAATGGGTGTTGAGAAACTCCCTGCTGCAAATACAGCGCTGGGAGCAAGAGGGCGTCAGGGTCAATGTCAGCGTTAACATCGCCGCCAACCATCTTCAGTCTGATAACTTTGCCGGGCATCTGACCAAAATTCTGTCGGCCTTTCCGGGGGTTGATCCTGTCAGGCTAGATCTGGAAATCCTGGAAACCGCTGCACTTGGGGATTTGGATAAAGCCGTACAGACCATTGCGGATTGCCGTGAGCTTGGGGTGACCTTCTCCCTCGATGACTTTGGTACTGGTTACTCATCGTTGTCTTATCTCAAGCGCCTTCCTGTCGATACTCTGAAAATTGATCGGGAGTTTGTATCCGGCATTGAGGATAACGGTGAAAACCTGTCGATTCTTCAGGGGGTGATCGGTCTGTCGCGGGTTTTCGGGAAGCAGGTGGTTGCGGAGGGCGTGGAAAGTGTCAGGCAAGGTGAGATTCTGTTGAGCCTCGGGTGCGAATGCGCTCAGGGATTTGCCATGTCTCCGCCCATTGAAGCGTCCCTGATCCCTGCCTGGATTAACAGTTGGAGAACGTTCCCGGAATGGGCGCTTACCAGGGTTTCAGAAAATCCCTGAGCCGCAGATGCCAGTCCAGGCTGTCGAGCAGGTTTTTCAGGGCCAGCCCCAGTTCAGTATCCCCCTCAATAACCAGCCGGCGCTGGAAGAACAACTGATCGGGGTCTTGCTTTCGCTCCGCCAATGTACGGAATGCACCAACGGACCCCCGAATAGTGGCTTCACCAGGTCCGTTCAGCACCCGCAGGCGCCCGGCCCAATAACCGAGGGTAATGCCTGGCTGACCGCCATTGATTTCGAGGCGGATTCGACGGCCCTCGAAATCGTCGAATTCACCTTCTGCAATGGCGTCCGAGAAAAGCCGGTTGAGGGGGGCTTCCGCTGCCAGTTGTTTCAGGTGGAGGGGAATTCGCTGATCAATGCCGTTCAGGAGTGGCACCGGTGACGGGGCATACTCCCGGATCACGGCTAGGGTCTGGCCCGCAAGGGGATTGTGCTGGAGTTGGTTGCTCAGGCGTTGCAGCTGCGCGAACCCGGGTGGTGTGGGCAATTTGCCGAAACTGGGCAGGGAAGGCAGCATGGCAGGCTCTCCTGAAATCATGAAACAGACAGGGAGAGCCTACCTCAAACCGCAATAAACGGATTTGATATAACTCAGGGGAATGTACAGTCAGCCCTTGTGCAGACCTTCCTCGACTGCCCAGACGGCCACTTCCACCCGGGAACGCAGGTTCAGCTTTTTCAGCAGGTGCTTGACGTGGACCTTGACAGTGCCATCACTGATGTCGAGTTTACGCCCGATCATCTTGTTGGACAGGCCTTCGGCAATCAGCCGGAGAATGTCTTTCTCCCTCGGCGTCAGGCTGTCGAAGTCGGGGCGGCTGGTCTGCTGCGGTTTGTTGGAACGCAGGGCTTCGGCCAGCAGGGTCGTGAGGCGATCACTGATCACCATTTTGCCTACGGCCGCCTGATGCAGCTGGGCAATCATGTCCTCCGGCTCCATGTCCTTGAGCAGGTAACCGTCAGCCCCCGCGCGCAGTGCCGCAACGACATCGTCTTCCTGATCGGAGACGGTGAACATCACAATGCGGGAACTGACATTCTGTTCCCTGAGCTTTCGCAGGGCTTCGATACCGTCCATTTCCGGCATGTTCAGGTCCATCAGGATCAGGTCCGGCTCCAGCTCGGTGGCCAGACGGATGCCATCGGCGGCATTGCTGGCTTCGCCAATCACTTCCATGTCGTCTTCCATGCCGATCAGCTGCTTGATGCCCTGGCGCAGCAGCGGGTGGTCGTCGATCAACAGAATGCTTGCGGGTGTCTCAGACATTGTTTCTCTCTTTTGTCCTGCGCTCGGCTCAGGCCGGCGTAGTTTCCGTTGGAATCAGGTTGCGGCTCTTGGGTACGAATGTTAGCGCGACTTCCACGCCGCCTTCATCCCTGTTTCGCACATTAACCTTGCCGCCGAGTGTGCGGGCACGGTCCTGCATAATAATCAGGCCATAGTGGTTCACGGGCTGGTCGCCACCCGGTAATCCCTTGCCATTGTCCTGTATGCTGGCCCGCACTTGTGGTGAATCGAACACTACTTTGACCGCTATGTCAGTGGCATCGGCGTGTTTGACGGCATTGGCCAGCCCTTCACGAATGATCTGCAGGGTGTGGATTTCCTCATTGGGCGACAGCGTCTGGGGCGGCAGGTTGTATTCAAACGCTACCGGTTTACCGAGGCGCTCTGAGAATTCGTCGATGGTTTTGCGCAGCGCAGTCGCCAGATCCGGCGTATCCAGTTTCAGCCGGAATGTGGCCAGCAGTTCCCTCAGCTGGCGGTAGGCGCTGTTCAGGCCGGTACTCAGTTCATCCAGGATGTCGTCGTGGATGGGCTTCTGCTCGCCATCAATGTTCAGCCGGCGCAGACGGGTCACCTGCATTTTCAGATACGAGAGCGATTGTGCCAGGGAATCGTGTAGCTCCCGGGCAATCACCGTGCGCTCTTCCGCCAGCGTCAGCTGTTGTTCTTCGGTGATCTGTTTTTCCAGGAAAATGGCAGTTGCCAACTGGTCGGTGAGGGTTTCCAGCAGGCGGCGCGAGGTCTCCGGTAATCCTTTTTCAGCCGGATACCAGACCTCCAGTGTGCCCAGCAACTGCCCGGGAGTGCGGATGGGCAGCAACAGCCGCCGGCCGTCATTGTTTTCCAGCGGCATCTCATCATAGACCTCGGGGGTTACCAGACAGGCATTGCAATGGTGATCCCGGCAATAGAAGGGGCGTTTGGGTGTGGCGGTGGTAATGGCCTCCACCGGTTCTGCCGATTCCTTGTCATGCAGGAACAGGCGGATGGGACCGATGCCCAGCAACTGCTCCAGGTCCTGCAGCATCGGAATGGCGCCACTGCACAGATCATGATTGGCGAACAGCCCTCGGCTGGCGGAGTGCATTACTTGCAGAGCCGCGTGGCTGATTTCAAGTTCCTCGGTTTTCTGCCTGGCCCGGCTTTCAAGCTCGTAGTAGGTCAGCGCCAGTTCACTGGTCATCTGGTCAAAGGCCTGGCCCAGTTGTGCCAGCTCATCGGAGCCTTTGAGATCGGCTTTGTGGCTGAAATCCTGTTCGCCCACGGCGGTGGCAATGCCCACCAGTTTTCGCAGCGGCCGGAGAATGCGGTTTTTGAGGTCCAGAAACAGGGCGAGAACAATCAATACCGAGAACACCATGCTGATGATCTGGATAAGGTGCAGCAGGTCGATCCTGGCCTCGGTGCGTTGTTCCAGCATGGAGACCAAGCGATCCACTTCTACCGTGTAGCTCTCCACTGTCGTGATCATTTCGGCGGATAGAGGGGCGCCAGTCTGGTGGCTCTCCAGTGACGGCCTGAGCTGATTGGCCCAGCCGTATTCCACGGTTTTATATTGTTCGACGAGGGGATGATCATCGGTGCGGGGAATGGAACGGATGATGGCGGGATCCCTGAGCCTGTCCTCGTACTCCTCAATGCGTTGATCAAGGGTGTCAGTGTTTTCCACGGGATCTTCAGAGGCCGATCTTGCCGCCAGTTGAAAGGCTCCCATGCGCAGCGAGCCGGCAAGATTGATAGCAGTAGCATTGCCCTCAATGCTGTTGGATACAGCCAGAGTGGTGGCCATGCTGACAATGGCCGTCAGCACGATGGCGCCTATTACAACAGCCAGTCGGTTTACTAGCGGGCTTCTGGAGGTCATGGATAGCTTCAGGACTCAAGGAACGTGGATAGTAGTGACAGGCAGCTAAATTATCGTGGAAAACGCACCGTCGTGATACCTCCTTGAGGATAGTCAATTACCCCAATGGTTTATAACCCATCATAGCCTTTGACCCTTGCTCAGGCAAAAGTTGAGACTAAAGAATGGGATTCAGGGAGCGTGTAATGCAATCGGAACGGGATGAAGAGAGGTTAGCATCTCTGGCAGTAGTGTTGCCGTTGGCGCTGACTGGCTTTGTGGTGGCAGCCGGTTGCTGGACCCTGTTTGCGGTTGCCGGTGTGCATCTCCGAGCCGATCTGGGGCTGAGTAGTTTACAGTTTGGCGTTCTGCTGGCCATGCCCATGGCGGTCAGCGCTATCCTGGCGATTCCGGCCGGGCTTGCGGCGCAGCGATATGGTGCCCGTGAAGTCATGCTTTTGTGTCTGTGCGGTCTTGCTGTGTGCATGGGGATACTGCTGCTGACGAACACCTACATTGGCTACCTTATTGCCGCCGCCGGGCTGGGGCTGGCTGGCGGCTTCTACTGCGCCGGCCTGCAGTTCGTGGTCAGTCATTGCCAGCCCAGGCGGCTGGGTCTCGTACTCGGCGTTTTTGGCTCCGGGGTAACCGGAGCAGGTTTCAACTATTATCTGGTGCCGCTGTTCCATGAGGCGTTCTCCTGGCAGGGTGTACCTCTGGCCTACCTCATTACCCTGCTTCTGGTGATCGCGCTATTGATTATGCTGACCGACGCCACGGGTGAGGAAGACGAAAGCCGTGAACGATCAGCCAGGGAAATTCTCGGGGTGATCCGGCAGGGTCGGAATCTACCCCTGTGTTTGTATTTCGGTGTGGTTGCCGGCAGTTTCTTTGCGCTGGCGTTGTGGCTTCCTGATTTCCTCTCAGGCCAGTATGGTCTTACGCTGGATTCCGGGGCCCGCCTGGCGCAATGGTTTGTCATTCCCGGTGCGGTGGCTCAGGTGGCCGGTGGAGGCTTGTCAGATCATTTTGGTTCCGCCCGGGTTGCGACGCGGGCACTGGCGGGTTGTCTGATGGCACTCGTGGTGTTGTCCTATCCCCCCATGACTTTGTTCATTACCGGCGTGGAAGAGGAGCTGGTTGTGGAGTTTGCTCTGCCAGTTGTGCTTGAAAGCGCGTTGGTCGTGATTCTGGGGGTGGCCATGGGCACCGCTATGGGGTCCCTTCAGCGTATGGTGATTCTGGCCAATCGACAGGAAGCGTCCCTGTTTGCCGGTGTATTGCTGGTCAGCGCCTGTGCCGTTGCGTTTGTCCTGCCAGTTGCGTTTGGTGGCTTGAACCTGTGGCTGGGCGTGCGTACGGCGGTATTCATGATTCTCTTCCTGTTGCTGAGTGTCAGCCTGCTGCTTTTCTCCCGACATGCCCGCAGGGAGGAGCGAAAGATGCTTCTCCAACCCGGGTTATAGGGCGCCTACCCACAGGGTGGTACACCCGGGTTATGTGGTAGTAACCACGCAGATTTCAGGGGTTTGATCCCACACAATGGTCTCCATTCGGAACAACGATCCGGCAAACGGGTTGATGGAGAGAGAGACCATGAGTCATTTGATCGACAAGTTGAACTACTTCAGGAAGAACCGCGAATCGTTCTCCAACGGTCACGGTGAAACCCACGAAGTGAACCGCGACTGGGAGAACAGCTACCGCCAGCGCTGGCAGCATGACAAGATCGTGCGCTCCACCCATGGCGTTAACTGCACCGGCTCCTGCAGCTGGAAAATCTACGTCAAGAACGGGCTGGTCACCTGGGAAACCCAGCAAACCGATTACCCCCGCACACGCCCGGATCTGCCCAACCACGAGCCCCGTGGTTGCCCTCGTGGCGCCAGCTACTCCTGGTACATGTACAGTGCCAATCGCCTGAAATACCCGCTGATGCGCAAGAGCCTGATGAAGCTTTGGCGTGCTGCCCGTATCCAGTTCAACGACCCGGTGGAAGCCTGGGCCTCTATTGTTGAAGATCCCGCCAAGACCGCCGAGTACAAGCCTCGCCGCGGTATGGGCGGTTTTGTACGTTCCAGCTGGGACGAAGTCAACGAACTGATTGCCGCCTCGAACGTCTACACCGCCAAGAAATTCGGGCCGGACCGTATCATCGGTTTCTCTCCGATTCCCGCCATGTCCATGGTCTCCTACGCCGCGGGCAGCCGATACCTGTCCATGATCGGTGGCGTGTGCATGAGCTTCTACGACTGGTACTGCGACCTGCCGCCCGCCTCTCCGCAAACCTGGGGTGAGCAGACCGACGTGCCGGAATCCGCCGACTGGTACAACTCCGGCTACATCATTGCCTGGGGCTCCAACGTACCCCAGACCCGTACCCCGGATGCCCACTTCTTCACCGAAGTACGCTACAAGGGCACCAAGACCGTTGCCATTACCCCGGACTATGCGGAAGTTTCCAAGCTGTCTGACGAGTGGCTGAACCCGAAGCAGGGTACCGATGCCGCCCTGGGCATGGCCATGGGCCATGTGATCCTCAAAGAGTTCCATGTCGACAAGCCCAGCGAGTACTTCACTGACTACGTTCGCCGCTACACCGACATGCCCTACCTGGTGATGCTGGAACAGAAAGACGACGGCAGTTTCGTGCCGGGCCGCTTCCTGCGCGCCAGCGATCTGGTGGACGGCCTGGGTGAAGAGAACAACCCCGAGTGGAAGACCATCGCCATCGACGAGGCTTCCGGTGAACTGACTGCGCCCAACGGCTCCATCGGATATCGCTGGGGCGAGAAGGGCAAGTGGAACCTGAAGCAGACCGCCAAAGGCGCCGATGTAAACCTTCAGCTGTCGATGGTTGAAAAGCACGACGAAGTCGTCGATGTCGCCTTCCCGTATTTCGGTGGTATCGAACACGACCATTACAACCACGTGGAATTCAAGGACATCCTCAAGCACAAGCTGGGTACCCGCAAGGTTCAGCTGGCCGATGGTTCCGAAGGTCGCGTGGTGACTGTGTACGACCTGATGGTCGCCAACTACGGCATCAGCCGCGGCCTGGGTGACGACGATGGCGCCACTTCCTATGACGAAGTGAAGCCGTACACGCCGGCCTGGCAAGAGCAGATCACCGGCGTACCGGCCGAGAAAGTGATCCGCATCGCCCGTGAGTTCGCGGACAACGCTGACAAGACCAAGGGCCGCTCCATGGTCATCGTTGGTGCCGGTATGAACCACTGGTACCACATGGACATGAACTACCGCGGCCTGATCAACATGCTGATCATGTGTGGCTGTATCGGCCAGAGCGGCGGTGGCTGGGCCCACTACGTGGGTCAGGAGAAGTTGCGCCCGCAGACCGGCTGGCAGCCGCTGGCCTTTGGTCTGGACTGGCAGCGCCCGCCACGCCACATGAACTCCACTTCCTTCTTCTATGCTCACTCCGGCCAGTGGCGCTACGAGAAACTGGGCGTGGATGAAATCCTGTCGCCGCTGGCAGACAAGTCCAAATTCGGTGGCAGTCTGATCGACTACAACGTACGTGCCGAGCGCATGGGCTGGCTGCCGTCTGCGCCGCAGCTGAACCGAAACCCGCTGACCATTGCCGCGGAAGCCGAGAAGGCCGGTATGGAGGAGGCGGACTACGTGGCCAAGTCCATGAAGGACGGATCTCTGGCCTTCGCCAGCGAAGATCCGGAAGCGCCGGAAAACTGCCCGCGTAACCTGTTCATCTGGCGCTCCAACCTGTTGGGTTCCTCAGGTAAAGGTCACGAGTACATGCTCAAGTACCTGCTGGGCACCAAGAACGGATTGCAGGGCAAGGATCTGGGTGTCGAGGGTGGCGCCAAACCGGAAGAAGTGAAATGGCGCGACCAGGCGCCGGAAGGCAAGCTCGACCTGCTGGTGACTCTGGACTTCCGTATGTCCACCACCTGTCTGTATTCAGACATCGTTCTGCCGACCGCAACCTGGTATGAGAAGAACGACCTGAATACCTCCGACATGCACCCGTTCATCCACCCGCTGACCGCTGCCACCGATCCGGCATGGGAAGCGCGCAGTGACTGGGAAATCTACAAGGGCATTGCCAAGTCCTTCTCCAAGGCAGCCGAGGGGCATCTGGGTGTCGAGAAAGACGTGGTTACCCTGCCTCTGCTGCACGACGCGCCGGCGGAGCTGGGCCAGCCGTTCGATGTGAAAGACTGGAAAAAAGGCGAGTGCGACCTGATTCCGGGCAAGACCGCGCCCAACTTCATCACGGTGGAGCGGGATTACCCGAACACCTACGCCCGCTTTACTTCCCTTGGTCCGCTGATGGACAAGCTAGGTAACGGTGGCAAGGGCATCAACTGGAACACCGAGAAGGAAGTTAACTTCCTGAAGGACCTGAACTACACCCACCTTGAGGGTGCCAACGCAGGTCGCCCGAAGATCGAGAGTGCCATTGATGCCGCTGAGGTCATCCTGACCCTGGCGCCGGAAACCAACGGCCAGGTGGCGGTCAAGGCCTGGGCGGCGCTGTCCGAGTTCACCGGGCTGGATCACACCCACCTGGCGGCCAACAAGGAAGAGGAAAAAATCCGCTTCCGGGACATCGTGGCGCAGCCGCGCAAGATCATTTCCAGTCCCACCTGGTCTGGCCTGGAAGACGAACACGTGTCCTACAACGCCGGCTATACCAACGTGCACGAGCTGATTCCCTGGCGCACCCTGACCGGTCGTCAGCAGTTCTATCAGGATCATGAGTGGATGCGCGCCTTCGGCGAGAGCCTGCTGGTGTACCGTCCGCCCATCAACACCAAAGCCGTAGGCAGCATGATCAACCAGCGCAGTAACGGCAACCCCGAGAAAGCGCTGAACTGGATCACCCCGCACCAGAAGTGGGGCATCCACAGCACCTACAGTGACAACCTGTTGATGCTGACCCTGTCTCGTGGCGGCCCGATTGTCTGGCTGAGTGAGGACGACGCCAAAGAGATCGGCGTGGAAGACAACGACTGGATCGAACTGTTTAACGCCAACGGTGCCATTGCCGCCCGTGCGGTGGTGAGTCAGCGAGTGATGCCCGGCATGGTGATGATGTACCACGCCCAGGAGCGGATTGTGAACATACCCGGCTCCGAGATCACCGGTACCCGTGGCGGTATTCACAACTCGGTTACCCGGGTGTGCCCGAAGCCGACTCACATGATTGGTGGCTATGCCCAGTATTCCTACGGCTTCAACTACTACGGCACCGTAGGTTCCAACCGGGACGAGTTCGTGGTGGTCCGCAAGATGAAGAACGTGGACTGGCTCGACGGTGAAGGCAATGACTATGCTCAGGAGGCTGTAAAATGAAAATCCGTTCCCAAGTCGGCATGGTGCTGAACCTGGACAAGTGCATTGGTTGCCACACCTGTTCCGTCACCTGCAAAAACGTATGGACAAGCCGTGAAGGCATGGAATACGCCTGGTTCAACAACGTTGAAACCAAGCCTGGTATCGGCTACCCGAAAGAGTGGGAGAACCAGGATAAGTGGAAGGGCGGCTGGATGCGCGACAGCTCCGGCAAGATCCGCCCCCGCATTGGTGGCAAATTCCGGGTGCTGGCGAACATTTTCGCCAACCCGGACCTGCCGGAAATCGACGACTACTACGAGCCGTTCGACTTCGATTATCAGCACCTGCACACCGCCGGTGACACCAAACACCAGCCGGTCGCACGGCCACGTTCGCTGATCTCCGGCCAGCGCATGAAGAAGATCGAATGGGGGCCGAACTGGGAGGAAATCCTGGGCACCGAGTTTGCCAAACGTCGCAAGGACAAGAACTTTGACCAGGTACAGGCAGACATCTATGGCCAGTTCGAAAACACCTTCATGATGTACCTGCCGCGCCTGTGCGAGCACTGTCTGAACCCGGCCTGTGTTGCCAGCTGCCCGAGCGGTGCCATCTACAAGCGGGAAGAAGACGGCATTGTTCTGATCGACCAGGACAAGTGCCGCGGCTGGCGGATGTGTGTCTCTGGCTGCCCGTACAAGAAGATCTATTTCAACTGGAAAACCGGAAAGTCCGAGAAGTGCATCTTCTGCTATCCGCGTATCGAAGCCGGCATGCCCACCGTGTGCTCCGAGACCTGCGTGGGCCGGATCCGCTACCTGGGTGTGTTGCTGTATGACGCAGACCGCATCGAAGAAGTAGCCAGCACCCCGGGCGAGCATGAGCTGTACGAGAAGCAGCTGGAAATTTTCCTGGACCCGTTTGACCCGAAAGTGATCGAACAGGCGAAGAAAGACGGCATCCCGATGAACGTCATCGAAGCTGCCCAGCAGAGCCCGGTCTACAAGATGGCTGTGGACTGGAAGCTGGCCCTGCCGCTGCACCCGGAATACCGCACTCTGCCGATGGTCTGGTACGTGCCGCCCCTGAGCCCGATCCAGTCTGCGGCGGAAGCCGGCAAGGTCGAGTTCGACGGCGTACTGCCGAAGATCGAGAGTCTGCGGATTCCGGTCAAGTACCTGGCGAACCTGCTGACTGCCGGTGATGAGAAGCCCATCGTACTGGCCCTCAAGCGGATCATGGCCATGCGTCTGTACAAGCGCGCCGAAACCGTGGAAGGCAAGGAAAACCTGCGTGCCCTGGAAGAGTGTGGTCTGACCAAGGCCCAGGCCGATGAGATGTACCGCTACCTGGCCATCGCCAACTACGAAGATCGTTTCGTGATTCCCACCAGCCATCGCGAGCTGGCCAAGGAAGCCTTCCCGGATGCGACCGCTTACGGCGAGCGCGGCGGTTGTGGCTTCAGCTTCGGCGATGGCTGCAACGGTGGTGACAGCGATTTCAGCCTGTTCGGCGGCAAGAAGCAGACCACCAGCATGGTCAGCAAGCTGGCGACCGTGAAGCAGGTTGACCCGAAGCAGCTGCAGGACTGAGGAGGCCGCGATGCAACTTTTGAAAGTACTGGCGCGGGTACTGGAGTACCCCACCGAAGAACTGCAGCAATCCAAAGACGCCCTGGTCGCCGCTGTCCTGGAGGACAGCCGGCTGCCGCGGCAAAACAAGGAACAACTGCTGACCTGTATTGACCGCCTGTGCGATGGTGACCTGATGGATCTTCAGGAAGCCTACGTAGGCACCTTCGACCGGGGCCGGGCCACCTCCCTGCTGCTGTTCGAACACGTGCACGGCGAATCCCGCGACCGCGGCCAGGCCATGGTGGACCTGATGGAGCAATACCGGGCCAACGGCCTGGAAATTGATGCCAGGGAACTGCCGGATTACCTGCCGCTGTTTCTGGAATACCTTTCCACCCGGCCGTGGGAGGAAATCCGCAACTGGCTGGAAGATATTCACCACATTCTGGGGTTGCTTGGAGAGCGCCTGTACCAGCGTGAAAGCCTCTACCACGTTGCGATGGATTCCCTGCTGGTGCTGTCTGGACGCAAGGCCGACCGCCAGGAACTGGCGCAGCTCGTTGCCTCGGAAGAGCGCGACGACACCCCCGAAGCACTGGACAAGGTCTGGGAAGAGGAAATGGTGAAATTTGTGGATGACCAGGGCAGCTCCTGTGGCACCGGTGGCGTGGTTGGACAGCGCCGCCGCGAACTGGAACAGACCCAGACCATTCACCTGAGTGATCAGCTGATGACGGACGCAACGCCCCGTCCGGCAGGGCGCGCCTGAGGCGCAGGAGGAAAAGACAATGTCCTATATCAACACACTCTTGTTCGGAATCTATCCCTACATCGCCCTGCTGGTACTGTTTGTCGGTACCTGGGCGCGTTATGACCATGGTCAGTTCACCTGGAAAGCCCATTCCAGCCAGATGCTGCGCAAGAAAAACATGGTGATGGCCAGCGTGCTGTTCCACGTCGGCGTACTGGTGATCTTCTTCGGTCACCTGGTGGGCCTGCTTACTCCGCACTGGGCCTACGAGTGGATCATCACTCCGGGCCAGAAACAGGTTATGGCGATCCTGGTGGGCGGTATCGCCGGCGTCATGGCCATCATCGGTGGCGGCATGCTCGCCTGGCGTCGTATGACCGACCCGCGGGTTCAGGCCAGCAGCACCTTCGCTGACAACATGATCATCATCATTCTGGTGGTTCAGTTGGTCCTCGGTATGCTCACCATCCTGCCCACCATGGGCCACCTCGACGGCAGCACCATGCTCAAGTTCTCCGCCTGGGCCCAGGGCGTGTTCACCCTGGAAGGATCTGGCATCGCCGCCTACATTGCCGACGTGCACTGGATCTACAAGACCCACATCTTCCTGGGCCTGACCATCTTCGTACTCTTCCCGTTCACCCGACTGGTGCACATGCTTAGCGTGCCAGTGGAGTATTTCGGGCGGAAGTACCAGGTGGTTCGCAAGCGCGCCTGAACGGATACAGCCACCCTCTCTTTCCGGGAGGGTGGCTGGCAAACTGATTGACGGAGAGTCGCACCATGCAACTGATTCCCACCGGCGAAGCCGGCAAACCCAGAAACCAGTTCCCGCCGGTCTACGTGGGTGAGATTCTCATCCACGAAGACGACATTGCCCGGGAAATGCAGCACCACCCCGCGGAAGAGCTGGCGGAAGCCTGGCACGAAGCAGCCAGAAGCCTTGCCATCCGTGAACTGTTACTGCAACAGGCCAGCCGCCTGAACCTGGACAGCATCGAAGACGAAGAAGACCGGATAGCCCGGGTGCTGGAACTCGAGCTCAAAGTGCCAGACCCGAGCGAACAGGACTGCGAACGCTTCTACGCTGCCAATCCCGTCCGCTTCTGCAGCCCTACCATCATGGCCGTCAGCCACATACTGCTGGCTGCCGCTCCGGATGATATTGAAGAGCGCATGCGTCAGGAAGAAGCTGGCCGACAGCTGCTGTCTGCCCTCCTGGACGGCCGCTCGCAGTTCAACGAATTGGCTAAACAGTATTCCGCCTGCGAATCCCGCCACCAGGGCGGCAGCCTCGGCCAGATCAGCAAAGGCCAGACCGTCGAAGAATTCGAACGCCCGGTCCTGAGCCTGAACGAAGGCCTCCACCCCGAGCTGATCGAAAGCCGCTATGGCTGGCACATCGTTCGAGTAGACCAGCGAATCAACGGCGAACTGCTGCCTTATGAACATGTAAAACCTCAGATTCGCCAGTACCTGAGCGAAAGCGTGACCCGCCGGGCATTCCGGCAATATCTCCAGGTATTGGCTGCGGAAACCGGTGTGGAGGGCGTTGATCTGGAGCTGCCGGATTCGCCTTTGATGCAATGACTGCTTGGTTAGCAAAGCGAATAATTGAGCTAAGTCAATTACCCAGGAATAACACCAAGGATACCCCCATCGGGGGAGCGATTTTTCATCAGTATCCTTCTAGTATTTAAAATAAGATTTTGAATGCATGAATATGCAGAGAGGGTACAACCATGGCCATGACACAAACTGCTGAACAGCGATATACCAAGCCGGTGCTTGTCGCCATCAACAAACCACTTGATGAAGAAGACAGCCTGGAAGCGCTTCGCAGCCATGCCCTGTTCTGCAATCTGCGTCCGAAAGACCTCGATAGTCTGATCCAGCAATCGCGCCGGCTGAGACTCGGTCACCACCAGCTGCTCTACCGTCAGGATATGCCGGCTCATCACTTCTTCTTTGTGATTTCAGGCCGTCTGCGTCTGTATCGCCTCGATTCCTCCGGCGTAGACCGAACCCTTGACAGTATTGCACCCGGGGACTGTTTTGCCGAAGTCATGATTTATGCCAATCCGCCTAGGTATGCATGCTACGCGGAGGCCCTGAAGTCCAGCGAAGTGCTCATGATCCCGGTTAAAGCTTATCGGGAATTGCTGGATCGGAATCCCGAGTATGCCCAGGCGGCCCTGAGCCACTACGCCATGCGTGCGGTGTCCAGATTCCACGATCTTGAGATCATGACCGTCCAGAATGCCCGGGATCGTTTGATTCGTTACCTCATTGATTTGCTACCGAACGGCGCGGAGGAAGGTGGCGAAGTCGAGTTGCCGTTGCCCAAATGCCTGGTGGCTTCACGCCTGGCCATGCAGCCCGAGACTTTCTCCAGAATACTGGCAGATCTCAAATCCAATGGTTTGATCAGAGTGAATCGCAGCAAGCTCTTTATTTCCGACCCTCAGCGGCTGATCGCTATCAGCCAATAGCCTCTCCGGGCCTCCGGGCCCGGCTTTTTGACCGCCTTGAACATCAGGGGATAGTGATGATCAGCAGTTACCAGGATCTTGTTCAGGCCAGCCGGAAAGAACCGGAGCCCCAGCGCTTTCTGTTCGTTTTTTGCAAAGCCGAATTACCAGACGACGCCAGTGCCGCAGAACGGGCTGCTTTTGAACGCGGCGAGGGTGGCGCACTGATGCCGGTTATCTGTGTCGACAAAACCCCCGACGAGGTTCCTTATTTCGATGTGTTAGCGGAGGAATCCCGCGCGACAGGCCAGGACTGGGACATGGTCTTTGTCGCGGCCATGTCGGGCCGTGGCGGCCATGCTCCTTCCAGTGATGAGGCCCAGCAACCCCTGACCATGATGGTGGAAAGCATCCGCATGGGGCATCTGGGCAATTACCTTCCCCTCAACAAAGCCGGCCACGCCATTAGCCTTGACTGAACTCAAGGCGCCTCTGGTTGGCCGAGGACTATCCTCAAAGAGGTATTTGATTTTCCTCAAAATTGAACGACCCTTGATGTAATCCATGGGGTATTGGGAGTTGTAGTGAGAAACGTCCTCCGTTGTGCGCTATCCATCTTGATGATACTTGCTGCTTCGCTGAGCTGGGCCCAGCCGTTATCGGAATACGGCCCTCCGGCCGGACGCCAGCTCATCGAAAAAGCCTTCCCGGAAGCGACAGAACTCCAGCCGATGGAAGGCAACCGAGCCATCCAACAGGTGTATTCCGGTGAGGAGCTTATAGGCTACGCCTACCAGTCCCTGGACTTTGTCCAGACTCCCGCCTATTCCGGCAAACCCCTGAATGCCATGGTGGTGCTCGATACCGCCGGAGAAATTCGTGCCGCCAAAGTCATACATCACGATGAACCCATCCTGCTGGTGGGTATCCCCGAAAGCAAGATGCATGAGTTCACTGACCAGTACACGGGTCTGAAAGCCGACCAGCGGGTGACCGTTGGGGGCACGTCTACCGAACGCAAGGTGGCGGTGGATGGCTTGTCCGGCGCTACGGTCACCGTGATGGTTATTAACGAAGTCATTATGCGCACTGCCCACCGGGTGGGTGTCGAGATTGGGTTGATTGAAGGTGGCAAAAGCAACCGGCCGCCCATGGCCAATGTGAACGCGGAACAGTTTCAGGAAAAGTCCTGGCAGGAGTTGACCGGTGACGGTTCCATTCGCCGCCTGGTGTTGACCAAAGGGCAGGTCGACGACTCTTTTGTAGGAACCCCTGCCGAGGGCATCGAAACTGCAGACGCGGGCGAACGTGATGACATCCTGATCGAGCTCTACGCTGCCTATCTGGATGCGCCGACCATCGGTCGCAACCTTCTGGGTGAAAATCAATACCAGTGGCTGATGTCTGAACTCCAGGACGGGGAACATGCCATCGCGGTGATGGCCAACGGTGAATACTCCTTTAAAGGTTCCGGCTACGTACGGGGCGGCATTTTTGACCGGGTGCAGATCCGCCAGTTTGGCGACACCTTCAACTTCCGGGATCTCGATTTCCATCGGCTCAGCGATGTTTACGGTGAGGGTATGCCTGAGTTTTCGGAAATGGCGATCTTTATCGTGCGCCAGCAGTACAACTTCGATCCTGGCACGCCCTGGACGCTGGAGCTGACTGTCAAGCGCCAGACCGGCCCGCTGGACAGTGAATTCCAGGTGTTCCCCCTGGAGTACCAGTTGCCAGACCAGTACTACACCCGCCCGGAACCGGTTCTGAGCGACGAAGAGTGGCTTGAAAACCAGCCGCTGTGGATTCAGGTGTGGTACCAGAAACAGTTCCAGATCACCGTGTTGGGTCTTGGTATCGCCGTGCTGCTGTTCATCCTGTTCTTCCAGGACTGGCTGGTACAGAAGCCGAAAATGATGCGCTGGATTCGCCACGGCTTCCTGGTTTACACCCTGTTCTTCATCGGCTGGTATGCCCTGGGTCAGCTTTCCATCGTCAACGTGCTGACGTTTGTGAACAGCCTGATCAGCGGCTTCAAATGGGAAACCTTCCTGATCGATCCGATCATGTTCGTGCTCTGGGCCGTGGTGGCCGGCATCGTCCTGCTCTGGGGGCGGGCGGTGTATTGCGGCTGGCTGTGCCCGTTCGGCGCCCTGCAGGAGCTGATCAATGAAATCGCCCGCAAGCTCAAGGTACCGCAGTACACCGTGCCTTTTGCCTGGCACGAGCGCCTGTGGGCCATCAAGTACATCATCCTGCTGGTGCTGTTTGGTATTTCTCTGGAGTCCATGGCCACCGCCGAGCGCATGGCTGAAGTGGAGCCGTTCAAGACCGCTATTACCCTGCATTTTGACCGCACCTGGCCGTTTGTGACCTACGCCGTGCTGTTGCTGGTGGTCAATATCTTCACCCGCAAGGTGTACTGCCGCTACCTGTGCCCGCTGGGTGCCGCCCTGGCGTTGCCCACCAAACTGCGGGTGTTTGACTGGCTCAAACGTCGCAAGGAATGCGGTAACCCCTGCCGTCTCTGCGACAAGGAATGCGAAGTCCAGGCGATCCATCCGGATGGACACATCAATTACATGGAGTGCCACTACTGCCTGGATTGTCAGATGACCTATTTCGACGACCACAAGTGCCCGCCGCTGATTGTGAAGCGCCGTGGCAAGCGCCGTGGTCACAACGCACCCGGCCACCCAGAGGAAATCCCGGTGGTGCAGGTGAACTGAGTAGTCCCGAGGAGCCAGCCATAAGGCCCCGGAAAGTCATGAGAAGCAATAACCGCCATAACCAATAACGGAGTTGGATGCTATGAAAAAAAGAGATGATCTGACCAAGGACACGCCGGAGGTTTCCGAAGGTGGTCTGAGCCGTCGTCGCTTTATGGGTGCGGCTGCGCTGGCCGGTGTCGCTGGTGCAACCGGTCTGGGCACCTCGGTCATGTCCCGTGAGACCTGGGCTGCGGCTGCTGAAGAAGCCCGCAACAAGGCTCACGTCGCCCCGGGCGAGCTGGATGAGTACTACGGTTTCTGGAGTGGTGGCCACCAGGGCGAGGTGCGTGTGCTTGGCGTGCCCTCCATGCGTGAACTGATGCGTATTCCGGTATTCAACGTGGATTCCGCAACGGGTTGGGGGATTACCAACGAAAGTAAGGAAATCCTGGGCGGTGATCAGCAGTACCTGAACGGCGACTGCCACCACCCGCACATTTCCATGACCGACGGTCGTTACGACGGCAAGTACCTGTTTATCAACGACAAGGCCAACACCCGGGTTGCCCGTATCCGTCTGGACATCATGAAGACGGACAAGATTACCCACATCCCGAACGTACAGGCCATTCACGGTCTGCGCCTGCAGAAAGTACCCAAGACCAACTACGTGTTCTGTAATGCCGAGTTTGTCATCCCGCAGCCCAACGACGGCACGGATTTCAGCCTGGAGAACAGCTACACCATGTTCACCGCCATCGACGCGGAAACCATGGATGTGGCCTGGCAGGTCATCGTTGACGGTAACCTGGATAACACCGATGCCGACTACACCGGCAAGTACGCTGCTTCTACCTGCTACAACTCAGAGCGTGCAGTAGACCTTGCAGGCACCATGCGTAACGACCGCGACTGGGTGGTTGTGTTCAACGTGGAACGCATTGCTGCAGCGGTAAAAGCTGGCAATTTCAAGACCATCGGCGATTCCAAGGTGCCGGTTGTAGACGGCCGCGGCAAATCCGAGTTCACCCGCTATATTCCGGTGCCGAAGAACCCGCACGGTCTGAACACCTCTCCGGATGGCAAGTACTTCATTGCCAACGGCAAGCTGTCACCAACGGTATCCGTGATTGCCATTGATAAACTGGACGACCTGTTCGAAGACAAGATCGAACTGCGGGACACCATCGTGGCCGAGCCGGAGCTGGGTCTCGGACCCCTGCACACTACCTTCGACGGCCGTGGCAATGCCTACACCACGCTGTTTATCGACAGCCAGGTGTGCAAGTGGAATATTGCCGATGCCATCAAGCACTACAACGGTGACAAGGTTAATTACATCCGTCAGAAGCTGGACGTGCAGTATCAGCCGGGCCACAACCACGCATCGCTGACTGAATCCCGCGATGCTGATGGCAAATGGCTGGTTGTTCTGTCCAAGTTCTCGAAAGACCGCTTCCTGCCGGTTGGCCCGCTCCATCCGGAGAACGATCAGCTGATCGATATTTCCGGTGAGGAAATGAAACTGGTCCACGATGGCCCGACCTATGCCGAGCCGCATGACTGTATCCTGGTACGTCGTGATCAGATCAAGACCAAGAAGATCTACGAGCGCAACGACCCCTACTTCGCCAGCTGTCGTGCCCAGGCGGAGAAGGACGGTGTGACTCTGGAATCCGACAACAAGGTCATCCGTGATGGCAACAAGGTACGTGTTTACATGACCTCCGTTGCGCCTCAGTACGGTATGACCGAGTTCAAGGTGAAGGAAGGTGATGAAGTCACGGTGTATATCACCAACCTCGATATGGTTGAGGACGTGACCCACGGCTTCTGTATGGTGAACCATGGCGTGAGTATGGAGATCAGCCCGCAGCAGACCGCTTCCGTGACCTTTACGGCAGGTAAGCCAGGGGTTTACTGGTACTACTGCAACTGGTTCTGTCATGCTCTCCACATGGAGATGGGCGGGCGGATGCTCGTCGAAAAGGCCTGATAGAGAGTTGCCTGACTTGGGGTCCCGTTTTCGGGGCCCCTGGTTGCTTATCACTATCCTGAGATCTATTGATGTATCAACTATTGCGTTATGGAGTGGCCCTGTCAGTCGCTCTGTTTGCGCTCTCCGCCAACGCGGACCTGCAGCAAGAGCTGGATAACCTGGCCCCGGGCTCGTCGTTTCAACTTCCTCCGGAAACTTTGTCTCCACTGGTTATCAGGGTGCCCGGGGTATCTGTGTCCTGCGCTCCGGAAACGGTGATTGACGGTGGCGGGCAGGGCAATGCGGTTGAGATTTTGGCAGAGGCGATCACCTTTTCCGATTGCCAGGTTCGCAATTGGGGCAAAGACCTGAATGAACTGGATGCGGGAATCTTCGTGGCCCGCGAAGCGCAGGGTTCGGTGGTGGAAAACAACCGTCTTCAGGGCCCGGCGTTCGGCGTGTGGCTGGATGCAACACCGGATGTGACCGTGCGGGAGAATCACATTCGCGGTGATACCAGCTTGCGGTCCCAGGATCGTGGCAATGGCATTCACCTGTTCAACACCACGGGTGCGCTGATTGAAGGTAACGATATCAGTGAGACCCGGGATGCCATTTACATCGAGACCGCGAACCGAAATACCATTCGCGACAATGTGATGAGTGACCTCCGGTACGGCATTCATTACATGTATTCGATGCATAACCTGCTGGAAAACAACGTCACCCGAGGTACGCGTACCGGGTATGCGTTGATGCAGAGCAAGTACCTGAAGGTATTCAATAACCGCTCCGAGAATGACGAGAACTACGGCATTCTGATGAACTTCATCACCAACTCCGAGTTGCGCAATAACGTTGTTACCGGAGTGTCCCAGGGTCAGAGTGCCGGAGTGGTGATTTCCGGTGCCGAGGGTAAAGCGGTGTTTATCTACAACTCGCTGTATAACACCTTCGAAGGCAATTATTTCGGCCACAGCAACATCGGTATTCATCTCACTGCAGGTTCCGAGGAAAACCAGGTGTTCAACAATGCCTTTGTGGAAAACCAGCGCCAGGTGAAGTACGTGGCCACTCGCACCCAGTTCTGGGCCGAGGATGGCAAAGGCAACTACTGGAGTGACTACCTGGGCTGGGATCGAAACCAGGACGGCCTCGGCGATGTGCCTTATGAACCGAATGACAACGTGGATCGGCTGCTGTGGAAGTATCCGGAGGCCAAGGTACTGATGTTCAGCCCGGCGGTGGATACCCTGCGTTGGGTCCAGGATGCCTTCCCGGTAGTGAAGTCTGCCGGGGTGAGTGACCCCCATCCTTTGATGCGAATTCCCGACCACCTGCAATCGGAGATCCGATGAACTGTTTTCGACTGGAGAACGTCAGTCACCGTTACGACAAGGCCACGGTGCTGCACGGGGTAGATCTTCGGCTGGAGCCGGGGGAAATTCTGGGCCTGTTCGGCCACAACGGCGCGGGTAAAACCACCTCGATCAAGCTTATCCTGGGCCTGATGCAGCCCACCGAGGGCAAGGTTTCCGTGCTGGAAGGCGCGGCTGGCGATCCCCAGGTAACCCAGCACATAGGCTACCTGCCGGAGAACGTGATGTTCTACCCGCAGTTGACCGGCCGTGAAATCCTCAGCCACTTTGCCCGCCTCAAAGGCGCGCCGCTTAAGCAGGTGCCCGAACTGTTGGAGCAAGTTGGCCTGGGAGACGCCATGGACGCCCGCACCAAAACCTATTCCAAAGGCATGCGCCAGCGTCTGGGCCTGGCTCAGGCCCTGCTCGGCAAGCCCAGGCTGTTGATGCTGGATGAACCCACCGTCGGCTTGGACCCGGTTGCCACGGCGGACCTATACCGCCTGTTGCGCCAGCTTAGGGATGAGGGAGCGGGCATTGTGCTCTGTTCCCATGTACTGCCAGGTGTTGAGCCGTACATTGATCGGGCCGCGATTCTGACCGAAGGCGCCCTGAAAGCATCTGGAGACCTGCCATCGCTGCGGCGACAGGCGAACATGCCGGTCACCCTGACCCTGCAGCCTGCCACTAGCCTGTCGGCGTTGGAAAAAGCCATTGACCAGGCCGAGCAGCGTGCCGGATTGATGATGAAAAGTGAAAACGGGCGATTGCAGGTAGACGTGAGACCCCAGGAGAAAATGGAACTGATCAAGACCCTGATGGCCTCCGGCGAAGTGGCAGACCTGGGCATCCATCAGCCCAGCCTCGAAGACATCTACGTGCACTTTATCGGCTCGGGTGGCCTGGCTCACCGGGGAGGAAACCAATGAACGCCATCTGGACCATCGCCCGTAAGGAACTGAGCGACAGCTTCCGCAACCGCTGGCTGGTTGCCATCTCCCTGGTGTTCGCCACCCTGGCACTGGGCATCGCCTGGTTTGGCGCCGCCGCTTCCGGGCAGGTTGGCTACGCCTCCACACCTGCGACCATTGCCAGCCTGGCCAGCCTGGGGATCTTCCTGATCCCGCTGATTGCACTGTTGTTGGCCTACGACGCCATCGTGGGGGAAGAAGAGGGCGGCACTCTGTTACTGCTGATGACCTACCCGCTCAGTAAAAGCCAGTTACTGTTGGGCAAATTTCTCGGTCATGGCCTGACCCTGGCGCTGGCCACCATCATAGGCTTCGGTGTGGCTGGTGTTGCCATCGCCGTGTTGGTAGAAGATGTTGCCATTGCCGCCCTGGCGGTGGCCATGGGGCGTTTTGTGGGCTCTACCGTTTTGCTGGGCTGGGGCTTTATCGCACTGGCCTACCTGGTGAGCGTGCGGGTGAGCGAGAAACCGGTTGCTGCCGGGCTGGCCCTGGCGATCTGGTTTTTCTTCGTACTGATCTTCGACCTGATGCTGCTGGGTACCCTGGTGGCCAGTGAAGGCAAACTGAATCCCGAACTGCTGCCCTGGCTGCTGATGCTCAACCCCACTGACATCTACCGCTTGCTCAACATCGTTGCCTTCGGCGACAGCGGTCAACTCAGCGGTGTACTCAGCCTGGGTACAGACCTGCCCATCGGTGCGGCGGGCCTCTGGCTGGGCCTTATCCTCTGGTGCGCCATACCCCTGGCCGGCGCACTGTTACTGTTCAAAAACCGACGAATCTGATCCTGACCGGAGACAAACAAACATGGCAAACCCAGCAACCAAATGGCTCATCGCCGCTTTCACAGCCACTCTCCTGGCCGGCTGCTCCGGAGATGAACCCGAGATCGTTGAAAAACCCGACCCGGTCCACTTTGAATCCGGCGACGAATGCCATGTCTGCGGCATGGTCATCACTAACTTCCCGGGCCCAAAAGGCCAGGCCTTTACCGAGCGAGAACAGAACATCCGGAAATTCTGCTCCACCAAAGACATGTTCGCCTGGTTCCTGCAGCCTGAAAACGAAAACCGGGATCACACCCTCTACGTCCACAACATGGCCGAAAGCCACTGGGACAGCCCGGATGACACCCACCTGATCGACGCCCGCGAGGCCTTCTACGTGGTCGGCTCAAACCTCAACGGCGCCATGGGCCCAACCCTGGCCTCGTTCGCCAGCGAAGCCGACGCTACAGACTTCGCGGCAGAGCATGGCGGCAACGTGCTGGCGTTTGCCGACGTCACGCTGGAGCATCTGAATAATGGTATGACGATGCACGATATGAGCGGGATGGATGATATGGCTGGTATGCATGAAGATCATGACGTAAACGGAGAGTCTGAAATGGCCCATTAAAACATGGGTTCCTTGGCGATTACTCCAGTGCTCTAAAGATCAGGTGCGGGTAGCCTTTCCAAAAATTTGCGGAGCCAAGGATGGCGGAGCAGAAGCGCCACATGGATGTGCCGAAGGAGCGTTTTTTGGAAAGGCTACCCGCACCTGATCAAACGCCAGAGTCAGCAGGCTACGTTTATCAGTTTGCAGAAAAGGTCAGCCGCCCGTCATATTCATAAACCGAAGAATCTGCACATCCCCATTGCTGGAAAAATGATGCCGCTCCGGCTTCAGATCCATGGCCTTGATGATCGCCTCCTGCAGCTTGTCATCCGTCACCGGATGCCCCCGCAACACCCGGCGAAGATCCACCGAATGCTCATTGCCCAGGCACAGCAGCAGCCGCCCCTCCACCGTCACCCGAACCCGATTGCAGGTCGAACAGAAATTGTGGGAATGCGGCGAAATGAACCCGACGCGAACCTCGCTGTCCGGCATCCGGAAATAACGCGCGGGGCCGCCGGAATCCTCCGTTGCCGGAATCAGCTCATGGTGCCTGCGGATAATGTCGCGCACCTCCTCACTGGTGCACAGTGCCAAACCGCGGTCATGCTCCGAAATCTGCCCCAGCGGCATCTCCTCAATAAAACTGATGTCTACCTGCTTTTGACGGGCAAACTCAATCAGCTCCGGAATCTCCTCGTCGTTGCGGCCTTTCATCACCACCGTATTCAACTTGATACCACGGAAACCGGCGTCCCGGGCAGCATCAATGCCATCCAGAACCTGGCTGAGATTACCGGTGCGGGTAATGGCGCGGAATTTTTCAGCGTCCAGGGAATCCAGACTGATATTGAGACGGTGCAAACCGGCCTTGCGCAAAGATTCCGCCATGGTGGGCAACTGACTGCCGTTGGTGGTCATGGCGAAGTCACGTAGGCCATAAGTGCCGACTTCGCGTACCAGCTCCAGGATATCGCGGCGCACCAGAGGCTCTCCGCCGGTCAGCCGGATCTTCTCCGTCCCCAGAGCAACAAAGTTCCGTGCTAGCCGGGCGATCTCTTCAAGAGTCAATACCTGTTGGCGCGGCAGAAAGGTCATGTCTTCTGCCATGCAATACACGCAGCGGAAATCACAGCGGTCGGTCACCGACAGGCGAACGTAGTTTACTGTGCGGCCAAAGCGGTCTGTCAGTCGGGTCTGGGGCATTGAAGCCAGGTCCTGTTGCAATATCACCATTAGTTTAGGCCAAGTATGGCAAAGCGAGCGGCGGATTCCGATACCCCTCGGGGAGTATCTCCCGTGACCTTGCAAAGCCATCGATCTTCCTCTATAACATTTAAATCAAATATATGTTAAAAGTAGAGCGACACTGATCGCAATGGTGTTGCCAGTTTAAAACCTATCAAAAGTCTGGGAGACCGCTATGTGGTTCTACGAGAAATGGCTCGCTCGCGCTAATGCGGGTGTTCTGGTCAGTGTGCTCGGATTACTGTTAACCGTTGCTTTGGCATATCCCCTAGCGGCCAGATTGCCAATCGCGGTTCAGATACTCGCCCATATGGGAACGTTAATCTTCGCAGTCGGGGTGAAAATCGCGTATGTCGCCCGCTTGGCGTTCCTCAGTAAACTGGGAAGACCTGTGCACTGAATCACGGTAGAATAGATGCAGTTATGAACGGTCAAGAGGCCCACGCCATGGGCGCACAGCCAGGTAAAACCGGTTTCCGGATTCTTGCGTATATGAGTGTGGGGCTGGCAGCAGCGGGCGTGGTTTTGCCACTTTTGCCAACAACCCCTTTTGTTATTCTCGCGGCCTTTTTCGCCAGCAAGAGCTCCCCGGCCTTTGCCCGGTGGTTGGAAGAGCACCCGACATTCGGCCCGGCGATTGAAGAATGGCGCGCCCGGCGCGCCATTCCACGCAAAGCCAAGTTGCTGGCCTTTGCCATGATGGGGCTGAGTTGGAGCATGCTTGTCTGGCTTGGATCGCCGGTTCTGGTACTGGCTGTCTCGGGGCTGTTTTTACTGGGTGTTGCCGGCTATATGCTGAGGCGGCCATCCTACTGATGTTTTTCTGTCATTTTGGAGTCATGAATGCACATCACCCGTTATACCGATTACTCACTCAGAGTGCTGATCTATCTGGCTGCAGAGGGTGATCGTCTGGCGACCATTCAGGAAATTGCCGACAGCTACGACATCTCCAAGAATCATCTGATGAAAGTGGTTCACCAACTGAACAAGAAAGGCTACATCGAGACTATCCGTGGCAAGAAGGGCGGGATGAGGCTACATATGGCGCCGCAGGATATCAATATCGGAATCCTGGTGCGCGAAACCGAGCAGGACCTCAGCATCGTGGAATGTTTTTCCTCCAAAAATGCCTGCAAGATCACTCCGGTATGCGGACTTAAATCCATGTTTGGTGAAGCCCTGAAAGCCTTCCTTGAAGTGCTTGATCGATACACGCTCGCCGACGTGATTCAGGACCACCACCGACCACAGCTGTTGCGACTGCTCCAGATTGCTTGATTGCTGAACTGACGCACTGCTGTATTTGCAGTGCGTCAGACCTCCCAGGCTTCAAACGAGTATCCAGAGTTATACGTTTACGGGGTTGGCGGATCTCCGTTCCGGCAGTGAATATCGCAGGACTCTCTGCAGCACAGTTTTATACTGGCTCATAAATGAGCCCGTGTTGTAGTGAATGCCGTGTTTGCGACAGATTTCCTGCACACGTTCGGAAACCTCAGGATACCGGTGTGCTGGCAGATCCGGAAACACGTGATGCTCGATCTGGTAGCTCAGGTGTCCACTCAGAATATGCAGCCAGCGGCCACCTGTGAAGTTGGAAGAGCCGGTGAGCTGGCGCAGATACCAATGGCCCTTGCTCTCACCTTCGCATTCCCGTTCTGTAAAGGTTTCTGCATCCTGAGTGAAGTGACCGCAGAAAATCACCGTTGAGGCCCAGAGGTTCCGGATCAGGTTAGCCCCGACGTTGCCGGCCAGCACGATAGGGGCCACTGGTAGAGTCAGCAATGGAAAGAAGACATAATCCTTGAATGCCTGGCGGCCGCCTTTACGGAAAAAGTCTTTCAGGAACGGCACTTTCTCGCGCCAGGAAATCTCCCGGCGACGTAGCTTCTCGGTTTCCAGTTCATGTAAACCTACACCCCACTGAAAGAACACGCTCAGCAAGATGTAGTTGATGAACTGCAACGTGTGCCAGGGTTTCCAGGGCTCTTCGTCGCTCAGGCGTAGCACCGCATAACCGTAGTCCCGGTCTTTGCCGATGATGTTGGTGTAGGTGTGGTGCTCGTAATTGTGAGTACGGCGCCAGGATTCACTGGTGCACACCGTATCCCACTCGTAGGTCTGTGAGTTGAGGGTGGGATCGTTCATCCAGTCGTACTGGCCATGCATCACGTTGTGGCCAATTTCCATATTCTCCAGAATCTTGGCCACGCCGAGGGTGGCCGTTGCCGCCACAAACACCGGCGGAATAAAGCCGAAGGGCATCATCACCCGGCCGCCGACTTCAAGGGCGCGGTGCAGGCGAACGATCTTGCGAATGTAGCGGGCATCCCGCTCGCCAAGATCGGCCAATACCTCATCGCGTACGGCATCCAGATCTTTCTGAAGTTCGTTGAGCTGTTGTTCGTCAAGTTCGATCATAAGGTCTCCTTGCGGCTGTATGAGGCCACGCTCGAATTCTGTGTGTCAGGCTTCCAGAGTCACCGGGCCACGGGGTACGGAAATGCAGAGTTGAACGCTCTCCTCTCCGGGACCGGAGGCTTTACCCGTCAGCCGGTTAATCACGGTGCCGCTGGTTTTTCGGCAACTGCATTGGTGGCAGATGCCCATGCGGCAGCCGTATTGAGGTTTGAGGCCCGCGGCTTCTGCGATCTCCAGCAGTGTGGCATCGCCGGAGGAATCCACATTGAGGTCCGCGCGGGCAAAACTCACCTCGCCGCCGAGTGTTTCATCACCGAGGGGGGAGGAAACCGGAGGGGCGAAAAACGTACAGTGAATCTGTTCTTCGCCGAGACCGCGCTGGTAAAGCAGGTCATTGGCGAGATCCATCAGCCCGCCCGGTCCGCATAGATAGACCTCGCGGGCCTTCAGACCGGGCACGGAATCCAGGTCGGCGTCGTTGAGGTAGCGCGGCTCGTCGGTTTCGTGGGTGCATATAATACGGACCGAGAGTGCCGAGTATCTTGCCGCCAGTGCCTCCAGTTTTTCACTGGCGATCACGTCCTCCTGAGTGCAAACAAAGTAGAGCAGCGTGACCGGTGCCCGGAAGTGCTCTGCCGCCATGGTCTCCAGCAGGCTTAGAATCGGCGTAATGCCGCTGCCCCCGGCAATAAACAGCACCGGTTTGCGCATGGCTGGCATCAGAAAGTCGCCAAAGGCTTCGGTCAGGCCCAGCACCGCGCCTTCTTCCAACTGATCATGCAGCCAGTTGGTCACCAGCCCTCCTGGCAGGCGTTTGATGGTCAGTGTGACCACGCCGTCGTTGTGCCAGAGCAGGGGGGAGCTGGACAGACTGAAGGTGCGCTGGCGTCGCACACCATCAATATCTACACAGATGTTCACGTGCTGGCCGGCACGAAAGCCACTCCATCGGCTGGCAGGCCGGAGCACAAAGGTCTTGGTGTCGTGAGTCTCGACCAGAATACGCTCTACCCGTGCAGGTGTGTACGCTTGTATCCACATGGGATTGATGGCCTCCGACAGTGGATCAAAATAACTGGCAGGGTTGCTTCGATTCAGTAACTGTCGGCCAAGCCAGTGCATGGCGCGGGTCTGGTTCATTTTTGCCAACATAGGTTTTCTCCAAGGTTTGTACCTGATCGTTGGTAACGATGTGTACACTTGTTCACTTATGTGTACGACTGTACACAGTGAGGGTTGTCGTAACAATCAGGGGCGCTTCGTTGGCTCGAAATGACAAGTTTTGCGGACTTTTCTGCCGTCAGATGTGTACACTTGTTACCGCAACTATCGTGATAGGAAGACTATGGCAGACAGACCGAAACGCAGGCCCGGCGAAACCCGAGAGAAGCTGATGAACGCAGCGCTGACTCTGGTGGGCAAGGGGCGACACTTTGCCAGCCTGGGTATTCGGGAAGTGACCCGGCAGGCCGGCGTGGTGCCAACGTCGTTCTACCGTCACTTTCGCAGCATGGACGACCTGGGTTTGCAGCTGGTGGACGAGCTCGGGCTGGTCCTCAGGCGGATGATGAGGGAGGCCAGGGCCAACGTGTTGCAGGCCGACAAGCTGATTGAGGAATCGGTGGGTATCTTTGTGGCCCATGCCCAGGCCAACCGCAGTTTTTTTCTGTTTATGGCGCAGGGGCTGGCAGGCGAGAGCCGGGCCGTTCAGGAAGGGATTCGCAGCGAGATGCGGTTTTTTGCCAGCGAACTGGCCAATGACTTACGCCGGCTCCGGCTCATGGAGCACCTGAGCGATGCCGATCTGGATATGACCTGTGATCTGGTGGTGCGCACCGTGGCCTTCAGTCTGACCGATCTGCTCAGCATTTCCGAAGACGACGATTATCAGATCGGCCAGGTGCGAAAACGCACCACCCGATTCCTGCAGATGATTTTTGTCGGGGCTGGTCACTGGCAAAGCGACTGACCCCGTGCTGGGTTACTTGCGGGTTCGGGCGCGCTTCTTCTTCGGCGGCAGTATCAGCGATTCCAGCTCATCCAGAGCCTCACCGGTATAAACCGCCAGTTTCTGCATGCTCGGCAGCGTATCCCGGCAGCCGGTAAAACCGAAATTCAGCGATCCGGCATAGCTCAGGCAGGTGATGTTCAGTGCGCCGCCGTGAGCAATCAGCGATACCGGATACATGGCCTCAAGCCGGGCACCTTCATAATACAGCGTGTCTTCCGGGCCGGGCACGTTGGAGATAGTCACGTTGAAGACTGGTCGCATCCGCCCCCCGAGACCCGACATCAACTGCAGAATGTAGGGTGACATCAGCAGCATGGTGTACTGGGTCAGGGCACTTTTGGGAAGTTTCTGCAGGTGCTCCTTGGCCCGTCGGGTCGAGGTTTTGATCTGTTGCAGGCGGTTCAACGGGTCAGCTTCGTCGGTGGCCAGCGAGGCAATCATGAAACTGATCTGGGTGCCCGTACCCTCGTCGTCTGCCGGCCGGATATTCACCGGTATACCAGCCGTCAGCGGGGTGTCGGGCAGATTGTTCTGCTCAGCCAGAAAGCGCCGCAATGCTGTGCCACACAGGTAAAGCACGATGTCGTTCAAGGAACCGCCGGAAGCATGGGCCAGGTTTTTCAGCCGGTCCAGTTGATAATGCTGGGTGGCAAAACGTCGCTGCGCGGTAACCCGGTGATTGAGCACCGAAACCGGTCCAGTGAAGGGCGCGGTCAGTCCGTCTTCCGGGTGTCGAACCGAATGCACCAGGCGATTGCCGGCCTGCCACAGCCTGGGGGCCATGTCTGCCTGGAGCTTCAGGGCGTCCATGGCCTGGGAAACCGCTGCGGGCACGCTGGCCTCTTTGTCGGTTTTTGCACCACGGCGTTGGTGTGGGCGTACCGTCCAGGGCGGTGGCATATTGCAGCGTTCGGGATCGGTGGTGAGCACCCTCTGCATCAGTCGCACGCCGCTGATGCCGTCAATCATCGAGTGGTGCATTTTGGTGTAAAGGGCAAAACGGTTATTCTCCAGGCCTTCAATAACGTGGCATTCCCAAAGAGGGCGGGAAAAATCCAGGGGGTTAGAGTGCAGTCGGGATACCAGAATACCCAGTTCGCGCTCCCCGCCGGGGCGAGGCAGGGCTGAGTGCCGGACGTGATAATCCAGATCGATATCCTTATCGACTTTCCAGGCCGGGGCGATCACGCGCCCGAGGAAACCAGACCAGGCCAGTTTGTATCCCCAGGGTGGTGCCACATCGCCGGCTTCTTTCATTCGAGTGACCATGTCACGCAGGAAGGTTTCTGGTGCGCCTTCCGGCAGTGAGAAAATCTGAAGCGTACCCACATGCATCGGGGTGTCTTCAGATTCAACCGCCAGCCAGGAGGCGTCCAGGGTTCCGAGACGTTTCATTCCTTGTCATTCTCCGCCAGTCATTTGTGTTTTGGTTGTTTCTTGCAAGTATACTGATATCGGTAGGTTCACACGATCAAAACCGGGGTTGGGCTCCCATCTTTTTGCAGGGTTTCACGGTTACATAATGTCGCGAAGCCGGGCTCCCGGTCAGAAGGTTCGTGTGCTAATTTCTAAGGCCATAGGAACTAACAACAAGAATATTCGGAGGCTTTGTGGAATCCAGCCCGCTAATCTCGGCAGGTTTGCCGATCGCATTGTTCATTATCATGATCGGTATCGGTATGACGCTTACCCTGAGGGATTTTCGCCAGGTGGCGGTGTATCCGAAGGGCATGATTGTGGGCACTTTCGCCCAGATTCTCCTGATGCCGGTGGTGGCGTTCGGGTTGGCATATCTGTTCGGTGTGTCGCCGGCCATTGCCGTTGGTCTGGTGATCATCGCGGCCTGCCCCGGAGGTACCACGTCTAACCTGTTTGTGCTTCTGGCCCGGGGTAATATTGCGCTTTCCATCGTGCTGACGGTCTCCGCAAGCCTGATCACCATTCTTACCCTGCCACTGTTTACCAACATGGCGCTGCAGCATTTCATGGGCACCGAAGAGAGCATCTCGCTGCCGGTGGGCAAGACCATTGCCATGCTCGTGGTCATTGTTCTGCTGCCGGTGGCCATTGGCATGCTGGTGCGAACCCGCAGACCGGAGCTTGCGCGCAAGGCCGAGAGCCTGGTCAGCATCTTTGGTGGCATCGTGCTGGCGGTGCTGATTGTGGCGTTGCTCTATGGCGTTCGGGACCAGATGTGGGATCTGCTCAAACAGGCAGGCCCCTCCACTTTTGCCCTCAATGTCGCCGGTATCGTCCTGGGCTTGCTGGCGGGCAGGGTGGCCGGACTGACCCAGCGGGAATCCCTGGCGGTGGCAGTGGAGCTCGGTGTGAAGAACGGCACCATTGGTTTGATGGTCACCCTCACGTTGCTGGAGTCCAGCACCATGTCGATTCCCGCTGCCGTTTACGGTGTGCTTATGTTCCCCATTGGCTTCCTGCTGGCAATGTATGGCCGGAAGGTGATTCCCAAAAGCAACGTGGCACATGCAGCTGGGGAAGCCTGATTGATGAAGTTTCTGAACGGTGTGACGTTACTGCTGGTTTATCAACTGACAGGCGAGATTCTGGTACGACTTCTCGGGCTGCCGATCCCGGGGCCGGTGCTTGGCATGGTCATGCTGTTCGTTACCTTGATGATCCGAGGTAGTGCCCCGGATTCCCTGAGCGAAGCCTCCAGCGCGTTACTGAGCCATCTGTCTCTGCTATTCGTGCCTGCGGGCGTGGGGATGATGACGCATTTCGGGCGTATAGCGGATGAGTGGCTGCCGATCACCCTGGCTCTGTTTCTGAGCACGGTGATCACCATGGTTGCCACGGCGTTGATTATGCAACTGACGACGCGCTGGTTTGTCCGTTCCGTTTCAGAACAAGGTGGGCAGCATGAATGAACCGGGTTTGCGCGACATCTGGGTCTACCTGTCGGCGTCGCCACTGCTAGGGCTGACCATTACTCTGGTGGCCTACGGGCTGGCCTACCGGCTCTATCTGAAAACACATTCCAACCCGCTGGCCAATCCCGTCGTTACTTCGGTGGCGATGCTGATTCTCCTGTTGTTGGCAACGGGCACCTCATACAGCGATTACTTTGAGGGCGGTCAGTTCGTGCATTTTCTGCTGGGGCCGGCAACGGTGGCACTGGCGGTTCCTCTGTATCAGCAGTTTCGACGGCTCCGTCAACTCTGGTTGCCGGTCGCGATATCGTTGATCAGTGGGGTGGTTATTGCTGCTGGCAGTTCGGTGGGCCTGGCAAGGTTGTTGGGGGGTTCCCTGGAAATCCAGATGTCGCTGGCGCCTAAATCGGCAACGGCACCGGTGGCCATGGGTATTTCCGAGAAGATTGGTGGTTTGCCGTCGCTCACGGCGGTGCTGGTGGTGTTGACCGGAATTACCGGTGCGGTGCTGGGCACCAAACTGTTTGAATGGTTGCGCGTGAAAGATGACACCGCAAAAGGGATTGCCATGGGCGTGGCGGCCCATGGTATTGGTACCGCCCGGGCATTCCAGGTCAGTTCCCAGATGGGCGCGTTTTCAGGCCTGGCCATGGCGCTTTCGGCATTCGCCACGGCGCTGCTCGTGCCCTGGCTGGTGGACATGCTGGAAAACTGGTTGCCCATGTAAACGCGCAGTTCTTTCCGGGGCGCCGCTTTACACTCTTTTTATGTCTGTCAGGAATGGCTATGCTCAGCCAATCATTGGCACAACATCAGGGTCTTAACACCATGCAAACCAAGTTCTTGCTCGACGAAGAACAGATGCCCAGGTATTGGTACAACCTGCAGGCGGATTTCCCCGAACCCCTGCCGGCCGTCCTCCACCCGGGAACAAAGCAGCCGGTCGGTCCAACGGATCTGGAGCCATTGTTTCCTGCGTCGCTGATTGAACAGGAAATGACTACGGAACGGGAAGTGGAGATTCCTGAGCCCGTTCGCGATGTTTATCGGATGTGGCGGCCGGCGCCCATGTTTCGGGCGCATCGGCTGGAAAAAGCCCTGGGCACCCCGGCCAAGATCTTCTACAAGTACGAGGGTGGTAGTCCTGCGGGCAGTCACAAACCCAATTCCGCGATTCCTCAGGCCTTTTTTAACCGGGAGGCCGGTATTCGGCGTCTGACGACAGAAACTGGTGCTGGTCAGTGGGGGACCTCGCTGTCGTTTGCAGGCTCCCTGTTCGACATTGATGTGACCGTGTTCCAGGTTCGCGTGTCCTACAACCAGAAGCCCTATCGCCGTGCGGTGATGGAGACCTACGGGGCTAACTGCGTGGCTTCACCATCAGAAATGACGGAGTTTGGTCGTCGGGTGCTGGGGGAAAACCCCGACCACACCGGCAGTCTCGGTATTGCGATTTCCGAGGCGGTGGAGCTGGCCGTTCAGGATCCGCACACCAAATATGCTCTGGGTTCCGTGCTGAACCATGTCCTGTTGCATCAGACCGTAATCGGCCTGGAGTCCATGAAACAGATGGAGATGGCCGATTGCTGGCCAGACGTGATCGTTGGGTGCACCGGTGGCGGCTCTAATTTCGCGGGTATTGCGTTCCCGTTCATGGGCCATGCGTTGAGAGGCGGGGAGAAGTCCCGGATTGTCGCGGTTGAACCTTCAGCGTGTCCGACGTTGACCCGGGGTAAATACGCCTATGACTACGGCGATACGGCACAAATGACACCACTCACCAAGATGCATACCCTGGGTTCAGGTTTTACACCGCCGGGGTTCCATGCTGGCGGCCTGCGCTATCACGGCATGGCTCCGATGGTGTCGCACGCCAAGGAGCTGGGACTGTTCGATGCTGTTTCCTACACTCAGCGCGAGTGCTTTGAGGCGGGTGTCCTGTTTGCGCGCAACGAAGGGATCGTACCGGCCCCTGAAGCCAATCATGCCGTGAAGGGTGCGATTGACGAGGCGTTGCGGTGCAAGCGCGAGGGCAAGGAGGAGGTGATCCTGTTCAACCTTTGTGGTCATGGGCATTTCGATATGGCGGCCTATACCTCGTATTTTGCCGGTGAACTGAGCGACCATGAGTACGGCGAGCAGGAGCTGGCTATGGCGTTGTCGGGGCTGCCCTCGGTCAGCGTCTGATTGAATTTGCCCCCGGTCAGGCACTGTGCCTGACCGGGTGGCGGCCTCCTGCTCACTTGTCCCTTTCGATCTTCAATGGCTCCAGGCTTCCGATCCGGAACTTCAATTCCAGTTCCGCACCGTTTTCATCATCGCCTTCCACTTCAATATCGCCATTGCGATTGACCTTTAGTTCCTCGATCGTGGCCATTCCCTGCTGCTGAGCGGCTTTCAGATAAGAGCGCACATCGTCCGCGCTCACACCGTAGATCTCGCCTTTGGCTTTGCGGCGTTGCTCCCGGTCGATCTCGCCGTTGCCGTTCAGGTCCAGTTCCACGAACCAGTCCTGGCCCATCCAGCCTTCGAGCTCGATTTCATTGTTATGGTCGTCGTCAAATTCGATGCTCTGGAAATGGCTGATACCGTAGTTGTTGCCCACCTGAAGCATGCGGTCCGCATCGTCAAAGCTGCCTTTGGCGAAGGCTGCGGGGGCTGCGACAAGGCTGCTGATCAGCGCGATGGTCAGAGTCTTTTTCATGGTGTTCTCCTAGCTTGTCTGTGTTTGAAAAACTGCCGGTTCTGCCCGGTTGGCTACCAGCTTGAGCCCAGATTAACGGGGCAGGGCTTTCCGCATCGTGATAGGCTCATTCATGATTCGTTCATCTGGCTTTTGTCACCATTAACACCATGACCAGACCTCGTTTACATTCATCGCTGCTACCCGCAGACCGGTTTTCACGCCGGGTGTTCCGGGTGTTGTTGCTGACTCTGTTTGCGGTGGGCGCGCTGCCGTTTGCCCAGGTGGCCTGTGCCGATGATGACGACGACTGGCGGCGCCTGCACCACGAGGTTGAGGCCGGCCGTATCAAACCCCTGAGCGAAATCCTGGACAGCCTTGCCCGCGACTGGCGCGGAGACGTGATCGATGTGGATATCGAGAAAGACGATGGTGAGATCCTCTACGAGATCGAGTTGTTGGGCCCGGAAGGCCAGGTGGTGGAGTTTGAGATCAATGCCCGGACCGGAGAGGTTCTGGAGATAGAGGGCAGGAACATCCAGGGCATGAAACGCTGATGAAGATTCTTCTGGTGGAGGACGATGCCGCGCTGGCACAAGGGCTGGCCGGTAGCTTGCGGGATGCCGGACTGCTGGTGGAAGTTGCCGGGGAAGGCCGCACGGCCGACTTTCTGGTGAGCACCGAACGTTACGATGCGGTGGTGCTGGACCTGGGCTTGCCGGATGGCAATGGCACCCAGTGGCTGGCCGGTTGGCGGGAGCGGGGTATTGATCTGCCGGTGCTGATTCTGACCGCCCGGGAGCGCTGGTCCGATAAAGCCGCGGGGTTCTCTGCCGGTGCCGATGACTATGTCACCAAGCCCTTTGAAACGGCTGAAATCCTGTTCCGCCTGCGGGCCCTGGTGCGCCGGTCCCACGGCCACGCCCACCCGGTGATTACCGTGGGTGACATTGCGCTGGATACCCACGCCGGGCAGGTCACCCGCTCTGGTATGCCGGTTTCACTCACGGCCCAGGAGTTCAGGCTGTTATCGCACCTGATTCACGCCGCGCCCAGAATCGTGTCCCGCACCGAGTTGTCCGAACATGTCTATGACGGCGACCAGGAGCCGGATTCCAATGTTATCGATGTCCAGGTCAGCCGGTTGCGGCGCAAACTCGGCGCCCAGGCTATCGAGACCATCCGTGGCCAGGGCTACCGTATGAACGGCCACGGAGAACCATCCTGATGCTGACACGTCTGCGCCGCTGGCCGGTGGCGCTGCGGATGCTGGTGTCTGCCCTGGTATTGGTCCTGGTGGTGTTGCCGCTGGCCGGTACCGTGTTGGCCTGGAACTTTCGCCAGACCCTGAGCCAGTCCTTTGATGAGCGCCTGTTATCGTTCTTGAATGTGGTCATTGCCGGCATTGAGTCTGACCCTCAGACCGGTGAATTGACCCCTGGCCCGCAACTGGGCGATCCGCGCTTCGAGCGGGTGTATTCCGGCTGGTACTGGCAGGTCAACGACAACAGCGGGCGGGTGATCACCTCCCGGTCATTGTGGGACCAGCGACTGCCAAAGATCAGTGGCCGGGGGCCGGACTGGGCCCAGGCCCCGGGGCCGCGCGGCCAGACACTTCGGATAGTGGAGCGGGATGTCCAGTTACCGGCTTTCGAAGGCTGGTTATCGGTGTCTGTCGCGGCCGACCAGGCGGAGCTGGATGCCCAGGTTGCGCGCTTCAACCGATTGCTGGTGGTTTCGCTGACCACGCTCGGTACGCTGTTACTGGTGATGATCGGGTTGCAGATCCGCTGGGGCCTTGCACCGCTTCGGCGTCTGGAGCGGGATCTCCGGGCTATGGAGTCCGGCCAGACCCGTTCACTGACCAGTGATCTGCCCGAAGAACTCGCGCGGCTCTCCGAGGCCATGAATCAGGTGCTTGAGCGGGATCAGATACTGATTGAGCGGGGGCGCTCGGCTGCGGGCAATCTGGCCCATGCCCTGAAAACGCCGGTATCTGTGCTTACCACCCTGAGTGATCGCTTGCCGTCGGTGCAGAGAACCGCTTTCCGTACCGAACTGAGCCGCATCGATGACGCCGTGCGCCATCATCTGGCCAGGGCTTCAGCGGCCGGACCGGCCGCCCTGGGGCGTGTGGATCTTGGTGAAACCCTGGCGCCGGTGCTGTCGGCACTCAATACTCTCGCGCAACGCCGTGGCGTTACCCTCGAAAGCGACCTGGGCGATACGGGCGCGGTTCGGTTCGAGCAGCAGGATCTTCAGGAAATTGCAGGCAATTTGCTGGAAAATGCCATCAACTGGGCGGAAAGTCAGGTAAAGTTTCGGGTAGAAGGCTTGCCGGATGGTCTGGCGCTGATGGTGGAAGATGACGGTCCTGGCCTGTCTGACGCCGATATCGAGCAGGCTCTGACACGGGGCACCCGGCTGGATGAAACCCGGTCCGGTTCCGGTCTGGGCCTAGCGATCGTCAAAGAGCTGGCTGAACTGTATGGCGGCACGCTGACCCTGGCCCGATCTCCCCTCGGAGGGTTACAGGCCAGCGTGCGCTTTCCATCTCACTCATCGTCCAAGGCCCGCGGCGGGCAGTGATGCTCCTCCACCAGCGTACCTTCATCCACGCTTTCTAGGTGCACATCAAAGCCCCAGAGTCGGTGTACGTGCCGCAGCACTTCATCCGTTTCGTTGCCCAGCGGCACCCGGTCTACCGGGATGTGTCGCAGGGTTAGCGAACGATCACCGCGAATATCCACACTCCATACCTGAATGTTCGGCTCCCGGTAACTGAGGTTGTATTGGCGGGCCAGCTTTTCCCGCAGCGCGCGATAACCGGGCTCATCGTGAATGGCGGTGACGGTGTAGTGGTCTTCCCGATCGTCGCTTTCGATGGCGAACAGCTTCAGGTCACGCATCACCTTCGGTGAGAGAAACTGCTGGATAAAGCTCTCGTCCTTGAAGTTGTGCATGGCGAAATGCAGGGTTTCCAGCCAGTCTGTACCGGCGATGTCCGGGAACCATTCCCGGTCCTCATCGGTAGGGTTTTCACAGATGCGTCGAAGATCGGTGAAGATGGAGAAACCCAGGGTGTAGGGGTTCAGGCCGGAATACCATGGGCTGTTGAAGGGTGGCTGGTATACCACGGCGGAGTGGTTTTGCAGAAATTCCAGCATGAAGCCATCGTTCACCAGCCCCTTGTCGTACAACCGGTGCAACAGCGTGTAGTGCCAGAACGTGGCCCAGCCTTCGTTCATTACCTGGGTCTGGCGTTGTGGATAGAAATACTGGGCCAGCTTGCGCACGATGCGCACCAGTTCCCGCTGCCAGGTTTCCAGCAAAGGCGCGTTTTTCTCGATGAAGTACAACAGGTTTTCCTGAGGCTCCTCCGGATATCGGGGCCTGCGGCGAATCGGGTCCCCGTCGTCCTCTGCTTTGGGGATGGTTCGCCACAGATCGTTGATGCGGCGTTGTTCGTATTCTTCCCGCTCCTTCTGCCGGCGGGCCTCCTCGGCGGCTGAAATCGGGGCAGGGCGCTTGTAGCGGTCAACGCCGTAGTTCATCAGTGCGTGGCAGGAGTCGAGAATTTCTTCCACGGCATCCACGCCGTGTCGCTCCTCGCACTCCGACACATAATGCCGGGCAAACACCAGGTAATCGATGATGGCACTGGCGTCTGTCCAGGTGCGGAACAGATAATTGCCCTTGAAGAACGAGTTGTGGCCATAGCTGGCGTGGGCAATCACCAGGGCCTGCATGGGCAGGGTGTTCTCTTCCATCAGGTAGGCGATACAGGGATTGGAATTGATCACAATCTCATAGGCCAGCCCCATCTGGCCCCGCTGATAGCCCTTGGAGGTTTGCAGAAACTGCTTGCCGAAGGACCAGTGATGATAGCCCACTGGCATGCCGACGGAGCTGTAGGCATCCATCATCTGCTCGGCGGTAATCACTTCAACCTGGTTCGGGTAAGTGTCCAGTCCGAACTCGGCGGCGCATTTGGCAATTTCCTCGTCGTATTTCTGGATCAGTTCGAAGGTCCATTCCGAACTGGTGGAAATGGGCGTACCTGCCTTGGGTTGTTCGCTCTCCGGTGCGTTCGGGCGATCAATCAGGCTGCTCATGCCGCTTTCCTCTCGAACAACTGTCGGAAGACCGGGTAAATGTCTCCAGGATCGGCAATCTGCTGCATGGCAAAGCTCTGGGGAAATTGCTCCATGATCTTCTCGTATTCGTACCAGAGCATCTGGTGATCCTGGGGTGTGATTTCGATATAGGAATAGTACTGAACCAGCGGCAGAATTCGCTCAGACAGCAGTTTGCCGCAGATGGGTGAGTCGTCGTTCCAGTTGTCGCCGTCGGATGCCTGGGCGGCGTAGATGTTCCATTCCGCTGGCGAGTATCGGGCTTCGACAATCCGGTGCATCAGTTTAAGGGCGCTGGAGACAATGGTGCCCCCGGTTTCCCGGCTGTAGAAGAACTCTTCTTCGTCCACTTCCTTGGCGCTGGTGTGGTGGCGGATAAACACCACTTCGATTTTCTTGTAGTTCTTCTTCAGGAACAGATACAGCAGGATAAAGAAGCGTTTGGCGATGTCCTTGTGCATCTGGGTCATGGAACCGGATACATCCATCAGGCAGAACATCACCGCACTGGTGGCGGGTTTGGGCTGCTTCAGGTGTTGCCTGTAGCGCAGGTCGATCTCGTCAATGAAGGGAATGCGTTTGACGTTGGCTTTCAGCCGCGCAATTTCCTCTTCCAGCACCTTGATCTGGTCTTCATGGCTGAAGGCCGGATCGAGGTCATTCGGCGCGCTTTTCAGCGCCTCGAGCTGTTTTTCCAGGTCCCGGATCTTTTTCTTGCGTGCGCCGCCCAGGCCCAGACGCCGCGCGTGGGCGCCCCGAAGGGAACGCACCACATCCAGCTTGGCGGGCACTCCCTGGGTGGTGAAGCCCGAGCGTACATAACTGAAGGCTTCGGTGTCCTTGAGTTTTTTCCGGGCCAGATTGGGCAGCTCCAGATCGTCGAACAGGAAGTCGAGAAACTCTTCCTGAGTAATCTGGAAGGCGAACTCATCCATGCCTTCTCCGTCCGGGCTGGCCTGGCCTTGCCCCTGGCCCTGGCCACCGCCGCTCTCGGGTTTGGGGATGGTGTCCCCGGCCACCCATTCCTGATTGCCGGGGTGCACCACCTCTCGCCGGCCACCGTGGCCATGGTGGAAGATAGGTTCGTCAATATCCCGGGCGGGAATGCTTACTTTCTCGCCCCGTTCGATATCGGTGATGGAGCGCTTCTGCACGGCATCCGACACCGCCTTCTTGATGTGGTGGCGGTAACGGCGTAGGAACCGTTCCCGGTTCACTGCGCTCTTGTTCTTGCCGTTCAGGCGCCGGTCAACAATGTGGGTCATACCCATGGTACTGCTCCCGCTGGCCGTTAATGGGATTTCCGGACGCGCAGGTACCACTCGGCAAGCAAGCGAACCTGTTTCTCGGTGTATCCACGGTCAACCATGCGTTCCACAAACTGTTTGTGCTTTTTCTGGTCTTCCTGGCTGGCCTTCGGATTGAAGGAAATCACCGGCAACAGGTCTTCGGTGTTCGAGAACATCTTCTTCTCAATCACGCTGCGCAGCTTCTCATAGCTGAGCCAGGACGGGTTCTTGCCACCGTTGTTGGCCCGGGCCCGCAGCACAAAGTTGACCACTTCGTTGCGGAAGTCCTTGGGGTTGGAAATGCCCGCCGGTTTCTCGATTTTCTCCAGCTCGTCGTTGATGGAGGAGCGGTCCAGAATCTCGCCGGTTTCCGGGTCCCGGAACTCCTGATCCTGAATCCAGAAGTCGGCATAGGTGACATAGCGGTCGAACAGGTTCTGGCCGTACTCGCTGTAGCTTTCCAGATACGCCGTCTGGATTTCCTTGCCGATAAACTGGACGTAGTGGGGCGCCAGGTATTCCTTGATGAAGCGCAGGTATTTTTCCTGCAACTCCGGCTGGAACTGTTCCTGTTCGATCTGCTTTTCCAGCACATAGAGCAGGTGAACTGGGTTGGCGGCAATCTCGGTGGTGTCGAAATTGAATACTTTTGACAGGATCTTGAAGGCAAAGCGGGTAGACAGGCCGTCCATGCCTTCCATCACCCCGGCAGCATCCCGGTACTCCTGGATGGACTTGGCCTTGGGGTCGGTGTCCTTGATGCTCTGGCCGTCGTATACCTTCATTTTGGAGAAGATGCTGGAGTTTTCCGGCTCCTTGATCCGCGACAACACCGAGAACTGGGCCAGCATATCAAGAGTGTCGGGTGCGCAGGGCGCTCCGGACAGTGAGCTGTGCTTCAGCAGCTTGCGATAGATTTCAATCTCTTCAGTGACCCGCACACAGTAGGGCACCTTGACGATGTACACCCGGTCCAGGAAGGCTTCGTTGTGCTTGTTGTTGCGGAACGTCTGCCACTCGGATTCATTGGAGTGGGCCAGGATCACGCCGTCGAAGGGCACCGAGCCCATGCCCTCGGTGGTGTTGTAGTTGCCTTCCTGGGTGGCCGTCAGTAGCGGATGCAGCACCTTGATCGGTGCCTTGAACATTTCCACAAACTCCATCAGCCCCTGGTTGGCTTTGCACAGGCCGCCGCTGAAGCTGTAGGCATCCGGATCATCCTGGGAATAGTCCTCCAGCATGCGGATGTTGACCTTGCCCACCAGGGCCGAGATGTCCTGGTTGTTGTCGTCGCCCGGCTCGGTCTTGGATACACCGATCTGGTCCAGCACGGAGGGGTAACGTTTAACCACCCGGAACTGGCTGATGTCGCCGCCAAACTCATGCAGGCGTTTGACTGCCCAGGGTGACATGATGTTTTTCAGGTAGCGGCCGGGAATGCCGTATTCCTCTTCCAGAATCGGGCCATCCTCGGCCGGGTCGAACAGGCCTAGCGGGCTTTCGTTTACCGGAGAGCCTTTGATGGCGTAGAAGGGGACCTTCTGCATCAAGGCCTTGAGTTTCTCGGCCAGGGAAGACTTACCGCCGCCAACGGGGCCGAGCAGGTAGAGAATCTGCTTCTTCTCCTCCAGACCCTGGGCTGCGTGGCGGAAGAACGAAACGATGTTTTCGACGGCATCTTCCATGCCGTAAAACTCGTCAAATTCGGGGTAACGCTTGATGACTTTGTTCGAGAAGATGCGTGACAGGCGGGGGTCACGGGAGGTATCGATCAGTTCTGGTTCGCCGATGGCAATCAACATCCGCTCCGCGGCGGTGGCGTATGCCGTTGGGTCCTTTTTGCAGATCTCCAGGTATTCCTCAAGGGAGTATTCCTCCTCCTGAGTCTGTTCATACCGGTCTTTGAAGTGCTGCAGAATGCTCATAGATGGCCCCTCGCTTACTCTTGCCTGTTATAAATTCACGCAATGTCCCCGTTGCTGTTTCGCCGCCTGTCCCGGCGGTGTGTCTGGTTAAGGAATGAATGGGATGGTGTTAAGCAGGTATACGTTATCCGGAGGTTTCCGGCCTGCTTAATCTGAGCTTAGTTCAGAGTTCGGGGGTTGGACAGTGAGCAGTCAAATTAGGTTCATTAAATTATGTTACGGGCGGTAAGTCCCTCGCTTACCGCCCATGATCGAAGGTTATTTCTTGACGAGGGTAAATACGCTCTCTGTGGCGCCGTTTCTCAGGCCCCGGCGTTTGGCAAACGGGTTGTCACGGGCCATGTCCCGTTTCAGCACCTGATTGATCTCATAATCCTCACCATAGAGCCTGAACACTTCGTCGTCGGTAACGTTGAACGGCGGGCCCTGCATTTCCGAGCTGTCGTAATCCAGCGTGATCAGCAGGATTCTGGTGTCGTCCGGAATAATAGCGGTGAGATGATTGACATAGCTCTTGCGCATTTCCGGGGGCAGGGCGATCAGGGCAGCCCGGTCGTACACCAGGCGAATGTGTTTGAGGTCGTCCGGCACCAGCTGGAAATAATCCCCACACCAGATCTGCAGGTCGTCATGGCGGAAGGTGGTAAAGGGTTCACCCGGGTGAACGCTGGCTTTCTCCTGCGCTTCCTCGAAAAAATCCTTGCAGGCAACCTCACTTAACTCCACGCCGATAATCGGATGTCCGCGATCGTGCAGCCACCACATGTCATGGGCCTTGCCGCACAGGGGAACGAACACGGCGTCGGTGCCGTTGCCTGCCAGTTCGGGCCAGTGGTCATGCAGGTACTGATTAACCGTGCCTTCGTGGAAGCCGATTTGGTCTTTTGCCCAGCGTTCGTGCCAGAATTCGTGTTCCATGGGTAGCCTCCCGGAGATTGATCGTTTTCCTCAGTCTACCTTAATCTGTGGGGTCGATGAGTCAGGAGAAAAGTATGAAAGCCGTTTTTCTGGATGCCGCAACACTGGGCGAGGATGTGGATCTAAGCCCCATTGAAAACATTACCGGTGGACTGACCTGCCACCCGCGCACCAACCCGGAGCAGGTGATTCAAAGAATCCAGGGCTTTGATACGGTGCTGGTGAACAAGGTGGTGCTGAACGGCGAACATTTTGAAGCCTGCCCGGAACTGAAAACCATCGCGGTGGTGGCAACCGGTCTCAATAACATCGATCTGGAGGCGGCCAAGGCCCACGACATCAAGGTAATGAACGTTACCAATTATGGCCGTTCCACCGTGGCCCAGCACACCATGGCTCTCATCCTGGCACTGGCCACCCGGCTGCTGGATTACAACCGGGGTGCCCGCAACGGCCAGTGGGCCAAAAGCGATATGTTCTGCCTGATGGACTACCCGATTATGGAGCTGGAAGGCAAAACTCTGGGCATTGTCGGCTACGGCGATCTTGGCCAGGGTGTGGCGGAACGGGCAAAGGCGTTTGGCATGAACATCGTCCTCGGCTGCCGGCCCGGCCAAGAGCCTGGCGAGGTGGATGGCTACCCGCGAATTCCGCTGGATGACCTCTTTGTGCAGGCTGATGTGCTGTCACTGCACTGCCTGCTGACAGAAGAAACCCGCAACATGATTGGTGCCCGGGAACTGGGTTTAATGAAGTCGTCGGCACTGCTGATCAACACCAGTAGGGGCGGCTTGGTTGATGAATCGGCTTTGGCTGACGCCTTGCGGAATGGCGATGTTGCCGGTGCGGGCTTTGACGTGTTGACCGAAGAACCTCCCCGCAATGGTAACCCGCTGCTGGCAGACAATGTTCCCAACCTGATTCTGACCCCCCACTCGGCTTGGGCGAGCCAGGAGGCGCGGCAGCGAATTGTGGAGATTTCGGCTAGGAATCTGGCCACTCATACCTGAGCACTACAATCTTGATGTGATGTGTTTCACAAATTAACACTCGGCGTTGAAGGCTGAGGGCGGTAACACGAGCTTACGGTGTGTAACTATATACGTCAGGAAGCAATCGATTTATTAGTACATATTTGGCGATACACAGCTTTACCTGCTGTGCTCCCGACGCTGATCAGAGATCGCCAAAACTATGTTGCCTGCCCTATTCAAGAAATCCGCAGTTCGTTTTTTGCTCTTATTCGTTGCCACGTTAGGCTGTGCTCGTGTTATTGCCGCACCGCCGCCTGATGGTTTGTACTCGTTTGCGGGCGCGACGAACAATGGCGATGGAACATACACCACTTCCGATGCATTTTTTTTGATATCTACCGATCATCCGTCAGGTATTGAAGCGGATGAGTATGGTGCCTATATCAAAGAGTCATCTGGGCAGACGACTGCTGGGACAGCGTACATAGAGATAAGAGTGGCAGGAGGCGGCAGTTTTCAGTTGTCCACGGCCGTACTGGGTGAGTATTCAGCGTCCGGGGCGACCAATAACGACTTTTCAGATATCAAATTGGTTGGTTATCTTAACGGTCAACCGGTGGCACAAGCCGGCCCGCACAACAGCCCTGGTGTTTACGAGACAGCCTACCCTCTTGATTATAGTGATTTTAACGGTAAAGCCATCGATACTGTACGGGGAATCTACTCCTGGTCAGGCTCTTCGAATGTTTACCTGAGTACCACTAATCTGGAGAGCATTACAGTAGTCAATGCTACAACAGAGTCTCCCCCAGCGTTTGAGAGCGGCACCCCGACAGTGGGTAGCATTAGTCAGTCTGGCGGAACGCTGTCTGTCGATCTGGATGAAGATGGTACCGCTTTCTATGTTGTTGTTCCCGACGGCGCAGGCATGCCCACTGCGGTTCAAGTGAAAGCGGGACAGAATTCGACGGGGGGCACTGCTCTTGTCAGTGGCAGCATGGTCACCGCAGGAACAACGGCAAGTGAAGCGTTTGGTGGGCTGATATTAGGAACATCCTATGACCTTTACGTTGTTGCTGAAGATCTGGCAAGTCCCGCTAATGTTCAGAGTGTGCC
>Ga0207830_100066_pt1 | contig 95141 bp, 87 predicted proteins | sample TtanPargueraPR_6_FD_187740 | JGI IMG/M metagenome (GOLD analysis project Ga0207830, IMG submission 187740) | Aerobic enrichment media microbial communities from Bioluminiscent Bay, La Parguera, Puerto Rico - Tt and E2 (3) (SPAdes) | ecosystem: Environmental > Aquatic > Marine > Unclassified ...
ACATACCCGAACCAAGCTCCTGAAGCTCCTTGTAGGAGTTCATAAGCCGCCATCCACAGAACATGGCACATAGTGTTTCGGCTGAATGGTTGAGGCGTTTACGGCGCATTTTGAGGAGACCTAACGCCGCCAGCATGCGCGGCTTTGTAGTGGAGGCGCAGCCGCAACGAAAAAGGCGTCGCCGTGCCTGGCCTTGTTAGCCATTGGGTGCCACAACAGACAGCACAAAATCTTTCGGAGGGCTGAGCTGACAATTGCGAGCCCCTTCTGCAGCGCCCCAGCCGAGCCAAACCCGATTTTCTTTCTCTGCCATTTGGCCCAATAGAAGTTGGTAACTGCTCTGTAGCGCCAAAAGCTCACCATTTTTATAGTCTTCAATAAGGAAAATAAATTTCCTCACATCGTATTTATTACGCGGTCCATAACGATAGCGGATAACGACATCAGACACATTGGTTTTGCTTTGACGTTGCCGATAATGTTCTTTTCCTCCAACCATGCCGCACAGCCCTAGCTTGAGCTGATCTTTATTGGTCGCAGAGATTATAAAGCTTCCCTCGCAAAGCAAATTGGTCCGCGGTCTTGAGGAGCTCAAATCATCGCTGTTGAATAGAAGCTGTACGGTTTGAAACCTTTCCGGTTCGCTTAATAGGTCAGAAGCCAATTTTGTTGGATAGTAATTTTGTTCGATTACACCCGAAACGGGGTAATACTCCAAAGCAATGCTGGCAGAAAGCACCTTCGAAAAGACTTGTTCCTGTGCAGTGCGACATGCCTCTTCGAAGTGAGCAAACCTCTCATCGTCCGTAACTCGATCGGTCAGATACGATAAAAACGCAACCAAGGCAATTGCGGACATGATCATTGCAAGAGCGATTTTCAAAAACCTTTACCTCGGTTCTGGCTAACAGCTAATTATACGAACGCGTTCGTATAACACGCATTCGTATAACTCCAAAAAACGCGACTCTCAGAAACCCCAGCTTCACCAATAAAATCAGCAGATTACCTGAATCCACCACGGCTACCGCCGGAGTTATACGCCCGTGTTCGAGCCACCCCTGCTCCAGATTGGGGGCGTATAACTCCGCACGCCCCGATATTCCTTTTCAAACTTATCAGAAGGTTAGCAACATTTCGCCCTGGTTTCCCGGAGTTTTGCGAACGCGTTCGTATAACTCCGCTTCTGGATACTTGATTGACAATTCCGGAAAATTAAATACTGTATATTTATACATAATCATTAAGGAGCCAGGATATGGACATCCGCTGCCCGATTTCTCCGCAATCCACACGCTTTCTGGATCGGCTCAGAAATTTTATCCGACTTCGCGGTCTCGCTTACAAAACCGAGAAAACCTATGTGTTCTGGATCAAGTTCTTTGTCGGGAGTTTCGAGGCTTCCGGTTGTGTTCAGCCCGGACGAGGCCAGGCGGGTAATTGATAATCTGAAGGGCGAATTCAAGCTGGTGGCCATGCTGATCTACGGTGCCGGCCTGAGGATTAACGAAGCTCTTCGCTTACGTGTCAAAGACGTCGATTTCGGCATGCAGCAGTTGATCGTTCGCGAAGGGAAATTGACCAGGCCGTTTAGGATTCCCAGTTACTCTGTGGTATTCGGCGGATATGAATGTGGCTGATCAGGCGGATGGTGGGCCGTACCAGGAACTGGAAGCTGCCGATAATAAACAGCCAGATTGCGGCAGTCTCATGCTTCGGAAACAGGAAGAGTATGCTCCCCACCAGAAACCAGATGGCGATGAAGAAATCATTGATGATGCTGATCATCTCGTAGCGGCGCCGGATGATCAGCTCTTCGTGGCCAAGTTTCAGGGTAAGCGGGTTGTCCATTGATTGTTCGTCCATGGCACTTCCTGTTTCCGGTCTGTTTGAAGCGATTATGGGTAAAGTTCGTTGGTTCTGGCGGCCATGATGAAATCGTTTTTGTGCAGGCCTCCGATTTTATGGGTCCACCAGCGTACGGTGGCTTTCCCCCATTCCAACAGTATCGCGGGGTGGTGGCCTTCTTCTTCCGCCAGGTCCGCCACTTTGTTGGTAAAGGCCTGGGCCTGGACAAAGTTTTTGAAGGTAAACACCCGCTGTAACTGCTCTTCCCCATCCTGAACGATCAACTGCCATTCAGGCACGTCTTTCAACAGGGTCTGCTTTTCAGCATCCGTGACCTGGGGTGCATCGGCACTGCAGGCGCTGCAGCTTTGCTGGCCAAGATTCGACATAGCGTCCTCCACTATATTTGTGGCTTCAACCACATCGTGGGTGCCCGCCCGTCGTTTATCAACCCGGCAGTTGAAATCGACCCTTTTTCCGAATACTGTATATATAAACAGTAGTCGAGAAATAAGCATGAGCAAATCACTCAACCACCTGCTTCAGGACGCCCGTATCTGGCAGGGTCATAAGCCCCAGAAACACGCCTCTCCGGCGGAGCACACGGGGTATCAGGTTCTGGATAACCAACTTGGTGGGCTCGGCTGGCCCAAGGGTGCCTTGAGTGAATGCCTGCTGGACAGCTGTGGCATTGGCGAGCTGCACCTGGTACTTCCGCTTATGCAGAAGGTCGCCAGGCAGGGAAAGACCATTTTCTGGCTGAACCCGCCCCACACACCTTATGCCCCGGCGCTGGCCAGGGCTGGCGTAAATACCGATCAACTGGTGCTGGTTCAAACTCACGATTCCGCTGACTTTCTGTGGACACTGGAAAACTGCCTGCGCTCCCCTGTCACAGGCCTGGTGATGGCCTGGCCGGGGAAGTTGGCCACCCGGGATATCCGCCGGCTGCAACTGGCTTCCGAAGCGGGTAACAATGTCTGCATTCTGTTTCGGGAACGTCGGCAGGCAGAGCAGCATTCACCGGCCGCACTTCGGCTGGAGCTGATTCCCGGAGAACACCAGGATCTCAAGATCAACATTCTGAAACGCCGTGGTAGCTGGCCAGGGCAGCGTTGCACTCTTGCCCTTGGGCAGCGCGCGGGCATTCAGGCCAGCGACCCCACTGGTGTTATTCAGGGGCCATGGTCACAGGATGGAGCCACCTGATTCATGTTGTGGCTGTATCTGCACTTCCCTCACCTGCTGCTGGATCATGTTCGCCGTAGCCAGCAAACTCAGGGCGCACTTGCGGTGGTCGATCTTGCCGGTCAGGCTATTCTGCAGGTTTGTCCAGAAGCCGATCACCTGGGTATTCGGCCGGGCATGCGCCTCAAGACCGCACTGGGCCTGGCACCAGACCTGGTGATTCTGCATCTCGATTCTCAACAGGAAACCAATCTACTGGAAGAGCAGGCCCGCTGGCTATATCGTTACGCGGCCCACATTACCCTGTCGCCGCCGCACGGTCTGTGGGCTGAAGTCAGCAGCCTCCAGCGGCTATATGGCGGGCTTCCCGCCGTTTGGCAAACGGTCGAGCAGGCTCTGGCAGAGCGGCAACTCACTGCCTGGCTGGCTCTTGGGCATACGCCACTGGCGGCTCAGCTCCTTGCGCAAGCAGGCAAAGGCGAGTGCACCGCAGACAAAGGCCACATTCTGACGGCCCTGGGCAAACTGCCTCTGGTGGCTGCGGGTTTTGATGAAAAATCCTGTACCCGCCTGCATCGCCTGGGGCTGAATACGCTGGCTGAAGTCTTCAATCTGCCAGCCCGGGAACTGGCACGGAGGCTATCCCCGGAGCTGCTGGCACGTATACAAAAAGCCCAGGGCACCAGGCCAGACCCCAAATCGCCCTGGCACCCCCCGCACCGATTCCGCCAGCGGGCCGATTTTATTCAGGAAGTGGAGCATGCCCAGGGGCTTTTGTTCGCGCTGCAGCGGATTCTGACCGAGCTGGAAGAAGACCTGTGCTGGCGCCAACAGGACACCGACACCCTGCATCTTTTACTCCAACACCGGCACGAAGAAGCCACCCGGTTAACGTTGCGAACGACTGGCCCGGAGCATCGGGCAGAGAGCTTTCTGAAACTGCTGCGCCTGAAACTGGATCAGCACCCGCTGCAGGCACCGGTGATCAGTTTGTCCCTGTCGGTAAAGCGGTTTCTGGGCCGGGAAGCCCCGGTTGGCCAGGACCTCCTGGGCGATGGACAGGACCTGAATGAAGCCTGGCATACGCTGGCCAGTCGTTTACAGGCCCGCCTTGGTACTGAGGCATTGCAACAGCTTGCACCGAGGGCAGACCACCGCCCGGAGTTTGCCTGGACAGCCTCCGCCATAAAACCAGCCAGCAGGCACAGCGAAACACCAGAGGTCTCTGGCCTGCCTGCGCGCCCTTTATGGCTGTTATCCACGCCACACCCACTGGCAGAACCTCCGGCCAGATGGTTCTCGGGGCCGGAACGCATCAGTGCTGGCTGGTGGGACGGCCAGCGGGTGCACCGTGACTACTATATTGCCCAGTTGTCCAGCGGCCAGTTGGCGTGGGTGTTCCGGGATATCCGCGATGGCTGGTACATACACGGGTGGTTTGGCTGATGGATTCTGATTACGCCGAGCTGTTCTGCTTCAGCAACTTCACCTTCCTGACCGGCGCCTCCCATCCCCATGAACTGGCTGAGCAAGCCGCGGAGCTTGACTATCGGGCAATTGCCATTACCGATGCCTGTTCGGTGGCAGGCATCCCCAGAGCCTGGGCAGCCCTTAAAGACAGCCCGGTAAAGCTGATTACCGGGAGCTGGTTCGAACTGAGCGATACTCCCGAGGGCGCCACTGCCCCACCCCGGTTCATACTGCTGGCTCGAACCCGCGAGGGCTACGGTCAGCTTTGCCAATTGATCACCACCGGGCGGCGACGCGCTGAGAAAGGGCAATACCGGTTATTGACCCGGGACATCGAAACCCATTCGCTGGACCACTGCCTCTGCCTGTGGCTGCCACCGCTGGTATCACAAACCAACGCGCACCAGGCATTGATCACCGGCGAATGGCTGCAACGGATTTTCGAGCACAGGCTACGCCTTGCAGCGACCCGTACACTGGAAGCCGGCGAGGAACAGCAACTGGTCCGTGTACGGTGGCTAGCTGAGCAAATGCGCTGCGCAGTGGTGGCAACCGGCCAGGTGCATATGCATCGCCGCGAACGCCAGCCATTACAGGACGTGCTGACAGCTCTGCGCCACCACACCACGCTGGAACAGGCCGGACACTGCCTGTTTCAGAATGCCGAGCGTTATTTGCGCCCGATACCGGTTATCCGGCGACTATTCCCCGAGCCCTGGGTTCGGGAGACCGTGGCAATCGCCGAAGCCTGCAGCTTTGAGCCTGGCAGCCTGCGTTATGAATACCCTCCCGATTTAGTGCCGGAACACGAAACACCCACATCGTTTCTGGCGCGACTCACCCGGGAGGGTGAACGGCGGCGTTACCCATCGGGCACACCCATGAAGGTGCAGGCACTGATTCGCAAAGAACTGGAGCTGATTGCCGAACTGCGCTACGAACACTATTTTCTCACCATCCACGACATCGTCGACTTTGCCCGGCGCCAGGGCATTCTTTGCCAGGGCCGGGGATCCGCGGCCAATTCCGCGGTCTGTTACTGCCTGGGCATCACCGAGGTGAACCCGGCCAATGTGGAACTGCTGTTTGAACGGTTCATCTCCAAAGACCGGGATGAGCCCCCCGACATCGATGTGGATTTCGAGCACGAACGGCGTGAGGAGGTCATTCAGTACATTTACCAGCGCTACGGCCGTGAGCGGGCCGCCCTGGCCGCCACCGTGATTCGTTATCGCCCCCGCAGCGCCATCCGGGATGTGGGCAAGGCGCTGGGCTTTGATGCCACACTGGTGGAGAAGCTGCTGGATGGCATCGACTGGCGTGACAAAGCCACCGGCTGGCGCCAGCAGATTCTGGACAAGGGCCTGACCCGCAGCCCCAAAATCGCGGATCAGTTCTTCACGCTGGTGAACACCTTGCTGGGCTTTCCACGCCACCTGTCCCAGCACGTGGGCGGTTTCGTGATCAGCGCCGGCCCGCTTTCAGAACTGGTGCCAGTCGAGAATGCCGCCATGGAAGGGCGCACGGTTATCCAGTGGGACAAAGACGACCTGGAAAGTCTGGGGCTGATGAAGGTGGATGTCCTGGCCCTGGGCATGCTCACCGCCATTCGCAAAGCACTGGCGCTGATCAGTGAAGAGAAAGGCACGACGTTTACCATTCAGGATGTCCCTCAGGAAGACCCTGACACCTACGCCATGCTGCAAAAAGGCGACAGTATCGGTGTCTTTCAGGTGGAGTCCCGCGCCCAGATCAACATGCTACCGCGGCTGAAACCGGAAACCTGGTACGACCTTGTGATCGAAGTCGCCATCGTTCGCCCGGGCCCCATACAAGGCGACATGGTGCACCCCTACCTGCGCCGAAAACACGGCATGGAAGCAGTAGAATACCCCAACGATGCCGTACGCCAGGTGCTGGAGCGCACCCTCGGGGTGCCGATCTTCCAGGAACAGGTCATCAAACTGGCCATGGTTGCCGCCGGTTTCAGTGCGGGCGAGGCCGATAAACTTCGCCGCGCCATGGCGGCCTGGAAATCCCATGGCGATCTGACACCCTTCCGCGACAAACTGATTCAGGGCATGCTGGAGCGGGGCCACGATGCCGACTTTGCCGAGCGCCTGTACAAACAGATCTGCGGCTTTGGTGGCTATGGATTTCCGGAATCCCATGCCGCCAGCTTTGCCTTGCTGGTGTACGTCTCCGCCTGGATCAAACGCCACCACCCGGCAGCGTTCTATTGCGCTCTGCTCAACAGCCAGCCAATGGGCTTTTACTCGCCCAGCCAGCTGGTTCAGGATGCCCGGCGCCACAACGTTACCGTGCTGCCACCAGACGTCAACCACAGCCAGTGGCAGCACACCCTGCAAGGTCAGGAGCAGCACCTGCGCCTTGGCCTTAGAATCATTCAAGGCCTGTCTCGCAATGGCGCCGAGCGCGTCCACCAGAACCGCCCGGCAAACGGTTACCAAAGCGCCGCCGAACTGCGCACCCGAGCTGGCCTCAACCAGAGTGACATGGAACTTCTCGCCGGCGCCAACGCCATGCCCGGCTTCACCAGCAACCGCCACCAGGCTTACTGGCAACTGCTCGAACACGAAGAACCCGCTGAGCTCTTCGCTAACGAAGCCATGACCAAATACACACCGGAACCCTGCCACCTGCTCCCGGAGCCCACCGAAGGGCAAAACGTACTGGCCGACTACAGCAGCCAGGGCTTAACACTACAAAGACATCCCCTTGCCCTGCTCCGCGAACAAGGCCACCTGCGCCATTGCCTCACCGCCGACCAACTCAAAGCCACCCGCCCCGGCATCCCCGTACAAGTAGCCGGCCTGGTCACCGGGCGCCAACGGCCCGGCACCGCCTCCGGCGTCACCTTCGTCACCCTTGAAGACGAAACCGGCAACGTCAACGTCGTCGTCTGGCTAGACACCGCCCGCCGCCAACGCAAACCGTTGCTCACCGCCCGGTTGTTACACGTAAAAGGAGTTATCGAGAAAGAGGGGGATATCGTTCATGTCATGGCCGGCAAGCTGTCTGACTTGAGCCATCTGATCAACTCGCTACCGGTCAGCTCCCGGGATTTCCACTGATTACAAACGAAAAAACCCCGCCAAAGGCGGGGTTTTCAGGGCAGTGTCGGTAAGGATCAGCCGAGCAGCTTGATCATTACCCCCGCTGCAACCGCAGAGCCAATAACACCGGCCACGTTCGGACCCATTGCGTGCATCAGCAGGAAGTTCTGCGGGTTGGCTTCCAGGCCCACCTTGTTGGAGACCCGCGCCGCCATCGGCACCGCGGATACACCTGCGGAGCCAATCAACGGGTTGATCGCTTCCTTGGTGAACTTGTTCATCAGTTTCGCCATCAGTACACCGGAAGCGGTACCCACACCGAAAGCCACAATACCCAGGCCCAGGATACCCAGCGTCTGGCCATCCAGGAACTTGTCGGCCATCAGCTTGGAGCCAACAGACAGGCCCAGGAAGATGGTTACGATGTTGATCAGCGCGTTCTGTGCGGTATCGCTCAGCCGCTCAACCACGCCACACTCACGCATCAGGTTACCGAAGCAGAACATACCCAGCAGCGGAGCCGCATCGGGCAGGAACAGAACCACAGCAATCAGAACAACCAGAGGGAAGACGATCTTCTCTTTCTTGCTCACCGGACGCAGCTGCGACATCTTGATGGCACGCTCTTTCTCGCTGGTCAGCGCCTTCATGATCGGCGGCTGGATCATCGGCACCAGCGCCATGTACGCATAAGCAGAGACGGCAATCGCACCCAGAAGATGCGGGGCCAGTACGCTGGATACGTAGATGGAGGTGGGGCCGTCGGCGCCACCAATGATGCCGATTGCAGCGGCCTCGAGAATATTGAACTCCAGTATTCCCGTCCAGTCCAGCAACGCCGCGCCAATAACGGTACCGAAAATACCGAACTGCGCAGCCGCACCCAGAAGCAGGGTTTTGGGGTTAGCAAGCAAAGGGCCGAAATCGGTCATCGCCCCTACACCCATGAAAATCAGCAGAGGACCAACGGTACTGCCGATAATCACAGAGTAGAAGTTATACAGCATGCCATTGCCGTAGCCGTAATCCTGCGCAATGGAGTTGGCCATCGCCATTTCGGAATAACTGGCTTCTTTCACCGCTACTTTGAAGGCTTCTTTCAGCTCAGGCGTAATCGCCTGTCCGACCTGATAGGCCACATCCAGCGGCGCCGCCAGTGCAGCCAGAACCTTGGAGTTGCCACCCTGCAAAGCAAAGTGAATAGCGTTTTCAGCCGCAGTCAGGGCAAGCCCTGCCTCCGGAATATTCGCCAGAATGCCACCAAACCCGATGGGCACCAGCAGCAACGGCTCAAACTTCTTGTTGATCGCAAGATAGAGAAGCAACAGGCCAATAGCGATCATGATCACCTGGCCCAGCTCGATGTTGAACAGGCCACTGCCTGTCCACAGTGTCATTAATTTATCCATGGAATGCTGGCCCTTATGCGATTGTCAGCATTTCATCATCAGGGGAGACGGCATCACCGACCTTGATGAAGACTTCGCCGATAGTACCGGCTTTCGGTGCGCGAACCTCGGTTTCCATCTTCATGGCTTCGAGGATAATCAGCACGTCACCTTCCTCAACGGTGTCACCCGGAGAAACCAGAACCTTGAAGATGTTACCACCCAGCGGTGCCACCAGAGGCTCGCCTTCGCCTGCCGCAGGAGCAGGTGCGGAGGAAGCGGCCGGAGCAGACGCGGCGCCACCGTCACCCTGGATCTGGGTAATCTCGCCACCTTCGGAAACCGCCACCACAAACTTCTTGCCGTTAACGTCCACGGTGTAAGTCTCCGGGCCTGCGGCTTTCTTGGCCGGTGCGGCGTCTTCTGCGGTCGGGACCGGCTCGAACGCATCCGGGTTGTTGCGGTTCTCCAGGAACTTCAGGCCGATCTGTGGGAACAGCGCGTAGGTCAGCACGTCGTCTTCAAGATTGTCGGCCAGCTTGATGCCCTTCTCGTCCGCCAGCTTCTTGAGCTCGTCGGTCAGCTTGTCCATTTCCGGTTCAAGCACATCTGCAGGACGACAGGTCATGACTTCCTTGCCATCCAGAACACGCTCCTGCAGCTCTTTGTTCATGGGGGCTGGCGCTGCGCCGTACTCACCCTTCAGAATGGCGGAGGTTTCCTTGGAGATGGACTTGTAACGCTCGCCGGTCAGAACATTCAGTACCGCCTGGGTGCCGACAATCTGCGAGGTCGGGGTCACCAGCGGAATGAAGCCCAGGTCTTCACGAACCTTGGGAATTTCTTCCAGCACCTGGTCAAACTTGTCGCTTGCGTTCTGCTCACGCAGCTGGTTTTCCATGTTAGTCAGCATACCGCCCGGTACCTGAGCAATCAGGATGCGGGAATCAGTGCCGCGCAGGCTGCCCTCGAACTTCGCGTACTTCTTGCGCACCTGGCGGAAATACGCCGCGATTTCTTCCAGCAGGTTCAGATCAAGACCGGTGTCACGATCGGTACCTTCCAGGATGGCCACAACGGCCTCGGTGGGCGAGTGACCATAGGTCATGCTCATGGAGGAAATAGCAGTATCCACGTTATCGATACCGGCTTCCGCAGCCTTGATGGCGGTGGCGGTCGACATGCCGGTGGTGGCGTGGCACTGCATGTGGATGGGGATATCCAGCTCTTTCTTCAGGCGGCTGACCAGATCATAGGCCACATACGGCTTGAGAATACCAGCCATGTCCTTGATCGCGATGGAATCTGCGCCCATGTCGGCGACTTCTTTCGCCAGATCTACCCACATATCGATGGTGTGCACAGGGCTGGTGGTGTAAGCAATCGTACCCTGGGCATGCTTGCCGGTCTTGCGAACGGCCTTGATCGCGCGATCCATGTTGCGGGGATCGTTCATGGCATCAAAAATACGGAACACGTCTACGCCGTTCTCGGCGGCACGCTCACAGAAACGGTCAACCACATCATCCGCATAGTGACGATAGCCCAACAGGTTCTGGCCGCGCAGAAGCATCTGCTGGCGAGTATTGGGCATGGCTTTTTTAAGTTCGCGGATGCGCTCCCAGGGGTCTTCGCCCAGGTAACGGATACAGGCATCAAAGGTAGCCCCACCCCAGGATTCCAGCGACCAGAAACCCACTTTGTCGAGTTTCTCGGCGATTGGCAGCATGTCGTCCAGACGCATGCGGGTGGCGAGCAGGGATTGGTGGGCGTCACGCAGAATTACGTCCGTAATCCCCAGCGGTTTTTTCGTGTCAGTCATCGTGTCAGCCTTCTGTTAAAAGGTTCTAATCGTGTACCGGGGTCACTTCTTGTGGCGTGACCGGTATTGTGCAATCGCCTTCTTGATGGCCTCGGCGGTGTCAGGGTCAACCGACGTGGGCGCCTTCGGCTTGGCACGTGGCGTTCTGGCCGGGGTTGCCGGCTCTGGCGGCGCAAACCGCAGGATGATTTTGGACATCAGGCCGGTCGCGAATACCAGAATAATCAGGAACACGAACACGAAGCCCATGCCGGCAATCATCAAGTCTACGGCTTGTGACATCAGCTCATTCATATCGAACAGCTACCTGTATTGGTTTGTTGATTTCCCCGTACCGCCCGACAAGCCACCACTAAAACTAAAGTCTAATGGCCCGGCGGAACAATTCGGGAGGCAAAATCCTGCGTAATTTACCGTTTTCAATGACCAGGAGCAACCTGAAGCACGCATTTCTATAGGGACTTTCCGAGCGTCCCGGCCTGAAATGACACCTGCTGCAACAGCCTCATCAGGCTTTAATCATGCATATCTAACCCGGAATTTCCGACCTTTCACCTTGCCTTTCTCCAGCCGCGCCAGCGCCTGGGCCGCCCATCGGGATTCAACCGCCACGAAGCACTGAAAGTCGAACAGATCGATTTTGCCAACGGCAGCGCCGGGAATACCGGCCTCGCCGGTAAGAGCTCCCATCACGTCGCCAGGGCGCACTTTGTCTTTGCGACCGCCAGCCAGGCACAGCGTTTTCATGGCCGGCGTAACCGGGCGCAACGCCTCCGCCAGCAACGCTTCGGTATCGCCCCACAACACCGGCTCGCCCCGCTCCGTTTCCAGGCGTGTAATCTTGTGGCCCTGGCGCGGAGTGCAAAGAGTAACCGCATGCCCCTGCTCGCCTGCCCGGCCGGTACGGCCCACCCGATGGGTATGCACCTCGGGATCCCGCGCAGGCTCGGCATTGATGACCAGTGGTAGCCCTTTGATGTCGAGCCCCCTTGCCGCCACATCGGTAGCCACCAGAACCGTACAACTCTGGTTGGCAAATCGAACCAGAGCGCTGTCCCGTTCGCGCTGGTCCAGATCGCCGTGTAGCGACAACGCCGAAAAGCCGAGACGACCCAGTTCATCCGACAGCTCATCACAGTCCCGTTTGGTGGTACAGAACACCAGAGACGACACCGGCTGAAAACGGGAAAGCAGTGCTGCCACGGCCGCCGCCCGCTGGTCGGGCTGGATTTCGTAAAAGGATTCTTCAATGGTGATGGCGGCCGCTTTTGATTCCACCCGCACGTCTTCCGGCTTGCTCTGGAATTGCTCGCTCAGCTTTCTGATGGCCGGCGGCCAGGTGGCGGAGAACAGCAGCGTCTGCCTGCCACCGGGAGATTGGGAGACGATACTGGTGACCACCTCCTCGAACCCCATATCCAGCATGCGGTCCGCCTCGTCCAGCACCAGCACTTTCAAGCCATCCAGCGAAAGCGTACCTTTGCGCAGGTGGTCATCTACCCGGCCAGGTGTGCCCACGACGATATGAGCGCCATGACTGAGCGACCCGATCTGGGGGCCGATAGGCACACCACCACACAACGTCAGCACCTTCACGTTATCTTTGGCCCGTGCCAACTCTCGCAACGCTTTAGCCACTTGATCCGCCAGTTCCCGGGTGGGACAAAGAACAAGACTCTGAACATGGAAGCGTCGCGGATCGATGGTCTCGATAATCGGTATCCCGAACGCCGCTGTCTTGCCGCTGCCGGTTTGCGCCATGGCAATCACGTCCTTGCCCGCCAACGCAAGCGGAACTGCCTCTGCCTGAACCGGCGTGGGTTGCTGGTAACCCAATTGATCAAGGTTGGCCTGCATGGCCGCGGAAAGACCAAGCGCTTTAAAAGATGACATAGAAAAATCCGTGGGGTGGGTTGTGATGGGTTATTGAGAGAATGCTGACGGCGTATACTTAACGTTTGATCGCACCAGTTTATCATGAATTCACGGAGTCGCTGATGGCCTCACTGCAGGAACAGTTATTAAAGGCCGGGCTGGCCGACGAAAAGAAAGCCCGGGAAGTACGAAATGAAAAAAGAAAACAGAGAAAGCAACAGCCCAAAGGCGCCACGACTGTAAACGAAGCCGAAGAGCGCGCCCGCAAGGCTCGCCAGGAAAAGGCCGAGCGGGATCGGCAGCTCAACCTTGAGCGCAAGAAAGAGGCTGAGAAAAAGGCGATTCAGGCACAGATTCGGCAGCTGATCGAAACCAATCGCCTGGACCGGAGCCGCGGCGAAACCTCCTACCAGTTTGTCGACGGCAAGAAGATCAAGAAGATTCTGGTGAACGAACAGATGGTGGACCAACTCTCTCGAGGCCGTCTGGCCATTGTGGCGCTGGGTGACCACTATGAGATCGTCCCGGACAGGGTGGCCCGCAAGATTATGGAGCGCGATGAGAGCGCCATCATCTCAATGCATGATCGTAAACAGGATGACGCAGGCGAAGACGACCCGTATGCAGGGTATGAAATCCCCGACGATTTGATGTGGTAAAGACAACAAAAAACCCCGCACAAGGCGGGGTTTTTTATTTTGTATAGCAAAACGCCTCAGCCTGTGGGTACACAAACTGAGGCGCTTTGACTTTAATATGGCGCGGCTGGGAGGATTCGAACCTCCGACCGCCTGGTTCGTAGCCAGGTACTCTATCCAGCTGAGCTACAGCCGCTTGAAACTGATTTGCGATGTTGGCGCGGCTGGGAGGATTCGAACCTCCGACCGCCTGGTTCGTAGCCAGGTACTCTATCCAGCTGAGCTACAGCCGCGCATCGCAACGTTGAGTGCTACCTCAACTGTTCTCACTTCTCTCCGGGGAGAAAATGGCGGAGAGGGAGGGATTCGAACCCTCGGTACGATTGCTCGTACGGTTCCTTAGCAGGGAACTGGTTTCAGCCACTCACCCACCTCTCCTTGAGAACGGGGCGTATACTACCATAATTTTTCTGTTTTCATAGGGTTGACACGACTTTTTTCTGGCCGATTTTCCCCACAATCAAAAAAGCCGTCCGGGTTACCCTCGAACGGCTTTTTAACTGATCAACGATTGCCCGATTCCGGCTCTTCGGAGCCTTTTTCAGATTGAATTCGCTGATAGATTTCTTCGCGGTGAACCGCCACATCTTTTGGCGCGTTCACACCGATGCGTACCTGATTCCCCTTTACACCCAGAACGGTGACGGTAATTTCGTCGCCGATCATGAGGGTTTCGCCAACACGGCGAGTCAAAATCAACATATCCCTTACTCCCTATTCCAGAGCTACCTGTTCCGACAAACACTACTGTTTACTTATTGCTTTTATAATGAGATCACTTCAGACACTAAAGACGCAGAAATACTTATACTTACCTGAATCCTGATAGCTATCTTCAATGACCTTGATCAGAGAGCATTTGAGACCTCCTGCCTCAGGCACTCTCCTCCACCCCGGCTTTATCCAGCTCGAACGCACTGTGCAGTGCGCGAACGGCAAGCTCGAGATACTTCTCATCAATCACCACCGAAATCTTGATTTCTGACGTGGAGATCATCTGAATATTGATGCCCTCATTGGACAGCGCTTCAAACATCTTGGTTGCAACGCCCGCATGGGAGCGCATACCCACGCCTACGATGCTGACCTTCGCGATCTTGGTATCTCCACCCACTTCACCGGCACCCAGCTCAGCGGTAACACCGCGCAACACTTCCTGGGCCCGTTTGAAATCGTTGCGATGCACCGTAAACGTAAAGGCAGTCTTGTTATCCTCGCCCACGTTCTGAACAATCATATCTACTTCGATATTAGCATCACTGACGGGCTTGAGAATCCGCAGTGCGCTGCCCGGTGTATCGGGCACACCAGAGATCGTCAGCTTGGCTTCGTCACGATTGAAAGCAATGCCGGAAACAACCGGTTGTTCCATGGCGTTCTCATCCTCAAAAGTAATCAGGGTGCCCTCGCCTTCCTGAAAGCTGGACAACACCCTTAATGGAACGTTGTATTTACCTGCAAACTCAACTGAGCGAATCTGGAGTACCTTAGAACCCAGACTAGCCATCTCGAGCATTTCTTCAAATGTAATGCGCTCCAACCGGCGGGCACTGTCCACTACCCTTGGGTCAGTTGTGTAAACACCATCTACATCAGTATAGATCTGGCATTCATCGGCTTTCAGTGCCGCCGCCAGGGCAACCGCCGTGGTGTCAGAACCGCCACGGCCGAGCGTGGTGATATTGCCGTTGTCATCAATGCCCTGGAAGCCGGCTACCACAACCACCCGACCGGCATCCAGATCTTCCCGCATGCGCTGCTCATCAATCTGCTTGATACGCGCCTTGGTATGGCTGCTGTCCGTGAGAATCCTGACCTGGGAACCGGTGTAGGACCGGGCATCGCAGCCCCGCTTCTGGAGCGCCATGGACAACAGGGCAATGGTTACCTGCTCGCCGGTGGAAACCAGAACGTCCATCTCACGGGGGGTAGGCTCATCCATAATATCGTTGGCGAGTGCAATCAAACGATTGGTTTCACCGCTCATGGCCGAGACCACAACCACGACATCGTGCCCTTCTTTGCGGAACCGACAGACCTTGTCAGCTACCGCTTCAATCCGCTCGGTTGTCCCGACGGACGTACCACCAAATTTCTGAACCAGCAGAGCCATGTTTCCCAAACTCCGAAACGGGGTGTCACAACGGGGCTGGGCGCCCCGCCATTAAAAACAAACGGGCGGGATTATAAACCTCCGCCCGTATCAGAAAACAGTTGTTTACCCGATATTTTGCTCAACCCAGGCCGGTACACCAGCCAGGGCTTCGGCCAGACGGGATGGATCATTACCACCACCCTGGGCCATGTCGGGGCGACCGCCGCCTTTGCCATCTACCAGCGAGGCCAGATGCTTCATTAAATCGCCAGCCTTGATGCGGTTGGTGGCGGACTTGGTAACACCGGCCACCAGCACCACCTTTCCGTCTTCGACAGTGGCCAGCACCACAACGCCCTCGCCCAGCTTGTTCTTGAGCTGATCCGCAGTTTCCATCAAGGCCTTGCGGTCAGCGCCTTCCATCTCGGAGGCCACCACTTTCAGGCCTGCCACTTCGACCGCGGAACCAGCCAGATCAGTACCCGCGGAACTCGCCAGTTTTGCTTTCAGGGCATCGACATCCTTCTCAAGCTGGCGATTGCGGTCCAGAACCTGCTTGACCTTGTCGACGACAGAATCACGGGTGCCCTTCACCAGACGTGCGGTCTCGCGCAGCGTACGCTCGGTTTCATCAACCCATTCCAGCGCACCCAACCCGGTTACAGCCTCAATACGACGAACGCCAGAGGAAATGCCGCTTTCGGAGGTAATGCGGAACAACCCGATATCGCCGGTACGGGCAACGTGAGTACCACCACACAGCTCAACAGAGTATTTGTCGGTACCCATGGTGAGCACCCGTACTACATCACCGTACTTCTCACCAAACAGAGCCATCGCGCCTTTTTCCTTGGCGGTATCCATATCGGTAATGTCGATATCTACCGGCGTGTTCTCCAGGATCTGCTCGTTAACCGTACGCTCGATTTCTCTCAGCTGCTCCGGCGTCACGGCTTCAAAATGGGAGAAGTCGAATCGCAGTTTGTCCGGGTCGACCAGCGAGCCCTTCTGGGTAACGTGTTCCCCCAGGATATTGCGCAGGGCCGCATGCAGCAGGTGCGTAGCCGAGTGGTTGCGCTTGGTGCGTTCACGACGGGCATGATCAATCCGCGCATCCACTTCCAGCCCGGGGAACAGCTCACCTTCAATCAGGGTGCCCACATGCAGGTGGTTATCACCTTCTTTGCGGGTGTCGGTTACCTGGAAGCGGCCACCGCTCCAGGTCAGCAGGCCGGTATCACCCACCTGGCCACCAGACTCCGCGTAGAACGGCGTGCGCTCCAATACCACCACACACTCATCACCCGCTTCCGCGTTACGCTCCTCGCCGTTGACCAGCACCGTGCGGATACGTTCATGACCATCAACGTGGTCATAACCGGTAAACTCGGTCTTGCCCTCAATCGTGATGCCGGCGGCATTGTAGTCGATACCAAACTTGCTGGCGGCACGAGCCCGGTCGCGCTGGGCCTCCATGGCTTTTTCGTAGCCTTCGTAATCCAGAGTCAGACCACGCTCGCGGGCAATATCGTTGGTCAGATCGACCGGGAACCCATAGGTATCGTAAAGAGTAAACACGGTTTCACCGGGAATCTCGGTACCCTTCAGCTCCGCAATGTCCTGCTCCAGCAGGCGCAGACCTTTATCCAGGGTCTTGGCGAACTGTTCTTCCTCCTGCAGCAACACCTTTTCGATCTGCTTGCGACTACTCACCAATTGCGGATAGGCCTCGCCCATCAGTTCAACCAGAGCGCCGGTAAGCTTGTAGAAAAACGGCTGGGTAGCACCGAGCTTGTTGCCGTGGCGAGCTGCGCGACGAATAATTCGGCGCAGAACAAAGCCGCGCCCTTCGTTGGACGGCATCACGCCGTCGGCAATCAGGAAGGCGCAAGAACGGATATGATCCGCCACCACGCGCAGAGACGCTTCTGTGGTGGCCGCACCACCCAGGATCTCGGATGCCGCCTTCAACAGGTCCTGGAACAGGTCGATTTCGTAGTTACTGTGAACACCCTGCAGAACCGCAGCAATCCGCTCCAGCCCCATGCCGGTGTCCACCGAGGGCTTGGGCAGGTTCAGCATCTCGCCGTCGGCCGTGCGGTTGTACTGCATGAAAACCACGTTCCAGATTTCGATGTAGCGGTCGCCATCTTCTTCCGGGCTGCCGGGAGGCCCACCTGCCACATCCGGGCCGTGATCGAAGAAAATCTCGGTGCACGGGCCGCAGGGTCCGGTATCACCCATCTGCCAGAAGTTATCGGAGGCGTAGCGGGCGCCTTTGTTGTCGCCGATGCGCACAATCCGTTCCGCCGGCACACCGATCTCCTGGTTCCAGATATCAAAGGCTTCGTCGTCTTCGGCGTAAACCGTTACCCACAGCTTCTCCTGGGGCAGGTTGAGGTGCTGTTCGCCAGTCAGGAACGTCCAGGCAAAATTAATGGCCTCGCGCTTGAAGTAATCGCCGAAGCTGAAGTTGCCAAGCATCTCGAAGAAGGTATGGTGGCGCGCTGTATAGCCCACGTTTTCCAGATCATTGTGCTTGCCGCCGGCACGCACACATTTCTGGGAGCTGGTCGCTCGTGTATAGTCGCGCTCCTCGCGGCCGAGGAAAAGATCCTTGAACTGGTTCATCCCCGCGTTGGTAAACAGCAGAGTGGGATCATCGTGGGGTACCAGTGAACTGCTGGGCACAATGGCATGCCCTTGCTGCTGGAAATATTCGAGGAATGCTTGTCGCAACTCTGCGGTTTTCATAGACCTTTGATACCTTTCGACCTGATACACCTTGCCAGACACCCGCCGAATGAACCGCCGGGTCTGAGGTTAAATGCGATTACTTACATGCGTGTGCAAATCGGCTACTCTAGCACACGCCGAGAACTTGAAAAACGTGAAAACTCACAGGAGACGCCATGCCCCGACGCTTTCATGAAGCCGATGAACTTCTGCCACCGGCGACCGGACTGAAACGTGCCCTGGCCATCATTTACGATGGACTGATCAGTATCGCCGTGCTGCTTGTCGCCAGTTGGGTATACACCATGATTGCTGGATGGATTACGGGCTGGGATCGCTATGAACAAATGGCCGAAGCCGGTGAAATCTCAGGAGATCCGGGGCTGACCTTCGTTCTGTTTCTGGTGTTGTATCTGTTTTTCGCCTACTTCTGGACCCGCATCGGCCAGACCCTCGGCATGCAGGTATGGCGCGTTCGCATCGAGAATCTTGATGGCACCTCCGTGAGCTGGACCCAGGCCCTGATTCGCTATGTTACCGCTGCGATCGTCGTTTTCCTGAGCATTCTCGGCGCCTACTACCTGGGCGCGCTGACGTTGCTGCTCAGCATCCCGGCCATCATCGCGTTGTTCTATCCCATCAATGGGCTGTCGCTGACCGACCGCACCTCCAACAGCGTGGTTGTTCAGGTGGCCAGGCCCGAGAAGAAATAGGTCTGGCGCTACCCCGCCCGACGCATCAGGACGGCTCCGACAATACCGTTAACAACAATCGGAGCCAGCACTGCAATCAGCGGATTAAAGCCATAAACCATACTCATCGGCCCCAGCAGATCCTGCATATACTTGAACAGCAATCCCACCAGCAGACCGGTAAATACCCGGAACCCCATGGTCACAGACCGCAGTGGCCCGAACACAAAGGAGATGGCGACCAACACCATAACCGCCGTGCCCAGAGGCATCAGTGCCTTTTTCCAGAACGCGAGCCAGTATTGCGCCGCACTCAGCCCCTGCTCTCCGAGATAGGCCGCGTAGGTATACAGGCCCGTCATCGACAGATTCTCCGGCTTCACAATCAGCACACTCAGCACGCTCGGCGACAGGCCGGTCTCCCAACGCAGTGACGCACTCACATCACGCACGGTCCGCTCCGGCTCAATGCGAGTGGAGGTCACGTTCTCCAGCAACCAGTAGTCGCCCTGGTAGATGGCACGCTCGGCGAAGCTGGCAACCCGCAATTGCCGGGCATCGTCAAACCGGAACAGCGAAACCCCATGCAACACACCGTTTGGCTGAACCGCATTCAGGTGCATGAAGGTATTGCCTTCCCGATGCCACACCCCTTCCGCGGAAGCCACGCTGCTCCCCGCACCCAAGGCCACCGCCTTGTCACTCTGGGCAATACGTTCGGTGGTCGGCGCGACATACTCACCAATCGCCACGCCGAGCAGAACCACGATCAGCGCCGGCTTCATGGCAGACCAGACAATGCGTTTGAGCGACACGCCGGCTGCCCGGATCACCGTCAGCTCCGAGGAACTGGCCATGGAGCCCAGGCCGACAAGGCAACCCATGAAGGCCCCAAGAGGCAGGTAATCGTAGATTCGCCGTGGCAAAGTCAGCGCCACATACCACAGCGCCTGCAGGGTTTGATATTCGTTGCGCGTGTCTTCCAGTTCAGCAATGAATGCAAAGATCACATCCAGCGACAACACCACAACCATAACCAGGAACATGGCGCCGCCAACAGTACGCATCACATAACCATCGATCTTATGCACGCTGGCGCCCCTCCCTCTCAAGACGACGACGGTTCAGCCACCCGGGGCCAAACTGCAGCCACAGGCCGAGCGCCAGGAACAGCGCATGCACCCAGAGCATACCCACCCATTCAGGCACCTTTTCATCCGCCAGCGCATCCCGCGCCACAATCAGTAGGCCCAGATAGGTGATGTAAACCAGCATGGCTGGCAACAGATGGAAAAACCGCCCCTGCCGGGGATTCACCCGGCTGAGCCGCACGGCCAGCAAGGTGACGATGGGCACAATCAACGGTAACGATATTCGCCAGTGCAAGAGAGCCCGGTCTTCCGGATCATCCGAGTTCCAAAGCGCTAGCGTACTCAAGCCTTCCTCCAGCTCTTTGCTGCCCTCCTGGCCGCTGACAATCTTCAAACCGTAGGCTTCAAATTCAGTGACATTGTAATCAAGCTGGCCGGGAGCCCCCTGAAAACGCCCGCCATCTTCCAGCACCAGAAACCGGCTGCCGGTTTCCTCATCAATGAACTGGGAGCCAGACTCCGCAGTGATCAGAGTGACACCCTTACCGTCCTTGTCGTACTCGGCAATAAACACCCCCTGCAACTGGCGCTTGTCGTCGCTCAGGGCCTCGGTGTAAGTAACCCGATCGCCGGAGGTAAAGTCCTGAAACCGCCCCGGGGCCAGCATTTCAAACTCGGTGGCCTTTCGCTGCTCGTTAAAGATGTGCTCCACCTGTTTCATGCCCCAAGGAGAGATGTAAAGGCTCATGGCCCCCACCACCAGCATGACCGGCAGCGCTCCAAGTAACGTTTTCGCCAGCAACTGCTTTTCACTCACACCGCAGGCGAACAACACCGTCATCTCGCTTTCGAGGTACATCCGGCCATAGGCCAGCAGAATTCCGATAAACAGGCCCAGGGGCAGAATTAATTCCAGAAACCCGGGGAAACGATACCCCATAATCGCAAACAGGACGCCGGCCGCAATCTCGCCCTCAGCAGCATCGGCCAGATACTTGATAAAACGCCCACTCATGAACACCAGCAACAGAATGCCTGACACCGCAAGCATACTGACCATGATCTGGCGAATGAGGTAACGGAAGATAATACTCAAATCAGTCTCTCTGGCGGCGCCGTCATTGGAGATGGAGGTTAAGGAGAACAGCGCGTATTCTATGTAACCTCGCCGACGAATGACAGTACGGGGCCTACACGATAAAACCATCGTAACGAAGCGGGCACCCGGCTTGATTAATAAAGGCTTTGCCCCAATCCTTATGAGCATTGCCATCAACATTCAATTCAATTGAATAAAGCACAATCTGACAACGGAGTTGCCATGAATTTCAGCCTGAGCAGCAAAGCCATCACAGCCACCAAAGCCGACTGCCTGGTTATCGGCCTGCCTGAGAAAGGCGAGTGGCCAGAATCCACCAAAGCGGCAGACGACGCGCTGGGCGGACTGATCAAGCAACTCGAGAAAGCCGGCGACCTGACCGGCAAGAACGCCTCCGTGAATACCCTGCCCCTGGTGGATCAACCCTGGCAGCGCGTTGTGGTAATTGGCACCGGCAAAGATGCAGACCGCACAGCCACAGCCTATCGTAAGAGCCTGATTGCCATGACCGGCGCATTGAAAGATGGCCCCTCCAAAAGTGCACTGATCAGCCTGACCGATACTGCGGTTCAGGGCGAAGCTGCGATCAGCTCTGAAGAAGCCCGGCTCAACCTGATTGGCCGGATTCTGGAAGACCAGCTCTACACCTTCACCGAATTCAAAAGCGACAAGCCTGCCGCCCGCAAACTGAAAAAAGTTGTGGTACAGGCATCCGGCGCCGGCAAGTCCCTGAAAGATGCTTTCAACCTTGGCCTGGCCACCGGCCGCGGCATGAACTACACCAAAGACCTGGGCAACACTCCACCCAACATCTGCCACCCGGTCTGGCTTGCCGAACAGGCCAAGGCCATGGCCAAAGACTACGACTCCATCCAGACCGAAGTTCTGGACGAGAAGCAGATGGAAAAACTGGGCATGAACACCATCCTGGCCGTAGGCAAAGGTTCCAAGCAGCCTCCGCGCCTGATCGTGATGGAATACCGTGGCGGCAAGGCCAAAGACAAACCCTACGTACTGGTGGGGAAAGGCATCACCTTCGATACCGGCGGCATCAGCCTCAAGCCTGGCGAAGGCATGGACGAAATGAAATACGATATGGGCGGTTCTGCCAGCGTTTTCGGCACCATGAAAGTCCTGGCTGAAACCAAACCCAAGATCAACGTGGTTGCCGTGATCGCTGCCGCTGAAAATATGCCAGACGGCGGTGCCTCCCGCCCCGGCGATATCGTCAAAACCCTGAGCGGCATGACCGTCGAAATCCTCAACACGGACGCCGAAGGCCGCCTGGTACTGTGCGACGCCCTCACCTACGTGAAGAAATTTGACCCGGCAGCCGTGGTCGACATGGCCACTCTCACCGGCGCCTGCATTATCGCCCTGGGCAGTCACGCCACCGGCCTGTTGTCCAACAACGACGAGCTTGCGAACGAACTGCTCGCCGCCGGCGAACGCACCGGCGACCGCGCCTGGCGCCTGCCTCTGTGGGACGAATACCAGAGCCAGCTCGACAGCAACTTCGCAGACATGGCCAACATTGGCGGCCGCCCCGCGGGCACCATTACCGCCGCCTGCTTCCTGAGCCGCTTCGCCAAGGACTACCGCTGGGCCCACCTGGATATCGCGGGCACCGCCTGGAACTCCGGCAAAGCCAAAGGCGCCACCGGCCGCCCGGTCCCCCTGCTGGTCGACTACCTGATGACCCATGCAGGATAACCAGCCAAACCCTTCCCCGGAGCCCGGCAGCCTCGCTGCCGGGCCCTCCGGCCAGGACGACAGAAACCAGCGCTACTGGTTCCACATCCTCGCCCAGAACACCCACGCCGCCCGCAACCTCCACGCCGCCAAACTCGTGGACAAAGCCTGGCAGCAGGGCGACCGTGTGTGCGTTCTTTGTGACTCCGAAGAACAGGCCCAGGACCTCGACGACCTGCTGTGGAGCTTCACCCCCGAAGCCTTCATCCCTCACAGCATCGCCAAAGCAGCAACCACAGCTTGTACCGACCCCGTTGGCATTTTGCTCTACCCGCCAGCCGCGGTGGACTGGGATACCGTGATCGTCTTGTCCTCAACCCTGCCTGAAGACGCTGACCAATACCGCCGCCTGGCCCTGGTTGCCCATAATGATCCGGCGGTATTGAACCAGGCGCGGGGGCATTACAAGCAGTTGCGGGCACTGGGCATTGAAGCTCGGGTGCATGATATGCGGAAACGCTAGCCAGGTTCGCCGCGATCAAGACGACCATGTATAATCGTCCGATTCAGAATTTCCCTATGTGAATCAACCAAAACGGTCACTGCATAATCCCATGGAAAAAACCTACCAGCCAGAAAACATCGAGCGCCAGTGGTACGAAAACTGGGAATCCAAAGGCTATTTCCGCCCCAGCGGCGAAGGCGACTCCTACAGCATCGCCATCCCGCCACCCAACGTGACCGGCAGCCTGCACATGGGCCACGCCTTCCAGCACACCATCATGGACACCCTCACCCGCTTCAAGCGCATGCAGGGCCGTAACGCACTGTGGACCGTCGGCACCGATCATGCCGGCATCGCCACCCAGATGGTCGTCGAACGCAAACTGGCTGCAGAAGAAGACAAAACCCGCCACGATCTCGGCCGGGAAGAATTCATCAAGCGCATCTGGGACTGGAAAGAACACTCCGGCGGTACTATCACCCGCCAGATGCGTCGCCTGGGCAACTCCGTGGACTGGAGCAACGAACGCTTCACCATGGACGATGGCTTCTACAAAGCCGTACAGGAAGTGTTTATCCGCCTGTACGATGAAGGCCTGGTGTACCGCGGCAAACGGCTGGTGAACTGGGATCCGAAGCTGCACACCGCCATCTCTGATCTGGAAGTCGAAAACAAGGAAGAAAAGGGCTATTTCTGGCACCTGCGCTATCCGCTGGCCGACGGCCAGAAAACCCAGGACGGCAAAGACTACGTCATCGTCGCCACCACCCGCCCGGAAACCATGCTGGGTGACACCGCCGTAGCCGTCCACCCGGACGATGAGCGCTACCAGCATCTGATTGGCCAGCACGTTCTGCTGCCGCTGGTTAACCGCCGCATTCCCATCGTGGCTGACCACCACGCCGATCCGGAAAAAGGTTCCGGCTGCGTGAAGATCACCCCCGCTCACGACTTCAACGATTACGCCGTAGGCAAACGCAACAACCTGCCCATGATCAACGTCATGACGCAGGACGCCAACATTCGTGAAATCGCCGAAGTCTTCAATGCGGACGGCACCGAAAATTCCGAGATTAACAGCGCCCTCCCGGCCGCCTATGCCGGCCTGAGCCGGGAAGCAGCCCGCAAGCAGATTGTTGCCGACATGGAACTGGCAGGCCTGGTCGAGAAAATCGAAGACCACGTGCTGAGCGTACCCCGCGGCGATCGCTCCGGGCTGATTATCGAGCCGATGCTGACAGATCAGTGGTTTGCCGACGCCAAGACTCTGGCCAAGCCGGCTATTGAAGCGGTAGAAGACGGTCGCATCCAGTTCGTACCCAAACAGTACGAGAACATGTACTTCGCCTGGATGCGCGACATCCAGGACTGGTGCATCTCCCGCCAGCTCTGGTGGGGGCACCGGATTCCTGCCTGGTATGACGCTGAAGGCAATATCTATGTGGGCCGGAGCGAGGCTGAGGTTCGCAGCAAACATCAGCTCCCGGACACACTGGAACTCAAGCAGGACGACGATGTACTGGACACCTGGTTCAGCTCCGCCCTGTGGACCTTCGGCACTCTGGGCTGGCCGGAAATCACCGAACGGCTGAAGACGTTCCACCCCACCGACGTGCTGGTGACCGGTTTCGATATCATCTTCTTCTGGGTTGCCCGGATGATCATGATGACCATGCACTTCATGAAAAATGAAGACGGCACCCCACAGGTACCCTTCCATACCGTGTATGTCACCGGTCTGATCCGGGACGAGCACGGCGACAAGATGTCCAAGTCCAAGGGTAACGTGATCGACCCGCTGGATATGATCGACGGCATCAGCCTGCCGGACCTGCTGGAAAAACGCACCGGCAACCTGATGCAGCCCAAGCTTGCCGAGAAAATCGGCAAGCGCACCGAGAAGGAATTTCCGGAAGGCATCGCCGCCCATGGTACTGACGCCCTGCGTTTCACCCTCGCCGCCATGGCGACCACCGGCCGTGACATCAACTGGGATATGAAGCGCCTGGAAGGCTACCGCAACTTCTGCAACAAACTGTGGAATGCCGCCCGCTATGTGCTGATGAACACGGAAGGCGAAGACTGCGGCGTGAACAATGAGCCGGTGGAACTGTCACTGGCAGACCGCTGGATCATCAGCGAACTGCAGCACTGCGAGCAGGAGGTTATCCGTCACCTGGACCAGTACCGCTTTGACCTGGCCGCCTACGCCCTGTACGAGTTCATCTGGAACGAATACTGCGACTGGTACCTGGAACTGTCCAAACCAGCCCTGAGCGATGACAGCGCCAGTGCCGAGGCCAAACGGGGCACCCGTCGTACCCTGGTACGCGTACTCGAAGCCGTACTCCGCCTGGCGCATCCGATCATGCCGTTCATTACCGAAGAAATCTGGCAACGCATTGCACCGCTGGCCGGCAAGCAGGGCGACAGCATCATGCTGCAGCCCTACCCGCAGCCGGATGCCAGCAAGCAGGATGCGGCCGTGGCTGCCGATATCGAGTGGCTGAAAGGCGTGATTGTAGCGGTGCGTAATATCCGCGGCGAGATGAACATCTCCCCGGGCAAGCAGGTACCAGTACTTCTGAAAGGCGGCAACGCCGACGATCAGCGCCGCCTGAACGACAACCGCCAATTCCTCATTTCCCTGGCCAAACTTGAGAAGCTGGAATGGTTCGAGGGCGACAAAGCTCCCATGAGCGCCACCCAACTGGTAGGAGAAATGGAAGTGCTGGTGCCCATGGCCGGCCTGATCGACAAGGACGCCGAACTCAAGCGCCTGGACAAGGAGCTGGAACGCCTGAACAAGGAAATCGGTCGCCTGGAAGGCAAGCTGAACAACGAGAAGTTCACCGCCAAGGCACCAGCCGAAGTCGTAGAGAAGGAAAAAGAGAAGCTGAAGGATGCCCAGGGCAGCCTGCAGCGGCTCAGTGCGCAACGGGCAGAAATCGAGGCCATGTAAGGCCATGATCGCCATCCTCGGTGCCGGCTCCCTGGGCCGGCTCTGGGCGGCAACGCTACCTGCCGGGCAGGTAGCGTTTGTGCCCCGTCCGGGGCAGGCCCCTGCCCCCGTCTGTTATCGCTTTCAGCCCATTGACGGCGAATCAGGCAGTACCATTATTCCCTGGCTACAACCCGGCCAATCTCCTGATCTACTCCTGGTGACGACCAAAGCCGGCAACACTCTCGAAGCCCTCAAGGCGGCCCTGCCCTCCATTGCCAAACAGACTCCCATTGTGTTGTTCCAAAACGGGCTTGGGAGCCAGCAGCAGGTCACCGAAACATGGCCGGACCGGCCGGTACTGGCCGCATCCACGACCGAAGGCGCAAACCGGCCCGCCCCCGGGCTGACCGTTCACGCTGGCCGCGGCACAACCTGGGTCGGTGCCCTGAACCCGGCGGGGGACCCATCGGTCGAATGGGTTGCCCAACAGCTCGCCAGCAGCGGCCTCATGGTCCACCCTGAACACGACATACTGGCAAGGCTCTGGCAAAAACTGGTGATCAACGCCGGCATAAACGCCTTTACGGCCATTCTGGATTGCCCCAACGGAGAGATTCTGACACAACCGTTTTACCTGCAATGGATTGCCCCCTTGTGTGAGGAGATCAGCCGCCTGCTCCCTGCCGCCGGACAACCGCAACAACCCCCGGAAAACCTGCGCGAGACTATTGAGACTGTCGCCCGCAAAACCGCCGCCAACACGTCTTCCATGCGGGCTGATGCACAGGCAGGCAGAACCACGGAAATCGACTTCATTAACGGTTACCTGGCGCGGCTCGGCCATCAACATGGCATACCGGCACAGGTGAACCAAATGCTCGCCGAACAGGTACAACAACTGAACTGACTTTTACCAGAGGGAGCAAGACCATGGGCAATCGCCTGTCGAAGATCTACACCCGAACCGGAGACGACGGCTCTACCGGCCTGGCCGATGGCAACCGTATCGCCAAAAATGCCCAGCGAGTGGAAGCCATGGGTATGGCCGATGAGCTGAATTGCCATATCGGCGTTTTGATTGAGACGCTTCCATCTGGCGACCGTCTGATCGATACCTTCCGGCGCATTCAGCATCACTTGTTTGATCTGGGCGGCGAATTTGCCATCCCGGGCAGCAAGGTGATCAGCGACAATCACATTGAGTGGTTGGAGCAGACTCTGGACGAGTACAACACCGACCTGCCGCCGCTAAAAAACTTCATCCTGCCCGGGGGCTGCCCTGCCGCAGCGCAATGTCATCTGGCACGGGCGGTCTGTCGCCGGGCCGAGCGCGTGGTGGTGGCCCTTGGCCACGAGGACTCCATCAATACTGCCTCGCGTCACTACCTGAACCGGTTATCCGATCTGCTGTTTGTCATCGCCCGGGTGCTGGCTCGCCGGGATGGCAGCCAGGAGATTCTCTGGGAGCAAAAAAAATCCGGCCTCTGAGGCCGGATTTTTCACAACAACAATTGCTGATTACACCTTGAATGCTTCCACCAGGCGCTGAAGCGACGCGGTAAGCTCCGACATCTGCCTGGACGAAGCCAGAGTCTCTTCGGCGTTGGAGGCTGTGCTCTGGCCAAATTCGCCAATGCGCTCCACGTTGGCATTCACGTTCCTGGCCACGGCCGACTGTTCCTCCGCCGCCTGGGCAATCTGGTGGCTCATATCCACGATTTCGGAAATGCCCGAGGCGATCCGATCCAGCGCTTCGGTCACTTCACCAGACTTCTGTACCGTCTTCTCCGTGGCATCGTGACTTGAGGTCATGGCAGATACCGCCTCTTTTACACCACCCTGAAGCCGGGAAATCATGCCTTCAATTTCCTCAGTGGACTTGTGGGTACGCTGGGACAATGAGCGAACCTCATCCGCCACCACCGCAAAGCCACGCCCCTGTTCTCCCGCCCTCGCTGCCTCGATGGCCGCGTTCAGCGCCAGCAGGTTGGTCTGCTCGGCAATCGCTTTAATCTCAACCAGAACCTGACTGATATTGTCACTGTCCGCACTCACCCGATTGATGACATCAACGGCGCCAGCAATCTCCGTCGCCAACCGGTTAATGGTCGCCACGGTATCGGCCACCACTTCCCGGCCCTTCTCGGTATCTTTCTCGGCATTCCCCGCACTATCCGCCACCCGGTGCGCACTCTCGGTGACTTCATTGACCGCTTCCACCATCTGGCCCATGGCCTCGTTGATCTGACCGGTCTCTTCCATCTGTCGGGCCACGGCCTGACTGTTAGCCGATGCGGTGTCATTCACCCGGACCGCCTGCTGATCAACATCTGCCGTTGTAGAGCCCACCGACCGGACAAGCTCAGCGATACGATCGGTCATGTTGTTGAACTCGGAGGTGAGCTCACCCAGTTCGTCCCGGTTGTTCAACCGGATATGGGTGGTCATATCGCCGGCGGCCACATTTCTTGCAGCTTCGCTGAACCGGTTGATGGCAATCCGCACAGACATAAAGAAGCCCACATAGAGGTAGACCACCACCAGCATCACAGCAATCAGCGCCACCAGAATCAGAGTGCGCTGCCCGGTCTGGCGGGCCAGGCGATCCTCAAGATTACCGGCAACCACATCGAAGATACGATCGCTGAGGGTATCGTAATATCCCATCTGCGCCGATACGGTCTCGTCGAATTCCTGCCAGGGCAGCTCCAGGCGCATAGGCGTAATGACATTCAGATCCAGCTCATCACGCACTGTCATCAGGCTCTCTTCCGTGCGGGTCAAGGCACCGCTCGCACTCTCTGCCAGTTGGGGCGACGCCTCCACGGCAACGGAAAGGGCCGGCGAAAGCAGCGAACTGCGGTTGGTCAACTGATCGTAGATTTCATTCAGGGTTTCGCTGAGTGCATAGCCCACCTGACCTTCCACCAGCGCAAAAATACCGTATGAACGGGCGCGGCCAACAACGGTGCGAGACTCAGGCAACGCAGAACGCACCAGCCCTAACAGCAGCAGGTTTTCCCGGGACGCATCCTGACCCAATCCGCTGATTTCAATGGTCGCCGGCAGCAAGGCCATCACCTTCTGCACAAACTCCTGGTAGTACTTGAACTGGGGGTCAATGTTGCCCTGATAGTTATCGTTGGCTTTGAGCGTCTCCCATTCTTCTCTTACAACCAGGATCTGCTCCTGCCAGGAGCCGGAGGTGTCAAAAGAACGCTGTGGTTCGGCGAGATCTGCCAACAGGGCATCCATGCGACTGGCCGCTTCGTTGGCTTTTTCGAGCAGGGGCTGTTCGTCTTTCAGAATGCCGGGGGCCTGATAGTCACGGTAATCCATCGCCGCCACCAGCAGGCGCTCCACCTTCTGGAGTTCTGCAAGACCTTCAATGCCGCGGGTCATGGTCTGAACCGACTGGTTAAGCCCGGAAATCACCAACCAGGAAAGCACGATGATAGGGCCAAGAAAGAGAATGCTGATGAGGCTGAATTTGTAAACCATGGGCAGCCGATTCATCAGTGCTACAGCCGGATTGATTATATAGTTCACAGAGCCCTCGCTGCTTCTAACAACTGAATCTTTATTCTTTTGTTTGATTATCGCCCGTTGCCGGAAAAACTTAATCACTATTTAGTGTTATTCTGTAATCCGTTTTTGCTTTCCGGCTAGGCCATGCCTGCGATCACCAGCAATGCAAACGCACATATCCACACCAGCATGCTCCGGTTGAGGAGGTCCCTTATAGCGCTGAGGCTCCGCCCGCCAAAATCGGGCCACTCTTCCGGGTGCAACTCCGAAAAGCGCGCAGGATCAAGTGCATATCCAGTTAACGACCCGTTGGCGGAAATCATGAGCACATCCGCGGTCTTTTTCCCGAATCCCGGGAATACCTTGCGTATTTCCCGGGACCAGCCGGCCAGGTCACCGGCGAGCCCGAATGTGCATGACAGCAAGCGGGAAGGAATCCAGCCGATAAGCCGGGCTGCCCGCTGATAGCGTTCCCGCGCGGCCGCCTGCGGCCATTGGCCCGCCAGAGCTACAAGCCCTCGAGCCAGAAAAGCCAGCGCTATGCCGCCGACGGCATACCAGAAAACCACCAGGAAGAAACGCTCGAAAACCGAGACCATCAGCGCCCGCGACACCGACAGGTGCATGGCTTCTGGCGATAGCGCCGCTCCTCTTTCGGAGGCGGGCAGGCGCTCTTGAACATGGTGCCAGGCAGCCTGCATATCTCCGCGCCGCCAGGCATCAGAATAGGCTCGCAGCACCTTGCGCCAGCCCGGCGCCCCCATCAGCACCACCAGCAGCAACAGTTCAAGCGGATACAGGGCATAGCGGTAGCCCGCCTCACTGGACAGCGCCCACGCGCCAGCGAGCGCCAGAGAAGGTAACACAACCAGCAGCGCCCCTCTCCAGACTGACCGCTCCTGACCCGCTTCTACCCGGCCCCAACGATGAAACCAGCGACGCCAGATCTCATCGCTGGCCAGGTGGTCGGCGCGGTCCAGCCTGCGGCGAGTCACGTACGCAATCAGAAAAACAACCAACGACATCAGGCCATCTCCTCGTTCGACAGCAGTGCCCGGAAGCGAGACCACTCAAACGCGGGCCCTGGATCGGTTTTTCGGCCCGGAGCAATATCACTGTGGCCGGCAATGCGACCCGGCGTGATTTCCGGCCAGGCTGTCATTGCCAGGAGCGCCAGACGCGCCAGCGCACGGTACTGATCATCGGTATAGGGAACGTCATCCGCACCTTCGAGCTCGATACCAATGGAGTAGTCGTTGCACTCCTCCTTACCCTGAAAACTGGAACGGCCAGCATGCCATGCCCTGTCCAGACAGCTGACAAACTGAATAACGGAACCATCCCGGCGAATCAACGCGTGTGCAGACACCTTCAGCTCTGCGATCGTTTCAAAATAGGGGTGGACAGCAGTATCCAGACAGTTACAGAAAAAATTCTCGATGTGCGGGCCGCCAAACTGTTCCGGCGGCAGGCTGATGTTGTGAACCACCAGCAGTGAGATAGAGGAACCGTCCGGGCGGGGACCAAAATTGGGCGACGGACACCAGCGCACGCCGGGGAACCGGCCACTGGAACGCAAAAGTGCTGCCGCATCTTTCAGGGAGTGTGGGTGATGATCGTTCTGGATACTAGACAACGTGTTTCCATCGGCGCAGGGGACTCATGCAGATGATTGAATCACAAAGCGCCCATGGATGCCACGACGTCGCCGGTGCCCGGCGCGGGCACTCAGTACCGGAGATCAGTCTTTTCGGTTATGACGCAGGTTGTCGATGATGGACTCCAGCGCCCGATCAAAGATCAGGCCGTCATCCAGCATGGTGATCGCCTGCTCCTGCAGAGCAATCGCCAGGTCATCCCGATGATATTCCGCCACCTTCGCACCACTGCGGTTAACAAAGATGTACTTGCCGGTGGCCTTGATGAAGGCCGCCAGCTTGCAACGGACCCTGGTCTCGTCTCTGGCCATCTCAACCCAGGATCCAACTCTCAGGCCGTCCGCCTTCGCCAGCCATTCCGCCGACGCTACTGGTGATTGGATCTCCGCGGATTCCTCGGCGACGGCTGCCGTCTCAACGCCGGCTGAGATGTCAGCAGGCTTGACTGACGCAGGTTCAGTCACCTCGTCAATCACCTCCGGCGCAGGTTCCGATTGCTCGGGAGTTTCCGCCGACTCTGCCGGAGCTTCAGGTACCTCAAAATTCTCAATCGTGGGTGCCTTGTCTTCAACAACCGGCGCGGTCACCAGTTTCTGGAAAACATCGACATGGGCAAGCTCCAGGTCCCGGATGGCCGCATCGGTTGCAAACGGATCCCAGGAGATCTCCTGAAGCGCCTTGCGGAGCTCTTCCACCACCTCTGGAATCATTCGCAACAGTTCCGCCCGGGTATCAGAAGACACCGGTCGCGGGTCAACACTCCACACCAGCCGCTCGCTGATAGCCTTTGCCTGCAGCCAACGCTCGCTTTCTTCACCCTCGCGCAACACCACCCACTGCAGGTAGCGGGTCCAGGGCTCGTTCAGCACCTGTAAAACCGGCTCGGGAATGTCCCGGCCTGCCGTGTGCTCACGGATAACATCGGTAGCAGCCTGACTGGCACGTTCCTGCCGGGCGCGTCCTTCTTCGGCATCCCGAAGGCGCTGCTCAACCAGCTCGCGACGCCGGCGATCCAGATCCATGAAGTGACCAAAGTCCTTCAGCAATTCCTCGAACAGCCCTACCTGATCGGTGTATTCAGTCAGCACCCGACCCACCACTTCCTCAATCTTTTCCCGAAGCGGATCACGCATTCCGGCACGTTTCTCGCTCCAGCCAATGGCGGCCAGGGCAAGTTCGTTGAGGAGCTTGCGAACCGGATGGCCACCACGATTGAAAAAGTTCTTGTCGCTGAGTGCGACCTTGAGCACCGGAATCTGTAGCCGCCCGATCAGCGCCTTCATGACCGGATGCAACTGACGATCTTCGAGAATAAAATCAAACAGCATTGAGACCAGATTGATCACATCACTGTCGACCTGCCCTACTGAGAATCGCTTCCCTTCCGGACCCTGCAACAGCGGCTGTAACTGCTGGCGCAAAGGCACCACATTGTCGCCTTCACCCTGCGGCGCTGCGCCCTGCAGTTCGTTCAGGCGCGCCATCAGACGATCGGTATCCAGAACAGCGCCGGTTTGTGCCATACCGGCACTACTGGTCTCTCCCTGGTGCAACAGCGCACTTAGCTCACTGAAAGTAGGCGACGGTCCATGGCCATTGGCAGTACCTTCGGCAGCCGGGGCTTCCTGGGCGGGCGCTGGCGAACCGCCTGCCTTTGGCGCAATGCGACCCGGCGCTACCTGAGCACCACCCACCGGAGCCCGCTTCATGTCAGGCAGCACGCCTGCGGCGATCAGGGTTTTGTTGCATTCCTGGTAGAAATCGCTGAGCTTGTCCACCAGCAGGCGCTCAAACAGCTTCAAAACCACAAGCTTGGCACGGATATCAATATCCAGATCGGTGCAAGCATCCGAAATAGCGCCACAAATGACTTCCGGGCTGAGAGGCATTTGATCGTCAGAGAGATCCAACTGTGGAACAAGATGGCGAATCCGAGCCGCCAACATCCTTACCGGCTCCTGGTATCGATTCCGCAGGCGATTGGTCAGGTTATCTATCGCTACCTGCTGTTCAAGGTCAGAGTGATCCACCAGGCTGAGGGAGTCCTGGTCCACTTCTTCCAGTGAACCACCGGAGCGGGCAGGTTTGAACTTACCCAGCTCATTGAAGGCCTGGCTGACGTATTGCAGGACTGACACTGTCATTGCCTTCCGGCGCAGTCGCAGCTCCCGCATGGCGTCGAAGTAGGCAGTCTGGTCCTGGTTGGAGCCGGCCCGGTCTGCGAGGGCAAACAAACTGTCGTCAGCCTGTTCGAAAAAACTGGCAAGTACCGCCTTGAGTGACTGACCCGATATGTCACGCAGTCGCACCAGCTCTACCGGTAACGAGAACCGGCTCACCGGCTTCTGACCGGCCAAGCGGACTACCTTGTTATCGTGCGCCATGTGGATGCTCCGGAATCGATCAGCTGATGGTACTTAAACCTTTATAGGATTACATCATACGGGCGAGTGTCGTCACCTTGTGTCAGAATTTGTCACCTTTTGTGTCAGCAGGAACTGCATCACACTTCAGACCACTCACACCTCCATTTGGCGAATCGATAGCGCTGGCAGTAGAATTGCCCTCCACAATTTTCCAAGCCACCATCAACCTCCGGACGTCCCAATGATTTCTGCCGAACTGCTGCGCCAGGCCCGTATCGAATCCGTTGCCCAGAGTCTGCGGGAAGACATTGGCGATGGCGACATCACCGCCCAGCTGATCCCTGCCGAAAAACTGGCAACAGCAAGGGTAATCACCCGGGAAGACGCCCGCCTGGCTGGAAGCGCCTGGGTGGAGGAGGTTTTTCACCAGGTGGATCCGTCAGTGACACTCCAGTGGCAGTTTCACGATGGCGACGACGTGCCCGCCAACGCCGTGATCTTCCGCATGCAAGGCCCGGCCCGCTCGCTTCTGACCGCCGAACGCGCTGCTCTTAACTGGTTGCAGACCCTGTCTGGCGTGGCAACAGCCTGTGCCCATTACGCTCGCCGGGTGTCCCATACCAACGTACGCCTTCTGGACACCAGGAAAACCCTGCCAGGGCTGCGACTGGCCCAGAAATACGCGGTGACTTGCGGTGACTGCGACAATCACCGGCTGGGACTCTGGGACGCATTTCTAATCAAGGAAAACCACATTGCCGCCTGCGGCTCCATTGCCAATGCGGTCGCCGAAGCGCACCGCATTGCACCAGGCAAACCCGTGGAAGTGGAAACCGAATCGCTCGCCGAACTGGACCAGGCCCTTGAGGCCGGGGCAGACATCATCATGCTGGACGAGTTCTCGCTTGCCGACATGGCTGAAGCGGTAAAACGGAATGCCGGAAAAGCCCGCCTTGAAGCTTCCGGTGGCATCAACGCGCACACGCTGGTGCCCGTTGCCGAAACCGGCGTGGATTACATCTCGATCGGCGCACTGACCAAAGACGTACGAGCCATCGATTTGTCCATGCGCCTGGAGTAATCCAGTCCCGGAATAATCAGCGGCCTCCAGAGGACAACAGCCGATCCATCTCCTCAAGCGCTGAGATCAGCTCACGGCCGGACTGCTCACGCCCACGGAAATGCTCTTCTGCCATGGGCGCAATACCAGATACCTCTGGCAGCGCGTGACCGGCTTCCACCAGCGCCTTCATTTTTTCAAGAAACACGAACTGCAGCCACTGGGTGAAGTCCATGGTATCCAGGCAGAACGGCTGGGTACTCTGGAACGCCTCCGGTGGCAGGCTTTCTGTCTGCCAGACACCCAGTTGCCGAAGTTCAATTTCAATCTGCAGCAAACCGTCGGTCACCTGATCCAGGTGGCGTGCTTTTTCACTCATGGGATTCCTCTCAGTCTGCCAATGGCTCCAGCTCAACAGACTCCCCATGCAGCACACGGTATAGGTCCTCATACTGGCGTGTGAGCGTGTGTTTCGGAGCCATGTGAATCAGCGGTTGGCGACTCTGGTGTGATTCTTTCATCTTGACGGAACTGGACAGGCGTACCGGCAGCACCGGCAACCCCTCCTCCGTCAGCTCCCGGACCAACTGCCTGGGCAGGCTCGCCCTTGGCTGGAACTGGTTTGCAATGATGCCCTCAACAACCAGCTCCTCATTATGATCCTCCTGCAATTCGCGGATTTCATGGAGGATGTTGTAGAGCGCCTGGCGGGAGAAATCATCGCAGTCGAACGGGATCAGGCAGCGCTGGGCAGCAATCAGGGCAGAACGGGTGTAGAAATTCAGGGCCGGAGCGGTATCGATATAGATCTCATCGAAACTGTCGCTGAGCTTTTTCAGGAACTCCCTGAGCTTGTAGATCTTGTGCTTGGCTTCGAGTTTGCGTTCCAGAAAATCCAGCTCAGGGCTGGATGGCAACACGTACAGGTTGTCGAATGACGAGGCGTGTACAAACTCGTCAGGTCGACGATTGAAGACACTGAAGGCGACCGTCTGCTCCAGCAGATCGGCAACGGTGTCTTTCAGTTCAGCCGCCGGCTTGCCCAGCAGGTAGTGGGTGGAGTTGCCCTGCGGGTCCAGATCCACCACCAGGGTACGCTTTCCTCTTGCAGCGCTGATGGCCGCCAGATTACAGGTGATACTGGACTTGCCAACGCCACCTTTCTGATTGAATACAACCCGTCTCATGTCGTCTCTCCAATGGCCTTTATCGTTATTAATCCCTTTACCGCTACCATCCCATCACAGCTTTAACAAACGGAATGGTTAAACGTCGCTGGGCCTGCAGCGAATTCTCATCCAATGTATCCAGCAGCCCCAGCAGATCACCCAGCTTTCTAGGGGCCCTGCGCATGATGAAGCCGGCAACATCCTCACTCATCACCAGCCCGCGCTGCTCTGCCCGGGCCATCAGGATTCGCTGCCGATCCTCATCCCGGTACACGCCCAACTGAATGAGCAAGCCATGCGCCAGACGAGATCCCAGGTCTGCCAGTCCGAACGGCAGCGAAGCGGGCACCTCGGACAGACTGACCACCAGCAGACCATTACGATCCAGCACCCGGTTGTACAGGTGGAAAACCGCCTCCTCCCAGCCGGGATCACCCGCGGCATGCTCCAGATCGTCAAGACAGATCACATCATGACTGTCCAGGCCCGCCAGGGCGTCCGGGCCGAACGGCAGCAGCTCGACAATGCTGATGCAGACGGCGGTTTTTCCCATCTGCTCGGACTCATGGCAGATCGCCTGCAACAGATGACTTTTGCCGGTATCGGAATCGCCACAGACCACCACTACCGGAAGCCCCGACGGCTCCCGGCACACCAGCTCCAGCCGCTGTGCGGCCGAACGGTTACGGTCACCGTGAAAATTGTCGAAGCGGGCATCGTCCCGGAGCTTGACCCCCAATACCATTTGTGAGGCTTTCATGACCGCTTCGCCCTCCAGGCCCGCAAACTCCACACTGCCACATAGTGCCCCCCGCTCACCAGCGCGCTGACGGCAACCAGCCAGATCCCGGTGTCGATGACCCAGGGCTGCATGGGCAAACCCGCCAGCAGGATGATAATGGCGAGCGCCACCAGTATCTGGACAAACGTGTTGATCTTGCCCGGAATACTGGGTTCCATATCGAAGCGGCCGATGCCGTAATGAAAAGCCAGGCCGCCGCAGACAATGACAAGATCCCGACCCAGCACCAGGGCAAACAGCCACAGCGGAAGTACACCGGTAATGGTGAGCATGAGGTAGGCCGAAATCAACAGCGCCTTGTCCGCGAGAGGGTCGGCCACAGCGCCAAGCCGGGAGCGCCAGTTGAAATGACGGGCCAGAAACCCGTCAAAGGCATCGGTCAGTGCGGCAACGAAGAATATCACCAGAGACAGCCGATAGTTACCTTCCAGCAGCGCGCCGGCGAACGGCACGATCAGCACCATTCGCAGGAATGTCAGTGCATTCGGGATCCAGCGCCACTGCTTAGAACTCACCGGGCTGCCTCCATCAAGCCATCAGTTTCGGTCGCCGCCAGTGGCGCCGGGAGCGGGTTGCCAGCGGTAATAAAGTACCTGGTACAAAGACTCAAAAGCCTGTTCGGCATCCTGCTCATCGCCCGGAGCCAGGGGCTGATAGCTGAACCCAGGCGTCGAAGCACTATCCTGCGCATCCGTTCCGGCCGGTGCTTCGGTTTCATTGCGGGAACCGGGCTCGCCTGTTTGTGCCTCACCATCCCCGTCCGCGCCAGCAGTCTGGCTGTTCTTGCTGGCCGTTATCGGCTCTGCAGGCTGCTCCGCCGGCACAAATCGTGCGTCCAGCGCGATATGCTCCTTCAACTGGTCAAGTTCTCCAGAGAATGCTACCTCCACGGTCAGCCGGTTGCCACGAACCCGTGACGCACCAACAGACACTACCGGAGTCATGTCCTGCAGGGCCCGGGTCACCTGACCGTAATCTGCCAGCGTCGTTACACCCTCAAGCACCATATCAACTTTCGGAGCCTCACCCGCCTCGCCGGCTGTAACCGCATATCGGCTGGCGTATTGCTCTGTCCAGCGATCGATCAAAGCTTGCGCCAACTGTTCCGGCGTATCGGCATTGACCGACTGCTCACCCGCATCGAGCCCCATGCCTTCAACCACCCAGCCTGCGCGCCATTGGCCGCCGGAACGACTGATACGCACCAGAGCCAGGGCGTCGTGGGACAGATCGTCTGAAGCTTGTTCGATGCGGCCGACAAACTGGCCCCACAAATCCGACAGCAAGGCCCGGTCACCGGCATAGGTCTCCGGCGGGAAGGCGATGGGCAGACCGCGATCGGCCGCTGCTGATAAGAGATGCTGGGCCCAGAGCCCCTCGTTACTGCCCGGCGCTGAATCCGCTGAACGGGTCAGTAATTGCCGGTCTCCCCGGTCTTCCACGGCAATCCAGGCCAGTGTCAGGGGGCGGTTGGCGCCCCATACCGGCGCCTGCACAGACGCCAGCGCGCGGTTAACCCCCACGGCCCCGAAACTCATCTGCAAACGCGACTGCCCCGCGGTACGGTTCACCTGATAAGACAGCAACATGGACTCGGCGTCTGCCAGTACCTCGTCTATCCCTTCGAGTTCCAGCACCTCACGGGTCCCGGACACCCTCACCATTACCTGACGCAGCCCTTCAGCGTATCCGGCCTTCAAGGCATCCGCCGAGGTGCCTGCAACCGGAACATCGGCCGTGTAAAGTCCCGACACGCTGACCGCCGATGCCGGGCCGGCCGAGAGTACCCAACAGACTGCCGCCAACAGAAACGCAGCAACTCGCCCGTTCCTGGCTGTTTTCACTGATTCGGTCATGAAACACCTTGCCATTCCCATGGTTGGCGCACAGGATACACCATCACCAGAGCCGAGAGTAGCAAGCACAGGTTGCAGTCAGGCAATCTGAAACCGGCAATATTGCCTGTGCTCCCAATTCCATTTGGAGCCCCCGTGCGCACCTGTTAAAATCCGCGCCTTGACTCACAGGCCTACGGTTATTTTCCATGAGCGAACAGAAGCCCTCCCTGACCTACCGCGATGCCGGCGTGGACATCGACGCAGGTAACGATCTTGTCAACCGAATCAAGAGTACTGCAGCGCGCACCCGTCGCCCGGAAGTACTCGGCGGCCTCGGCGGTTTTGGCGCCATGGTATCGATTCCGGCAGGCTACAAAGAGCCCGTACTGGTTTCTGGCACGGACGGCGTAGGCACCAAGCTTCGGCTTGCCATGCAACTGCAGAAGCATGACAGCATCGGCATCGACCTGGTGGCCATGTGCGTGAATGACCTGGTGGTCGGTGGCGCCGAGCCGCTGTTCTTTCTGGACTACTACGCAACCGGCAAACTGAATGTTGACGTTGCCGCCCAGGTAGTAGAAGGCATTGGCCAGGGTTGTGAGCAGGCCGGATGTGCTCTGGTTGGTGGCGAGACCGCCGAGATGCCGGGCATGTATGAAGGCGACGATTACGATCTGGCCGGCTTCTGTGTAGGCATTGTGGAGCGTGACAAGATCATTGACGGTAGCCGCGCCCAGCCGGGTGACGCACTGCTGGCCCTGGGCTCCTCTGGCCCCCACTCCAACGGCTACTCGCTGATTCGCAAGATTATCGAAGTCAGTGGCGCAGACCTGAGCCAGACAATGGGCGACACCACACTGGCCGACGCCCTGATGGCACCCACACGCATTTATGTGAAGAATCTGCTTCAACTGATTCGCGAAGTCGATGTTCGGGCCCTGTCGCACATTACCGGCGGCGGCCTGCCCGAGAACATCCCCCGGGTACTGCCCAAAGGCACCATAGCCGCACTCGACACCCAGAGCTGGGAGCTGCCCCCGGTATTCCAGTGGCTTCAGAATGCCGGCGGCGTAGCCCGGGAGGAAATGTATCGCACCTTTAACTGTGGTATCGGTATGGTCATCTGTGTACCGGAAGACCAGAAGGCACTGGCCATGGACACCCTGAATGCCATGGGTGAAAAGGTATGGCAGATCGGCGTAATGGAAGCAGCCGAATCCAGCGATGCCGAGCCCGTTGTTCGCTACGCACCGGGGCTTTTGACGGCATGAAGGCAGATCCGGCCCCCGTTCCGAAGATCCTGGTGCTCGCCTCTGGCAGCGGTACCAACCTCCAGGCTTTGATCGACGCCACCCGGGAACGCGACTTTCCGGGTGAGATCATTGCCGTTGGCTGCAACAAACCGGGCGCGTTTGCCCTGGAGCGCGCCGCCCAGGCCAATCTCACCACCTTTGTGGTCGACCATACAAAATATGGCTCCCGAGAAGAATTCGACGCCGCCCTGCTGGCCGAAATCCTTCGCCACAATCCGGATCTGGTGGTGCTGGCCGGCTTCATGCGTATTCTGACCAGCGACTTTGTCCGCGCATTCCGTGGCCGGATGCTTAACATTCACCCTTCCCTGTTGCCGGCCTACACCGGACTGAACACCCACCAAAGGGTGCTGGAAGCCGGCGACCGCACCCACGGTGTATCCATTCACTTTGTGACCGAGGAACTGGACGGCGGGCCCGTCATCGCCCAGGCGGAAGTTGCCGTGGCAGAGGATGACACTCCGGAGTCCCTGGCGGAAAAAGTTCAGCAACAGGAGCACGTGCTCTACCCTATCGTTGTGCGCTGGTTTTGTGAGGGTCGCATTCAGCTGGGCGCTGAGGGCGTTATGTTTGACGGCGCGCCAATCGAGCGCCCCATGCGACTACCGGCGAACTGAACAGATTGTCATCACATGGCCTCGCCGAACCAACTACACTGTCGCTAGCGTAGACGGTCAAAGAGGCTTTTTGATGTACACAGACAAACCCCACAAAGCACGTTTGCAGTTTTGGGCAACCCTCATTGTCGGCATGATTGCACTGCCGGCGTCCGCCGGCGATGTTGATTATGCCCCTCTGGCACCCTATGAGGCCCGCTACACCGCCTCCATGTCCAAGGGCGTCAGCCTCAACGGCGAAGGTGTTCGGGAACTGACAGACCAGGGCAATAACGTCTGGCTCTACCGTACGGATGTCGACTCCTTCATCGCCGATATCAACGAATCACTGATTTTTCGCTGGGAAGATGGCCAGGTAATTCCCCTGCGCTACCGCTATCACCTCTCCGGCTTCCTGATCAAGGATCGCAAACAGTCCATTGATTTTGACTGGCAGGCAGGCACTGCCACCGGCAGCTATCGCGGCGAGAAGTTTGAAGTCGAGTTGCGGGATAAGACCCTGGACCCACTGGGCTACCAGTTACAGCTCCATCAGGATCTCAAGGCGGGCAAACGCGATGTCACCTACCAGGTGCTGGACAAGGGGGATTACGACGACGACCGCTTTGCTGTCATCGACGAAGATAGCCTGAGCGACAATGGCCGCACCATGAACACCCTGAAGGCGGAAAAGGTCCGGGACGAAGACTCCAAACGCCAGACCCTGATGTGGTTTGATCCGGCCCGGGATTACCTGCTGGTTCGCCTGCTCCAGGTAGAGCCGGACGGCAGCGAGTACGAGCTGAAACTCAAAGACGCGACACTGGCCGACTAACCGGCCAGTCCCTGCTCGGCCCACACCGCTTTTACTTCTTCAGCAATGATTCTCAGGCCCTCAGCCACCCGGGCATCGTCCTGCGAATAGGTGACCCTGAGGCACTCATGGCGATGACGCCAGCCATCCTCGGGCAAGCCCGGGAAGAAATAATGCCCGGAGACCACCAGCACACCCCGAGCCTTGAGACGCTGATAAAGCTCCAGACTGGAGACTGGCAAATCCGGGAACCAGAGCCACAGGAACATGGCGCCTTCGGGCTTGTGGATGTACCAGCGGCAACTGTCTTCGCCCATGGCGTCCCGGAACACCGATACCGCCCGCTCCATTTTTGCTTTATAGAACGGGCAAACCACATCCCGGCTCAGGGACAGAATCTCTCCGGAGCGCACCAGCGGTTCTGCCAGCATCGCACCAAAGCTTCCGGTGGCCAGGTTCATGATGGCGTTGATACCCGACAATGCCTTGATAATGGACTCTTCGGCAATAACAATCCCGGTTCGCGCCGCCGGCAAGCCCAGCTTTGACAGGCTCAGACACAGGATAACCTGCTCGTTCCAGCTCGGCTGCGCGTCGACAAACAGCAGGCTCGGAAATGGCGTTCCATAGGCTCCGTCGACAATCAGCGGAATATCGTTTTGCCGGGCCAGTTCTTCCAGCCGGGCCAACTCCTCATCGGTGATGACGTTTCCCGTGGGGTTTGTGGGCCGGGATACACAGATAGCGCCGGTTTCTCCGGTCACCTCCACGGCGTCAAAATCCACCCGATATTTGAATTCATGGGCATCGGTGAAGGAGATGTCCGGCTGTACCGCGTGGAACAGCCCTTGCTCAATGCCGGCATCGGCGTAGCCAATGTATTCAGGCGCCAGCGGCAACAGGATATGCTTGCGATGTCCATCACCGTAGTCACCACCAAACATGTTGAAAAGCATGAAGAAGGCAGCCTGACTGCCGTTGGTCAGCGCAATGTTTTCGGGCTTCAGGCCCCAGCCGTATTCCTGATTCAGCAACTGGGCCAGGGAGGCAATAAACTGTTTTTCCCCCTGAGGGGGGTCGTAAATACCCACCAGCCGACGTACGTCCGCTTCACTGGAGGCCATCTCCGCCAGAATGCTCTGAACTCTCTGCTGGATCTCCGGAATGTGGCCGGGGTTACCACCGCCCATCATGATCATGTCCTCACCGGAGGCCATGGCATTCCCGAGATCGTCCATCAGGGAAGTAATGCCGGCATCAGCGGTGAATTTACGACCGAAAGCAGAGAGTTTCATGATTCATTCCGTTCAATAAAGTACTGAGGGAGGTTACAGGCAGTGTAGCTTGGTTGCCTTATGTCAGCCTTCCAGGGAGATTCCCAGATTGCTGACACCGTCGTTGGCGGCACCGGCTCGGAGTTCAGCCAGGAAGGCTTCTTTGGGTGTTCGCTGCTTTTTCAGCGCCATGACGGTGTCACGCTGAAACAGTTTGTCGTCCTTGAGCAGGGGGTGGTGTTCAAACACGCGCACCAGTTCGTTTTCATCCATTCCCTCACCTTCGGACATTTCAACAAAATCCATGACGGTGCGGGTCGCCAACTGGGAAGCTTCGGTGGCGCGATGCTTGTTCGGATTCAGGCGGTTCAGCAGCGCCTGCTCAAGCAACTGGCAGAAATCGAAGGCTGGGTAGACACCGTAGGCATCGTACTCATCCACATTGGGGCACAGGGTTTCTAGCTTACTGAGCAGCTGCGGAATTGCGGCATCGGCCACGTCTTTCTGGAGCATGTCCCAGGCCAGATCGAGCAACTGGCGCATCTTGCCGCCGGTTTTCAGGCCAACGGCGTCGGCGAACAGGGCGTAGTTGGGAAAGGAACGTTCGGCCAGGGCCAGCAGGAAGGCGCATTCGCGCCAGCCCTGCAGCTGTGAGACGGCTTTGAGAAACTGGTTGGCGTTCATGTCCTGGGCAGGGTCACGCCGGTCTGGCCAAGGTACTTGCCGCCGCGGTCTTTGTAGCTGGTTTCACAGATTTCGTCGGATTCGAAGAACAGCATCTGGGCAACGCCTTCGTTGGCGTAGATTTTCGCTGGCAAATTGGTGGTGTTGGAGAATTCCAGGGTTACCTGACCTTCCCACTCCGGCTCCAGCGGGGTGACGTTCACGATGATGCCGCAGCGTGCATAGGTGCTTTTGCCCAGGCAGATAGTAAGTACGCTTCTGGGGATGCGGAAGTATTCAACGGTGCGCGCCAGGGCGAAGCTGTTCGGCGGGATGATGCAGACGTCGCCGGTGTAGTTGACGAAGCTGTTTTCGTCGAAGTTCTTCGGGTCTACGGTGGCGCTGTGGACGTTGGTGAAGATTTTGAATTCGTTGCTGCAACGTACGTCGTAGCCGTAGCTTGAGGTGCCGTAGGAGATGACGCGGCCTTTTTCGCTTTCCCGAACTTGTCCGGCTTCGAAGGGTTCGATCATGCCGTGCTGTTCGGACATCCGGCGGATCCACTTGTCGGATTTGATGCTCATGGGTGAATTCTCGTTTCCAGCTGGTGGGAAAATTGGGGCGTAGTTTACCTTGTCGTGCGGTGACTGTCGAAGCCTCGACGCTCTCGCTCTTCGCAGCCTGCGAGCAGAACCAAAGGAAGTGTGGGCTGCTTTCCAAAAAACGCTACAGCAGGTGGCTGCGACATCAGGCCCTTCTGTCCAAAAACCGCTACGAGCACTTCCCTGTGCGCTTCTCTCCGGCCATCCATGGCCTCCGACATTTTTGGACAGAAGGGCCTGACGTCGCGATCCGACAGCGGAGTTTCAGTCCCTTGGCACCGGATCTTGGTTAGTGCTCAGTTACGGAAACACTGGAAATCGTCCCACCAAGATTCCGCTCGCGGGTGGACAGCTCCGCCCCCACCCTTCTGGCGATGTCGCGGTAGCGTCTTGCCACTTCCGAATCCGGCTCGGCGACCACAGTCGGAGCGCCGCTGTCGGTCTGCTCGCGGATGGTCATGTGCAGGGGTAGCTGGCCCAGGAGGGTGGTTTCGTATTCTTCCGCGATGCGTTCGCCGCCACCGTGGCCGAAGAGGGGTTCTTCATGGCCACAGTTGGAGCAGATGTGCACGCTCATGTTTTCGACCACACCCAACACCGGGATGTCGACTTTGCGGAACATTTCGATGCCTTTCTTGCCGTCCAGCAGGGCAATATCCTGGGGGGTAGTGACGATGACGGCGCCGGTTACCGGGACTTTCTGGGCCAGGGTGAGCTGGATGTCGCCGGTGCCGGGAGGCATGTCGATGATGAGGTAGTCGAGTTCATCCCACAGGGTTTGCTGGAGCAACTGCATCACCGCACCGCTGACCATGGGGCCGCGCCAGACCATGGGGGTTTTGTCGGTGGTGACGAAGGCCATGGAGTTGGCTTGCAGGCCGTGGGCCAGCATGGGGACGAAGTATTTGTTTTCGCGTACGTCCGGGCGTTTGCCTTCGGGTACGCCGAGCATCATGCCGATGCTGGGCCCGTAGATATCGGCGTCAAGGATGCCGACCCGGGCGCCTTCGGCGTGCAAGGCGAGAGCGAGGTTGACGGCGGTGGTGGATTTGCCCACGCCGCCTTTGCCGGAGGCGACTGCGATGATGTTTTTCACACCGGGGACGGCCGGCAGGTCTTTGTTAGTTTTGTAGCTGTGGATTTTCTGGGCTACGTGTACCTCGGCACTTTCAACGCCATCGACAAATTCCAGAGCGTTGGCGACGATCTGTTTCAGGCCACCAGCGATGCCTTTGGAAGGGTATGGCAGTTCGACCATCAGGGTCACGTTGCCGCTGTCGTCTGCGCTCAGGTTTTTCACGGCTCCCAGTTCGTACAGGTCTTTGTTCAGGTAGGGGTCCCGGTATTCGCGAACGGCGGCTTCTAGGGCCTGTTGGGAAATCTGGGTCATCGGGGTCTCCGGAATAAGCTCATAAGCTTGAATGCAGGTGAAAAATGATGGCTCGGAAGGTATCATCTGTGCCCGTTTCTGACCATATGGGGTCTTTACCTGGAACAATCAATTGCGATTGGCGCCGGAACCCCGTTTTTGTCTTTCCAACCCGACTCAACATAAGGTTCGGACATCACCATGACGCAAGCGAGCAAGCAACAGCGCGATATTCTGGTTACCAGCGCCCTGCCCTACGCCAACGGGCCCATTCATCTGGGGCATCTGCTGGAATACATTCAGACCGATATCTGGGTGCGCTTCCAGAACATGCGCGGCCACAACTGCTACTACGTTTGCGCAGACGATGCTCACGGCACCGCCATTATGCTGCGGGCCGAGCGTGAGGGGATTACCCCGGAGCAGCTGATCGACCGGATTCGTCAGGAGCATCAGGAAGATTTCGCGGGCTTTCACATCCGTTTCGACAATTATTACTCCACGCACTCGGAGGAGAATCAGTACTTCTCGGAGTACATCTACCGCCAGCTCAAGGACAATGATCACATTGCCACGCGCAAGATCACGCAGTTCTTTGATCCGGAAAAAGAGATGTTTCTGGCGGATCGTTTCATCAAAGGCACTTGTCCCAAGTGCAAAACCGAAGACCAGTACGGTGATAACTGTGAGGCCTGCGGCGCCACCTACACACCCGCCGAGTTGATCAACCCCCGCTCTGCGGTGTCTGGCGCCACCCCTGTGGAAAAAGAATCCGAGCATTACTTCTTCAAACTGCCGGAGTTCCACGATTTTCTGAGCAAGTGGACCCGCAGCGGTGCTCTGCAACCCCAGGTGGCCAACAAGCTGGCCGAGTGGCTGGATGCGGGCCTGCAGGAGTGGGACATCAGTCGGGATGCGCCCTATTTCGGGTTTGAGATCCCGGATGCACCAGGTAAGTACTTCTACGTTTGGCTGGATGCACCTATCGGCTACCTGGCCAGCTTCAAGAACCTGTGCAACCGCGAGGGCATCGATTTCGAGCATTTCTGGAAGAAGGATTCCAGTGCCGAGGTGTACCATTTCATCGGTAAGGACATTATCAATTTCCATGCCCTGTTCTGGCCTTCGATGCTGCACGATGCGGGCTTCCGCACGCCAACCGCGGTTTGGGCTCATGGCTTCGTGACGGTGAACGGCAAGAAAATGTCCAAGTCCCGCGGCACCTTCATCATGGCGCGGACCTACCTGGACCATCTGAACCCGGAGTACCTGCGCTACTACTTCGCCGCGAAGCTGACCGGCGGTGTGGATGACATGGACCTGAACCTGGAAGACTTTGCTGCCCGGGTGAATTCAGATCTGGTGGGCAAGGTGGTGAACATTGCCAGCCGCAGCGCCGGTTTTATCACCAAGCGCTTTGACGGCAAGTTGGGCAAGGTCACCGAGCAGGACAAGCTGAAAGAGTTTATTGATGCCGGTGAACAGATTGCAGAGTTCTACGAAGCCCGTGAGTTCGGCCGCGCCATGCGTCGGATTATGGAGCTGGCAGACATTGCCAACCAGTACGTGAATGATGAGCAGCCCTGGGTGATTGCCAAACAGGACGGCCAGGATGACCAGCTGCAGGCTATCTGTACCAACGCCATCAACATGTTCCGCCTGCTGATGACCTATCTGGCACCGGTACTGCCGAAGACCGCTGATGCAGCCCAGTCGTTCCTGAATTCACGTCTGGACTGGAACAACCGTGCCGCCCTGCTCGAAAACCACGGCATCGACAAGTTCAAGCCGCTGATGAACCGGGTGGATATGGATCAGATCGAAAAAATGCTGGAGGCCTCCAAAGATGAACTGCCGGCAGCCCAGGGCGACAGCAAGAAAGAGGCGGCAAAGGATCTCGAACCGATCGCCGAGGAAATCGAGTTCCCGGATTTTGCCAAGGTGGATCTGCGGGTCGTCAAGATTGTCAAAGCAGAGCATGTGGAAGGCGCTGACAAACTTCTTCGACTGACTCTTGACGTGGGGCATGGCGAACGCAACGTGTTTGCTGGTATTAAGTCCGCCTACAAACCGGAAGATCTGGAAGGTCGTATGACCGTGATGGTCGCCAACCTCAAACCCAGAAAGATGAAGTTCGGTATGTCCGAAGGCATGGTACTGGCGGCCGGCCCCGGTGGTAAGGATATCTTCATTCTGTCTCCGGATTCCGGCGCTGTGCCGGGCATGCGGGTGATGTAAAGCAGAGACTGAGACGCTCCGATGACAGAGTACTTACTGATTCTGGTCAGCACCATTCTGGTGAACAACTTTGTGCTGGTGCAGTTCCTGGGGCTATGCCCTTTCATGGGCGTTTCCGGGAAACTGGAAACCGCCATGGGCATGTCGCTGGCAACCACGTTCGTGCTGACCCTGTCGTCGGTGTGCAGTTATCTGGCCTACACCTATCTGCTGGCCCCGCTGGATCTCGCTTTCCTGAAAACCATCACTTTCATCCTTGTGATTGCGGTGGTGGTACAGTTCACCGAAATGGTGGTACGCAAGACCAGTCCGCTGCTGTATCGGGTTCTCGGGATTTTCCTGCCCCTGATCACCACTAACTGCGCGGTATTGGGTGTAGCCCTCCTGAACCTCAACAAAAACAATAACTTTGTGGAATCTGTGCTTTACGGCTTTGGCGCCGCCGTCGGGTTCTCCCTGGTGCTGGTGCTGTTTGCCGCCATGCGCGAGCGCATTGCCGTATCCGATGTGCCGGTGGCCTTCCGGGGCGCGGCTATCGGGATGATTACTGCAGGGCTCATGTCGCTGGCTTTCCTGGGCTTCACCGGCCTGGTCGCGGTCTGACGGAGCGGTTGTTATGTGGACGAGTTTCCTGATTGCCGTTGTGGTCCTGCTGGCGCTTGCCCTGGTCTTTGGCGGGCTACTGGGATTTGCCTCTGAACGGTTCAAGGTTGAAGGTAACCCACTGGTTGACCAGATTGACTCGCTGCTGCCGCAGACACAGTGCGGCCAGTGTGGCTTCCCCGGCTGCCGGCCCTATGCCGAATCCATTGCCAACGGCGACGCCATCAACAAATGTCCGCCCGGTGGTGAAAGCACCATCAAGGCGCTGGCCGACCTGCTGGATGTAGAGCCACAACCGCTGGACGCAGAACACGGTGTTGAGCAGGCCAAGCGGGTGGCAGTTATTCGCGAGGACGAATGCATTGGCTGCACCAAATGCATTCAGGCCTGCCCGGTAGACGCCATCCTGGGCGCCGCCAAGCACATGCACACCGTTATCGAGAGCGAGTGCACCGGCTGTGACTTGTGCGTGGAACCCTGCCCGGTGGATTGCATCGACATGATCACCATCGAGCCGGATATCCGTACCTGGACCTGGACACCTCCAGTGCCCCAAATCATCGCCACCGATCGCCAGGGAGCCAGCGCCTGATGACTCAGCTGTGGGATTTCACCGGCGGCATTCATCCGCCCGAGAACAAGCATCAGTCCACGGCCCGCCCGATCCGCAAGGCCGCCATGCCCGATCGCCTGGTATTGCCATTGCAACAACACATCGGCGAACCGGCAGAGTTGGTGGTTGCGGTGGGCGACCGGGTACTGAAGGGGCAGAAAATCGCAGACGTTACCAATGGCATGGGTGTGCCGGTGCATGCTCCCACTTCGGGGGTGATCGAAGCCATTGAACAGCGTCCGGTTCCCCACCCGTCCGGTATGGCGGACTGGTGCGTGGTACTGAAATCGGATGGCGAAGACCAGTGGTGCGCCCTGTCACCGATTGACGATTACAAACAACTTGAGCGGGAAGCGGTGCTGCAGCGAATTCGCGAAGCCGGCATTTCCGGCATGGGTGGCGCCGGTTTCCCTACCGATATCAAGCTGAGGCCACCAAGGGATCGCAAGGTCGATACCCTGATTCTCAACGGCGCGGAATGCGAGCCCTACATCACCGCCGACGACATGACCATGCGCGAGCAGGCCGCCGAGGTGGTTGCCGGCCTGAAAGTTATGGCGTGGATTCTCCGGCCTTCCCGGTGCGTTGTCGGCATTGAAGACAACAAGCCCGAGGCCATTGCCGCCATGCGCCAGGCAGTGGCGGGCACTCAGATTGAAATTGCGGTGGTGCCCACCAAGTACCCGTCTGGTGGTGAAAAACAGTTGATACAGATTCTGACCGGCCAGGAAGTCCCCAGTGGCGGTATTCCTGCCGATATCGGGGTGATGTGCCAGAACATCGGAACTGCAGTCGCCGTGGGCCGTGCTGTCTTTGAGGGCAAGCCGCTGATATCCCGTGTGGTAACCGTTACTGGCGAGGCGGTGCGGGAACCCGGCAATTTTGAAGTCCTGATCGGCACGCCGATCCATCACCTGCTCGAAACGGCAGGGATGTCGCAGGAACGTCTTGACCGGCTGATTCTTGGCGGCCCCATGATGGGGTATACCCTGACCACCGATTCCGTGCCTGTGGTAAAAACCACCAACTGCGTGATCGCGGCAACCGCGGCAGAACTGCCGGCTCCGCCGCCAGAGCAGCCGTGCATCCGCTGTGGACAGTGCGCCGAGGCGTGCCCCATGGAACTGTTGCCGCAGCAATTGTTCTGGTATTCCAAGGCGGGTGAATTCGAGAAAGCAGAACACCTGAACCTGTTCGACTGCATCGAATGCGGAGCCTGTTCCTACGTCTGCCCCAGCTCCATTCCTTTGGTCCAGTACTATCGGTTTGCCAAAGGCGAGATTCGCACCCAGCGCGCGGAACAGCTGAAAGCGGATCGCGCTCGCGAGCGCTTCGAGGCACGTCAGGCCCGCCTGGAACGGGAGCAACAGGAAAAGGAATTACGGCGCAAGGAGCGGGCCAAGGCTGCTGCCGAAGCTCAGGCCAAAAAGCAGGCGGAAGCAGAAATGGCCGCCGCCGATGGCCAGGCAAGCGACGACCGGGCAGCCAAAGCCGCCCTGGTACAGCAGGCCCTGGAACGCAAGAAGGCCAAAACAGCCGCCGACACCAAAGAGCAACCGGTACCGAGCAGCACTGAAGTGGCCGATGACAAACCCGACATAGAGGCGCTGGAGAAGCAACTCACCCAGGCAGAAGCCAAGCTCAACACCATGCAGGGCATGCTCGATGAGGCCCGGTCTCAGCAGGCGGATAATGTTGAGAAACTGGAACGTGCTGTCGCCAAGAACCATGATCGGGTGCAACGGGCTCAGCAGGCGCTTGATCAGGCTCGCAAGCAAGTGGCGGAAGAACCCGCGTCGTCTCAATAATTCAATCAGGCTGGAACTTCATGGCTCTTGTTCAACAGTCCTCACCCCATGCTCGTCGCGCGCGCCCCACGTCACGGGTCATGCTCTGGGTCATTCTGGCCGCTCTGCCCGGCCTGCTGGCCCAGACTCTGTTCTTTGGCTGGGGCAACCTGATCAATGTCGTCTGGTGCATTGCCCTGGCGCTGGGCTCTGAAGCCGCCTTCCTGAAGCTGCGCGGCAAACCCGTCGCCTTTTTCCTGCGTGACAACACCGCGGCGGTCACCGGCCTGCTGCTCGGGCTATCCCTGCCCCAGTTCACGCCCTGGTGGGTCTCCGGTATTGCCGTGGTCTCAGCAATCGTAGTGGCCAAGCAGCTATACGGTGGTCTGGGCTCCAATCCCTTTAACCCCGCCATGGTGGGCTATGCCCTGGCATTGATCTCGTTTCCGGTCGCCATGACCACCAACTGGGCCGAAGCAGCCACGCTCTGGGGCGGCGCGCCCGGCTTTGGTGAGACCCTCGCGAAGATTTTCACCGGGGGCCAGACCGCCGTCGACGGCTGGACCATGGCAACACCGCTGGACGAATACAAACACAAGATTGCCAGTCACACGTCAGTGGAAGTGCTCGGCCACCCCACCTTTGGCGACTTGATTGCCCGGGGCTGGGAGTGGGTCAATCTGGCCTTCCTGGCCGGCGGCGTCCTGCTGATCGCCCTTAGAATCATAACCTGGCATATTCCGGTTGCCTTCCTGGCCGGTATTGCCGCCATGAGCCTGGCCTTTGGCAGCAACGCCGACCAGTACGCGCCTTTGCAACTGCACCTGCTGGCCGGTGGTACCATGCTTGGCGCGTTCTTTATTGCCACCGACCCGGTTTCGGCAGCCACCAGCCATCAGGGCAAGCTGATATACGGTGCCGGCATCGGTGTCCTGGTGTACCTGATTCGCAGTTGGGGCAACTATCCCGATGCGGTCGCGTTCAGCGTGCTACTGATGAACTTCGCGGTTCCGTTTATCGACCACTACACACCACCCCGCACCTACGGCCATCACAAGGCCCGCCGGGGTGTCCCGGGCCGGAGTGGAGGTTGACCATGAGTGCAGTAACCACCGCCATCCGTCGAAGCGCAATCGGCCTGGGCCTGTTTGCCATTATTACCGGCGGCACCATTGCCCTGACTCAGGGGCTGACCAAAGACCGGATTCAGGAGCAGGCGGCCCGCGCCGAGGCCAGGGCACTGTTCGAGATTATTCCGGAAAGCCAGCATGATAATGACCTGCTGAGAGATGTGGTCACCCTGCCTGCCAGCGAGCGGCTACCCGTTGAAGGCCCCGTGCGGGCCTGGGTTGCCAGAAAAGCCGGCCGGCCTATCGGCATGATACTGCCCACCGTGGCACCAGACGGCTACTCCGGTAATATCCGCCTGTTGGTTGGGCTGGATCTTCAAGGCCGGGTATTGGGCGTTCGGGTCACCAGCCATAAGGAAACACCGGGGCTTGGCGATCGTATCGAAACCCGCAAGTCTGACTGGATCTATGCGTTTGACGGGAAGTCTCTCGGCAACCCTGCCCCCAACGCCTGGAACGTGAAGAAGAACGGTGGCATCTTCGACCAGTTCACCGGAGCCACCATCACTCCGAGAGCGGTGGTGAAAGCGGTACAGAAAACCCTGGTCTATTTTCGCCAGAACCGTGAGATCATCCGCGAACGGGTGAACGCGCCCCCGGAGCCCGGTAAGCGCCGCCTGTCTCCGGAAGCCATTGCCGCCGATACTCAACCAGCGGAGCACTCCTGATCATGAGCACGAAAACGTCCAGCGAAATCATCAAGGATGGCCTCTGGCACAACAACCCTGCCCTGGTGCAGGTTCTCGGGTTGTGTCCGCTGCTTGCCGTCACCAGCACGGTCGTCAACGCCATCGGCCTGGGCCTGGCCACACTATTGGTGTTAATGGGCTCAAACCTGTCGGTCTCCCTTATCCGGAACTTCGTCAGCGAATCCGTTCGACTGCCGGCGTTCGTCATGATCATTGCCTCGTTCGTAACCTGCGCCGAACTGCTGATGCAAGCGTTCACCTATGAGCTGTACCAGATTCTCGGCATCTTCATCCCGCTGATCGTTACCAATTGCGCCATTCTTGGCCGTGCCGATGCCTTTGCTTCCAAGAATCCACCGTTACCGGCCATTCTGGACGGCGCCATGATGGGGATCGGCTTCCTTGCGGTATTGATGACGCTGGGCGCTATGAGGGAACTGATCGGCCAGGGCACATTGTTCGCCGACATGCACCTGCTCCTCGGCCCCATGGCGGCGGATTGGGTCATCCGGCCGTTCGAACAGTACCCCGACATGCTGTTCATGGTGCTTCCACCGGGCGCCTTTGTGGGCCTCGGGTTGTTGATTGCCCTGAAGAACGGCATCGACAATCACCTCAAAGAACGCAGAAAAGCCGCCGAACCCGCTCCGGCCAGCACAGGTAGCAAACGGGTGCGCGTAACCGGCACTATTTCCTGAACCAGATCGGGCCAGCATGAACAAAGAAAAACGTACCGAGATTTTCTCCCGGTTGCGGGACGCTAACCCCAATCCGACCACGGAGCTCAATTACAGCACGCCATTTGAGCTACTGATTGCGGTCATTCTCTCCGCTCAGGCCACAGACGTAGGCGTGAACAAGGCCACCGACAAGCTGTTCCCGGTAGCGAACACGCCCGAGGCCATTCTTGCCCTGGGCGTTGACGGCCTGAAGGAATACATCAAGACCATCGGGCTGTTTAACAGCAAGGCCGAGAATGTGATCAAGACCTGCCGCATTCTGATCGAGAAACACGGCAGTGAAGTCCCGGCCCGGCGGGAAGACCTGGAAGCCTTGCCCGGCGTCGGCCGTAAAACGGCTAATGTGGTGCTGAACACAGCGTTCCGGCAGCCAGCCATGGCCGTGGACACCCACATTTTCCGGGTCTCCAACCGTACCGGTATCGCGCCGGGCAAGAATGTACTGGAAGTCGAGAAACGCTTGGTCAGGCTGGTACCGAAAGAGTTCCTGATGGACGCTCACCACTGGCTGATCCTTCACGGCCGGTATACCTGCACAGCCCGAAAGCCAAAATGTGGCGCCTGCATTATTGAGGATCTGTGCGAATTCAAGCAGAAGCGGGACTACCAGTAGACTGTCTTGAAAGCGAACTGACAGGAACAAAAAAAGCCGGCGAATGCCGGCTTTTTCAGATCTGGGTTGCGATCAACGCTGGCCCAGCATTTTCTCTTTCAGGTCTTCCTGGGCGGGCTTGTCTGACAGCCAGATACCAAACAGCGCCTTCTTGAACTCCAGGCCGCCAACGGTATCTTTCTGCTCGCCGTTCTTGAGTACGCGAACGCCTTCGCCGGGCAGGTAAACCAGATCAAACACATCACCTTCGGTGATCTCTTCCTGGAATACCGCCATGAACTGGTCCACATCCGACTGGATAGCAGACAGGTCACCATCGGTGGATGCCTTGAAGCCGTCCATGGTCGCCTCAGTCATGCGCTCGCTGGTGATCATCCCCGAGGTAATGTGCAGCGTGATGGCCTGGGGCTCATCAGCGTTGATAACCGCTTCGCCATCGCTCACCTGTTCAGGTACATAGAGACCACCCACATAAAGATCCATAAACCACTTGGAACGGGTGCCGGCGCCATTGAGCTTGAGTTCCTGCCCCATGGCAGAATAGGTATCGGGCACATCGACGTCCCCTACGGTCAGGGCGGAAGCCGGGGCTGACAGAACACCGGTTAGCAAAAGGGATGCAAATCCTGCAGTAAGAGCCTTCTTCATAGTCCTTTCCTTTCGATCGTTATTATTGAGTGTTTCATTCGACACCAGGGCGACTCCCTAGATCTGCCCGGTGGCCCATTCTAACAACGAACTTTGCGGGCTGATCGCCACCTGGTTCTCATTTGCCGCCACATTTAACAAAAAAGCCGACCATGTTTCCATGGCCGGCTTTTTCACTGATCTCGTCAATCCAGTCTATTTGAACAGCAGACTTCCGGACAATCCCTCTTTCTCAAGGATCTCCCGCAGGCGACGCAAGGCTTCCACCTGAATCTGCCGCACCCTTTCCCGGGTCAGGCCAATCTCCTGGCCAACCTCTTCCAGGGTACTGATGGGATAGCCCCTCAGCCCGAAACGGCGGGAAAGCACTTCCTGCTGTTTGTCGCTGAGCTGATCAATCCACTTCTCCAGGCATGAACACATGTTGTTGTCCTGCAGCAGATCCGCAGGATCCGACGCGCCCTCATCGGCCACGGTATCCATCAGGGACTTGTCACTGCCAGCCCCGATCGGAGTGTCCATGGAGGCAACGCGCTCGTTGAGGCCGAGCATGCGTTTTACGTCGTCAACCGGCTTGTCGACCATGCGGGCAATTTCTTCCGCGGTCGGTTCATGGTCCAGTTTCTGGGTCAGCTCACGGGCGGCCCGCAGGTACAGGTTCAATTCCTTGACCACATGAATCGGCAGACGGATGGTGCGGGTCTGGTTCATGATGGCTCGTTCGATGGTCTGGCGAATCCACCAGGTAGCGTAGGTGGAGAAACGGAATCCACGCTCGGGATCGAACTTCTCAACCGCCCGAATCAGCCCCAGGTTGCCTTCCTCGATCAGATCAAGCAGTGTCAGCCCACGGTTGACGTAGCGGCGCGCAATCTTGACCACCAACCGGAGATTACTCTCGATCATGCGCTTACGGCCGCTCTCTTCGCCTTTACGGGCAAGCCGCGCGAAGTACACCTCTTCTTCCGGAGTAAGCAGGGGAGAAAAACCAATTTCGTTGAGGTAAAGCTGAGTGGCATCCAGCTGCTTCTGGTTGGAGTAGTACTTTCCCTGTGCGGGAAATCCGTCTTCGACTTCTGCAGTTTCGTCTTCAGCAGAAGCTTTTTCAGGCTTGTCTTCGGCTAACAGCTGATCGTCGGCGTCTTCCAGATCTGCTACGCGATCAATGATGATATCTTCCTGTTCTACTGACATTGTTTACCCCGCCTCTCAATAATCCTGTTGTCACCCGCTACTTCTTTTTATTCCGGGAGTGTTTCAGTTTTGGTTTTCTTCAGGACATTTACTTGTTGGCTGGCAATTACCGTTGCCGTTTTTGTTCTTCTGTTTCGCGGTTTCAGTCAGGCTGTTGGGTAATACCCTGCGGGCCTCGGGCCCGTGCGCGTTTTTCAGCGCCTTGGCAAATACCTGGATGGATCTACCGGGTTGCCATTCTTGCGTATCTCGAAATGCAACTTCGGTTTGTCGGTTCCGGTACTGCCCAGTTCGGCGATTACCTGTCCAGCTTTCACACCCTCCCCTTCCTTTACGAGAATTTTCCGATTGTGTGCGTAGGCGCTCAAATAATGTTCGTTATGGTTCACGATAATCAGATTGCCATAACCTAGCAACCCGTTTCCTGCGTATACCACGCTTCCATCAGCCGCCGCCTTGACAGCATCACCGGGATTGCCGGCGATATCAATGCCTTTATTGACTTTGCCAGACGAAGAAAAATTTGCAATTACAGTGCCAGAATGCGGCCAGTGCCACCGAACATTGGCCACCACCTGACTACCGGATGACCTGGCCGTCGGAGCGGAGGTCGCGGGTTTGGCTGCCGGTTTCGACACCGTCGCGCGGGCACCTGAACGGGAAGGAGGGGGTGATGACGCGGGCCTGGAGGGCGCGGTCGTCCGCGCGGTCTGGGGGATCGTACCCTTGCGATCAAGTCGAAGCACCTGCCCCGGACGAATATTCCAGGGCGGCCCGATGCCATTGGCATTACCCAGCTCCCGGTAGTCCCGGCCGTACTGCCAGGCGATCCGATACAGGGTTTCGCCCTTTTTGACCACATGGGAGCCCCAGTAAACCGGAGGGTTATACAGATCGTCCTGATAGATTGCACTGGTATTGCAGCCTGAGAGCACAAGCACAGCGACGGCCAGGAGCGCAGTCATCATGGCCCGGAACAATGGAGGGCTCCGGCGCTCAGAAGCCGGGACTTCAGACCACCAAACGGGGAAATGCTCAAATTGAATGCGCCCGTTAAAAAGAGTCACGTATTAAAAGCTGCCCGGTTATGAAAAATCCGTCTTAAGAATCGCCCTGATTCTATCCAGTTTCTTATCATTCAGGACTAACTTACTAATATATTGCACGATTATCGGGCAATTCCAAGTTACCCTGTGCACAGGATTGTTACCCTCGGGAACAGTCTTTTTGTGCGCCAGGTAACGTTTTCTCTTGCTCAGGCCGAACCACTCTCCGCAGGCGTTGCCTTTTTGCCGGCCAATTCAATCACTAATACCAACGCCAGCCCGAGCGCCGCCATTAACACCGCCAGCAGAATCTGGGGATCCTGCCCGTAAAGCGTTGTCCAGGTTTCCGGTGTCACCGGGGTCTGGCTCAACGGTACCTGATGCCCGGCACTGTTGGTACGCCAGCTGAGGGTTTCCTGCCAGGGCCAAACCTTACTCAAGGCGCCCACCATAAAGCCGGTGAGCAGCGCTAACACTGTGTCGTGAAAATGCCGAAAGGCCAGCGTAATCAGGCGCGCAACCGACAACAAACCAATCAGGCAACCCAGCACAAACAGCCCCAGATGGATCAGTTCAAGATTTTTGATCGCGGCGAGAACGGGGGCGTACATGCCGATAATCAACAGCAGGAAGCTGCCAGAGATTCCGGGCAGAATCATCGCACAGATGGCCAGCGCGCCAGCTCCAAGGAAGGCAATACCCGTGGGAGCAAGTTCACTGGCCGGTAAGGTCGTCACCCACCAGGCAAAGACAGCCCCCGCCACAAACGGCATGAGCAAACCCGCCCGAGGGCGCTGGATCTGCTGACCAACATGCCAGACCGAGGCCACGATCAAACCGAAAAAGAAGCTCCATATCAGAACCGGCTGGGTTTCGAGCAACCAGGTAATAACAGAGGCCAGACTGGCAACACTCGAGACAATCCCCGCCAGCAGGCACACCAGAAATGTTCCGTCGATGGCTCGCCAGAAGCCGGCCAGATTACCCCGCACCAGTTGGCGCACAAAGGCTACGGGCGCGGCACTGATGGCCTCCAGCAGGCGGAAGTAGATACCGGTGATGAAGGCAATGGTGCCACCGGAAACACCTGGCACAATATCCGCGGCACCCATCGCCATGCCCCTCAGAAATATCGCAGGCAGGCGATGATGATACTCAGTCTGGTTCTGGTCTGTTTCCGACACCGACGGTTCTGACATTAACGGATAACTCCACCCAACAAAGGCACAAAATGCACCGGTTCAAGGTTGTGGCGCTCAAAGCGATTGCCTTTGCGGATAATCTCAACCAACACCTGATTCTCTTCCCCCACCGGGGCTATCAGCACGCCACCATCGGCCAGCTGATCCAGCAGTTCTCTGGGAACCTCCACCGGGGCTGCCGTTACGATGATGCCATCGAAGGGCCCTCGTTCTGGCCAACCCATACCACCATCCGCATGTTTGAGCAGGACATTGCGCACGTTTAACTGGCGCAGCCGGTCCCGGGCGCGATCCTGGAGCGGGCGGATACGCTCAACGCTGTAGATCTCGGGGAACAGTTGCGAAAGCACGGCCGTCTGGTAACCGGAGCCGGTCCCCAGTTCCAGCACCCGTTGCGGCGCATGGGCCAGCAACAGCTCAGTCATCCGGGCGACGATGTAGGGTTGGGAAAGAGTCTGGCCATGCCCGATAGGCAGCGAGGTATCCTCGTAGGCCCGGTGCGACAACGCTTCATCCAGAAAGATATGCCGGGGCACCTGGCCAATCACATCAAGCACCCGGTCAGACTCTATTCCCCCCTCACGCAGGCGCTGCACCAGACGCATGCGCGTGCGCCGTGAGGTCATACCAATGCCTTCGAGCTGGGCCGTCATGGCTGACCTCCGGTACTCATATCCAGACCGTCAACCCATTCCCTGAGGCCGGACAAGGCTTCGTGCCGGGTCATATCGATGTGAACCGGGGTGATGGACACATAGCCCTCACGCACGGCATGAAAATCCGTACCCGGGCCTGCGTCTCCACCCTGCCCCGCTGCCCCTATCCAGTATCGCTGCTTGCCTCTCGGGCAGGTCATCGGCACCGCACCTTCGGCCCGTTCACGGTGCCCCAGACGGGTCACGCGGAACCCGCTAAGCTGTTCCCAGGGCAGATCCGGCACATTTACATTGAGAATGGAACGGGGGCCCAGTTTCAGGGCCTGCTTGTACTCCAGCAACAGCCGCACTACCCGGGCAGCCGTGTCGTAATGGAAATGGCCATTGTTGACCAGCGATACAGCAATGGCAGGCAGCCCCAGATGGCGCCCTTCGGTAGCAGCAGCCACTGTGCCCGAGTAGATGATGTCATCACCAAGATTGGCGTGGGTATTGATGCCCGACACCACCCGATCAAACGCCGTGTCGAACAAACCGTTAACGGCCAGGTGTACGCAATCTGTCGGCGTTCCGTCGACAGACCGGAAACCATTGGGGTGCTGCTCTACCGTAAGAGGTCGGTTCAGTGTCAGGGCATTACTGGCACCGCTGTGATCCCGGTCCGGGGCAACAACTTCCAGCTCCCCGAGGCCCTTCAGACCCTCATACAGCGCCACCAGACCCGGCGAATGAACGCCATCGTCGTTGGACAACAGAATTCGCACAATTATCTCCGCTAGCCATACTACTTGTTATCACGGCTGAGGCTCAGGTCCTCAAGCTCGAAAAGGTCACCCAATACCGTTGTGGCATATTGCCCGGGCGACAACACAAACTGAATTCGCAGGGTGGTGGTATCCAGCCACTGCCATTTGAACTCTCCCGGGCGGGCTACCAGGGGGCGACGCTCCGGTTTCATGCGGGTGGACTGGAACAACCTGGCCAACCCCGGGCAGGCATCCACCACACCACGCTCAAGGGCTTCCTGCTCGCCCGAGGCCAGCGTACCGCCATCGCCCCAGAGTGGTCCGGTGGGCCCGGCACCTGAGGGTTCCGGCTCTCCCGGTAACACCTCGGTCCAGGTTCGATTGCTGACCCGCTCCGCAAGTACCTGATTGAACAGCCAGGAACGTGCCGCCGAAAAGTACAATACGTTTTTCGACGCGCTTCTGCCAGCGCGTCCGCGCTTGCGATTGAGCCGTGAGGGATCAATCTGTACAGCACGGTCGAGATTCGCTCCCTGAAAACCGAACCGCTGGGGGCCAAAATAATTGGGGGCGCCCTGGCTCGCCAACCGCGCAAGCCCGGCTTCCACAGGCTCGCGCTGGCCCGTCACATTGCGCAGCACAATCTCAAAACCATTGGTCTGATGATCGCCCCGCCTCAGTTTGCGGGAATGGCGAACCGCGGCCCGAACCGGCCAACGCTGGCCAACCTCTGCCATCAACGCCTGATCGTCCGCTTCCTGGCCAGGCCGATAAAGACTGAACCACTGAACCGTCACCGCATGCCGGTCTTTCAGGCCACAGAAACCAACATCGAAAGAACGACAGCCCGCCAGTGCCGCCAGCTCCCGGGCGACGTACTCGGTATTGTCACCGGTTTTCTCCAGCCGCAGGCAAAGGTGCTCACCGTCGCCGGATACCTCAACCGGACCTGACGCCGCGGCATCATCCTCCCTCGTCGGCCAGAGCGACTCCGTAACCCGGAAATCCTCTGGCGACGTTTTCAGTTCAGCACGACCAGCCCGAGCTCCGCCAGACACCGGCCAGTCCAACAGCCACTGAGAATCCTCACTCACTGGGAAACCGCCTCAAGCAGACACACCGCCTGACAGGCAATGCCTTCCCCTCGCCCGGTAAAGCCAAGCTTTTCTGTGGTGGTGGCTTTCACGCTCACCCGATTAGCAGGCACGCCCAGATCCTCGGCAATGTTCATCCGCATCGCCTCGATATGGGGCGCCATTTTCGGCGCCTGGGCAATGATTGTGGAATCAATATTGGTAACCGCGTAGCCCTCATCCAGCACCCGCTGCATCACCCGCCGCAACAAGTCCCGGCTGTCTGCGCCGGCCCACTCCTCGCTGGAATCCGGAAAGAAATGGCCAATATCACCCAGCGCCACCGCACCCAACAGCGCATCCGCAAGCGCATGCAACAGAACATCCCCGTCCGAGTGCGCCATGAGACCGTGGCTATGGGGAATTGTCACACCCCCAAGAATGACAGAATCGCCCTCACAGAAGGCATGGACATCAAAGCCCTGACCAATGCGCATGATCATCTCCGAAAACAGAACAGAATGCAGGGAATCACTGACGCCCGAGGATAAACTCCGCCAACGCCAGATCCGAGGGGACCGTAATTTTCAGATTATCCGGGCGCCCTTCCACCAGAACCGGCATGTTACCGGAAAACTCCATGGCAGAGGACTCATCCGTAATCGCCTGGCCACGTTCCAGGCACAATGACAACGCCTGTCTTAACGCTCCGAACCGGAACATCTGCGGCGTCAATGCCCGCCACAACCGACTCCGGTCAATGGTCTCACTCACCACCGGCAATGATCCGGCCTCGGCAAGCTTCAACGTGTCCGCCACCGGCGCAGCCAGCAAACCACCCACCGGATGCTCAGACAACGTCTCAATCAGACGGGACAGGTCTTCAGAATGAACACAGGGCCGCGCCGCATCATGTACCAGCACCCAGTCATCATCCGCCGCCTGCCCCTCCAGAGCCACCAGCGCCGACAACACCGAATCCGCCCGTTCTATGCCTCCGGTACAGGTCTGCACCCTATCATCCCTCGCCGACTCACTCTCCGGCCACCAATGGTCCTGCGGATTCAGCGGCACCATACAGCCTTTAAACGGGGCGTTGTCCAACAAACGGGACAGGGTGATATCAAGAATAAAACGGTTATTGATCCTGAGGTATTGCTTGGGGCATTCGGCTTTCATGCGCTGGCCGATACCGGCGGCAGGGACGATAAGCCAGAGATCTGGGGTACTCATAGACGGCTCTGCACAAGGTACGGAGAGTATCATGGGCCTTCTTTCCGGGAATTTCGGAGGCCATGGATGGCCGGAGAGAAGCGCACAGGGAAGTGCTTGTAGCGGTTCCCGGAAAGAAGGCCCATGATGCTCTATGCACCGAAGTTAATTCTCGACGACCAGAAAGAACGTCTCATCCTCACGAATCAGGCCAAGATTCATCCGGGCCCGCTCCTCAACGGCGCCCTGCTCATTGCGAAGATTCCGCACCTCCGCATAAAGCCGGTCATTCCGGGCCGCCAACTCGGCGTTCTCTTCCCGCTGCTCGGCAATCGACTGCTCCAGGGCCCACACCTGCGCAAAACTGCCCTCCCCGATCCACAGGCGAACCTGCAGCAGGAGTATCAGCACTACCAGAATGGCCCAAAGCGATTTCATGCCGAATCCGTACAGAAAATGAACAACAAAATAAACGAGTCGAGGGTCAAGTATAGACCTTATAGTAGATTAGCAACAATTTTCTGTAAGTCACTGTACAAAAAGGCCATCGTGTCTGAATTTTCATTCAGAACGCGATGGCCTTAACATTTTGTTACCTGCCGGAATGGACCGGCAGGTCAGAAAACGTCGCTAATCCTCAACCCTGACCTTTGATTTCGCTCAGGCCACGGTATGGTGCCTTGCCTTCCAGCGCCTCTTCAATACGCAGCAGCTGGTTGTACTTGGCAACCCGGTCGGAACGACACAGAGAACCAGTCTTGATCTGGCCAGCACAGGTAGCCACGGCCAGATCCGCAATGGTGGTATCTTCGGTTTCGCCGGAACGGTGAGAAATGACCGCCGTGTAGCCAGCATCCTGAGCCATCTTGATGGCATCCAGAGTCTCGGTCAGGCTACCGATCTGATTGAACTTGATCAGAATGGAATTACCAATGCCCTTCTCGATACCCTGCTTCAGAATCTTGGTGTTGGTGACAAAAAGGTCATCCCCGACCAGTTGAACCTTGCTGCCCAGTTTGTCGGTCAGCACTTTCCAGCCGTCCCAGTCGCTCTCGTCCATACCATCCTCGATGGACACAATCGGGTAACGGTCGCACAGGCCGGACAGGTAATCGGCAAAGCCTTCGGAATCGAAGCTCTTGCCTTCACCAGACAGCTGGTACTGGCCATCTTTGTAGAATTCGGAAGAGGCACAGTCCAGCGCCAGAGTGACGTCTTTGCCCAGTTCATAACCGGCTTTCTCGACGGCTTCCTTGATCGCCGCCAGGGCTGCTTCGTTGGACGGCAGGTTGGGGGCAAAGCCACCTTCGTCGCCTACGGCTGTGTTCAGGCCCTGGGCCTTCAGCACTTTCTTGAGACTATGGAAGATTTCGGCACCAACGCGCAGGGCTTCACCGAAGCTGTTCACCGAGACCGGCTGGACCATGAATTCCTGGATGTCGACGTTATTGTCGGCGTGCTCACCACCGTTGAGGATGTTCATCATCGGCACTGGCATGGAGAATTTGCCGGAGGTGCCGTTTACATCGGCGATGTGCTCATACAGAGGCTTGCCCAGGGAGATCGCTGCGGCTTTGGCGGCAGCCAGGGATACGGCCAGGATGGCGTTGGCGCCCAGGTTGGCTTTGTTTTCGGTGCCGTCCAGGTCGATCATGATCTGGTCCAGACTGCGCTGGTCGGCGGCATCTTTACCCAGCAGGGCGTCACGAATTCGACCGTTGATGGCTTCAACGGCTTTGCGAACACCTTTACCGAGGTAACGGGAGGCGTCACCATCGCGCAGTTCCAGAGCTTCGCGGGAACCGGTAGAGGCGCCGGACGGCGCGCAAGCGCGGCCCAGGGTGCCGTCTTCCAGGATGACGTCTGCTTCCACGGTGGGGTTACCACGGGAATCCAGAACCTCACGGGCTTTGATGTTGGCAATCTTGGTCATTCGGTTGATTCTCCAGATTTTATCTTTTAATCACTATACAAGCTTTGAATGATGGTGCCGGAGCGATCAACTGGAAGGGCCTGGCGAAAACCGCTACAAGCACCCACCAGCGGGTCCAGCCAGCAATCACAGATTGCTGTCGTTCGGCTGCGCATGAAGCTCCGCTTCATACACTCTTGCCTCACCCATGTGCGCTTCTCTCCGGCCATCCCTGGCCTCCGAAATTTTCGCCAGGCCCTTCCAGTCGCTCGCTCTCAAGGTTCACGGTATGCCGTCATTCCAAAAACAATGAGGCATGCGACCTGTCAAAATACCAACACCGCCAATCAGGCGGTGTCGATAGGTTTAAAACTTTTTACCAGATCGTCGACAGCTTTCACTCGCTCAAGGAACGGTTCCAGCTGGCTCAGGCGCAAGGCGCAGGGGCCATCGCATTTGGCGTTATCCGGGTCTGGGTGAGCCTCAAGGAACAGGCCCGCCAGGCCCTGAGACATTCCCGCCAGGGCCAGGTCGGTGACCTGAGCGCGACGCCCGCCGGCGGAGTCGGCCCGACCGCCCGGCATCTGCAGGGCGTGGGTGACGTCGAAGAACACCGGCACATTCATCTGTTTCATGATGCCAAAGCCGAGCATGTCCACCACCAGGTTGTTGTAGCCGAAGCTGGTGCCGCGTTCGCAGAGGATGATCTGGTCGTTGCCGGCTTCTTCGCACTTGGTGATGATATGCTTCATTTCCTGGGGTGCCAGGAACTGGGCTTTCTTGATGTTGATGACCGCACCGGTTTTGGCCATGGCCACCACCAGGTCAGTCTGGCGACTCAGGAAAGCAGGCAACTGTATGATGTCGCAGACTTCCGCCGCCGGGGCAGCCTGGCCGGGCTCGTGCACGTCCGAGATGATCGGTACGCCATACTTGCTCTTGATATCAGCCAGGATCTGCAACCCCTTGTCGAGGCCGGGGCCGCGGAAGGAGTTGACGGATGAGCGGTTGGCTTTGTCGAAGGACGCCTTGAATACGTACGGGATGCCCAGACGAGTGCAGACATCCACATACTTTTCCGCCACTTCAAACGCCAGTTCCCTGGACTCAAGCACGTTCATGCCGCCGAACAGCACAAACGGTCTATCGTTGGCGATCTCAATGCCCGAGACGTTCAGGTTGCTGCGCGCCATAGTCAGGATCCTTTCTTGTTCGCCAGCGCGGCTTCAACAAAGCCCTTGAACAGCGGATGGCCGTCGCGGGGTGTTGAGGTAAATTCCGGGTGGAACTGGCAGGCAACAAACCAGGGATGATCGGGCGCTTCCACCACTTCAACCAGCTTGCCATCGGCAGAGCGGCCGGAGATTTGCAGGCCTGCTTCTTCCAGTCTCGGCAGGAAGTGGTTGTTGACTTCGTAACGGTGACGATGGCGCTCACGGATGGTCTTCTTGCCGTAACAGCCAACGATGGTGGAGCCTTCGGTCAGCACACAATCCTGGGCCCCCAGACGCATAGTGCCGCCCAGGTCGGATTCCTCGGTGCGCTCTTCTTTTTCACCGGTGGCATCGAGCCATTCGGTGATCAGGCCGACAACCGGCTCCGGTGTGTGTTCACGGAATTCCGTGCTGTGGGCGTCTTTCAGGCCGGCCACGTTGCGGGCGTATTCGATAACCGCCACCTGCATACCCAGGCAGATGCCCAGATACGGCACCTTGTTTTCACGGGCGTACTGTACGGTGCGGATCTTGCCTTCCACGCCACGCTCACCAAAGCCACCGGGCACCAGAATGGCATCGGCGGATTCCAGCACGGAGGTGCCGTCGCGTTCGATGTCTTCGGAATCGATGTAGTTGATGTTGACCTTGGTGCGGGTCTTGATACCGGCGTGCAGCAGGGATTCGATCAGGGACTTGTAGGCGTCCAGCAGCTCCATGTATTTGCCGACCATGGCGATGGTGACTTCGTCCTGCGGATTCATCAGTGAATCCACAACCGCGTCCCATTCGCTCAGGTCTGCTTCACGGGCATCCAGGCCGAAGCGTTCGATAACCAACTGGTCCAGACCGTATTCGTGCAGCATGCGCGGAATGGCGTAGATGGACCTGGCATCCTGCATCGGGATGACCGCACGCTCTTCCACGTTAGTGAACAGGGCAATCTTGCGACGGGAGCTGGCGTCCACTTCGTGCTCAGACCGGCACAGCAGGATATCCGGCTGCAGGCCAATGGAGCGCATTTCTTTCACGGAATGCTGGGTCGGCTTGGTTTTGATCTCGCCGGCGGTGGCGATGTACGGCACCAGAGTCAGATGCATGAACAGTGCACGCTGGGAGCCAACTTCCACCTTCAGCTGACGACAGGCTTCCAGGAAGGGCAAGGACTCGATGTCACCCACCGTGCCACCAACTTCAATCAATGCCACGTCGGCACCCGCTGCGCCTTCCACCACACGGCGTTTGATTTCGTCGGTGATGTGCGGAATGACCTGAACGGTACCACCCAGATAATCGCCCCGACGCTCCTTACGAATAACCTCTTCGTACACCCGGCCGGTGGTGAAGTTATTGCGCTTGGTCATTGGAGTGCGAATGAAACGCTCGTAGTGGCCAAGGTCGAGGTCGGTTTCCGCGCCATCTTCGGTGACGAAAACCTCACCGTGCTGGAACGGGCTCATGGTGCCGGGGTCCACGTTGATGTACGGGTCCAGCTTGAGAATGGTGACCTTCAGGCCGCGTGCCTCAAGGATGGCTGCCAGTGAGGCAGACGCAATACCTTTCCCCAATGAGGACACGACACCGCCGGTGACGAAAATATAACGCGTCATGCAGATTCCGTGATTATCTGGTTCGGTGAAGGAGGGAGATTATTCATCTCAAGATGGGACGCCAGACTACCAGAAAGCCCCTCTCTACTCAATCACAATCCCGCTCCACAATCAGCCGCCAGCCGGCGGCATGGGCGCCTCCGGAGTATTGTTCAGAACACCACAAATCGCCAATGGCAATCCATGCCTCTCCAGCCGCCGAGAGCTCGTAAACCAGCGGCAGAGCCGCTCTCTCCCAGGGTGGCACGCCCTGCTCCTGCATCCAGGTTTTCAGCGATCGGGAGGGTAAATTGCTGCCGAACCGGATTCGCTCGCCGCCCTGCCTCGTAGATACCCTTATTTCCGGACAGGCGGCTTCCGTTGTAGTGCTCTGCGAAGCAGGCACAAGCCGAAGGGTCCACCACCCCCACTCCATGACCTGGCCCGGCAACAAGGACCTGGGACCCACAGGGATTGCGACCTGGGGCACCAGGTAAAGGTGATCCCGATAACGGCGGATACAGAATCCGTCGCCACGAATTTCCGGAGTTCGATCCGACCCTGCATGAATCAACTGGTCGAGTGCTGAGCACCAATCTGACAGCGCCGGAACCGGCAATCCCCGGCCATGTATCCACCAGCGTACAAGGTTCCGGCGCTCGATCTGCCCAAGTGCCGAGAACGGGGCCAGGCGGATTCGACCTTTATCGTCGCCGCAACTCTGCCATTGCAGCTCCGCCAGCCGCTGACTCAGGGTTTCACTCTCGGCGCAGGCCCGTGCAGTGTGAGCAAGGCGCCTCAACAAACCCGGCCAACGCTGTTTAAGGCCCGGCATTACCGAGTGCCTCAGATAATTACGGTCGTGCACTTCACTCTGGTTGCTGGGGTCTTCTGCCCAGCTTAACTCCTGTTCACGCGCTATCTGCTCCAATCGACTGCGGGATACGCCAAGCCAGGGCCGATAGAGATGCCCTCGCCCGAGCGACCGGGAGACAGGCATTCCGGCCAGGCCGTTTACGCCAGTACCACGCAGCAGCCGGAACAGAACCGTTTCTGCCTGGTCGTCTGCATGGTGCGCCATCAGGAGAAGGTCGTTGTCTCCCAGAACCTCCCTGAAGACCTCGTAGCGCGCCGCTCTTGCTGACTCTTCGAGGCTCCCCGCGCCCGTAGCTACATTCACTCGACGCACCCGGAGTTCGACGCCCAGTCCAGCACAGAGATCGATACAGGCGCGCTCCGTCTGATCGTGATTGGACTGTAACTGATGATTGATATGCAACGCTCTGACGCGCGGATGGGCGGCCGCAACGACACGCAAAAGCAGGGATGAGTCCAGGCCGCCGCTCAAGGCGACCCAGAGTTCATCACAGGCGGGAAGTTTCTGAACCGGCCCGATCAGGTCTTCGGGCCAGGTATCCCGGCGAGCGGTGTTACCGCCCGCCGTCATAGCGGGTAAGACGCTCGTACCGGCGGGAAACCAGTTCATCCAGCGGCAATCGGCTCAGCTCAGCCACGCCCTGAGCCAGCGACGTTTTCAGGGTTTCCGCCATTTTTTCCGGATTACGGTGAGCGCCGCCCAGCGGCTCATCGATCACGTGATCCGCCACACCCAGCTCTTTCAGACGATCGGCGGTAACGCCCATGGCCTCAGCCGCCTGAGCAGCGTACTCGGCGCTCTTCCAGAGGATGGAGGCGCAGCCTTCCGGAGAAATAACGGCGTAGGTGGAGTACTGCAACATGTTGAGCTGGTCGCAGACACCGATCGCCAGTGCGCCACCGGAACCACCCTCGCCGATCACGGTAGAGATAATCGGAGTTTTCAGTCTCGACATCACCGCGAGGTTGAATGCGATGGCTTCACTCTGTCCGCGCTCTTCGGCACCGATACCGGGATAAGCGCCCGGGGTATCGATAAAGGTCAGAATCGGCATTTTGAAACGTTCAGCCATTTCCATCAGGCGCAGAGCCTTGCGATAACCTTCCGGACGAGGCATCCCGAAGTTGCGCTTGACCTTGTCCCGCACTTCACGACCCTTCTGGTGGCCGATAATCATGACCGGCGTGTTATCGAGGCGAGCGGTGCCGCCAATGATCGACAGATCATCGGCGTAGCGTCGGTCACCATGCAGTTCGTCAAAATCCTCGAAGATCAGGTCAATATAATCCTGGGTATAGGGCCGGCGCGGGTGCCGGGCCAGACGGGCAATGTCCCAGGACTTAAGGTCGGAGAAGATCGACTCGGTCAGACTGATGCTCTTCTTTTTCAGGCGGCTGATTTCGTCGGTGATATTGATATCGGTGTCGTTACCCACCATGCGAAGCTCTTCAATCTTGGCTTCCAGGTCGGCGATCGGCTGTTCGAAATCCAGGTAGTTAGGGTTCATGATGTTCCATCATTTTATTGCCAGGCGGACCGAAACCCGCCAAAACCAGAATTTGGGACAAAGATAGCAGCGCTGCCGGCAAGGCTAAAGCGGACATTGGTCTTAATCATAGACCAGTTCCACAGACTGGTCGCCCACCAGGTGCTTCAGCTCGAACAACAGTGTGTCGTCTGGCTGTACCCGCCAGCTTTCACCCAGTTCAATACGGGTGCTGGCCTCGGCACTGCGGTACTCAATCCAGACCGGACTGCCTTCACTGCGAAACGGCCTGAGGGTATCGTCCAGCTTCTCCAGAAGTCCATTCTGCAACTGCTCTGAACGCAACGCCAGTTTGATACCCCGGCTGAATTGCTGACGGGCGGTCGCCACATCCATCACGCTGCTGACCCGCATTTTCATCTGGCCGGAGTAATCATCGTGGCTGACCTGTCCTTCCACCACTATTACCTGATCCGACTGCAGCAACTCCCGGTTCTCGAAGAAGGCCTCGGAAAACAGGGTAGCCTCAATCCGGGCGCTGCGATCATCCAGAGTAATGAAGCACATGGTAGAGCCGGTCCTGGTCTTCATGGTGCGCTGGGCCACCACCAGCCCGGCCACCCGCTGGGGCGATTTATTGGGCTTCAGATCGGCGATTGAGCAACGGACAAACCGACGCACTTCCCGTTCGTATTCATCAAAGGGGTGGCCGGTAAGGTACAGGCCCAGAGTGTCCTTTTCGCCTTTCAGGCGCTCTTTCTCCGGCCACTCCCGAACGTGGGCAACGTCCGCATAGGTGTCTTCATCGTCGCCACCGCCCTCAAGCATTTCTCCGAACATGTCCACCATGCCGGCGGCATCGTTGCGGGACTGCTGGTCTGCCTGCTGGATGGCCTTGTCGATACTGGCCATCAGCTTGGCGCGATCGGCACCCAGTTTATCCATGGCGCCAGAGCGAATCAGGGCTTCCATGGCCCGCTTGTTGACCTTTTTCAGATCCACCCGGCGGCAGAAATCAAAGATATCCTGGAAGGGGCCTTCTTTGGCCGCTTCCACAATGCTCTCGATGGGACCTTCACCCAGGCCCTTGATTGCGCCCAGGCCGTAGACAATCTGGCCCTGATCGTTAACGGTAAAGGTATAAGCGGACCGGCTGACGTCCGGCACCAGCAAGTCCAGCTTCATGTTGCGGCACTCTTCCACCAGCGTCACCACCTTGTCGGTGTTCTGCATATCGGCGGTGAGTACCGCGGCCATGAATTCGGCCGGGTAGTGGGCTTTCAGCCACAGAGTCTGGTAAGACACCAGCGCGTAGGCGGCGGAGTGGGACTTGTTGAAGCCGTAACCGGCGAACTTCTCCACCAGGTCAAAAATGTTTTCCGCCAGCGTCTTGTCGATGCCGTTGTTTTCACAACCGTCCAGGAAGATGGCCTTCTGCTTGGCCATTTCTTCAGGCTTCTTCTTACCCATGGCCCGGCGCAGCATGTCGGCGCCACCAAGGGTATAGCCCGCCATCACCTGAGCGATCTGCATGACCTGCTCCTGGTACAGGATAACCCCGTAGGTGGGCTCCAGAACCGGCTTCAGGCCCTGATACTGGTAATCGGGATGCGGATAAGACAACGGCTGCCTACCGTGCTTCCGGTCGATAAAGTCGTCCACCATGCCGGACTGCAGCGGACCGGGCCGGAACAGGGCTACCAGGGCGATCATGTCTTCCAGCGAATCCGGTTGCAGGCGGCGGATAAGATCTTTCATACCCCGGGATTCCAACTGGAATACCGCCGTGGTCTCTGCCTTCTTGAGCATGTCAAAAGAGGGCTTGTCGTCCAGCGGAATCGCGCTGATGTCCAGCTCTCCTTCCCCGCGCTGCTGCCGGCGCGGGTTGATCATGTTCAGTGCCCATTTGATGATGGTCAGGGTTCGCAGACCCAGAAAGTCAAATTTCACCAGGCCGGCGTCTTCCACATCGCCCTTGTCGAACTGGGTCACCAGACTGCCGCCTTCGTCATCACAGTAAAGCGGCGAAAAATCGGTGATCTTGGTGGGTGCGATCACCACGCCCCCGGCGTGCTTGCCGGCGTTACGGCACACACCTTCCAGCTTCAGAGCCATCTCCCAGATTTCCTGGGCTTCTTCATCCTGCTCCAGAAATTCCTTGAGCTGCGGCTCCTGCTCGATCGCCTTGTTCAGGGTCATGCCCACTTCAAAGGGGATCAGTTTGGAGAGTTTGTCTGCCAGACCGTAGGATTTTCCCTGCACCCGGGCCACATCACGGACCACCGCCTTGGCGGCCATGGTACCGAAGGTAATAATCTGGGATACCGCTTCCCGGCCGTATTTCTGGGCGGTGTAGTCGATGACGCGGTCCCGGCCTTCCATGCAGAAGTCGACGTCGAAGTCAGGCATGGAGACCCGCTCCGGGTTAAGGAACCGCTCGAACAGCAGGTCGTATTCCAATGGATCCAGGTCCGTGATCAGCAGCGCATACGCCACCAGCGAGCCTGCACCGGAACCCCGGCCCGGCCCTACCGGAACGCCGTTGTTCTTGGCCCACTTGATGAAGTCCATTACGATCAGGAAGTAGCCGGGGAACCCCATCTGGATAATGATATCCAGCTCAAACTTCAGGCGCTTGTAATAGGCTTCACGCTTTTGATCATACTCCGGATCGTCCTTGCTCAGGGTCTTCGCCAGCCGGGCTTCCAGTCCTTCTTCCGACACATGGCGAAAATATTCGTCCATGGTCATACCGTCCGGAATGGGGTAATTAGGCAGAAAGTATTCGCCCATCCGGACCTTCACCGAGCAGCGCCTGGCGATTTCCACGGTGTTTTCCACGGCTTCCGGAATGTCCGAGAACAGCTCGATCATTTCCTCGGCGCTGCGAAGATATTGCTGGTCGCTGAACCGACGATCCCGCCTGGGATCGTCCAGAGTCCGGCTTTCTCCGATGCAGACCCGGGCTTCGTGGGCTTCAAAATCATCCGCCTCAAGGAAGTGAACGTCATTGGTCGCCACCACCGGCAAACCGAGTTCAGCCGCCAACTCCACACTCATGTGCAGACAATCCTCGTCACCGGCCCGCCCTGTGCGCTGCAGCTCCAGGTAATAACTGTCGGGATAGAGGTTTCGCCAGTAGTCTGCACGCTCCCTGGCCAGTTCCGGCTTCCCGGCCAGCAAGGCCTTGCCGACGTCCCCCATCTTGGCGCCGGACAGCACAATCAGGCCCTTGGCACGGGATTCCAGCCAGGTTTTCTGGACAATCGGCTTGCCGTAGCGCTGGCCTTCGGTATAGCCCTGGGAAATGATCTCCGTCAGGTTCAGGTAGCCATCGTTGTCTCGGGCCAGCAAGGTCAGCCGGAACGGGTTTTCGGGCTCATCCGGATTCTCCAGCCAGATATCGGCACCGATAATGGGCTTGACGCCCGCGCCCATGGCGGCCTTGTAGAAACGTACCAGTGAGCACATATTGGACTGTTCGGTCAGGCCAACCGCCGGCATGCCCAGTTCCGCGACCCGGCTGATCAGCGGTTTGACCCGGACCAGGCCATCCACCATGGAGTATTCGGAGTGAACGCGCAGGTGTACAAAGGTGTTTGCCATGGTCATTCGCCAATCAGTGCTCGGATGTCTTCTTCGGTCTGGGGCCCGAACCGGGCCTCAATCAGGGTGCCTTCAGGATCCACAACGAAAGTGGCAGGCAGCGCCATCGGCACCTGCCAACCGAACCCGGGCCCCGGATCAGAGGCCAGCATGGTAAATTCAATCCCCATACGTTCGCCGAGTTCAACCAGCGGCACACCCGTAACGCCATCAAAATTAACCCCAAGCACCGCAATATCCGGAGCCTTGTCCAACTCGTTCAGCTCGGGGATTTCCTCAAGGCAGGGTTTGCACCACTCCGCCCAGTAATTCACCAGTACCCATTGGCCGCGGTACTTGTCCCAGTTGGCCAGGGTGCCGTCGGCCCGTTCCAGCTCGATCTTTTCACAACCTGAGACCAACAATAACATCAGCATGAGTACCGGCCATGCCAGCCAACGTGCGCCACTACAAAAGAGCCCGGACTGAGGGTACTGCAAGGGTTATCCTCCTGTTAGACTAACGCCCCGGAAAAGTCTGCAATCAATAGGTTAAACGGCCACGACCATGACAGAAGCTACCCGTATTTTCCATAACCCCAGGTGCTCAAAATCACGCCAGACCCTGGAACTGTTGCAGCAAAAGGGCATCGAACCGGAGATTATACGCTACCTTGAGACGCCACCGACAGAGCAGGAACTTCTACACATTCTGGACCTGCTTGGTTGCGAACCCAGGGAGCTCATGCGAACCAAGGAAGCCGAATACCGGGAACAGGGGCTGGACAACCCGGATCTCAGCCGCGAAGCCCTGATACGTGCCATGGCAAACACACCGAAGCTGATTGAGCGCCCGATCGTACTGGCCAATGGCAAGGCTGCCGTCGGCCGGCCTCCAGAAAACGTACTGGACATTCTCTGACTACCAGGGCTACCCATGACAGAAACAACTCCCTATGTGCTGGTGCTCTACTACAGCCGCAACGGACAGACAGCCGAGATGGCCACCCAGATCGGCCGCGGCGTTGCCAGAGTGGCAGGAATAGAAGCCAGAATCCGGACGGTTCCGCCGGTTTCCCCGGATACCGCCGCCAGCCTGCCCCCGGTACCGGATGCGGGAGCCCCCTATGCCACCAAAGCCGACCTGGCGGAGTGCGCAGGTCTCGCCCTGGGTAGCCCGACCCGCTTCGGTAACATGGCGGCACCGCTCAAGCACTTCCTGGACGGTACCGGTGACCTCTGGCTCAACGGTAAACTGGCCGGCAAACCGGCTGGTGCCTTTACCTCCACCGGCAGCCTGCACGGTGGCCAGGAAACCACCCTGCTGACCATGATGATGCCGCTATTGCATCACGGCATGGTGCTGTGTGGCCTGCCCTACTCCGAAAGCGCGCTCAACGAGACCGCCACCGGTGGCACGCCGTATGGCCCCTCCCACTGGGCCCGAACAGGGGAACAGCAAGCCCTGAGTGACCATGAAAAAAACCTGTGCCAGGCCTTCGGTGAACGGCTTGCCAGACTGGCCATAAAACTGGCCTGACCAAACCCTCAAACAAACCACAATGCGGACCGCTCCATGCTCCACAACGATAAAGCCAGAAACACCGCACGCCTGACCATCGCCCTCTACCTGGCCGTGCTCGCCACCCTGCTGGTCACTACGTTCTGGCCCGCGCCGGTCGAGGGTGTCTCCATACCGCTGATGCTGACCGTCAAACTCCTGCCGCTGCTGGCCTTTGCAGTGCCGGTCTTCCGCGGTCACAATCGGGGTTATATATGGCTGGCCTTTGTGGTGATCTTCTACTTCACTCAGGCCGTGGTTTCGGCCTGGCTGTCGGAGGGCGCGGCTGGCCCGGTGACACTGACTATTCTGACATTCCTGTTGTTTACCGTTGCCATGGTGCACCTCAAGGTCAATAGACCGGTCGCAAACTGATGCTGATGGCTCCCGGAGGCACATAGATGGCGAATGACATCGTGACCATGCCGGCACCGCCGCATCGCCAGACCCTGACCCTGAGGGACATCTGTTCAGCGCTGGTGGAAAGCGGCGAGATCGCCCAGCGAGATGCTGAAAAAGTACTGACGGCCAATCTCGGTGCCGCCTCGGGTGCCGGCCATACGCCACAACGACATCCTCTCGAGCTGGTGGCAATTGCCGCACTGACCAGCCAGCGGGACGGCCGAACTCTTGATCTGGAGCGGCTGACCCATTGGCTTGCCCATTGGGGTGGACAGGACTACTACCATATCGATCCGCTCAAGATCGACACGCCGGCCATCGCGCGGGTGATGTCCTACGCCTTCGCCCAGCGCCATGGCATTCTCGCGGTGGAGATCACCCCGGATGAAGTAGTGATTGCAAGCACCGAACCTTTCAAGCGGGAATGGGAAAGCAACCTCCGCCAGGCGGTACGCAAGGACATTCGCCGGGTGGTCGCCAATCCAGAGGATATCCGCCGTTACACGGTCGAGTTCTATCAACTGGCAAGCTCAGTCAGCAAGGCCAGTGGCGGCCAGTCGTCAAGCGGTACCGGCAATCAGAATTTCGAACAGTTGCTGGACCTCGGCGCCAGCGAGAATCCGGACGCCAACGACCAGCATGTAGTCAAAATTGTTGACTGGCTGCTGCAATATGCCTTCGAGCAACGAGCCTCCGACATTCATATAGAGCCCCGGCGCACGGTTACCCAGGTGCGGTTCCGGATCGACGGGGTACTGCATAACGTCTACGAATTCCCGGAACATGTTGGGGTGGCCGTGACCAGCCGCCTGAAAATCCTTGGACGCCTGAACGTGGCCGAGAAACGACGACCCCAGGACGGCCGCATCAAGACCCGCAAACCCGATAACAGCGAAGTGGAGCTGCGCCTGGCCACCATGCCAACGGCGTTTGGCGAAAAAATGGTGATGCGGATTTTTGACCCGGAGGTACTGCTCAAATCCTTCGAGCAACTGGGCTTCAGCAAGGAAGACCGGGAACGCTGGCAAACCATGACCTCGCGGCCCCACGGTATCGTGCTGGTAACCGGGCCCACCGGTTCCGGTAAAACCACCACTCTGTATTCCACGCTCAAACAACTGGCATCTCCGGAGCTCAACATCTGCACCATTGAGGATCCGATCGAGATGGTGGAGCCCTCATTCAACCAGATGCAGGTGCAAACCAATATCGACCTGACCTTTGCCCACGGTGTTCGCGCCCTGCTGCGGCAGGACCCGGACATCATCATGATCGGTGAGATCCGGGATCTGGAAACGGCTGAAATGGCAGTGCAGGCAGCGCTGACCGGGCATCTGGTTCTCTCAACGCTGCATACCAACGATGCCCCCAGCGCCATCACCCGCCTCATGGAGCTGGGCATTCCGCCCTATCTGATCCGGGCCACGGTACTCGGCGTGATGGCTCAGCGACTGGCGCGTACGCTCTGCCCTCACTGCAAGAAGCCCGGGGAGTCGGATGCTCAAGCCTGGCAGACGCTGACCCGGCCGTGGAAGGCACTGCTGCCCCGGCAGTTCTACCAGCCTGTCGGCTGCCTGGAATGCCGGAACACCGGTTACATGGGCCGAGCCGGGGTATACGAGATTATGGCCCTGTCAGACAAACTCACCCGCCAGATCACCGATCGCTGCGAGCTGGAACAGCTTCGGTTGGATGCCTACAAAGAAGGCATGAAGTCGCTTCGGCTCAATGGCGCCCAGAAAGTGGCAGCGGGACTGACCACGGTGGAGGAAATTCTGAGAGTAACGCCGGAAAGCCAACGCTGAGTAAAACGGACAATCAGGCGCCCGGACGAAGCCCGCACTGCCCCAACAGATCCTGCCAGAGCCGGGTATGGCGCATCATGGCCTGATCCAGTTCCTGCCAGAGGCTATTCTTGGTATCAGCCGCCAGATGGCGCTGGTACCAGGGCGTAAAACTCTCAGGCATCACGGCTTGCTGCTGCCTGGCGAGTTCCGCAAAGCCTGCAATCAGCGAATCCCGTGCCCGGCTGACATCACTCATGTACGGCTGGATTTTTCCGATATAGATACTGAGGAAGAAGTTCTGAACAATTTCCGCCTGGTTATTGGGCAGGCCGTTGAGACACAGCGGCCTGCCCTCCAATCGAGTGCCGAGCAGCTCGGTGCCGGCATTCAGGGTGCTGATCAGCAAGCGCGCGCTGTTAATAGTCTGGCCCGCCAGCACATCCGCCTGCCAGCGCTGATGAACCTGGCCGAGGTTCTCCAGAGATAGCTCAAGCTTATCAGCCAGTATGGCTTCCACCTGGCGGTTCAACTGCTGCAGATCCCTGACCAGATCCGACGCGGGATTACCCGCTTCCGCCACCGGATAATAGCCTTTAGACAGGGTAAACTGGCGCTCCACCTCTTCGGTCCCCCAGGTGGCATTCCAGACCGCCAGCGGCAGACTGTCCCGTTTGCTTTCAATGGCGGATTCCAGAGCTTCTGTGAGTTCCTCGTCGTCTACCTGGGGCAGACAGGCCTCCGCAGCTCGGATAAAACGAATCTCATAGCGTAACTGATTGATGGGCTGCATCACCTTGCCCATCACGGAATTGCGTTCGCCCACCACATACTGAAGCTCGCAGCCGTACAGCGACAGAAAATCCAGCATGCCCAGATCCAGCTCCGGCAGGGCAAGTATACGTTCTCTCCGCCTGGGTGGAATGGAGGCGGCGGGCAGCTCGGCCCTGGGAACGGGCGCGGTATCGAGTACCCGGGCCAAACGTTCCAGGTACTCATCGGTGAGGGATTCAGCGTCTGAAAAGGGATTGCACCCGAGCAGGCTCAGTGCACACACAGCCGGTACCAGCCATGAATACCAGCGGCGCCCGGGCATGAATCACCTCCTATCGTTTGCGCAACAGCGCATCAACCTCCGAAAAATCCCTGGCCACGACCCGAGCGGTATCCGGCAGTTCGCCCTCTCGTACCAGCCAGGCGGTTTTCAGGCCGGCTTCCTCGGCGGCACGCAGCTCTTCCTCAACATCGGACAGAAACAGCACTGTGCCCGCGTCTACCCCCAGCTCCGCAAGAATGTTGCGATAGGACTGGGACTCCTTTTTGCCCCCGACGGCCGTGTCGAAATAACCAGAGAAGAAAACTGTGAAGTCGCCTTCATTGCTATGACCGAAGATCAGCTTCTGGGCCTTGACGGACCCGGAGGAATATACGAACAGTCTCAGGCCCCGATCATGCCAGCGCTTGAGATAATCCGCGGCATCCGGATAGATATGGCCTTTCAGTTCACCGCTGTGGTACCCCTGCTCCCAGACCATGCCCTGCAGCGCCTTTAGCGCCCCCTCCTTGCGGTCTTCGGCAATCCACTCTTGCAGCACATTGATGAGGCCATCGATATCTTTCCGGTCGGTACCGCTGATCTCTGCCACCCGAGCCAGCTGTTCCGCCACCGCCGGCAAGGTGTGATGGTTGGCCCGGATAAACTCCGGCAAGTGCTCGCTGGCGTAGGGAAACAGGACATCGTGTACGAAGGAGATCGAACTGGTGGTGCCCTCGATGTCCGTCAGGATCACTCGAATCATCAGGCCCCTCCCGCCAGGCTCTCATAACGTGGCAGCCGGGAAGCGATATCCTCACCGGTAAAGCTCGCAACCCAGCCTTCCGGGTTGCTGAATAACCGGATACAGGTGAATTCAGGCTCCGGCCCCATATCAAACCAGTGCCGGGTGCCGTCAGGCACACTGATCAGGTCATTCTTCTCGCACAGCAGCGCGTATACCTGGTCACCGAAGTGCAGGTAAAACAACCCCTGACCACGAACGAAGAAGCGCACTTCGTCCTCGCTGTGGGTGTGCTCATCCAGAAATTTCTGGCGGAACGCGTCTTTCTGGGGATGATCCGCGGTCAGGCTGACCACGTCGGCGGTCTGAAACCCCCAATCCTGCTTGAGCCGTGCCACTTCGTCGGCATAGGCCTCAAGAATTTCCTCCTGAGTGGCATCGGCCGGCAGATCGCGGGTTGCCCAACGATCGAAATGCACACCGTGGGCACTCAGTTTATTCCGGATGGTGTCCGGGTCTGTTACGACCGTCTGGGCCTGCTCGGGCTGGTTCTGATGAAAAATGCTCAGGGTGGTCATCGGCGTACCCTCATGGTTTCGAGTTCACATTCAAAAAGAAATTCAAACGCTTCAATATGGCGCAGGCAATCGGCCATGGTGCGGCCCCAGGTGTAAAGACCATGGCCGCGGATAAGGTATCCAGGCTGTTCCGGGTGCCGCGCAAACCAGTCCCGGGTTTCCTCAGCCAGTGCCGGAATATCCTGGGTGTTGTCGAACACGGGAACAATCAGCTTACCCTCATGGGTTTGCACGCCATTGAAGGCTTTCTGTAGCTCATAGCCTTCAAGCTCCAGTGCCTGCCCCGCCGGGATCAGGCGGCTAAGCACGGTAGCCTTGACCGAGTGGGTATGCAGAACGGCGCCAACCTCGGGATAAAGCTGATAGATCACCGTGTGCAGAAGGGTTTCTGCCGACGAGCGGCAATCGCTTTGTACCGCCTGGCCATGCAGATCCACCACCATGACGTCGCCTGCACCCAACTGGCCCTTGTGCCGGCCCGATACCGTAATCGCCACATGGTCGCCATCGATACGGGCCGAATAATTACTGCTGGTGGCGGGCGACCAGCCGCGGTCGTAAAGAAAGCGGCCGGCCTCGACGATGGATTGGGCGGCGGTGGCGTAGCGGGTTACATCAAACACAGGCATCCTCCGGGTTGGTACGAGCCCTGCCCGGGCGCGAATCTGGCGCCATTATAGAACCACCCCAGCCCGGGTAAAACCGATTCCGCTCAGGCTTTAAGCGGCAGACGGCGCTGGCGCTTACCGGTCAGCGCAAACAAGGCGTTGCCCAGGGCCGGGATCACCGGCGGGACGCCAGGTTCCCCAACGCCGGTGGGCGGCTCTTCGCTGTCGACAATATCCACCACCATCTCCGGTACCTGATGCATATGCAGCAGACGATAATCGTGGAAGTTACTTTGCTGCACCTCGCCGCCCTCCAGGGTAATTTCCCCGTTCAGCGCCGCCGTCAGGCCAAAGACAATGCCGCCGGTCATCTGATCCTCGACAATTCGCGGGTTCACCACCTGCCCACAGTCCACGCTGCACGTGACCTTATGAACGCGAATTCCACCCTGCTCAATACTGGCTTCCACCACCTGGGCAACATAGGTACCAAAGCTCTTGAACAAGGCCACTCCGCGCGCCCTGCCCTCTGGCACCGGCTGGTTCCAGCCCGCCAGCTCGGCAGCCCGCTCCAGAACCCGCCGATGACGGGGCTCACTCTCCAACAGTTTCAGCCGGAAACTGACTGGATCTTCGTTGGCCTGGCTGGCGAGTTCATCCATAAAGGTCTCAACCGCGAAACCATTGTGGGAATAGCCCACGGAGCGCCACCAGGTAATTGGCACGCCCGGGTCAGTATGGGTATGCCGAACCCGGACATTGGGTACCGCGTAGGGATAGCCAATAGCACCCTCAATGGCCGAAATGTCTTTCGGGGTTGCGATACCTTCAACCATCAGGCCAACCCGGCCCAATGTGCCGTACAGTAATTTTGGTGCCCAGGGGTACTGGGCTGGTGCAGCGTTCCGGACGTACCAGTCAAGTATCTGAGGGCCAACAATCTGATGATCCCAGCCCGTCAGCTGCCCATCCTCCAGACTTGCCCCCATACGATGCAACATGGCCGGGCGGAAAAAGCCATGGCGGGTGTCTTCTTCCCGGGACCAGATCAGTTTGACCGGCACTTTCACCCGGTAGGCGACCAGGGCTGCTTCCTCAATGTAGTCCTGGGTCAATCTGCGGCCGAAGCCACCGCCAAGAAAGGTAGTGTGGATAGTCACGTCATCCGGAGAGAGATCGGTGTGTCGCGCGGCGGCTATGCGGCCCAGGTCCGGGGCCTGGGTCGGCGCCCAGACTTCCATGCCACCGTCCCGATACCAGGCGGTCGCATTCATTGGTTCCATGGTGGCGTGGGCCAGGTACGGCTGCTCATATTCAGCCTCCACCAGGGTACTCCCTTTCTCCAGAACAGCCTCGGGGTCACCATCTACCCGTTCGTCCTCGCCGGGATCCTCACCGGCGGCCTGACGATAGTGTTTGAACACGTCTGGATTGGATAACCCGACGGCCTCGGAAAAATCCCACTCAACCGCCAGCGCTTCCTGAGCCTTGCGGGCTCGCCAGTAGCGATCTGCCACTACGGCCACACCGCGCTCGGTGATGAAGGCATCAAGCACGCCCGGCATGGCCCGAACCTGATCGCGATTGAAACTGACCGCCAGTCCGCCATAGCGGGGGCTCCGGGTCATAACGGCATAGACCATATCCGGCAGCTCTACGTCTATCCCGTACATCGCCTGGCCGGTGGACTTGGCCTCGGCATCCAGCCTTCCGGCCTGTCGGCCGATGTATTTCCACTGGGAGCGGGGTTTCAGTGGCACATCACCACGAATCACCTCTTTGTCCGCCAACTCCACCAGTTTGCCATAGGGCATGGAATCCAGGCCGTTGGGGTGGCGTACGTACCCGCCCTCCGTTTTGCATTGTCCCGGCTCGACCCGCCAAACCCGGGCGGCGGCCATCACCAGCATCAGTCGCGCCGAAGCTCCGGCCTCCCGCAGGGGCTGCCAACTGGAGGCGACACTGGTGCTGCCACCGGTAAGCTGGAGCCCGAACAACGGGTTACGGTACTCCGGAGCAACCGGGGCAAATTCCACGCGAATGGCCTCCGGCGCTACATCCAGCTCCTCCGCTATCAAAGTGGTAAGGCCGGTGTAGGTGCCCTGGCCCATCTCAACCCGATCCAGGGTGAAAATAATGTCGTTGTCCCGGGTGAGTTCCAACCAGGCGTTCGGTTTCCATTCCCCGGTTTCAGGCTCATAGCCGGTTTGCACGGAGGCACAACCAGGCAGATTCAGCGCCAATAGCAGTCCACCGGAAGCCGAGGTGCTGACCTTCAGGAAATCCCGTCGATTCATCGCCATATTACGCATCCTCCCCGGCCGTCTGGTACTGACCCACACCACCGGCGACGGACTCAACCGCAGCCACAATGCGAGGATAGGTGCCGCAGCGACACAGGTTGCCGGTCATGGCGGTAACGATCTGTTCGCGATCCGGAGAGGGGTTGTTGGCCAGCAGGTACGCGGCCGTCATGATCTGGCCAGACTGGCAATAACCACACTGGGGCACCCCCTGTTCCACCCAGGCTTTCTGTAACGGATGCAACTCGCCATCAGCGGACAGGCCTTCGATGGTGGTGATTTCGGCACCTTCAGCCATCTCCACCGGCGTAGAGCAGGAACGGGCGGGCTGACCGTTCAGGTGCACAGTGCAGGCGCCACAGAGGCCTGCACCGCAGCCAAACTTGGTCCCTTTCAGCCCAAGTTCATCCCGAAGCACCCATAACAACGGGGTATCGGGTTCGACATCCAGCGAATGCTGGCGACCGTTCACAGTCAGCGTGAAAGCCATTCCGTGCTCCTCATCATGTTATTGTTTTGGCAGGTTCGGCGCGTTTTACCGCCACGCCTTTACTTGACGACGTCTTCACCATCCTTGTTTACCCAGATCTTGCGCTCACCGGTTTCCAGCTTGCCGTTGGAATCCCAGACTTCACGGTTCTGGGTGGCACTTTCCACTTTGCCATTGTCGTTCCAGATTACCCGGTCTTTACAGCCGGCCAATGTCAGTACAAAAATCAAAGCCACTAAAATCAAACGCATCTTAATTCTCCCGAATCCGTGTTTCCGTCGTAGCGAATGATCCAGACGATTCCTTATCTGGAACCATGGATCTCCCGATTATGCTGTTTTTCCCGATCGTTTTTCCTGACCATTACGTAAACCGCGCCGGTGCCACCGTGGTGTTTCTTTGCCGAATGGAAAGCCAGAACGTTGGCCAGCTCTGGCAACCACTTCGCCAGGTAGCTCTTGAGCTGGGCGATGCCATCGGGATTGCGTTCGCCCTTGCCGTGCAGGATGATCACCGAGCGTAAACCGTAATGTACGCAGTCGTTGATAAAACCGAACACTTCCCGGCGGGCTTCTTCCACCGTCATGCGATGCAGATCCAGCCGAGCCTCGATCGGGTACTGACCAAGACGCAGCTTGCGGAAAACCCCGTGCTGAACGCCTGGGCGTTGCCAGCTGAGAATGTCGTGTGCCGTTAGCGGCTCTACCATATCGGATGTCAGCGGGTTCAGGTCTCGCACCGGTTTTTCAACCGCCGCCCTCTGGCGTTCAAGGTGCCCGGGCGTCAGCTCCTTGGGCACCGACACCTCGGCCCGATTGGGTTTGCGTATCCGCTGCACATCCTTCATTTCTTCGAGGAAGGCAAGGCGTTCATCTTTACTGGTCATGACACTAACTGATTCCGGTTTGACGAGTATCAGAACTCTATCACCGCACCGGTCTACCATAAAGAAAAGCTCTGCGACGAAAATCGTAGAGCCCCTCCGGGTTCCGCTGAACTACACTGCAAGCGGAGAATAATAACGATGGAGCTCTCCTGAACCTGGCTCCCAAGCTTACGGATCGCGATATGGCCGCAGCAAATCAGGACACTACCCGCCCTCAGAACACCCGAGCGATTATGTCATTCCTGAGGGAACATGCCCCGTTCTCCAGCATGGACGACACCCATCTGGCCCATTTTGCCGAGCATGCGACCCTGAGGTTTTACGCCGATGGCGACGAAGTGCTCTCGCCCGACGATGGAGTGGTCAAACGGTTTTATGTGGTCAAGCAGGGACGTATCCGGGGTGAGCGCCACAATGAAAAAGAAGACCGGGCAGAAACCACCTTTGAAATCAGCCAGGGTGAGTGCTTTCCGCTTGCGGCACTGATTGGCGAGCGCCCGACCCGAACGCTACACAGGGCTTCCGGCGATACCTTCTGCCTCAGTATTGAACAGAACGCCTTCATCACCCTGTTTTCCGAAAGCGAATCCTTTCGCGATTTCTGCCTGCGGGGCGTGAGCAGCCTGCTGGACCAGGTCAATCAGCGCATCCAGTCCAAGGCCATGGCTTCCATTGGCTCCAGCAACAGCCTGGACACCCCCCTGGAACGCTACGCGCTGCGCAACCCGATTGTCTGCTCACCGGATCTGCCGGTTCGCAAGGCCGTAGCCCGGATGCACGAGAATAATGTGGGCAGCATCATTATCACCGATGACAATCGTCATCCCACCGGCATTTTCACGCTGCGCGACCTGCGCACCATGATCGCTGAGGAAAAAGGCCCCCTCGACACGCCCATTCGCCAGGTGATGACAGGCAATCCCTGTCGCCTGCCCGCCACAGCGGACGCCTTTGAGGCGGCAATGCTGATGGCGGAACACCACTTTGCCCATCTGTGTGTGGTCGACGAAGAGGACCGCCTGATTGGCGTGGTATCCGAGCGGGATCTGTTTTCTCTTCAGCGGGTAGACCTGGTCAACCTGGCTCGAACCATCGGCACTGCCACCCACTTGCGTACCCTGGTCAGCCTTCGCTCCGATGTCTCAAGGCTGGTCGACGCCATGCTGGCCCACGGCGCGGATTCGGGCCAGGTGGTGAAGATCATTACCACCCTGAACGATGTCACCGTGCGCAGGGTACTCGAACTTAACCTCAAGAAGAACGACCCTGGCATTCCGTTTACCTGGCTTACCTTTGGCAGTGAGGGCCGCCAGGAGCAAACCCTGCTGACCGACCAGGATAACGGTATTCTGTTCGAGACACCGGAGGGCATGACCGAAGACCAGGTGCGTGAGAAACTGCTGCCCTTTGCCCGCAAGGTCAACGACGAACTGGCAGAGTGCGGGTTCACCCTGTGCAAAGGCAACATTATGGCCAGCAACCCCAAACTCTGCCTGAGTGACCGGGAATGGGACGACTGGTTTATCCGCTTTATTGATGCCTCAACCCCCCAGAACCTGGTCTACTCGTCGATATTCCTGGATATGAGAGCGGTCTTCGGCCCCACTGAGCCACTCCATCGTCTGCTGGAGAAGGTGCTCCAACGCATCCGCAAGAACGCCCTGTTCCAGAAAATGCTCGCTGGCAACGCGCTGCAGCGAAAACCGCCCCTGACCATGTTCCGGAACTTCCGCTATCTGAACGACGAGAAGAAACACTCGCTGGATCTGAAACGTCAGGGCCTGGCGCCATTTGTGGAATCCGTAAGGGTGTTCGCACTGGCCCATGGGGTGGAAGCCGCCAATACCCTGGAGCGCATTGACGCCCTGGCCAGAAAAGACATCTTTGACGCCAAGGACGCCAACGCCTGGAAGGAAGCCTACAGCCTGATTCAGGCCATCCGTATGCGTGCTCATCAGGAAATGCTCGACCGGGGCGAGGAGCTGACCAATTACATCGATCCGGACGACCTGAATCCTCTGGACCGGCGCATACTTCGCGAGTCTTTCCGCCAGGCCCAGCGGCTCCAGCAGAAACTCGAAGTTACGTATCAACTATAGGTCTGCGCACAGAACATGCTGGAATACATCAAACAGTGGCTGGCCAGAAGGCGCGGTGGAACGGTCGGCGAACACGATGCCGCCAATCTGCCCAGCCCGAAAACGGTTGGCGACCAGCCCTTGTCCCGGAGCCGGCTGATTGTCCTTGACCTTGAGACCACCGGCCTGAACGCGTCCAAAGATGAAGTGATTGCCATCGGAGCGGTTGCCATCGAAGGTGGTGTCATCCACCTGAATGACCAGTTTGACCTGATACTGCGCCGCCCTGAACTGGACATTCGGGAAACCGTGCTGATCCATGGCATCGGCCCAGAAGCCCTGACTCAGGGCTACGAAACCCAGGATGCACTGCTCTACCTTCTGGAATGGATGAACGGCGACCCGATACTTGCCTACCACTCCGCCTTCGACCAGAAGTTCCTCGAAAAGACGCTGAAAAGCCAGTTGGGCTACACCCTGCCCCACGTCTGGATGGATGTTGCCGAGCTGATGCCGGCGTTCTTCCCGAAAGCAACGATCAAAGGGCGCGGCCTGGACGACTGGGCGGATGTATTTGGCCTGGAAATCAGTGAACGCCATCACGCCGCAGCCGACGCGCTGGTTACCGCAGAACTGGCACTGATAGCCCTCAATAAAGCCCGGAAAAACGACGTCAAAACTCTCAAAGAACTCAGTGAAAAGCTGCATTATCAACGCCGTTTACAGCATATGCACCGCTATTAGCGGAACAGGATCTACTGGCGATGTCCTTGACCAAATACAAGGCAAGTTACTGAGAGTTAGACCATTTGCCAATATCCATAAATCCATTGACCGGTAAAGTCGGAGGAGACAACAAGTCGGAGAAGTACTACATGAATAATAAATTCTCTATCCGCAACACCTCACCAAAAAAACACCCAATCTCCACAACAACAATACAGGAGTGATTGTATGTCAGGTCATAGCTACGACGCTGAAAACTACTGGAAGGCGAATCTACGCCTGATATTCGGGAGCCTGATTATCTGGGCCCTGGTATCTTACGGCTTCGCTATTCTGTTACGCCCGATGCTGGCGGGAATCCCCGTAGGCGGCACCGATCTGGGCTTCTGGTTTGCCCAGCAAGGCTCCATCCTTACCTTCATTGTTCTGATCTTTCACTATGCATGGCGCATGAACAAGATCGACGAAAAATTCGGCGTGCATGAGGAGTAAGGACAAATGAGCCAATTTGCAATCAACATTATGTTCGTAGGGGGCTCGTTCCTCCTCTACATCGCCATCGCTGTCTGGGCCAAGGCCGGCAGTACCAGCGATTTCTACGTTGCGGGCGGTGGTGTGCATCCTATCACCAACGGCGCCGCAATCGGTGCTGACTGGATGTCTGCCGCTTCGTTTATCTCCATGGCTGGTCTGATCGCGGCCGGTGGCTATGCCAACTCCACGTTCCTTATGGGCTGGACCGGTGGCTACGTCCTGTTGGCCATGCTGCTGGCTCCTTACCTGAGGAAGTTCGGTAAGTTTACGGTTCCTGAGTTCATCGGGGATCGATACTACAGCGCAAACGCGCGACTGGTAGCCGTTATCTGTCTGATCGTTGCCTCGGTAACCTACGTTATCGGCCAGATGGCTGGCGCTGGTGTGGCCTTCTCCCGCTTCCTGGAAGTGGATGCCACCACCGGTCTGATCATCGCAGCAGTTGTTGTATTCGTCTATGCGGTACTCGGTGGCATGAAAGGCATTACCTACACCCAAGTAGCCCAGTACTGTGTACTGATTGTCGCTTACACGATTCCCGCCGTGTTCATTTCCATTCAACTGACAGGCAACCCGATTCCGGGCCTGGGCATGTTCTCTACCCATACCGACTCTGGCTTGCCGCTGCTTGAGAAGCTGAACCAGGTCATCACTGATCTCGGTTTCAACGAGTATACCGCTGATGTGGACAACAAACTGAACATGGTTCTGTTCACACTGTCCCTGATGATCGGTACTGCCGGTCTGCCACACGTTATCATTCGTTTCTTCACTGTGCCCAAGGTGGCTGACGCGCGCTGGTCTGGCGGCTGGGCTCTGGTCTTCATTGCCCTGCTGTACCTGACGGCTCCTGCTGTCGCTTCCATGGCTCGCCTGAACCTGATGACCACTATCTACCCGGACGGAACCCAGGCCGCTCCCATCGAATATGATGAGCGCCCGAACTGGGTCAAGGAATGGGAAGTAACGGGTCTGATTCAGTTTACCGACAAAAACGAAGACGGCCGTATCCAGCTTTACAACGACGTACCTGCGTTTGAAGCTGAAGCCCAGGCCCGCGGCTGGAACGGCAACGAACTGGTGGTTAACCGTGACATCCTGGTACTGGCCAACCCCGAAATCGCCAACCTGCCAGGCTGGGTCATTGGCCTGATCGCAGCCGGTGGTCTTGCAGCCGCGCTGTCGACAGCCGCCGGCCTGCTGCTGGCGATTTCCTCGGCGGTGAGTCACGACCTTATCAAGGGACGATTCAACCCCAGTATCAGTGATAAGGGCGAACTGATGGCTGCCCGGATATCCATGGCCGTTGCCATTGTTGTCGCCACCTATCTCGGTGCAAACCCGCCAGGGTTCGCGGCTCAGGTGGTTGCCCTTGCCTTCGGTATTGCGGCTGCCTCGCTGTTCCCGGCACTGATGATGGGTATCTTCTCCAAACGCGTAAACAACGTGGGCGCGACCCTGGGCATGCTGTCCGGCCTGATCTTCACTCTGGTGTACATCTTCGTGTACAAAGGCTGGTTCTTCATCCCGGGCACCAACAATCTGGCAGACACTCCCGAGAACTGGGTGCTGGGTATTTCCCCGCTGTCTATCGGTGCCATTGGTGCGATCGTCAACTTTGCGGTAGCCTTCGCAGTATCCAAGGTGACTGCAGAGCCGCCCGTTGAAATTCAGGAACTGGTTGAAAGCGTCCGCTACCCACGTGGTGCCGGTACTGCCCAGGATCACTGAAGCGAAAGACAACCTGATTCATCGCACCTGATGACAGGTTGAAACCGAACGGGCTTCCTCAGTGAGGGAGCCCGTTCTTTTTTGAGGAAACCGTTGTATGTTCTGGACTTTTGTAGCCACCGTTTTTTGCGGTCTTGGTGCCGCTGGCATTGCCATGGGTATTCGCGCGGCCACCGCCAAAAAAGCCCCGAAGTGGCTGATTCCGGTCTTTGCCGGTGCAGGCATGCTGGGTTATCTGATCTATGGAGAATACACCTGGTATGACCACAAACGAGCCATGCTGCCGGAAGAAGCTGTGGTTGTGGCCACCGAACAGGAGAGAATTTTCTTTCGCCCCTGGACCTTTGTGTTTCCCTACGTGACCTCATTCTCTGCGGTTGACAAGGAAAGTATCAGCCGTGATACCGGTGATCAGAACATTGTTCGCTTCACCCTATACCGTTTTGAGCAGACGGTCACCGATGCGGTTTCGCACCGGATTCATCTCATTAACTGTGGCAGTCGGGAGCTGGTACCGCTGGGTTCCGACGGGGCGCCGAGAGTAGATAACATGAAGTTGCTGGAGAGCGACGATCCACTCTACACCATCATTTGCAGAAGCTGAGACCACAGGAGCGGATAACAAGACCCCATGATTAGCGCCTGGCTGCTTGTCCTTATATCGATCACTTACATTTCACTGCTGTTCCTGATCGCCTGGGCAGGTGACCGGCACCCGGGGCTCTACAAGCGCCGTCTGGCCAGAACCCATATTTACGGTTTGTCCCTGGCCGTCTATTTCACGTCCTGGACCTTCTATGGCGCAGTTGGTCGGGCCACCCAGGAGGGTCTGGCATTCCTCCCCATCTACCTGGGCCCGTTACTGGTATTCATTTTCTTTGCGCCGCTGCTCCGGCGCATCATCTACATCAGTAAACGCAATAACAGCACCTCCATTGCCGACTTTATTGCCTCGCGTTACGGCAAATCCCAGGTGCTGGCGGCCATGGTGGCCATCTTTGCCCTGATCGGCAGCGTTCCCTACATTGCCCTTCAGCTCAAAGCCATTGCCCTGGGCTTTAATGTCCTTTCGGGCACTGGTGACAGTTATCAGGAATTGAGTACTGCGGCCTGGAACGACTCTGCCTGGTACATCACCCTGGCTCTGGCGGTCTTTACCGTGCTGTTCGGAACCCGGCACCTGGAGTCCACAGAGCATCATCGGGGCATGATCCAGGCCGTTGCCTTTGAATCACTGATCAAGCTCATCGCCTTCGTGGCGGTTGGGGTGTTTGTTGGCTACGGGCTGTACGATGGATTCGGGGACCTGTTTACCCGAGTCCGCGAAGCTGACCTGATGGGCACGCTTACCACAGAGTCGCTGGAAGCCCCTGCGTTCCTCACACAGACGCTGGTTGCCATGCTGGCCATCATCTGTCTGCCACGGCAATTTCACGTGATGGTGGTGGAGAACACCGATCACCGGGATTTTGAGGTCGCTCGCTGGGCGATGCCGATCTATCTGATCATCGCCAGCGCATTCGTCATTCCGATTGCCGCAGCCGGACTATTGAGCACTCACCTGGCAGGCAGCGATCCGGACATCGTCATCCTGCAGCTGCCGATCATGGCAGGGGAACACTGGCTTGCCGTGCTGGCGTTTCTGGGCGGTGGATCAGCGGCGGCTGCCATGGTGATTGTCTGTTCCGTCGCCATAGCCACCATGGTGAGCAATGAAATCATCATGCCGGGCCTGCTCAAGTTCTTCCGACCGGGCATGAACCGACGAACCGATCTCAGCTTCCTGCTGCTGACGATCCGGCGGGTTGCCATCTTTGTAGTACTGCTGACCGCCTACGGCTTCTACCGCATGGCTGGCGAAGACTACAGCCTGACGGCGTTTGGTTTACTGTCCTTTGCCGCAGCGGCCCAGTTTGGCCCTGCGCTCGTAGGCGGTATTCTCTGGCGCCAGGGTAACTTCACCGGTGCTGCCTGGGGCCTTGGGCTGGGCTTCCTGATGTGGTGTTACACCCTGCTGTTGCCCGCGCTGGTGTCCACCGGGTGGGTTACGGATACCCTGATTGAGCACGGCCTGTTTGGCTGGAACTGGACCCGACCAACGGCCCTGTTCGGTTCCGACCTGGACCAGATTAGCCATGGCATTCTTTGGAGTCTGGGGATAAACACCGGGGCCTATATTCTGCTCTCCCTGATTACCCGGCAACGTATTCGCGAGAAGATTCAGATTGCCGCGTTCTTCCACGATGCTCAGCCCAAAGCCGAGAATGCCCAGCACCAGAGCTGGCAGGGTGAGATTCTTACCTCCGACCTGCAGGCCCTGACCGACCGGTTCATGGGGGAAGAACGTTCCGAAAGCATTTTCAGGAACTACGAACGACGTAATGCCATCCGGCTCTATCCTCAGCGGCCAGCTTCCACCCACCTGATGAAGTACATAGAGCGCCAGCTGGCATCGGTGATTGGAGCCTCCACGGCCCGCGTGGTTCTGGAGTCGACCCTGACTGGCCGCGATATGCAGATCGAGGACGTGGTCAGCATTGTCGATGAAGCCTCCCAGGCCATGACCTTCAGCCGGGAGTTACTGCAGTCTGCCATCGAGAACATCAGCCTGGGCGTGTCCGTGGTCAACCATCAGCAGCAACTTGTCGTCTGGAACCATCGCTATCTCGAGCTGTTCAACTATCCCAAGGGCTTTGTCCGGGTTGGCCGGCCGGTTGAAGACCTGATGCGCTATAACCTCACCAACGCCAACCTGTCTGCCCGTCGAATTGACGACATCGTCGAGAACCGCTGTAACAGCATGCGTGAAGGCAAACCCATGTCTTACGAGCGTCAGCGCCCCGATGGCACGGTCGTCCGGGTGGATGGCAGTCCGATTCCAGGCGGCGGTTATGTCACCACATTCCAGGACATTACCGCCATGCGCAGGACCGAGCAGGCCCTGAAGGAAACCAACATCTATCTGGAGCAAAGGGTCCGGGAGCGCACCCAGGAACTGCAGGTGATCAATGAGCAGATGCTCAAGGCCAAGTCGATAGCCGAGCAGGCGAACCAGAGTAAAACCCGCTTCCTTGCCTCTGCAAGCCACGACCTGCTGCAACCCCTGAACGCAGCAAGACTCTTTACCTCCGCGTTGTCCGGCAAAGTGAACGAGGGCGAAACCCGGGATCTGGTAGACCACATCGACAGCTCGCTGGGCGCGGCTGAGGAGATCATCAGTACACTGCTGGACATTTCAAAGCTTGATGCCGGGGCACTTGAGCCGGATATCGGCGTGTTTCCGGTCAACGAGTTGCTCAGGCATCTGGCCACCGAGTTTTCAGCCATCGCCAAGGATCAGGGGCTGGAACTGCATGTAGTCCCCAGTACCGCCTGGGTCCGTTCCGATGCGAAACTTCTGCGTCGTGTGGTACAGAACTTCCTTTCCAATGCCATCCGCTACACCGCAAGCGGCAAGATTCTGATGGGCTGCCGACGCCTGAAAGGCTATCTGCGCATTGAAGTCTGGGACACCGGACCAGGTATGTCAGATGACCAGCTTAATCACATCTTTGAGGAGTTTCGCCGATTCCAGCATGGTCGCGACAAGAAGGGGCTGGGGCTTGGCCTGGCCATTGTTGATCGTATCAGCGGCATGCTTAACCACCCCGTCACCGTGCACTCCATCCAGGGCAAAGGCAGCGTATTCGGGATCACGGTTCCGGTCGCCCCGGCCGATCAAAGCCGGCTGGATTCCCAGAAAAGCGGCAGCAGTTCAAGGCGCGTCTCCAATCTCGGGGGCCTTCACGTTCTGTGCATCGACAATGACGCAGCCATTCTGCAAGGCATGGTCGCGTTGCTGGGCAACTGGCAGTGTGATGTCACTGCCGCCGAAAGCCTGGACGATGCCCTGGACAAACTGGACGGACGCAGGCCCGATATTATACTTGCTGATTATCAGCTGGATGATAACCGCAATGGACTGGATGCCATGGACAGCATAAGGGAACATCTGGGAAGCGATATTCCCGGCATCCTCATTACCGGCTATATGGCGCCGGAGGTACGTGACGACGCAGGCAACCGGGGCTACCAGGTACTGTACAAGCCGGTGAAGCCTGCAGCCCTGCGAGCGCTCGTAAACAAACTACTTAAACAGAAGCGGCCATGAATCCATCCGACCGGAAAGACGCAGTAAATCCGTTTGGCAAGCTTACTTTTCTTGTTGTCGACGATTTCGAGAACTTTCGGCTATCCATGCGGCAGATGCTCCGCAGTTGTGGTGCCGACAAGATTGAGCTGGTTGCTCACGCCACGCCCGCCATCCAGTACTGTACCTACAATCACGTCGATGTCGTGCTGTGCGATTACAACCTGGGGGAAGGCAAAAACGGCCAGCATGTACTGGAAGAGCTGAGGCACAAGAAACTCCTCAAACGCTCATCGCTGTTCCTGATGGTAACCGCGGAAACCTCCAAGGAAATGGTCATGGGGGCACGGGAATATCAGCCTGACGGCTATCTGACAAAGCCCATTAACCGTGCCATGCTGGAGCAACGTCTGGGCAGCCTGATCAAACAGCGCAATGCCCTGCTCCCCATCACCCGGGAGATCGATCGGGAAAACTACCCGGAAGCCATCAGTCTTTGCCTGCAAACCCTGCCCAAACAGCCGCGCTACAAAACCTGGCTGATGAAGACACTCGGAGAACTCTACTTCATGGTCGGCGACCTGGCCCACGCCCAGAAAGTCTACGATGATGTTCTGAATCAGCGGGAGCTGTCCTGGGCTCGGCTAGGCCGGTGCAAGGTGTTGCTGGCCAACCGGAACTTTGATCAGGCCGTCGACGGCCTCAAGGCTCTGATTGAAAAACACCCGGACTATATGGAAGCCTACGACCTGCTGGCCGAAGGCCTTCAGAAACAGGGACGATCGGCCCAGGCCCAACAGGTTCTTGAGAAAGCAGCTGAACATTCCCCCAACGCTCTGCTCCGCCAGAAGCATCTCGCTGAACTGGCCGGCGCAAACCAGGATATTGACACCGCCTCCCAGGCGTGGCGACAGACGGTGTCTCTGGGCACCTATTCCATACACGACAATGCAGAGCATTACCTGTCGCTCGCCCAGAGCCTGTCCGATCTGAGCGAGGGCGATCTGGACGAAGAAGGCGCGGCGCGCTCGTCAGAAGCCCTCTCTGTGCTTACGAAAATGGAGAAACACTTCGACAACGATGAAACCATCGGGCTCAAAAGCCGGATCGTGCAGTGCCGTCTCCATGCCGGACAAGGCCGCCACCGGGAGGCCGAAAAGATTCTTACCGCGGTCAGCTCGGAGCTCGAGAGCCTGGAGGAACTCCCGGCCGATATGGGGCTGGATTTCGCAAAAACCCTGTTCCGGATGGGCCGGGAAGATCAGGCCAAGAGAATCCTCGGCGATCTGGCCTCACGATTTGATAACGACCCCGACACCTTGCAGAAAATTGAAAACCTCCTGGACGAGCCCGTTGGCTTCCGTCAGAAACTGGAAGCACGCAGCATGAACCGGGATGGCATCAAAGCGTTTGAGGCAGGCGACCTCGACGCTGCAGTGGAAGCCTTCAACAAAGCCCTGGCGATCGTTCCGGACCATGCTGCCCTGAACCTGAACCTGGTTCAGGTGTTGATGAAGCAATATGACCAGAACCCGGAGCCTGCGTTACTGGCTGCCTGCCAACAGCGCCTGGACCGTCTGAGCAAGCTGCCAGAGCAGCATCGTCAACACCGTCGATACCTGGCCCTCACCCGAAAACTGAAAGGACTGACCGCATGACCGACCCAAACATCGACTTTTCGATGGTGCTGGCCTCTGCCGTGCACGACATGAAAAATTCTCTCGGCATGTTACTGAACAGCCTCGACGAACTTCGTGGTGAGCATGAGCAATCCCTTGCTGGCTCCGACAAATTCAACATGCTCCAGTACGAAGCCGAGCGTATGCATAACGATCTGGTTCAGTTACTCGGTATCTATCGCCTGGGAGAAAACAATCTCTCTGCGCACATTGACGAGCATTTTGTGCCAGATTTCCTGGAGGAGCACCTCGCCAGGCACATCCCTTTGTTGCAGGGACTCGGCCTCAAATATTCAATTGCCGCAGATGACATCAATGGTTTTTTCGACGAGGACCTGTTGACCGGTGTACTCAACAACACCATCAACAACGCCATCCGTTATACCAAAAGCCAGATACGGCTTATTGCGCGCGAAGAAGACGGTTATCTGGTGCTGGGGGTTGAAGATGATGGCCAGGGCTACCCGGAAAGCATGCAACATACTGGTACCCTGAGTTTCAAGTCGCTGGACTTCAATACCGGCAGTACCAGCCTGGGGCTGTTCTTCGCCTCGTCTGTGGCCGCACTGCATAGCGAAGGCAAGCGAACCGGCTCCATCAAACTGCACAACGGCGGCAGCCTGGGTGGGGGTGTATTCGAAATCTGGCTGCCCTGACGCAAAAATGAAATGGGAGTCTCAAAAACGGAACCCGGGCCCGCCAACCCACTGCATATTTTCTGAGCTGCACTTATAGTGCCCGAGTCTTTCGGACTGATTCATCACGGCGTAACAACGTCTGTCACTTCCAGGGAGGAGCTCTCTCATGCCGCGAGGGCACGCACTGATCATCGAAGACTCGTCAACGGCCCGTATTCTGTTGTCCCGGCTGCTTGAACGGGCGGATATCTCTACCAAAGGGGTTGCCACTGCAGAGCAGGCCTTTCCCCTGCTTCAGCAGGAACATTTCGACCTTATCTTCCTTGATCATCTCCTCCCGGGTATGAATGGCTTTCAGGCACTGGAGAGACTCAAGCAGCAGCCGGAGACGCGGGACATCCCGGTATTCATGTATACCTCCCAGAACGCAGAGCGTTACCTACAGGAAGCCAGAGCCCTCGGTGCTGCCGGCGTCATTCGCAAGCAGGTTGACCGGGACCAGCTGATGCGAACTCTGGATATCATTCTGTCTAACGTGCCTGATCAGGAACAAAGTGAAGCCATCCGCCTGGCCGTTGAGGAAGGAGGACATCACGGGTTGGAAGCAACGGAACAGAACTCCCGGGGCATGACCGGGCGCCTGTCCACGCTGGAAATTGCCTATGAAGAGCTGGAGGAAGAAATCCGTGAGTTGCGCGCTGCCTTTACCGAATGTCAGCTACAACAGGTTCAGAAGTTAGACCAGCAACAACGGCAAATGCGCTGGCTCGGCGGCTTATCCATTGCGGGTTTGGTGGCACTGGTTTGGCTTGTCACATGGCAGGGAGGGGTTCTGGACGAGTATATTGCGCGCACCGATGAACAATTCAGTTTGCTGCACAGCATTGTTGGCGGCGTTATTGAATTAATCGGTCGCTAGTGACCATAAAGGCAGAAATAAAAAACCCCCGACAGCGAAGCTGTCGGGGGTTTTTAGGCATTAGGAGCCTGACGATGACCTACTCTCACATGGGCAACGCCACACTACCATCGGCGCAGGTCTGTTTCACTTCTGAGTTCGGGATGGGATCAGGTGGTTCCAGACCGCTATGGTCGTCAGGCAAAACGGTTGA